>ENA-UOVV01000008-UOVV01000008.1-compost-metagenome-genome-assembly--contig:-NODE-8-length-397122-cov-35.733184_pt1 | contig 397122 bp, 361 predicted proteins | sample MGYA00238155_ERZ761577 | MGnify/ENA primary metagenome ERZ761577 (study PRJEB28898, sample SAMN06268775) | compost metagenome | isolation source: Emeryville, CA | place: USA:Emeryville, CA | collected...
CCGAGACCAAACAACCCGCGCAAAGGTCTCCATGCTGAGCTTGTCGAAGCATGAGGTTCGGCGACCAGGACCGCGCTCCGCCTTTCGACACGCTCAGGATGAAGAAGAATGGATAGTTCTCATGCTGAGATTGTCGAAGCATGAGTCCATCGGGGCCGTGACCCCACCACCGCCACCGCGCCAGTCGCTGGGGGTCATCCCGCTGCGCTGGCGGAAGGCGCGGTTGAAGTGGGAGAGGTCGCCGAAGCCCGCGGCGTAGGCGATCTCCGAGATCCCGCGGCCGGCCTGCTGCGGATCGCGCAGGGCGCGCTGGCAGGCGTCGAGGCGGCTGTCCAGCAGCCAGCGGCCGAAGGTCCGGCCGGTCGCCTCGAAGCGCAGATGCACCGTCCGGACGGAGACCCGGCAGTGTGCCGCCACCGTGCGGGGCGACAGGTCCGGGTCGCTCAGGTGCCGGCGGCAGAAGGCCAGCATCGCTTCGACCTGCACCTGCGGGTGCCGTTCCTCCGCCGCCGGATCCTCGGCCGTCGCCAGGACCAGCAGGTTGCAGAGGTTCTCGGTCAGCAGGGCGGCTTCGGCCGGCCCCAGGCTGCCCTCGCCCTGGGCCAGCTGCAGCAGGTGACGGCGCAGCAGGTCGGCGTAGGGCCCCTCCGCCGCGATCCTGCGGGTGGGTGACGTCCGCAGGCGGGGCGTGCGCGAGTCGACGGCGCGGCGGGGGATGACGGCGAGCACCCGGCGCACCCGCTCGGGGAAGGCCACCCGGAAGGGCTGCTGCCCGTCCAGCACGGCGATCTCGCCGGGCTCCAGCAGGAAGGCCCGCTCGCCCTGGGCGATCCGGCTGCGGCCGTGGGTCTGCAGGCTGACCAGGTAGTGGTCCTCGCCCGCGCCGGCGATGTGCGTCCGGCTCCGCACGATCTCGTGGCCCGTGGCGGCGAAGCAGGCGAAGCGCAGGGTGTCGAAGCTCCGGCTGGCGATGCGCGCCCGGAAGCCCTCCGAGGGGGCTTCAGTGGACACGTTCAGCACCGCCCGGCAGACGGCGTCCTGCCAGAAGGTGAAGCCTTCGCGGGTTCCGACGGTGTCGGTCGACCAGGTCGTGGAGGCCACCTACCGCACTCCCCCGAGGACAGGATGGAACAAGATTACGCAGTCCTGCGCGGCGGGCCAAGCCGGGCTGCACTGTCGGTCAAGTCTCTCTGCACTCTGGTCCAAGACCGGCGGGGCCGGCCCCGCCTAGGCTCCCACAGTCCGCCGGCTCCCGGCCGGCGGCGCGGTTCCCGGCGGGTGCAGGTCCATCCATGCGTACCGAGTTCACGGCGGCACAGCTTGCGGATCCGGAGATCGCCGAGGCGGACCGGATCCTGCAGACCTGCGTCCACTACGGCTTCTGCACCAACACCTGCCCCACCTACGTGCTGACGCGCGACGAGAACGAGTCCCCGCGGGGGCGGATCGACCTGATCCGGGCGATGCTGGAGGCGGGCGGCGCGCCCGATCCGCGGACGGTGCATCACCTGGACCGCTGCCTGTCCTGCCTCTCCTGCATGACGACCTGCGCGGCCAAGGTGGACTACGCCCACCTGATCGACCGGGCCCGCGTCCACATCGAGCGTCACCACCGGCGCCCGGCGGCCGACCGGCTCGCCCGCTGGCTGCTGGCGCGGGTGCTGCCCCACCCCCGGCGCTTCGCGCTGGCGCTCCGGGCGGGCCGGCTGGCGCGGGCGGTGCCCCGGCTCGTTCCGCCCCGGCTGCGGCCGGCCGTCGAAATGATGCCCGCGCGGATCGACGCCGATCTTCTGGCGCCGGCCGTGCACCCGGCCGAGGGGCGGCGGCGCAGGCGGGTGGCGCTGCTCGCCGGCTGCGCCCAGCAGGTGCTGAACGGCGACATCAACCGGGCGACCATCCGCCTGCTGCAGCGCCACGGCTGCGAGGTGGTCGTCGTGGCCGGCGCCGGCTGCTGCGGCTCGCTGACCCTGCACATGGGGCGCGAGGGCGACGCCAGGGCCTCGGCCGGCGCCACGATCCGGGCCTGGTCGCGGGAGATCGAGGCGCGGGGGCTCGACGCGATCGTGGTCAACGCCTCCGGCTGCGGCACGACGGTGAAGGACTACGCGCACCTCTTCGCGCGCGACGGCGGGATGGCGGAGCCCGCGCGGCGGATTGCCGGCCTGGCCCGCGACGTCAGCGAGCTGCTGGTCGAGCTGGGGCTGAACCCGCCCGTTGCGCCCAAGGGCTACCGCGTCGCCTACCACGACCCCTGCTCCATGCAGCACGGCCAGAAGGTGGCGCGCGAGCCGCGGGCGCTGCTCACGGCGGCCGGCTTCAGGGTCGTCGACGTGCCCGAGAAGCACTTCTGCTGCGGTTCGGCGGGCACCTACAACCTGCTGCAGCCGGAGATGGCGGAGAGGCTGGGGCGGCGGAAGGCGGAGCACGTCGCCAGCACCGACCCCGACATCGTCGCGACCGGCAACATCGGCTGCATGGTCCAGATCGGCCGCCATCTCGGCCGTCCCGTCGTCCACACGGTGGAACTGCTCGACTGGGCGACGGGCGGCCCGATGCCGCGTGCCCTCGAAGGGGTGGAACTGCGGGAGCCTCCGCCGCCTGCCGAGCCGGCGGAAGCGGACGAGCCGCCGGCGCAGCCGGACGGCGCCGCGAACGACCTGGGCGTCTGGTGATCGTAAGACCGACAAGGGAGGACTTCATGGGCGACGGGACCTTCGAGCCGTTCTTTTCCGAGGTGGAGACGGCGCTGGGCGCGGCGGGCATCAACCGCAGCCCCGAGACGCTGCGCCGCTACGGCGAGAACACCATGCCGGGCGGCGACCGCAGCCCGGCCGGCGTCGTCTATCCCGGCTCGACCGGCGAGGTGCAGGCGGTGGTGCACGCCGCCAACCGGCACGGCGTGCCGCTCTACCCCGTCAGCACCGGCAACAACATCGGGCTGGGCAGCCGCTCCGCGGTGCAGTCCGGCCAGGTGATCGTCGACCTCGGCTACCGCATGAACCGCATCCTGGAGGTGGACGAGAAGCTGGCCTTCGCCGTCGTCGAGCCGGGCGTCAGTTACCAGACCATGTACGACGAGCTGGTCCGCCGCGGCGACCGGCTGATGCTCGACGTCACCTCCGGGCCGCCCCAGGGCGGCATGATCGGCAACGCCCTGGACAAGGGCGCAGGCTACTCGCCCTACTTCGACCACTTCGGCTTCGCCTGCGGCCTGGAGGTCGTGCTGGGCAACGGCGAGGTGCTGCGCACCGGTGACGGCATGCTGGAGGGCGTCGAGCTGATGAACTGGCACGTGTCCAAGTACAGCTTCGGCCCGATCCTCGACGGCCTGTTCACCCAGTCCAACTTCGGCATCGTGACCCGCATGGGCGTCTGGCTGCTGCCGCGACCCCCGGCGATCCGCTCCTTCCACTTCGCCTTCCCGGAGGACGAGGACCTGGGGGAGATCGTCGAGCTCTGCCGGCCCCTGAAGCTGTCCAACTTCGTGCCGACCCTGTTCCGGGTGTCGAACGACCTCTACCTCTGCGGCTCGGAGGGCGAGAGCCCCGAGTACCGCGCCAGCGGCGGCACGCGGTCGATCTCCGACGAGGGGCGCCGGGCCCTGCGCGAGAAGCACGGGGTCGGCGCCTGGACCGTCTCCGGCGCCTTCTACGGACCGAGCGCCGAGGCGCTGGAGCCGCAGATCCGCCGCGTCAGGGACATCTTCGAGCGGTCGGGCAGGGCCCGCTACATCCCGCACGACGAGGCGGCCGCCATCGGCCCCCTGCAGGTCGCCATCAACGCCTTCTCCGGCGTGCCGAGCGTCGCCGAGCTGGGCCTCCTGAAGTGGCGGCCGGGGGGCGGCAACTCCTGGTTCCTGCCCGGCGTGCCGATGGACGGCCGGATCGCCAACGAGTTCCAGGCGCTCTGCCGCGGCATCTACGAGGATCACGGCCTCGACTACACGGTGATGAACGTCTGCGGGCCGCGCTTCGCCCGGGGCCTGCACGTCATCACCTTCAACCGGGAGGACGAGGACGAGCGCCGGCGGGCGGACGCCTGCTACCGGGCGATGTCGGAGGCGGTGGGCCGCCGTGGCGTCTTCGTCGGCCGGGCGCCGATCGACTACCACGCCTTCCACATGGCCCAGGCGATGGCGCCCTTCCGGGACGCCTGCGCCGGGATCAAGGGTGCTCTCGACCCGAAGGGCGTGATCGCGCCGGGCCGCTACGGCATCGGCTGAGCCCGGCGCCGCCGGCGCTCAGACCGCTTCCAGCGCCCGCTCCACGTCGGCCAGCACCGCGTCGGTCGGCTCGCAGCCGGTGGAGAAGCGCACGAAGCCGGGGTGGATCCCGGAGTCCCAGCGCGCCCGGCGCTCGGCCATCGAGTGGGTGCCGCCGAAGGAGGTGGCTTCGAAGGTCAGCGTCAGCCCGGCGAGGAAGCGCTCGGCCGCCGGCTGGTCGGCGAAGACCAGCCCGACGAGGCTGCCGAAGCCCCGCATCTGCCGCTTCGCCAGGTCGTGGCCCGGCCAGTCCGGCAGGCCGGGATAGTGCAGGGCCTCCAGCTTCGGGTTGTCCTGCAGCCACTCGGCGAGGCTTGCGGCGGTGCGCCACATCCGCTCCAGCCTGAGCTCCAGGGTTTGCAGCCCGCGGTGCGCCAGCCAGGCCTCCATCGGCCCGACGATGGAGCCCGACAGGGTGCGCCAGGACAGCACCTGGTCGAGCAGCCGCTGGTCGCGGGTCGCGACGTGCCCCAGCAGCAGGTCGGAGTGGCCGCTCAGCGCCTTGGTGTCGGAGGCCATGACCAGATCGGCGCCGAGCGAGAGGCAGCGCTGGCCCAGCGGCGTCATGGTGGTGTTGTCGCAGACCAGCAGTCCGCCCGAGCCCTGGACCTTCCGCGCCACCGCCTCGATGTGGCAGAGTTCCAGCCCCGGGTTCGCCGGGGTCTCCACCCAGACGAGGCGGTAGCCGGCGAGATCGCGCTCCTCCAGCCCGGCCGTGGGCGCCGTCTCGACGACGATGCCCAGCGGCCGCAGGAAGGTCTCGGCGAAGGAGCGCACGGCGTAGTAGCCGTCGGCCGGCAGCAGCAGTCTGTCGCCCGGCCGCAGGAAGGGCAGCAGGCAGGCCGCGCCGGCCGCCATGCCGGATGGGAAGATCGCCGCCTGCCCGCCCTCCAGGGCCCCGATCGCCTCCTCGAGCGCCGTCCAGGTCGGGTTGCGGTTGCGGCCGTAGAAGATCGTTTCCGGCGTCGGCGCGCCGCTGAGGTGGAAGGTGCTGGCGAACACCGGCCCCTGGCCGAAGGAGCCGCCCTGCACTTTCGGTGGCAGGCCGGCGTGCAGCCAGGCCGGAGCCGGGTCGTTCTGACGATCGTTCACGGATTGAACCCCGGAGACCTGTTGATCGTCACGCAGTCTCCCGCAGGAAGTAGAGAAGGTCGAGGGGCGGCGGATCCTTGCCGAGGGAACTGAGGATCCCGTGGGCCTGGCCGCGGTGGTGGGTCTGGTGGTTGAAGAAGTGCGCCAGCACCTGGGCGAGGGGCTGAGCGGAGGGGGCGCCGCTGGTGGTCTTGTAGGAGAGCGCCCGACGCAGCGCCGCCTCGTCGGTGCCGGCGACCACGGCGATGATCCTTTCGTCCTCCGCCTCCCGGGCTTCGGTGAGGGTGGCGAGGTCCTCGTGCAGGATGGTGTCGAGACGGTTCGGCGGGTCGCCCTCGCCGGTGATCCGCTTGAGCCAGATCCGGTCGGCCACCAGGATGTGGTTGAGGGTGCCGTGCAGCGACCCGAAGAAGGCCCCCTTGTCGGCCCGATAGTCGGTATCGGGCAGGGCCGCGGCGGCGGCGTAGAGCCGCCGGTTGGCCCAGCGGTTGTAGTGGGCGAAGGTCGTGAAGTGCTGCTGCATCATCGTTCTCTCTCCTGAGCGTCCGTCTCGGCGGCACGTGCCTGCAGGGTGATCCAGGTCTCGAAGCGGGCGACCGCGTCGGACGGCTCGCCGGCCGGCCGCACGAACCAGTAGCCCTTGCCGTTCGCCAGCGGCCGCGGATCCAGCCGCACCAGGGCGCCACCCGCGAGCTCCGGCGCCAGCAGCCGCCGGTCCAGCAGACCGACGCCGAGGCCGGCGATCACCGCCGCGATGGCGCCCGCCTGATGCTCGCAGACCGCGGCCGGCGCCGGCGCCTCGACGCCCCGGCCGGTGGCGCGGAACCAGGCCGTCCAGTCGGCCGGGCGCCGGTGGGTCGTCACCAGCGGCCAGGCCGCCGGCTCGGCATGGGTGAGCCCGGCGGCGAGCCGGGGTGAAGCGACGGCCACCAGTTCCTCGGCGAAGAGGTGGCGGGCGGCTACGCCCGGCCAGTCGCCGGCGCCGTGCCGGACGGCCGCATCGGCTTCCTCGGCCGCGAAGTCGACGACGTGAAAGTCGCTGGCGAGGCGCACCGCCGTGCCGGGATGCAGCGCCTCGAAATCCGGCAGGCGCGGCATCAGCCAGCGCAGGGCGAAGCTGGGCAAGGCCGACAGGCGCAGCGGTCGGCTCGGTGCCGGCTCCCTCACCAGCCGCAGGCCGGCGTCGATCTCCGCCAGGCCGCGGGCGGCATGCTCGGCCAGCAGGTGCCCGTTCCGGGTGAGCCGCAGTGCGCGCCCCTGCTTGTAGAGCAGCGGGACCCCGACGGCCTCTTCCAGCCCGTGCGCGAGGCGGGTCGCCGCCGACAGGGACAGGTTCAGGCGAGCCGCCGCCTTGCTGAGGCTCTGGGAGGAGTCCGCCTGCGTCAGGAGGCGCAGCGCTCTGAGGGTGACGAGAGGGACGTCGGACACGACAGTGGCATTGGACGCATCTATTGGAACAGCGTTGTGGAGGATAGACGGGACATCTCCACGTGTCTCGCCTGAAAAACTTGCATACTTTGCAAGTGAAGGATCGATCCCGCGGACGGGATACCCGAGGAACAGCCCCCGTGCGGCGACGATTTTGACGGCGGGCAGGTGACGACCCCTCGTCGACCCCTCTAAGTTTCACGGGAAGGCCGCAGCGGGCGGTCGCGGGTCGGCGGCGAGGCAATCATGGCAAGAGCCACACGTCTGCGCGAGGCGACGGACGCCGACGCGACGAACCAGGAAGGCGATCTCGCCACCGGGTCGGGCGCTCCTTCGGCCTCCGCGGAGCCCAAGCTGGAGGCGGCGCTCGGGGCGCAGGTGCGCGAGCTGCGGACCGCCCTGGGGATGACGATCAAGGACCTGGCGAATCAGGCCGGCCTGTCGCTGGGCATGCTGTCGAAGATCGAGACCGGCGCCATCTCGGCCTCGCTGTCCACGCTGCAGGCGCTGGCGACGGCCCTCAACGTCCCCATCACCACGCTGTTCACCAAGTTCGAGCAGCGGCGTGACGTCTCCTACGTGCCGGCCGGGCAGGGCCTGACGATCGACCGCCGCGGCACCAAGGCCGGCCACAATTACGAGCTGCTGGGCCATTCCCTCGGCGGCGACGTGGTGGTCGAGCCCTACCTGATCCGGCTCGAGAGCGACGCCCGTCCCTACGCCGCCTTCCGGCACGAGGGGGTGGAACTGATCTACATGCTGGAAGGCGAGGTCGCCTACCGCCACGGCGACCAGATTTTCGACCTGAAGCCGGGCGACGCCCTGCTGTTCGATTCCGCCGCGCCGCATGGGCCGGAGGAGCTGACGAAGTGTCCGATGCGCTACCTCTCGATCATCACCTACAGGCGGTCGGCGGGGCGATAGAATTTCTTCTGAAGAATAAAAATTTCTGGACCGATCGGCGACACGGCCCTAGGCTCGGATCAGCGTTACGAACGCAGCATCGCGAGAGGTCCCATGTGCGGCATTGTCGGCCTGTTCCTGAAGAATGACGCCCTGCAGGCGAATCTGGGCCGGCTCATCGTGCCCATGCTGGCCACGATGAGCGACCGCGGGCCGGACAGTGCCGGCATCGCCGTCTACGCCCCGCCAAAGCCGGGCAGCCTTCGGCTCACCCTTCACGGGCAGGCCGATCCCCTCGACGCCGTGGCCCTGCGCGAGGCGATGGCGAGGGCCCTGGGGGCCAGCGTCGCAGTGGAGGCGCGGTCGACCCACGCCGTGGTGACGCTGCCGGAAGGCTCTCTGGAAGCGGCGCGCGCCTGGCTGGCACGGGAACGGCCCGACCTCGCGCTGGTCGGCTACGGCCGCCGGATGATGCTCTTCAAGGAAGTGGGACTGCCGCAGCAGGTCGCCGACCGCTTCGGCCTCGCCGGGATGAGCGGCACCCACGCCATCGGCCACACCCGCATGGCCACGGAATCGGCGGTGACAACCGACGGCGCCCATCCGTTCTCGACCGGCGCGGACCAGTGCCTGGTGCACAACGGCTCGCTGTCGAACCACAACGCCCTGCGGCGGGAGCTGCGCCGCCAGGGGCTGCAGTTCCACACCGAGAACGACACCGAGGTTGCGGCCGGCTACCTGACCTGGCGGATGAGCCAGGGGCTGAACCTCGGGCAGGCGCTGCGGGCGGCCCTGTCGGACCTCGACGGCTTCTACACCTTCGTGGTCGGCACGGAGACGGGCTTCGGCGTTCTGCGCGACCCCATCGCCTGCAAGCCGGCGGTCATGGCGGAGACCGACGACTACGTCGCCTTCGGCTCGGAGTACCGGGTGCTGGTGTCGCTGCCGGGAATCGAGAAGGCACGGGTCTGGGAGCCCGAGCCGGCGACGGTCTACTTCTGGGAACGCGAAGGCGATCGGGTGCAGGAGCGGGCGGCGTGAGCGACTTCGACCTGTCGCAGGCCTCCCTTCGCGAACTCAACCAGGCCCTGCACAAGCTCACGGCGGAGAGCAACGATCTGATGTGGCGGGTGCTCAACCCCCAGGGTCGCCACGCCATCGCGGCAGGGGTCGACGCCCCCGTATCGATCGAGATCGAGGGCAACGTCGGCTACTACTGCGCTGGCATGAACCAGCAGGCGACGATCGTCGTGAATGGCAACGCCGGCGTCGGCGTTGCCGAGAACATGATGTCGGGGCTGGTGCACGTGAAGGGCGACGCCAGCCAGTCCGCCGGGGCCACGGCGCACGGCGGGCTGCTGCGGATCGACGGCAACGCCAGCGCCCGCTGCGGCATATCCATGAAAGGCGTCGACATCGTCGTCGGCGGCTCTGTCGGCCACATGAGCGCCTTCATGGCGCAGGCGGGCAATCTGGTCGTGCTGGGCGACGCGGGCGAAGCCCTCGGGGATTCCCTCTACGAGGCGCGCCTCTTCGTGCGCGGTACGGTCAAGAGTCTCGGCGCCGACTGCACCGAGAAGCCGATGCGCGACGAGCACAAATCGCAGCTCGCCGACCTGCTGGCGCGCGCCGGTCTCGACGGCGAGGTCGATCCGGGCGAATTCCGGCGCTACGGCTCGGCGCGAACCCTCTATCATTTCCACGTCGACAATCTCGACGCCTACTGAATCGGGCCTCCAGCAAGCATGAACGCGCACAAACCGGCCGAGCCTCCCCGGACAGCGCCGCGCAAGTCGGCCACCTTCGACGACTACACTCTGTCGGAGATCCGCAGGGCGGCGGCGACCGGCCTCTACGACATCCGCGGTGGCGGCGCGAAGCGGCGGGTCCCGCACTTCGACGACCTCCTGTTCCTCGGCGCCTCCATGTCGCGCTACCCTCTGGAAGGCTATCGCGAGCGCTGCGGCACCGACGTGGTCCTCGGCACCCGCTTCGCCAAGAAGCCGATCCACCTCAAGATCCCCGTCACCATCGCCGGCATGTCCTTCGGCTCGCTGTCCGGCAACGCCAAGGAGGCGCTCGGCCGCGGGGCTTCGGCCGCCGGCACATCGACCACCACCGGCGACGGCGGCATGACGCAGGAGGAGCGGCAGCATTCCAGCCTGCTGGTTTACCAGTACCTGCCGTCGCGCTACGGCATGAATCCCGACGACCTGCGCAAGGCCGACGCCATCGAGATCGTCGTCGGTCAGGGCGCCAAGCCCGGTGGCGGGGGCATGCTGCTGGGCCAGAAGATCACCGAGCGCGTGGCGCAGATGCGCAGCCTGCCGGCGGGGATCGACCAGCGCTCGGCCTGCCGGCACCCGGACTGGACCGGGCCGGACGACCTGGAGATCAAGATCGAGGAGCTGCGCGAGATCACCGACTGGGAGAAGCCGATCTACATCAAGGTCGGTGCCTCGCGGCCCTACTACGACACCGCCCTGGCGGTGAAGTCCGGCGCCGACGTGGTGGTGATCGACGGCATGCAGGGCGGCACTGCCGCCACCCAGGAAGTGTTCATCGAGAACGTCGGCCTGCCGACCCTGGCGGCCATCCGGCCGGCGGTGAAGGCGCTGCAGGACCTTGGGCTGCACCGCAAGGTGCAACTCGTCATCTCCGGCGGGATCCGCAATGGCGCTGACGTGGCGAAGGCGCTCGCCCTGGGGGCGGACGCCGTGTCCATCGGCACCGCCGCCCTGGTGGCCCTCGGCGACAACGACCCGGCCTACGAGCAGGACTACGGGAAGCTCGGCACCACGGCGGGCGCCTACGACGATTGGCACGAGGGGCGCGACCCCGCGGGCATCACCACCCAGGACCCGCAGCTCACCGCCCGCCTCGACCCGGTGCTCGCCGGCCGGCGGCTGGCCAACTACCTGGCGGTGCTGACGCTCGAGGCGCAGACGATCGCGCGTGCCTGCGGCAAGAGCCACGTGCACTATCTGGAGCCGGAGGATCTGGTGGCGCTGACGGTGGAGGCGGCCGCCATGGCGGGCGTGCCGCTGGCCGGCACCAGCTGGATCCCGGGGCAGGGGGGCTGACGGGGGCGGGACGGCGTTGGATCCGGGGGCACTGATCGTCTACGCGGGGGCGCTGGCCGTCGCGGCCGGCTCGCCTGGCCCCAGCACGGCGGCCCTGTCGGCGCGCGTGCTGACCCATGGCGTTCGCGACGCCGCTCCCTTCATGGCGGCCATGTGGATCGGCGAGGCGCTGTGGCTGACGCTTGCGGTGTTCGGGCTCGCCGTGGTCGCGCAGGAGCTGCACTGGGCTTTCGCGGCTCTGAAGTGGGCTGGCGTGGCCTACCTGGCCTGGCTGGCCTGGAAGCAGTGGACCGCACCGGTCGTACTCGACGCGGCCGATCTCCGCCGGCCGCGGGGCCGGCCCCTGCGCCTCTTTCTCGCCGGCATGGCCGTCACCCTCGGCAACCCGAAGATCATGCTCTTCTATCTGGCGCTGCTGCCGGCCATCATCGACCTGCGCACCGTGACGCTCGGCGGCTGGGTGGAACTGGTCGCGACCATGCTGATCGTCCTGGCCGCGGTCGACCTGGCGTGGGCCGCCCTGGCCGGGCAGGCGCGTCGGCTCGTCCGCAGCCCGCGCGGCATGCGGCTCGCCAACCGCTGCAGCGCCACAGTCATGGGCGGGGCGGCCCTGGCGATCGCGAGCCGGGCGGACGGCTGAGAGGCAGAGGAACGGGAAGCGGCGGCCGCCGCTTCCGGGAAAAACGGTTGATGAACAGGGACTAGGGTGAATGGCGACTGATCTGGCGAAGGCGGCCAAGGACCGCGGTATCAAGTACTTCCTGATCTCCTATGCCGACCTCTTCGGGACCATGCGGGCGAAGCTGGTGCCGGCCTCGGCGATCGGCGAGATGTCGAAGGCCGGCGCCGGCTTTGCCGGCTTTGCGACCTGGCTCGACATGACCCCGGCGGACGCCGACATGCTGGCCATGCCGGACGGCGACAGCCTGATCCAGCTGCCGTGGAAGCCGGAGGTGGGCTGGGTCCCTGGCGACCTGGTGATGAACGGCCAGCCGGTGGCGCAGTCGCCGCGTACCCTGCTGAAGTCGATGGTCGGACGGGCGGCCGATGCCGGCTACGTCCTCAAGACCGGCGTCGAGTGCGAGTTCTTCCTGATCAATCCCGACGCGTCCGGTCCGGCCGATGCCGCCGACCTGCAGGCCAAGCCCTGCTACGACCAGCAGGCGCTGATGCGGCGCTACGAGGTCATCACCGAGATCTGCGACAGCATGGCCACCCTGGGCTGGGGGCCATACCAGAACGACCACGAGGACGCCAACGGCCAGTTCGAGATGAACTGGGGCTACGCGGACGTGCTGACGACGGCCGACCGCCATGCCTTCTTCAAGTACATGGTCAAGTCGATCGCCGAGAAGCACGGGCTGCGGGCGACCTTCATGCCCAAGCCCTTCACCCACCTGACCGGCAACGGCTGCCACGCGCACATCTCGCTCTGGTCGAAGGACGGCCGCACGAACCTGTTCGAGGAGGCCGGCGGCGAGCTGGGGCTCTCCAAGCTGGCCTATGCCTTCATGGGCGGCATCGTCCACTCCGCCGAGGGCCTCTGCGCCATCACCAACCCCACGGTCAACAGCTACAAGCGGATCAACGCGCCGCGCACCACCTCGGGGGCGAGCTGGTCGCCCAATACCGTGACCTGGAGCGGCAACAACCGCACCCACATGATCCGCATTCCGGAGGGCAACCGCTTCGAGCTGCGGCTGGCGGACGGCGCGGTGAACCCCTACCTCTTCCAGGCGGCCCTCCTGGCCTGCGGCCTGGACGGGATCGCCAACGGGCGCTCGCCCGGCAAGCGCCTGGACATCGACATGTACGCCGAGGGCTACAAGGTCCGCGGCGCCAAGAAGCTGCCGCTCAACCTGCTGGACGCGCTGCGCTCGCTGGAGCGCTGCGAAGTGATCAAGGAGGCCTTCGGCCCCGACCTGGTGAAGTCCTACGTGAAGCTGCGCCGGGCCCAGTGGGACGACTACGCCCGCCACCTCACCGCCTGGGAGCGGGACAACACCCTGGACTGCTGAGCCGGCAGACACCCTCTCCCGGTCGCGGGAGAGGGTGGGACTGCTCGGAGTGTGCCCTGTCGCCCCGGCGGCGTCCGCGCGTGCGGCCACAGGCCGGGTGCCGGGGCCGCCGCGCTTCCCAGCCTGTACAGAGCCCGATGAAAGGTGGGGGCGGCCGATCCGGCCGCCCTACTTGTAGGGGTCGGCCGCGTCCCGTAGGCCGTCGCCCAGGAAGCTGAAGGCCAGCACCACCAGGATCACCGGCACCACCGGCAGCATGAGCCAGGGGTAGAGCACGACGACCGAGATGTTCTGCGCCTCGTTCAGCAGCACGCCCCAGGAGGTGATGGGCGGCCTGAGCCCGAGCCCGAGGAAGGAGAGTGCCGTCTCCCCCAGGATCATCGTCGGGATCGACAGGGTCGCCGAGGCGATCAGGTGGCTGGCGAAGGACGGCAGCAGGTGCTTGGCGATGATCCGCCGGGGCGAGGCGCCCATGAGGCGGGCGGCCGAGGCGAAGTCCTCCTCCCGCAGGGCCAGCAGCTTGGAGCGCACCGCGCGGGCCAGCCCCGGCCAGTCGAGCAGCGCCAGGATGATGGTGATGCCGAAGAAGATGGCGATCGGCGACCAGTCCACCGGCAGCAGCGCCGACAGCGCCATGAACAGCGGGATCTCCGGGAAGGAGCGCACCACCTCGATCGTCCGCTGGGTGGCGGCGTCGATCCAGCCGCCGTAGTAGCCCGCCAGTCCGCCGATGACGATGCCGATGGTGAAGGACACCACGATCGAGATCAGGCCGATGGTGAGCGAGATGCGCGCGCCGTAGATGATGCGGCTGAGGAGATCACGGCCGAGCCGATCCGTGCCGAGCACGAAGAGGGTCCCGTTCTCCGGCGCGCAGACCAGATGGAAGCGGCTCTCGAACAGGCCCCAGAAACGATAGGAGTCGCCCAGGCAGAAGAAGCGCACCGGCCGCGGCTCGTCCTCCATTGGCGTATAGACGCGCCGCAGGTTCTCCATGTCGAGGTGATAGTCGAGCGCCAGGGTGTAGGGTGCCACCAGCCGGCCGTCGCGGAAGATGTGGATGTCCTGCGGCGGCGCATAGATGTAGTCCGTATGCCGGCTGTGCAGGTTGTAGGGCGCCAGCACCTCGGCGAAGACGACGACGAGGTAGAAGAAGGCCAGGACCGCGGCGGAGATGACCGCCAGCCTGTGGTGGCGGAACTTCCACCACATGATCTGCCACTGGCTGGCCTGGTAGTAGCGCTCCTGCGCCGGTGTGGTCGCCTCGCGCTCTTCCGGATCGAAGGGCGCGGGATTGACCCAGTGGTCGAGACGCGTGCTCATCGGACCGCTCCGGCGCCCATGCGGATTCGAGGATCGAGCATGGCCAGCAGCAGGTCGGAGACGAAGACGCCTACGACCACGAGCACGGCCTGCAGGAAGAGGAAAGACCCTGCCAGATACATGTCCTGGCTCTGCAGGGCGGAGAGCAGCAGCGGCCCCGTCGTCGGCAGGTCGAGGACCACGGAGACCAGGACTGCGCCGGAGATGAGCTGCGGCAGCAGGTTGCCGATGTCGGCGATGAACGGGTTGAGGGCCAGCCGCAGGGGGTACTTGAACACCAGCCGGCCTTCGCCGAGGCCCTTCGCCCGTGCGGTCACCACGTACTGCTTGTGCAACTCGTCGAGCAGGTTGGCGCGCAGCCGCCGGATCAGCGCCGCGGTGCCGGAGGTGCCGATGACGATGATCGGCACCCACATGTGCTCGGCCACCGACGCGACCTTCGCCCAGGTCAGCGGCTGGTTGACGAACTGCGGATCCATCAGCCCGCCGATCGACGTGCCGAACCAGACGTTGAACAGATAGAGCAGGACGAGGGCCAGCAGGAAGTTCGGCGTCGCCAGCCCGATGTAGCCCAGGAAACTGAAGAAATAGTCGCCGATGGAGTATTGTCGGACCGCCGAATAGATGCCGATCGGGAAGGCGACCACATAGGTGAATATGATCGAGGCGACGGCGAGCACCACCGTCAGCCAGATCCGGTCGCCGACCAGATCGTTCACCGGCATGTTGTACTCGAAGGAATAGCCCAGATCGCCGTGCATCAGGCCCCACATCCAGTTGCCGTACTGGATGTAGAAGGGCTGATCGAGGCCGTACTGCTCCCGCAGGAACTGGATCTTGGCCTGGTCGATGTTCTGGCCCTGGGACTGCAGCTCGGCGATGTAGGTCTCGAGGTAGTCGCCGGGCGGCAGCTGGATGATGAAGAAGATGATGACGGAGATGGCGAAGAGCGTCGGGATCATCGCCACCAGGCGCCGGACGAAATAGCGCAGCATCGCCTGTCAGGCCTCCAGGGGAACGCGGATGTCGGCGCCGGCCGAGAGCAGCTCCCCGCTCGCCCGGACCCAGTGCTCGGGCTCGACCTCCACCATCCTCGGCCGCTGCCCTTCGTCCACGGTGAAGGGGGCGGGCCAGGCGGACGGGATCGATGCGCGGCCCTCCATGAGCGCGGTGAGGTCGAGCTTGTGATGGAGGTCCGGTTCGGGCACCGCCGCAAGCAGGGCCCGGGTGTAGGGGTGAACGGGGTTGCTGAAGATGAGGTGGTTGGGGGCGAACTCCACCAACCGACCCCGGCACATGACCGCGATCCGGTTGGCGATGTAGTCGACCACGGCGAGGTTGTGGCTGATGAAGAGGTAGGTGAGGCCGAGGGACGACCGCAGATCCTGCAGCAGGTTCAGCACCTGGGCCTGGACCGAGACGTCCAGGGCCGAGACCGGCTCGTCGCAGATCAGCAGCTCCGGCCGCAGGGCCAGAGCCCGGGCGATGCCGATCCGCTGGCGCTGGCCGCCCGAGAAGGAGTGCGGATAGCGGCGCAGGTGGCGGACATCGAGGCCCACGAGCTCGAGCAGCTCCCGCACCAGCTGGCGGCGGCTGTCCTCGTCGCCGATGCCGTGGATCAGCAGCGGCTCCGACAGGATCTCGTAGACCGTCATGCGCGGCGACAGCGACCCGAAGGGGTCCTGGAAGACGAACTGCATCTTCCGCCGGAAGCGGGTGAGTTCCTCGCCCTCCAGGGCGAGCACGTCGACCGCCTTGCCGCGGTCGTTGAACGTGACGCTTCCCGTGTCGGGCGTGAGCGCCCGCATGATGATCTTCGAGACGGTGGTCTTGCCGCAGCCGCTCTCGCCGACGAGGCCGAGGCACTCGCCGCGCCGGACCTCGAAGCTCACGTCGTCGACCGCCAGCACCTCACGGACCGGCCCGGTGTTCAGCATGCCGCCGCTGCGCAGGCGGAAGGTCTTGGAGAGGTGCTCCACCTTCAGCAGCGGGCCGGCCACGTCGGCCCCTTCCGGCCAGGGCTCCAGCTTCTCCATCAGGGCGCTGCTGCTGCTGTGCTTGATCTCGCGCAGGGGCTTGAGCCGCTCGCCGTCCGGCATGTCCACCCGCGGCACCGCCTGCAGCAGACCCTTGAGGTAGGGATGCTGCGGGTCGCCGAAGATCGCCTCGACCGGGCCGCTTTCCATCACCTCGCCGCGATACATCACCGTCACCTCCTCGGCGAGGTTGGCGACGACGCCGAGGTCGTGGGTGATCAGCATCACCGACATGCGGAACTCGGCCTGCAGGTCCTGCAGCAGCTTGAGGATCTGCGCCTGGATGGTGACGTCGAGGGCGGTGGTCGGCTCGTCCGCGATCAGCAGCGCCGGGCGGCAGACCAGCGCCATGGCGATCATCGCCCGCTGACGCAGGCCGCCCGACAGCTCGAAGGGGTAGGTCCGCAGCGCCCGCTTGGGATCGGGAAAACCCACCCGCGCCAGCATCTCGGCGACGAGTTCCCGGTTCGCCCGGCCGGACGTCCCGCTATGCAGCCGCAGGGCCTCGCCGATCTGGTCGCCGACCATGTGGACCGGCGAGAGCGAGGTCATCGGCTCCTGGAAGATGATGGAGATGCGGCCGCCCCGCAGCCGCCGCATCGTCGTGGACCGTGGCGCCAGCGTGGCGATGTCGACGGGCGGGTCGTCCGGCTGCTGCGGGTCCGCGAACAGGATGGAGCCGCCGGCGACCCGTGCCGCCTTCGGCAGGATGCCGAGGATCGCCTGGGTGATCACCGACTTGCCGGACCCCGACTCGCCGACGACCGCGACCGTACGGCCGGCGGGCACCCGGAACGAGACGTCCCTGACGGCTTCGAGCTTGCCCTCGGGCAGGTCGAAGACGATCCGCAGGTTCTCGACGCGCAGAAGGTCTTGCACGGCTTGCCTTTCCTCAGGGCTGTTCAGGAAAGCGGTTCGTCATCGGGCGGCGGTTCCGCGCTGTCCGGATCGATGCCGATACCGAGAAAGTTGCTGGCTGTCGCCGGGTCGAGGGGCAGCGCCCTCTCCCGCGCCGCCCGGGCGGCGAACCAGGCGACGGTGCGGAAGCCCTGCAGGCTGGAGTCGATCTTCAGCCGCTTGCCCGCACCGGCCAGGTGCAGCTCCAGGAAGCCGCCGTCCAGGTCGCTGCGGCGGTGCTGCCGGCGTGTGCCGTAGAAACGCAGCCTGACCTTCTCGAGCTCCGCCCAGGGCAGAGCCACCGAACTCAGCCAGCGCGTCGCGATCCCCTGGTCGTTGACGGCTACGACGGTCTGCTGGGTCCGCCAGGTGCGCAGGCCGAAGTAGCCGAAGACCAGGACGATGCCGGCGAAGATGATCGAGATCGTCGTGTCCGGCTCGCCGAACAGCAGCAAGGCCAGCCCGAACAGGACGCCGCCGGCGGCCCGCAGGTAGTCTCCGATCAGCCGACGGGGCGGCGTCCGGTAGAAGCTCGCCTGCTGTCCCCTCTCCATCGCGGAAGCGCACCAATCCCCCCTCAAGAACGGCCCTCCGTGCGCACTATAGCAACCTGCGCGGCAATGTAATCGACCGAACGCGACAGGCCGTCAAAAGACAGGCCGGCGACGACCGGGCGAGGCCGGCCGGCCTCGCGCTCGATGGCGGACGCCAGTGCCGCCGGCGTGAGCGATCCCTGTCCGACCGCGGTCAGCCAGCCACGCTGCTCCAGCAGCGACGCCCGCTCGGCCTGCTCCGTCTCCTGGCCGGCGGCGTAGCCGACGACGACTGCCGGCGTGCCGGCCGCCAGCAGCGCCACCACGGTGTTGTAGCCGCCGAGGCTGATCGACAGGGCGGCGTGCGACAGCAGCCGCGGGAAGTCCGGGCGATGGCGTTCCAGCACCACCCCCTCCGGCAGGTCCGCGGTCAGGTCGGCGAAGTCCTCCGCCGGCAGGTTCGGCCCTGCGAGCAGTCGCCACGGTGCGGCCCGATAACGGGTGAGAGGCCGTGCCGCCAGGGCGGTCTGCAGCAGGAAACGGCCGAAGGCGCCGCCGCCCGCCGAGACGAGGACCTCGCCCCCGCCGCGCCAGGGACCGACGGGGCCGTCGGTCTCGCGGATGTAGCCCGTGTAGTGCAGCCGGTCGGCAATCCGCGGGGTCCAGGGAAAGCTGACGTCGAAGGGCAGCAGCGCCGGGTCGCCGTGCACCAGCACAGCGTCGTAGCGGCCGGCGGCCAGGTCGGCCATCCAGGCCGTCTTCTCCGGCGGCTTGCGGACCAGCAGATCGCGCACCGACGACAGGATGCGCGGCCGGGGCCGCAGGGCCGCCGCCGCGTCGAGCAGGGGCAACAGCTCGAAGCGCAGCGCCCGCCGGCCGAAAGGAAAGCTTTCGGTCAGCAGCACAGCCGGCCGCGCCTCGGCGAAGGCGCCGAGCAGGAGGCCGCACCGCCGTCGGCGCCAGGCGTCGTCGATCGGCGCGTCCTGCTCGTTCAGCAACACCCGGAAGGTCTCGTCGCGGCTGCGCACGGGGGGCAGTTGCACGACCTTCGCCCTGCCGGTGTCGAGCCCGGGCACGGGAAAGCCGCCGCTGACCAGGGCGACGCTCACCCCCCGCTCCGCCAGGGCGCGGGCGATCGCCGCTGCCCGCCGCAGATGGCCGATGCCGAAGAGATGGGTGACGTAGAGGAAGACGTCGCTCACGCCGCGAGCGACAGGTTCAGGCGGACGAGGCTCGGCCGCCCGTCCTCGTCCAGGGTGAACTCGTGCAGACAGCCGTTGCGCAGCCGCTCCGGCTCCGGCGGGCGCATGTCCCAGCCGGTCGCCATGGCGTAGAGCACCCGGATGACCCCGCGGTGACAGACGACGCCCGCCGGTTCCCCCCGCCGCCCCAGTTCGAGGAGGAAGGCGGTCAGGCGGTCGCGCAGGTCGGCGAAGGATTCGCCCCCGAGGGTCTGGAAGCCGAAACCGGCGGCCTCCTGGGCGGTCCAGGTGTCGCCCAGCCGGGCGATGAGGTCGGGCCGGCGCTCGCCCTCCCAGGTCCCCCAGTGCAGCTCCATGAGGCGGGGGTCGAGGCGGGGCGCCGGCAGCCCGAGAAGAGCCGCCGTCTCCCGCGCCCGGCCGAGGGTCGACGCCCACCAGGCGCGCCCGCGCAGCTCGGGAGGCAGGCGCCAGCTGCGCACCGTCCGCCGGCCCTTTTCGGACAGTGGAATGTCGCGCTGGCCCTGGATGTGCTTGCTCTCGTTCCACAAGGTCGGCCCGTGGCGCAGCACGGCGAGCGGAATCATGGGGTTACCTCCTGAAGAATCTCGTCGAGCCGTTTCGCCGCGGCGGCGAGGCTGTGCCGGCGCAGGACGCAGGCTGCAGCGGCGCGACCCAGCCTGCGGCGCAGGCCCTCGTCCTGCAGCAGCCGATCGATGGCGGATGCCAGGGCGGCCGTGTCCCGCGGTGCCACCAGCAGACCGGTCTCGCCGTCGGCGACGACCGCCGGCACGCCCAGTTCGGCGCCTGCGACGACGGGCAGGCCGGCCGCCTGCGCCTCCAGCAGCGACATCCCGAAGGCCTCGCGCACCGCCGGCCAGGCCAGAAGATCGCCGGCGGCATAGAAGCCGGGCAGCTCCGCGGGATCCAGCCGACCCAGCCAGCGGATGCGGTCCGGCGGCAGTGCGCCGAAAAGGGACTGCACCTCCTCCGCCGCCGGCCCGTCCCCGGCCACGAGCATCAGCCAGGGCCGCGGCGGCAGCCTGTTCAACGCCTCCGCGAGCAGCCTGTAGGAGGCGAGCTTGTCGCCTCGCCGCATCATCGCGCAAACGAGGATCCAGGGCTGCCCGGGGTCCAGCCCCCACCGCGCCGCCAGGGCCGTACGGGCCGCCGCCGGGTCCGTCCCGGCCCGCCGGAACGGCGCGGGGTCCAGGAAGGGCCGCAGCGTGCGGTGCCGCTCCGGATGGGGCAGGCACCCCTCGTTGGCCCGGTTGTACGGGATGATGGCGTCCGCGCGGGCGAGCCCCTGCACGACCCCGCGGTAGTTGAAGGCCCAGGCGCCGTGGGCGCGTTTGGGTGCCAGCGAAGCCTCGGCGACCACATAGGGGATGCCCAGGGCGTCGGCGACCCGGGGGCCGATCCAGTCCGGCGCCTTGTAGTAGTTGTGATAGGTGAACCAGAGGTCGGGCCGCGGTTCGCGCCGCAGACTGCGCCGGGCCATCCGCTCACCGAGCACTGCCAGCCTGCGCTGGCGGCCCTCGTCCCCCTGCGGGTCCCGGCTCACCAGCCGGGACGCCAGCACGGGGCGATGGCCGGACAGCGTCAGCGCCTGCCAGAACAGCCGTGCGACGGTCCGGTCGCCGCTGGGCCGCGGGTCGTCCGGCGGCTTCATCGGCGCGTAGAAGGCGACGCGCAGGGAGCGGCCGCCGGTCATGCCTCGCCGCCGAACAGCGCCAGCAGGCGCCCCACGTTGGCCTGCAGGGAGAAGCGGCCACGGACGCGCTCCTCCGCCGCCCTGCCGAGGGCCTGCCGCCGCTCCGGATCGCGGCAGAGCGCTTCGACGGCTGCCGCCAGGGAGACGGGATCGCTCGGCGGCACGAGGCTGCCGGTCCGGCCGCTTTCCACGAACTCGGGAATGGCGGAAACATCCGTGGCGATCGTCGGCAGGGCCTGGGTCGCCGCCTCCATCAGGACATTCGGCAGCCCGTCGCGGTCGCCGTCGGCCGCCACCTTGCTCGCGAGCACGAAGATATCGGCCTCGCGGTAGGCTTCGATCACCGCCCCCTGCGGCTGGGCGCCGCGCCAGGCGATGCGGTCTGCCAGCCCCAGTTGCTCGCCCTGGCGGCGCAGGTCCTTCGACAGCAGGCCGCCGCCGATGTGGACGAAGCGCCAGTGCAGGTCCTCCGGCAGCAGCGCCAGGGCGGCCAGCAGGTCGTCGTAGCCCTTCTTCTCCACCGCCCGGCCGACGGAGAGGATGACCACCGGGTCGGCCGGGTCGTCGCCCCGCCGGGGGGATCTGGCCGGGGCGGCGGGGAAGCGGGCCAGATCGAGGCCGTGGTAGACCAGGGTCACCTTGTCCGGAGGGTCGGCGAGCGTACGCAGGTGGCGTGCGCCGGCGGCGGTACAGGTCACGAGCCACCGCATCGCCGACAGCTTCTCGCGCTTCTCCCACTCCGGGATGGTCCAGATGTCCTTTGCATGGGCCGAGGTGGACCAGGGGAGCTGCCGCATCTCGGCGGCGTAGCGGGTGACAGATCCGGGCGTATGCAGGAAGTGCACGTACAGCCACGGCAGATCGGGCATCTCGGCCGCCAGGACGCAGGCCTGGCCGAAGCGTCGGCCGCGGTTCGGGGTGAAGTCGCGGCGTAGGTCCCGCAGGAAGTGCCGGCGGGCCTCCCCGAACCCCGGCAGGCGGCGCGCCTTCCACCAGCCCCGCAGGACCCGCAGCGGCTCCTGGTAGAGGTACTCGGGCAGATAGGTCACCGGCGCCCGGATCTCCCGGTGGACCGGATGAACCGCCTTGTCGGTGGGGTGGCGCAGCGAGAAGAGGTGCAGCTCCAGTCCCGCCCGTTCGAGCGCGAGCAACTCCTGCGCAATGAAGGTCTCGGAAAGGCGGGGGTAGCCTTTCAGAACCACGGCGATCCGGTGGGGCATGGCGGGCGGCGGCCGGCCTTTCTCTGGGCGCCGGTCAGTAGGCGCGGGAGACGGCCATCAGCGGTTTGGGCCGCCGGCCGGTGCCGAGACGGTAGCGCGCCAGCTTCACGACGTTGCGGCGGCCGTCCAGCAGGCCCGGCACGACGACCTGGGACGGCGGGCGGCGCTGCGGCAGGGTCCGCAGGGCGGTGGCCATCACCTTCGGGTCGCGCGTGCCGTCGTCGATCAGCATGGAGACGAGGTCCAGCTCCGCGGCTTGGCGCGCCCGGATGAGCTGCTCACGGCGCGGCTGCGTGCGCGGCACGATGATGGCGGGTTTATCGAACGTCAGGATCTCGCAGAAGGTGTTGTAACCCCCCATGCCGACGATGCCGATCGCCTGCTCGATCAGCCCTTCGGGAAAGGCCGAGAAGGTGAGCATCTCCACATTCGGCAGCGCCGCGGCCCGGGCCTGGAAGGCCTCCTGGGCCTCCGTCGGCATGAAGGGGCCGAGCATGATCAGGACGGGATGCGGGATCTCGCGATCCGCTTCGTAGGCCGCCAGGACCCAGTCGACCACGGCGTCCCCGTCGCCGCCCCCGCCGGCGGTGACTAGACAGTAGGGCGGGGAGATCTTTTCGAGCGTGTGCACCGCAGGATGGGTGGGCCGGCTGCGGCCGATGTAGCCGGTGTAGACCAGCTTGCGGCGCAGCGAAGGCGGCAGGTCCAGCCCCGCCAGGGGTTCGCAGATCTGCGGCAGGCCGTAGACCCAGATGTCCTCGTAGTACTCCATGAGGGCGGGCAGCGCGTGCTTGCGCTCCCATTCGCTCGCCAGCAGCTCGGGATCGTCCATGACGTCGCGCAGGCCGAGCACGCAGGGCACGCCGCGTCGGTTCAGCAGGCGCAGGGCCGGCTCCACCTCGCCGCGGAGGCCCAGCGGCTCCTTGTCGACGATGAAGAGGTCGGGATCGAAGATCGACGCCGTGTTCTCGATGATCGACGCGCGCAGCGCCAGGGTCTCCTCGATCGCGATCGGCAGCTTCTGGGAGACGTACTCGCTGTCGTGCTGCTTGATGACGCCGGGGACGCGGACGAAGTCGACGCGCGCCTTGAAATCGAACGAGCCGACGATCGGCGATCCCGACAGGATGACGACCGAGGCATCGGCGTCGTCTTCCACCAGCGCGTGCGCGATCTCGCGACAGCGGCGCAGGTGGCCGAGCCCGAACGAATCGTGGCTATAGATGAGGATGCGCTTGCCGCGGGGCATGCTCGCCATCGACGTTCCTGTCCCCTCGTCGTTCGTCGGTCCCGCACGCCCGGTGCGCTATCGGCCCAGCATTACATCAGCTTCCCGCCCGACGGAACCTATCGCAATCCCAAAAGCTCCCGGGGCGCAAGCGCCTCCTGCCGCTTTCCAGACACCGGTGCTCTCGCCTATTGTCGCGGGAAACGGGGGGCGGGTGACTCGATGGATCCCTATCTTTTTCGCTACATTTGGCAGAACAGCAAGAGAAGTCAGCTCGCGATCCTGGTGCTGGTCGTCTGTTCCCTGCCGTTCTACTTCTTCTCGCTGAATCTGCCCAAGCAGATCGTCAACGAGGGCATCCAGGGGAAGGGCTTCAGCGGCCCCGGCTCCACCCAGCTGTTCGGCCGCATCTTCCTGCCGTTCGGCGATTCCATCTTCGGACATCCGGTCCTCATCTTCCCCGGCGTGCCGCTCGAGCAGCCCGGCTATCTGCTCGCCCTTTCTTTCCTCTTCCTCGCCCTGGTTCTGGTCAACATCTCGTTCAAGGCGCGGATCAACACCGAGAAGGGTCGCCTGGGCGAACGGATGCTCAGGCGCCTGCGCTTCCAGCTCGCCGACCGGCTGCTGCGCTTCCACCTGCCGACCCTGCGCCGGATGAAGGCGCCCGAGGTCGCGACCATGATCAAGGACGAGGTCGAGCCCCTGGGCGGCTTCATCGGCGACGCCATCGTCACGCCGGCCTTTCAGGGCGGCATGGCGCTCACCGCCATGTTCTTCATCCTGTCCCAGTCGGTCATCCTCGGTTCGGTCGCCATCGCCATCGTGCTGGTCCAGGCGGCGCTGATCCCGCGCCTGCGCATCCGCATCCTGGCCCTCGGCCGGCAACGGCAGCTGACGGCGCGGCAGCTCTCCGGCCGCATCGGCGAGATCATGGACGGGGCCATCGAGGTCCACGCCAACGACGCGACGAACTGGGAGCGTGCCGAGCTGACGCGCAGGCTTGGCAAGATCTTCGGCATCCGGTTCGAGATCTACCAGCGCAAGTTCTTCGTCAAAGGCCTCAACAACTTCCTGTCGCAACTGACGCCCTTCATCTTCTACTCGGTCGGCGGCTGGCTGGCTCTGCAGGGGCGGCTCGACATCGGTGCCCTCGTCGCCGTCATCAACGCCTACAAGGACCTGCCGGCGCCGATCCGCGAGCTGATCAACTGGGAACAGCAGCGCAACGACGTGCAGATCAAATACGAGCAGGTCGCCGAGCAGTTCCAGCCGACGGCCATGTGGGACTCGACGCGACAGGATCCGGACGCGCCGGTACAGCCCCTGACAGGCCGGCTGGCGGCGTCCGGCCTCTGCTTCGAGGTCGACGGCATCGGCCGGGTGCTCGACGGTCTGTCATTCGACGTGCCGGTCGAAAGCCATGTGGCGGTGGTCGGCGATGGCCATTCCGGCAAGGAGCACCTGGGCCTGCTGGTCGCCGCGATCCTGCACCCATCCGGCGGTTCCCTGACCTTCAACGGGGTGGAGGCCACCAACCTGCCGGAGGCCGTGACCGGCCGGCGCATCGGCTATGTCGACCACGATGCCTATTTCTTCCCGCTGTCGATCCGTGACAACCTGCTCTACGGCCTGCGGCACCGGCCGATCCGGCCGGCGGAAATGGACAGCGAGCGCGAGGCCCTGCACCGGCGCCTGCTGCACGAGAGCGCGCGGGCCGGAAACTCGCTGCTTGATCTCGAAGCCGACTGGATCGACTACGAAGCGGCGGGCGTCGCCACGGCGGACGAACTGACCGACCGGGTGCTGCACCTGCTCGCCCTGGTCGGGCTGGAAGGCGACATCTACCGCTTCGGCCTCGCCGGCAAGCTGGATCCGGTGGCGCGCGAAGCCCTCGGCGAGCGGTTCCTCGAAGCGCGCCGGTCGCTGGCGGGTTACCTCGAGGAGAGCGGGGAGGACGACCTCGTCATCCGGTTCCACCCGGACCACTACAACCTGAACGCCAGCCTCGCCGAGAACCTGCTGTTCGGGACCGCTCTCGCCCCCGATTTCGAAGCCGGGGCTCTCGCGGGCAATCTCCTGGTGCTCGATGTCCTGTCCCGGGAGCAGCTCGAGGGGCCGCTGCTGGAGATGGGGCTCCGGCTGGCCGAGACCCTGGTGGAAATCTTCGCCGATCTGCCGCCGGGCCATCCCTTCTTCGAGCAGTTCTCGATGATCAACGCCGACGACGTGCCTCTGCTGCGGCAGACTCTGCTGCGCGTCGGGCAGCGCGATGCGGCGAGCCTTCCGGCGGACGAGCGTCAGCGCCTGCTGCGCCTCGCCTTCGCCTACGTCGAGGCGCGCCATCGCCTGGGGCTCATCGACGACACCATGGCGCAGCGGGTCATTGCCGTGCGCCCGAAGCTGGCGGCGGCGATCGAAGGCGCGCGCCCCGGGGCGGTCGAGTTCTACGACCCGGACCGGTACAACACCGCCGCCTCCCTGCTCGACAACCTGCTCTTCGGCCGGCTGGTCTACGGCCGGGCCGAGGCGCAGGAGAAGGTGATGGCGGCCGTCGGCGCCGTGCTGCAGCGCCTGGGTCTGGAGCGCGACGTCAAGGTCCTGGGGATCGAGTTTCCAGTGGGCGTCGGCGGCAAGCGCCTGAGTGCCGCGCAGCGTCAGCGCCTCGCCTTCGTGCGGGCGCTGCTGAAGCGGCCGGACCTGCTGGTGGTCAACCAGGGCACCGCGGCTCTCGACGGGGCGGCCCGGGCGGAGATCATCCGGCGCACCCTGGAGGAGCGGCAGGGGACGGGTGTCTTCTGGATCCTCGAACGCGCCAGCTTCGCTGAACTATTCGAGCAGGTTCTTGTTCTCAGAGCGGGGCAGCTCGCCGAGAGCGGCGCCTACAAGGACCTCATGGAGCGTGAAGGCGAGCTCGCGCGCCTGTTGGCGGCGGACTGAGCGGAAGGAGGTGGTGTAGCCATATGAATCTCGAACAGGAAGTGGCGATCCTGCGCCGGGTTCCGCTTTTCGCGGGGATCGACAACGCCAAGCTGAAGCTCATGGCGTTCGCGAGCGAACGGATGGACTTCAAGCCGGGGCAGGCGCTGTGCCGCCAGGGTGAGCCGGGCGACTGCGCCTACATCATTCTGTCGGGCCAGGCGGCGGTGACCATCGACACCGACAACGGGCCGCTGCAGGTGGCGGAGGTCGGCGCCAATGAGATCGTCGGCGAGATCGCCATCCTGATCGACGTTCCGCGCACGGCGACCGTGGCGGCGACCAGCGACGTCAGCACGCTGCGCATCACCAAGGACCTGTTCTTCCGGCTTATCCGCGATTTCCCGGAGATCGGCATCCAGGTGATGCGGGTGCTGGCGACCCGGCTGGAGCGCCTGACCGCACGGGTCCGCGGCCTCGGCGGCTGAGGCTGAGGCTCAGGCTGAGGCTCAGGCTCAGGGGCCGCGCCGGCGGCGCCTGCCTCTGCCCGCCTTCGACTTCGCCTCGCCCTCCGCCCGGGCGATGGCTTCGGAGAAGGCGACGGCCGGGTTCGCCGGCTTGGTCCGGGCGACGACCTTGCCGCCCCGTTTGCCGCCGGCCCCGATGTCGCCGGTGCCGTCCCAGACGGCGCGGTGCGGGATCTCCAGGTCGCTCGCCTCCAGCCGTCGGATCTCGTCGCGCAGCCGCGCTGCCTCCTCGAACTCCAGGTTGGCGGCGGCTTCGCGCATCCGCTTCTCCAGGTCGGCGAGGTGGGCCTTGAGGTTGTTGCCCACCAGGTGCGGCGTGACGCCGTCGCCGGTGGTGACCGTCAGGTGGTCGCGCTCATAGACGCTGGCCATCACGTCGCTGATCTGCTTGCGGACCGATTGGGGCGTGATGCCGTGGGCGGCGTTGTATTCGAGCTGTCTCGCGCGTCGCCGTTCCGTCTCGCCGATTGCCGCCTTGAGGCTGTCCGTCTCCCGGTCGGCATAGAGGATGACACGCCCGTCCACGTTCCGCGCTGCCCGGCCGATCGTCTGGATCAGCGAGGTGGTCGAACGCAGGTAGCCCTCCTTGTCCGCGTCCAGGATGCAGACGAGGGCGCACTCGGGGATGTCGAGCCCCTCGCGCAGCAGGTTGATCCCGACCAGCACGTCGAAGACGCCGAGGCGCAGGTCCCGGATGATCTCGATGCGCTCCAGGGTGTCGACGTCCGAGTGGATGTAGCGGACCTTCAGCCCCGCCTCGTGCAGGTACTCCGTCAGGTCTTCTGCCATCCGCTTGGTCAGGGTGGTCACCAGCGCCCGGTAGCCTCGGGCGATGACGTCCCGGCACTCGGCGATCACGTCGTCGACCTGGTTCTCGATCGGTCGGATGATCGTCGGCGGATCGATCAGGCCGGTGGGCCGGATCACCTGCTCGGTATAGACGCCACCGGTCCGCTCCAGCTCCCACCGTCCGGGGGTGGCCGAGACGAAGACGGACGGGGGCCGCATGGCGTCCCACTCCTCGAACTTCAGCGGCCGGTTGTCGATGCAGGACGGCAGGCGGAAGCCGTACTCCGACAGGGTGGACTTTCGGTTGAAGTCGCCCCGGTACATGCCGCCGATCTGCGGCACGGTCACATGGCTCTCGTCGACGATCAGCAGGGCGTCGTCAGGCAGGTACTCGAACAGGGTCGGCGGCGGCTCGCCCGGCTGGCGCCCCGAGAGGTAGCGCGAATAGTTCTCGATGCCGGCGCAGGAGCCGGTGGCCTCCATCATCTCCAGGTCGAAGGTCGTCCGCTGCTGCAGTCTCTCCGCCTCCAGCAGCTTGCCGCCGGCAACGAAGTCGTCGAGCCGGACCTTCAGGTCCCGCTTGATCTGGACCAGGGCCTGCAGCAGCGTCGGCCGCGGCGTCACGTAGTGGCTGTTGGCGTAGACCTTGACCGCCGGCAGGTCGGCCGTCTTCTCCCCCGTCAGGGGATCGAACTCCGACAGCGCCTCGACCTCGTCGCCGAACAGCGAGATCCGCCAGGCGCGGTCCTCGTAGTGCGCGGGGAAGACCTCGATGGAGTCGCCGCGCGCCCGGAAGGTGCCGCGGCCGAACGCCATGTCGTTGCGCTTGTACTGCAGGTCGGTCAGCGACTTCAGCAGGGTCCGCCGGTCGATGGCGTCGCCGACCTGCAGGGTCAGCACCATGGAGGCGTAGGTCTCCGGGGACCCGATGCCGTAGATGCAGGAGACCGAGGCGACGATCACCACGTCGCGCCGCTCGAACAGCGCCCGGGTAGCCGAGTGGCGCATCCGGTCGATCTGCTCGTTGATCGAGCTCTCCTTCTCCACGTAGGTGTCGCTGCGCGGGACGTAGGCCTCCGGCTGGTAGTAGTCGTAGTAGGAGACGAAATACTCGACCGCATTCTCCGGGAAGAAGGACTTCATCTCGGCGTAGAGCTGCGCCGCCAGGGTCTTGTTCGGCGCCAGGATCAGGGTCGGTCGCTGCAGCCGGCTGATCACGTGCGCCATGGTGAAGGTCTTGCCGGAGCCGGTAACGCCCAGCAGGACCTGCTCGCGCTCGCCCTGCTGCAGCCCCGCCGTCAGCTCCTCGATGGCGGCGGGCTGGTCGCCGGCCGGCGCGAAGTCCGAGACCAGCTTGAAGGGAATGTCGGTAGCCAGGGCCCGGCCACCCTTGCCGCCGTCCGGCCGGCGGCCGCCGAGGGGATGCTCGATTACGCTCATGTCGATGAAGATAGGGTGCCGCGCGGCCCTTTCACCAGCCCCCTCGGCCGGCGATGCCCTGCAGCCGTCAGGTGTTATTTAGATTAATTCCAATAAGCGTCTTGACGCTGCCGCGCCGCCCGCCTATTTCGGGAACAGTCGCCTCCTGGAACGGTTCTAAACCGGCGAGGGGGCGCGGCAATTCCGACGATCGCCCTTTCCGACTCCACAACGAGGAGACCGCTTGATGCTTACCGTTGGCCAGAAGCTGCCGTCCTTCAGCCTCGCCGCCGTCCCGCCGGGCACGCCCAAGTCCCCGAGCGAGGCCTTCTCCACCATCACCAACGAAGACTTCAAGGGCAAGTGGCTCGTCGTCTTCGCCTGGCCGAAGGATTTCACCTTCGTCTGCCCGACCGAGATCGCCGCTTTCGGCAAGCTGAATGGCGAGTTCGCCGACCGCGACGCCCAGATCCTGGGCCTGTCGACCGACAGCGAGTTCGTCCACCTGGCCTGGAAGCGCGACCACGAGGATCTGCGTGACCTGCCCTTCCCGATGCTTGCCGACATCAAGCGCGAACTCTCTTCCGCGCTGGGCATCATCCATCCCGAGGAGGGCGTCTGCCTGCGCGCGACCTTCGTCGTGGATCCGGAGGGCATCATCCGCCACGTGACGGTCAACGACCTGTCCGTCGGCCGCAACCCGGCCGAGACGCTGCGCATCCTCGATGCGCTGCAGACCGACGAGCTCTGCCCCTGCAACTGGCAGAAGGGCGAAGACGTCCTCAAGGTGGCGTAAGCCGCCCGGCGAAGCCCGTCCGGCTTGGCCGGACGGGTGCTTCGCCATCCTATTCCACACGAGATTACTGGACCAAGACGTACGCGGGTCGGATCATCCCCGCGGCGGGGAGATTGCCATGTCCATCGATCGCCTGAAGGAGGGTCTGCCGGCCTACGCCAAGGACCTGAAGCTCAATCTGGGCAACATCGTCAACTCGACTGCGCTTTCGCCGCGGCAGGTCTGGGGTGCCGTCGTGGCCTCCGCCCTCGCCTCGCGCAACAAGCACGTCATCGGCGCCGTGATCGCCGAGGCCTCGTCCAAGCTCTCGCCCGAGGAGCTGCAGGGGGCGAAGGCGGCCGCCGCCATCATGGCGATGAACAACATCTACTACCGCTCGGCCCACCTCCTGGAGAAGCCGGACTATCTGCAGATGCCCGCGCGGCTGCGGATGAACATCATCGCCAACCCCGGCGTGGACAAGCTCGACTTCGAGCTCTGGTCGCTGGCGGTCTCGGCGGTGAACGGCTGCGGCATGTGTCTGGCGGCGCACGAGAAGGAAGTGCTCGGCAAGGGCGCGACCAAGGAGGGCGTCCAGGACGCTCTGCGGATCGCCGCCGTGGTCCACGCCGTTTCCGTGGTGCTGGAGAACGAGGAGGCGATCGCCACCGACGCCGAAACCTCCGGCATCGTGGTCTGACGCCCTTTCAGCTCCGATCGACGACGAGCCGTCCGCCGTCCAGCGCGGCGTGACGGCCCGTCACCAGCCTGTCCCAACCGGCGGCTTCTATCCGCAGCGCCGGCGGCGCTGCCCAGCCCAGTTCCCGCGCGACCACCGCTCCCAGCAGCAGGATCGCGTCGACGTCGCGCAGCACCAGGGCGGCCGGCGCTCTCCCGCCGGCGATCAGTTCGAGAAGCACCGACGAAGAGGACGAGGATCCGATGGTCGCCGGCAGCGCCAGAATGGTGCCGGCGATGGTCTGTCCGACCTGCGGGTGCCGCACCTGGGTGATCCGCCCGCTGCCCGGATCGACGCCGCCCCAGAACGACAGAGGCGCGTCCAGCACCAGCAGGGCGCCGGACGCTGCTCCGGGCAGCAGCTCTTCCCCCCTCAGCTCCACAGGCTCTCGTCCCGGTACAGGCGTCCTGCCACCGCCGTCTCGACGCAGTCGGACAGGCTGCCGAACAGGGCGGCGTAGCCGGTGTTGCCGGGAGCGTAGTGGGCGAACTTTCCCGAGTTCGTCATCAGCACCCCGCTCATGCCACGCAGGACCGGCGTCACCACCACGCAGGTGTCCGCGACCACGGTGATTCCCGCCTCGTCCAGCGCCGGGCGACGCCCCCCCTGCTCGAGCGCCGCCAGCGTATGCCGGCCGGTGCAGGCGTAGAAGGGCAGGCGGCTGCGACGCCCGGCGAAGAGCGCCAGCAGCCGGTCGAACTCGCCCGCCGACAGGTGCGGGCTGCCCACCGCCACGGCGTCCACCCGATTGCCCTCCGGCGATGCCGTCGACAGGCCGGCGCGCTGCGCCGCGAGGCTCCGTGCGTCGGGGCGCAGCACGGCGTCGGGGGGCTGGCCGCCGAAGGCGGCCTCTGCGTCCGGCGCCTCGGGCGTCCGGCCGATGACGTGGAACAGGGCGACCGCCCCGGTCGAGGCGGCCGCGGCGGCGAAGGCCTTGAGCTCGTCCTCCCCCACGTCCTTCGGCAGGCCGGCGATCGCGCCGACGGCCTGTCCCACCGCCTGCCCATACCAGGCGCCGAACACCGGATAGAAGGCCGGCTCCGCGACCAGCCGCGGCGGCAGCGCCGTCACGTCAACCAGCAGGGTCGCCCGCCGGTGCTCGGGCCGGTGCAGGCCGCTGTCCGGGGCGCGCCCGGTGATGGCGCAGCAGAGGTCGAGGAAGTCCCCGTAACGGTTGGTGCGGGCGCCCAGCACCGAGTTGACGAAGGCGACGGCGTTGCTTTCGCCCCAGGCGACGTCCGTGCCGCAGGCCGGGCGGTGGCCCGCCTGGTAGGGCGCGCAGGTCCAGGTCGGCCGGCAGCCGACGGCCTCGTGCGCCCGCATGAGCCGCAGCGCCATCGCGCGCCGGTGCGGATCCAGCCGGACATTCTCGGGGCGCAGCAGGTCCAGGGCGCCGACGTTGGTGGTCGTCGGCACCGCGACTCTGGCGCCGAGACCGGCCAGGCGTTCGGCGAAGGCGACGCCGCTGTCCCCATGGTAGAGGCAGCCGTCGATGTGGGCCGAGGCGACCGGCAGCAGGCGCGGCGCGCCCAGCAGCCGCGCCGCCTCGCTGACGATGCGCAGGGCCATGGCCGCCCCGGGGCCGGCGGCCCCGGCCAGCAGGCCTTCCTCCTCCGCGCTCAGCTGCAGGCTCATGGGCGGTCAGTTCCCCGCGATGGTCATCCCGTCGACCCGCAGCGTGGGCGCATCGGTGCCGTAGCGGAAGACGAGGTCGTCCGCCGCGGTCATCGCCAGGAACATCTGCTTGAGGTTGCCGGCGATCGTCGCCTCGGTGATCGGCCGGGTCAGTTCGCCCTTCTCGATCAGGAAGCCCGAGGCCCCGCGGCTGTAGTCGCCGGTCAGGCCGTTGACGCCCATGCCGATCATCTCCGTGACGTAGAAGCCACGCTCGATCTCGCCGATCAGGGCAGCTGGCGAGAGCGTGCCGGGCATGAGATAGAGGTTGGACGGGCTCGGACTCGGCGGCCCGGAGACGCCGCGGGTGGCATGGCCGGTGGGCGCGAGGCCCAGCTGCCTGGCGGAGGCGAGGTCCAGCAGCCAGGTCTGCAGCACGCCGTCCTCCACCAGGGCCGTGCGCCGCGTCGGCAGGCCCTCGGCGTCGAAGGGGCGGGAGCGCAGGCCCCGGCGGCGGTGCGGCTCGTCGATCACCGCCATGCCCGCAGGCAGGATCCGCTCGCCGAGCTTGTCCTTGAGGAAGGAGGTCTTGCGCGCCACCGCCGGTCCCAGCACGGCGCCGACGAGGTGGCGCAGCAGGCTGTTGGAGACCCGCGGATCGAACACGACCGGCAGGCGCTCCGTGCGCAGCCGGCCGGGGTTCAGGCGGCGGACCGCCCGCTCGCCGGCGCGCCGGCCGACGGCCTCCGGATCGTCCAGATCCTCCGCGAAGACCGCGCTCGTGAAGTCGTAGTCCCGTTCCATCCCCAACCCCTCGCCGGCCAGGACAGAGACGCTGAGGCTGTGCCGCGAGACGGCGTAGCTGCCGGCGAAGCCGTTGCTGCCGGCCAGGGAGACCTGGGTGGCGCTCCAGCCGGCTTCCGCGCCTTCCGAATTGGTGACGCCGGCCACCGCCCGCGCCGCCTCCTCGCAGCGGGTCGCCTGCTCGATCAGGCTCTCGGCGGCCGGCTCGCGGGGGTCGAAGGAGTCGACCTCGGGAACCGAGGTGGCGAGCTGCTGCGGGTCGGCCAGGCCGCACCAGGGGTCCGCCGGCACGGCCCTCGCCATTGCCACGCCGCGGGCCACCAGCTCATCGACGGCGGCAGGGGTCGTGTCGGTGGTCGAGACGAAGGCTTGGCTGTGGCCGATCAGAACCCGCAGGCCGAGATCGCGGCTCTCCTCCCGCTCCAGCCGTTCGGCCTTGCCCAGCCGCTGGGCGTGCGACAGGGCGACGCCGCGCACCAGCATCGCTTCCGCCGCATCGGCACCCTGGGCCTTGGCGCGCTTCAGCAGGCTGTCGAGGAGGGCGTCGTCGTCTACGGTCTGCATACGGAAAATGACCTTTCATGGGCGTGCCAACTGCCCCACCCTGGCCAGGAACCGGCGGGGGCGGCGGACGTTCATCGTCGGGCGCCGGCTGCGGTGCCGGCGCCACCCCTATCTGGCCCGCATCGCCGCCCGCCTCAAGACACCGCCGATCCCCGGCCGACCGTCTTCTCGGGAGCTTGCAGAGCATGCCGATCCTAACGGTGCGCCACGTGACCACCTACCGCTACGCCAATCCGGTCAGCTTCAGTCCGCACCGCATGATGTTCCGCCCGCGCGACAGCCACGACCTGCGGCTGCTCGACAGCGCCGTGATCATCTCGCCGCCGCCGGCGCGGCTCCGCTGGCTGCACGACGTCTTCGGCAACTCGATCGCCGTCGCGGAGTTCGAGACGGACGCCACCGAACTGCGCTTCGAGAGCGACATCACCATCGAGACCTTCGGTCTCGCCGGACCGGACTACCCGATCGAGGAGTTTGCCCGGGCCTTTCCCTTCAGCTACCCGGCCGAGGAGATGGCCGACCTGGCGCGCACCAACGAGCGGCACTATGCCGACCCCGAACACAAGGTGGACGCTTGGGCCAGGCAGTTCCTCCAGCCGCCCTTCCAGAAGGAGGGGGAGCCGCCGCAGACCTGGGCGCTGCTGGAAGGGATGACGCGGCACATCAAGGAAACCTTCACCTACCAGGCCCGGGACCTGATGGGGACCCAGACGCCTCTGGAGACGCTGGACCTGAACAGCGGCACCTGCCGGGACTTCGCGCTGCTGATGATGGAGGCGGCGCGCAGCCTGGGCCTCGCCGCGCGTTTCGTCTCCGGATACCTCTACGACCCGGCCGCCGACGGCGGCCCGGACGGGACGCTGGGCGGCGGCGCGACCCATGCCTGGGTCCAGGTCTACCTGCCCGGCGCGGGCTGGGTGGAATTCGACCCCACCAACGCCCTGATCGGCACCCACAGCCTGATCCGCGTCGCCGTCGCCCGCGAGCCCTGGCAGGCGGTGCCCTTGAGCGGCGAATGGTTCGGCGCGCCGGCCGACTTCCTGGGCATGACCGTGGATGTCACCGTCACCTCGGGCCGTCAGCAGGCCGCGGATGCTGAAGCGCCGCCGCCGGCGGAGAGCTGACCCGGCGCTTGCGCCGGATCAATGACCGTGCGCCGCGCCCTTCATACCGCTGTCACCACGGATCCCTAAGCAGGGGCTGAGGAAACGGCGGAGCGGCGGGTGCCATGGATGCGGCGGACGGCGGGCAGCGGATCGCCTTGACTGAGGCCGAGGGTCGCGATGCGGTCCGGCTGCTGGAGGTCGTCGAGTCGCTGCATCGGCAGGTGCGCGCCGACGGCGCCTCGGCGCTGGCCGGCTGGGCGGCCGCGGTCGTCCGGCCCGATGCCCGGCCGGGGGTGGCCAACCTGGCACACTACCTCGCCCTGCGGCGCCGTGACCTGTCGGCTCTGCAGGACGCACTGTCGTTCTGGGGACTTTCCTCGCTCGGCCGCTGCGAAGGGCACGTGCTGCTGGCGCTGGAGACGCTCGAGGCGTCGCTGGCCGTGCTCGCCGGTGTCAGGCCTTCGGAGCCGGTGCGGCCGGCGGCGGCATGGGAGCTGTTCGCCGAGGCGCGGCGGGCGCTGGAAGCCAAGACCACCCGGCTGTTCGGGCCCGCCGAACGGGCCGCCGCCACCCGCGTCATGGTGACGCTGCCGTCCGAGGCGGCGGACGATCCCGGGCTGATCGGGGAACTGCTCGACTCCGGAGCCGACTGCCTGCGCATCAACTGCGCCCACGACGGCCCGGAGCAGTGGGCCGCGATGATCCGGCACGGCAGGGAGGCCGCCGCGAAGCGGAATCGCGGCTGCAGCGTGCTGATGGATCTCGCCGGCCCGAAGTGCCGCACCGAGCAGGTCCTGCGGCCGGACAAGGGCCGGCTGGAGCGGGGCGACTGCTTTCGGCTGGTCCGGTCCCTGCCGGAGGCCGGCGGCAAGCGGAGCTTCGCGACGACGAACTTCCCGCAGATCTTCGATCAGGTGGCGGTCGGCGCGCTGGTCGGCATCGACGACGGCAAGATGGAGGGACGGGTCGTCGAGGCCGACGGCCGGTCCCTGCTCGTGGAGATCACCCGGGCGCCGGCGAAGGGTGGCAAGCTGAAGCCGGAAAAGGGTCTGAACTTCCCGGACACGGTCCTGGACCTGCCGCCTTTGACGGAAAAGGACCTGCGGGACCTCGACTTCGTCGCCGCCAACGCGGACATGGTCGGCTTCTCCTTCGTCCAGCGCCCCGAGGACGTCCGCTGGCTGCAGCAGGAGCTGGCGGCGCGCCGGGGGAACGAGACGCTCATGCCCGTGGTGCTCAAGATCGAGACGCGGCTGGCGGTGCGGAACCTGCCGCGCCTGATCGTGGCGGCGATGGGCCGGCAGCCGACGGCGGTGATGGTGGCGCGCGGCGACCTCGCCATCGAACTGGGCTTCCAGCGCCTGTCGGAGATCCAGGAGGAGATCCTCTGGCTCTGCGAGGCCGCCCATGTGCCGGTGGTCTGGGCGACCCAGGTGGTCGAGGGGCTGGTGAAGGAGGGCGGGCCGTCGCGGGCGGAGACCACCGACGCGGCCATGGCCCAGCGGGCCGAGTGCGTGATGCTGAACAAGGGTCCCTACATCACCGAGGGCGTGCGCTTCGTCGTCGATGTCATCGGCCGCATGGACCGCCACCAGCACAAGAAGTTCGCCCGGCTCAGGGCCCTGCGCTCCTGGCGGGAGCCGCAGACCCTCACGGAACCGGCAGCCTGACGCAGCTGTAGGCCAGCGTCCGGTAGGGCACGCTGATCCGGCCGGCGCCCGCCAGGTCCGGGTTGGCGGCGATCATCGCCCGCAGCTCGGCCAGCACGGTGCGCTGCTGTTCCGGCGGCAGGGCGGCGATGAAGCTGATGGAGAGGGTGCGCTCCACGACCACCTGCTCGACCGTGCCGCTGTGCAGGTGGACGAAGGCGTCCTCCTCCAGGGGCCCCAGGCCGTGGAAGGGGAAGACCGTCCGCCAGGCGCCGCTCGCCTGACGCGGAACACCGGCCTCGAACGGCGCGATGATCGCCGAGATGCGCTGCATCCAGGGGATCGTCATGTCCCGCACGTTCCACACCAGCGCCAGCCGGCCACCGGGCTTCAGCACCCGGCAGATCTCCTGCAGGGCCTCGCGTGTGGCGAACCAGTGGAAGGACTGGGCGCAGACGACGGCGTCGGCACTGGCGTCCGGCAGGGGGATCGCCGCCGCCGTGCCGTGGCGGGCGTCGACCAGCGGCAGGTCGGCGGCCAGGCGCGCCAGCATGGCGTCGACCGGCTCGACCGCGACCACCCCTGCGCCGGTGGCCAGGATCCGCGGCGTGAACTTGCCGGTGCCGGCGCCGAGCTCGACCGCGAGCCGGCCGGGGCCGAGGCCCAGCCGCTCGCGCAGCCAGTCGGTGATCGCCGGCGGAAAGTCTGGCCGCCCCCGCGCGTAGCGGTCGGCGCCGGCCGCGAAGCCCGCCTCCGCCGCCGGGTGAAGCTCCTCGTGCATCCGGTCCCTCCATGGGAAGTGGCTTACGCGACCATACAGCGGTCGGCGCCCCGCCATCAGCCTCCCCGCCGCGGGTGGCAGGTCTGCGCAGGCGGGCCTATCTTCGCAGGCATGGCGAGAGAGGTGGACAAGCGCGGATCGGGAGCAGGCACGCCGGCGGAGTCCGGCAGTGGCGACGTGCAGGCCTTCGTCGAGGCGATGAAGCGGGCGCCGCGCCCGGCGCCGGGCCGCCGCGGCCGGCTGGTCTTCGCCCTGGATGCCACCGCCAGCCGGCAGCCGACCTGGGACAGGGCCTGCGACCTGCAGGCGGAGATGTTCCAGGTGGCCGCCAGCCTGGGCGGCCTCGACGTGCAGCTGGTCTTCTACCGCGGTTTCGGGGAGTGCAAGGCGAGCCGCTGGATGTCCGATCCCATGGCGCTGGCCCGGGTGATGACGGGCGTGAGCTGTCTGGCCGGCCGGACGCAGATCGCCAGGGTGCTGCGCCACGGGCTCAAGGCGGCCAGGGAGCAGAACGCCAATGCCCTGGTCTTCGTCGGCGACGCGATGGAGGAGGACCCGGACGAGCTGGGCGACCTGGCCGGCCAGCTCGGGCTGGTCAACCTGCCCTGCTTCTTCTTCCATGAGGGGCGAGACCCCCTCGTGCGCTCGGTCTTCGCGCAGATCGGCAAGCTGAGCGGCGGCGCCTGCTGCGCCTTCGACCCGGGCGCGCCGCAGCAGCTGCGCGACCTGCTCGCCGCCGTGGCCGCCTATGCCGCCGGCGGCCGCCAGGCGCTGCTGGAGGTGGCGCGCAGCCGCGGCGGTGCCGCTCTGCAGCTCACCGACCGGCGCGGCTGAGCCCGGCCCATGGTCTGGGTCGTCGTCATCCTGCTGCTGGCGGTAGGGCTGGTGCTGCTGGTGCGCTGGTTCTCGACGACCGAGCCGCGCCACGTGATCTCGGCGCTGCGCTGGACGGCGGTGGGGATCGGCGTGGCGCTGCTGCTGGTGGTGCTCTGGGGCGGCGCCCGGCCCCTGCTCGGGGCCGCCGTGCCACTGCTGCTGCCCCTGCTGATCCGGCTGCCGGCGCTGCTCCGCCGGCTCGGGTCGCTGGGCGGCCCGGCCGGGGGGCGCAGCTCGACGGTCGAGACGCGCTATCTGCGGATGCGCCTGGACCACGACAGCGGGGCGGTCGAGGGCACGGTGAAGGAAGGGCCCTTTCGCGGCCGCCGGCTGGACGAGCTCTCCGACGGGGAGCTGAGCGAGCTGCTGCGCGAGTGCCGCGCCGAGGATCCGGATTCCGCGGCGGTCCTGGAGGCCTGGATCGAGCGTCACCGGCCGGAAGGCGGCACCGGAGACGGCGAGACCGGTGCGAGCGAAGAGCCTCGGGCGCGGCCGGCCGGCGGCATGACCCGCGCGGAGGCCCTGGAGGTCCTCGGCCTGGAGGAGGGGGCCGACGAAGCCGCGGTGAAGGCGGCCTACCACCGCCTGATGCAGCAGGTGCACCCCGATCGCGGCGGCTCCGACTGGATGGCCGCGAAGCTCAACGAGGCCCGCCGCATCCTGTTCGGGCGCTGAGGCCGACGGCCGGCCCCTGTTGAGGCCGTGCGGCTTCTGTGGCATCACAGCGCCGCACGAACGTCCCCCGTCATTTCCGCAGTCCCGAAAGGTCCGAGTATGAAAAAGCCGATCCGGAAGGCTGTTTTCCCCGTCGGTGGCCTGGGTACCCGTTTCCTGCCGGCGACCAAGTCCATGCCGAAGGAGATGCTTCCCGTCGTGGACAAGCCGCTGATCCAGTACGCCCTCGAGGAGGCCAAGGCCGCCGGGATCGAGGAATTCATCTTTGTCACCGGGCGTGGCAAGACGGCGATCGAGGACCATTTCGACCATTCGATGGAGCTGGAGCGCAGCCTCAGCGATCGCGGCAAGACGGACATGCTCGAGGAGGTGCAGCGCACCATCCTGAAGCCCGGCAACGTCGCCTATACCCGCCAGCAGGAGCCCCTCGGCCTCGGCCATGCCGTCTGGTGCGCCCGCCACTTCGTGGGCGACGAGCCCTTCGCCGTGCTGCTGGCCGACGATCTCGTGCAGGCGCACGAGCCCTGCCTGGCGCAGATGATCGAGGTTTACAACGAGCGCGGCGGCAACGTCGTGGCCGTGATGGACGTCCCGCGCGAGCAGACCCAGAAGTACGGCATCCTCAAGGTCGTCGAGGACGACGGCCGGGTGGCGCGGGCGGACGGGCTGGTGGAGAAGCCCAAGCCGGCCGACGCCCCCTCCACCCTCTCGATCATCGGGCGCTACGTGCTGCAGCCGGAGGTCATGCGCGAACTCGGCAGCCACACCAAGGGCGCGGGCGGCGAGATCCAGCTGACGGACGCGATGGCACGGACCATCGGCGAGGTGCCCTTCTACGGCCTGCGGTTCGAAGGGCGGCGCTTCGACTGCGGCAGCAAGGAAGGCTTCCTGGAGGCCAACGTCGCCTATGCCCTCGACCGCGCGGATCTGGCGCCGGCCATGAAGGACATCATCGCGCGCTACAGCTGAGCGGATCGGACAAGCCATGGCCGAGGGTGCAGCGCCGCTGGTCGCCGTCTCGGGCCTGTCGAAGGAATTCGCCGGGAAGCGGGTGCTCGACGGCGTCGACCTTTCGCTGCGCCGGGGCCGGGCACACGCCGTCGTCGGCCCCTCGTCCGCGGGCAAGACCGTTCTGCTCAAGTGCATTCTCGGGCTCTACCGTCCCGACGGGGGGACGGTGTCGTTCGACGGACGGCCCGCCGACGAGCTCGACCGGGCCGAGCGGGACCGGCTCGCCGACCGGCTGGGCGTGGTCTTCCAGCGGAACGCCCTCTTCGACAGTCTGCCGGTCTGGGAGAACGTGGCCTTCAGGCTGCTGCAGCGCCGCGGGCGGGACCGTCAGGAGGTCCGGCGGCTCGCGATCGAGAAGCTGGCCCTCTTCGGGCTGGCGGAGCGGGTGGCCGATCGCTATCCGGCCGAGCTCTCCGGCGGCATGCAGAAGCGGGTCGCCCTGGCCCGAGCCTTCGCCACCGACCCCGACGTGCTGCTGCTGGACGCGCCCACCGACGGGCTCGACCCCATCCTGACCCGCCGCAGCAACGAACTGATCCGCGCCCAGGCGGTGGAGCAGGACACCACCATCCTGGCCGTGGTCACCGACATGCCCGCCGCCCTCGAGTACTTCGACGACATCACCATGCTGCACGAGGGGCGGCTGGTCTGGTCCGGCACGACCGCCGATGCCAGGGAGGCCGACGAGCCGCGGTTGCGGCAGCTGCTGGCCGGCTCATCGGAAGGTCCCATCCGGATGGCGGTGCGGACCTGACCTCTCCTCCGCCCGCTTTTGGCGGCAAGGCCCTGGAATTCGCTGAAAATCTCGTTCATTCTCCGCACACGCGAGGCGGGACGTGCAAAAGGAGGACCGGAGGATGCTGCGATCGGTGCTGGCGATGCTGGCGGGGGCTGTTGTCGCGGGGGGGCTCGCCGCGTCGGCATATGCACAGTCCCAGCCGGCCGAGAAGACGCCGCAGGTTCTGCTCGAACTCAACAAGGTCGAGCAGGTCGACAATGCCTGCCGGGCCTACCTGCTGTTCGAGAACAACAACGACACGGCCTACACCGACTTCCGGCTCGATCTCGTGCTCTTCTCGCCGGACGGCGTGATCACCCGCCGCATCGCGGTGGACGCGGCGCCGCTGCGGGCGGGACGGCCGACGGTGAAGCTGTTCGACCTGACCGACCTCAAGTGCGACTCGATCCAGCGCATCCTGGTCAACGACGTCTCGCCGTGCACGGACGGCAGCGGCGCGCGTGAGGACTGCGTCGAGGCACTCGGCGTGCGCAGCCGCGCCGACGGCATCGAGTTCTTCCAGTAGACCCTTCGTCCGGGGCCGGTTGACGCCGCGACCGGCGGAGCCTAGCGTCCCCGGGTCGGTCCGGGGTGTGCCGCCGCGTCGTGCGGTGGCCTAGGGAACGCGGAACCGGTCGGCGCGAGCCGATCGCAGCCGTGGCTGCCCCCGCAACTGTGTGCGGCGAGTCCTTCCGCATCGGCCACTGGCGTCCGGCTTCCCAGCCGGCGCCGGGAAGGCGCGGAGCAGGGCGTCGACCCGCGAAGCCAGGAGACCTTCCCGGCCGGCAGGACTAGTACGGAGGGCCGGGCGGGGTGAACCGGGACGCCGTCACGGTGCGCTCGTGTTCCGTCCCGATCGTCGCCGTCACGCCGTCACGACACCGCTCTTCTCGCCCCTCGCATGCGGGAACCGTGAGCCGAGTGTCGTCAGCCAAGCCTCTTCCTCCCGTCACCCTGGTTCTCGGCGGCGCCCGTTCGGGCAAGAGCGGCCACGCCGAAGCGCTGGCCGAGGCCGCCGCTGCCGAGCGCCTCTATCTCGCGACCGGCACCGCCGGGGACGCCGAGATGGCCGAGCGCATCGCCCGACACCGGGCCCGGCGCGGGGAAGGCTGGACGACCTGCGAGGAACCCCTCGATCTGGCGGATGCCCTGGCGGCGCAGAGCCGGGCCGACCGCCCGGTGCTGGTCGACTGCCTGACGCTCTGGCTGGCCAACCTGCTGTTCGCCGAGCGCGATCCGGTGCGGGAGACGCGCCGCCTGATCGACGCCCTGCCCGGCCTCGCAGGCCCTGTCGTCTTCGTCTCCAACGAGGTCGGCCTCGGCATCGTGCCGGACAACGCGCTGGCCCGGCTGTTCCGCGACGAGGCCGGCCGCCTGAACCAGGCCGTGGCCGCGGCCGCCGACCGTGTCGTCTTCGTCGCCGCCGGACTGCCGCTGGTTCTCAAGCCGGCGCCGGCCGGCCCCACCAACTGAAGGAATCTCCCATGGCTGCGGGCAAGATCCCGGCTACCGTCGTCACCGGCTTCCTGGGTGCCGGCAAGACCACCGCCATCCGCCATCTTCTGGCCAATGCCGGCGGGCGGCGGCTCGCCCTCATCATCAACGAGTTCGGCGAGGTCGGCGTCGACCGCGAGATCCTGACCGGCTGCGGCGACGAGGCCTGCCGCGAGGACGACGTGGTGGAGCTGGCCAACGGCTGCATCTGCTGCACCGTGGCGGACGACTTCCTGCCCACCATCCGCAAGCTGCTCGACCGCGCCGACCCGCCCGACCACATCGTGATCGAGACCTCGGGCCTGGCGCTGCCCAAGCCGCTGGTGAAGGCCTTCACCTGGCCGGAGGTGCGCAGCCGCGTGACGGTGGACGGGGTGGTCGCCCTGGTCGACGCGCGGGCGCTGGCCGACGGCCGGTTCGCCACCGACCCGGAGGCCCTGGCGGCGCAGCGGGCGGCCGATCCCTCCCTCGACCACGAGGGCCCGCTGGAGGAGCTGTTCGAGGAGCAGCTCGGCTGCGCCGACCTCGTCGTCCTCAACAAGGTCGACCTGCTCAGCGACACCGAACGGGCCGAGGTGGAGGCCGGCCTGCGGGAGCAGCTGCGGCCTGCGGCCCGGCTGACCACGGCCCGCGAGGGGCGGGTGGACGCCCGGGTGATGCTGGGGCTGACGGCGGCGGCTGAAGGTGACCTGGACAGCCGGCCCTCGCACCACGACGGGGCGGCGGACGACCACGACCACGACGACTTCACCGCCTTTTCGGTGACGCTGCCGGAGGTGGAGAGTCCGGCGGGCCTGGTCGCCCGGTTGCAGGCCGTGGTCGCCGCCCACGACGTGCTGCGGGTCAAGGGCTTCGCGGCCGTACGCGGCAAGCCGATGCGGCTGGTCGTCCAGGGGGTCGGCGGGCGGCTGCAGCACTACTACGACCGCGACTGGCGCGGGGACGAGCCCCGGCGGACCGGGCTGGTGCTGATCGGGGAGAAGGGGCTCGACGAGGCGGCCATCCGTCGGCAGCTTTCCACCTGATGCATCTCCTGGCGGCACAGCCCGGCCGGATCAGCGACGGCGAGGAGGCCGTCGAGCTGATCCAGAGCCCCGGGGACATCGTCGTCCTGTCGGCGGCCGACACCGAGCTGTCGGCCCTGGCCGCCGCGTGGCGCCGGCTCGATCAGCCGGCGCTCGGCCTGCGGCTCGCCAATGTCCTGCAACTCGGCCATCCGCTTTCGGTTGACCTCTATGCCGAGCGGGTGCTGGCGAAGGCGAAGCTGGTGGTGCTGCGCCTGCTGGGGGGCGAAAGCTACTGGCCCTACGGGGTGGAGACCCTGCGCGGTCTCGCCGCCGACGGCGGCCCGCAACTCGTGCTGCTGCCCGGCGACGACCGTCCGGACCCGGCCCTGACGGGGCAGTCGACCCTGCCGCCCGAGACCTGCGAGCGGCTGCGGCAGTTCTTCGTGCACGGCGGGCCGGACAACCTGCACAGCGCGCTGGCCTGCCTCTGCGACCTGCTCGGCCGCCCGACGCCGTGGCAGGAGCCGCGGCCGCTGCTGCGGGCGGGCCTCTACTGGCCGGGCGCCGGGGCGCCGGACCTCGATGCCCTGCGCGCCCACTGGCGGCCGGATGCGCCGGTGGCGGCCCTGGTCTTCTACCGGGCGCTGCTGCAGGCGGCGACGCTGGAGCCGGTGGACGCGCTGGTGGCCGCGCTGCAGGCGCGGGGCATCAACCCCCTGCCGGTCTACTGCACCTCGCTGAAGGAGGCGATGGCCGCCGACACCATCGCCCACCTGCTGCGCGAGGCGGAGGCGGGGCTGGTGCTCAACGCCACCGGCTTCGCCGTGGCCGCACCGGGCGCGACCGGCCGGCCGCCCCCCTTCGACGCCATCGACGCGCCGGTGCTGCAGGTGGTCTTCGGCGGCGAGTCCGCCGAGGCCTGGCGGGCGGGGCAGCGCGGCCTGCCGCCGCGCGAGCTGGCGATGAACGTCGCCCTGCCGGAGGTGGACGGCCGCATCCTGTCCCGCGCCGTCGCCTTCAAGGACCGCCTGCGGGAGGACGCGGCGACCGAGACCACGCTGGTCAGCTACCGGGTGCTGCCCGACCGCGTCGACTTCGTCGCCGACCTCGCCGCCCGCTGGCTCGACCTGCGCCGCACTGCTCCCGCGACGCGTCGCATGGGGCTGGTGCTGGCCAACTACCCGAACCGCGACGGCCGGATCGGCAACGGCGTCGGCCTCGACACCCCCGCCAGCGCCGTCTCGGCCTTGCGCGCTCTGGCAGCGGCCGGCTACGACGTGGCGGACGTTCCCGCGGACGGCGACGCCCTGGTGACGGCGATCCTCGACGGCCCGACCAATGCGGGCGTGGCCGGCCGGACGGTGCGGGAGACACTGCCCCTCGCCGACTACAAGGCCTTCTTCGCGGTCCTGCCGGCGGCGGTGCGGGAGGCGGTCGAAGCCCGCTGGGGCGCACCGGCGGACGACCCCTTCTTCCTGCCCGAGCGGGCGGCCTTCGCCCTGCCGCTGCTGCGCTGCGGCCGGATCGCCGTCGGGCTGCAGCCGGCGCGCGGCTACAACATCGACCCCTCGGCCAGCTACCACGATCCCGACCTGCCGCCGCCGCACGCCTATCTCGCCTTCTATGCCTGGCTGCGGCGCGAGGTGCAGGCGGTGGTCCATCTGGGCAAGCACGGGAACCTGGAGTGGCTGCCGGGAAAGGCGGTGGCCCTGTCCGAGGACTGCTTTCCCGACGCCGTGCTGGGCCCGCTGCCGCACCTCTACCCCTTCATCGTCAACGATCCCGGTGAGGGCACCCAGGCCAAGCGGCGCAGCCAGGCCGTCATCGTCGACCATCTGACCCCGCCGCTGACCCGGGCGGAGAGCTACGGCCGCCTGCGCGAGCTGGAAGGCCTGGTGGACGAGTACTACGACGCCGCCGGGCTGGATCCCCGCCGCCTGGCGCTGCTGCGCGGCGAGATCCTCGGCCTCGCCCGCAGCCTCGGCCTCGACCGGGACTGCGGCTTCCGCCCCGGGGAGGACGAGGAGGCCGCCCTGGCGCGCCTCGACAATCACCTCTGCGAACTGAAGGAGCTGCAGATCAGGGACGGCCTGCACGTCTTCGGCCGCAGCCCGGAGGGCGGCCTGCGGACCGACCTGCTGGTGGCGCTGACCCGCCTGCCGCGGGGCGACGGCAGGGGCGGCGGGGCCTCCCTGATCGCCGCCCTGGCCGCGGACCTGGGGCTGGCGGACTTCGATCCCCTGGCGGCGGAGCTGGGCACGCCCTGGACCGGGCCTCGGCCGGCGGTCCTGGACGGCCTGCCCTGCGGCCCCTGGCGCACCTGCGGCGACACGGTGGAGCGCCTGGAGGCGCTGGCCCAGGCCCTGGTGGGCGGGGAGCGGGCGCCGCTCCCCGACTGGACGGCGACGGCCGCCGTCCTGGAGCGGATCGACCGCGAACTGGGGCCGGCCGTGGACCGCTGCGGCGAGGCGGAGCTGGACGGCCTGCTGGCCGGGCTCGACGGCCGCTTCGTCGTGCCCGGCCCGTCGGGAGCGCCCACCCGGGGGCGGCCCGATGTGCTGCCGACCGGCCGGAACTTCTATTCCGTCGACAACCGCGCGGTTCCCACCCCCGCCGCCTGGACCCTCGGCTGGCGCTCGGCCTGCGCCCTGCTGGAGCGCCACCGGCAGGAGGAGGGCGAGTGGCCCCGCACGGTGGCGCTGTCGGCCTGGGGTACGGCCAACATGCGTACGGGCGGCGACGACATCGCTCAGGCCCTGGCGCTGATGGGCGTGCGCCCGACCTGGGAGACGACCTCCCGCCGGGTGACGGGGTTCGAGGTGATGCCTCTGTCCGTCCTCGACCGGCCGCGGATCGACGTGACGCTGCGGGTTTCCGGCTTCTTCCGCGACGCCTTTCCGGCGCAGATGGACCTCTTCGATTCGGCCGTGCGGGCCGTCGCCGCCCTGGACGAGCCGGCGGCGCTCAACCCGCTGGCCGCACGCGTACGGCAGGAGCAGGCGGAGCTGGAGGCCGCGGGCTTGGACCCCGCCGCGGCCGCCCGGCGGGCCGGCCACCGCCTGTTCGGCAGCAAGCCCGGCGCCTACGGTGCCGGCCTGCAGGCGCTGATCGACGAGGGCGGCTGGACCGGCGAGGCCGATTTCGCCGCGGCCTACCTTGCCTGGGGCTCCTACGCCTACGGCGGCGGGGCGGCGGGCGAGGCCGAGCGCGGGCTGTTCGAGCGCCGGCTGGGGGCGGTGGAACTGGTGCTGCACAACCAGGACAACCGCGAGCACGACCTGCTGGACAGCGACGACTACTACCAGTTCGAGGGCGGGCTGGCGGCGAGCGTGGCGGCCCTCTCCGGCCGGCAGCCGCTCGTCTACCACAACGACCACTCCCGCCCGGAGCGCCCCGTGGTGCGCAAGCTGGAGGAGGAGATCGGCCGGATCGTCCGCGGCCGGGCGGCCAATCCGAAGTGGATCGCCGGGGTGATGCGCCACGGCTACAAGGGCGCCTTCGAGATCGCCGCGACCGTCGACTACCTCTTCGCTTTCGCCGCCACGACCCGCGCCGTCTCGGACCAGCACTTCGACGCGCTCTTCGAGGCCTACCTCGCCGACGAGACGGTGCGCGGCTTCATCGCGGCGCACAACGCGCCCGCCCTCGGGGAGATCGCCGGCCGCTTCCGGGAGGCGCTCGACCGCGGCCTCTGGCGGCCCCGGGGCAATTCCGTCCACCGCCTGCTGCAGGAGATCCTGGCGCCATGAAGACCGACGGCCTGACCGAGGAGGAGATCCTCGCCCGCCACGCCGAGAAGATGGCCCGCAAGAAGGAGGTGCGCGACCGCATCATCGCCACCAAGACCATCGAGAAGGGCCTGCTGATCGTCCACAGCGGCAAGGGCAAGGGCAAGTCGACCGCCGCCTTCGGCATGGTGATGCGGGCCATCGGCCACGGCTTCAAGGTGGGCGTGGTCCAGTTCGTGAAGGGCCGGTGGGAGACCGGCGAGCGCACGGTGCTGGAGCACTTCCCCGAGCAGGTCACCATCCGCACCATGGGCGAGGGCTTCACCTGGGAGACCCAGGACCGTCGGCGCGACGTCGCCGCCGCCGAGGCGGCCTGGGCGGAGGCGGCGAAGCTGCTGGCCGATCCGGAGATCAGGCTGGTCCTGCTGGATGAGCTCAACATCGTGCTGCGCTACGACTACCTGCCCCTGCAGCCCATCCTCGACGCCCTGGCCGCCCGGCCGGCGCACCAGCACGTCATCGTCACCGGCCGCAACGCCAGGGACGAGCTGATCGAGGCGGCCGACCTGGTGACCGAGATGACCCAGGTGAAGCACCCCTTCCGCGACGGCGTGAAGGCCCAGGCCGGCATCGAGTTCTAGGCGGCCCTCCTGCCATGCCCGCGGCGGTGATGATCCAGGGCACCGGCTCCGACGTCGGCAAGTCGCTGCTGGTCGCCGGGCTCTGCCGGCTCTACGCCCGCCGCGGCCTGCGGGTGCGGCCCTTCAAGCCGCAGAACATGTCGAACAACGCCGCGGTGACGGCCGACGGCGGCGAGATCGGCCGGGCCCAGGCCCTGCAGGCCCGCGCCTGCGGCGTCGCCCTCAGCGTCCACATGAACCCGGTGCTGTTGAAGCCGGAGAGCGACCTGGGCGCCCAGGTGGTGGTGCACGGCCGCCGGGTGGCGACCCTCAAGGCCCGCGACTACCAGCGCCTCAAGCCGGAGCTGCTGGCGGCCGTGCTCGACTCCTGGAGGCGGCTCGGCGCGGAGGCCGACCTGATCCTGGTCGAGGGCGCCGGCAGCCCGGCCGAGGTCAACCTGCGCGCCGGCGACATCGCCAACATGGGCTTCGCCGAGGCCGCCGACCTGCCGGTGGTGCTGGCCGGCGACATCGACCGCGGCGGCGTCATCGCCGCCCTGGTCGGCACCCACGCCCTGCTGCCGCCGGCCGAGGCGGCCCGCATCAAGGGCTTCCTGGTCAACAAGTTCCGCGGCGACGTCGCCCTCTTCGCCGACGGCCGGGCGATCGTCGCCGAGCGCACCGGCTGGCGCGACCTGGGCGTCGTCCCCTGGTTCCCCGAGGCCGGGCGGCTGCCGGCCGAGGACGCCATGGCCCTGGCCGGGCGCGGCGGGACGACGGGCGTCGACCGGCCGATCCGCATCGCCGTGCCGCAGCTCTCGCGCATCGCCAACTTCGACGATCTCGATCCCCTGGCGGCCGAGCCGGACGTCTCGGTCGCCTTCGTCCGGCCGGGCGACGCCCTGCCGGGGGACGCCGACCTGGTGGTGCTGCCGGGCTCGAAGTCGACCCTGGGCGACCTCGCCTTCCTGCGCGCCCAGGGCTGGGACGTCGACCTGACCGCCCACCTGCGCCGCGGCGGGCGGGTGCTCGGGCTGTGCGGCGGCTACCAGATGCTCGGGCGCCGGCTGCACGACCCCGGCGGCATCGAGGGGCCGGCCGGCAGCGCCGACGGGCTGGGGCTGCTCGACGTCGAGACGGTGATGACGCCGGAGAAGGCGCTGGTCGAGGTCGAGGGCCGGCACTGCGCCAGCGGCGCGGCGCTGCGCGGCTACGAGATGCACATTGGCCGCACCGAGGGGCCGGCACGGTCGCGGCCCTTCGCCGCCCTGGCGGACGGGCGCACCGACGGCGCCGTCTCCGCCGACGGCCGGGTCGCCGGCACCTACCTGCACGGCCTCTTCCGTGCCGACGCCTTCCGCGCGGCCTTTCTTGGCGCACTCCGGCAGCGGCAGGCCAGCGGCCTCGCCTACGAGGCCGAGGTCGACGCCGTCCTCGACCGGCTGGCCGACCACCTCGCGGCGCACGTGGACCTCGCCGGCCTGGAGGGTATTGCCGGGTTTTAGGCCGGTGCCAGCCGCTCCCGCCGCAGGATCGCCGCCGTCAGCACCACGGCGGCGCCGGACAGCAGGGCCGCCAGGAGGAACAGGCTGCCGTAGCCGAAGGCCTCGGCGATCAGGCCGGCGGCGACCGAACCGAGCAGGTAGACCAGCAGCTGCGCGCAGGCCAGCAGGGTGAAGTCGGTGCCCGGCTGGTCGGAGGCGGCCGCCGCCATGAAGAGGCTGTAGAGGGCGACGATCTCCATGTAGCGGATCAGGGTCTGCAGGGCCGTCGCGCCCAGCACCGGCGAAATGCCGCCGAAGAGGTCGAGGGCGTGCAGGGCGAAGACCAGGAAGCAGAGGGTGCGCAGCACGCCGAGCAGCACCAGGCTGGCCCGCGCGCCCGTCCGCCGCACCAGCAGGGCCGCGGCCGCCGAGCCGGCGACGGTGGCGGCGGTGGCCGCGCCGCCGCTCAGCCAGCCGATGGTGTCGAGCTCGACCCCGGCGTCGACCAGGTAGGGCCCCTCCATCGCCTTCACCAGGCCCTCGCTCGCCCGGTAGGTCAGCGCCACCAGCAGCACCCGCACCGCCTCGGGCCGCTGCAGGAAGGCCGCGAGCGACGGGCGCCGGCGCTGCCCGCGCGGCGGCAGGGGCGCGTCGTCGTCCATGAAGGGCAGGGCCAGCAGCGGCAAGGCCGAAATGGCGCCGAGGACCAGCATGGTGGCCGACCAGCCGATCCGGTCGTAGAGCAGCAGCGACAAAGTGCCGCCGACCACCACGCCGAGGGCGATCGAGCCGCCCTGGATGGCGTTGCCGATCGGCCGGTCCTGCGCCGACAGCCGCGCCGTGGCGTAGCCGTCGGTGGCGATGTCCTGGGTCGCCGCCAGCAGGGCCAGCAGCATGCCGAGGGCGAGCAGCGCCACGAAGTCCTGTGGCCCGATCAGGGCCAGCGACAGGATCGTCAGCGCCATGCCGCTCTGGGTGAGCAGGATCCAGGCGCGGCGGTGGCCGTAGGCCAGCGGCCGGGTGCGGTCGACCAGCGGCGCCCAGGCGATCTTCAGCACCAGCGGCAGCATCAGCAGGCCCAGCAGCCCCAGGGCGGCGCGCGACACGCCGACGTCGCGCAGGATCGGCGGCAGGGCGGCGGCGAACAGGTAGGAGGGGATCGCCTGGGCGAGGTAGAGGGCGCCGAGCACGCCGAAGAGGCGGCGGCGGGCGCTCAAAGCAGGCATCCCGCCAGCACGAGCAGCGCCCCGATCACGCAGGCGCGCCGGTAGAGGGCGAGGGCCCGGCCGATGTCGTCCGGCCCGGCGAAAGGCGTGCCGCGGGCGTTCATCCAGCCGTCGCCGACGACGCTCGCGCCGTATCGCCGCGGCCCCGCCAGGGCCAGCCCCAGGGCGCCGGCCATGGCGGCCTCGGGCCAGCCGGCGTTGGGGGAGCGGTGGCGCGGCGCGTCCGCTGCGACGGCCGCGGCGGCGGCCCGCCAGCGGCGGCCGGCGGCGAGCAGGAGCAGCAGCGCGCTCAGCCGCGAGGCCGGCAGGTTCAGCAGGTCGTCCAGCCGGGCGCTGGCCCAGCCGAAGGCGCGGTGCCGGGGCGTCCGGTGGCCGATCATCGAGTCCGCCGTGTTCACCGCCTTGTAGAGCAGCAGCCCGGGCAGGCCGCCGATCAGGTACCAGAGCGCCGGGGCGACCACCCCGTCGGAAAAATTCTCGGCGAGGGACTCGATTGCCGCCCGCGTCACTCCCGCCCGGTCCAGGCTCTGCGGATCGCGCCCGACGATGCGGGAGACGGCCTGCCGGGCGGCCGGCAGGCCGCCCGCCGCGAAGGCGCGGTGCACCGCCGCGACGTGGTCCCACAGGCTGCGCTGGGCCAGGAAGACCGCGACCAGCACCACCTCCAGCAGCCAGCCGAGCGGCAGCCGGCCGCAGAGGTGCTGCAGCAGCCAACCCAGCAGCAGGGCGCCGGCGACGAGCAGGGCGGTGGCGAGAACGCCCAGCCAGCGGCGCAGCGCGAAGCCGAGGCTGTCCCGGTTCAGGGTGCGGTCCAGCGCGCCGATGACGGCGCCGATCAGGACCACCGGATGCGGCAGGCGCCGCCACAGCCAGGGCGGATCGCCGACGGCGGCGTCGAGGGCCAGTGCGGCCAGCAGGACGGGGGCCGTGGCTACGCTCATCGGCCGGCGAGCACCCGTGCGAGGCGGGCTTCCGCGGCGCCATCCGCGGGCAGGCCGAAGCGCAGCCAGGTCGGCGCCTCGGGGAAGCGCCGCAGCGCGATGCCCGCCTCCGCCGCCCGCCGCCAGAGCGCAGGGGCTTCCGGCGAGGCGGCGAGGCGGAAGAGGTCGGTGCCGCCCAGCAGGGACAGTCCGTTACGCTCCAGCAGCCGGTCGAGACTGCTGCGGGCTGCGGCCAGACGCCGCCGGGTCGCGGCCTGCCAGGGCAGGTCGGCCAGCGCGGCCGTTGCGACCGCGAGCCCCGGCCCGGGCACCGCCCAGGGGCCGAGGGCGTCGGCGAGCCGGGCGATCAGCTCCGCCGGGCCGAGGGCGAAGCCGAGCCGCAGGCCGGCGAGGCCGAAGAACTTGCCGAAGGAGCGCAGCACGACCAGCCCCGGCCGGCCCGCCTCTGTCGCCAGGCTCTCCTCCGGCATCACCTCAGCGAAGGCCTCGTCCACGACCAGCAGGCCGCCGCCGGCCGAGAGCCGGTCGGCGAGGGCCAGCAGCGGTGCGCGCGGCGGGATGTGGCCGTCCGGGTTGTTGGGACGAGTGAGGACGACCACGGCCGCGTCCGTCTCGAAGGGCGAGGGGACCTGCCGGACCCGGTGGCCGGCGAGTTGCCAGCAGCGGGCGTGCTCGCCGTAGGTCGGGGTGCAGACCGCGACGTCGCCCGTCGGCAGCAGTCGCGGCAGCCACTGGATCAGGGCCTGGCTGCCGGGCGCCGCGACGATCGCCGCGCCTTCGCCCGCGCCGTAGGCCTGGCGGGCGGCCGCCAGCAGGGCGGCGAGCGCCGACCTGTCCGGCAGCCGCGTCCAGGCCTCCGACGGCACCACCGGCAGGGGCCATGGCCAGGGATTGATGCCGGTGGACAGGTCGATCCACGGCCGCGGGGCCGCCGGGAAGGCCGCCGCCAGAGCGTCCAGGCCGCCGCCGTGCTCTATTGCTGCGCCGGGCGATGGCTCGGCGGTCCGGTTCGGCGGCTGCGGCATCAGGCGGTCCATGATCGTCAACCGCTAGCAGGAGCGGAGCCCGGGTGCACGCTGTCCGCTTGCCGCGCCGGATCGGCCTCGACACCATTCCGCAGCCCGCCATTCCGGCGAGCGTTGAAAAGAGGATGTCGGCCGCTATAGTCGCCGCCGACTTGCGCACCCTTTGGCCTGCCGCCATCTGGTGCTGCACCTTCTCTCCCGGGACCGATGGAGCCGGAATGCTGATCTCTCCAGCCTATGCACAGGGCGCCGGCGCCGGTGGCGGCGACTTCCTCGTTTCGCTGCTGCCGCTCGTTCTGATCTTCGTCGTCTTCTACTTCCTGCTCATCCGCCCGCAGCAGAAGAAGGTGAAGGATCACAAGGCGCTGGTGGCGGCGCTGCGGCGCGGCGACCGGGTCGTCACGGCCGGCGGCTTCTACGCCACCGTCACCAAGGTGGTCAGCGACACCGAGGTCGAGCTTGAACTGGCCCAGGGCGTCAAGGTGCGCGCGGTCCGCGGCACCATCACCGAGGTGCTGAGCAAGACGGCCCCCTCGCCGGGCCGGCCGTCGAAGACCGAGCGCGAGATCGAGAGCGAGGCCGAAGAGGACCCCGTGGAGACCGCGCCCGACGACAAGTCCCGGCCGAACGGCTGATTCGGCACCAGCCCCGAACGCCGGAGCCACCCGCCCGCCATGGTCCAGATTCCCCGCTGGCAGTACATCTTCGCCCTGGTCGTCGTCCTGCTCGGCCTTGTCTACGTCTCGCCGAACTTCTTTTCGCGCTCGACGATGGAGGAGATGCCGGGCTGGCTGCCGCAGGAGCAGGTCAACCTGGGGCTGGATCTGCGGGGCGGCTCCTACCTGCTGCTGCAGGTCGATGTCGACTCGGTCTTCCAGGAGCAGCTGGAGGGGATCGTCGACGTCGTGCGTTCCGAGCTGCGGCGCGGTCGGGTCGGCTACACGGGCCTCGGCCGGTCGGGCAACAGCGTGGTCTTCACGCTCACCGACCCCGGTCAGACGGGACAGGCGCGTGACCTGCTGCGCCCCTACCTCAACGACGCTACACTGCGCATCGACGACACCGGCGCCGGAACGATCAGCCTCTCCGACGCGGCCATGGCCGAGCGGCGCACCCGCGTGCTGCAGCAGTCGATCGAGATCATCCGGCGCCGCATCGACGAGACCGGCACCCGCGAGCCCTCCATCCAGCGCCAGGGCGAGGACCGCGTGCTGGTGCAGCTTCCGGGCGTCGACGACCCCGAGCGGGTCAAGGAGCTGATCGGCCGCACCGCCAAGCTGAGCTTCCATCTGACCGACGAGAGCGTGCTGCCGGGCAGCGACGCCATCCCCGCCGGCTCCGAGGTGCTCGAGGGCGATCAGGTGGCGCCGAACGGGCAGCCGGTGCGCTACGTGGTGCGCAAGCGTGTGCTGCTGAGCGGCGACAACCTCGTCGACGCCCAGCCGACCTTCCAGCAGGGGGCGCCGGTCGTCTCCTTCCGGCTGGACTCGATCGGCGCCGCGCGCTTCGCCGACGTCACCCGCAGCAACGTCGGCCGGCCCTTCGCCATCGTGCTCGACGACAAGGTGATCTCCGCGCCCGTGATCCGCGAGCCGATCCTCGGCGGGTCCGGCGTGATCAGCGGCTCCTTCACCGTGCAGCAGGCCCAGGACCTGGCGCTGCTGCTGCGCGCCGGCGCCCTGCCGGCGGCGCTGAAGGTGCTGGAGGAGCGCTCGGTCGGCCCCGGTCTCGGCGAGGACTCGATCCGCGCCGGCGAAACCGCGTCGGTCATCGGCTTCGTCGCCGTCATCGTCTTCATGTGCGCGGCCTACGGGCTCTTCGGGATCTTCGCCAGCGCGGCGCTGCTGCTCAATCTGGTGATCCTGATGGGCGCCATGTCCGCCCTCCAGGCGACCCTCACCCTGCCCGGCATCGCCGGCATCGTGCTCACCATCGGCATGGCGGTGGACGCCAACGTGCTGATCTTCGAGCGCATGCGCGAGGAGGTGCGGCAGGGGCGCGGCCCGGTCTCGGCGATCGACGTCGGCTACCGCAAGGCCCTCTCGGCCATCGTCGACTCCAACCTGACGACGCTGATCGCCGGCCTGCTGCTGTTCAACTTCGGGTCCGGCCCGATCAAGGGCTTCGCCGTGACGCTGAGCCTCGGCATCATCACGTCGATGTTCACCGCGATCATGCTGACCCGCATCATGGTCGTCTTCTGGCTGCGGCAGCGGCGACCGCAGGCCCTGCCGATCTGACGCCGGAGAGCGCCCTTGTTCCCCCTGATCCGCCTCTTCCCCACCGAGCCGCGCCTCAACATCCTGGCGGCCCGGACCTGGCTGCTCTGCCTGTCGGCCCTGCTGCTCACCGGCTCGCTCGTGGCCATGGGCACCCTCGGCCTCAACTTCGGCGTGGACTTCAAGGGCGGCACGGTCGTCGAGATCCGCACCAAGGGTCCGGCGAACCTCGAAGACCTGCGCAGCCGCCTGAACGGCCTGGGGCTCGGGGAGATCACGCTGCAGCAGTTCGGCTCGCCGACCGACGTGCTGATCAACGTGCCGCAGCAGGGCGCGGACACCGATACGGATGCCCAGGTCGCCGCCATCGAGAAGGTCAAGACGGAACTGGGCGACTCGGTGGCCGAGTACCGCCGGACGGAATATGTCGGCCCGCGCGTCGGCTCCGAACTGCGGCAGGCGGGGCTGCTCGCCACCGTACTCGCGATGCTGGCGATCGCCCTCTACATCTGGTTCCGCTTTGAGTGGCAGTTCGCCTTCGCGGCGCTGCTGGCGCTGGTCCACGACGTGGTGGCGACGGTGGGCTTCCTGTCCATCACCCAGATCCAGTTCGACCTCGCGACCCTGGCGGCGGTGCTGACCATCGCCGGCTACTCGATCAACGACACGGTGGTGGTCTTCGACCGCGTGCGCGAGACCATGCGGAAGTACAAGAAGGGCTCGGTGCCGGGCCTGCTGAACGCCGCGGTGAACTCCACCCTGTCGCGCACGACCCTGACGTCGCTCACGACGCTGATCGCCCTGATCCCGCTCTACCTCTTCGGCGGCGAGGCGATCAACGGCTTCACCGCTGCCTTGATCTGGGGCATCGTCATCGGCACCTATTCGACCATCGGCATCGCCGTGCCGCTGATCTACTACCTGGGCATCCGCAGCGACTCGGTCGCCGTCCCCAGCAAGCAGGAAGCCGCCAAGGCGGACGCCTCCTGACGGCCGCCCGGCGGCGGGAGCCGTCATGGACGTCACGCCCCTCATCCCCGTCGGCCGCCAGATGGTCGAGAGCTACGGCAATGGCCGCTTCCGGGTCTCCGGGACGGTCTGGCAGGGCTCGATCCTCGTCTTCCCGGAGGAGACGCTGCTCTGGCCGGTCTCCTCCTTCGCCGAGCTCAGCGAGGAGAGCCTCGGCCCGGTGCTGGCCGCGCAGCCCGAAGTTCTGCTGCTCGGCTGCGGCCGGCGCGCGGAATTTCCTTCCAAGGCCTTCCGGCAGAGCCTGCGGGCGGCCGGCGTGATCGTCGAGCCGATGGACACCGGCGCGGCGGCGCGGACCTTCAACGTGCTGATGACCGAGGGCCGCCGGGCCGCCGCCGCGCTGATGGCGGTGGACTGACCGTCAGGCGGCCTCGGCCTCGGCCGCCCGTCGGGGGTCGTAGGCCAGGTTCGGCGCCAGCCAGCGCTCCGCCTCCTCCAGGCTCCAGCCCTTGCGGCGGGCGTAGTCGCGCACCTGGTCGCGGCCAATGCGGCCAACGCCGAAGTAGCGGCTCTGGGGGTGGGAGAAGTACCAGCCCGATACCGATGACGCGGGATGCATGGCGAAGCTCTCCGTCAGCCTGACCCCCGCCTTCGCCTCCGCCTGCAGCAGGTCGAACAGGGTCTGCTTCTCGGTGTGGTCGGGGCAGGCGGGATAGCCAGGGGCCGGACGGATGCCGCGGTACTGCTCGGCGATCAGCGACTCGTTGTCGAGCGCCTCTTCGGGCGCGTAGCCCCAGTACTCCTTGCGCACCCGCTCGTGCAGGCGCTCGGCGAAGGCCTCGGCGAGCCGATCGCCCAGGGCCTGGACCATGATGGCGTCATAGTCGTTGTTGGCGCTCTTCAGGCTCTGCGCCCGCTCTTCGACCGCCGCGCCCATGGTCACCGTGAAGGCGCCGATCCAGTCGCGTCGCCCGCTGTCGCGGGGTGCCACGAGGTCGGCCAGGCAGTGGTTCGCCCGCTTGCCGTTGCGGTCCATCTGCTGGCGCAGGAAGTGCAGCCGCGCCCGCGGCTCGCGCCGATCCTCGTCCGGGTAGACCAGGACGTCGTCGCCGTCTGCGGCCGCCGGCCAGAACCCGACGACGGCGCGGGGGCGGAACCACCGCTCCGCCACGATGCGCTCCAGCATCGCCCGGGCATCGGCGAAGACGGAGCGCGCCGCCTCGCCGACCTTGGGGTCCTGGAGGATGTCGGGGAAGCGGCCGGCCAACTCCCAGGTGGCGAAGAAGGGTTTCCAGTCGATCCGCTCGGCCAGCTCGCCCAGGTCGTAGTCGTCGAGCGCCAGCAGGCCCCGGGTCCGCGGCGCCGGCGGCTCGTAGTCGGTCCAGTCGAGCGCCAGGCGGTTCTCGCGGGCTTCCGACAGGCCGGCGCGGGCACTCCGCTCGCCGCCGCTGGCGTGCTGCGCCGACAGGCGGTCGTACTCCTCGCGCACCTCCGCCGCAAAGCCGCTGCGCAGCGTCGGTGACACCAGCTTGGTGGCAACGCCGACCGCCCGGGAGGCGTCCAGCACATGCACGACGCTGCCCTGGTAGTGGGGCGCGATCTTCACCGCCGTGTGCAGCTTGCTGGTCGTCGCTCCGCCGATCAGCAGCGGCAGGTCCATTCCCTGGCGCTGCATCTCGCCCGCGACGTAGCTCATCTCTTCGAGACTGGGGGTGATCAGGCCGGACAGCCCGATCATGTCCACCTTCTCGCGGACCGCGGTCTCCAGGATCTTGGCGCTCGGCACCATGACGCCGAGGTCGATCACCTCGAAGTTGTTGCACTGGAGCACGACGCCCACGATGTTCTTGCCGATGTCGTGGACGTCGCCCTTCACGGTGGCCATCAGGATCTTGCCCTTGGCCGACTGCCCCTCGGACTTTTCGGCCTCGATGTAGGGCAGCAGGTAGCCGACCGCCTTCTTCATCACCCTGGCGCTCTTGACCACCTGGGGCAGGAACATCTTGCCGCTGCCGAAGAGGTCGCCGACGACGTTCATGCCGTCCATCAGCGGGCCTTCGATCACCTCCAGCGGCCGCGCCACCTGCTGGCGGGCCTCCTCGGTGTCGGCCTCGATGTAGTCGGTGATGCCGTGCACCAGGGCGTGCACCAGTCGCTCGCGGTAGTCGCCCTGCCGCCAGGAGAGGTCCACCTCCGCCCGGGTGGAGGTGCCGGTCTTCGAGCGGTAGCTTTCGCTCAGGGACACCAGTCGGTCGGTGGCGTCGGGCCGGCGGTTGAGGATGACGTCCTCGACCGCTTCGCGCAGGTCGTCGGGAATGTCGGCGTAGACGATCATCTGGCCGGCGTTGACGATCCCCATGTCCATGCCAGCGGCGATGGCGTGGTAGAGGAAGACCGAATGCATCGCCTCGCGCACGCGGTCGTTGCCGCGAAAGGCGAAGGAGACGTTGGAGACGCCGCCGGACACGTGGCTGTGGGGGAAGCGCCGGCGCAGTTCCCGGGCCGCCTCGATGAAGCCGCGGGCGTAGTCGTTGTGCTCCTCGATGCCGGTGGCGACCGCGAAGACGTTGGGATCGAAGATGATGTCCTCGGACGGGAAGCCGATCTGGCGGGTCAGCAGGTCGTGCGCACGCGCGCAGATCTCCACCTTGCGCTCCAGGCTGTCGGCCTGGCCCTGTTCGTCGAAGGCCATCACCACCACGGCGGCACCGTAGCGGTGCAGCAGGCGGGCCTGATGCAGGAACGGCTGTTCGCCCTCCTTCAGGCTGATGGAGTTGACGACGCACTTGCCCTGGACGCAGCGCAGGCCCGCCTCGATGACGCTCCACTTCGAGGAGTCGATCATCACCGGCACCTTGCAGATGTCCGGCTCGGCGGCGATCAGCGTGAGGAAGCGGACCATCGCGGCCTCGGCGTCCAGCATCGCGTCGTCCATGTTGACGTCGATGATCTGGGCGCCGTTCTCGACCTGGTCGCGGGCGACGTCGAGGGCGGCCTCGAAGTTCCCTTCCAGGATCAGGCGGCGAAACTTGGCGGAACCGGCGACGTTGGTGCGTTCGCCGATGTTTACGAAGCGTCCGGAGGTCATGAGCGATACAGCGTAAAGGCTTCGAGGCCGGAGAGGCGGAGCAGGGGCGGCAGCGTCGGCAGCTGCCTCGGTGGCAGGCCTTCCACGGCCTCGGCCATGGCGGCGATATGCGCCGGGGTGGTGCCGCAGCAGCCGCCGACGACGTTCAGCAGGCCGTCGGCCGCCCAGCCGCGGATGTGGCCGGCCATCTCCTCCGGCCCCAGGTCGTAGCCGCCGAACTGGTTGGGCAGACCGGCATTCGGGTGCGCGCTGACGGCGACGTCGGCCACCCGCGACAGCTCGGCCACATGGGCGCGGAGTTCCTGCGGACCCAGTGCGCAGTTGAGGCCGACCGAGAAAGGCCGGACATGCCGCACCGAATGCCAGAAGGCTTCCGGCGTCTGGCCGGACAGGGTCCGTCCCGACAAGTCGGTGATGGTCCCCGAGATCATCACGGGCAGATCCTCGCCCCGGCTCTCGAACAATTCGTCGAGGGCGAAGAGGGCGGCCTTGGCGTTCAGCGTGTCGAAGATCGTCTCGACCAGGAGCAGGTCGGCCCCCCCTTCGATCAACGCCTCGGCGGCTTCCCGGTAGTTCCGGCGCAGCGTCTCGAAGTCGACGTTGCGCTTGCCCGGGTCGTTCACGTCGGGGGAGATCGAGGCGGTGCGTGAGGTCGGGCCAAGGACACCCGCGACGAAGCGGGGCTTCTCCGGGGTGGCTGCGGTCATCGCATCGGCCGCCTGCCGCGCCAGCCGCGCGCCCTCGCGGTTGATGTCGACCACGGCGTCTTCCAGACCGTACTCGGCCTGGCTGATGCGCGTGGCATTGAAGGTGTTGGTCTCCAGGATATCCGCACCGGCCTCGAGGTAGGCCCGGTGGACGTCGGCGATGACGTCGGGGCGCGTCAGGACCAGCAGGTCGTTGTTGCCCTTGAGGTCGCGCGGGTGGTCGGCGAAGCGTGTCCCGCGGAAGTCCTCCTCGGTCAGGCGCCGGTCCTGGATCATCGTGCCCATGGCGCCGTCGAGCAGGAGGATCCGCTGTGCGGCCGCGGTCGCAAGCTGCTCGCGGCGGTGCTGTCGTTCGTCTGAAGAGATCATGCCGTCGCCATCATTGCAGGGTCCAGGGTCAGGCTGCTCGACGGAGGCGTCACCTCGTCGACCACCGCCGGCCGCCGCCAGGCGGTCCAGGGGCGCAGCCCGTCGTCCGAAGCGGCGCGCAGCAGACGGTCGATCGTGGCGGTATCCGCGGGCGTGCCACCGCCGCCGATCAGGTTGACCCGTTCGTCGCCGATCGCCCGCGCCAGCCAGTCGCTGCCGGTGGTCTGGCCATGGCGATAGCGCACCACCCCGTCCGCCATGCCGTGGGCGTGATCCGAGAACTCGACGGTGCCGTCGCCACGCAGCAGCAGGACGGGGGCGAGGGCACCCAGCAGCGCCTTCGCCTTGCGCGCGCCGCGCAGGAACATGGGGGCCCGGCCGACACCGGGGGTGATGTCGAGGGCGACCGCATCGACGCCGCCGGAAAGCAGCGCCTCCACCTGCAGGGCGACGGCCTGCTCGATCTCCACCGGGGCGGCCTCCCAGCCCTGGTCGCGCACGACGCCGAGGACGAAGCGGCGACGGCCGCGGCCCGGCACGGCGTCGACAGCCTCGCAGGCCACCTGCGCCGCGCAGTGGTTGATGGCGAAGGCCTCGTCCGCCAGCCCATGGCGGGCCAGGGAGAGCGGCGACGCCGCCAGGGTGTTGGTGCGGATCACGTCGGCGCCGGCCCGCAGGAAGGCTTCGTGGCCCTCACGCACCAGGGTGGCCCGGGTGACGTTCAACACCTCGACGCAGTCGGTGGCGCCCCAGTAGTCCCGGCGCGGGTCGAGATCGAGGCTGCGCAGGCGGCGGGCCAGCGAGCCGTCGGCCAGCAGCACGCGCTGGTCCAGGGCTTCGTGCAGGGTGCGCATGTCAGGCGGCTTCCTTGAGCCCCGCCGGCTGGATGCCGATGGCCCGGCAGACGGCGAGGGTGAGCGTGGGGCGGTTGAGCGTGTAGAAGTGGAAGGCGTCGACGCCCTCGGCGATCAGCCGTTCGCAGAGGCGGACGGACAGGCTCGCGGAGACCTGGCCGCGCGTCTCCGGGTCGTCGTCCAGGCCTTCGAAGCGCTCCGCCAGCCAGGACGGAATGGATGCGCCGCAGCGCTGGCTGAAGGCGACGATCTTGCCGAAGTGGAAGATCGGCATGATGCCCGGCACCAGCGGCGCCGTGATGCCGCGGGCGCGGGCCCGATCGCGGAAGCGCAGGAAGGTCTCGGGCTCGAAGAAGTACTGGGTGATGGCGCGCGCCGCGCCTGCGTCCAGCTTGCTCTTCAGATTGTCCAGGTCGGCGTCCAGGTCGGGGGATTCGGGATGACCCTCCGGATAGGCGCCCACGGAAATGTCGAAGTCGCCGACCGCCTTGAGGCCGCAGACGAGGTCCGCCGTCGTCCCGTAGCCCTCCGGGTGGGGGCGGTAGGCCGATCCCATGTCGGGCATGTCGCCGCGCAGGGCGACGATCCGGCGCACGCCGAGTTCCCACCAGTCGCGCGCCATGCCGTCGACGTGGCTGCAGGGGGCGCCGACGCAGGTCAGGTGCCCCGCCGGGTTCAGGCCCTCGTGCTGCAGCACCATCGCGAGGGTGCGCGTGCTGAGGTCGCGGGCGGCGCTGCCCCCGGCCCCGTAGGTGACCGAGACGTAGTCGGGGGCCAACGGCGTCAGCTTCGCCAGAGTCTCCTGCAGCTGAACCTCGGCCGCCTCGCCGCGTGGCGGGAAGACCTCGATGGAAACGCGGGGCACGGTCCTCATGCCGACTTCTCCAGCCTTGCTGAATGGTCCCGGCCGCCGACGAAACCGTCGTTGGCCGGCTTGCGGGCGCTCCAGAGCAGGACCGTGATGGCCCCGCCGTCCAGATGCCGCGGTGATTCCGATACCAGACCGGCGGCCTGGCACCAGTCGTCCAGAAGAGACTCGCTGAAGCCCAGCCACAGGTGAGCGTGCTCTTCCTTCAGTGCATTGACGTCGTGGGCGGCGAAGTCCGCGATGATCAGGCGTCCGCCTGGGCGCAGCACCCGGCCGATCTCACGGATCGCCGCCCCGGGCCGTTCGGCGTAGTGCAGCACCATGTGCAGCGTCGCGACGTCGAACGAAGCCTCCGGGAACGGCAGCTGCTGCATGTCCGCCTGCCGGACCTGGAAATGCCGGAGGCCGGCCCGGAAGATGTTGGCACGCGCCACGTTGAGCATGTCGCGGGACCGGTCGATGCCCACTGCGGTGGTCACGCGGTCCCGGGCGAGTTGCAGCACGTGGCCGGTGCCGGTGCCGATGTCGAGCAGGGTTTCGACCGGCTCGCGGTCGAGTTCGGACAGCAGGGCCGCATCAACCTTCGCCTGGTCGACGTGCAGCGCCCGGATCCGCTCCCAGTTGGCGGCGTTGCGCCGGAAGTAGGCGGCGGCCCGAACCGCCCAGCTCTCCGTCACCGCCTGCAGGCGCTGCAGGTCGAGGCTCTGCTGTGGGTCGTCGGGTGGCAGCAGGTCGACGATCATCCGGCCGAGCTGTCCGCTCGCCCCGCGCTCGCTGAGGCGGTAGTAGGCCCACGGCCCTTCCTGATGGCGCGACAGCAGGCCCGCCTCGACCAGCAGCTTGAGGTGACGGGATACCCGCGGCTGGGACTGGCCGAGGATCTCGACCAGGTCGCTCACCGTCAGTTCCGCATGGGCGCACAGCGACAGGATGCGGAGCCGCGTGTGCTCCCCAACCGCGCGCAGTCCCTGCAGAAGCTCGTCCAAGCCATCCTCCTATATAGCGACATAAGGATATCTTTATCTGGTTATGCCGTCCATCCCCTTTTCTGCGCCCCGCACGGCTTGACGGCTCATGAACAGCTGGATGACTACGAAAGTTGTCACTGTTTCCCGGCAGGAGGAGGTCCGGGGGCGTCGCCGCTTCGGCGACGAAAGCGAGGGAGATGGGATGTTCGAGCGATGCTGCCTGCCCGCCGCGGCGGCAGGCCTGTCAGTGCTGTTGTCGGCCGGCACGGAGCCGGCGGTGGCCGGGGACGAGCCGGGTGATCGGCCGGGCTGGTCGTTGAGGCTGGGGGGGTTCTACAACGCGCTGGTGATCGTCCGTGAGCAGACCAACCCGCCCGGCGAGGAGATCCGCAACTACGACTTCAACCAGCGCGGCCGCTCCAGTTTCCAGGCCCAGAACAGGCTCGACAACGCCCTGACGCTGGGCTTCCAGGCTCAGTACGAGATGCAGCAGAGCATGGCGATCAACCGTTCCTACCTGTTCCTGCGGAGCGGGATCGGCCTGTTCCAGTTCGGCACGATGTACACCGCCGCCTATCAGCTCCACGAGGAGCCGCTGGCGGCGGGCTGGTACACCGACGACAGCGGGCACTATCAAGGCTTCGCTTCGACCAACGGGCTCAAGACCAACGTCCAGACGATGCCCGGTTTCATCTCGGACCGCGACATGACGGCGACCTGGATCTCGCGCACCAGCCGTTTCTTTGCCGGAAGGTTCAAGTTCCCGTTGTGATTTTCTGCTGCCACACAATATGGAGTCGAAGGATCGCGCCCGGCTCGAACGTCGGCCCTTCCCCGCAGGACTTTGCACGGCCGAGGTGGCGCCGGCCGACCCTTTCACCGAATTCGCCGAGCGTCGCGGCGAGGAGAATGGCTGTGAAGGGGACATCAACGATTGGGTGGGGCCGCAGTGTGTCGTCATCACTGTTGGCCCTGGCGTTGCTGGCGTCGGTTGGATCCGAAGCGCGCGCTCAGCCCGAACCCGTCGCCATTCCCGAGAATGCCCGACCGAAGAGCTATGGCACGGGATGGGAATGTCTTCGGGGCTATCGCGAGGAGCGGGGCCTGTGCGTCACCCTCGACATGCCGGCGAATGCCTACGCGACCGGCTCACGATACGGGCGCGGCTGGGATTGCGAACGGGGCTATCGCCACGTTGACGCGGACTGCATCGCAGTCGAGGTGCCGGCGAATGGCTTTCTGAACGTCAACGGCGACGGCTGGCAGTGCGCTCGCGGCTTTCGGGAGGCGGCCAGCGCGTGCGTCGCCATCAAGGTTCCGGCTCACGGCTATCTCGTCGACTCGTCCTACGGCCCCGGCTGGGAATGCGAACTCGGCTATCGCGCCGTCGACGACGCCTGCGTGAAAATTCCGATCCCTGCCAACGCCTATGCGACGAACGCCAGAGTGGGCAAGGCATGGGAGTGCATGCGAGGCTACAGGCAGGCCGGCGACGACTGCACCGCCATTGTGGTTCCGGAGCACGCCTATCTGGTCACGTCCGCTTACGGGTCGGGGTGGAAATGCGAGCGCGGCTACCGCCAGCTGGGGGAAAGCTGCGCTGCGATCGTGCTGCCTGCGAACGCCCATCTCGACTCTTCCGGCAACGACTGGCTTTGCACGAAGCCCTATCGGAAGGAGCAGGAGCGTTGCGCGCTGAACTGAGAGAGCGGCAATCCGACGCCGGAATGTGGTCTTCATTCGGGGGACGGCGCACATGAGCGGAATTCTTTCTGACGTCCCATTGGAAGAGGGCACGCCGAAGGTGGCCAAGTCCCGCCAGTGCCTCATGTGCGGCTGTGCCTTCAGCAGTGCCTGGGCAGGGGAAAGGATCTGCCCTCGTTGCAAAGGGACGGTCGCCTGGCGGAAGGGAGCCCCAGGCGATGTACACCCCGCGCTCCGTGCGGGCCGCCCGAGCGCTGTCGGGGGCGCACCTTGAAGACCCCGGGCCAACCCATTCAATCCAGCACAACCGCCTCGACTCTGGAGTAGCTGTGACCCTTACCGACGCACCCCCATTTCTCGACGAGACGGGGCCGGCCGATCCAGCGACCGACGGCGATCTCCGGCGGCGGCTCGCCGCGTATCAGGCGCCTCACCGCGGCCGCAGTCTGCGCCAGATGGCGACTTCGTTCGGCGGTTTCGTCATCACCTGCGCGATCATGTACCTGTTCGCCGACCTCGCCTGGTGGCTGCCGCTCTTCTTGGCGCCGCTGGCCGCAGGGTTCCTCGTTCGGATCTTCATTATCCAGCACGACTGCGGACACCGCGCCTATTTCCAATCGCGTCGGGCGAACGACATCGTCGGTTTCCTCTGCAGTCTGGTGACGCTGGCCCCCTATCTGTCGTGGCGACGCCAACACGCCGGCCACCACGGGATCTGGAACGATCTCGACCGACGGAACACCGGTGCCGACATCTATTCGTCCTGCCTGACGGTGGCGGAGTACGTCGCCCTCAGCCCCTGGAAACGCCGTTGGTACCGCGTGTCCCGCCACCCCATCGTAGCGAATCTCCTGCTGCCCCCGGTCGTCTTCCTGCTGCTCTATCGCCTGCCGTTCGACATGCCGCTCTCCTGGCGTCGGGAGCGCAGGATGGTGCAACTCACCAACTTTTCCATCGCTGGCCTCGTGCTGGGCGTCGGCCTGCTGGCGGGCTACGGCTCCGTTGTGGCCGTGCAGTTGCCGGTGATGGTTCTGGCTTCGATCTTCGGCGTCTGGCTCTTCTCGGTGCAGCATCGGGGCCCAGACACTCTCTGGCTCCGGCACGAGGAGTGGAACGGCGGGAAGGCCTCGCTGCAGGGCAGCAACTATCTGCGCCTGCCCAAGATTCTCCAGTGGTTCACGGGGAACATCGGCTTTCATCACGTGCATCACTTGAGTCCCGGAGTGCCGAACTACCGACTGCAAGAGTGCCACGAGCGGTTCCCCGCCCTGAGGCGCGCGCCGACCATCTCGATCTGGCAGTCGCTGCGGACGCTCCGCTACGTCCTCTGGGACGAGCGGCGCGGCCGGATGGTCACCTGCGCCGCCGCCGACGGCTGAGTCGGTGGCGGGTCCCGACGCTCGACGCTAACATTCTCACTCCGTCGAGTTGGAGCCGCCCGTGCCCGTCGTCGCCTTTCCGTCCTTCGCCGAGCGGCGCGCCCGCGGCATGCCGGACTTCGACGCCGGTTTCCGCCGCGAGTTCGAGCGGCTGCTCCGCTGGCGGCGGGACGTCCGGCGCTTCCGGACGGACCCGCTGCCGGCAGGCTGCCTCGACCGGCTGCTGGATCTCGCCTGCCTGGCGCCCTCCGTCGGCAATGCCCAACCCTGGCGCTTCGTCACGGTGGACGAACCCGAGCGGCGCCGGGCGGTGACGGCGGTCTTCGAACGCTGCAACGCCGAGGCGCTGGCCGCTCAGCCAGACGAGCGGCGGGCGCTCTACGCCCGCCTCAAGCTGGCGGGCCTGCGGGAGGCGCCGGTGCACCTCGCCGTCTTCTGCGACGGCGGCACCGCCCAGGGTAACGGCCTGGGACGCGCAACCATGCCGGCGACCCTGGAGTGGTCGGCGGTGCTGGCGGTGCATACCCTCTGGCTGGCGGCGCGTGCCGAAGGGGTGGCGCTCGGCTGGGTCTCGATCCTCGACCCCGACGAGGTCGCCCGTCTGCTGGACGTCCCCGCGGACTGGCGGCTGGTCGCCTATCTCTGTCTCGGCTACCCGACGGAGGACAGCGACCGGCCGGAACTGGAGCGGGTGGGCTGGCAGGCGCGCACGGCGGCTTCCCGCGTCGTGCTGCATCGCTGAGATCGGCCCGGGCCGGCGGCGCGCCTAGGGCTCGACGGGGAGCGCCCCGCGCACGGCCGCAGCGAAGGCAGCCAGCAGCGGTCCCTCGGCGGTCAGCCGCCGCCTGAGAGACCGCGGCAGCTCGAGTTGCACGCCCTTCCCGCGGCGGCCCCGATTGCAGATGTTCCGCTCGTCCGTTCCGGCCAGGGCGCTTTCGGCCGGCTCGCCGGCCCGGAAGCCTTCCCGCTCCAGGGCGGCGGCTATCCCCGCGGCGAGCGCTCTGTCGCGGCCGCTCACCCAGACGGTTTCCGGATCGGCCCTGTCCCCGCGCCCGTGGATCGTCACGATCGTGTCGCAGCCGGCGATCAGCCGGAGGGCCTCCGGCTCGTCGAAGCGGGTGGAGGTGATGTGCAGTCGGCTGTTGTCCGCGCGGCTCCTGCCTTCGAACAGGTAGAGCGAGAGGTCGCCGCCGGCGGTCGTTCGGGCGACTTCGGAGGTGCCGGATTCGATCGCGCCGCCGTGGGGCGCCACGATCGCGATCGGCGCGCCGCGGTCGCAGACCTCGATGCGGTAGTCGCGCCCCTGCCGCTCCCCGGCGGCCAGGTCGGCGAAGCAGGCATAAAGGTCGGGCATGGCCCCGGCGCCGCGTCAGTCGGTCGACTTCACCCGCACGTAGGAGCCCGGCGCGTCCTCGATGGCCGGCAGGCCGCCCTCGCCGGGCACGCGGGCCGGCACCTTGGCGGCCGCCTTGCGTGCCAGCCACTTGTACCACTCGGGCCACCAGGAACCGGGCACCTCGGTGGCGCCGGCCAGCCAGTCGTCCGGGGTCGGCGGTGTCTTCGGATTCGTCCAGTGGGAGTACTTCTGCGCGTCCGGCGGGTTCACCACCCCGGCGATGTGCCCCGAGGCGGCCAGCACGAAGCGCACCGGGCCGCTGACGAGCTGGGTCAGGGCATAGGTCGCCTTCCAGGGCGCGATGTGATCCTCCCGGGTGGAGAGCATGAAGAGCGGCGTCTTTATCGCGCGCAGGTCGATGGGCACGCCCAGCAGCGAGATGCCGCCGGGCTCCACCAGCCTGTTCTCCTGGTACATCCGGCGCAGATAGAAGGAGTGCATCACCGCCGGCATGCGGGTGGAATCGCTGTTCCAGTAGAGCAGGTCGAAGGGGAAGGGCTCCTTGCCCAGCAGGTAGTTGTTGACCACGAAGGACCAGATCAGATCGTTGGCCCTGAGCATGTTGAAGGTGTTGGCCATGGCCGACCCCTCCAGGTAGCCCTTGGCCTTCATCATCTCCTCCAGGCCGCGCAGCTGCTCCTCGTCGATGAAGACGCAGAGCTCGCCGGCCTCCGCGAAGTCGGTGAGCGCGGTCAGCAGAGTGACCGAGACGATGCGGTCGAGGTCGGGGCCGGGGTCCGAGGGCTTGCGGGCGTGGAGATAGGCCAGGGTGGAGGCCAGCAGCGTGCCGCCCAGGCAGTAGCCGACGATGTTGAGCTCCCGCTCGCCCGTCGCCTTCTCGATGGCGTCCATGGCGGCGAAGGGGCCCTGCAGCATGTAGTCCTCGAAGGACTTCTCGCGCAGTTTCTCGTCCGGATTGACCCAGGAGATCATGAAGACGGTGAGGCCCTGGCTGACCGCCCACCGCACGAAGGAGTTCTTCTCCCGCAGATCGAGGATGTAGAACTTGTTGATCCAGGGCGGGATGATCAGCAGCGGCCGGCGGTGCACCTTCTCGGTGGTCGGCGAATACTGGATGAGCTGCATCAGCTCGTTCTGGTAGACGACCTTGCCGGGCGAGACGGCGATGTTCTCGCCGATGCGGAAGGCCTTGTCGTCGGTCATCTTGATGGCCAGCCGGCCCTTGCCCCGCTCCAGGTCGTCGAGCATGTGCTCGAGGCCCTTGACCAGGTTCTCGCCGCCGGACTCCAGGGTCGCCTTCAGCACCTCGGGATTGGTCATCACGAAGTTGCTGGGCGCCATCGCGTCGACGAACTGGCGGGTGTAGAAATCGACCTTCTGCGCCGTCTTGTCGTCCAGCCCCTCGACGCTGCGCACCTGGTTCTGCAGCCACCGCGCGGACAGCAGGTAGGACTGCTTGATGAAGTCGAAGAGCTGGTTCTCGTCCCAGGAAGGGTCCTTGAACCGGCGGTCGCCCTTCTCCGGCACCGCCACCGGGGGCGCGGTCTCGCCCATCATCCGCCGGGTGGTGGCCTCCCACAGGCGCATGTAGTCCTGCCAGAGCTGGATCTGCGCCGCCGCCAGCTTGGCGGGGTCGGACATCATCCGGGTGGTGAGTTCGAGGAAGGCGCCGCCGATGTTCAGGGGATCGACGCTCGTGGCCTCGGGCTCGTGCTTCTGGCGCTCCAGGAACTCCGCCAGCAGCTTGTTGCTGCGCTCGGCGATCTGGGTCATGGCCTTCGAGAGCTCGACCGGGTCGGGCAGCTTGACCGTCGGGGTTTGTTGCTCCGCCATGCGCCCTTCCCTATGTTGGCCCCGACGTGCGGCGAGCGACCGCGCGAGTGCACGGACGACCCGGGGCCGTAGTGGTTTGCTGCGACACCTGCCGTTCAGTTACTCTCGCGGTGGTGCCGGTTCAAGCCGAGGACAGCGACGGTGATGGTGGGCAGCGAAGACGTGAGGCAGGCGCGGCCGAGGTCGAAGGGGCGTGGCGGCGCGCCCCTGGCGGCGGCTCTGGCGATGGCGGCCCTGCTGGGCGGCTGCGCCGACCTGCAGTACGCGTGGCAGACGGTCAACGACGACCTGCCGGCCCCGGAACGGCTGGCGGTGACCGGCACCGGCCTGGAGCAGGATGCGGCACCGGACATCACCTCCGTGCCGACGACCCGGCCGACGGTGAGCACCCCCGAGCAGCGCGAGGCCCTGCAGGCCTCGCTGCGAGGCGACTATCAGCGCGGTACCGCGGCAATGAACGGCGGCAACCAGGGGGCCGAGCTCAAAGGTGCCGAGGTCCCGCCGGCCTACCGCCAGCAGCTCGGCGCGAAGGCCGACAACCTGGTCGGCCTCGTCTATTTCCCCGACGGGGCGACCGGCGTGAACGCCAACGGGCGGCGCGTGCTGCGGCAGGTCGCCGAGCTCGCCAAGACCTACGGCGGCCGGGTCGAGGTCGTCGGCCATTCCTCCCGCTATACCCGGACCATGAGCGTGGACCGGCAGCAGGAGGTGAACATGCGCGTCTCGCAGCAGCGGGCGGCGGCCGTGCAGGCGGCCCTGCAGCGCTACGGCCTGGGCGGCACCCAGGTGGTCACCCGTGCCGTGGGTGACGAGCAACCCATCTTCGACGAGTCCATGCCGACGGGTCGCGCGGGCAACCGGCGGGTCGAGATCTATCTCAACCAGGGCTGATCCGCCGGGCGGCCCCCGCCGTTCGTCGCCCCCGCTCGCCTGCTCCGTTCGCCTGCCCCCGTTCGGCCGGTTCCGCAAATTGACAGGGTCGCGGACGGCGTGATGCCATCGGTCGGACGAGAAGCGAGGGAGAAGGCGATGATCCGGGCGGGAAGGGTGTTCGCGGCGGCCGCCGGCTGTGTCCTCGGTGCGGCCCTGGCCTTCGCAGGCACCGCCGCGGCGGCGACCGAGGTGGTCATCGGCATCAGCGGCTGGACGGGCTTCGCGCCGCTGACCCTGGCGAAGGAGGCCGGCATCTTCGAGAAGAACGGCCTCGACGTTACGATCAAGAAGATCCCGCAGAAGGACAGGCACCTGGCGATCGCTGCCGGTGACATCCAGTGCGCGGCCACCACGGTCGAGACCTACATCATCTGGAACGCCAACGGGGTCCCGGTCACCCAGATCTTCCAGCTCGACAAGTCCTACGGCGCCGACGGCATGGCGGTGCGCAGCGACATCGACTCCTTCGCCGACCTGAAGGGCAGGACGATCGCGGCGGGCACCCCGGGCACGGCGCCCTATTTCCTGCTGGCCTGGATGCTCGCGAAGAACGGGCTGTCCGTGAAGGACGTGACGATCGCCAGCCTCGACGCCGGCCCCGCCGCCCAGGCCTTCATCGCCGGCCAGAACGACGCCGCGATGACCTACGAGCCCTACCTCTCGAACGTCCGCAACCGGCCGGAGACCGGCAAGATCCTGGCGACGACCCTGGACTACCCCGTGGTCATGGACACCTTCGGCTGCACGCCGGACTTCCTGGAGGCGCATCCCGACGCCGCGAAGGCGCTGACCGAGAGCTACTTCCAGGCCCTCGACATGATCGCCGACGACAGGGAGAAGGCTTACGGGATCATGGGCGCCGACGTGCGGCAGACGGCCGAGCAGTTCGGCCAGTCGGCCTCCTACCTGCGCTGGCAGGACCGCGCCGCCAACAAGGCCTTCTTCGACGGCACCATCCAGCAGTTCTCGAAGGAGGCGGCGGACCTGCTGCTGTCCCTGGGGATCATCAGGAAGATCCCCGACCTCGACGCGATCGTCGATCCCCGGTTCGTCCAATAGGCGACAGGTCCCGCGCAAGCGGCGTCCGCCGCCCCGGGCCCGTTCGCAGTCCCGCCCCATGTTTCGCCCTCTGGAGCCGATCGACGGCTGGACGCGCGCCTTGCTCGGCGTGGCCTTCTTCGTGCTCTTCGTCGGCGGCTGGTCGATCGCGACCTTCGGCGGCTTCGTCTCGGACACCTTCCTCGCCGACCCGCTGACCATGGTGCGTGAGGGCTGGCTGTTACTGACGCGCTACGGCTTCGCCCACGACATCGCCATGACGGTCTGGCGGGTGCTCGGCGGCTTCGTCCTGGCGGCCCTGGTCGCCGTGCCGGTCGGCCTGCTGATGGGGGCCTACAAGCCGGTGGAGGCCTTCTTCGAGCCCTTCGTCTCCTTCGCCCGCTACCTGCCCGCTTCGGCCTTCGTCCCCCTGCTGATCCTGTGGGCCGGCATCGGCGAGACCCAGAAGCTGCTGGTCATCTTCATCGGTGCGGTGTTCCAGCTCGCCCTCAGGGTGGCGGTGAGCGTGGCGGGGACGCGGCGCGACCTGATCGAGGCGGCCTACACCCTCGGCGTGCCGCCCGGCCGTATCGTGCGCCGGGTGATGATCCCTTCGGCCGCCCCCGACATCGCCGAGATCCTGCGCCTCGTGCTCGGCTGGGCCTGGACCTACGTGATCGTCGCCGAACTGATCGGCTCCTCCTCGGGCATCGGGCACATGATCGTGGAGAGCCAGGCGTTGCTGGCGACCGGCCAGATCATCTTCGCGATCATCGTCATCGGCGTCATCGGCCTGATCTCCGACTTCCTCTTCAAGGCCGTCAACCGGCGTCTCTTCGGCTGGAAGCTGGCGTGAGCAAGCTGGTCGTCGAGGGCGTCTCGCGGACCTTCCCCGGCCACCGCGGCGGGGCGCCCACGCGCGCGCTGGAGCCGACCGATCTGCGGGCGGAGCCGAACGACTTCATCACCATCCTGGGGCCGTCGGGCTGCGGGAAGTCGACCCTGCTGCGGATCGTCGCCGGGCTGGACCGGCCGACCGAGGGCCGGGTGCTGGTGGACGGCCGCCCGGTCACCGGCCCCGGCGCCGACCGCGGCATGGTCTTCCAGTCCTACACCCTCTTCCCCTGGCTGACCGTGGCCGAGAACATCGCCTTCGGCCTGGTCGAGAGCGGCCGTCCCGCGGCCGAGCGGCGGGAGGTGGTGGCGCGCTACGTCGACCGGATCGGCCTGCGCGGCTTCGAGCACCACTACCCGCGCCAGCTCTCGGGCGGCATGCAGCAGCGCACGGCGATCGCCCGGGCGCTGGCCAACGATCCCGAGATCCTGCTGCTCGACGAGCCCTTCGGCGCCCTGGACAACCAGACCCGGGCGCTGATGCAGGAGCTGCTGCTGGGAATCTGGCAGCGCGACCGCAAGACCGTGCTCTTCGTCACCCACGACATCGAGGAGGCGATCTTCGTCGGCACCCGGGTGGTGGTGATGAGCGCCCGGCCGGGGCGCATCAAGACCGAGGTGCCGGTGGACCTGCCCTACCCGCGCCACTACACCGTGAAGACCAGCGCCGCCTTCTCCGACCTGAAGGCCCGCCTGACCGAGGAGATCCGGGTGGAGGCCCTGCGCGCCTCGGACGTCGCCGCGGGCGCCGGCGGGGCCTGAGGCAAAGCCGCGGCAATCGCGATAACGGTGGCGCCGGGGGGCCGGCTGCGGTAAGCCCTTGCGGACCACCGTAGCGGATTCCGCCAGACCGGTCGCCGTCGCCATGAACGAAGAATTCCACCGCATCAAACGCCTGCCGCCCTACGTCTTCGCCGAGGTCAACGCGCTGAAGGCCGCCGCCCGCAATGCCGGCGTCGACGTCATCGACCTGGGCATGGGCAATCCCGACCAGCCGCCGCCGCCGCACATCGTCCAGAAGCTGACCGAGACGGTGGCCAACCCGCGCGTCCACCGCTACTCGAACTCCAAGGGCATTCCCGGCCTGCGCAAGGCGCTGGCGGCCTACTACGCCCGCCGTTTCGACGTGGCGCTCGATCCCGAGACCGAGGTGGTCGTCTCCCTCGGCTCCAAGGAGGGGCTCGCCAACCTCGCCCAGGCCATCACCAGCCCCGGCGACGTCATCCTGGCGCCGAACCCCAGCTACCCGATCCATGCCTTCGGCTTCATCATCGCCGGCGCCGCCGTGCGCTCGCTGCCCGAGGGGCCGGGCCCGGGCTTCATCCCGCAGCTCGAGCGGGCCGTGCGGCATTCCGTGCCCAAGCCGCTGGCGCTGATCGTCAACTACCCCAGCAACCCGACCGCCGAGGTGGTCGGCCTCGACTTCTACGCCGAGGTCGTGGACTTCTGCCGGCGCAACGGCATCTACGTCATCTCGGACATCGCCTACGCCGAGGTCTACTTCGACGGCAAGCCGCCGCCCTCGATCCTGCAGGTGCCGGGCGCCAAGGACGTGGCGGTCGAGTTCTACTCCCTGTCGAAGACCTACTCGATGCCCGGCTGGCGCATCGGCTTCTGTGCCGGCAACCGCCACCTCGTGGCCGCCCTGGCGCGGGTGAAGTCCTACGTCGACTACGGTGCCTTCACGCCCATCCAGGTCGCCGCGACGGCCGCCCTCAACGGCCCGCAGGACTGCGTCGACGAGATGCGGGCACGCTACCGTCACCGCCGGGACGTGCTGATCGACGGCCTGAACGCCGCCGGCTGGCAGATCCCCTCGCCGCCTGCGACCATGTTCGCCTGGGCCCCCCTGCCGGAGCGCTACAGGCACCTCGGTTCGCTGGAGTTCTCCAAGCTGCTGCTGCAGCACGCCGGCGTGGCCGTCTCGCCCGGCGTCGGCTTCGGCGAGTACGGCGACGGCCACGTCCGCCTGGCGCTGGTCGAGAACGAGCACCGCAGCCGGCAGGCGGTCCGCGCCATCAAGGCCTTCCTGCGCGCCGACGTGCAGACTCCGGCCCCCGTCACCACGGCTCTCGAACGGCGACTGGCCTCGTGACGTCGCCGCTGCGAATCGGGGTCGCCGGCCTCGGCACGGTCGGCGGCGGCCTGCTGCGCCTGCTGCGCCAGAACGAAGAATCGCTCGCGGCCCGCTGCGGGCGGCCCCTGCAGGTGGTCGCCGTTTCCGCGCGGGACCGCTCCAAGGCGCGCGGGCTCGATCTGTCGGGCCTGCGGTGGATCGACGATGCGCGGGCGCTCGCCGCCGATCCCGAGGTCGACCTGGTGGTCGAGCTGATCGGCGGCTCCGAGGGCGTGGCCCGCGAGGTGGTCGAGACAGCGCTGCGGCGCGGCGTGCCGGTGGTGACCGCCAACAAGGCGCTGGTCGCCCACCACGGTCCGGCGCTGGCTCGCATGGCGGAGGAAGCCGGCGCCGCGCTGGCCTTCGAGGCGGCCGTGGCCGGCGGCATCCCGATCATCAAGACCCTGCGCGAGGGGCTGGCCGGCAACAGCGTGAAGCGGGTGGCCGGCATCCTGAACGGCACCTGCAACTACATCCTCTCGACCATGCGGCAGACCGGCCGGGAGTTCGCCGACGTGCTCGGCGAGGCGCAGCGGCTGGGCTACGCCGAAGCCGATCCCGCCTTCGACGTCGACGGTGTGGACGCCGCCCACAAGCTGGCGCTGCTGGCGGCCATCGCCTTCGGCCGCCAGGTCGACTTCGCGGCCGTCCACGTCGAGGGCATCCGCGCCATCTCGGCGACCGACATCGCCTACGCCGAGGAACTGGGCTACCGGATCAAGCTGCTCGGCATCGCCGAGCGGCAGGAGGGCGGCATCTCCCAGCGTGTGCATCCCTGCATGATCCCCGCCGCGGCGCCGCTCGCCCACGTGGACGGCGTGTTCAACGCGGTCGAGGTGGAGGGCGACTTCGTCGGCCGCCTGACCCTGGAGGGCCGGGGCGCCGGCGCCGAGCCGACCGCCTCGGCGGTGGCCGCGGACATCGTCGACATCGCCCGGGACCTCCGGGTGCCGACCTTCGGCCTGCCCGTCGCCGGGTTGGCGCCGGCCGCGACCCGGCCGATGGACAGCCACGTCGGCTGCTACTACCTGCGCCTGATGGTGGTCGACCGGCCCGGCGTGATCGCCGACGTCGCGGCGGCCCTGCGTGACCAGGACATCTCTCTGGAGGCCATGATCCAGCGGGGACGCGATCCGGGCGAAGCGGTGCCGGTGGTGCTGACGACGCACGAGACGAGGGAGGCGCAGATGCGCCGGGCCCTCGCGCGCATCGGCGAACTCGAGAGCTGCCTGGAGCCGCCGCAGGTAATTCGCATCGAAACGTTGTAGAACCTTCGGGTGCCGACTGGTGCGGCACGCGCTGGCAAGAGCAATGAAAAGCAGGAGTTGACGGACGTGAGCACCCTGGATCGCAACCTCGCCCTGGAGGTCGTGCGTGTGACCGAACAGGCCGCGCTGGCCGCCTCACGCCTTATGGGGCGGGGCGACGAAAAGGCGGCCGACCAGGCCGCCGTCAACGCCATGCGGGAAGGCCTGAACAGCCTGGCGATCGACGGCACCGTCGTGATCGGCGAGGGCGAGCGTGACGAGGCGCCGATGCTCTACATCGGCGAGAAGGTCGGCCGCGGCGGCCCCAAGGTCGACATCGCCCTGGATCCCCTGGAGGGGACCACCATCACCGCCAAGGGCGGGCCGAACGCGCTGGCCGTCATCGCCATGGCCTCCGAAGGCGGCTTCCTCAACGCCCCCGACGTCTACATGAACAAGATCGCGGTCGGCGGCGGCCTGCCCGAGGGCGTCGTGGACCTCGACGCCGACCCGGCCGAGAACCTGAAGGAGCTGGCCAAGGCGAAGAAGGTCGAGGTGGCCGACCTCGTCGTCTGCATCCTCGACCGTCCCCGCCACAGCGAGCTGATCGCGAAGGTCCGCGCGGCCGGCGCGCGCATCATGCTGATCGGCGACGGCGACGTGTCGGGCGTCATCGCAACCAGCCAGCCGGACAGCGGCGTCGACCTCTACGTGGGCAGCGGCGGCGCGCCGGAGGGCGTTCTGGCCGCCGCGGCCCTGCGCTGCATCGGCGGCCAGTTCCAGGGGCGCCTGATCTTCCGCAACGACGACGAGAAGGGCCGCGCCAAGCGCCTGGGCGTGACCGACCTCGACCGCAAGTACGACCTGCTGGACCTCGCCAAGGGCGACGTCATGTTCGCCGCGACCGGCGTCACCGACGGCTCGATGCTGCGCGGCATCCGGCGGATCCCCGGCGGTGCCATCACCCACTCCATGGTGATGCGCTCGAAGAGCGGCACTGTCCGGCTCGTCGAAGGCCGGCACAATCTGCTGCGGAAGACCTGGTTCGAGACCCACGGAGAGAAGTGAGCGACCGCCGCCAGCGCCCCTGCCTGCTCGGTGTCGAGCGCTCCCTGACCGGCAAGCGCTGGGAGGCGCGCGGTCAGGACGAGCGCCTGGCGCTGGCGCTCTCCCAGCGTCTCGGGCAGCCCGAGCTGCTCGGCCGCGTCCTCGCCGCCCGGGGCGTCACCCTGGAAGCGGCCGAAGCCTTTCTGGCGCCCACCCTGCGTGACCAGCTGCCCGACCCGGCGGTGCTGGCCGACATGGAGCCGGCGGTGGACCGCCTCGCTGCCGCCATCGTCGGCGGGGAACGGGTCGCCGTCTTCGGCGACTACGACGTCGACGGCGCCACTTCGGCCGCCCTGCTGACCCGCTTCTTCGCCGCCGTCGGCGGCCGCCTGCAGGTCTACGTGCCGGATCGCCAGCGCGAGGGCTACGGGCCGAACGAGACGGCGCTGCTGGCGCTGCATGCTCAGGGTGTCGGGCTGGTGGTGACGGTCGACTGCGGCATCACCGCCCATGCCCCCCTCGGGGCGGCACGGGCCGCCGGGCTCGACGTGGTCGTCGTCGACCATCACGCCGCCGAGCCCGAGCTGCCGTCCGCCATCGCGGTGGTCAATCCCAACCGCCTGGACGACGGCAGCGGCCTGAAGCAGTTGGCGGCGGTGGGCGTCGTCTTCCTGCTGGTCGTGGCCCTCAACAGGAAGCTGCGGCAGGCGGGCTGGTACGCGGACCGGCCGGAGCCGAACCTGCTGCAGTGGCTCGACCTCGTGGCGCTGGGAACGGTCTGCGACGTGGTGCCGCTGACCGGGCTCAACCGGGTGCTGGTGGCCCAGGGCCTGAAGGTGCTGGCGCGCCGCCGGAATGCGGGGCTGGCAGCGCTGGTCGACGTCTGCCGGCTGGACGGCACCCCCTGCGCCTGGCACCTGGGCTTCCTGCTCGGTCCCCGGGTCAACGCCGGCGGCCGGGTCGGCCGCTCCGACCTGGGCGCGCGGCTGCTCGCCGGCGACGATCCCGCCGAAGTCGCCGCACTGGCCGCCGAGCTCGACGCCCTCAACGGCGAGCGCCGCGCGATCGAAGCGGCCGTGCTGGCCGAGGCGACGGCGCAGGTCGAGGGGGCGGGCGTGGTCGACGACCTGGTCTTCGCGGCGGGCGAGGGCTGGCACCCCGGCGTCATCGGCATCGTCGCCGCGCGCCTGCGTGAACGCTTCGAGCGCCCGGCGATCGTCGTGGCGCTCGGAGAGGGGGGCATCGGCAAGGGGTCGGGCCGTTCGGTGCCAGGCCTCGACCTGGGGGCAGCGGTGATCGCCGCCCGCCAGGCGGGCCTTCTGGTCAACGGTGGCGGCCACCCCATGGCCGCGGGCCTGACCGTCGCCGGGGCGCGGTTGGGCGAGCTGCGCGCCTTCCTCTCCGAGCGGATCGGGCAGGCGCTCGCCCGCAGCGGCTGGCGGCCGGCGCTGGGCATCGACGGCGTGCTGCACCCGCAGGGGGCCAACGTCGAGCTGCTGCGCCGGCTGGAGAGCATCGAGCCCTGCGGGGCGGGCAACCCCGAGCCGCGCTTCGTGCTGCCGAACGTCCGCGTGGCGCGCGCCGACCCGGTGGGGGACCGGCATCTGCGCCTGCAGCTCGCCGCCGAGGGCGGCGGGCGGCTCAAGGCCATCGCCTTCCGGGCCTTCGACGGGCCGCTCGGCGCGGCGCTCGGCCAGCGCCGCGGCCTGCCGGTGCATGTCGCCGGCCGCATCCGCGCCGACAGCTGGGCCGGGGCCGACGCCGTCCAGCTGCACCTGGAGGACGCCGCGGAGGTGTGAGGCCCGCGGTCTCCCGACCGGCGGCCGTTACGGGGCCGGGCCCGCTACCTGGCGATCTCCTCCCGGACGAACCGCGAAAGCTCTTTCAGATCGATGCCGCTGTCCGACGTTTCTTTTTCTTTGGCGGGTTCGGCCTCTGTGGCGGTTTCGGCATCTCCTTCGCTTCCGCCTCGATCGCCCGCCCCGAGCACCGCCAGAGCGGCCGACTCCTTGGACAGGCAGAGGAAGCTCGAGACCTCCAGCGTGACCGTGTTCGGTCGCGCTCTGGCGACCGCCGCGGACGTCGATTCACTGCCGAGAGCCACGTTCAGGAATGGCGCCAGTACCCCCGCGCCCGCTTCGCCGTTGTTCGCGACGACGATGCTTCCAGGCTTCTTTTCGTTCGTGGAAATGTCGAAGCTGGCGTTGAGTTTGCAGGGGGCGAACCCGAGCCTTTGAGATCTGTCGGGGACGGGCAGCCCGTCCTTGCTGCCAGGGTCGGCGCAACTGTACGCCCCCTGCTCATCGGGCCCCAGGACCTTGTTGCAGTAGAGACCGACCTGCATGTTCCTCAGGGCCTGCCCCAGCGAGAAGCCGGCCTGTTCCAGCGTGACCTCGCTCACGGTCGCAACCGCCTTCTGGTCGCTGCTCGGGCTGTTGAAGCAGCCTGCGAGCAGCACGATCACCATCGCGGACGGTACGAATTTCAGCAGCCGAGCCATTGGAATACTCCCCCCAGAGTTCCCCGCCGCCAGGGCGTATAGCACCCTTTGATGCAGCCAGAGAACTTCGACGCGCCGGGCGGGTCGGGGCTGCGGCCGCCTCGCCGGAAACCGGCGGACCGTGGAGGACGGACAGCCGATGGCAAACCCGCCCGCAGGTTTGCCGATTGGGGGTTGATTTTGTTCGGAGATTTTTCCGGGTGGCGTCCCCAACGGGAATCGAACCCGTGTCTTCAGCGTGAAAGGCTGATGTCCTAGGCCTCTAGACGATGGGGACGCAGAAGAGGCCGGCTGGCGCCGTGGCGAGGGAGATAGCTGCCGGGACCGGCAAATGCAATGCGGGATTAGGGAGTGGGGACCGGCTCGGTGCCCGGCCGGCGCGCCAGCTGCGGGGGTGGCAGCACCTGCTGCACCAGCGGCGAGCCCGACAGCTCCCGCACCAGCTTCATGCGTATGGCCCGGGCGAAGTCCTCGTAGTCGGTGGCGGTGAGGACGAAGGCGCCGGGGCCGCCGACGACGCTGTCGCGGTAGTAGAGATCCAGGTTCGGCTCCTCGTTGAGGATCGCCAGGCCGTTGATGACGAGGCCGGCGTCGACGGCGGCGTCGCGCTCCCGGTCGGGCGCCATGCCCTGGTTGCTGCGCCCGTCGCCGGAGACGTCGATGACCGCCCGGGCGCCGAACCAGGGCGCCGTCTCGATCAGGCGCCGCCCGTAGGCGATGGCGTCGGCGATGGCCGTGCTGCCGCCGGTCACCAGCCGCGGCGTCGCGTCGATCTGGTCGGCCAGCTCCAGGGCGTCGCCGGCGTCCTCCACGAGCATCCAGTCGAGCGCCAGCACCTGCCGTTCGCGGCCCGCCCACTGCATCAGCGCGAGGCCCACCCCCCGGCCGCCGGCCGCGGCGATCGCCGCATGCACTTCGGGTTCCCGGAAGGCCTCGGCGATCCCCCGCATCTGCAGGTCGAACTCGCGCGGGTTGACCGAGGAGGAGGAATCGACCGCCAGCACCAGGACGAGATCGACCGGCTGCTGCGCCGCCGCCTGCTGGCAGGGCCCGGCGAGCAGGCCGGCCAGCAGTGCGAAGCGGAGCAGCGGGCGCCTGGACACAAGTCTACTATAGGCTCGACCACGCCAGGGGCGATGGCAAAAAGGTGGTGAACTGGCGAGCCCCCGGCGACAGTGCTAAAGCCTCGGGATTGCCAACAGCCCGGGCGCCCAGACTCCTTGAAATCCGCGTCACCTCCACTCGCCGTCGTGGTTCTGGCCGCCGGGCAGGGGACCCGGATGCGCTCCGCCCTGCCCAAGGTGCTGCACCGCGTCGCCGGCAGGCCGATGATCGCCCATGTGCTGGCCGCCGCCGAAGCCCTGTCGCCTGCCTCCATCACCGTCGTGCTCGCCCCGGGAATGGATGCGGTCGCTGCCGCCGTGGCGCCGCACGGCACGGCGGTGCAGGCCCGCCCGCTGGGGACCGCCGATGCGGTGGCCGCCGCACGCGAGGCGACCGCTGAGGTGGCCGCAGCCGGCGGCGAAGTCCTGGTGCTCTACGGCGACGGCCCGCTGGTGACGCCCGGGACCCTGGAAGCCATGCGCCGGGCGAGGCGGGAGAGCGGCAGCGCCTTCGTCTGGCTCGGCTTCCGCCCCGACGACCCGACCGGCTACGGCCGGCTGATCCGGGACGGGGACGGCCGGCTGCTGCGGATCGTCGAGGAGAAGGACGCCGATCCGGCGGAGCGGGCGGAGCGTCTGGTCTGGTCGGGGCTGCTGCTCGCCGATGCGGCCGGGCTCTTCGCCCTGCTGCCCCGGATCGGCAACGACAACGCCAAGGGCGAGTATTACCTGACGGCACTGGCCCGGCTCGCCGCCGGGGAGGGACTGACCGCGACGGTCACCGAGACCTCGTCCGAGGAGGTGCTGGGGGTCAACTCCCGGGCGGAGCTCGCGGTGGCGGAGGCAGCCATGCAGCGGCGCCTGCGGCGCCGGGCCATGGAGGAAGGCGCCACCCTGGTGGCCCCCGAGACCGTCTTCCTGTCCTGGGACACCCGGCTGGGCCGCGACGTGACCGTTCACCCCCACGTGGTCTTCGGGCCGGGGGTGACGGTCGACGAAGGCGTCGAGATCCTGAGCTTCAGCCATCTCGAGGGGGCCCGGGTCGGGCCGGGTGCCCGCATCGGCCCCTACGCCCGGCTGCGTCCGGGCAGCGAGCTGGCGGCCGGCGTCCACGTCGGCAACTTCGTCGAAACCAAGGCGGCGCGACTGGCCGAAGGTGCCAAGGCCAACCATCTCACCTATCTGGGGGACTGCGAGGTGGGGCCGGGCACCAACATCGGCGCCGGGACCATAACCTGCAACTACGACGGCTTCGCGAAGCATCGCACGGCCATCGGGGCGCGCGTGTTCATCGGCTCCGACACCGCACTGGTGGCACCGGTGACGGTGGGCGACGGCGCCATGGTGGCGGCCGGCAGCGTGGTGACCGAGGACGTGCCGGCCGACGCTCTCGCGCTGGCGCGTGGCCGCCAGGTGAACAAGCCGCAGGGGGCGGCGGCGTTCCGGGCCCGCAAGAAGGCGCCGGGGAAGGACGGGGGATAGGCTTCATGTGCGGCATCATCGGGATTCTGGGTGACCGGCCGGTCGAGCCTCTGCTGCTCGACGCCCTGCGGCGGCTGGAGTACCGCGGCTACGACTCCGCCGGCATGGCGACCCTGGTCAACGGCCGCATCGAGCGCCGCCGGGCGGAGGGCAAGCTGGCCCGGCTCGAAGCGGTGCTGAAGGACAAGCCGCTGACCGGCACGGTCGGCATCGGCCATACCCGCTGGGCGACCCACGGGCGGCCCAGCGAGAAGAACGCCCATCCCATCGCCACCGAGCAGGTGGCGGTCGTCCACAACGGCATCATCGAGAACTTCGCCGAACTGCGTCAGGAGTTGCAGAAGGAAGGCTGCATCTTCACCACCGACACCGACACCGAGTGTGTGGCGCACCTGGTCAGCCTCAACCTGCGCCGCCAGATGACGCCCCGCGAGGCGGTGGGGCAGGCGCTGCGGCGGCTGCGGGGTGCCTTCGCCCTGGCCATCGTCTTCGCCGGCCGCCACGACATCATGGTCGGCGCCCGCCGTGGCAGTCCCCTGGCGGTCGGCTTCGGCGACGGCGAGTTCTTCATCGGCTCGGATGCCCTGGCGCTGGCGCCGCTGACCGACCGCATCTGCTATCTGGAGGAGGGCGACTGGGTCGTCCTGACGCCCGATGGCGCCGCCGTCTTCGACGAGACGGACCAGCTGGTCGAGCGCCCGGTCGTGCGCACCGCCCTCTCCGGGGCGATGATCGGCAAGGCCGGCTACCGGCACTTCATGCAGAAGGAGATCTGGGAGCAGCCGGCGGTGGTGGGCGACACGCTGCGCAGCCTGCTCGACACCCTGGCCTTCAGAACCACCTTGCCGGGCCTGCCCTTCGACCCCTACGACCTGCCGCGGCTGACCGTCAGCGCCTGCGGCACGGCCTTCTACGCCGGGCTGGTCGCCAAGTACTGGATGGAGCAGATGGCCCGGCTGCCGGTCGAGGCCGACATCGCCAGCGAGCTGCGCTACCGGGAGGCGCCGCTGCCGGAAGGTGGCGCCGCCCTCTTCGTCTCGCAGTCGGGGGAGACGATCGACACCCTGGGCGCGCTGCGCTACGCCAAGTCCCAGGGCCAGTCCATCATCTCCGTGGTCAACCAGCCCGAGAGCGCCATCGCGCGGGCCTCCGACCTGGTGATCCCGACCCAGGCCGGGCCGGAGATCGGCGTGGCCTCGACCAAGGCCTTCACCACCCAGCTCACCGTCCTCGCCTGCCTGACCCTGGAGTTCGCCCGGCGGCGCAAGACCCTGGACAGCGACGAGATCACCGGCTTCGCCAAGGCGCTGACCGACGTGCCGGCGCTGCTCGCCTCGGTGCTGCAGCACGACGAGGCGATCCGCGATCTGGCCGAGACCCTGGTGCAGACCCGCGACGTGCTCTACCTCGGCCGCGGCACCATGTATCCCGTCGCGCTGGAAGGGGCGCTGAAGCTGAAGGAGATCAGCTACATCCACGCCGAGGGCTACGCCGCCGGCGAGATGAAGCACGGCCCCATCGCGCTCATCGCCGAGGACGTGCCGGTGATCGTCTGCGCCCCCTCGGGGCCGCTGTTCGAGAAGACCGCCAGCAACGTCCAGGAGGTGATCGCCCGCGGCGGCCGGCTGGTCCTGCTGTCCGACGCGCGGGGGCACGACTATATCGCCGACGGCGTCGCCCACCGCATCGTGATGCCCACGGTCGACCCTTTCGTGGCGCCGATCCTCTACGCCGTGCCGGTGCAGCTCCTGGCCTACCACACCGCCGTGCTGCGCGGCACCGACGTCGACCAGCCCCGCAACCTCGCCAAGAGCGTGACGGTGGAATAGACGGCCGCTGCCGGCCTGCGGCGAACCGTTGACCCGTGAGGGTCGCCCTGGATCGCCGCGGCCCTGACGGGCCTCGCGATGACGGCCCAAACGTCACTGCGAGCGCAAGCGAAGCAGTCCAGGGCCGCTTGCTCCGGCCGCCGCGGCCGCCGCGGCTGGGACAGGCCGTGTCGGCGGCGGGCCTGCCGGCGGGCAGGGCGGCTGCCACCATGGCGCGTTCCGACCACGAGGCACGCATGTTCCCGCCACCGTCCCCCGCCTTCCCCTTCCACGGCGCCTTCGAGCTGCGGCCGGTGCCGGCGATCCGCTACGGCGCCGGCCGGGCGGCCGAGACCGGAGCCGCCGCCCGCGACCTGGCGCCGGCGGCGACGACGGTCGCCCTGGTGGTCGATCCCGCCCTGCACGAGCTCGGCGTCGACCGGCCGGTGCTCGCCTCGCTGGCGGAGGCCGGGGCGGAGGTGGCCGTCTTCGCCGAGCTCGGCGGCGAGCCGAAGCAGAAGCAGCTCGAAGCCGCCACCGACTTCGTGCGCAGCCATAGCGCCGGTCTGGTGGTCTGCCTCGGCGGCGGTTCGGCCATGGACGTCGGCAAGGTCGCGGCCGCCATCGCGCTGACGGAGCATGGGCCGGCGGACTTCGCCATGGACGGCCTGCCGCTGCCCAAGCCCGGCCTGCCCAAGATCTGCCTGCCGACCACGGCCGGTACCGGCTCGGAGCTGTCGTCAACCAACATCTTCACCCGCAGCGACGGCAAGAAGGTCTGGGTCTGGGGCACCGAGACCAAGCCCGATCTCGTGCTGCTCGATCCCGAGCTGACGGTGAGCCTGCCGCCGCGGCTGACCGCCTGGACCGGCCTGGACGCCTTCACCCACGCCCTGGAGGCCTGCACCAACCGGCGCCGGCACCCCGCCAACGACCTCTACGCCCACCGGGCGCTGGCCCTGGTCGCGGCCTGGCTGGAGACGGCCGTGCGCGGGCCCGCCGACGTCGCCGCCCGCGGCGGGATGCTGCTGGCCTCGGCCTACGCGGGCATCGCCATCGACAACTGCTCGACCGGCATGGCGCACAACATCTCCCACGCCATCGCCGCCTTGGCGCCAATCCACCACGGGCTGGCCACCGGGCTGGGGCTGGAGGCCGTGCTCGGCTGGGAGGTGGAGGCGGCCGAGCCCGACGGACCCTTCGCCGCGGCGGCCGAGGCCTGCGGCCTGGGCCGGGATGCCCGCGCCCTGGTCGACTGGTACGGCGACCTGATCGACCGCTGCGGCGTCGAGCGGCGCCTGCCGCCGGCCTTCCAGGCCTTCGCGGCCGAGGATCTGGAGCGGGAGATGCTGGCGCCGGAAACGCAGTACATGCGGCAGGTCACCGCCCGGGAGGTGAGCGACGCCGACATCGCCCGTTTCGCCGCGCGCATGATGGCCATGGCCTGAACCGGAGAGCCCGATGAAGATCGTCGACGCCCGCACCTTCGTGGTCGGCACGCCGCCGCCGCACAACGGCGGCCTCTACTGGGTCTTCGTCAAGCTGGTGACCGACGGCGGCGTGGAGGGCATCGGCGAGGTCTACTCCGTGCCCTTCCATCCCGACGTGGTGGTGCGGATGATCGAGGACGTCTGCGCCCGCAAGGTGATCGGCCACGACCCCTTCCGCATCGAGCAGCTCTGGCGGCGCGTCTACTCCAGCGGCTACACCCAGCGCCCGGACAGCTCGCTGGTCGCCGTGCTGAGCGGCATCGAGATGGCCTGCTGGGACATCGTCGGCAAGGAGCTCGGCCGGCCGGTGCACGACCTGCTGGGCGGCCGGGTGCGCGAAACCCTGCGCACCTACACCTACGTCTACGCCGAGCCCGGCGACACGGTCGACGTCTACCACGACCCGGACCTGTCGGCCGAACGCGCCGCCGCCCTGGCGGACAAGGGCTTCACCGCCATCAAGTTCGATCCGGTGGCGCCCTACTCGGCCTTCGATCCGCGCCAGCTCTCCCTGGAGTCGCTGGACCTCGCCGAGCGTTTCGTGCGCCGGCTGCGCGAGGCCGTCGGCAGCCGCTGCGACCTGCTGTTCGGCACCCACGGCCAGATGACGGCGGCCGGCGCCATCCGCCTCGCGCGCCGGCTGGAGCCCTACGACCCCCTCTGGTTCGAGGAGCCGACGCCGCCGGAGATGCCGGAGGAGATGGCCAAGGTGGCTCGTGCCACCACGATCCCGGTGGCCACCGGCGAGCGGCTGGCGACGAAGTACGAGTTCCGCCGCGTCCTGGAGACCGGCGCGGCCGCGATCCTGCAGATGGCGATCGGCCGGGTCGGCGGCCTGCTGGAGGCGAAGAAGATCGCCGGCATGGCCGAGAGCTGGTACGCGCAGATCGCCCCGCACCTCTACTGCGGTCCGATCGAGGGCGCCGCCAACATCCACCTGAGCGCGGCGACGCCGAACTTCCTGATCCTCGAATCGATCCTCGACTGGGGCGGCTTCCATGCCGAGATCCTGAAGCGGCCGATCCTCTGGCAGGATGGCAGGGTGGTGCCGCCGAGCGAGCCGGGGCTCGGCGTCGAGTTGGACGAGGCCGTCGCCGCCCGCCACCCCTACGAGGGCCGCGGGCTGCACCTGGAGATGGCGGACGATCCGGTGGAGTAGAACAAGAAATTGTGGGGGGAGGACGCGATGCGTCTGGGATTCATCGGCCTGGGCAACCTGGGCATCCATCTGGCCGGCAGCCTGGTGCGGGCCGGCTTTCCGGTCACGGTGCACGACCTGAACCGGCAGGCCGCCGGGCCGCTGCTGGCCGCCGGCGCCCGCTGGGGCGATACGCCCCGTGCCGTCGCGGAGGCCTCCGACAGCGTCTTCACCTGCCTGCCGTCGCCGGCGGCCGTTCGGCTCGTGGTGGGCGGCGCCTCCGGGGTCTTCGCCGGGCTCGCCCGCGGCGGCACCTGGATCGACATGAGCACCAACGACGCCGAGGAGATCCGGCAGCTGGCCGAGGAGGGGGCGGAGCGCGGCCTCACCACCCTGGAGGCCCCGGTGACCGGCGGCGTGCACCGCGCGGCGGCTGGCGAGATCACCGTGCTGGTCGGCGGGGAGGCCGACCTCTTCGAGCGGCACCGGCCGGCCTTCGAGGCCATGGGGGGCACCATCCTGCACATGGGGCCGCTCGGCGCGGCGGCGCTGATCAAGGTGATCACCAACATGCTGGCCTTCATCAACCTCGTCGGCGTCGGTGAGGCCCTGATGCTGGCCAGGCGCGGCGGCCTCGACCTGACCAAGGCCTTCGAGGCGATCCGCGCCAGCTCCGGCAACTCCTTCGTACACGAGACCGAAAGCCAGGTGATTCTGAACGGCAGCTACGACATCGGCTTCACCATGGACCTCGCCTGCAAGGACCTCGGCTTCGCCACCGACTTCGGCCGGCAGTTCGGGGTGCCGCTGGAGCTGGCCGGGCTGGTGGAGCAGACCTTCGTCCGGGCGCGCAGCCAGTACGGCGGACAGGCCTGGTCGTCCCAGGTGGTCAAGCTGCTGGAGGACGCGCTGGGCACCGACCTGCGCGCGCCCGGCTTCCCCGCCCGGCTGCAGTAATTCCCACCTCCCCGAGCGCCGGCCATGTCCCTCGGACCTTCGTCCCCGACGCACTCCATGCCGGACCTCCTGTTGCCCGGCGGCGGTCGCTGGGACATGGCGCTGCTTGCCCTCTCGCTCATCCTCGCGGAGCTGCTGTGGACCCGTCTGCGGCGGGAGGAGGGCTACGACCTGGGGGAGACGGCGGCCTCGCTCGGCCTTTCTCTCGGCGGCCGGGTGGTCAGCATCCTGTCGGCCGCCCTGCTGATCGCTCCGTTGACCTGGATCCATCAGTTCCGCCTGTTCGATCTGCCTGCGGGATCGCTCTGGGCCTTCCTGCTGGTCTTCGTCCTGGTCGACGTCTGCGAGTACTGGCACCACCGTCTCGCCCACCGGGTCCGCTTCCTCTGGGCGTTCCATGCGGTTCATCACTCTTCGACGGAACTGAACCTGAGCGCGGCGATCCGCCTGGGCTGGGGCGCCTTCCTGTTCGGCGGGATCCTGTTCTACCTGCCGCTGCTGCTGCTCGGCTTCACGCCGGCCCAGGTCCTCGGTGCGCTGGCGCTCAACCTCGCCTTCCAGTTCTTCCTGCACGCCCGCTGGGCGCCGCGGCTCGGGCCGCTGGAGTGGCTGTTCAACACGCCGCGCCACCACCGCGTCCACCACGCCAGCAATGCCGCCTGCCTGGACAGGAACTTCGCCGGCGTCTTCATCGTCATCGACCGTCTGTTCGGCACCTTTGCCGCAGCGCCGGCCGGCGAGGCCCTGCGCTTCGGCCTGACCGGGGGCGATCGGCGGCCGACACGCAAGCCGCTCGCGATCCTGCTGCTGGTGTGGCGCCAGATGGCCGTCGACCTGCGGCGGGCCGGGGACTGGCGGTCGAGGGTGGCGGCTGTCTTCGGCCGACCGTAGGCAGAACTACGATCTCCGCCGGCCCGCGGCCTTGAAGCGCCAGCCCCGGCGGTGGCATAGCTGAGGCTGGCGCGTACCACTGCAGGCTGCCCCCGGCGGACGCGCGTTCTGCGGGAGGATGTCCACCCATTCCCAACGACGGCCCCCATTCCGGTCACGGTGCACCGATCCGGCTCGAACTGGTCGGCCTCCGCAAGGCCTTCCCGGGAATCGTCGCCAACGACGCCGTCGATCTGCGCGTGCGCGCCGGCGAGATCCATGCGCTGCTGGGCGAGAACGGCGCCGGCAAGTCGACCCTGGTGAAGCAGGTCTACGGCGTCCTGCAGCCTGACGCCGGCAGCATCTTCTGGGAAGGCCGCGAGGTCACCATCCGCGATCCCCACGCGGCGCGGCGGCTGGGGATCGGCATGGTCTTTCAGCACTTCTCGCTGTTCGAGGCCATGACGGTGGCGGAGAACATCGCCCTCGGGCTGGAGGAGCGGCCGGATCGGCGCCGCCTGGCGGAGCGCATCCGCGGCGTCTCGCGCGACTACGGACTCGCCCTCGAGCCGGACCGGACCGTGGACGACCTCTCCGTCGGGGAGCGCCAGCGCATCGAGATCGTCCGCTGCCTGCTGCAGTCGCCGCGCCTCCTGATCATGGACGAGCCGACTTCGGTGCTGACGCCGCAGGAGACGAGCCGGCTGTTCGACACCCTGCGCACCCTGGCGGATCAGGGCTGTTCGATCCTCTACATCAGCCACAAGCTGGAGGAGATCAGGACCCTCTGCGAGAGGGCGACGATCCTGCGCGGCGGCCGGGTGGTGGCGAGCTGCGACCCGCGTCGGGAAAGCGCCCGCGGTCTGGCGGAGGCGATGATCGGGACGAAGCTCCGGGACGTCACGCGGCCCGGCGCCGGCCAGAGGGCAGCGGCGCGGCCGCGCCTGCAGGTGGAACGCCTCTCGCTGGCTGCCGAAGAGCCCCACGGGACGCCGCTCAGGGAGGTCTCGTTCGAGGCGCGGGAGGGCGAGATCCTCGGCATCGCCGGCGTCGCCGGCAACGGCCAGGGAGAGTTGCTGGCGGCTCTGGCGGGGGAGCGGCCGGCGGACAGCGCCGACAGCATCCGCATCGACGGCCGGGCCGTCGGCAGGCTGAGCCCGGATCGCCGGCGCCGGCTCGGCCTCTGCACCCTGCCCGAGGAGCGCAACGGGGAGGCGGCCGTGGGCGAGATGACTCTCTGGGAGAACGCCATCCTGACGGCCTATCACCGCCGGTCGCTGGTCGGCCGCGGCCTGCTCCGGCGGGGTGCGGCGGAGACCTTCGCCGCCCAGGTGATCGAGCGTTTCGACGTCCGCACCGCAGGGCCGGGGGCGGCGGCCGGCAGCCTGTCGGGCGGCAACCTGCAGAAGTTCGTCGTCGGCCGGGAGATCCTGCAGCGGCCCGAGGTCCTGGTGATCGCCCAGCCGACCTGGGGCATCGATGCGGCCGCCGCCAAGCTGATCCAGCAGGCGCTGGTCGATCTGGCGGCCCAGGGCAGTGCCGTCGTCGTGATCTCCCAGGATCTCGACGAGTTGCTGGAACTGAGTGACCGGCTGGCGGTCATGAACGTCGGGCGGCTGTCGCCCGCCCGCCCGACCCGCGATTACAGCCAGGAGGCGATCGGGCTGCTGATGGGCGGAATCCATGGCGATCCGGCGGCGGCCTCGCCGACGGTGGCCTGAGACCATGAGCGTTCGGATCGAACGGCGTCCGGCGCCGTCACGGCTGTTGATGGCGGTGACGCCGCTGCTTGCGGTGGCGCTGACCGTCGTCACGGGGTTCCTGCTGTTCCTCCTGCTCGGCTTCGATGCCGGCCGCGCGCTGTGGGAGTTCTTCGTCGTCCCGGTCTCGACGCTGTACGATCTGGCGGAGCTGGGAGTGAAGGCGGCGCCGCTGATCATCATCGCCACCGGCCTCGCCCTGGGCTTTCGCGCCAACGTCTGGAACATCGGCGCCGAAGGGCAGCTCACGGTCGGTGCGCTCTGCGCCGGCGGTCTCGCTCTCGCCTTCTGGCAGCAGGAGGGGGTCTGGATCCTGCCGGTGATGGTGGTCGCCGGCGTTGCGGGCGGGCTGGCCTGGGCGGCGATCCCGGCCTTCCTCAAGACCCGTTTCGGGGTGAACGAGATCCTCGTCAGCCTGATGCTGACCTATGTGGCGCTGCTGCTGCTCTCGACCCTGGTCTACGGCCCCCTGAAGGACCCCGAGGGCTTCAATTTCCCGCAGTCGCGGCTGTTCAGCGGGTCCGCGCAGTTGCCGATCCTGCTGGAGGGCACCCGTCTGCACCTCGGGGTGCCTGTCGCCCTGGCCGTCGCGCTGACCGGCTGGGTTCTGTTGGCCCGTGGCTTCATCGGCTTCCAGCTTCGGGTGCTCGGCCTGGCGCCGGCGGCGGCCCGCTACGCCGGCTTCTCCCGCGGCCGCCTGACCTGGTTCTGCCTGTTGGCCAGCGGCGGCCTCGCCGGCCTCGCCGGGGCCTTCGAGGTCGCCGGCCCAATCGGCCAGCTGGTGCCGGAACTGACGCCCGGCTACGGCTTCACCGCCATCATCGTCGCCTTCCTCGGCCGGCTGCACCCGCTCGGCATCATCCCGGCCGGCCTGCTGGTGGCGCTGTCCTACATCGGCGGTGACAACGCCCAGATCAGCGTCGGCCTGCCCCAGGCGGTCACCGGTGTCTTCCAGGGCCTGCTGCTGTTCTTCCTGCTGGCCTCGGACTTCCTCTTCCGCTACCGCCTGCGGCTGACGGCGGGCAGGGAGGCGCGGGCCTGATGGATCAGCAGGTGCTCCTTCCCCTCCTGCTCTCGGTGATCGGGGCGGCGACGCCCCTGCTGCTGGCGGCGATCGGCGAACTGGTGACGGAGAAGGCCGGCGTCCTGAACCTCGGCGTCGAAGGGATGATGCTGAGCGGCGCGGTGCTCGGCTTCGCCGCCACCGTCGCGACGGGCAGTCCTGCTCTCGGCATCCTTGCCGCCGCGGCCGGCGGGATCGCTCTCGCTCTCGGTTTCGGCGTGCTTACGCTGACGCTGATGGCGAACCAGGTGGCGGCCGGGCTGGCCCTGACGATCTTCGGCATCGGCTTGTCGGCGCTGGTGGGCGCCGATTTCGTCGGCATGCCCGTCGAGCCGCTGGCGAAGCTCGATCTTCCCGTTCTGACGGAGCTGCCGGTCGTGGGGCCGCTGCTGTTCCATCACGATGCGCTGGTCTACCTCTCGCTGCTGCTGACCGGCGGAGTCGCCCTCTTCCTGCGGCGCGGCCGGGGCGGTCTGGTGCTGCGGGCGGTGGGGGAGAGTGCGGAGGCCGCCCACTCCCTCGGCTACCACGTGGTCCGGGTGCGCTACCTCGCCGTCGCCTTCGGCGGCCTGACCAGCGGTCTGGCCGGCGCCTATCTCTCGCTGTCCTATACGCCCATGTGGGCGGAGGGAATGACCGGGGGGCGCGGCTGGATTGCCCTGGCGCTCGTCGCCTTCGCCTCCTGGCGGCCGGGCCGGGTGCTGCTGGGCGCCTATCTCTTCGGCGGCGTCGGCATCCTGCAGCTCTACGCCCAGGGGGCTGGCGGAATCGGCGTGCCTTCTCAGGTCATGTCCATGCTGCCATACGTCGCCACCATCGTCATCCTGACGGTCATCGCCGCCGGCCGCTGGCGGGGCCGGCTCGATGCGCCGGCGTGCCTCGGCAAGCCCTTCCGCCCCAGTACCTGAACCTCCATACACCTGAACCTCGTCCGAACCTGAACCGCGTCCACCATCTCGACGGAGCTCTTCGACCATGACCCTTTCCCTCAAACGCCGCGATTTTCTGCTGGGTGCCGCCGCCTCCGGTCTCGCGCTGACTCAGGGAGCCGGCCGCCTGCGGGCGGCGGAAGCGCCGCTGAAGGTCGGCTTCGCCTATGTTGGCCCGGTCGGCGACTATGGCTGGACCCACGGCCACGACGTCGCCCGCAAGGCGGTGGAGGCCCATTTCGGCGACAAGGTGCAGACGACCTACGTCGAGAACGTCTCGGAAGGGCCGGACGCCGAGCGCGTCATCCGCCAGCTCGCGACCAGGAACGATCTGGTCTTCACCACGACCTTCGGCTTCATGAACCCGACGGCGCGGGTGGCGAAGCTCTTCCCCAAGGTCAAGTTTGAGCACGCGACCGGCTACATGACGCTGCCGAACATGAGCGCCTACAACGCCCGCTTCTACGAGGGCCGCGCCGTCGTCGGCACGCTGGCCGGCCACATGAGCAAGACCGGCAAGATCGGCTACGTCGGCTCCTTCCCCATCCCCGAGGTGGTGATGGGCATCAATGCCACCGCCCTGGCGGCGCGGCGCATCCGCCCCGACGCGGAGGTGCGCGTGGTCTGGGTGAACGAGTGGTACGACCCGGGCAAGGAGGCGGAGGCGGCCAAGGCGCTGATCGACCAGGGCGTCGACTTCATGACCCAGCACACGGACAGCCCGGCGCCGCTGCAGACGGCGGAGAATCGCGGGATCTGGGGCATCGGTCAGGCCTCGGACATGCGGGCCTACGCACCGAAGGCGCAGCTCACCGCGATCGTCGACCACTGGGCCCCCTACTACATCAGCCGCGTCCAGGCGGTGATGGACGGCACGTGGCAGAGTCAGTCCGTCTGGTACGGCATGAAGGAAGGAATGGTCCAGATGGCGCCCTTCAGCGACGCTGTGCCCGTCGAGGCCCTCGAGGCAGCCAAGGCCGTGGAGGCGGGCATCATCGACGGCAGCTATCGTCCCTTCGCCGGGCCGATCAAGGACCAGACCGGCGCGCTGCGCGTGCCCGAGGGAAGTGCCCTGTCGGACGCCGAGCTGTTGAAGATGGACTGGTACGTCGAGGGCGTTCAGGCCTGATCCTTCAGTCGCCGCCACGCCGGCTGCCGAGGACGATGAGGGCGGTCTTCCGCCCTTCGCCGTCGGCGGCCATTGCGAAGCCGGCGTGGGTCAGGCCGGCTTCGGCCAGCCGGCCTGTGGTGCCCGCATTGCCCTCCCACTGGCGGACGAAGCTGCGGATGTCGGCGGCGGTCCTGCCGACTCCGCAGCCGCCGCAGGCCGCCGCCAGCAGGGAGAGCCTGGCCCACGCGCCGCGCGCGTCCGCCGGCAGCGCCTGAAAGGGGTCGCCGGCGATCTGCAGGCCGCCGGTCGCGTCCTCCGGCAACAGTCGTGCGGCCGCCTCGGAAAGGTCCTCGCTCAGCGCCAGGGGTTGGCTGCCCGCCCCGGCACGGACCTCGTTCACCAGCTCCAGGGCCAGTTCTCGCGCCGCCTGTGCATCGAGCTGTTCGCTCCGCTCGCCCTGTGACAGACCCCGCGGCTCGCCCGGGCCGGCGAAGGTCTGGACCGCATAGAGGCCGTCCTCGCTGTCGACGGCGATGCCGAAGCCGAAGCCCGTGAGACCGTGGGCGAGGATGTTCCGCCGATGCTCCGGACTGTCCATCCAGCCGCGCTCCAGTCCGTCCACCTCGGCCTCGTCGGGCGGTGCGCTGCAGGTCCCGCACCGCGCGATGTTCTCCTCCACCAGTTCCCAGCGGCTGCCGCCGGCGTCCCGGTAGCGGTCAGCCACCGTGTCGCCGTTCGGCGCCTCGTGGGCGAAGTAGCCACGCTCGGCCATGTCGTCCGCGTGCGTCTGGGCCGCCTGGTTCAGGCCGTCCGTCAGGGACAGCGGCTCCAGCCCGGCCTCCTGGCGGTCCTGGTTTACGGCCTGCAGGGCGGCCTGCCGCAGGCTGTCGAGGTTGTCAGGGGGTGTGGCGCTGGCCGGGGCCACGGCGAGGGCCAGCAGCAGTGGCGCCGCAAGCAGGGCGCAGAGAACCCTAGGCATCGTCGTCCTCCGGAGTGAGCCGCAGGATCTCGCCGTCCTCTTCATCGGTGAGGAGATAGACGGCGCCGTCTGGCCCCGGGCGCACGTAGCGGATGCGCTGCCCCAGGTCGAGGCGCTCCTCGGCGACGACCTGCCTGTCGCGGAGGGTGACGCGGATCAGGCCCCGGGCGGTCAGGCCGGCGATGAGCAGCGATCCGTTCCAGCCGCCGAAGCGGTCGCCGCGGTAGAAGGTGGCGCCGGCGGGCGAGATGACGGGCGTCCAGTGGGCCACCGCGTCGGCGAACTGCGGGTGGGTCGGCGGGTCGGGGATCGGCCGGCCATCGTAGTGCTCGCCCCAGCTCACCACCGGCCAGCCGTAGTTGCGGCCCTTCTGCGGCTGGTTCAGCTCGTCGCCGCCGCGCGGCCCCATCTCGACGATCCACAGCAGCCCGGTCGCCGGGTCGATGGCCGCCCCCTCGACGTTGCGGTGCCCATAGGTCGAGATCTCCGGCTTGGCGCCGGCGCGGCCCACGACGGGATTGTCGGCCGGCACGGACCCGTCCTTGCCGATCCGGACGATCTTGCCGAGGTAGTTGGACAGGTCCTGCGCGGGCTCGAACTTGAACCGCTCGCCGAGCGTGACGAACATCAGTCCGTCATCGGTGAAGGCGATGCGCGAACCGAAATGGTTGCCGCCGGAAACCTTGGGCTCTTGCCGGAAGATCACCTCGACGTCCTGCAGGCGATCCTCGGCGAGGCGGCCTCGGCCCACGGCGGTGCCGGCGCCGCCGGGCCCCGGCTCGGCGAAGGTGAAGTAGACGAGGCCGGTCTTCTCGAAGTCCGGGTCGAGTTCGATGTCGAGCAGGCCGCCCTGGCCGCGGGTGAAGAGATCGGGCAGCCCGCCGAGAGGATCGGACAGCGTTCCGTCGGGCGACACGATGCGCAGGCGGCCGGGTCGCTCGCTCACGAGCATCCGGCCGTCCGGCAGGAAGGCAGGCCCCAGGGGTGAACGAGGCCCTCGGCGACCGTCTCGACGGCGACGGGGCTGGCGGCGCTGGAGGCACTGCGGTCCCGGGCGTCGGCGGGGGCGCAGCCCGCAGCCAGCAGGACGCAGCCGACGAGAGGGGACAGGAAGCGGATCGGCGGCATGCTTGCTTCTCCTCCGGCCGGCTGAGGCCCGGCCGCTCGTCAGGAAGAATGGCGCACCGCAGGCAAGCGTTCCCCCGCCGGCCGAAATCAGATCAGCGCGCGCACGGAATCCGCCAGCGGCCGTTCCCGGCTCTGGCGGTCGGAGCGCGGCGTCACCTTGTACTCCTGCCGGAACACCCGGGCGAAATGGGAGGCGGAGGCGAAGCCGGTCGCCAGGGCGACCTCGGTGATCGCCAGGTCGGTGTGGGAGAGCAGCCTTCGGGCGTGCTCGAGCCGCACCGTGCGATAGAAGCGTTTGGGCGTGGTGCCGAGATGGGTGAGGAAGAGGCGCTCCAGATGGCGCACCGACAGTCCGACCGCGCGGGCCAGGTCGGGGCTGTCGAGCGGTGCCTCGACGTTGGCGCGCATCAATTCGATGCAGGTCGCCAGCTTGCGGTTCGGCACGGCCAGGCGCAGTTCCGCCGAGAGCGGCCTCTCCTGGTCGGCGCCGGTCCAGCGATGGCCGAGCCGTTCCGCCACCGCGCCCGCGGCCGTCGCATCCAGGTCACGGCTGATGAGATCGAGAATGAGGTCGAGCAGGCTCAGACCGCCCCGGCAGCTCATGCGGTCGGCTTCGACCACGTAGGGCCGGCTGATCGGCAGCGGGTCGGGGAAGGTCTCGGAAAAGGCGGCGGCCAGCCGGCGCGGCAGGGCCACGTGGCGGCCCTGAAGCAGCCCTGCCGCGGCCATGGGCCAGGCGCCGCCGCCGGAGCAGCCGAGCTGCACGCCATGGCGCGCGAGGTGGCGAAGCCAGGCGAGCAGGCCCGGGTCGCTGCGCTGAGGCGGTTCGTCGCCGGCGACGAGCAGCAGCCGGTCATAAGCCACGGTCTCGCCGGCGATGGCCTGGCCGGGAACAGGGATGCCGCAGCCCGACACGGCCGGGCTGCCGCTTTCCGTGACGACGATCCGTCGATAGACAGGACGGCCGCCGATCTTGTCGGCGAGGTGCAGCGCCTGGGCGGCGAGGCCGAAGCCGGCGAGGTCGAAGCCCGGGAGCAACAGAAAGGCGACGCGAATCATGACGCTGAGAGTATGGCAAGCCCGCAGCCGGCGCCACGGTGCAGGCGCGCCGGGCGCGGGCGCGCCGGGGGCGCGGACATGAGCAGGCGCGGCAGGCCCAGTCCCGGCGGTGCCGATCGCCGCACAGCCGTCTTTCTGGGACGGGTGGCGGAGGTGTGGGGCGTCAGGCCGGACCGCGCAGCCGAGATGCTGTCGATCTCGCACCGCAGTTCCTTCTGGATCAACGGCCTGCGGTCGGCCGCCGGGCCGGACGCGGTGCTCGACGAGCTGGCCTCGGCCGGGGTCGAGAGCGTACCGGTGCCCTGGTATCCGGCGGCGCGGCACCTGCTGGGCGACAAGCGGCCCCTCGTCGAGTCCGCAGCCTTCCGGGAAGGGCGGGTCTATCTGCAGAACGCCTCGAGCTTCGTCCCGGTGCTGGCCCTCGCCGTGGAGCGGGGGGCCAGCGTGCTGGACGTCTGTGCCGCGCCGGGCGGCAAGGCGGCGCACCTGGCGGTGCGCCTCGGCAACGATCTGAGGCTATGGCTGAACGACGCCCTGCCGGCACGCCTGCCCAAGCTGCAGGAGGTCGTCGCGCTGCACGGAATTTCGCCCTGGCAGGTCACCGGCCATCCGGGCCAGTACATCGACCGCTTCGTGGACCAGGCGTTCGACGGCATCCTGCTCGACGCCCAGTGCAGCGGCGAGGGGATGACCGATCTGTCGAAGCCCGGCGCCCTGCGGTTCTGGTCGCTGGACCGGGTCGAGAAGATGAGCCGCCTGCAGCAGCGGATGCTGATGGCCGCCTTCAAGCTCCTCAAGCCGGGCGGGCTGCTGGTCTATTCCACCTGCACCATTTCCCCCGAGGAGAACGAGGCACCGCTGGATCACCTGCTGCGGCACCGTCCGGAGGCGGATGTGGTGCCGCTCGGGGTCGAACTCGAGAACGCTCGGCCCGGGCTGGCGTCGTGGCAGGGGCGCCGCTACGATCAGCGGCTGTCGGCAGCCTGCCGGGTGCTGCCGACCGAGACCATGGAGCCCTTCTTCGTCTGCCTGATCCGGCGGCGAACGGCGGCGGAGATGCGGGAGGCGTGATGCTGCTCTGGGCGCTCAGCGTGCTGTGCCAGGCGTTCATCTTCGGCGCGATCGCCTTCTTCTCCGCCCTCGTCGCACCGCTGGTGTTTTCCGCTCTTCCCGCCGAGACCGCGGCCGGATTCATCCGGCGCATCTTCCCTCGCTACTACCTGTCGTTGATCATCATCGGCGTGGTCGGCGGGCTGGCGGCCCTGCCCTTCGATGGCTGGGTGGGCCTCGCGCTGCTGCTGATCGCCGCCGGCGCGGTCTACGCCCGCCAGATCCTCATGCCGGCGGCGAACAGGGCACGGGACGACGAGAGGCGGGGTGCGCCCGGTGCGGCTGCCAGGTTCCGCCGCCTCAATCAACTTTCAGTTGTGATCAATCTTCTGCAACTTGTCGTCATTGTTGCCGCCTTGCTGGCGTTCTAATCTGCTGCCTCGGCGGTCGGGGGGCTGCTGGCGGGGGCCCGCGCTGACCGAGGCCGAGTTGGAAGGATCTGACCGAGGTGCAGGCGGCACGGATCGCCGAAAGGCTGCTGCGGCGCCGGCTCAGTCCCCGGTCTGGTGTCATCCTTCTGGCATTGTTCACGGTGCTGGCGATCGCCGTTGGTGCCACCCTCGAACTCTGGGTGAGCTACGTCGCCCAGCTGCAGCAGGGCCGGCACCTCGCCCATGCCGTGGCCCTGATGACCAACAATCAGGTTGAACGCGTCTTCGGCGCCACCGAAACCCTTCTCGACGACGTCGCCGGCCAGGTGGTGGCCGAGCCGGCGCTGGACCCGACCACCAACCTGGCGAACCCGCTGCTGCCGGCGTCGGTGCTCAGGGGCGTGCTGGTCGCCAACGCCGACCTCGACGTCGTCTACGCCGACGGCGGCGTGGCGCTCGGTCAGCGTGTTGCGCGCTCGCCGCTCATCGACCGGGTCCTGGAGAGCAAGAGCACGGTGTTGCTCGGGGCACCGGCGACGGCGGAGCAACTGGGATTCGGCGGATCGGTGCCGCCGGAAATGAAGCTCCTGCCGTTGGCGCGCACCTTCTCCAGTGTTGCCGGCGGGACGGGGGGCATCGTCGTGGCGGGCCTCGATCCGGACTTCCTCGGTCCGATCAAGCAAGGGGCGCTGCCGGACATCCGCGATCAGGTTCTGCTGTTCGACCCCGCAGGAGCCCTGCTCGCGGCGACCACACAGGGCGAGCCGCCGTTGAACCTGGCGAACGCGGAAGGTGGCACCTGGCTCCTGGCATCCGTCGGGTCGGCGCGATACGGGACGACGATCGTCGTGGCGCTCCGCCGCGCCGACGTCCTGTCGGGGTGGCTGCCGCTCGTCTATCCGACCATCATCGGCGCCCTGGCCGTAATCGTCGTCCTGCTTCTGCTGACGTACCTGCTTCTCGGGCGCCTCCAGTCGGACGCCCGTGCTCGGGAGAGCCTGCAGCGCGTCGCCGTCGAACTGCGTACCGCCCGCGACGAGGCCGAGGCGGCGACGAGGGCGAAGACCGAGTTCCTGGCGAACATGACGCACGAGTTGCGGACGCCTTTGAACGCCATTCTCGGCTTCTCCGGGTTGATCCGGCAGACCCCGGACACGGCGAGGCTCATCGAGGAGTACGCCGGCTACATCCAGGACAGCGGCGAGCATCTGCTGAAGATCATCGAGGACGTGCTGGACATGTCCCGGCTGGCCGACGGCAACTACGAACTCGGTGAGCTCCGTCTCGATCTCGCCGAGGTCGCGGACTCCTGTCGCGCGCTTCTGCGACGCCGCCTGGACTTCCACCAGGTGCGGCTCGCCGTCGATCTGCCGGACCCTGTCCGCTGGGCCGAAGCCGATCCCAAGGCGCTCAAGCAGATCCTGCTGCATCTGCTCTCGAACGCGGTGAAGGCGAGTCCCGCCGGCGGCACCGTCTCGCTGCGGGCCTACCGCGACCCCGGCGGCGATCTGGTGATCGAGATCGTCGACCGCGGGGCCGGACTCCCTGCCGAGGTGCTGCTGCCGCTTCGCCGCATGCTCGCGGACCCCCGGCCGGAGACCGCCGTGGAGGTCGGGGCTCCGGGCTTTGGCCTCGCCATCTGCAGCCGCCTCGCCCGGCTGCACGGCGGCTCCCTCGATCTGCGGAGCGAGGAGGGCGGCGGCGCCGTGGCGACGCTGCGCCTGCCCGGGGAACGTCTCGTTCCGCCTCCCGGAGGGAGGGCTGCCTGAGAGTGCGCCCTCAGCCGAGGGCGGTCAGCAGCATCTTGGTGGCCGAGGCCACGAGAAAGAGGGCGAAGATCCGCCGCAGCAGCCCCGGCCGGATGGTGCTGGCGATGCGCGCGCCGTGGGGCGCCAGCAGCATCGACAGGGGCGCGATGAGGATCAGCCCCGGCAGGCTGACGTAGCCGAGCGAATAGGGCGGCAGTCCGCTTGCGTTCAGGCCGCTCAGGAGGAAGCCGATGGTCCCCGGGACCGCGATGATCAGTCCGATCGCCGACGCCGTGCCGACCGCCCGGCGGATCGGGTAGCCGAAGAGGCTGAGCACAGGCACGGACAGCGTGCCCCCGCCGATTCCCATCAGGACGGAGAAGATGCCGATCAGGCCGGCGATCGCCTCCTTGAGCGGCGTCTTCGGCAGGGCGTCCTGCAGCCGCGAGCCCTCCGGCATGAGGGCCAGGTAGGCCGCCACTACCAGGGCGATGACGCCGAAGACCAGGGCCAGGCCGCTGCCGCTGATGATCGCGGCGACGCCGCCGCCCACCACGGCGCCCACCAGGACCGAGGGGCCCCAGCTGCGCAGCAGGTCGCGGTCTATGTTGCCCCGCTTCCAATGCGCGCGGGCCGACGACAGGGAGGTCAGGATGATCGTGGAGAGGGAGGTGCCGATCGTGAGATGCAGCCGTACGTCGTCGCTGAGGCCGAAGGGGATCAGGGCGTTGGACAGCACCGGCACGATGACGATGCCGCCGCCGACTCCGAGCAGCCCGCCGATGAAGCCTCCGAGAGCACCGGTCAGGGCGAGCGCGATGGCAAGGCTGATCTGGCCCCAGAGCGTGGCGACGTCGAACATGGGCGCGGCGGAATCCTGGCAGAGGCGGGAGCCGCCAACCTGACAGGGCGGCGGGCGCAGCGCAATGCGAGGCTGTGCTGCGTCAGCCGAAGAAGACGTGGGGCAGCCAGGTCGCCAGGCCCGGGAAGACCACGACGAGCAGCAGGCCGACGATCTGGATGATCACGAAGGGTATGACGCCGCGGTAGATGTCGGCGGTGGTCACGCTCGGCGGCGCGACGCCGCGCAGGTAGAAGAGTGCGAAGCCGAAGGGCGGGGTCAGGAAGGAGGTCTGCAGATTCACCGCCATCAGCACGCCCAGCCAGACCGGGTCGATCCCCAGGATGAGCAGTGTGGGGGCGACCAGCGGGACCACGACGAAGACGATCTCGATGAAGTCCAAGAAGAAGCCGAGGAAGAACATCACCAGCATGACCAGCCCCAGCGCGCCCCAGGCGCCGCCGGGCATGTTGGAGAGCACCTGGTGCACCATCTCCTCGCCGCCGAGGCCGCGGAACACGAGGCTGAACATCGCCGCGCCGATCAGGATGGTGAACACCATCGCCGTCACCTTGGCGGTCGAGCGGGCGACGGTGCCCAGCACCCCGTTCCTGGCCGTGTACCAGAGGCTGACGATCAGGCCGACGAAGAGGCCGACGGTGAAGAGGGCGGCCACGACGATGCCGATCATGTCGCCGGTGGGGATGACCTCCCGGGCGACCCGCAGGTCGACGAAGGCGGTCAGCACCAGCACGCCCACGAGGCTGACGCTGGCGAGGTAGATCGGCCAGCGCCGCCCGCGGCCGGACTTCAGACCGGCAAGCAGCATCGACCCCACGGCGCCGACGCCGGCCGCCTCGGTCGGCGCGGCGATACCCGCGAGGATCGAGCCCAGCACCGCGATGATCAGCACGACCGGCGGCATCAGCGCGCCGGCGATCTTCATGAAGGCGTCGACGGGGGCGAGGTAGCCCAGCCCCTGGTCGGGCGGCAGCGGCGGCGAGCTCTCCGGCCGGATGATGGCGATGAAGACCTGGTAGACCATGTACAGCCCGACCAGCATCAGGCCCGGCAGCAGCGCTCCGGCGAAGAGGTCGCCGACCGAGACCGTCTCGGGCGAGAAGATCCCCTGCTTCAGCTGTGCCTGCTGGAAGGCGGCGCTCATGACGTCGCCCAGCAGCACCAGCACGATCGACGGCGGGATGATCTGCCCCAGTGTGCCGGCCGCGCAGATCATGCCGCAGGCCAGCTTGGGGTCGTAGCCGCGGCGCAGCATGGTCGGCAGCGACAGCAGGCCCATGGTCACCACGGTCGCACCGACGATGCCGGTGGAGGCGGCGAGCAGGGCGCCGACGACGCAGACGGAGAGGCCGAGGCCGCCGCGCAGGGTGCCGAACAGGCGTCCGAGGTTGTCGAGCAGGTCGTCGGCGACCTTCGAGCGCTCCAGCATCACCCCCATGAAGACGAACAGGGGCACCGCGATCAGCACTTCGTTCGACATGGTGCCGTAGATGCGCTGGGGCATCGCGCTCAGGAAGGCGGTGTCGAAGGCGCCGAACCCCCAGCCGATGATCCCGAAGATCAGGGCGACGCCGGCGAGCGTGAAGGCGACGGGAAAGCCCGCCAGCAGAACGCCGCAGACGCAGACGAACATCAGGATGTCGAGGGTTTCCCCCAGAACGCCCATCAGGCGCCTCCCTCTTCGGCGGAGGGCATGTGGTCGTCGGTGCGCCCCGCCAGCAGAAGGATCGCCCGGAAGGCGAGCGAGATGCCCTGCAGGGCGACCAGCACGACGAAGATCAGCAGGCAGGTCTTCAGCAGCCAGACCCCCGGAATCCCGCTGGTCTCGCGGGAAACCTCACGCACCGCCCAGGAGGCGGCGACGTAGGGGTAGGAGTAGATCCAGAGGACGACCATGAACGGCAGCAGCAGGAAGATCACGCCGAGCAGGTCGATCCAGGCCTTCGTGCGTCGGCTCGCCGGCCGGTAGAAGATGTCGACCCGGACGTGGGCGTTGGTCAGCAGCGCGTAGGAGGCGGCCAGCATGAAGAGGATGCCGTGCATGTAGATCACGGACTCCTGGGTCATGATCGAGCCGATGCCGAAGACGTAGCGCATCAGCACCAGCGCGAACTGCACGACGACCATCAAGACCGCGAGCCACGCCACCGTGACGCCCACGCCGCGGTTGACCGCGTCGATGACCGACGCGATTCGCTCCAAAGCTGTCACACGGACACTCCGAAATCCTGCAGTCGATATGCGTTGCTGCAGTTTGCCTCCCAGGTGCGCCGCACTCTAGAAGGGTGGCCCCGTCGGCGCAATGCGGCGACACGAGCCGGCAGACCGAGGCCGTTGCCGCCGTGGCCGGGGCGGTTCGCAGCGGCCCCGCCGTCTCCCTGGTCAACCCGGCGTCACCGGAGCGGAGAGCGGCGGCCACGGCCACCGCGCTCTGTCGCCGGCCGGCCCGGGCCGTCGGCGGGCTTCCGGGAGAAGATTCGGGCCAGCGCTTCCTTTATCACCTCGACGGCCCGCTCGCGGCTGATCGCGATGTGGCGCGAGATGATGTCCTGGCCGGCGGCGACGTCCCGTCGGCGCAGCGCCTCTATGATGGCGACGTGATCCTCGTAGTAGGGTCCTCGATAGCTCTGGGAATCCAGATCGATCGTCCGAAAGAACCGGATTCTTGCGCAGATCTGCGCGAGCTGCTTCACCAGCTCGGCGTTGCCGCCCAGGCCGACGAAGCGTTCGTGGAAGGCCTCGTCGACACGGGTCGTCTCGCTGATCGTCAGGGCCTCGTAGCCGCGATTGACCGTCGCCCACCAGTCGGCGAGGGCCTCGATCCGGCCCTCGTCCGCCCGCTCGCAGGCCAGGCGGAACCCTGCGCGCTCGAGGATCGCGCGCATCTCGTAGAGGTCGATGATTTCGTCGACGTCCGGGCTCCGCGCCACGAAGCCCTCCGGCGTAGCCGCGAAGAGCCCTTCGGTGACCAGCCGGTTGAGCGCCTCCTTGACGGGCGTCCGGCTGAGGTTCAGCTGCTTGGACAGCGCCAGCACGTTGATCACCTCTCCCGGCCTGAACTCGAACTCGATCGCCCGGGAGCGGAGGGCCTGATAGGCGCGCTCCACGAAGCTCGACGGCTCGTCACTGCCTTCCGCCACCGCGGCGGTCTCCTGCTTCACCTGTCGAAGGTCTCCTTCCGCTGGGAGCGGGTCGCCCGCCGCCGTTGTGCCCAAAGCCTCTTAGAGCGGAGTCCCCACCACGTCACGCCGAAAATGAATGCGAAAGTGAATTCATTATTGACACGTAATGTGAATTCAAATGTGAATATGGCGATGCGACAACGAGAGGGCGGCGAGGATGAACGACACGGTGACGGGCGCCGAGGCTGTGGTGCGGATGCTTCAGAGGCATGGGGTCCGCCATGTCTTCGGGCTCTGCGGGGACACCAGCCTGCCCCTCTACGACGCCTTGTGCCGGCTCGATCATGGGATCACCCACATCCTTACCCGTGACGAACGGTCGGCGGCGTACATGGCCGACGCCTACGCCCGCGTCTCCGGCCGGGTGGGCGTCTGCGAAGGGCCGAGCGGCGGCGGCGCCACCTACATCCTTCCCGGCCTGGTCGAGGCCAACGAGTCGTCGATGCCCGTTCTGGGAATCACGACCGACATCGCCGTCGCCTCACGCGGCCGCTACGCCCTCACGGAACTGGATCAGCGTTCCCTCTTCCGGCCGCTGACGAAGTGGAACGACGTGGTCGATCGGGCGGCGGACATCCCCCGGCTGTTCCGGCGCGCCTTCACCGAGATGACCACGGGCCGGCCTGGATCGGCCCATCTGGGACTGCCCTACGACGTGCAGACACAGCCGGTGCCGGCGGCCGACCTCTGGGCCGATGAAGCCCTGGGACGCTTTCCGGCCCGCCGCACCGCCGCCGATCCCGGGGAGGTGGAGCGGGCGGCCGGCCTCCTCGACGCGGCACGGCGGCCCCTGTTCGTCTGTGGCGGTGGCGTCGTCATCGCCGGAGCGGAGGATGCCCTCGTGGCGGTTGCCGAGCGGCTGGGAGCGCTGGTCGCGACCACCATCAGCGGCCAGGGCAGCATCGCCGACGACCATCCCCTGGCCGTGGGGGTCGTCGGCAGCAACGGCGGTACCGGCCCGACCCGCGCGGTGATCGACAAGGCGGACCTGATCGTCTTCGTCGGCTGCCGGGCCGGCTCCGTCACCACCGAGCGCTGGCGCCATCCCGCCCCCGGCGCGCGCGTCATCCATATCGACGTCGATCCGTCGGTGATCGGCGCCAACTATCCGACCGCCGTCGCTCTGGCCGGGGATGCGCGGCTGACCCTCGAGGCGCTGGGCGAGGCCTTGGGCGCGAAGACCGCACCCGACGCCGGCGAGGAGGCACGGGGCCTGGCGGCGGCGGCCCGGACCGCCAAGCAGCGGGCCTTCCTCGAGCTCGCCGCTTCGGACGCGATGCCCATCCTGCCCGAGCGGCTGGTCGCCGAGCTGACGGCGGTGCTGCCGGCCGACGCGGTGGTGGTCGCCGATCCGGGCACGCCCTGCCCCTACCTGTCGGCCTTCTACCCGGTGCGGCGGACGGGCCGGCACTTCATCACCAACCGGGCGCACGGGGCCCTGGGCTATTCCCTGTCGGCGGCGGTGGGCGCCCACATTGGCCGACCGCAGGCCAAGACCGTCGCCGTCATGGGAGACGGCAGCTTCGGGTTCACCATCGGCGAGATGGAGACGGTGGTGCGCCTCGGGCTGCCGATCACCTTCGTCGTCGTTTCCAACGGCGTCTATGGCTGGATCAAGGCGGGCCAGAAGGCCGGCTTCGAGCGCCGCTACTTCTCCGTCGACTTCTCCCGGACCGACCACGCCGCCGTTGCCGCCGCCTATGGCGTGCGGACCTGGAGCGTGACCGATCCCGCCGCATTGCGCGCAGCACTGGGCGAGGCCGTCGAACACCAGGGCCCGACCCTCGTCGACGTCGTCTGTCAGCCGCTGCAGGACGCCCGCGCGCCCGTCAGCGAATGGGTCGCCTGACGCCGCGGCGGCCTGAACCGATCAATGCAGGAGAAGACGAGGATGAGACTTCGCGACGAACAGATCCGCCGCTACGACGAGGACGGCTACCTGGTTCTGCACGGGATCATCAGCCCGGCGGAACTGGAGCTGCTCAGGCAGGACGCGGCCCTGCTCCAGACGCCGCGCCGCGGGCACCCCGACGCCAACGTCTATGAGAAGGACGGGGCGACGCTCCGGGCCGCCTGGGCGGTCGAGATCGACTCCGAGGCCTGTCGGCGCGCCATGCGCCTGCCGCGGATCCTCGGGCCGATCCTGCAGCTCACCGGCCGCGAAACCTACCTCTACCAGTCGCGCCTCAACTACAAGGTCGCCCGGAGCGGCGACGTCTTCCAATGGCACCAGGACTACGGCAGCTGGGTCGAGGACGGCGTGCCCGACGGCGGGCACCGGCGCATGATGAGCGTCCTCGTCATGCTCGACGACACCGGGCCCGAGAGCGGCCCCCTGCGCTTCATCCCGGGCTCGCATCGGGAAGGCCTGCTGCGCTCCGAGTACGACACCGCGACCACGAGCTACGCGCTGCATTGCACGCCGGAGGCCGACGTCGCGCGGCTGCTGGCCGGCTCGGCCGCCTACGAGTGTACCGGTGCCGCCGGCACCGTCGTGATCTTCGGGGGAAACCTCGTGCACGGCTCCCGGAAGAACAGCAGCGCGCGGGACCGCAGGAATCTCTACTTCGCCTACAACACCTGCGACAACCTCCCGGATCCCGCCTACCCCCGCCGCAAGCACGCCAACGGCTACATCATGAGCCGGGATGCCGCGCCCCTGTCGCCGGTGGACGACGGGGCACTGATCGAACTCGCCAATGAACGGGGAATAACCGGACGGGCGCCGCTGACCGCCTGACCCCGTGGCCGCCTAGCGCGGCTGATCCGCAACGAACAGGGAGAAGAGACCATGAAGATCATGAGCGTGATCGCGCTGGCGGCGGTCGTCGCGGGCGCCGGGACCGTCCGGGCCGAGGAGGTCCGCCTCGACCTCGCAAACGAGTACAGCGCCTCATCGCTGGTCGGCCTAGCCGACCAGGATTTCATCGACCGGGTCGCCCGGCTGACCGGCGGCTCGGTCGTCATCACCCCGCACTTCGGCGGCGCGCTGGGCATCAAGTCGAAGGACCAGTTCTACGCCGTAGCGGACGGTGCGGTCCCGCTCGCCGGCACCTACACCGGCGTGTTCACCGGCATCGATCCCGTCTTCGCCCTCTCCTCCATGCCGTTCCAGGCACCGACCATCGCAGAAGCGCGCAAGCTCTACGAGGCGGCGCGTCCGGCCTACGAGGCGGTCTTCCGGGAGAACGGCCAGCGGCTGCTCTACTCGGCGCCCTATACTCCGACGGGCATCTGGGCGAACCGGCCGCTCCGAGATCTGGCCGACTTCAGGAGCCTCAAGGTCCGCACTTACGATGCGGCCGGCGTCCAGGCGTTCCAGCAACTCGGCGCCGCACCCATTCAGCTCAGCTGGGCGGACACGGTGCCGGCGCTGACGACCGGCGGCATCGACGCGGTGCTGACCTCCGACGAGACGGGCATCTCCACCTCGCTCTGGGACCAGCTCGGCTATTTCAACGCCATTCCCTACAGCGTCGCGATCAACATGACGCACATGAACGGCGACGTGTTCGACCGGCTGTCGGACGCGCAGAAGCAGGCGGTCGAAGCGGCCGCCCGGGAAGCGGAGGACGCGGCCTGGCGGCGCGCCGCGGAGCGGATGGCAACGAACGCGCAGATCCTGGCGGACAGGAAGGTGACGGTGGTCCAGCCGCCGGCGGCGCTGATCGCACAGCTCCAGCAGGCCGGAGATGCGGTGCTGCAGGGCTGGCTGCGGGAGATGGGGGAGCGCGGCAGCGCCATCATCGCCGAGTACCGCAAGCCGGCCGCCAACAACTGAGAGGCGGCGGGGCGCGCGCCTGCGCTGCGCCGCCCTGCTCGCCCCCTCCCAAGCCAGGGTGAGATGAACATGGACAGCCTGAATGAACGGCCCGCCATCGACGGGCTGATGATGGAGCGCGCCTACATCGGCGGCACCTGGATCGAGGCGGCCAGCGGAAACCGTTTCGTCGTCAGGGATCCGGCGACCGGCCATCCCGTGACGGCGGTGCCCGACCTGTCGGCGGGCGAGGCCCTGCGGGCGGTCGATGCCGCCGAACAGGCCCTGCCGGGCTGGCGGAGGCTGACGGCCAAGCAGCGGGCGACGGTTCTTCGCGCCTGGTACGACCTGATCGTCGCCAATGCCGACTCTCTGGCCGCGCTGATGGTCATGGAGCAGGGCAAGCCGTTCGCGGAGGCCCGGGGCGAGGTGCTGTTCGGCGCCGCCTACGTCGAGTGGTACGCCGAAGAGGCCAAGCGGCTCTACGGCGACATCGTGCCGACCTATGCCGACGATCGCCGCGTGCTGCTCGTCAAGCAGCCGATCGGCGTCGTCTTCGCCGTCACGCCCTGGAACTTCCCCTCCGCCATGGTGACGAGAAAGGTCGCCCCGGCGCTCGCCGCCGGCTGCACCGTCGTCCTCAAGCCGGCGGAGCAGACCCCTCTGTCGGCGCTCGCGCTGGCCAGGCTGGCGGAACAGGCCGGCCTCCCGCCCGGCGTGCTGAACGTGGTGACGACTGCCGATCCGGTCGCTTCGGGTGAAGCCCTCACCGCCAGCGCCAAGGTCGCGAAGGTGACCTTCACCGGATCGACGGAGGTGGGAAAGCTGCTGATGCGGCAGTGCGCCGCCACCGTGAAGAAGGTGACGCTGGAGCTGGGTGGGCACGCGCCCTTCGTGGTCTTCGACGACGCCGACCTCGCGGCCGCGGTCGACGGTGCGATGGCCTCGAAGTTCCGCACCTCCGGCCAGACCTGCGTGTGCGCGAACCGCATCATCGTGCAGTCGACCATCCACGACCGTTTCGTCGAGGCCTTCACCGACGCCGTCTCCCGGCTCGAAGTGGGGCAGGGCTTCGCCCCCGGCGTGACCCAGGGACCCCTGATCGACGAGCGGGCCGTCGACAAGGTGGAGCGGCACGTCGCCGATGCGCGTGCCGCCGGAGCGGAGGTGGTGCTGGGCGGCCGGCGTCACGCTCTTGGCGGGACCTTCTTCGAGCCGACCGTGCTGACCGGCGTCAGCGAGGGGATGCTGGTGGCCAGGGAGGAGACCTTCGGGCCGGTCGCGCCCATCCTCGCCTTCGAGACCGAAGCCCAGGCCATCGCCATGGCCAACAACACGCGCTACGGCCTCGCCGCCTACGCCTACACCCGCGATCTCGGACGCGCCTTCAGGCTGGGCGAGGCGATCGAGGCCGGCTCCGTCGGCATCAACACCGGCTCGATGTCCTCTGAGGTGGCACCGGCCGGCGGCATGAAGGAGTCGGGTATCGGCCGCGAAGGGTCCCGCTACGGCATAGACGACTTCGTCGAGCTGAAGCAGCTCTGCATCGCCGGCCTCGTGGGATGAAGACGATGAGGCCCGCGCAGGCGGTGTGCCGGGTGGTCGGCGGCTTCGACGCGCTCGCGCGGGCCGTGGCGACGGCGGGGGCGGTCTGCGGTGCCGTCCTGCTGCTGGCGATGGTCGGCCACGTCATCCTGGAGATCGTCCTGAGGACCTTCTTCGCGACCTCCACCTTCGTTCTCGACGAGTTCGTCGGCTACGGCGTGGCCGCCGTCACTTTCCTCTGCGCCGGCTACGCCTTCCAGGAGGGCGCCCTGATCCGGGTGGGGATCGTGCTCGAGGCGTCCGAGCCGATCGCCGGTCTGCGGCGGGGGATCGAGATCGCCTGCGCCGTGGTGGGGGCCGCCATCGTCTGGTTCGTCACCTGGTACTTCTGCCTCAGCGTCTGGCGGCACGTGCTGCGGGGCAACAGGAGCGAGACGATCGCTCAGGTGCCGCTGTGGATCCCCGAGGGGTTGATGCTGCTCGGGCTGGCGATCCTCGGCCTGCGCCTCTCGGCCTATGCGCTGCGGGTGACGGTCGGCGGGGCGCTGCTGGGGCCGGAAGGGGCGGGCGATGGTGCCGCGGACCAACCCGGGCATGCCCGTTTCGAGAAGATCGCGGAGGGTGCCTGATGGAAGCCCTGGGAGCGGCTGCGCTGGTCTTCGGCCTGCTGATACTTCTCCTCGGCAGCGGCCTCTGGGTCTTCATCGCCCTTCTGGCGGCTAGCATGGCGGCGCTGCACCTGGGTCTCGGCTTTCCGCCGGAGCGCATCGGCGCGATCGCCAAGGGCGTCCTCTGGCGCGCCTCCAGCGGCTGGGAACTGGCGGCGGTCCCGATGTTCATGCTGATGGGCGAGCTGATCTTCCGCACCGACTTTTCCGACCGGCTCTTCGCGAGCCTCGAACCGCTGGTGGTCAAGGTGCCCGGCCGACTCTTCCATTCCAACATCATCGGCTGCACGCTCTTCGCCGCCGTCAGCGGATCGAGCACCGCCACTACCGCCACGGTGGGCCGCATGACCTCCACCGCCCTGCTGGCGCGGCGCTACGATGCCCGCCTGGCGGTCGGCTCGCTCGCCGGCGCGGGCAGCCTCGGGCTGCTGATCCCGCCCTCGATCATGATGATCATCTACGGGGTCCTGGCCGAGGTCTCGATCACCAAGCTCTTCATCGCCGGTCTGCTGCCGGGCCTCCTGGTCGCCGGCCTCTATTCCCTCTACATCGGGACTCGGTGTCTCGCCGCGCCTTCTCTCGCACCTGCCATGACCGATGTCGGGCGGCGGCTGTCCTGGGGGCTGGCCGCCCGGGGGTTCGGCCCGGTCGCCTTCCTGATCCTCGTGGTGCTCGGAGGCATCTACAGCGGCGTGGCGACACCCTCGGAGGCCGCCGCGGTCGGCGTGGTCGCCACGGTCCTGCTGACCCTGCTCCAGGGGCAGCTGACCTTCCGGCTCTTCCTCGCCGCCCTGCTGTCGGCGCTCCGCTCCTCCTGCATGATCGGCACCATCCTCGCCTCCGCGGCGCTGCTGTCGGCGACCATGGGCTACCTCCATGTGCCGGCGACAATCGCCCGGACCTTCGGGGAACTCGGCCTGTCCCCCTATGCGCTGGTGGCCGTGCTCGCTGCCTTCTACATCCTGCTCGGGCTGATCCTCGACGGCGTCTCGATCGTCGTGATGACGCTTCCCATCACCCTGCCCCTGGTCCAGCAGGCGGGATTCGATCCCGTCTGGTACGGCGTCTTTCTGGTGCTGATGGTCGAACTGGGCCTCATGACTCCGCCGATCGGCTTCAATCTCTTCGTCCTGCAGACGGTCACCGGCCAGCCGCTCGGGCTGATCGCGCGTGCGGCGGTGCCCTTCTTCTTCCTCATGGTGCTGGCGACGGCCATCATAACGGTGCTGCCGCAGATCGCCTTGTTTCTGCCGAGTGCCCTGGACTAAGCCTGGGCGACAGCTGCAGATGACGGCCTGCCGGACTCGTCATCGCGGTCCCACCCGACCGAGGCACCCATGCCCGATACGCCCTCCTTTCTCTTCAACCTCTCGCCGCAGGTGGACGACCCCCTCCGCCGGGCCCTGCGGGCGGACAACCGCACCGACGAGACACGGCTGGTACAGCGGCTGGCCGACGAGGCGCAGCTGCCGGCGGACGTCGCTGACCGGGTGGCGGAGCGGGCGCGTGCCCTGGTCGCCGGCGTGCGCTCCGAGCGGGTGGGGCAGGGCGGCATCGACGCCTTCATGCACGAGTACGAGCTCTCCTCGAAGGAGGGCGTGGTGCTCATGTGCCTCGCCGAGGCCATGCTGCGGGTGCCGGACGCCTACACCATCGACAAGCTGATCAAGGACAAGGTCGGCACGGCCGAGTGGGAGCGCCACCTCGGCCACTCCGACTCGCTCTTCGTCAACGCCTCCACCTGGGCGCTTATGCTGACGGGACGGGTGGTGAACCTGGAGGAGGGCGAGCGGCGCGACGTCGGCGGCCTGCTGCGCCGGCTGGTGCACCGTTCGGGCGAGCCGGTGATCCGCAGCGCCCTGCGCGAAGCCATGCGGATCATGGGCCGCCAGTTCGTCATGGGACGGACCATCAAGGAGGCGCTGGAGCGCGCGGCCCCGGCCGAGAAGAACGGCTGGCGCCACTCCTTCGACATGCTGGGGGAGGCGGCGAAGACCGCCGCCGACGCCCGGCGCTACGGCGAGGCCTACGAGAACGCGATCCGGGCGCTGGGCAAGGCCCGCGGCGACCGGGACGTCTTCCAGGCACCCACCATCTCGGTGAAGCTGTCGGCCATCCACCCCCGCTACGAGTTCGCCCAGCGCGACCGGGCGCTGTCCGAGCTGGTGCCGCGGCTCGCCGACCTGGCCCTGATGGCCCGCGACCAGGGCATCGGCCTGACCGTCGACGCCGAGGAGGCGGACCGGCTGGACCTGTCGCTGGACGTGATCGAGGCCGTGTCGGCCGATCCGCGGCTCAAGGGCTGGGACGGCTTCGGCCTGGCGGTGCAGGCCTACCAGCGCCGGGCGCCGCGGGTGATCGACTGGCTGGCCGAGCTGGCCCGGCGGCACCACCGGCGGCTCTGCGTGCGCCTCGTCAAGGGCGCCTACTGGGACAGCGAGATCAAGCGGGCGCAGGAGCGGGGGCTGTCGGATTATCCCGTCTACACCCGCAAGGTCTCGACCGACGTCTCCTACATCGCCTGCGCCAAGCGGCTGCTCGCGGCCCGGGACGCCTTCTATCCGCAGTTCGCCACCCACAACGCGCAGACCGTCGCGACCGTGCTGGAGTTGGCGGGCAACCGGGACGACTACGAGTTCCAGCGGCTCCACGGCATGGGCGAGGCCCTCTACGAGCAGGTCGTCGGCAAGGACAAGCTGGATCGGCCGTGCCGCGTCTATGCGCCGGTCGGCAGCCACGAGGACCTGCTGGCCTATCTGGTGCGCCGGCTGCTGGAGAACGGTGCCAACACCTCCTTCGTCAACCGGATCCAGGACGAGCGCCTGCCGCTGGAGGAGATCATCGCCGATCCGGTCGCCCGGGTCCGCCGCCTCTCGCGCATCCCCAACCCGAACATCCCGGCGCCGGCCCTGCTCTACGGAGAGGGGCGCCGCAACGCCTCGGGCATCGACCTCTCCGACCCGCTGGCACTCGCGCCGCTCGCCGAGGCCATGGAGGCGGCCGTGCGGGCCGGCTGGCGCGCCGCCCCGATCATCGGCGGCAAGGAGGAAGGCGGCGAGGAGCGTGCGGCCTGCGACCCGGCCGACCGGCGGCGGACCGTCGGCGTGGTCGTCGAGGCGACGCCGCAACAGGCGCTGAAGGCCCTGGACCGGGCGCATCGCGCCGCACCGTCCTGGGCCGAGACGCCGGTCGAGGTGCGGGCCGCCTGCCTGGAGCGGCTGGCCGACCTCTACGAGGCCAACCGTGCCGAGCTGATGGCGCTGGCCGTGCGCGAGGCCGGCAAGTCCCTGGCCGACGCTCTGGCCGAGGTCCGCGAGGCGGTCGACTTCTGCCGCTACTACGCGCAGGAGGCGCGCCGCACCTTCGGGCCGCCCGAGCGGATGCCGGGTCCGACGGGCGAGCGCAACGAGTACAGCCTGGTCGGCCGCGGCGTCTTCCTCTGCATCAGCCCGTGGAACTTCCCGCTGGCGATCTTCACGGGACAGGTGGCCGCCGCCCTGGTCGCGGGCAACGCCGTGCTGGCCAAGCCGGCCGAGCAGACGCCGCTGATCGCGGCGGCTGCCGTGCGGCTGGCCCATCAGGCAGGGGTGCCGGCCGACGCGCTCCACCTGCTCCCCGGCGACGGAGCGCGGGTGGCGGGGCCGCTGGTCGCCGACGGCCGCGTCGCGGGGGTCGCCTTCACCGGCTCGGTCGCCACCGCGCAGGTCATCAACCGGGCGCTGGCGGCGCGCGACGGCGCCATCGTTCCCTTCATCGCCGAGACCGGCGGCCAGAACGCCATGATCGTCGATTCCACCGCCCTGCCGGAGCAGGTGGTGACCGACGTGCTGATCAGCGCCTTCCAGTCCGCTGGACAGCGCTGCTCCGCCTGCCGGGTGCTCTGCCTGCAGGAGGAGATCGCCGACAAGGTCGAGCGGATGCTGGCGGGTGCCATGGCCGAACTGCGGGTGGGCGACCCGGCCCGGCTCGCCACCGACGTGGGGCCGGTGATCGACGCCGAGGCGCGCGACATGCTGGAGGGCCACGTCAAGCGCATGGAGCGGGAGGCGCGGCTGATCGCCCGGACCCCGCTGCCGGCCGATTGCGCGAACGGCACCTTCGTCGCGCCGGCCGCCTTCGCCCTCGACAGCCTGAACCGCCTGCAGGGGGAGGTCTTCGGCCCGGTGCTGCACGTGCTGCGGTTCCCCGCCGAGCGGCTGGAGGCGACGGTCGACGAGATCTGCGCCACCGGCTTCGGCCTCACCATGGGGGTGCACAGCCGGATCGACACGACCGTGGAGCAGGTGCGCCGTCGGGCGCGGGTCGGCAACCTCTACGTCAACCGCAACATGATCGGAGCGGTGGTGGGGGTGCAGCCCTTCGGCGGCGAAGGGCTGTCCGGCACCGGCCCCAAGGCGGGCGGTCCGCGCTACCTCGCGCGCTTCGCCCTGGAGCGGGTCGTGTCCATCGACACGACCGCGGCCGGCGGCAATGCCTCATTGATGAGCCAGGGCGACGAGCTGCCGGGTTGAAACAGCCTTCTTCGCCGCCGGCGCTGTCGGTCTGGGCCGTCGCGACGCTCGGCGCCCTCACCGCCCTTTCGGCCACCGCCATCGACATATCGATTCCCGCCCAGCCGGACATCGCCGCCACTCTGGGCGCCGAGCCGGCGGCCGGCGCGGCGCTGGTCGGCGTCTATCTGGCCACCTACGGCCCGGGGCAGATGCTCTGGGGGCCGCTCAGCGACCGCTACGGCCGTCGCCTGCCGCTCTACGTCTCGCTGGTCGGCTTCCTGGCGGCGAGCGTCCTCTGCGCCTTCGCCGCCGACTTCGAACTTCTCATCTGGGCGCGTGCTCTGCAGGGGTTCCTTGGCGGCGCACCGCCGGTGATCGCCCGCGCCATCGCCCGCGATCAGGGCGGCGGCCCGCGGACCGCCGGCCTCATCTCCACCATGACGATCATCCTTGGGCTGGCGCCGCTGGCGGCGCCGGCGCTGGGGTCGCTGCTCGTGGCGGTGCTCGACTGGCGGGCGATCTTCGGCTTTCTCGCAGTGCTGGCGGGGCTGCTGATCGCCGGCAGCCTCGTGAGCCTGCCGCGGGATCCGCCGCCGGCGGCCGACCGGCCGGGCCCCGGCGCCTACCTCCGCTCCGTCCTGCCGGTTCTCGGCGCTGCCGACTTCCTCTTCGGCACCCTCCTGTCCTCGGCGATCTTCTGCGGTTACGCGGCCTTTCTGTCGAGCGGGACCCTGGTCGCCCGCGACCTCTACGGCGTCTCTGCCGAGGCCTTCGGGCCGCTTTTCGCCATTGCGGCGGCGGCCTTCATGCTCGGCTCGGCGCTCGCGCGGCTGATCCAGCGGCGGGCCGGCATGCACCGCCTGCTGCCGATCGGCGTGGCCTGTGCGCTGGGCGCCGGCACCGGGCTGCTGCTCACCCTCGGCGGCGAGGCTCCCGGGCTGGTCGGGCTGTGGGCGCTGATCTCCCTCTACGTCCTGGCGTTCGGGCTGCTGCTGCCGTCGGCAACCGCGCTGGCCCTGGAGCCGGCGGGGCGCGCCGCGGGCGCGGCCTCCTCGCTGATCGGCGCGGTGCAGGTCTGCCTCGGGGCCGTCGGCTCCTGGCTGTCGGCCGTGCTGTCGCCCGACCCCTACCGCGGCCTCGTGCTGATCATGGCGGGTTCGGCGGCCGTGGCCCTGGCGGCCTACGTCCTCTGGCTGGCGAGACGGACCTGAGCGCTCACCCCGCCCCTTCGGTGGGCAGGTGGATGACCGTCCCGCAGTAGCTTGCAGTGCACGGCGTCGGGCTCGTGGCGCAGCAGGCCGCAGGTCGGGCATTCGTGGCGGACCTTGTTCGGCCGGAACAGCACCTGGGCGAGCCGCAGGAAGAGGGTGACGCCGAAGATCATGACGATCACCGCCAGCAGGCGGCCGCTGCTTCCCTCCAGCGTGATGTCGCCGAAGCCGGTCGTGGTGAGTGCCGTGACCGTGAAATAGAGGGCGTCGACGTAGTTGTTGATCTGGTCGTTGCGCCAGTTCTGGGTCTCGTAGACCAGCCCCGTCATGACGAAGAGGAAGATGCCGAGGTGCAGCGTCGCGATCAGCGCCTCCTCGTTCTGCCGGAAGAAGGGGAAGTCGGACCTCAGGCGGCGCAGAAGCTGGTAGCTGTGCAGCAGCCGCAGCGTGCGGAGCACCCGCAGGAAGGCCAGGCCCTCCACGACCAGCGGCGCGAGGAAGGAGGCGATGGCGGCGAGATCGGCCAGTCCCACCGGGCTCAGCAGGTCGCGGGCCGGGCGCGGGCTGATCCAGATCCGCGCGGCGAAGTCCGTCAGGAAGACGAGGCCGAGGGCCACGTCGACCACCTCCACGACGAGCGATCGCTGGAAGAAGGAGGTGGTGACGATGAAGGCGATGGCGACGAGGTCGAGGGTCAGGAGCGCATAGCGGAAGCGGTGGGCCGGCCCGGATTCCCCCTCGTAGAGGGTGCGGGCGCGGCTGCGCAGCGAGCCGTGGCCGTGGCTGTCCCGACTCTTCCCTTCGGATCGCAAAGGCTGGTCCCTCGTCAGTTCCGCGTCAGGGTAGACGCGGCAGAGCCGGCCAGTCCATCGGGGCACGGGATGCGGCTGCGACTCTTCGGCCATCCCGTCACTTTGGCAGACCATGCGATTGACAATGGCTCGCAGATCCACGATCTTGCGAACGCCTATCACTCGCCGGGTCGCCCATGTACGTCTGCATCTGCAACGCCGTGAAGTGCCACCAGGTCCGCGCCTCCGTCCGGGCGGGCGCCTGCACGCCGGGGAAGGTCTACAAATCCCTCGGCGTCACGCCGAACTGCGGGCTGTGCAAGACGACGATCAGCGAGATCCTCGCCGAGGAAACCGCCCAGACGGCGGGCGTGTCGGGGCTGCTGGTCGCGGCCGAGTAGCCTCCGCCGTCATCTTTCTTCGACACTGATAGTCGCTCGCGCCCTCAGTCTTTGACTTGGCACCGCAGCCTGTCGTCTTCTGCCGGCTGCTGGCCTCCGCCAGGAGGCGATACGGTGAGGGAGACGCGGGATGCAGGGCGACAGCAAGGTGATCGAGTACCTGAACAAGGTCCTCACCAACGAACTGACGGCGATCAACCAGTATTTCCTGCATGCCCGCATGCTGGCGAACTGGGGCATCTCCCACCTCGCCAAGAAGGAGTACGAGGAGTCGATCGACGAGATGAAGCATGCGGACAGGCTGATCGCCCGCATCCTCTTCCTCGAAGGACTGCCGAATCTTCAGAACCTGAACCGTCTTCGCATCGGCGAGACCGTGCAGGAGGTCATCGCCGCCGACCTGTCGATCGAGCGCGAGGCCATCCCCTTCCTGAAGGAGGCCATCGCCCACTGCGAATCGGTGCGCGACTACATCAGCCGCGAGCTGCTGGAAGACATCCTCGAGAGCGAGGAGGAGCACGTCGACTGGCTCGAAACCCAGCAGGGGCTGATCGAGCGGATGGGCCTCCAGAACTTCCTCCAGCTCCAGAGCAAGCCCAATCAGATGGAGCTCGAGGAGTAGGCCGGCAGCGGCCTCAGTCGCCAGGTCCGGCGGCGGTGGAGGCCTTGGGGGCTGTCCGGGGCTGGCGGGCCGCCTTCTCCTCCCTCTGCCGCTGTGCCGCCGCCATCAGGCGGGCGAGGGCGTCGCTGCCGACGAGTTGCAGAACCATCGTCCGCTCCCTGCTATTGCGAACCATTAGCAAAAATCTGTCAGGAAGCCGAAGCTGATGCAAGAGGGGGTGCGCAAGGGCGCATTCCCTAGAATGCTACAGACTTTTTCTTGCCAGCCGCGCGAAAGCACGGGAAAGATCCCCTTGAGATTCCGCCCTGACAGACACCGAGTCCCGAGGCCTTGCGCTCTCTCCGCCCCGCGCTGCTGACCTGTACAGCCCTCGTCGCCCTGGGGTCGGGTTCGGCCCGGGCCGCCTGTGTCCAGACAGGCAGCGAGCCGGTGGTCATCACCTGCGATACGGCGGCTCCCAATCCCGATCTCTCCGGCGTGGTGCGCGAAGATGACGCCGTCCAGGTGAAGGTGCTGTCGGGCGCCCAGGTGCAGGGCGTCTCGGGTGCGGCAGGTTGGCAGGTCGGCAACGAGGGCGAGGTCTTCTCGGACCAGCGCGGCGTCGTCCTGGGGGCCGGCAGCACGGTCGAGAACGCGACCGGCGGCATCGTGACCGGCCAGTGGGACGGCGTGGTTCTCTCCGGTGGCGGCGGAACCGTCACCAACAGCGGCTCGATCGAGGGCACCACCAACGACGGCGTGAACCTGGAGGGCGGCGGCACCGTCGTCAACAACGCCAGCGGCGCCCTGAAAGGCACGATCACCGGCCGGTCGGCGGGGGTCCGTGTGGTCGGCGGGGCGCGCGGAACGGTCACCAACGCGGGCGACATCACCTCCGCCGGCGGCCGCGCGGTCTTCATGCAGAGCGGCGGCCGGGTCACCAACCAGGCGGGCGGCAGCCTGAGCGGCTCGACCCTGGGCGTCGAGATCCAGAGCGGCACCTCGACCGTCGACAACGCGGGCACGATCCGCGGCGACACGGAAGGCGGCGTCTTTCTTGGCGGTGGCGGGACTCTCACCAACGCCGCCACGGGCCAGATCGCCGGCGCCACCTACGGCGTCCGCCTGGAGGCCGCCTCCGGCACGGTGACCAATGCGGGCAGCATCACCGGCGGCAGCGACGGCGGCGTGGAACTCGCCGCGGGCGGCGTCGTGGAGAACCAGACCGGCGGCACCATCACCGGCGTGAACTCGATCCTGATCCTGGGCCTCGGCGAGGTGACCAACAACGGCAGCCTCGTCGCCACCGGTGCGGCTGGCGTCGTGATGTCGGCGGGCGGCACGGTCGACAACCAGGCGGACGGCACCATCGTCGGCGTGACCGACGGCCTGCAGGTCAGCGACGGCAGCCTGACCCTCACCAACGCCGGTCGCATCCAGGGCCGCAACAACGCCGGCGTGCGGCTCGACAACATCGAGCTCCCCGACGATGGCTTCGCCAACAGCGGCGAGATCGTCGGCCAGACCAGCGGCGTCGTCGTCCTGGCCCGTGCGGGCGCCATCGGCAACAGCGGCCGGATCCGCGGGGAGACGGCCGCCGCCGTGGTGCTGGGGCAGGGCGGCAGCCTGACCAACGCCACCGGGGGCGAGGTGTCGGGCGCGGAGCAGGGGCTGCTGGCGCAGGCGGCGACGGTCGTCAGCAACGCCGGCAAGATCGTCGGCGACGCCATGGACGGCGTGCTGCTGATGCTCGGCGGCACGATCGACAACCAGGCGGGCGGCGAGATCACCGGCCAGCAGAACGGCATCGCCATCGCGGGCGCCGCCGGCAGCCTGACGAACCGGGGCACCGTCACGGGACTGACGGCGGACGGCGTGACCCTGACGGCCGGCGGGCAGGTCGACAATTTCGGCGAGGCGGATGCCCGCGGCTCGATCAGCGGCGTCGTCAACGGCATCTCCGCCACCGGCGGGTCGGTCGTGGTCACCAACGCCGGCGACCTGTCCGGGCGGGACGGCGACGGCGGCACTTTCGCCGACGGTGCGAAGGTGACGAACGTCGCGGGCGGCGCGATCTCGGGCGGTCTGGCCGGTCTTCGCTTCGCCGGCGTGACCGCCACGCTGGACAACGCCGGTACGGTCACCGGGGGCAGCGATGCCGCCGTGGTCATGGCCCAGGGCGGCGTGATCTCCAATCAGGCGACCGGCGGTCTGACCGGGGCGCTCGGCGTCAGCGTCTCCGGCGGCGCCGCGGAACTGCAGAACGGGGGCTCGATCACCGGCACCAGCGGCGCGGGTGCGACCTTCTCTGCCGGTGCCACGGTCAGCAGCAGCGGGTCGATCAACGGGGCCACCGATGGTCTCGTGGTGACCGGCGCCACCGGCGGCATCGACAACAGCGGCGTCGTCACCGGCCGGAACGGGGACGGCATCCGGCTGGCGGCCGGCGGCCGCATCACCAACAGCGGTGACGGCAGCACCTCCGGGATCATCGAGGGCAGCGACCGCGGCGTCGCCCTGGACGCCGGCGGCGCCCTTTCCAACGGCGCGGTCGTCCGCGGGAAGACCGGCGTCAGCCTGGCCGGCCTCGCCAGCCTGCAGAACGTGGAAGGCGGCCGGATCATCGGCAGCGAGACGGGGGTCGCCGCGACCGGCAGCGACATCACCGTCGCCAACAGCGGGTCGATCACGGGCGAGTCGGCGCGCGGGCTCTCCCTGGAGGGCGGCACGGTCACCAACAGCGCCACCGGGGCGATCACGGGCGCCACCGATGGCCTCGCCTTCACCGCCGAGGGCAGCCTGCAGAACGCCGGCACCGTGAGCGGGACAGGCGGCGCCGGCGCGCGCTTCGCCGCGACGGGCAGCCTGACCAACTATCAGGGCGGGCAGCTCTCCGGGACCGAGGCTGCCGTGGCTTTCGCCGGCGACGGCGGCAGCGTCGAGAACGCCGGCAACCTGTCCTCCGGGGCCGGTACGGGCATCAGCTTCGGCGGCGCCGGCGGCCTCGCCAACTACGAGGGCGGCCGGATCGACGGCGGCACGGCCGGCGTGGCCGCCGCCGGCGCGCTGCAGCTCGGCAACAGCGGGGCCATCGCCTCCATGGGCGACGGCCTGCTGCTGTCCCAGGGCGGCACGGTCTTCAACAACGCCACGGGAACGATCTCCGGCGGGTCGGCCGCCATCCGGGTTCTCGACGGGGCCTTCACCCTGCGCAACGAAGGGACCGTCGAGGGCGACGTGCTGATGGGCCCGGGGGACTCCACCCTCGCGATCACCGAGACCTCGCAGTTCACCGGCCGGGTCGATGCCGAGGGCGGCAGCAACACCCTGATCCTGGCCGGCGACGGCGCCACCTACGACGGGGCCTTCACGGGCTTCCAGAGCCTGCAGGTCGGCAGCGACGGCACCTGGACCCTGACCGGCGACCAGAGCTACGCAGCCGGCACCTCGGTCGGTACAGGTACCCTGGACGTGGAAGGTGTTCTCGACTCGGCGACGTCGGTGGCGAGCGGCGCCGTCCTGCGCGGAACCGGCAGGGTGGCGAGCGCCACGGTCGCCGGCAACATCCAGCCCGGGACCGCGACGAGCATCGGAACCCTGACCGTCGACGGCGATCTGACCTTCGCCGATGGCGGCACCTACACGGCGCGGGTCCAGCCCGACGGCAGCCATGACCAGCTCGTGGTCGGCGGCGCCGCGGCCCTCGACGGAGGCAGCCTGGACCTGGCACTTGCCGACGGGACCTACCGCCTCGGCAGCAGCTACACCCTGCTGCAGGCTGGCGCGGTCTCCGGGACGCTGGCGAGCGAGCCGGTGGCGAGCGATCTGCCGTTCCTGAGTTTCGACCCGGTGACCACCGCCGACAGCGTCGCCCTGCAGGTGAACCGCAGTTCGACCTCCTTCACCACGGCCGCCGGCAGCAAAGCCAGCCGCGAGGTGGCGAAGGTGTTCGACGCCCTGCCGACCAGCGGAACGGCGCTGGATCAGGCGCTCTCCGATCTCGCCTCCCTCGACACCGCCGGCGCCTCGAACGCCCTCGACAGCCTGAACGGCGAGGTCTACGGCAGCAACGCCAGCGCCGACCTGATGGCCGGCCTCAACCAGCTCGACCGGCTGCAGCGGCACGTCAGCCGCCGCCGCAACACCCCGGCGGCCGGTTGGCTGCAGCCGGACCGGCAACTCGCCGAAGCGCCGCCGGTGCCCTCCCAGACCGCGCAGGCGGCGGTCAGCGACACGGTGCTGATTCCGATGCCGATGCCGACGCTCGGCTATGGCCCCTGGATCGAGGCCTACGGCTCGCGCGGCAAGCTGGACGGCAAGGACGGGGGAGCGAACGCCGACGTCGACGGCTACGGCGCGACCGTGGGCTTCGACGTGCCGATCGACGAGCACCGGGCGATCGTCGGTCTCGCCGTCGGCGTGGACCAGCGCAACCTCAAGCTCGACGGCGGCAGCGACCAGAAGGTCGATACCACCTCCTACAGCGTCGGCGCCTACGGCGGCTTCGACGTCGGCAAGGTGACGGTCGACGCGGCGCTCTCCTACACCCGCCACGACGGCGATTCCCGCCGCCGGATCGAGCTGGGGACTCCGGTGACCGCCAAGGGCAACCCCGAGGCGGACCAGTTCAGCGGCGGGCTGGAGGTCGGCTACCGCATCGAGACCTTCAACACGGCGCTGAAGCCCTACGCGTCGATCACCGGCACGCGCCTCAACTCGAAGTCGTTCAAGGAGAGCGACGCGGGCGCCCTCGCCCTCGACGTCGATTCCAAGACCAGCGACAGCGTGCGCGCCGGCATCGGGCTGGAGGCTGCGGCCGTGCTCAGCACCGATCTCGCGAGCGAGCTGCGGATCGTGCCCACCGCCGATCTGCGCTACAGCCACGCCCTGGTGTCCCCGGACGGCGAGGTCGACATGGCCTTCGCCAGCACGCCCGGGACCGGCTTCACCAGCCAGGGCGCAGTGCCCGGTAGCGACCGCCTGGACCTGGGGCTGGGCCTGCAGTTCGACTTCAACCGCAACTGGGCGCTGCGGGCCGGCTACCAGGGCTCCTTCAGCCAGGACGACCAGAATCACGCAGGTCTGGTGACCGTCCGCTACCGCTGGTGAGGCGACGGTGAGCGCGCAGCGGGCCTTTCTCGCCTTCGCCGGCCTGTTCGGCGCCACCGGCGTCGCCCTCGGCGCCTGGGCGGCGCACGGGCTGGCGGCGGTGATCGATCCCCAGGGTCTCGCCTGGGTCGACACGGGGTTGCGCTATCAGCTGCTGCACGCGGCGGCCCTGCTGGGTCTGGCGGCCTGGCTACGGCAGGGCGGCGACCGGCTGCTGGCGGCGGCGGGCTGGCTTTTCGCGGCCGGCGTCCTGGTCTTCAGCGGGCTGCTCTACGCCATGGCCCTCGGGGCGCCGCGCTGGCTGGGCGCTGTGGTGCCGCTGGGCGGCCTGTCGATGATCGCCGGCTGGCTCGCCGTCCTGCTGGCTGCCCTGAAGGCGCGGTGACAGCCGCCGCGGCGCGCCGGCGGTCGCGCCGCTACAACCCGGGCGTCCAGGGCTTGAAGTGCTTGCTCAGGGTCAGCCCCTGGGCCCAGTAGGACGAACCGATGTCCGCGCCGTAGAGCCGCTCCGGCCGGCCCGCCAGCCGCTCGTAGACCAGCCGGCCAACCGGCTGGCCGTGTTCGACCACGAAGGGCACCTCGTGGGAACGCACCTCCAGGACCGCGCGGGTGCCTCCCTGCGGCCGGTCTGCGCCGAAGCCGGGGTCGAAGAAGCCGGCGTAGTGCACCCGGAACTCGCCGATCTCGGTGTCGTAGGGCACCATCTCGGCGGCGTAGTCGGGCGGAATCTTCACCGCCTCGCGCGAGGCCAGGATGTAGAACTCGTTGGGGTCGAGGATCAGCCGCCGCCGCGGGTCCGGGGCCAGCGCCTCCCACCATTCGCGCGGGTCGTAGTGGCCGATGCGGGACAGGTCGATGACGCCGCTGTGGCGCTTGGCGCGGTAGCCGACCGGCGTCCCCGGGCCGCCGCCGGCGAGGTCGATGGTGAAGACCAGGCCCCGGTCGATGCGGGTGGTCCCGCTGTCCGTGCCCGTGAGGCCGACCTCCCGGTGCAGCTTCTCCAGGTCGCGGTCGTCGATGTCCGGCGACCCGCGGCGCAGGCGCAACTGGTTCAGCCTGTCGCCCGCGCGCACGAGGATGGAGAAGGCGTTCGGCGCGATCTCGGCATAGAGGGGCCCGTGGTAGCCGGCCGGCACCTGGTCGAAGGCGGCGGCGCCGTCGACGATCAGGCGGGTGAAGACGTTGAGCCGGCCGGTCGACGACTTGGGATTGGCCGCGCCAGACACCTTGGGGCCCAGCGCCAGGCGCTCCATCAGCGGGACGATGTAGACGCAGCCGACCTCCAGCACCGTCCCGTGGGTCAGGTCGACACTGTGCATCGACAGCTCGCCGATGCGTTCCATCACGCTGCGGCCGCTGCCGGGCAGGAAGGAGGCGCGCACCCGGTAGGCACGGGTGCCGAGTTGCAGGTCGAGGCTGGCCGGCTGCACCTGGGCGGTCAGATCGGGACTGTCGCTGGCGATCTCCCCACCGGCGATCAGGGCTTCGATGGCCTGCGCCGGGAGAATCCCGCGCCCGCGTGCGCCCCTTGCCGCCTCCATCAGTCCCTGCCCACCCCGCTGCTCGTCACCGGGGCGTTCTAGCCCGCGACCGGCGCCGAGTCACGAAGCGGCCCGCCTCGGCTCCCGGTCCTTGCCCCGGCCGGCGGCGGCGCGCTCCTCGCTCGGGGTATGGCCGAAGAATTCCCGATAGGACTTGGTGAAATGGGAGGCCGAGACGAAGCCGCAGGCGATGGCCACGTCGAGGATCGGCATCGACGTCTGCAGCAGCAGGCGGCGCGCCCGCTCGAGGCGCATCTCCAGATAGAAGCGGGTGGGGGTGCGGCCGATGTGGCTGTGGAACAGCCGTTCGAGCTGCCGGGGAGAGAAGCCGACGCGGGCCGCCAGCTCGCCGCGGCTGAGCACGCTCTCCTGGTGGGCCTCCATCAGCGCGATCGCGTCGAGCAGCTTGGGGTGGGTGACCCCGAGCCGGGCGCGCAGGGCCATGCGCTGCTGGTCGCGCTGGTCGCGGATGCGCTCGTGAATGAAGTTGTCGGCCACCTGTACCGCCAGCTCGCGGCCCTGCTCCTTGCCGATCAGCGACAGCAGCAGGTCGAGGGCGGCGGTGCCGCCGGAGCAGGTGAAGCGGCTGCGGTCGATCTCGTAGACCTCGGCCGTGACGTCCAGGTGAGGGAATTCCTCCCGGAACGACGTGAGGTTCTCCCAGTGGACGGTGCAGCGGTAGCCGTCCAGCAGGCCGCATCGGGCCAGCACGTAGCTGCCGAGGGAGACGGCGCCGAGGCGGCAGCCGGTGCGGCCGAGGCCGCGCAGCCAGGCGAAGACTTCGCGGTCGCGGTAGCCCTCGCTGCCGCTGCCGGCGACGACGATCAGGTCGGTCAGCCGCCCGGCGGTGGCGATGGAAGCCTCGGCCTTGGCCTCCACGCCGGAGGAGGAGGCGACGGGTCGGCCGTCGGCGGAGATCAGCCGCCAGTCGTAGAGCCGACGGCCCGACAGCCGGTTCGCCGCGCGCAGGGCTTCGACCGCGGAGGCGAAAGGCAGAAGGGCGAAGTCGGGGACCAGGAAGAAGCCATAGGTGTGCACCTCGTTCTCGGCAGTACCCGGCACCTGCACAAACCCCCGCTCCGCTTGGCGTTCCGCCCGAACCGCCGCGACACTAGCATGTCACGGCGGTCGGGACAGGGCATGGCGGCGCAAACAAAAAGGCCGGGCGAGAGCCCGGCCTTCGAGGGTAGGGAGATCCGGCGATCAGCTCGTCAGCGCCAGCCGCTCCTCGGTGGCGGCGCTGCGGATCGCCTTCTGCAGCTTCTCGAAGGCGCGCACCTCGATCTGGCGGACCCGCTCGCGGCTGATGCCGTACTCCTGGGACAGGTCCTCCAGGGTCATCGGGTTGTCCTTCAGCCGGCGCTCCGTGAGAATGTGCTTCTCCCGGGCGTTCAGCGTGGTCAGGGCCCTGTCGAGCAGGATCCGGCGCTTGCCGAGTTCCTCGTCCTCGGCCAGCCGGGTCTCCTGGTTCTCGCGGTCGTCCACCAGCCAGTCCTGCCACTCCCCGTCGCCGTCGACCCGCAGGGGCGCGTTCAGCGAATGGTCCTGGCTGGCCAGCCGGCGGTTCATCGAGACCACGTCCTGCTCGGGGACGTTCAGCGACTCGGCGATCTTGGTCACCTGCTCCGGCCGCAGGTCGCCTTCCTCGATGGCCTGCATCTGCCCCTTGAGCTTGCGCAGGTTGAAGAAGAGCTTCTTCTGAGCGGCCGTGGTGCCCATCTTCACCAGCGACCAGGAATGCAGGATATATTCCTGGATCGCGGCGCGGATCCACCACATGGCATAGGTCGCCAGCCGGAAGCCCCGCTCCGGATCGAAGCGCTTCACCGCCTGCATCATGCCGACGTTGCCTTCGGAGATCAGCTCCGACAGCGGCAGACCGTAGCCCCGATAGCCCATGGCGATCTTCGCCACGAGGCGCAGGTGACTGGTCACCAGCTTGTGGGCGGCCTCCAGATCTTCCTTCTCCTGCCAGCGGCGGGCGAGCATGTACTCGTCCTCGACCGTCAGCATGGGAAACTTCCGAATGTCCTGCAGATAGCGCTGCAGGTTGCCTTCCGTCACCAGGACGGGCAGACGGGAAGATGCCGCAATGTTAGCCATCGATCGCTCCTTTCCCGTGCGGGGCGGGCCCGGGACGGCACCCGCCTGTCTGCACGCGCGGCTAATCCGACTAAATCAGTCCGGATTGGCCCCACTCTACATTTGTTCCAACATCGCAATCAAGTCCCTCATGTCGCTAGGAGGTTTGCTTTCGAAGAACAGGTGCTTTCCCGAAAGCGGATGGGTGAAGCCGAGGGTACGCGCGTGCAGGGCCTGTCTCTCAAACGAACGCAGCCTGCTTTTCACCGGTTCCGGGAGGCTCTCGGCCAGGGCCGGATTGCGCCGGCCGTAGAGCGGGTCTCCGACCAGGGGGTGCCCCGCCTCGGCGAGGTGGACCCTGATCTGGTGGGTCCGCCCGGTCAGCAGGCTGCACTCCACCTCGCTCACGGCGCCACCGGCAAAAAGGCGCAGGCTGCGGTAGCGGGTGACGGCAGGGCGCCCGCCCTTGCGCAGCACCGCCATCTTCTTGCGGTCGTGGGGGCTGCGGCCGATCGCCCCGGTGCGCTCGCCGGCGAGGGGGGTGAGGCGCCCCCAGGCCAGCGCCAGGTAGCGCCGGTCTATGGTCCGGGCGGCGAACAGCGCCGTGAGCCCCTGATGGGCCGCCTCGGTCTTCGCGGCCACCATCACGCCGCTGGTGTCCTTGTCCAGGCGGTGGACGATCCCGGGCCGGCGCACGCCGCCGATTCCCTTCAGGGATTCGCCGCAGTGCGCGATCAGGGCGTTGACCAGAGTGCCGTCAGGGTTGCCCGCAGCCGGGTGCACGACCAGCCCCGCCGGCTTGTCGATCACGATCAGGTCATCGTCCTCGTAGAGGACGTCGAGCGGGATGTCCTGCCCCTCCGGCTCCGCCTCCACGGCCTCCGGCACGTCGACGATGAAGGACTGTCCCGGCCTCACCTTCAGCGACGGCTCCTCGAAGCGGCGGCCGTCGGCGTCGCTGACCCTGCCTTCCTCGATCAGGGCCTTCAGCCGGCTGCGCGACAGCCCCTCCATCCGCCCGGAAAGGAAGCGGTCCAAGCGCTCGCCCGCCTCGCCTTCGGCTACGGTGAAGAGTTCGGGGGCGGGCAGCAGCGTTGACAAAGCAGAGAGAAGGTCGTTCGAGGTGCGTCAGTCGACAAGTGAAAAGAGAGTCAGACGATGGCGGCCATCAAGGGACTGGTCTTCGGCATGGCCGGCCTGATCGTGATCGGCATGGGACTGGTGGCCTGGGGCATGCTCCGTCAGGCCGACAGCCTGGGCAAGCGCGGGGAGGGGTTCGGCCAGGTCAGCCTCGCGATCCCCGCCGGCTGCCGCCTGGCGGAGGCCAGCGCCGGCCCCCGCGACCTGATGCTGCTGCGCCTGGACGGGCCGGTGGAGCAGGGCTGCCGCCGCGTCCTGCTGGTCGAGGCGGAGACCGGCAGCCTCTATGGGCAGCTCGATCTGAAGGCAGAGTGACGAACCCGATCCGGTCAGGAAAGGCAGTGCGATGACCCAGAAGAACTTCGCCTCCGACAACGTCACCGGCGCCTGTCCGGAGGTGCTGGCCGCCCTCGCCGCGGCGAACGACGGGGAGGTCATGCCCTACGGTGCCGACCCGGCGACGGCGCGGGTCGAGGCCGCCCTCGCCGAGCTGTTCGAGACCGAGGTGAGCGTCTTCCCGGTCGCCACCGGCACGGCCTGCAACGCGCTCGCCCACGCGGCCTGCGTGCCGCCCTGGGGCGTGCTCTACTGCCACCGCATCTCCCATGCCGAAGTGCACGAGTGCGGCGCGCCGGAGTTCTTCACCCACGGCGCGAAGCTCACGGGCCTGCCGGGCGAGGGTGCGAAGCTGTCGCCCGACGATCTGGAGGCCGTGCTGCGCGCGGCGGGCAAGGGGGACGTGCACCACGTCCAGCCGGCGGCGCTGACCCTGACCCAGGCGACCGAACTCGGCACTGTGTACCGTGTCGAGGAGATCGCGGCCCTGGCCGCCGTCGCCCGTGGCCATGGGCTCAGCGTGCACATGGATGGCGCCCGTTTCGCCAACGCCCTCGTCGCCCTGGGCTGCACCCCGGCGGAGATGACCTGGAAGGCGGGCGTCGACGTCCTCTCCTTCGGCGGCACCAAGAACGGCTGCCTCGCCGCCGAGGCCCTGGTCTTTTTCCGGCGCGACCTCGCAGCCAACAGCCATTTCCAGCGCAAGCGGGCCGGCCATCTCTTCTCCAAGATGCGGTTCCTGTCGGCCCAGCTCGAAGGCTACCTGAGCGACGAGGCCTGGCTGCGCAACGCCCGCGCGGCCAACGCCGCCACCGCGCGGCTCGCGGAGGGGCTTTCGGCGCTGCCCGGCGTCTCGCTGGCCGCGCCGGCCGAGAGCAACCAGCTCTTCGTGCGGCTGCCGAAGCAGACGATCGCTGCCCTGCAGGCGCAGGGCTGGGGCTTCTACGTCATGGGCGAGGAGATCCGCCTGGTGACCGGCTGGTCGACGACCGCGGCCGACGCGGATGCCTTCGTCGCGGCGGTGGCCGCGAGCCTGCAGGAGCGCACCGCCGCCGAATGAGCGGCGTCCTCAGCCGTGGGCGCCGATCCTGTAGCTGACGCCGGTGCCGATCCGGCGGGCCAGCTCGTGCAGCCGGAGGAGGGGGTCGAAGATCTCCGCGTGCTCCCGCTCGTAGGTCGCCGCCGCCGCGGGGCGGTATTCGGACGGCTCGGCGAAATCGAGTCCCTCGCCCAGCGCCGTCTCCTGCGTGCGTGGAAAGACCTGCCTGAGCAGGTCGACCGCCGCGGGCACGTCGAGCTGGAAGAGGTGCATCCGTAGCTCCTCGACCGTCAGCTCGTGGCGTGGGCTGAACTCCGGGATGCGCGTCGCCAGCCGGTAGATCCGGTGGATCAGGGCGATGCGCAGCGCGTGGAGCAGGACAAGCCGCTCGTGCTGTGCCGCCGTGCCCAGCTCGGGACCGGCGGCGAAGGCCTCTTCCAGGGTGAGGGTATCGGCCTGCAGATGCCGGCGCACCCGGCCGAGCGCGGCGTGCAGGTCGAGACGCTCCAGACCCTCCGCCACCCGCCGCAGTTCCTGTCGTTGATCGAGATCGCCGGTGCGGCCCGACCGGTTGAGCCAGAGACCGGGATCCAGGCTGTCGATGTAGGCGCCGAAGACGTCCAGGTCGCTCACCGCCAGGGCGTGCTCGACCAGTGTCATGGCGCGCCGGAAGCGCGGCGACTCGGCGCGCAGCGTCAGGAAAGTCTCGCGGTCGAGCGCGGTGGCCTTGCCCAGGCCGCCGATGGTGTTGGCCAGGTGCCCGAGCTGCTGCAGCAGGGCGTTGTTGGGAATGGCGCGCAGCTGGGAGGGATGGTCGAGGGTCTTCGGCCTGCCCCAGTCCTCGCTCTGCCGCCGGGCGGGGCGCGAGCCGGTCTTGAACAGCAGGTTCTGGCCGAAGGCGCTGAGCAGGATGGCGTAGTCCCGGTCGTCCACCAGGCCGGTGAAGAACTGCCGCACGGTGGCGAAGAACTCGGCGGCGAAGTCGGGCTGGGCGTAGATCGGGTCCCCGGTCGCCTCGGCGTCCTCGGGCGCCATGTGGAACTCCAGGCCCCGGGTCAGGACGGCGTAGGCGCTGGGGGTGGACAGGAAGTGCAGGTAGCCGTCGCCGCCCTGGAAGCTGGATTCCTCCGTCAGGGCGATGCCGCGCTGAGCGAACTCGGCGCGATTGGCCGGCGGCGCCAGATAGCGGAAGCGATCGGCGATCGACAGGGGGTGCCCGCCGCGCCCGACCGATTCGCCGTGGGTGTTGAACAGCACCACCCGCACGTCGGTCAGGCCCTGGCGCCCCAGCAGTTCGGCGATGCGCCGGCGCAGCCGTTCGATGGCGAAGGTCGCCCCCATCTGCCCCAGGTAGCGGCCGCTGTCGGAGAAGCCGAACTGCAGGCACAGCCGGCCGCGCCTGCGCAGGTACTCCCGCCAGTGCGGGCTCTTGAGGGCCTCGCCGAGGATCTCCGCGCCGTGCTCGAGCGCGTGCTCGGTCTCGAACAGCGGCGAGATGTCGATCTGGTCCTGCAGGCCGAACAGCCTGGCGTAGTGCAGGGCGACCAGCAGGGTGAAGGCGGAGTCGGTCTCGGCGATCAGGAAACGGATCGGCGCGTCCCGGTCGACGTGCTTGACGATCTGCGCCATCACCAGGAAGACCCGCTTGGCCGAGGCGCCTTCCGCCAGCAGGGCGCCCAGGTTGCTGGTCAGCGGACGGGTGGCTGCGATCAGCTCGTTCATCTGCGAAAGGTAGCTGCGCCGGTGTGACGGGTCCTCGGGGTCGGTCGTCAGGCCGATCTGGTGCCGGATCGCGTTGTGCAACTGGGTGGCGTTGATGCGGAAGTGGACCCGGGCGAGCGACAGCCCGTGCGAGGCGAGCGCGGCGCGATGCAGCAGCAGGTCGGTTCTGACTTCCGGATCGTCGGCCAGCGCGATGGCGCGGTCGAGCAGCGAGCGTAACCGCTGGGCGGAGGTCTGTGTCGATGCCGACCCGACGAGGCGGCTCGCGAACTCCTGGGTGCGGTCCGGCGACATGGGCGCCTGCAGGCGGCCCAGGCTCTCCTCGCTCTGGGCGATCGCGAGGTCGAGGACGGAGGCGAGCAGCTCCAGCGTCTGCTCCAGCGGGTCGGCCGCCCGGCTGCAGAGCCGGCGGACGTCCTCCGCCATCCGGCGCAGCGCGCGCAGCTTGAGGTCGAGCCTGAAGGCCAGGCTGTCGTCCCAGCCGATGTCGGCCCGGCCGTCCTGATCGAAGCCCACCCAGGTGGCCAGGTCCGCCAGGGCCGGCACCAGGGTCTGCCAGTCCTCCGGCCACTGTTCGCGGGCCACGGCAAGGGCGCAGCGGCGGGCACGGTTCAGCGCGACGAGGGCGTGTTCGAGGGCCTCCACCGACCAGTCGTATTCGTCACGGAGGGTCAGGCGCTCCGGCGGCCGGTGGGGCAGGGTCATCACCTGCCGGAAGATCTCGCGCTGGGCTTCCGCGTCCGGTCCGCCCTCTGTGCCGGCGAGGACGAGCCGCGCCAGCAGCCGGGAGAGCTCGCGGTTGAGCGAGAAGGTCGGATGGGCGGTGAAGACGATGCCCTGGTGCACCACCTCCACCTGCCGCCGATAGGCCGCGAAGTCGCCTTGCCGGGCGAGCGCCCGAAAGAGCGAGGTCAGGCGCTCGTCGTTCTCCCGCAGGCAGACGCTGCCGAGGCCGTCGCGCAGGGCGGCCGCACGGCCGGCGAAGGATTCCGACAGCAGGCGCTGAACCACGGCCTCCATGCCGGCGAACGCCATCTCGCCGCTATCCACCCGCCGCTCGATCTCCTGGGCGAGGATCAGGATCGGGTTGCCCTGGGGATCCCGCTCGGCCAGGGTCCGCGCCTCGTCGAGCGCGTCCGCGAGCCGCCGGTGCAGATCGGCCGCTGCGTGCGGCTCGCAGGCTGGCGTGAAGCAGGGCGCGGCCTGTCGCGGGGCGGCCCCGGCGAGGACCTCCTCCAGGGCGCCCGCCTCGCCCGCGTCGTCCGATCCCGTTTCGTGGGTCTGCAGCATGCCGGTCCCTTCGCTGGCCGAAGGCAGAGCTTAGCAGCCTTTTTGCACCTGCGAAGGCGCTAGTCGGTCGGCTTGGCGATGAACCGCGCCGCGAACTCCTCGTCCGGCGCCAGCGGGTCGGTCACCGCCAGGATCCGGTCCGGCTTGTCGCCGTTGGACGACAGCGGCAGCGCCACCTGGGCGTAGCGCCACAGCCGCTCCTGCCCGAGTTCACACTCCCTGAAGACCAGCGCGGGCCGCCCCTCGGCCAGGACGGTGCGGAGATCCTCTTCGACCAGCGCCGCGTCGGCGTGGGAGAAGAAATCGGCGGGCGTGAGGCCGCGAAGCTCGGCGCCGTGGCGGTCGCAGGCCACCGTTCCGGCCAGCCGGACCCGGAGGAGTCCCGCGGGTTCCTCCAGGTCGTAGATGAGCACGAGGGGCAACAGCTTCCGCGGGATCTCGGCGGGGTCGAGACGGGGAGGAAGGCGCTGCCCGGCAGCCCTCTCCCAGGCCTCCAGCACCGCCTGCAGAGGCGGGAACGACTTGATCGTCGCGAGTGGCAGCCGCTCATTGCGAAGGATCGTGAGGTACACGTCGCGCTCGCTTCCAGCCGGACCGGGGAGGTCAGCCTCGCCCGCCTGTCACCTTCGATGCCGGGTGGTCGACCACCCGGTTCCGTCCCGCCCGCTTGGCCTCGTAGAGTGCCTGATCTGCACGGCTCAACGCCCGTTCGATGAGTCTGTCCCACTCCGGCTCGAACTGAGCGGTCCCGATCGAGGTCGTCAAGGGGATGAGCCTGTCCCCCTGGCGCAGCGGCTCCCCTTCCAGCCGCTGTCGGATCCGCTCCGCCAGGCGCAACGCCTCGCCGAGCCCGGTATCCGGCAGGAGGCAGCCGAACTCCTCGCCGCCGATGCGGCCGAGAACGTCGTCGGGCCGCAGTTCACGCCGGCAGATGCCCGCGAAGTGGGCCAGCGCAGCATCGCCGGCGTTGTGGCCGTGGGTGTCGTTCACCGCCTTGAAGAGGTCGAGGTCGAGCATCAGGACCGAGAGCGGCGCCCCGCCCGCCGCGGCGCGCTCGGCAGCGATGGCGGCGAGTTCGAAGAAGTAGCGTCGGTTCGCCGTACCCGTCAGTGCGTCCTCGGTCGCCAGCCTGTGGAGCTCCTCGGAGAGCTGCCGACGGCTCTCGATCTCGCCCTGCAGTTCCTGGTTGGTCCGCTGCAAGGCATCGGCCTGCTCCTGGAGGTGCTGCTTCGCCGTGTGCAACTCCAGTTGCATCCGGTCGCTGAGGCGGACGAGCCTGCGCTGCTCGCGGTAGGAATGGCGGTAGGCCTCCACCAGCCGCCGCACCCCGCCGGCGACCTCCTCGAGCCTGGCGATCATCGCCTCGGCTTCTTCGATGACCCGCTCCTCGGCCTCGAAGAGGGTGAATTCCGGCTCCGTCGGGTCCGGGGGCTCGCTCATGACGGCGTCTCTTCCTTCTCGCGCAATTCGAAGGTGGCGTGGACGAAGTCCTCGGCGAAATCCTCGCCGAACTCGCGGATCGTCTCGTCGTCCGCCCCGTGCCACCAGCGGACGACGACGGGCCGGCCCCCTTCCGCCGCCTCCTCGCAGAGCTGGAAGAGGGTCATCAGCGCCTTCGCGCTGCTGGAGTTGAAGTAGACGAGGTCGATCTCGACTTCCGTCGGGTCCCGCCCGCCGTCGGCGAAGTGTTCGCGCACCGCCTGCAGCAGCGGGCCGAAGAACGCCGCGGCGTTCTCCGGGTAGGCCTCGCCGCGCAGACCGAGCCGGCCGGTCTGGAAGTCGAAGTCCACCGAGGGTGAGCGCGGCGTAGGGGGAAGGACGATCTTTTCCATGGCCGCTCTCAGACGAAGGCTTTGAGGCAGAAGAAGGAGCGCTCCTCGTCGAGCGCCACGACATCGTAGGAGGGCGGCAGCGACGCCCGCCGCGCGATCTCGATCAGCCCGAGAGTCGCCCCCTGGCTCTCCTCTTCCGGCGCTTCCCGCAGCTTCTCCCGATAGAACCGCCGCAGGTCGTCCTTGTCCATCGCGGCGATGGCGTCCAGGCGCGAGCGCAGGCGGTCGATCCGGTCGGCGGGAACGATGTTCCCGCAGATCACGAAGAAGGAGCCGTCCTCTTCGCCGACCAGGACGATGCCCGCACCCAGAGGCGGCGGCCCCGCCGTGCGCTCCTGCGAATAGCGGATGATGTTCTGCACCTGCTCGACGAAGATCGAGAACAGGCGCTTGACCAGAAGCGCGTCGGCGTCCCGGGCGCTCATCCTCAGCTTCAGAGCCTCGCCGAGCGCGAAGAGGATCGCCTCCGAGACATAGCCGCTGTAGGACAGGATGATGCCTTCCTCCCGCAGCTGCTCGGCGAGGTCGAAGACCGCTTCGGTGCGCACTGTCACGATCTCCCTTTCATGGGGCTCCCTTTCATGGGGCTCCCTTTCATCGGACTTCCGGTCATCCGATCGGCGCTCAGCCGGAACGCCAGTACCGCCATGTCGTCGCGCACGGCCTGATCGCCCCGCCAGTCGGCGAGGATGCGCCGCAGGCGGGCGAGCTGATCTTCCAACGGCGTTTCCCCCTGCCGGGCGAGAAAGTCGGACAGGCGTTGCCGGCCGAACAGCCGCGGCGGCCGTCCGCCCCCCGTCCAGCCCCCCATCTGATGGATCATCCCGTCGGTGAAAAGGAAGAAGGTCTCGTTCCCAGCCACGGCGATCTCCCGGGTCGTCAGGCGCTCCGGTGCAGGCAGGCTGCGATAGCCGAGCCAGGCGCGGTCGGCGCGGTGCTCGGTCGCCACCCCGCCGCGGACGCTCAGCAGCGGCAGGCCGGCACCGGCGTAGCGCAGGTGCCCGGACCGGCGGTCGTAGAGGCAGCAGGCCGCTTCAAGGCCGTCGTCTGCCGGCCCTTCGTCGCCCGGCTGCTGGCGCAGCCGCCGCCGCACGGCCCGGTCCAGCCGAAGCAGCACCTCGGCCGGGTCGCTCACGCCTTCTGCCCGCAGGATCCGTTCCAGCGCCGCCGCCACCGACAGGGCGACGAAGGCTCCGGGCACGCCATGACCGGTGCAGTCGGCCAGGAAGATGACCGCACGGTCGTCGTCCAGGCGCTCGATCCAGTAGTAGTCGCCGCCGACGGTCTGCAGTGGCTCCCAGAGGACGGCCACGTCGGTGGCGAGCCCCGACAGGACCTGGTGGTCCGGCAGATGCCCCTGCTGGATCAGTCGGGCGTAGCGCAGCCCTTCCTGCTGCCGGGCGTTGGCGTCGCTGAGCGCACGGTTGGTCCGCAGCAGCTCGTCCTGGGTCTTGCGCAGCGCTTCGAGCAGGTGGCGGGCCTCGTCGCCGCTCTTGAGGGCGGCGACCATCTGGTCGAAGCGCGCGCAGACCTGCCCCAGTTCGTCGTCGCTGCGCCAGTCGACCGTCGTCCAGCGCTTGCGCTCGACCGCCTTCATGGCGTCCAGCAACCGGTCGAGGGGCCGGGTGACCAGCGCCCGCATGCTCACCTGCAGGACCAGCATGAAGCTGAGCAGCAGGGCCAGCAGGCTGCCGCCGCCGAGGAACGCGAGCCGGCGCACCTGCCGCTGCAGGGGGTCCAGCGACAGGGTGATCTCCAGGCGGCCGATCACCCGTTGCCCCGCCGGATCGCGGATGTCGGCGGTGGCGTCCAGGCCCTCGTCCCGATCCACCGCGGTGCGGAGCTCGAACAGCAGTTCGCCCCGGTCGTCCTCCAGGCGTGCCTGAAGGAAGGCGGGATCGTTCTGCAGCGCACGCAGCTGCTCCCGGTAGGCCGGCTCGTCGAGGTTCCAGACCGGCCGTGCCAGCGCCTGCGCCAGCACGTTCGCCAGCGCGGCGGCACGGCCTTCGATCTCGTGCCTCTGATGCTCGTAGCTGATGCGGCCGGCGACGAGGGCGGCGACCACCACGATCCCCGCCACGACAGGGAAGGTGAAGAGGAAGAGCTTGTCCCGCAGGCGGCGCAGCGGCCGCCGGCGCGGCAAGGTCTCGCCGGTCGGGGCGGGCTCGCCGCTCGCCGCGGCGCTCAGGGCTACAGGTGATGACGGCGCCACAGCGCCTCCAGGGCGCCGTTCCGCTGCAGCCCCTCCAGCAGGGCGAACAGCGCCTCGGCGTCCGGCTTGAATCCTTTCCGCACGATGATCCGGTGCCGATAGATCTGGTCGCGCCGATCCGAAACGAGCAGGTCGGATCGGGCGTCGGGATGATCGGCGAGGTAGCCCTTCAGGTAGGAGAGGGTCACCACCGCCAGATCGACCCGGTGGCGCAGCACCAGCTCAATGCTGGCCTGATTGCTGGTGACGAGATGCATGGCGAAGCGGCTACGCAGCCGTTCCGGGTCCGAATCGAAGTCCGCGAAGGCGTAGTGGTAGCCCAGCAGCCCGGCGATCGTCTTCCCCGCGAAGTCGTCGAAGTAGGCCTGGGTCCGGCCCGGTTCCGTGTGGGCGATGTAGACCTCGGCGTCCTCCAGGAAGACGGGGCTGACGTCGATCGGCAGATTGCGGCTGCGCCAGCCCCAGTCCGGGCTCTCGAAGAAGATGACGTCGTAGAGCCCGGCCTCGAAGTCCTGGTAGCGGCGGCTGGGGGTGGTGAGGAAAGGCACGAAGCGGTAGTCGCCCTGGCTCTCGTTCAGCAGGTCGAGAAGCTCGGGCGTCAGCCCGCGGACACGGCCGTCGGCGTCGATCTCGACGTAGGGCGAGAACTCGTAGCAGCCGACCCTCACCTCGACGGCCGCCCAGGCCGGCGGGCCGAAGGCCAGCAGAGCCAGAAGGAGGCCGATCGCGCGTCGCATCAGGTGGATGTCCTGCCCAGGTCGTCAGTGCACAGGCACTATAGAAGGAACAGACTGGCGGCGCGCAATCCTCATCCCGCCATGACCTCGGCCGGCCGCCGCGATCGGCGGTCAGCCGGAGAAGCGCTCGCGGTAGGCCTGCGGGCTGATCCCGAAGCGGCGTTGAAAGGCCCGGCGCATCGTCTCTTCCGCGCCGAAGCCGCAACGGGCGGCCACCCGTCCGACGTGAAGCCCCTGCTCGAGCTGCTGCCGCGCCCGCTCCAGGCGGATCTCCTCCAGGGCCCGCGCGGGCGTGCGGCCGGTCACCTGCCGGTAGCGGCGCGAGAAGTTCCTGGGGCTCATCCCCGCCTGCCGGGCCAGATCCGGCAGGGAGAGCGTACGGTGCAGGTTCTCGACGATCCAGCCGTGCAGGCCGTCGAAACGGCCGTCGTTGTCCTGAAGGCCGAGGGTGGCGCTGAACTGCGACTGCCCGCCGGGACGCTTGAGGAAGACCACCAGCTGGCGTGCGACGGCCAGCGCCGGACCACGGCCGAGATCGGCCTCCACCAGCGCCAGGGCGAGGTCTATGCCCGCCGTCACGCCCGCCGAGGTCCAGACGTCGCCGTCGCGCACGAAGATGGGGTCGGCCTCCAGCCGCACCGCCGGGAAGCGCCGCCTGAACTCGTCGCAGCGTTGCCAGTGGGTGGCGGCGCGCCGCCCGTCGAGCAGGCCGGCCGTGGCGAGCAGGAAGGCACCGCTGCAGACGGAGGCGGTCCGGCGGGCCGTCGCGCTCCGCGCGGCGATCCAGGCGACGAGCGCCCCGGCCTCGCAGGCGGCGTTCACGCCCCACCCACCGGCGACGATCAGGGTATCCAGCGGCGCGTCGACCGACGGCAACGGCAGCGCGCCGATGGCGAGCCCGGAAGAGGTCTTCGACAGCGGATCGCGGCCGACCACCAGGGGCTCGTAGGGCTGCGGCCGGCCGGCCAGGCGGGCCAGGTCGTTCGCCGTGGCGAAGACCTGCAGCGGCCCTGCCACGTCGAGCAGCTGGCTGTCGGGGAAGGTGAGGATTTCGATCCGTCGCGGCATCTTGGCGTAAAAGGAGGGGTCAATGGCATTTCCGCCAAGACTGGTGCTGCTAGGGTGGCGGCGTCAATCGGAGTTCGAACATGACCCTGCAGATCGGCTTCCTCGTCTTCCCCAAGGTCCAGCAGCTCGACCTTACCGGCCCCTACGAAGTCTTCGCGTCGGTCGCAGGCGTGGCGGCCCATCTGGTCTGGAAGGACGACGCACCGCTCGCCTCCGCGACCGGCCTGGTGCTCAAACCGACCACGACCTTCGCCGACTGTCCGCCGCTCGACGTCCTCTGCGTGCCGGGCGGTGCCGGCGTCAACGCGCTGCTGCGCGACGAGGCCGTCCTGGCGTTCGTCCGGCGCCAGGCCGAGGGCGCACGCTACGTCACGTCTGTCTGCACCGGCGCGCTCGTCCTGGGGGCTGCCGGCCTGCTGCGGGGAAAGCGGGCGGCCACCCACTGGAACGCCATGGACTTCCTGGCGCACTTCGGCGCGGTCGCGGTGGCGGAGCGCGTGGTGCGCGACGGCAGGCTGATCACCGCCGGCGGCGTCACCTCGGGGATCGACTTCGGTCTGGTGATGATCACCGAGCTCTTCGGCGAAGCGGATGCCCGCGCGATCCAGCTTTCTCTGGAATACGCGCCGGCCCCACCCTTCGCCGCAGGCACCCCCGATCAGGCGGGCGCGGAGACCGTCGCCGTCGCCCGCCGGCGGATGGCGGCCTCACGGGCGGAGCGGGAAGCGATCCTGGCAGAGCTCTGACGGTCCTCTCGGGAGCGGGCCGGCCCTCGTCTCCTCTTCGGTCGGCCCTGCCGATTTCGCACTTGCGGAATGCGTGTCGACCGCCCGAGAGTGTGCGCGCAGCGCGAAGCCGGCCGAGCCGCCGCACTGCCGGGAAGTGGGTGGGATCTTCATGGGCCGCGTCGTCAAATCTTTGGTCTTCCTCCTGCTGCTGGCGGGCGGGCTGGCCGCCGGCTGGTACTGGTACCAGCAGCGGCAGGCGGAGCCGACGGCGACCGCCGGCGCCGGCGGACCGCCGGGCGGCTTCGCCGTGCCGGTCGAGGCGCAGAAGGTGCTGGTCGCCGACGTGGTCGACGCGGTCGAGGTGGTTGGCAGCCTGCTGTCTGACGAATCCGTGATGCTGCGCCCCGAGATCGCGGGCCGCATCACCCGCATCAACTTCACCGAGGGCCAGCCGGTGAAGCAGGGGACGGTGCTGGTCGAACTCGACGACACCATCCTGCGGGCCCAGCTCACCCAGGCGCAGGCCAGCCTGACCCTGTCCGAGGCGAACAACGACCGCGCCGCGGACCTGCTCCGCCGCGCCGCCGGCACTGTGCGGGCGCGTGACGAGGCGGTGGCGGCCGTGCTCTCCGACCGGGCCGCCGTGGCGCTGGCCCAGGCGCAGCTCGACAAGACGAAGATGGTCGCGCCCTTCGACGGCGTGCTGGGCCTGCGGCGGGTGTCGGTCGGCGACTACGTCGAGCCCGGCCGCGATCTGGTCAACATCGAGAAGATCGACAGCGTGAAGGTCGATTTCCGGGTGCCCGAGGTCTTCGCCGCCCGGCTGGCGGCCGGCCAGCCGGTGGCGCTCGCGGTCGACGCCCTGCCGGACGGCAGCTACGAGGGCGAGGTCTACGCCATAGATCCCCAGGTCGACGTCAACGGCCGCGCGGTGCGCCTGCGCGCCCGGGCGCCCAACGTCGACGGTCGGCTGCGCCCCGGCATGTTCGCGCGCATCCGCCTGACCCTCGCCGCCCGCAAGGATGCCATCCAGGTGCCGGAGGAGGCGCTGGTGCCGATGGGCGCCAAGCGCTTCGTCTTCCGGGTGGTCGACGGCAAGGCCGCGCTGACGCCGGTGGAGACCGGCCTGCGCCGTGAGGGCCGGGTGGAGATCGTGAAGGGTCTCGGGCCGGAGGACGTCGTGGTCACCGCCGGCCAGCTCAAGCTGCGCGACCAGGTGCCGGTGAAGGTGATGAACCCGGCGCCGGAGCCGCAGACCGCCGCCCGGCCGGCCCAGGGCTGACGTCGATGGTCCTTTCCGACCTCTCTGTCCGCCGGCCGGTCCTCGCCACGGTGATGAGCCTGGTGCTGGTGCTGGTCGGGCTGATCTCCTACCAGCGCCTGCCGGTGCGCGAGTATCCGAACATCGACGAGCCGGTGGTGACGGTGGACACCACCTACAAGGGCGCCAGCGCCGAGATCGTCGAGAGCCAGGTGACCCAGCGCCTGGAGGAATCGCTCGCCGGCATCGAGGGCATCGAGCTGCTGACCTCGATCAGCCGCGCGGAGAAAAGCCAGATCACCGTACGCTTCCGGGTGAACCGCGATCCCGACGCCGCGGCCAACGACGTACGCGACCGCGTCGGCCGCGTACGCGATCAGTTGCCCGACGAGATCGACGAGCCGGTGATCGCCAAGGTCGAAGCCGACGCCCAGCCGGTCATCTATCTTGCCTTCTCCAGCGACAGGCACTCGCCCCTGGAGGTGACTGACGTCGCCGACCGCTACGTCAAGGACAGGCTGCAGAACCTGCCCGGCGTCGCCGAGGTGCGGGTCCTCGGCGGGCGCGAGTACGCCATGCGCCTGTGGCTCGACCCCGCCCGGCTCGCCGCCTACGACCTCACGCCCCAGGATGTCGAGCAGGCGTTGCGGGCGCAGAACGTCGAGATCCCCTCGGGGCGCATCGAGAGTCGCCTGCGCGAGTTCACCGTGCTGGCCGAGACCGACCTGCGCACGCCGGCGCAGTTCGAGGACATGATCATCAAGGAGGTGGACGGCTACGCGGTCCGCCTGCGCGACCTCGGCCGCGCCGAGCTGGGCGCCAAGGACGAACGGCTGGTGGTGCGCTTCAACGGCGCGCCCGCCGTGGCCCTGGGCGTCGTCAAGCAGGCGACGGCCAACCCGCTGGAGATCTCCGCCGCCCTGCACGACGTCCTGCCGGAGGTGGAGAAGGCCCTGCCCGAGGGCATGCGGGTGCAGATCGCCTACGACTCCTCGGTCTTCATCGACCGCTCGATCCAGAACGTCTTCCACACCATCGGCGAGGCGGTGGTGCTGGTGGTGCTTGTGATCTTCTTCTTCCTGCGCTCCTTCCGGGCCACCCTGATCCCGCTGGTGACGATCCCGGTCTCGCTGATCGGCGCCTTCGCCCTCATGCTGCTGGCCGGCTTCTCCATCAACACCCTGACCCTGCTGTCCATGGTGCTGGCGATCGGCCTGGTGGTCGACGACGCCATCGTCATGCTGGAGAACATCCACCGGCACATCGAGCAGGGCACCCCACCCTTCGAAGCGGCCCTGCAGGGCAGCCGGGAGATCGCCTTCGCCGTGGTCGGCATGACCCTGACCCTGGCGGCGGTCTACGCCCCGATCGGCTTCATGGAGGGGCGCACCGGCCGGCTCTTCACCGAGTTCGCGCTGACCCTGGCGGGCGCCGTGCTGGTCTCCGGCTTCGTGGCGCTGACCCTTTCGCCCATGATGTGCTCGCTGCTGCTGCACCACGAGGGGCGGCACGGCTTCCTCTACCGGCTGGTCGAGAGCTTCCTCATCGGCCTCAACCGGGCCTACGTCGGTCTGCTGCGCCTGTCGCTGGGCGCCAGGCCGATCGTCGTGCTGATCGGCCTGCTGGTGGCGGGCGCCTCCTTCTTCCTCTTCACCGGCCTGCGTTCGGAGCTGACGCCGGTGGAGGACCGCGGCACCATCGTCTCCATCGGCATCGCCCCGGAGGGGGCGACGATCGACTACGCCGACCGCTACATGAAGGCGATGGAGGACGTGATGGGCACGGTCGGCGAGACCGACCGGCGCTTCGCCATCTCCGGCTATCCCGTGGTCACCCAGATCATCGCCTTCATGAATCTGGCTCCCTGGGAGGAGCGCCAGCGCAAGCAGCAGGAGATCGTCGCCTCGATCGCGCCGCGGCTCTTCGCCATCCCCGGCGTGCTCGCCTTCGCGGTCAACCCGCCCTCGCTCGGCCAGTCGCCGATCTCCAAGCCGGTGCAGTTCGTGCTGCTGACCTCGGGCACCTACCAGGACCTGCAGGGCATGGTGGACGCCATGCTGGCCGAGGCCCGCAAGTTCCCCGGGCTGATCAACCTCGATTCCGACCTGAAGCTCAACCAGCCGCAGCTTTCGGTGCAGGTGGACCGGGAGAAGGCGGCCGACGTCGGCGTGCCGGTGGCGGTGATCGGCCGCACCCTGGAGACCCTGCTGGGCGGCCGGCAGGTGACCCGCTTCAAGCGGGAGGGCAAGCAGTACGACGTGATCGTGCAGGTTGAGACGGGCCAGCGGCGCAATCCCAACGACCTCAGCCGGATCTACGTGCGCGGTCGCGGCGACACCATGATCCAGCTCTCCAACCTGGTGAAGGTGAGCGAGACCGTGGCGCCGAAGGAGCTGAACCGCTTCAACCAGCTCCGCGCCGCGACCATCACCGCCGGCCTCGCGCCGGGCGTCACCCTGGGCGACGCGCTGACCTACCTGAACGCCGCCGCCGAGCGGGTGCTGCCCCCCGGCACCCTGACCGACCTCAACGGCGAGTCGCGGGAGTTCAAGCAGTCGGGCGAGGCGCTCTACGTCACCTTCATCCTGGCGCTGCTCTTCATCTACCTGGTGCTGGCGGCGCAGTTCGAGAGCTTCGTCGACCCCTTCGTCATCATGCTGACCGTGCCGCTGTCGATCACCGGCGCGCTGCTGGCGCTGCAGTGGACCGGCAGTACCCTCAACGTCTACAGCCAGATCGGGCTGGTGACCCTGGTCGGCCTGATCACCAAGCACGGCATTCTGATCGTCGAGTTCGCCAACCAGATCCAGGAGCAGGGCAACTCAAGGATGGAGGCGGTGCTGGAGGCGGCCTCCCTGCGCCTGCGGCCGATCCTGATGACCACCGGCGCCATGGTGCTGGGCGCCGTGCCCCTGGCGCTGGCCGAGGGCGCGGGTGCGGAGAGCCGGCAGGCGATCGGCTGGGTGATCGTCGGCGGCATGAGCTTCGGCACGCTCTTCACCCTCTTCGTGGTGCCGACGGCCTACACCCTTCTGGCCCGCGACCGCTCGAAGCCGCGCCGCCGCCACCTGCATGTGCCGACGCCGCACGGCGAGGGGCAGTCCCCCGCGCAGCATCCGGCGGAGTAGCACGGGTGGGTTCCGGGATTCCCGAGGGGTTCGTCGACCTGCAGGCGGTCGTGCCCGACCTGCTGGTCGACCTGGCCTACCTGGGCCGCGACAACTTCGTGGGCGCGCCGATCGACGGCTACCACGAGGCGGTCTGCCTGCTGAGCCGGCCGGCCGCCGAGGCCCTGGCCGGGGTGCAGCAGCACCTCGCCGGCTTCGGCTTCGGCCTCAAGGTCTTCGACGCCTACCGCCCGGCGCGGGCCGTCGCCCATTTCCTGCGCTGGGCCGCCGACCCGGCCGACGAGGCCCGCAAGGCCGACTACTACCCGCACCTCCCCAAGGCCGAGCTCTTCTCCCGCGGCTACCTCGCCGAGCGCTCCGGGCACTCGCGCGGCTCGACCCTGGACCTGACCATCGTCGACCGGGCGAGCGGCGCGGAGCTGGCCATGGGCACGGCTTTCGACTGGTTCGGCGAGGAGTCCTGGCCGGGCACCCTGACGGTCGCGGCGGAGGCGCGGGCCAACCGCCTGATGCTGCGCCAGGTGATGGCCGAGGCCGGCTTCCTGCCCAACGAGCAGGAGTGGTGGCACTTCACCCTGGCCGCAGAGCCCTGGCCCGACACCTACTTCGACTTCCCGGTCCGCCGGCCGTGACCGGCGGCGGCTGCACCTCCGGCGACCTCTTCTTCGGCCTGCCGGCGGCCCCGATGGACCAGGGGGCGGAGGAACAGGTGCTGGCCCTGGTCGCCCGGCCGGGCGTGCGGGTGGAGCGGATCGTCTCCACCGGGCAGGCCAGCCCGCCGGGCTACTGGTACGACCAGGCGGAGGACGAGTTCGTCGTCCTGCTGGCCGGCGAGGCGCTGCTGACGATCGAAGGCCGGCCCGAGCCCCTGCGCCTCACCCCCGGCACCTGGGTCGACCTGCCCGCCCGCTGCCGCCACCGGATCGAGTGGACCCAGGCCGACCCGCCGACGGTGTGGCTGGCGGTGTTCACGGGGCGGGGCTGAGGCACAGCCTCCAGGCATTCCCGTCTTACCCCGCCGGCACCCGCGCCCGCGGGGGCAGGTGCTCGGCGAGGAAGCGGGTCATGGCATCGGGCGGCATCGGCCGGGCGAAGTGGTAGCCCTGGGCGATGTCGCAGCCGGTCTCGCGCAGCGCATCCGCCGTCGCCTCGTCCTCGACGCCCTCCGCGACCACCTCGAGGCCGAGGTCGTGCGCGAGGGCCACGGTGGAGCGGACGAAGGCGAGGTCGCGCCGGCTGGTGGCGCAGTGGCGCACGAACTGGCCGTCGAGCTTGAGCTGGTCGGCGGGTATGTCGCGGAGGTAGGCGAGTGAGGAGTGGCCCGCGCCGTAGTCGTCGATGGCGATGCGGAAGCCGTGGGTGCGCAGCGCGGCGAAGCTGCGGCGGGTATCGCTGTCGGGCAGGAAGGCCGCGCTCTCCGTCACCTCTATCCCGATCGGCAGCAGGCCGTCGGGCCAGCCCCGGCGCAGGGTCTGGATCTGGGCCGCGAAATCCTCCTCGGACAGGTCGCGGGCCGATACGTTGACCGCCACCGGGATTTCCAGTCCGGCCGCCCGCCAGCGCGCCGCCTGGCGGAGCGCCTTGAGCATGACGTCGAAGGTCAAGGCCGTCATGATCGGCGACTGCTCCGCCATGGGGATGAAGCGGCCCGGCGGGATCAGCCCCTTCCGCGGATGCTGCCAGCGCAGCAGCGCCTCGACCCCTTCGACCGCCCCATCGGACAGGCGGATCTTCGGCTGGTAGACGAGGAAGAGCTGTTCGGTGCCGATGGCCTGCAGCAGGTCGCCGAGGACGATGAGGCGGGCCGCGCGGGACTCATCGCGCTCCCGCGAGTAGTTCGCGCTGGCCTTGTTCCGCTCGTAGGCGAAGTCGGCGGCCCCCGCGGCACGCCGCAATGCCACGCCGGGGTCTCCGGCGGCGCGCAGGGTGGTCATGCCCACCGTGGCGTCGGTGAAGAAGGACATGCCGTCCACCTCCACCGGGTCGCGGACGGTCGCCAGGGCCGCCCGCACGATTGCGGCGCTGTCCGGCCGCTCCAGCACCCCGAACTCGGAACCGTTGCTCCTGAACAGGTCGCCCGGCGCCATGCCGGCCTCGACGAGGCGTTGCGCCAGGCGGTGTTCGACCCGGTCGGCGATCTCCTGCCCGAAGGCCGCCAGCAGCCGCGTCGTGGCGTGCAGCCTGACCACGTACAGCCGATATTCCGCTTCCGGCGCGAGCGCCGGGACCACCTTGTGGAAGAAATAGGCCTTGGTCGGCAGGCCGGTCACTTCGTCGAACAGCATCCGGTCGTGCTGCTCACGCAGGGCTTCCCGCAAAAGCTGGGCGCCCAGCCAGACGAACAGCCCGATGCCGACGAAGAACCCGCCCCGGACCAGCCAGGCGAAGGTCTGCTGCGGCGTGCCGGCCGCGACGTCCAGTGGCAACAGCGGGCCGAACAGCAACGTCATCGCCGCCGCCGCGGCGACCGTGCCCCGGGCGCCGAAGACCAGAGCGATCGCCAGGATCGGCAGGTAGGCCATGTGGACGTAGGCGGTACGGGTCCCGCCGGCTTCGTGGGTCACCAGCCATGCCGCCGCAGCCATGGCGACCGCTAACAGCAGGGCCGCCGCCTGCGTATGGCGGCCGGGCATGGCAGCGAGGATGCGCAGCCGGAGGCCGTAGAATGGCAGTCCGTCCGGTGCGGTGCGGGACCCTGGGGAGGGCGGCGACATCCCTGGGGAGGGCGAATTCCCCAGAGCGGTGCGGGAACGAACGGGGCGATCGGGTTCAGGCACCATCACCCACTCTTTTTGAGAGAATTCGCGCTAATTATCACAAAATAGAAGAGAGCGCCATCATTGATGGATCGCGAAGACCGCGGGGGAGCGGGCGTCACGCGGTCCAGGGGGAGCCGGCCACCTTTTCGACGCCCTTGATCCTCGACCGGTTCCGTCGGTCACTCGTGGAGCGGGAGCAGCGCTTGACACCCGGAAGGTTCCAAATCTACGGTCGGCGACAACAGCATATTTGGAACGCTCCCATGGAAGGGGCGGGTCGCACGGAGGAGCTTCCTTGACGGAACCTGCGGTCAAGACCGTGGACCGGGTCGCCCGCATCATGCGCGTCATGGCGCACGATGCGCCGGACGGCTGGAAGCTCGCCGACATTTCACGTGAAACCGGGTTCGGCAAGGCCACCACGCACCGGCTCATCGGCGCGCTGGTGGACGTGGGCTTCCTCTACCAGGACGACGCTTCCCGCCGCTATCGCCTCGGCATCAACGCAGCCCGCATCGGCGAGGCCGCCCGCCAGCAGGAATTGGCCCACCGCGCCCGACCCGTGCTGGCGCGACTCGCCGCGGCCACCGAGGACACGGTCTTCGCCTCCCTGCGGGAGGGCTCGTCGGCCGTCTGCGTGGCCCGCGCGGTCGGCCCCTTCCCGATCCGCACCCTGACTCTCGAGGAGGGCGACCGCCGCCCCCTCGGGGTCGGCGCCGGCAGCCTCGCCCTGCTGGCCGCGCTGCCCGACGAGGCGGTGGAGCGGGCGATCGGCCGCAACGCCGCGTGGCTGGCCGACTACCCCGGCTTCGACGCCGCCGTCCTGCGCAGCCTGGTCGCGCGCACGCGCCGCGACGGCTATGCCCTCAACGAGGGCCGCATCGTTTCCGGCATGGCTGCGGTGGGCGTGCCGGTGCTCGACACGGAGGGCCGCCCGCTCGCCGCGCTCAGCCTCGCCGCCATCGCCGAGCGCGTCGGCGGGGGGCGTCTGCCCGGCCTGCTCGCGGATCTGCGCCGCGAGGCTGCCCTGCTGGCCGCGGCCCTCACCGGCGCTACGGCCGGCGATACCGTTTCCTGTTCACGAGAGGAGAGCCCAGCCCCATGACGGCGGCCAATCCCGGCACCAATCTCGACACCGGGCGCCTGCGGGCGCTTCACCGCACGATGTGGCGTATCCGCGCCTTCGAGGAGCTGGCGCTGTCGGGCCAGAAGGAAGGGCTGGTGCTGGGCGCCATCCATCCCTCGATCGGGCAGGAGGGCGTCGCCGCCGGCGTCTGCGGCGCGCTCAGGCGCGACGACATCCTGCTGTCCACCCACCGCGGCCATGGCCACACCCTGGCCAAGGGCGCCCAACCTCTGGCGATGATGCGCGAGCTGTTCGGCCGGGTCGGCGGCAACTGCGGCGGCAAGGGCGGCTCGATGCACATCGCCGATTTCGACGTCGGCATGCTGGGCGCCAACGGCGTGGTCGCGGCCAACATCGTCATCGCGGCGGGTGCCGCCCACGCCATCAAGCTGAAGGGCGAGGACAAGATCGTCTGCTGCATCTTCGGCGACGGCGCGACCAACCGCGGCCCCTTCCTGGAGGGGCTGAACTGGGCCGAGGTGTTCGGCCTGCCCGTGCTCTTCGTCTGCGAGGACAACGGCTTCGCCGCGATGACCCGGACCCGCGCCATGACCGGCGGCGCCGGCCCCGGCGCGCGCGCCGAGGCCCTGGGCATCGCCTCGACCGAGGTGGACGGCAACGACGTGCTGGCCGTGGCCGAGGCGACCCGCGAACTGGTGGACGGCATCCGGGGGGGCGGAGGTCCGCGTTTCCTGCACGCGCGCACCTACCGGCTGACCGGCCACACCGGCGTCGACGCGGCTGCTTGGCGGCCGAAGGAGGAGGTCGAGGAGGCCTGGGGCCGCGACCCGATCGGCCGGGCAGCGCAGATGCTGGAGGGCGCGGGCGTCGCCGCGACCGAGCTGAGCGGCGACCGCGAGGCCGCTTTCGCCGAGATGACCGAGGTCCTGGCTGCGGCCAAGGCCAGCCCCTTCCCCCCGATCGAGCTCGCCTTCGCCGATGTCCAGGACGTCGGCGACCCGCGCGTGGAGGCCTTCTGACATGCCGAAGATGACCTACCTGGAGGCCGGCAAGCAGGGCCTGGCCGAGGAGATGGAGCGCGACCCCCTGGTCTGGGCGGTGGGCGAGGACCTTGGCCGCGGCGGCGTCTTCGGCCAGTACAAGGGCCTGCCCGAGCGGTTCGGACCGGCGCGCATCTCCGATGCGCCGATCTCCGAGGCGGCGATTCTGGGCGCCGCCGTGGGCGCCGCGATGATGGGCACGCGGCCGGTGGTCGAGATGCGCTTCTCCGACTTCGCGCTCTGCGCCGTGGACGAGCTGGTGAACCAGGCGGCCAAGGCCCGCTACATGTTCGGCGGCCAGACCCGCGTGCCCCTGGTGGTGCGCGAGCCGATCGGCATCTGGCGCTCCTCGGCGGCGCAGCATTCCCAGTCGCTGGAGGCCTGGTACGCCCATATCCCCGGCCTGGTGGTCGTGGCGCCGGCCACGCCGGCCGACAACAAGGGCCTGATGAAGGCGGCGATCCGCTGCGACGACCCCGTCGTCTACATGGAGCACAAGAACCTCTGGGGCCTGGAGGGCGAGGTGCCCGAGGGGGACGACGTGCTGGTGCCGATCGGCGAGGCCCGGGTGGCGCGGGAAGGCCGCGACCTGACCCTGGTGACCTGGTCGGCCATGGTGCACCCCTGCCTGGCCGCGGCCGAGGCCCTGGCCGGCGAAGGGGTCGACGTCGAGGTGATCGACCTGCGCACCCTCTGGCCCTGGGACAAGGCGCGGGTCCTCGCCAGCGTCGAGAAGACCGGCCGTCTGCTGGTGGTGCAGGAGGCGGTGAACGTGGCCGGCTTCGGCGCCGAGGTGGCGGCGACGGTGGCCGAGCGGCTGCACCACAGCCTGAAGGCGCCGGTGCGTCGGCTGGGGGCGCCGCGGGTGCCGGTCAGCTACGCCCCGAGCCTGGAGAAGGCGGTCACCATTTCCCGCGAACAGATCCATTCGGCCGCCAGCGGACTGATGGCGGCCTGAACCGGCGACGACGGAAGACCGTCGCGTCTCACGCAGAGGAGGAAACGAGAATGCCCCGATTGAAAGGACTGGCCTTCGGCCTCGCCGGCGCACTGCTGGCGGCCACCGCCTGGACCGTCGGCCCGGCCGACGCCGCCGACTACAAGCCCGAGTACAAGATCTCCACCGTCGTCCCGGCACCCTTCCCCTGGGGCCTGGCGGCGGAGAAGTGGGCGGCGCTGGTGAAGGAGCGCACCGACGGCCGCATCAACATGAAGGTCTATCCCGGCGCCCAGCTCGTCGCCGGCGACCAGACCAAAGAGTTCACCGCGATGCGTCGCGGGGTGATCGACATGGCGGTCGGCTCGACCATCAACTGGTCGCCGCAGATCGTCGAACTGAACATCTTCTCCATGCCCTTCCTGATGCCGGACTATGCGGCGATCGACGCCCTGACGCACGGCCCCGTCGGCGAGAAGATCTTCGAGATCATCGCCTCCAAGGACGTGGTGCCCCTGGCCTGGGCCGAGAACGGCTTCCGCGAGGTGACCAACTCCAAGCGGCCGATCCGCAAGCCCGCCGACCTCGACGGCCTGAAGATCCGGGTGGTCGGCTCGCCGCTGTTCAACGACATCTTCACCGCCCTCGGGGCCAATCCGACGCAGATGAGCTGGGCCGACGCCAAGCCGGCCCTCAGCACCGGTGCGGTGGACGGGCAGGAGAACCCGCTGACGGTCTTCACGACCCTGCGGATGAACGAACTGGGCCAGGACAACGTCACCCTCTGGCACTACGTGGCCGACCCGCTGATCCTCGCGGTCAACCAGCAGGTCTGGGACTCCTTCACGCCGGAGGACCAGAAGATCGTGGCCCAGGCCGCCAAGGACGCCGGCGCCTACGGCGTGCAGGTGGCGCGCGAGGGCATGGAGGGGGACAACCCCGCCGTCGTTCAGCAGATCAAGGACATGGGCGTCGAGGTGGTGAGCCTGACCCCCGACGAGCGGCAGGCCTTCGTCGACGCCACCCGTCCGGTCTACGACGCCTGGAAGAAGAAGATCGGCGCCGACCTCGTCGACCAGGCCGAGAAGTCCATCGCCGAGCGGAAGCAGTAAGCCCGCCCGACGATCGTCCAGTCGCCCGACGTCTCCGTCCCGTCCCCGTGGCGGGGCGGAGCGTCCCGAGGCCGGAGGCCGCCCATGAGCGACCCTCATCATAAGGAGGGGGCGCCGCCCCCCGTTCCCCCGAAGCCGCTCGTCCCCCTGGAGATCGAGCGGGCCCTTGGCGCGATCGCCCTCGGCATCATCGCGCTGATCGCCTTCGCCAACGTCGTGGTGCGCTACGTCACGGACTTCTCCTTCGCCTTCACGGAGGAGTTCAGCGTCTTCCTGCTGGTCGTCCTCACCTTCGTGGGCTCGGCCTACATCGCCGCCCGCGGGGAAGAGATCCGCATCGGCCTGCTGGCCGACGGGGCCCGGCCGCCGATCGCTCGGCTCTGCTTCCTGCTGGCGCTGGTCGCCACGCTCGCCATGTTCGGCCTGATCGCCTGGTACGGCGGCGAACTGGCGTGGGACGAGTACCGCTTCGAGGAGACGTCCGCGGGCCTCGGCTACCCCTCCTGGATCTATACCGTCTGGATGCCGATCCTGGCCGTGGTCGTCATGCTGCGGCTGCTCGGGCGTGCGGCCCGCCGTCTGCGGGGCGGCCGATGATCGACGGCAACATCGCCCTGATCGTCGCGCTCGGCCTGCTGCTGGTCGTCGGCGCGCCGGTCGCCGTCGCCGTCGGCCTCGCCGGCTTCATCGCCATCGCCATCGGCCTCGACTCCTCGGCTCTGCCGATGGTCGGCACCAACACCTTCGCCTCGATCGCCAAGTACCCCCTGGTGGCGATCCCCCTCTTCATCCTGACGGGGGTGATCTTCGAGCGCAGCGGCGTGGCGGCGCGTCTCGTCACCTTCGCCCAGGCCATCGTCGGGCCGCGGCGCGGCGGCCTTGCCGTGGTCGCGGTGCTGGTGTGCATGATCATGGGCGGCATCTCCGGCTCGGGCCCCGCCGACGCCGCGGCCGTGGCGACGATCATGCTGCCCTCGATGATGCGCGCGGGCTATCCCAACGCCTTCTCGGCCAGCGTGATCGCCGCCGGTGCTTCGACCGCCCTGCTGATCCCGCCGTCGATCGCGCTGATCGTCTATTCGCTCTACGTCCCCGGCGTCGACCTGCGCGCGCTCTTCGCGGCCGGGCTGATCCCGGGCATCCTCGCCGGCCTCGCCGTCATCCTGCCGGCCGTGCTGATCAGCCGGCGCTATGGCTTCGGCGCCGGGGAGGAAGCGCGGCGCCCGGAGTTCTGGCCGTCGCTGATCGACGCCGTGCCCGGCCTATTCGCGCCGGTGCTGATCCTCGGTGGCCTGCGTTCCGGGCTGTTCACCCCGACCGAGGCGGCCGCGGTGGCCGTCTTCTACGGCCTGGCGATCGGGCTCTTCGTCTACCGCAACATGAGCCTGCGTGGCCTCTACGAGGCGCTGGCGGACGCCGCCGAGACCTCGGCCGCCGTGCTGCTGATCGTCGGCCTCGCCGGCCTCTTCGCCTGGGCCGGCTCGACCCTGGGCGCCTTCGACAGTGCGGCCGCCGCTATCCTGGCCTGGACCCACGACCCGATCATCGTGCTGCTGCTGATCATGGCGGTCCTGCTCTTCGCCGGCATGATCCTCGACGGCGTGTCGATCTACCTCATCACCCTGCCGCTGCTCTACCCGATGGCGGTGGCGCTGGACTGGAACCTGGTGTGGTTCGGCGTGCTCATGGCGATCAATGTCGCCATCGGCCAGTTCACCCCGCCGGTCGCGGTCAACCTCATCGTCACCGCCCGGATCGGCAAGGTGCCGATCGAGCACACGGTCGGCTGGGTGCTCTGGATGGTGCTGGCCATGGCGCTCGTGCTGCTGGCCATCATCCTGGTGCCGGACCTCGCGCTCTGGCTGCCCACCGCCCTCGGCTACCGCGTCTGAGCGATGCCTTCCCTTTCCCCCTGCCTGTGGATCCGAAAGACTGATGACTGACAGCAACGAGATGACCGGCGGCGAGGCCCTCGCCCGCATGCTCCTCGCCTTCGACGGCGGCCCGATGTTCGGTATGGGCGGCTTTCAGTTGCTGCCCTTCTACGACGCCGCCCGCCGTCTCGGCCTGTTCCACAGCCTGATCAACGACGAGCGGTGCGGTGCCTTCGCCGCCGATGCCTATGCCAAGGTTTCGGGCCGTGTCGGCCTGGCCGACGCCACCCTCGGCCCGGGTGCCACCAACCTGGTGACGGGGCTGGTCGAGGCGCTGAACGCCGGCAGCCCCATGGTGGTGATCGTCGGCGACAGCCATCGGGCACACTCCTGGAAGAACATGACCCAGGAGAGCCGCCAGACCGAGATCCTGCGTCCGGCGGTCAAGGAGCTGATCCGCGTGGAGCAGGTCGAGCGCATCCCGGAGCTGGTGCGGCGGGCCTTTGCCGTCGCGACTTCCGGCCGCCCCGGCCCGGTGGTGCTCGACGTGCCCGAGGACGTCTGTCACGGGACCCACCCCTTCACCGAAGAGGATCTCGCCGTGAACCCGGTGCAGGGGGCGGCACCCTCCCTGCGGTGCCGGCCCGACGCGGCGAGCCTGGCCGAGGCCGTGGCCCTGCTGGCCGCGGCGCAGCGGCCGCTCATGCTCTGCGGCGGCGGCGTCCACATCAGCGGCGCCGGCGAAGCCGTCACCCGCTTCGCCCGCGAGCAGTCCATTCCGGTCGCCCACACCATGACCGGCAAGGGCGCCATCGCCTGCACCGATCCGCTTTCGGCCGGCCTCTTCGGCCGCTACGACCGGATCGCCAACAAGCTGATCGAGGAATCCGATCTGCTGCTGGTGGTGGGCTGCAAGCTGGGCGAGATCGCCACCAAGCGCTACACCGTCCCGCCGGCCGGCAAGCCGGTGATCCACCTCGACATCGTCGCCGAGGAGTTCGGCCGGACGCTGGAGCCGAGCGTGCGGCTCTGGGCCGACGCGCGCGAAGGCGTCGAGGCCCTCGCCGAGGCGCTGACGGCGGAAGGTGCACGGCTGCAGGGGACGCGGGCCGGCTGGGTGGCGGAGATCGGCAAGCGGATGGAGGCGTGGCGCTCCGACGTCCGGGTCCGCCTGGAGTCCGACGAGGTGCCGGTGTCGATGGCCCGGCTGATGCACGAGCTCAACCGGCACATGCCGGCCGACGGCATCCTGGTCGCCGACGGCGGCTTCGCCGCCCACTGGGGCGGCCTGCTCTACGACACCAAGCAGGCGGGACGGGGTTTCCTGCCCGACCGCGGCTTCGCCTCGATCGGCTACGGCCTGCCCGGGGCCATGGGCGCGGCCCTGGCGGCGCCGGGCCGGCGGGTGGTGGCGCTGACCGGCGACGGCGGCTTCAACATGGTGCTCGGGGAGTTGGAGACGGCCCGCCGCCTTGGGCTCACCTTCACCGTCATCGTCGTGAACAATGCCGCCTCGGGCTACGTGAAGGCGTTGCAGCACCTGATGTACGGGGAGGGCGCCTACCACTCCTCCGACCTGGCGGAGACCAACTATGCCGCCGCGGCCGAGGCCCTGGGCTGCAACGGCATCCGCGTCGAACAGCCGGGCGACCTCGCCGGGGCGCTGGAGAAGTCAGCGTCCCTCAAGGGGCCGACGGTGCTCGACGTGGTGGTGACCCGCGATCCGGCGAAGATGCTGCCCGGCGTCGACAACCGTACGGTCAAGGTCAAGAAGGGCGATCGGGTGGCCTGACGGCCGCGGGCGGGCCGGCGGGCACGGCCCCGCCGGCCTGCGACGCCGCTGTCATTCGGGATCGTCGGTCGTCAGCTCCGTCTCGTCGCTGTCGACGACGAAGACCGCCAGCAGCCTGGCCGGCTCTGTCTGGCTCGCATTGGCGCTGATGCCGTGATGGTCGCCTGGCAGTTCGGTGAAGTTCTCGCCGGCACGATAGGTCGTGACCGGCCCGTCGTTGACCTGGCTGGTGATCGCGCCCTCCAGCACGGTCGCGTAGATGATCGCCGACTTCGCGTGGGTGTGGGCGGGCGAGTGGCCGCCGGGCCCGTACTCGACGAGCACGCCCTTGATCGACTTGCCGGGCACGTCCGGCAGTTCGTGCTCGTAGACCAGGGTGACGGTGGCGGCCTTCTCCGCCGGCTCGTGGGCGAGAGCGGCGGCGCAGAAGGAGAGGCTGGCGACAGCCAGCGCGCAGAGCGTCCGATACATCGCTGTTCTCCGGGAGTCAGGCGGCGAGCCGGGTGAGGCTGTGCCAGGCGTCCAGGTCGATGCGCCCGAGTCGGGCGGGCCCGAGCGGCACCAGCGAGTGCTGCCCGACGCGGCCGCCGAAGTAGCGCGCCTCGGGGTCGCGCACGACCCGGCGGCGGTCGCCGGAGGCCTGCAGATGACGCGACACGATCTCGTCGAGCGGTGCCCGCTCCGGGCCGGCGATCTCGACGATGCCGTTGCGCGGAGGGGCGAGGGCCGCCTCCGCCACGAGGGCGGCCACGTCGTCGGCGGCGATCGGCTGGAACAGGCCGGGCGAGAGGCGGACGGTGTCGCCGTCCGTACCGTCGGCGGCGATGCTGTCCAGGAATTCCATGAACTGCGTCGAGCGCACGATGGTGTAGGGCCGCCCGGAAGCCGCGACGAGCTTCTCCTGCACCACCTTTGCCCGGAAGTAGCCATTGTCGGGCATCCGGTCGGTGCCGACGATGGACAGGCAGACATGGTGGGCTACGCCCGCCGCCGCCTCGGCGGCCAGCAGGTTCCGCCCTGCCGTCCCGAAGAAGGCGAGAACGGCCTTGTCTTCGAAGGAGGGGGCGTTGGCGAGGTCGATGACGACGGCCGTGCCGGTCAAGGTCTCTGCCAGTCCCTGGCCGGTGAAGCTGTCGACACCGGTCTTGGGAGAGGCGGCAACGACCTCGTGCCCGGCCTGCCGGAGGAGGGTGGCGACCTTGGAGCCGATCAGGCCGGTGCCGCCGATGATCACGATCTTCATGATGGGGTTCCAGTGCGCTGCCCGGTGTTGGGGCGCTCTGGCATCAGGACGAACGGTGCGTCGCGTGTGTGACACGGGCAGGTGCCCCGTGCGCGAAAAAGACCGGGCGGTCAGTCGTCCTGATCATCGATGGCGTGGGGCTGCACCCAGCGGCGCTCCACGACGTGGATCAGGGTGAGGATGACGAAGGTGAAGCCGAAGGCGATGGCGGCCAGCACGTAGTAGCCGCCGCCGCAGGCGAGCCCGATGCAGCCGCACAGCCAGACGTTCGCCGCGGTTGTCAGACCCTGGACGTCGCCGCGGCCGCGGAGGATGGCGCCCCCGCCGAGGAAGCCGACCGCGGCTGCCACGCCCTCGATCGCACGCAGCGGGTCCGCGGTGGTGTCGGGATTCTCCGCCAGCACGTCGGCGTGGAGCTCGAGCGCGACGGTCGTCACGACCGCCGCACCGAGAGCCACGAGCATGTGGGTACGCATGCCGGCGGCATGCCCCCGCAGCTCGCGATCGACGCCAAGCACCAGGCCGAAGAGGCTGGCGGAGCCGAGCCGCAGCACGATCTCCCACCAGTCGCCGGCGACGTCGGGGATCATCGGGAAGGCCTCAGGCGGCCTTGCGGTGGGTGTGGCGGCCCTCCTTGAGCTCCTCGACGATCTTGGCGCTGAAGGCTTCCAGATCGCCGGGATTGCGGCTGGTGATCACGCCCTGATCGACCACGACCTCCTTGTCGACCCACTGCGCACCCGCGTTCTTCACGTCGGTCTTGATCGACCTGTAGGAGGTCATGGTGAGGCCACGGGCCACGCCCGCCTCGACCAGCAGCCAGGGGCCATGGCACACCGCCGCCAGCGGCTTGCCGCTGTCGAAGAAGGTCTTCACGAAGCCGACCGCCTTCGGCTCCACCCGCAGCAGGTCGGGGTTGATCTGGCCGCCGGGCAGCACGAGAGCATCGAACTCCTCCGGCTTCACCTCGTCCAGGGTCTTGTCGACGCCGACCGGCCGGCCCCAGTCGGTGTGGTCCCAGCCGCGGATCTCGCCGGCCTTCAGGGAGACGATCGTGACGTCGGCACCGGCCTCGCGCAGCCGGTCGCGGGGCACCTCCAGCTCGGACTGTTCGAAACCGTTGGTGGCGAGGATCGCGACCTTCTTTCCACTGACCTGAGCCATTGGGTTCTCCTTTCGGGAAGTGTCTGAACTGACGGGAAAACGCCGGCCCCTCGGTGGTCGTTCCGGGCGATGGCGTGCGGCTCTCGTGCTGCCGGGGCGTCCGATCGCCGCGCCAAGGCTCTGGCGGCACGCGCGGGCCGGCGGTAGGACTGGCAGCGTTGCCGCCCCCGTGTGGCTGCCCCTCATTCGGATGCCGGAGCCCCGATGCAGCTCTTTCACTCCCCCGCCTCGCCCTTCGTGCGGAAGGTCCTGGTCGCCGCTCACGAGCTGGGCCTCGCCGGCCAGTTGACGTTCCTGCCCTCGGCGGTCCATCCGGTGAACCGGGATGCGACAGTGGTGGCCCGCAACCCTCTGGGGCAGGTGCCGACGCTGCTGCTGGCCGACGGCACCGAACTCTATGACAGCCGGGTGATCTGCGAGTACCTCGACAGCCTGACGACGGCGGCGACCGTCTTTCCGGCGGAGCCCGCCGCCCGCTGGACGGCGCTGCGCCGGCAGGCCCTGGGCGACGGCATGATGGGGGCCGCGGTCCTGGTGCGCTACGAGCTGGTCGCCAGGCCGGAGGGCCTCCGCTGGCCGGCGTGGGCCGACGGGCAGATGGAGAAGGTGACCGGCGGTTTGCGCCTCCTGGAAGGGGAGGTCGCCACCTTCGGCGACGGGTGCGATATCGGCCTCATCGCCATCGCCTGCGCGGTGAGCTACCTCGACCTTCGCTTCCCGGACGACGACTGGCGCGCGCGCGTTCCGGGCCTGGCCGCCTGGTACAAGTCGTTCTCCGAGCGGCCGTCCATGCGTGCGACGGTCCTCCGCGCCCCGAGCTGATGCCGGCGCGTCCCCGCGGGCGCTAGTCCACCGGCGCTCCCTCCAGGGGCCGTCCGCAGCACCGCAGGGTCCAGCGCCGGCCGTCGTGCCGCAGCTCCGTCACGGTCAGCGGCGCGATGTCGATGCGCCAGAAGGCCTGGACGGGGGCGCCCAGGACCTCGACGACCATCGCCCGGACGACGGCGGCATTGGTCACGGCGATCGTGCGCCGCGACGACCTGCCCCGCCGCCCCAGCCACTTCCGCGCACGCTCGAGGAGCAGGTCGAGGCTCTCGCCGCCATGGCCGGAGAACTGCGGATCGGCGAGCCACTGCGCCAGCATCGCGGGTTCGTCCTCGACCACGGCGGCGAGCGTCCGCCCCGCCCAGCGGCCGTAGTCGGGGTCCCGCAGGTCGCGATCTTCGTCAATGGCCAGGGCCAGCGCCTCGGCCGTCTGCCGGGCAGCCTGCATGGGACTGACCCAGGCCCTCGCCCGATGCCGGCCGACCGCCGGCATGCCGCGCAGGGCGGCCAGGGTCTTTTCCTCCAGCGGCCCGTCGTCGGGAAAGGCGGCCGCGCGTGTCGCCGGGGAGGCGCCCTGGCAGATCAGACTGAGACGCGAGGTGCTGCCGTCGTGCGTGTCCCGCGGATCCTGCCCTGCCGCCATCGTGCTCATTGACAGCTTTGTCACCCGTACAATAGCATGAAACGTGCAGACCGCGGTTGGGGAAGCCGGTGGAAGTCCGGCACGGTCGCGCCACTGTATCCGGAGTCGTCTCCGGGAGTCAGACCTCCAATCGCGACCGCTTCGGCTTCAACGGGACGCGTCATCCCAGGAGATACAGCCATGACCCATGTCACCTTCGCCCCGGCCCGTCCGGCTCCCGTCCCCGTCAGCGAGCTTCTGCCGTGGGCCGTCTTCGCCGGCCTGCTGCTGCTCCTCGCCCTCTATTTCATCGGCGCGGAAGAGGGCGCGACGGCCCTGGTCCAGGGCGGCTACGTGCACGAGTTCGTCCACGACGCGCGCCACCTGCTCGGCTTCCCCTGTCACTGAGGGGCTGACATGGTCGGTTCCCTCCTGCTCCGGGGCATGCTGATCGGCGTGCTCGCGGGGCTGCTGGCGTTCGCCTTCGCCAGGACCTTCGGCGAACCTCAGATCGACGCCGCCATCGCTTTCGAAGAGCAGGCCTCCCAGGCTGCCGGAGAGGCGCCCGAGCCCGAACTGGTGAGCCGGGGCACCCAGGCCGGCCTGGGCCTGGGCACGGGAATGCTCGTCTTCGGTGCGGCGGTCGGCGGCATCTTCGCGCTGGTCTTCGCCTTCGCCTACGGGCGGCTGGGCTCGCTGGGGGCCAGGGCGACCTCCGCCCTGCTGGCGCTCGCGGCCTTCGTCTCCCTCGTGCTGGTGCCGCAGATCAAGTATCCGGCCAACCCGCCCGCGGTCGGCAGCGCCGAGACGATCGACGTCCGGACCACGCTGTTCTTCCTGATGCTGCTGGTCTCGGTCGCGGCGCTGGCGGCGGCCGTGATGCTCGCCCGCCGCCTCTGGGCGCAGCACGGGGGCTGGAACGCCACGCTGATCGCGGCCGCGACCTTCGTAGGTGTCGTCGCGCTGATCCAGTTCGCCATGCCGTCGATCGACGAGGTGCCGATCGGCTTCTCCCCGGAGGTGCTGTGGCGCTTCCGGATCGCCTCGATCGGTATCCATGCGATCTTCTGGGCGGTCATCGGGCTCGGCTTCGGCATCCTGGCAGAGAAGCGCTTCGGCGAGGGCGGAGCCCGTCGGCTGGCGCGCTCCTACGGCTGAGCCGCAGCGGGTTTTCCACTGACGGCCCCGCCCGCTCCAGAGTGGGCGGGGCCTGAGGGTTTTCGGGATGCCGAAGGCAAAGATCTGGCGGCGCGGATTGGCGGTCCTGGCCGTGATGGTGCTGGCTCTGGTCTGCGCGTCGAGGCCGGTGGCCGCGCACGGTGGCAGGAGCGACGCGGGACCCGTCACCGGAATCCCCATCCCGAACCTCACCCACGGCCAGATGGCGGTCATCGCGGACCATTTCGGAGAGATCCTCGATCTCGCGGCCGGACAGGTCCGCAAGGACGAGCCGTTCCGCCGGCTGATGAACTACGCGAACATACAGTTCAGCTTCTGCCTCTGGGGGCTCGTGCCCGGCGGCGTCACCGACGAGGCCAGTCCCTTCAACGAGTGCAGCCACGCCTACCTCGCGGCGGCACGGGCGGTCCTGACCCGCATGCTGGACGATCCCGCCCGGACGCCCGCCGTCGATGCCCTGGTCTCGCGCGTCGAAGTCGAGATGCTGATGAACCGCGCCTCGCTGGTGCTGTGCCAGTACAGCAGCGAGACCTTCGACACGGCCCGGATCATCCGGCCGGACTGGCGGGGCGTTCTCGGTCATCCGCCGAGCCTGGCGGCCTTCGCGGGAGCCGGGGTGCTGGCGGCCGGCGGTATCGGGGCGATCCTGTTCGCGACGAGCCCGCGCCGCACCCGCAGGACGCCCGATCGGCGGAACGCCGGCGCCAAAGCCTGAGTGCGGCTCAGCTTCCGAGGTTTTCGAAGAAGTCCTTCACCCGGCTGAAGAAGCCGTGGCTTTCCGGGTGGTTCTCTTCCCGCCCCTCGGATTCCTGCTGGAACTCCTCCAGCAGTTCCCGCTGACGGCGGGTGAGGCCGACGGGTACCTCCGGCGTCACGTTGATGTAGAGGTCGCCCTTGGCGGACGAACGCAGCACGGGCATGCCCTTGCCGCGCAGCCGGAACTGCGCGCCGGCCTGGGTGCCCGGCGGGATTGTGACCCGCGCCCGGGTGCCGTCCACCGAGGGGATCTCGATCGAGCCGCCGAGGGCGGCGGTCACCATGGGGATGGGGACCCGGCAGAAGAGGTGCGCGCCCTCGCGCTGGAAGAAGCCGTGCTCGCGGATCGACAGAAAGACGTAGAGGTCGCCCGGCGGCGCCCCGCGCAGGCCGGCCTCGCCTTCGCCCGACAGGCGGATGCGGGTGCCGTCCTCGACACCGGGCGGAATGTCCACCCGCAGGGTCTTTTCCTTGTGGACGCGCCCCAGGCCCTGGCAGCCATGGCAGGGCTGCTCGATGACCTTTCCCTGCCCCTGGCAGGCCGGGCAGGTCCGCTCGATCGTGAAGAAGCCCTGCTGCGCCCGCAACCGGCCGCGGCCGCCGCAGGTCGAGCAGGTGATCGGCTGCGAGCCCGGCTCCGCGCCGGAGCCGGCGCAGACCTCGCAGGTGGCCGAGGTCGGGACCTGCACGGTGACGGCCTTGCCGTTGTAGGCGTCGTCGAGGGTGATCTCGAGATTGTAGCGCAGGTCGGCGCCCGACTGCGGGCCGCCGCGCCGCCCGCCGCCCATGGCGCCGAATACTTCGTCGAAGATATCGGCGAAATCGAAGCCGAAGCCGCCGGGGCCGGCGCCGCCGCGCCCGCCGTTCTCGAAGGCGGCGTGGCCGAAGCGGTCGTAGCGCGCCCGGCTCTCCCCGTCCTTGAGGACCGCGTAGGCCTCGTTGATCTCCTTGAATCGGACCTCCGCCGTGGCGTCACCCGGATTGCGGTCCGGGTGGTACTGCATCGCCAGCTTCCGATAGGCCTTCTTGATCTCGTCGTCACCCGCGCCCCGGGAGACGCCGAGTGTCTGATAGTAATCCTGCTTAGCCATCCGCCCTTCGCGTCGCCGCTTCTGCCGCCGTGGCCCTCAAGGCCGCGGGGCCGTCACCTGGGCGACGACCCCGCATGAGCCCTACTCAGTTCGCTTGGGCGTTCAAGCGCCGCGGTTGCGCTTGTCCTCGTCGACCTCCTCGAAGTCGGCATCGACCACGCCCTCGTCGGCAGTGCCGCCTGCGCCGGACGACTGCCCGCTGCCACCGGCGGCATTGGCCTCGCCGCTCTGGTACATGGCCGCGCCGATCTTCATCGCCGCCTGGGCGAGGGCCTCGGTCTTCGCCTTGATGGCCTCGACGTCCTCGCCGTCCTTCACCGCCTTCAGCTCGGACAGGGCGGTTTCGGCGGCGGCCTTGTCGGCCGGAGCCACCTTGTCGCCGCTCTCCTTCAGCATCTTCTCGACGGTGTGGACCTGGGCTTCGGCGTGGTTGCGGGCATCGACCAGCTCGCGCTTCTGCTTGTCGGCCGCCGCATTCTCCTCGGCCTCGCGGACCATGCGCTCGATATCGGCGTCGGACAGGCCACCCGAAGCCTGGATGCGGATCGCCTGCTCTTTGTTCGTCGCCTTGTCCTTGGCGGACACGTTGACGATGCCGTTGGCGTCGATGTCGAAGGTCACCTCGACCTGCGGCATGCCGCGCGGGGCCGGCGGGATGCCGACCAGATCGAACTGGCCGAGCAGCTTGTTGTCCGCCGCCATTTCGCGCTCGCCCTGGAAGACCCGGATCGTGACAGCCGTCTGGTTGTCTTCGGCGGTCGAGAAGACCTGGCTCTTCTTGGTCGGGATGGTCGTGTTGCGGTCGATCAGCTTGGTCATCACGCCGCCCAGCGTCTCGATGCCGAGCGACAGCGGCGTCACGTCCAGCAGCAGGACGTCCTTGACCTCGCCCTTCAGCACGCCGGCCTGGATGGCGGCACCGATGGCGACCACCTCGTCCGGGTTCACGCCGCGGTGCGGCTCCTTGCCGAAGAACTGCCGGACGGTGTCGATGACCTTCGGCATGCGGGTCATGCCGCCCACCAGGATCACCTCGTCGATCTCGGCCGCGGAGACGCCGGCGTCCTTGAGGGCCGCCTTGCAGGGCCCCAGGGTGCGCTGCACCAGGTCGTCGACCAGGGCTTCGAGCTTGGCGCGGCTCAACTTGATGTTGAGGTGCTTCGGCCCGCTCTGGTCGGCGGTGATGAACGGCAGGTTGACCTCGGTCTGGGTGGAGCTGGACAGCTCGATCTTCGCCTTCTCCGCGGCCTCCTTCAGGCGCTGGAGGGCGAGCTTGTCGCCGCGCAGGTCGATGCCCTGCTCCTTCTTGAACTCGTCGGCGAGGTAGTCGATGACCCGCCGGTCGAAGTCCTCGCCGCCGAGGAAGGTGTCGCCGTTGGTCGACTTCACCTCGAAGACGCCGTCGCCGATTTCGAGCACGGAGATGTCGAAGGTGCCGCCGCCGAGGTCATAGACCGCGATGGTGCCCGACTTCTTCTTCTCCATGCCGTAGGCCAGCGCCGCCGCCGTCGGCTCGTTGATGATGCGCAGCACCTCGAGGCCCGCGATCTTGCCGGCGTCCTTGGTCGCCTGGCGCTGGGCGTCGTTGAAGTAGGCAGGCACCGTGATGACGGCCTGGCTGACGGTCTCGCCGAGATAGGCCTCGGCGGTTTCCTTCATCTTGGTCAGGATGTTGGCCGAGATCTGGCTGGGGCTGTAGCTCTTGCCCTTCGCCTCGACCCAGGCGTCGCCGTTGCCGCCCTTGACGATCTTGTAGGCGACGGCGTCGCGGTCCCTGGCGACCATCGGGTCGTCGAAGCGACGCCCGATCAGGCGCTTGACCGCAAAGAGGGTGTTCTCCGGGTTGGTGACCGCCTGGCGCTTTGCCGGCTGCCCGACGAGCACGCCGTCGTCGGTGAAGGCCACCATGGAGGGCGTGGTACGGACGCCTTCGGCGTTCTCGATGACGCGGGCGTTCTTGCCCTCCATCACGGCGACGCAGGAGTTCGTCGTGCCGAGGTCGATACCGATAACTTTGCTCATAGGAATCCTCTTCTTCCGAGCGGACCGCCGGGACGGCCTGCAGCAGCACCGTCGTGCTTGGGTCCCTGTCCGAGGGGTTGCAAGTGCGAAACTGCCGGGTCGCCGGGAATTTCCTCGAAAAACCGCCGATCCGGGCTGTCGAGCCGATATATAGTCAGGGGTGCCGACGCTACAAGCGCCCGGCCCCACGGCCTGTGCGGCTTCTGGGGCCGCCCGACCGACCAGCAACGGGAGAACGAGACGGGGTGCGTGGGGACCGTGCGCCGCTGCCGGACAGCGGCATCTACCGGACGATCATCTTCCTGCTCGTCGTCGACGTCGTCGTCGGCGTGCTGATCGCCCTGGCGGGGGAACTGCTCTGGCAGGACCCGGCGATCAAGCTCTTCGGGACCGTCCTCGCCCTGGTGGGAGCGGTGCTCTACGTCTTCTTCCGCTGGCTCGGCGCGAAGGAGAGGCGCCGGCGCGAGGGGCGGCGGTAGGCGGCGCGAGGAAAGCGCCCCTGCCGGTGCCGGCAGGGGCGTGGGGCCGTGCTGAACTGTGGGTGAGGTCGCTCCGTCCGCCCGCGCCTCAGGCGCGCTGGCGGAGCGCGTCGTCGGCGGCGCTCTCGTCGCGCCGCACCAGGCCGCGGATCTCTTCCGAGGCGCCCGGCCTGAGGTCGAGGAACTGGAAGCGGGGCGGATCGACCGGACCGGGCAGCATGAAGCCGCGCGGCATGGCGGCCTGGAAGCCGTAGGGCTGGTAGTAGGAAACGTCGCCGACCACCAGGCAGAGCGCGTGGCCGCGCCGCTTGGCCTCGATCAGCCCGTGCCGCACGAGTGCCTTGCCGATGCCGCGCCCCTGCAGCCGCGGCTCGACGGCCAGCGGCCCCAGCAGGATGGCGGCGGCGTCCTCGACCAGCACCGGCCAGAACCGCAGGGTGGCCAGCAGCTGCTCGTCCTCGCCGGTGGCGACGAAGGAGAGGCCGGGCACGGGGCGGATGCCCTCGCGCAGGCGATAGACGGTCTTGGTGAATCGCTCGGGGCCGAAGGTGCGGTCGAGCAGCGGGTCGATCAGGTCGGCATCACCCGGCCGCTCGGGTACAAGGCTGTAAGACATGTCACGTCCGTCCATCGCAAGGGTGGAAGCACGGCGGACGGACAGGATCGCCGTCACGCCGTGGGCATGACCGTTCGTCGTCGCAGGATCCGCTGAGGGTGCATGACACGATCGTTGGCGGTTGACCCAGTGGTCGTGCAAATAGCATCCCCCCCGTCGGCTTCCAATTCTTTTTCATCTGCGTGACGGGCGGGGTGCCGCACCCCAGATCTGCCGAAATCGCCGGTCACCCCGTCTTGGCCGGGTAGGCGCAGCAGTCGCGCACGACGCAGCGCCCGCACTCCGGCTTGCGGGCCTTGCAGACATAGCGGCCGTGCAGGATCAGCCAGTGGTGGGCATGCAGCTTGCGTTCCGCGGGCACCACCGCCTCCAGCGCCTGCTCGACCGCGAGCGGCGTCTTGCCGGGCGCCAGGCCGGTCCGGTTGGCGACGCGGAAGATATGGGTGTCCACCGCGATGGTCGGCTGGCCGAAGGCGATGTTGAGCACGACGTTGGCGGTCTTGCGGCCGACGCCGGGCAGGCTCTCCAGCTGCGCCCGGTCGGCCGGCACCTCGCCACCGAAGTCGTCGACCAGCCGGCGGCACAGGGCCATGACGTTCTTCGCCTTGGTGTTGAACAGGCCGATCGTCTTGATGTAGCCGCGCAGGCGATCCTCGCCCAGCGCGAGCATCTTTGCGGGGCTGTCGGCGACGCGGAAGAGTGGCCCGGTCGCCTTGTTGACGCCGACGTCGGTGGCCTGGGCCGACAGGACCACCGCCACCAGCAGCGTGAAGGGGTTGCTGTATTCCAGTTCGCCCTTGGGCTCCGGCAGGGCCTCCGCCAGCCGGTCGAAGAAGCGCTCGACGGTCTCGGGCTGCATGGGCTCGGGCTGCATGGGTGGGATCCTCCGGAAGCGGCCGGCGGCGGCGATCTGCAGCCTTTGCCCTGGGACGGCCGGCTCCATATGATCGGATCATGACGCCGCCGCAACCGCCATCAGCAGTCTTCTCCTCCGCCGCCGTGGCCACGGAGCAGGCCGGCTCGCCGGTGATCTTCGACGCCCTGCTGACGCCGCATCGCTCGCTGTCGCCGCGCGGGTTCGGAATCCTGATGGCGGCCATCGGCTCGATGACCACCCTCATCGGCGTCGGCTTCTTCCTGCTCGGCGCCTGGCCGGTGTTCGGCTTCATGGGCCTCGACGTGCTGCTGCTCTACCTGGCGTTCCGAGTGAACTACGCCCGCGCCCGCACCTTCGAGACGCTGGAATTGACCCGCGACGACCTCTTCGTGCGGCGCGTTACCCACCGGGGCGTCGAGACGCGCTGGCGCTTTCAGCCCTACTGGCTGCGGGTCGAGATGGCGGAGCCGGCGCGGCCGGACACGCCGCTGCTGCTCATCAGCCACGGCCGGGCCCTCGCCATCGGCGCCTTTCTCTCGCCGCACGAACGGCTCGACCTCGCCAAGGCCCTGCAGCGGGCGCTGCAGCAGCTGCGCTCGACTTCGGTCGCCGGGCAGGGGGTCTCGCCCTAGATCAGCAGGCCTGTGTCGAGCGGCGCCTGACCGGCGGACAGGGTCATGGCGTAGCGGTAGCGGTCCGGCCGGAAGAGGGCGGTCAGCTGCTGGATCGGCCGGTCTTCGGCGTTGCGCAGCAGGCGCGTCACCTCCAGCAGAGGCGTGCCTTCCTTCACCTCCAGATGCCGCGCCGCCTCGCCCTGGGCCGCCACGGCGCTGATCGTCTGGTCGGTGCGTGCCGGCCGGGCGCCCGCCCGCTGCAGCAGCAGGAGCAGGGGCGTGGTCCGCAGCGCCTCGTCTGTCAGGCCCGCCGCGTAAGGGGGCGGCACCCAGGCGAGCGTGAGACAGAAGCACTGACCGCGGTGCCGGCGCAGGCGTTCGCAGCGGAACGCCGGGTGGTGACGCGGCAGGTCGAGCGCGCGACGGATCTCGTCCGGGGGCAGGACGTACCCCATCGACAGGATCTCGACCTCGGTCTCGCTGGCCAGGGTCAGGATGTTCTGGATGTCGCCTTCCGGGTCCGCCGCCAGCGGGCGCATGCCGGGAAGCTGGCGCACCCTCGTAGGCCGCCCCTGGCGGCGCTCGATCAGGCCTTCCGCTGCCAGTTCGTCCAGCGCCCGGCGGACGGTGATGCGCGAGACGCCGAAGCGTTCCTCCAGCCGCTGCTCGCTGGGCAGGGGGTCGCCGGGCGCGGTCTCGCCGTCGAGGATGGCCGCGCGCAGGCGCTCGGCCACCTGCCGGTACAGGGGCGGGCCGCGCTCCGCTTCGATCATCGGCTTCCGAACAAGGCTTGTCATAATAAGTCTTCCGCTCGTATAACAAGGCTACAGAACAACAAGCGGCTCCGCAATCGGGCCGGGCGGGAGGAGGGCTCTTTGGGCGAGACCCTGCTGGACAAGCTGTGGACGTCGCACGAGGTTGCGGTGCGCGAGGACGGGGCGAGCCTGCTCTTCGTCGACCGCCACCTGTTGCACGAGCTGACCAGCCCCCAGGCCTTCGACGGGCTGCGGGCCGCCGGCCGGCGGGTGCGCCACCCCGAGTTGACCTTCTCGGTCCCCGACCACATCGTCGCCACCCTGCCGGGACGAGGCGAGGAGACCTTCGCCGACGCCGCGCCCTACGTCCGGGCGCTTCGCCGCAATGCCGGCGACTTCGGCCTGACCCTGTTCGACCTGGACGATCCGAGGCAGGGCATCGTGCATGTGGTGGCCCCCGAGCTGGGGCTGGCCCTGCCGGGCTGCACCCTGGCCTGCGGCGACAGCCACACCTGCACCGTGGGGGCGCTCGGCCTGCTCGCCTTCGGTATCGGCACCAGCGAGATGCAGCATGTGCTGGCGACCCAGTGCCTCTGGCTGGCCAAGCCCAAGGCCTTCCGAATCCGCATCGGCGGGCGGCTCGGCTTCGGCGTCACGGCCAAGGACCTGGCGCTGCACCTCATCGGCCGCTTCGGCGCCAAGGCGGGCAACGGCTGCTGCATCGAGTTCGCCGGGCCCGCCGTGGAGGCACTGGACATGGAGGGGCGGATGACCCTCTGCAACATGGCCGTCGAGTTCGGCGCGCGCTTCGCCCTGATCGCCCCCGACGAGACGACCTTCGCCTACCTGCGGGGCCGCGCCTACGCCCCGGCTGGTCCGGCCTGGGATGCGGCGGTCGCACAGTGGCGGGCGCTGCGCAGCGCCCCCGACGCCGTCTTCGACCGCGACGAGGCCGTCGACGCGGGAGAGGTCGCTCCGCAGGTCACCTGGGGCACCAGCCCCGAACACACCGTCGCCGTCGACGGCCCGGTGCCGCGCGCGGCCTCGGCGGCGGCCGAGAAGGCGCTCGCCTACATGGCGCTGGCTGCCGGCCGGCCGCTCGAGGGGCTGGCGGTGAACAAGGTCTTCATCGGCTCCTGCACCAACGGCCGGCTGTCGGACCTGCGCGCCGCCGCGGCCGTGGCGCGCGGGCGGCATGTGCCGGACGGGCTGCAGGCGCTGGTCGTGCCCGGGTCCGCCGCCGTCAAGCGGGCGGCCGAGGCCGAGGGGCTCGACCGGATCTTCCGCGAGGCCGGCTTCGAGTGGCGCGAGCCGGGCTGCTCCATGTGCGCGGCGGTGAACGGCGACGTGGTCGGGCGCGGCGAGCGTTGCGTTTCGACCGCCAACCGGAACTTCGAGGGCCGCCAGGGGCCGGGCAGCCGCACCCACCTGGCGTCGCCGGCCATGGCCGCCGCCGCCGCGGTCAGCGGGCGCATCGTCGACGTCCGCCGGCTGGAGCCGCGCTGAGCCATGCGCCCCTTCCGGACCCTCTCGGCCACCGCCGCACCGCTGCCGCGGGACAACGTCGACACCGACGCCCTCTTTCCCGGGCACTTCATCCAGCGCATGGACGTCGACTTCGCCCAGGCCCTCTTCGCCGGCTGGCGTTTCGACGCCGAAGGGCGGGAGCGGCCCGACTTCGTGCTCAACCGCACGCCCTTCCGTGGCGCCGGGATCCTGGTCGCCGGCTGGAACTTCGGCTGCGGCTCCTCGCGCGAACACGCGGTCTGGGCGCTCGCCGCCTGGGGCGTCCGCTGCGTCGTCGCCAAGTCCTTCGGAGACATCTTCTTCGGCAACTGCACCAACAACGGCCTGCTGGCCGTGGCCCTTCCCGAGGCGGCGATCGACGGGATCTTGACCGCCCTCGAGGCGGGGGCTGCGCCGCACATGACGGTCGATCTGCCGGCCCAGACGGTCAGCGGACCGACGGGGCGACTGGCCTTCGACATCACGCCGGAACGCAAGCGACGCCTGCTCGAGGGCCTGGACGAGATCGACCTGACCCTGGAGCGCGATGCCGCGATCGCCGCCTTCACGGCGACCCAGAGGCGAATCCGCCCTTGGGTGTTCGAGGCAGTTTCGAGTAGCTAACGACAAGACCGCCGGAACAGGCGGAAGCGAGGAGGAAAGGCTGACCCATGAGAACTCTGACCAAGTCCGTCGCATCGCTCGCCGTCGCCGGCGTGATGCTGGCCACCGCACCGCTCGCCAGGGCGGTGGATCTCACGGTGACCCACTGGGGCGTGCTGATGTACGGCGTGCCCTTCGCCGTCGCCCAGGCCAAGGGCTACTTCAAGGATGAAGGGGTCGACGTCACCGGCTTCATCACCTCCGAGGGCGGTGGCACGACCCTGCGCAACGCACTGGCCGCCGACACGCCCTACGGCGAGGTCTCGCTGAACGCCGTCGTCGCCGCCTCCCAGCAGGGCGTGCCGCTCACCATCGTGCACGGCGGCGTCCAGTCGATCGGCGACATCCTCTGGGTCACCCGCAAGGACGCCGATGGGATCAACAAGATCGAGGATCTGAAGGGCAAGGCGGTCGGCTATACCAGCCCGCGCTCGGTCTCGCAGTCGGTGCTGCTGCTGGCGATGAACGCCGCGGGCATCGGCCCGAACGACTTCGACGGCAAGGCCCTGGGGGGCATTGGCGCCGGGCTGACCGCCCTGGACGAGAAGGCCGTCGACGCGGCGACGATCCTCGAACCGATCTGGACCAAGGTGAAGGCCAAGTACAAGCCGGTCTTCCGGCCGGGCGAGATGCTGCCGTCGATCACCCAGACCGTCGGCGTGGTCCGCACCGACTTCCTGAAGGACCACGGCGACCTGATCCGCGGCATCATCGCGGCGCGCCAGAAGGGCGTCGAGTTCATCTACGCCCACCCCGAGGAAGCCGGCCAGATCCTGGCCAAGGCCTACAACCTCGACCCGGCGATCGCGGTGGAGGCGGTGCAGAACGTCGCCGCGATCAAGTACTGGAGCCCCGGCTCCATGGACCGGGAGTCCATGACCAACATGGTCAAGGCCATGCAACTGGTCGGTGCGACTCCCGAAGGCCCCTTCGACTGGAGCGGCCTGATCGACGAGTCGTACCTGCCCGAGAGCCTGCGCTCCAAGTGACGGGAGACGGCAGGTGAGAGAAGGCCGGTGACGGCAGTGAAGAACCTGCGCGCCGCGGCCGAGCCGCCTCCCGGCGAGGCGTCCGACGTCCAGGCGGCGGTGCGCGGGGTCACCCGGGTCTATCCCGCCGCCGCCGGCCGGCCGCCCCTGCACGCCCTCGGGCCCCTCGACCTCGACCTGCGCCGGGGCGAGTTCTTCTCCGTCGTCGGTCCATCGGGCTGCGGCAAGTCGACCCTGCTCGACCTGATCGCCGGGCTGGCGCCGGCGAGCGAGGGCGAGGTGTCCTTCGAAGGCCGGCCCGTCGGCAGGGAGGTGCCCGAGGGGGTCGGGGTGGTCTTCCAGGAGGACGCCTCCTTCCCCTGGCTGACGGTGCGCGACAACGTGGCCTTCGGGCTGCGGCGCAGCGGCCTGCCGAAGGCGGAGGTGGCCGAGCGGGTCGACCACGCGGTCGGCTTCATGGGCCTCGCCGCCTTCGCCGAGGCCTACCCGGCCCAGCTGTCCGGCGGCATGCGTCAGCGGGTCTGCATCGCCCGCACTCTTGTGACCCGGCCGCGCCTGCTGCTGCTCGACGAGCCCTTCGGGGCCCTCGACCAGCAGACCCGCCTGCTGATGGGCGACGAGCTGCTGCGGCTGTGGCGGGAGACGGGGGCGACGGTCATGCTGATCACCCACGCCCTGGACGAGGCGGCCATGCTGTCGGACCGGGTGGGCGTCATGTCCCGGCGGCCCGGCCGCTTCATCGAGATCCTGGAGACCGGCTGGGCGCGCGAGCGGGACAGCCGGGTGGTGTCGGACGAGCGCTTCGGCCGCATCACCGCCCGGCTCTGGTCGCTGCTGCGGGAGGAGTCCCTGGCCTCGATCGAGGCGGGCCGGTCGAAGTGAGCCGGGTCGGCCTGATCCGCCTGGCGGTCGTCGTCGCCTTCGTCGCGCTGCTGGAGCTCGCCACCCGCGCCGGCTGGATCAGCAGCTACAGCCTGATCCCGCCGAGCCAGATGGCGGTGGCGGCGGTGCAGATCCTGCTCGCCGGCAGGATGCTCGACGACATCCTGCTGACGCTGCAGAACGTCGCCGCGGCCTTCGTCCTGGCGGTGGTCGTCGGCTTCTTCGGCGGTGTGCTGCTGCATCAGGCGCCGCGCCTGCGCCGCGCGGTCGACCCGCTGCTGGCGTCCTACTACGCCGTGCCGGTCTTCATCTTCTATCCGCTGATGATCGTGATCTTCGGCCTGAACGCCTGGCCGCTCATCATCATCGGCTTCCTCTTCGCCGTGGCGGCCATGGTGGTGAACACGCTGGACGGCTTCGACCGGATCCCCCGGGTCTTCTTCAAGGTCGCCCGGGTGCAGCGGCTCTCCTGGACGGCGGAGGTCTTCCAGGTGACCCTGCCGGCGGCCGCCCCCTACCTCTTCAACGGGGCGAAGCTCTGCGTCGCCTACGCCTTCATCGGCGTGATCGCCGGCGAGTTCATCCTCGCGGGCGCCGGCATGGGCTACGAGATCGCCTTCGCCTACAACAACTTCGACAACCGGACCATGTACGGCCTGATGCTGCTGCTGCTGGTCTTCGTCACCACCGTCAACATGAGCCTCTACGCCTGGGAGCAGCGCCTGCAGCGCCGCCGCGGCGGGCGCTGAGGGGGACGGGGCAGATGGCGACCGCGACGACCAGCCTTCCCGCCGGCGCCGGCCGTCAGGCCCGCGACACCCTGCTGGTGCTCCTGGGCCTGATCGTCCTCTGGCAGCTGCTCCACTGGCTGGCCGGCAGCGTCGCCCTGGCCTCCCCGTGGGCGTCGGTGGTCCGGCTGGGAGAGCTGCTGGGGCGGGCCTCCTTCTACCCCAATCTGGCCGAGACGGCCCTGGCCTTCGGCCAGGCGCTGGTGATCTCGCTCCTCGGCGGGCTGGCCATCGGCGTCGCACTGGGGGCCAACCGCCTCGCCGGCGCGGTCGCCGATCCGATCCTGGTCGCGCTCTATTCCATCCCCAAGGTCACCCTCTACCCGCTGATCCTGCTGTTCTTCGGCCTGGGGATGGAGGCCAAGGTCGCCTTCGGCGCCATCCACGGCATCATCCCGGTGATCATCTTCACCATGAACGCGGTGCGGCACATCCGGCCGGTCTACCTGCGCTCGGCCCGGGTCATGCGCCTGGGGCCGCTGGAGACGGCACGCACCATACTGGTGCCGGCCTGCATCCCGGAGATCGTCTCCGGCTTCCGTATCGGCTTCGCCCTGACCATCCTCGGCACGCTCATCGGCGAGCTCTTCGCCTCCCAGCGGGGCCTCGGCTTCCTGCTGATGAAGGCGATGCACAGCAACGACACGCCCACCATCCTGGCGATCGCGCTTCTGCTCTTCGCCTTCGCCTCGCTCTGCTCCTGGGGGCTGCTGGCGCTCGACCGCCGGCTGCACCGCAGGACCTGATCCCCGGAAGGACCGCCGCCCATGCGCACGACGACCCGCTTCAAGCAGCTCATCCAGGCGCCCGAACTGCTCGCCATGCCCGGCGTGCACGACGCGCTGTCCGCCCGGCTGGCGGAGGAGGCCGGGTTCCAGGCGGTGACCATGGGCGGCTTCGCGGCCACCGGTGCGCTGATCGCCGAGCCGGACTCCTCCCAGCTGGGTCTGATGGAACTGGCCGACCACTACGCCCGCATCGCCGAGGCGGTCTCGATTCCGCTCTTCGCCGACGCCGACACCGGCTTCGGCAACGTCACCAACGTCGGCCGCACCGTGCGCGCCTACGAGCGGGCGGGCGTCGCGGGCCTGTTCATCGAGGATCAGGTCTTTCCCAAGCGCTGCGGCCACACCCCCGGCAAGGCGGTGGTCTCCCGCGAGGAGATCGCCGGCAAGATCAAGGCGGCCCTGGACAGCCGGCACGATCCGGACCTGGTGATCATGGCACGCACCGACGCGCTGGCGGTGCTGGGCATCGAGGAGGCGATCGCCCGGGCGCAGCTCTACCGCGAACTGGGCGCCGACCTGATCTTCGTCGAGGCGCCGCGCAGCGTCGAGGAGATGCGCCGCATCATCGCCGAGGTCGGCGGCCCGCACCTGGCGAACATGGTCGACTTCGGCGCCTCGCCCGACCTCAGCGCCACGGAGCTGCAGGAGATCGGCTTCGCCGCCGCGGTCTGGCCGGTGGCCAACGTCTTCGCCGTGGTGAAGGCGCTGCGTGCGCTCTACGGCACCCTGCGGCGGGAAGGCACCCTGCGCGGCGCCTCCGACCTCATGGTGTCGTTCCAGGACTACATGGAGCTGGTCGGCCTGAAGGCCCTGCGCGACCGGGAGCAGCACTACCTCGACGCCGCCGCCGAGGCGGCCGCCCCCGCCCGCCGCCGCTCGGCCTGAGCGGGCCGGGCCTTTCCCTCACCCGGCTCGCCTAGGCTCGCCACCCTCTCCCGCAAACGGGGGAGGGTTTCCTTCTCCCTCTCCCGCCGGGAGAGGGTCGGGGTGAGGGGCTTCGCAGGCCAGGAGAATGGTCCGCAGCACGCCGTCGAGGTTTGTCAGCACCTCGTTGTTCCAGAACCGCAGGAGGCGGAAGCCGGCCTTTTCGAGGGCGGACGTTCCCTGGCGGTCGCGGTCGGGTCCGTGCTGCCGGCCATCCACTCGACGATCAGGCATGCTTCCAGGCAGCAGAACTCGACGACGTAGCCCTCGATCGGATGCTGCCGCCGGAACTTCCACCCGCCCAGGCGGCGATCGCGCAGCGCGTGCCACAGCCGCCGCTCGGCGTCGGTCATCCGGCGGCGCAGCGCCCGGGCGGTCGTCGATCCTGCCATGCCGGCAGGATAGCAGCTCCTCACCCGGCCCGCTTACGCTCGCCATCCTCTCCCGCCGGGAGAGGGTTCCCTCTTCGGACGTCAAACGCGGAAAAGCCCGGCGCCTTGCGGCACCGGGCCTGTCGAACCGTCCCGCCGGCCCTCGTGCGAGAGCCGGGTGCGCGTCAGCCCTGGCGGGCCTTGTAGCGCGGGTTCTTCTTGTTGATGACGTAGATGCGGCCGCGGCGGCGCACCACGCGGCAGTTCTTGTCGCGCGTCTTGGCGGTCTTCAGGGAGTTGATGATCTTCATGTCGGCACCCGCTCTTGCCCGCCGGCGGCGGTTCTCTCCAGAAATTCGAGCGCGCCTTCTAGCGATGCCGGCCCCGCCTGTCAACGCGTGACGGCTGGGCTGCGCCCATTCAAACGCCATCAGGTCCCGCCGCGGTTTACAGTCCGGTGACGGCTTGCTATCAGACGCCGCGCTCAGGTCGACCCGGCTGCCGGTTCGGCTCGCGCCTTGTCGTGCGTTCGGTCGCGCGGGCGAGACGGTCGGGCGTCGTTGTTTCTCAGTCGTTGTTTCCCAGGCGCGAAAGAATCGGGTCGGCCACGCATGAAGATCCTGACGGGCAACTCCAACCGTCCCCTGGCGGAGGCTATCTCGGCCTACCTGAGCCTGCCGCTCACCAAGGCGGCGGTGCGCCGCTTCTCCGACATGGAGGTCTTCGTCGAGATCCATGAAAACGTCCGCGGCGAGGACGTCTTCATGGTCCAGTCGACCTCCTTCCCGGCCAACGACAACCTGATGGAGCTGCTGGTCGCGATCGACGCGCTCAAGCGCGGCTCCGCCCGGCGCATCACCGCCGTGATCCCCTACTACGGCTACGCCCGGCAGGACCGCAAGTCCGGCCCGCGCACGCCGATCTCCGCTAAGCTGGTGGCGAACCTGATCGCCGAGGCCGGGGCCAACCGCATGCTGGCCCTCGACCTGCACGCCGGGCAGATCCAGGGCTTCTTCGACATCCCGAGCGACAACCTCTTCGCGGCGCCCGTCTTCGTGCGCGATATCATGGCGCGCTTCGGCGACCTCTCCGACGTCATGATCGTCTCGCCCGACGTCGGCGGGGTGGTGCGTGCGCGCGCCATCGCCAAGCGCCTCGATGCCGACCTCGCCATCATCGACAAGCGGCGCGAGCGGGCCGGCGTCTCCGAGGTCATGAACATCATCGGCGACGTGCACGACCGCCGCTGCATCCTGGTGGATGACATCGTCGACTCCGCCGGCACCCTGTGCAACGCGGCGGTGGCGCTGAAGAACGCCGGCGCCAAGTCGGTCTTCGCCTACGTCAGCCACGGCGTGCTGTCAGGCGGCGCGGTGGCGCGGGTCTCCGCCTCGCCGATCGAGGAACTGGTGCTGACCGATTCCATTCAGGCGACCGAGGCCGTGCGGGTGTCATCGAACATCCGCCAGCTCACGATCGCGCCGCTGATCGGCGAGGCCATGCGCCGCATCAGCGAGGAGAATTCCGTCTCCAGCCTGTTCGAGGCGCCGCCGGCCTAGGCGACGCCCGCCGGGCTACGGCGGAAGGAAGCGGGCGGGCCGGCACCCCTGGAGGCCGGGCGCCCATGCCGGGACGGTCCTCGGGCGTGAGGGCCGTTCTTCTTGTGAACGAGGAGTCGACACGACCATGACCGAGATCCACAACCTGTCCGCGGAGAAGCGGGAACGGGCCGGAAAGGGGGCCGCCCGTGCCGCACGCCGCGCCGGCCGCGTTCCGGCCGTCATCTATGGCGGTCCGAAGGAGCCCGTGATGATCACCCTGGAAGACCGGGTGATCCGCCGCGAGCTGCAGAAGGCCGGCTTCTTCACCACCCTGTTCGACGTGCAGGTCGAAGGGGCGACCGAGCGGGTGCTGCCGCGCGACGTGCAGTTCCACCCGGTCACCGACTTCCCGCTGCATGTCGACTTCCTGCGGGTCTCGGCCGAGACGCGGGTGACCGTCATGGTGCCCGTGCACTTCGCCCACGAGGATGTCTGCCCGGGCATCAAGAAGGGCGGCGTGCTGAACATCGTGCGCCACGAGGTGGAACTGTCCTGCACCTCGGACCACATCCCCGACCACATCACCTTCGACCTGTCCGGCTACGACGTCGGCGAGTCGATCCACATCTCGGCGGTGAGCCTGCCGGAGGGTGTGCGTCCGACGATCACCGACCGCGACTTCACCGTGGCCACGATCGTCGCGCCGAGCGGGATGAAGGCGGCCGCCGCCGAGGCTGCCGCGGCCGAGGAAGCCGAGGAGGCGTAAGCCCCGCTCGGGCCGCCCGGAGGGCGGGCGGCGGCCGCGGGCGCACTTCGCGAGGAGGGACCCAATGCTGCTGCTCGCCGGCCTCGGCAACCCGGGGGAAGGCTACGCCCGCAACCGGCACAACGTCGGCTTCATGGCGGTGGAGGCCATCGCCCGCCGCCACGGCTTCGGCCCCTGGCGCAGCCGCTTCCAGGGCGACTGCGCCGAGGGCCTGCTGGGCGGGGAGAAGGTCCTGCTGCTGAAGCCGACGACCTTCATGAACGAGTCCGGCCGGTCGGTCGGCGAGGCGGCGCGCTTCTACAAGCTGTCGCCCGCCGAAGTCGCGGTCTTCCACGACGAGCTCGATCTCGCCCCCTTCAAGGTGAAGGTGAAGGTCGGCGGCGGGGCCGCCGGGCACAACGGCCTGCGCTCGATCACCGCGGCCCTGGGACCCGAGTTCAAGCGGGTCCGGCTGGGCATCGGCCATCCCGGCAGCAAGGAGCGGGTGCTGCGCTGGGTGCTTGGCGACTTCGCCAAGGCCGAGGCGGAGGATCTGGAGCGGCTGCTGGACGCGCTCGCCGAGGCGGCGCCGCTGCTGGCGCGGAACACGCTCGACGGCGACAACCGCTTCATGTCCCAGGTCAACCAGGCCTTCGCGCCGCCGCGCGCGGCGAAGAAGCCGCCCGGGGCGGCCAAGGCCGCTGTTGCCAAAGAGGGGTCGAGCGGGGAGAAGAAGGCCGCCGGCCCCGGCGAGGGCGACCCGCAGGGTGCGCTGGCGCGGGCGCTGTCGGCCGTGCTGGGCCGCCGGCCCGGCTGAGGCGGCCGTCCTCCGGACGAGGGAACGAGGACGGGGGGAACGAGACGGCTGGAACGAGGCGGCGGGAACGAGAAGGGCTCCATGGGTTTCAACTGCGGCATCGTCGGTCTGCCGAACGTCGGCAAGTCCACCCTCTTCAACGCGCTGACGGAGACGGCGGCGGCGGAGGCGGCCAACTACCCCTTCTGCACCATCGAGCCGAACGTCGGCCGCGTGGCCGTGCCCGACGAGCGCCTGGAGACCATCGCCAGGATCGGCCAGTCGGCGAAGGTCATCCACACCCAGCTCGAGTTCGTCGACATCGCCGGCCTGGTGCGCGGCGCCTCGCGCGGCGAGGGCCTCGGCAACCAGTTCCTCGCCAACATCCGCGAGGTCGACGCCATCTGCCACGTCCTGCGCTGCTTCGAGGGCGAGGTCACCCACGTCGAGGGCTCGATCGACCCGCTGCGCGACGCCGAGACGGTCGAGACCGAACTGATGCTGGCCGACCTGGACTCGGTCGAGCGGCAGCGCGATTCGACCGCCAAGAAGGCGCGCGTCGGCGAGAAGGAGGCGGTCGCCCGCCTCGCCGTGCTGGAGCCCGTGGTGGCCGCGCTGCAGGACGGCAAGCCGGCCCGCACCGTCCGGGTGAGCGAGGAGCAGAAGCCGATCCTGCACGGCCTGAACCTGATCACCGCCAAGCCGGTGCTCTACGTCGCCAACGTCGAGGAGGGCTCGGCCGCCACCGGCAACGGCCTGTCCGAGAAGGTGCGTGCCAAGGCGGAGGCGGACGGGGCGGGCTTCGTCGTCATCTCCGCCGCCATCGAGGCCGAGGTGGCGCAGCTCGAGGCGGCCGACAAGGCGGAGTTCCTGGAGACCCTGGGGCTGGAGGAGCCGGGCCTCGCCCGGTTGATCCGCAGCGGCTACGACCTGCTGGGGCTGCTCACCTTCTTCACGGTCGGGCCGAAGGAGGCCCGCGCCTGGACGGTGCACAAGGGGGCCCGGGCGCCCCAGGCGGCCGGCGTCATCCACTCCGACTTCGAGCGCGGCTTCATCCGGGCGGAGACCATCGCCTACGCCGACTTCGTGGCGCTGGGCGGCGAGCAGGCGTGCAAGGAGGCGGGCAGGATGCGCGCCGAAGGCAAGGACTACCTCGTCCAGGACGGCGACATCTTCCACTTCCGGTTCAATGTCTGATCCCGCCTGCGCAGCGTAAAAAGGGCGCGCCGACCGAAGCCGCACGCGCCCGAGTTTTCAGACCTTGGGATAAAGTTACCACGCCGAGTTGTGGCCGTCATCCCTCGAATGAGGGATGGCACTGGGCGTCGCCCGTTCACTCTGTAGAGCGCGCGAAAAAACCTCGGGGAAAACGCATGGGTGGTGGCATATAGTGCCGGACGGGGTTGGCCGCCGGGGATCTCCACATTGGCTGAGTCAGAGGTGGTGGATCGGATCTACGAGGCGGCCATCGTACCGGAGCTGTGGCCGCAGACCCTGCATGCCTTCGCCACCTCGGTCGGCGGGGTCGGCAGCGCCCTATACGTGCCCGACCCGGCCGGCATGCGTTCGGCCCTCTCGCCGGACATCGTCGCCATGTCCGAGGCCTTCCTGACCGACCGGATGTACGAGAACAACCGCCGAGTGGCCGCCGTCCTGGCACGGCGCCACCCGGGCTTCCTGCGCGAGATCGACATCTATTCCCGGGCGGAGTGCGACGCGGACCCGCTGCACCGCTGGCTGCAGGGCTGGGGACTCGGCTGGGGCGCCGGGACGGCCGTGCACGCCACCACCGGCGAGACGCTGATGCTCACCATCGAGCGTGCCTACCGGAAGGGTCCGCTGACGGACGACGAGGTGGGGCAGGCCGACGCGCTGCGCCCGCATCTGGCGCGAGCCGCCACGGTCTCGGCGCAGCTGCATCTCGAGCGGGCCCGCGCGGCGGTGGCGACCTTGGAAGCCATCGGCGTGCCGGCCGCCGTCCTGCGCAGCCGCGGTGCCGTAATGGCGGCGAACGACCGGCTGCGAGAGCTCTCCCCCCACCTCGTCTGGCGCGCGGGCGATCGCATCGCCTTTCGTGCGTCGGCCGCCAGCAGGATCTACGAGGCGGCGCTGGCCGGGGGGCCGGAACGGCCTTCGAGGCCCGTCTGGTCCTTCGCCGTGCCCGCCATCGGAGAAGCGTCGGCGATGGCGGCCCATCTGCTGCCGATCCGCCGGGCCGCCAACGACATCTTTGCCGGGGCGACCTGGCTGCTGATCGCGATCCCTGTGACCCGGCCGGCCGCGCCTGACGCAGGCCTGCTGCAGTCCCTCTTCGACCTGACCCCGACCGAGGCGGAGGTTGCCCGGGCGCTGACGGCCGGGGGCACGGTGGAGGAGATCGGACGGCGCCGCGGTGTCGGCTACCAGACGGTCCGCAGCCAGTTGAACGCCGTGCTGGCGAAGACGGGCGCGGCGCGGCAGGCGGATCTGGTCGCGCTGCTTGCCGGCTTGGCGTCTCCCGGTCCGTGAGGCCGTTCAGGAGCGGTGGCGGCTCAGGTAGTCGGCCTGTCCGGTTTCCAGCGTCCACTCCACCATCCGCCGCAGCACCTTGCCGAGGGCTTCGTCGAAGGCGCTGATGATGGCTTCGATCTCGTCCTGCGCGGCCACCGTCCGGTCCTGAAAGGTGGCGTTGCCGACGATCGTCCGGGTCGGCGTGTAGATCAGGCGAAGGTTCAGAGCGACCCGCACGTCCGGCTGGGGGCCGTTGAAGTACTCCGCCTGGAACTCGCGGATGTCGCTGGCGAGCTGGTAGTCGGCCCGCAGACCGATGGCCTGCCGCCCGACGGCGACGATCGCGTTGCTGTTCTCGAAGGACTCGATCATCAGCGTCTGCACCATGGACGACATGCGGGTCGTCCAGTTGGCGTTGGCGTAGTACTCCACCTCCTGCGGCCGGCGCATCAGGGCGATGCGGAAATTGTCGATTCCGGCGTTGGCATAGGGCTGCTCGACCACGAGCTGCCAGGGGACCTTGGGCAGGTTCGGCGGAAAGGTGCTCTTCGGCGTCAGGATGAAGAGGCGCGGCGGCGGGCGCTGGGTGATGCCCTGAAGCGGACAACCGGCGAGGGCGAGCGGCGCCATGGCGACGGCTAGCCCCGCCAGCAGGCGGCGCCGGTCGGTGGTGTCAGCGGCCATCGTTTCTCCCATCCTGGCCCGGGACATAGCCCGACTGGGCGTTGCCGAAGAGGAAGCGCGCCGGGTCGCGCTGGATTTCCTGGGTGGCGGCGTTGAGCGACACGATGAGCGAGCGCAGGTCGCTGAGCGCCCGGGCGAACTCCTCCAGTCCCCCGCCGGTGAACTGCCGCAGAGACGCCCTGTTCTCCTGCACCACCGCCGTCAGTGTGTCGGTCAGGCGTTTCGCCGAGCTGGCGGCGGCCTCCATGTCATCGAGCGCCTGCGGCAGCTTCTGCTGCACGACCGCGTCGCTGCCGGCAGCCAGCTTCTGCACGGCCTCCAGCGCCGCCGTGGTCTGCTGCGAAACGGTGCCCACCTCCGTGCGCAGGTCGCGGGCGAGATCCGCCAGCACCATGCTCGCCTCGTTGACGCTCGCCATGGTCCTGGCGCCGTCCTGCATGAGGTTCGAGAGGGCGGCCACGTTCTGGTCCGACAGCACGGCCTCCAGGCGGCCGACCAGCCGGTTGGCCGCTGCCAGCAGGTCCGGCGCGCCGCTCAGCAGCCTGTCCACCGCCGAGGGGCGGGTGGGGATCTGCGCCAGACCTTTCCCGGCAGCGGTGAGGGGCGCTGCGGACGGGGACCCGCCGGACAGCAGGACGGACTTCCCGCCGGTGAGGCCCTCGAGGTTCAGCATGGCCACCGTGTCGGTTTTCACCGGCGTGTCCGCGTTCACCCGGATCTGCACCCGTACGCGGCTGGGATCCTGCGGATCCAGCCGTACGTCCATGACCTGGCCGACACGCACGCCGTTGTAGTTGACCGCGCTGTTCTCGCTCAGGCCGCCGACGCTGCCGTCGAAGACGAGCAGGTAGTTGTCGTAGCGGGCGTCGAAGCTGACCTTCGTCAGCCAGATCGCGGCGGCGACCCCGCCGAAGGCCAGCACGACCACGAAGATGCCGACCACCAGGTAGTGCGCGCGTGTCTCCATCAGGGATTCGCCAAAGCTCCGTCGCGCGAGGTGTGCGGCTCGTTGGAAACGGCGGCCGCGCGGCCGCGCGGACCGCCGAAGTAAGCCTGCAGCCAGGGATGGGGATCGCGGGACAGCTCCGCGATCGTGCCGACCTTGACCTTGCGGTCCAGCAGTACCGCGATCCGGTCGCAGATGGAATGGAGGGAGTCGAGATCGTGGGTGACCATGACCACGGTCAGACCCAGGGTGCGCTGCAGGTCGCCGATCAGCCGATCGAAGGCGGCCGCGCCGATCGGGTCCAGCCCCGCCGTCGGCTCGTCCAGGAAGAGGAGGTCCGGGTCGAGGGCGAGGGCGCGCGCCAGGCCCGCGCGCTTGCGCATGCCGCCTGACAGCTCGCTGGGCACCTTGTGGGCGGCGTCCGGCGGCAGGCCGACCAGGGCGACCTTCACCGCGGCGATCTCCCGCCGCAGCGATGGCGAAAGCTGGGTGTGCGCGCGCAAGGGGACCTCGATGTTCTGCAGGACCGTGAGAGACGAGAAGAGCGCCCCGTCCTGGAAGAGAACCCCCCAGCGGCTCTTGAGTTTCTGCAGACCTTCATCGGAAAGCCGGCTGGTGTCCTGCCCCAGCACCTCGATGCGGCCGGCGGCCGGACGGCGCAGGCCGATGATGGTGTTCAGCAGCACCGACTTGCCGGTGCCCGACCCGCCCACCAGCCCCATGACCTCGCCGGGTTGCACCTCAAGGTCGAGGTGGTCGTGGATCACCTGCCGGCCGAAACGGGTCACGAGACCCTGCACGCGGATGACGGGGGGCGCGGGCAACGGCTCAGATCCCGATTATGGAGAAGAGGATCGAGAAGAGCGCGTCCAGCACGATCACCAGGAAGATCGAGGCGACCACCGCACGGGTGGTGTGGAGACCGACGGATTCCGCGTCGGAACTGACCTGCAGGCCCTGGAAGCAGCCCACGAGCGCGATCACGAAGCCGAAGACCGGCGCCTTGACCAGTCCGATCAGCAGGGTCGTCAGGCTCACCGCGCTCTGCAGCTGATCGGCGAAGCGGGCGAAGGAGATGTCCAGCACGAACAGCGCCATGACGGCACCGCCGAGGACGCCCATGACATCGGCGTAGAAGGCGAGCAGCGGCAGGGTGATCAGCAATGCCACCATCCGCGGCAGCACCAGCAGGGCCATGGGGTCGAGCCCGATGGTGCGCATCGCATCGACTTCCAGGTTGACCTTCATGGTGCCGATCTGGGCGGCGAAGGCGCTGCCCGAGCGGCCGGCCACCACGATGGCGGTGATCAGCACCCCCATCTCGCGAAGCACCGCCACGCCGACCAGATTGACGGTGAAGATCTCCGCGCCGAAGCGGGTGAGCTGGTCGATGCCCTGGTAGGAGAGGACGACGCCGATCAGGAACGACAGCAGGCCGACGATCGGCAGGGCATCGAAGCCCGTCTTCTCGATCTGGTACGCCAGCGGCGCCAGCCGGACGAGGCGGGGGCGGAACGGCAGCTGCAGGAGCGTCAGCGTCGCCAGCCCCAGGAAGGACGTCATGTCGCGCAGGGACGCGACAGCGTAGACCGTGGCCCGCCCGATCCGCATGAGCACGTCGGTGAGCGCCTGCGGCGGCCGCCGCTCCGGCTCCGGCCGCGGCAGTTCGCCGACGGTCTCGATGAGCGCGAGCCGGTCGGCTTCGCCCGAGAAGGTCACCTGGGCACCCTGCTCGCGCAGCCGGCGGGCGGTACCGGCGAGAAGCCAGGCCCCGCCGGTGTCCAGGCGCGTCACCTCCGTCAGGTCTATGACCGTGGTGTCGATACTGTCCCGCGGGAGCGAGCGAAGGTCTGCCTGGCGAGCCGGCAGCGCCGCGGTCGTCCAGTCGCCCTTCAGGCGCACCGTCCGCTCCGTCCCCCGCTCCTCTACGTCGATGGCTATCGCCGGCGCCTGCTTCATGAATTCGGTTCGCGGCCCTCGCGATGACCACGCCCGTGTTCTCGCATGGTTCCCGCGACAGCGGCAAGCCGCGACCGCGGCGCAGGCGGGCGGCCGGCTTTTCGGACGGCTGCTTCCTGCTATAGGTAGGCCGCCTTTCAGGAAGAACGACGAGGACCCGCAGACAATGACGGCGCGCGTGCAGCACTTCATCGACGGCCGGGCGGTGGCCGGCAACGGCGGCAGGACCGCAGACGTTTTCAATCCCGCCACCGGCGAGAAGACCGCGACGGTCGGCCTCGCAAGCACCGCCGATGTCGCCGCGGCCGTGGACTCGGCCGCACGGGCGCTGCCGGGCTGGGCCGCCACGCCGCCGCTGCAGCGCGCCCGGGTGATGTTCCGCTACAAGGAGCTGCTGGAGCGGCACCGGGACGAGCTGGCAAGCCTGATCAGCCGGGAGCACGGCAAGGTGGCCGGCGACGCCGCGGGCGAAGTGACCCGCGGCATCGAGGTGGTGGAGTTCGCCTGCGGCATCCCGCATCTGCTCAAGGGCGAGTTCAACGAGAACGTCGGCACCAACGTCGACTCCTATTCGGTGCGCCAGCCGCTGGGCGTCGTTGCCGGCATCACGCCGTTCAACTTCCCCGCCATGGTGCCGATGTGGATGTTCCCGGTGGCGATCGCCTGCGGCAACACCTTCGTGCTGAAGCCTTCGGAGCGCGATCCCTCGGCCCCGGTGCGGCTTGCCGAACTGCTGCTGGAGGCCGGGGCGCCGGCGGGTGTCCTCAACGTCGTGCACGGGGACAAGGAGGCGGTCGACGCGCTGCTCGACCATCCGTCGGTGGAGGCGGTGAGCTTCGTCGGCTCCACCGCCATCGCCGAGTACGTCTACCACCGCGGCACGGCGAACAACAAAAGGGTGCAGGCGCTCGGCGGCGCCAAGAACCACATGATCGTCATGCCGGACGCGGACTTCGACCAGGCGACCGACGCCCTGATGGGTGCGGCCTACGGCTCGGCCGGCGAACGCTGCATGGCCGTCTCCGTGGCCGTGGCGGTCGGTGCGGCCGGTGACGCACTGATGGAAAAGCTGACGCCGCGGGTGCGCTCGTTGAAGATCGGGCCGCACGACGATCCCGAGGCCGAAATGGGCCCCCTGGTCACCAAGGCGCACTACGACAAGGTGCGGGGCTACGTCGACCTGGGCATCGAGGAAGGCGCCAAGCTGGTCGTCGACGGCCGGGACTTCCGCATGCAGGGCTACGAGAACGGCTACTTCATCGGCGGCTGCCTGTTCGACGAGGTCACGCCGGACATGCGGATCTACAAGGAAGAGATCTTCGGCCCCGTGCTGTCGGTCGTGCGCACCAAGACCTACGACGAGGCACTGGCCCTGGTGAACGGCCACGAGTACGGCAACGGCACCGCGATCTTCACCCGCGACGGCGACGCCGCCCGTGACTTCGCCGCCAAGAGCCGCATCGGCATGGTGGGCGTGAACGTGCCGATCCCGGTGCCGATGGCCTTCCACTCCTTCGGCGGCTGGAAGCGCTCGCTGTTCGGCGACCATCACATGCACGGGCCCGAGGGGGTGCGCTTCTACACCCGCCTGAAGACCGTGACCTCCCGCTGGCCGACGGGCATCCGCTCCGGTGCGGAGTTCGTCATGCCGACGATGCGATGAGGCGATGACGGCGACGGTGGCACCGGCCCCGCAGGGCGGTGGCGGCACGGGATGTGCCGCCGACCGGCCGCTCGACGGGCGCCGGGGCTGCCTGCTGTCCCAGAAGTACCTGCTGGACCGGCCGGCGGGCAGCACGACCTACCTGCGGCATGTCGCGCTGGCACTGAGGTCGGCCGGCCTCGCCCTCGACTACCTCGCGCTGAAAGGCGCACCGGCCCTGTTCCCCGCACGCCAGCCGGCCTTCGGCCTGGAGAGCGTCCGAGCGCGCGGGGCCCGGCGGCTCGGGCCGGTCAACCTGCGGCCGGGGGAGCTGCGCAAGGCCCTGCTGAGGCATCGGTCGGCGTCCGACGAAGGCAGCCCTGCGACGGCGCCCCAGTGGAGCCTGCGCACGCCCGACGCGCGGGAGCGGGATTTCCTGCAGACGCGGCTGGCGGTTCGGCCTCCCGAGGTGGTGATCGCCAACTACTTCACCATGGCCGCGGCCTTCGACCTGCCGGCGGCGCGGCGGGCGGTGAAGGTGGTGCTGACCCACGACGTCTTCGGGCGGCGGCGCGAGGCCTTCCGGCGCTTCGGCCTGCGGGCCGACCTGCCCGACGAGCTGATCGACGGCGAACTGCTCTTCCTGCGCCAGGCCGACATCGTCGTCGCGATCCAGGAGAACGACCGGCGCTGGCTGCAGGAACGCCTGCCGGCCGCACGCGTCGTCTGCCTGTCCTACTGGCCGGAGCCCCGGTTCTGCCGATCGGAGCCCGCGGCGCCGGAGTGCCTGTTCGTCGGCGCCGACAGTTTCGTCAACCGTCACGGGCTGGCCTGGTTGCTGGAGCGGGTGTGGCCGATGGTCCGCGCGGCGGTTCCGTCCGCCAGGCTGCGCCTCTGCGGCCCGCTCGTGGCCGAGGGCCTGCCCGCGGTGGATGGCGTCGAGTTCGCCGGGGTGGTGCCCTCTCTTGCTGTCGCCTACGAACGAGCCGCGGTGGCGGTTGTGCCGCTGCTGATCGGCAGCGGCCTCAAGATCAAGACGATGGAGGCTCTGGCCTTCGGGCGCCCGGTGGTGACGACGCCGGAAGGGGCGGAGGGTCTGCCGCAGGGCCTGTTGCAACAGCTCCAGCCGCTGGACGATCCCGCCGCGCTCGCTGGGCGGCTGGTCCGCCTGCTGTCCGACCGGGACGAGCGGCGCCGCACCGAAGCAAGGCAGCGGGAGGCCTTCGTGGCTGCCGGCCCGGCCGCCGCCGGCGCCACCGAGCTGTGCGCCGCGATTGACGGTCTGCTGGCGAACCGGCGGATCTGATGTCAGCCGCGTCGCGACTGCTCGTGTGGTCCCCGGTGCCGCCGCAGAAGACCGGCACCGCCGACTATGCCGCCCTCCTGCTGGCGGACCTCGTGCCGCACGTCCCGCCCGAGCGCCTCCTGGTCGTCTGCGACCACGAGGCTCAGGCCGAGGCGCCAGCGGCGGAGATCGCCGGCTTCCGCGTGGTCGACCACCGGGATCGGGAGGCGCAGGCGAGGCCGGAGGACGTCAGCCTGCTGTGTCAGGCGAACAACGCCTTCCATGCCTACCTGCTGCCGCGCCTGGCGCGGGTCGAAGGGCGCCGCACCCTCACCCTGCTGCACGACCCGCAGATCTTCATGCTCCTCGCGACCGTCTGCAAGGCGGGCGGCTTCGGGCTGAGCCCGGCCGACATGCCGCAGCTCCTGCGGCCGCAGTTCGGGCCGCTCGCGGCCGAGATCGCCGGGCGCTGGGCGGATCGCCGCCTGCCGGAGATCATCCGCTTCACGGCTCTCGGGCAGCTGGGGGCCTTGCAGCATTCCGACCATATACTGGTGCACAGCCACTACGCGGCGCTGAAACTCCGGTTGGAGACGCGCCGCGACTGGCCGTTGCCGGCGATCCATGTGGTTGCACCGCCGAGCGAACCCGATGACGAGTCCGCCTGCGGCGACCTCCGCCAGGACCAGAGGTTCACGGTCGGAGTCTTCGGCTGGATCGCGCCGGCGAAGCGGCCGCTCGCCATCGTCTCGGCCTTCGCCGCCTTCGCGCGGGCGCTGCCGGCCGAGCAGAGGCGCCAGGTGCACCTGCGGTTCGTGGGCGAGCTCTCGTCGGCGCGATACGACCCCACGGCCTTCGCGCGGGCAGAAGGGATCGCCGAGCAGGTGAGCCTCAGCGGCTACCTGTCGGCGGCCGACTTCCGCCGGGAAATGGGCCGGGTCTCCCTGGTCCTGAACCTGCGCTATCCCTCGTGCGGCGAGACCAGCGGCACGCTGCTGCAGGCCCAGGGCTACGGCCGACCGGTCGCCGTCAGCGCCTATCAGGCCTTTTTCGAGGAGGCTGCGGACTGGCACGTGTCCATCGATCCGCGGCGCGAGCAGGCGGACATCGTGCGGGTGCTGCGGCAGTCCCACCGGGCATGGCTCGAGGGGCGGGTCGCTCGTCCGCCGGCCGGCGCCGACAGCTGGCGCAGCCGTCGGCCCCGCCACGACATGGTCGGCCTGCTGCGCCGTCTCGCGCCCGAGTGTCTCACCCAGCCCTGATCGTGAAAGGTCTCATGGCTTCCCTTGCAGCGCTTCTGGACTTCGTTCCCGTCTATGGCGTCTGGCGGCTGCGCCGCCGGCTGCGGAAGCTCGAACGGCGCCTCGAGCGTTTTGAGGCGATGACCACCGACGTGGACTTCATGAGCCGCATCTACGAGAGCCGGATCGAGGCGATCTACCAGAACCTCCTGAGCAGCGGGGACGTGCCCGCCAGTTTTCCCGCGCGCTCCGCGCAACCGGCGACCGCCGCGGAGACCAGTGCCGACGGTAGCGACCGCGCACGGTCATGAGCGTGGGCATGAGCGCGGGCGCCCGGCGGCTCGCGATCGTCGACCCGGCCCTGGCCGATCTGCGGGGACATCACGTCAACACCGCCTTGGATCTCACCGATGCCGCGCGGGCACTGGGCTTCGCCGTCGTCTGGCTGACGCACGCGGACCTGCCGCGTGAGCTCGTGCCGCCCGGCGTGACGTCTTTCGGGGTGTTCGGGCACACCACCTACGACCCGCCGGCCGGCAAGCGCAGACGCAAGCTCAAGCACCTGCCCGGCAATGTCCTGCGCTGGCTGCGGGAGCGGCGGAGCGCCGGACGGCGGCGGCGGCGCCTGCGCCAGGAGCTGCGCCGCGGACTGGAGTTGGCCCGGCTCGGTCCGGCGGACCATGTTCTGGTGCATACCGCGACCGTGCCGCTGGCCGAGGCGGTCGAATGCGTCTACGGGCGCTCCGGCGGCCGGGCTCTGCCGTTGCTGCACATGCGCAACTGCTACGAGCCGGACACGATGCCCGGCGGCGGCGGACGGCACTACTGGCGGGTGCTCGCCCGCCTGCGGGGTTCCGTCGCCGGTGGGCGCGTGCGCCTCTATCACGAGACCGATGCGGGGGCCGCCCTCGACGCGGCCACGTCGGGGGCGGAGGTGGGCGTGTGGCCCAACGCCCTGCCGGGCCGCCTGCTCGCGGCCCTGGACCGGCATGCGGCGGCCCGGTCGGACGAGCGCCTCGTCATCGGATTCTTCGGCGACGGCCGGGCGGAAAAGGGCTTCTACCGCCTGCCGGATCTGGTCGAGGGCCTGCAGGCCTGTGCGGATCGGGGGCGGCTGCCTGCGCCCGCCTGGCTCGTCCACTGTCCGCGGCCGTTGGATGCCGATCGACGCTACCACGAGAGCCTGCAGCGGCTGCGCAGGTTGCCGGGCCAGGTGACCCTGGTCGATCACCCCCTGCCGGTCGACGACTATTACGCTGCGGTGCTTGCGTGCGACCTGATCCTGCTGCCCTACGAACAGGAGCGCTATCGCACCCGCGGCTCGATGCTGGTGCTGGAGGCCTTCGCGTGCGGCAAGCCGGTCGTCGCCACGGCGGGCACCTGGCTCGCGGGCCAGATCGCGCAGGGCGCCGGAATCGCCGCCGCACCGGCGGAACTGGGGGAGGCCCTCCGCCGCGTTCTCGGCTCCTACGCCACCTTCGCCACGGCGGCGCGCGAACATGCCGTCCTGGTCCGCCGGCAACGCGACCCGGTGACCATCCTGCGTCGCCTGGTGGCAGCCGACCCCGTTTGCCCCGAGCCCGAGCCCGAGCCGCTTGCCTCCCCGCAGGATGCTGCCATGCTGACCGGTGGAAGGCAGCGGCGCTGAGGCGTTTGTCATGTCAGGTTCTTGCAGTTGCCCGCTGTGTGCGTCGGCTGGCTCCCTGTCCGCTGGCCCGCTTTCGGCTGGATCCGGCGCGGCGGCGGCGCCGGCCATCAGCTTCGACACCCGGCAGGCGGCCGCCCAGATCACCCGCAACGGTTACCACTGGGGCGACGTGCCGGCGAGCGGCGTCAGCCTGACCTACGGCTTCCGCACGAGCGGGCCGACCTACAGCGGCGGCGGCGACGACCTCAGCGGGTCGTTCGTCGCGTTCCAGCCGGCCCAGATCGCGGCGGCGGTGTCGGCCCTGCAGCTCTGGGCGGACGTCGCGAACATCAGCTTCGTTCGCGACCTCTCGGCGGGCGGCGGCTACGGGAACGACGCCTCCCTCCTTTTCGGCGGCTTCCGGATCGGCCCGTCCTACGCCTTCGCCTATCTGCCGAACCCCGGCGGAACCGCTCCCGCCGCGGCCGAGGGCGATGTCTGGACCAACGTGACCTACGACTACGGCGCCAGCGACATCGTCACCGACGCAGGGCTGACCGCCGGTCGCTACGGCTTCATGGCCATGATGCACGAGATCGGCCATGCCCTGGGACTGGAGCACCCCGGCGACTACAACGCCGGCAGCGGTGGCGCCATCACCTACGGCGAGAGCGCGCTCTATCGGGAGGACACGCGCCAGTTCACCATCATGAGCTACTTCGATGCCTCGAACAGCGGCGCCGACCACGTCGGGTCGGCCGGCACGGTCTACGCGTGGACACCGCTGCTCCACGACATCGCCGCCATCCAGGGGCTCTACGGGCCGAACCGGGCGGCCCGGACGGGAGACACGGTGTACGGCTTCAACTCGAATGCCGACCGATCCGCCTATCGCCTCACGTCGGCCGCCGCGCAGCCCGTCTTCGCGATCTGGGACGCCGGGGGTACCGACACCCTCGACGCATCGGGCTATTCGGTCGACCAGACGATCGATCTGAGGGAGAACGGCTTCTCATCCATCGGCGGCCTCACGCAGAACGTGGCGATCGCCGCGGGCGCCGTGGTCGAATGGGCGCGCGGGGGCAGCGGCGCCGACACCATGATCGGAAACGCCGCCGCCAACGCCCTGGACGGCGGCCCCGGCGACGACTTCCTCTTCGGCGGTGCGTCGTGGGACTACCTCGACGGCGGTGCCGGCCGGGATCGGGCGGCGGTCAGCGGCACGCCCGGCCAGTACTACGGGTGGGAAGCCGACGGCCTGCTGTGGATCAGCGACCGGATGGCGGGGCGCGACGATGGGATCGCGCTGCGGTCGGTCGAGGAGGTGACGTTCCAGAGCCCCCTCTACAACGTGCCCTGGGCGAACGAGGCGACGACCTTCACCCTGCAGACCGCCGGCCGGGAGGCGCAGGCGCCCTTCTGCTACGCCCTCCTGCCCTGGGTCACCCTGGGCGCCGGCGAGCAGAGGCCGGCGGCGGATCTCTTCGAAGCGGCCGATCCCGCCGCGAACGCGGTGTGGGGCTATCTGATCAACGACCCCGCGCCGGGGGGAGCCTACTTCAGCATCGACGGGGCGCGCGTGGCGAGCGGCACCTGGCAATGGGTCTCCATCCTCGACTGGGATCGGGTGGCGGTCGGCGCCGAGGCCGGCGCGGGCGAAAGCCTGCAGGTTCTCGGCAACGCCGGGGGCGTCTGGACCAACGGCACCTGGCTCTGGACACAGGCGAACCAGCAGCAGCCTCCATGGGCGACACCGCTGGAGCACGTCGAACTGGCGGGCGGCGGGACGATCGACGTCGACAACCTGTTCTTCGCCTACGGCAACGGCACCGCCATCACCACCTACGCCGTCCTCGATCCGACGGGGGCGGGGAGCCTGCAACTGGACGGCCTGACCCTGGCCAGCGGCACCTGGCAATACTTCAGCCCGGCGCAGTTCGACCGACTCGCCTATCGGATCGGTTCAGCACCGGAGGAACTGCAGTTCCGCGCCTACAGCGCCGGCGGGGCCTCGGACATCGTCGGCCGGAACGTCGGCCGCATCGACTGGGCCGCCTCGACGGAGACCGAGGCGGTGGTGCTCCCAGGCTGGTCCGCCTACGGCCGCCTCGACGCCGTCGGAGACCGGGACTGGATCCGGGTGGACCTGCCGGCCGGGCAGTGGGAGATCCGCCTCCAGGGCGCCGACAGTCTGGCTGGAAGCCTCCCCGACCCCTACCTGCGGCTGCGCGACGAGGCGGGAAAAGAGGTGATGGCGGATGACGACGGTGGGACCGGACGCGACGCCGCCTTGACCTTGACCACGGCCAGGACGACCACCTTCTTCATCGGCGCCGCGTCGTACCTCGATGGTTACAGTGGCAGCTATCGGGCGACCGTCCTGCCGGCGGCCACAGGCGCCTCGACGGCCGCCGACGTCTGGGCGGTCGCCGCCACGCAGGAGCTCGAAGGGGTCACGACACCTCTCGCGGGAAGCAGCGAACTCCTCCCCTGGGACGGCCGCAAGGACGCGAAGTTGCTGGGCCTCGCCGGCACGTAGTCACCGGCGGCATCAATGCACCATCCGCGGGAAGCCTGGTGGCTTTGTGAAAGCACGAATTGCATCGGGGCAGGGGGACCGATAGAAGTCTCCCGTTGAAGCATGTCCGAGGTGAAGGGCGGAATGGCGGAAGAGGCGAGCGGCTCGACACTGCCGAGCAAGTCGACGACGGAAGCTGCCGCGCAGATCCTCAGGGAGAACCTGTACTGGAACGACACGCTCGGGTTGCCCGTGGAACTGACCTACGGGTTCCGGTCTACTCCGCCGGCCTATTCCGCGGGCGAAAGCAACGTCGCCAGCTCGTTCCAGCGTTTCAACGACCTGCAGAAAACCGCCGCGCAGGTGGCTCTGGCGCTGTGGTCGGACGTGGCGAACCTCACCTTCGTCCCGGTCAAACCCGACGGCTTCACCGACGACGCCACGATGCTCTTCGGGAACTTCCTGTCGGGACCTGATTTCGCCTTCGCGGCCTTGCCGGAGACGAAGGACCGCAGCCCTCGCGCGTACGATGGCGATGTCTGGATGAACGGCAACGAAGCGGACATCGTCTCAGCCGAGGGTTTGTTCTTCGGCGGCTATGGCATTTACACCTTTATTCACGAGATCGGCCATGCCCTCGGGCTCAGCCATCCCGGCGATTACAACGACGGCGACGGGGACCTTTCCTATGAGCTGAGCGCCGTCTACCGGGAGGACAGCCGGCAGTACACGGTCATGAGCTATTTCGGCGCCGGTAAGACAGGCGCCGACCACGAGCCCGCCGAGGGCCTGGAGCTCTATGCCTTCACGCCGCTGCTGCACGACATCGCCGCGATGCAGCGCCTCTACGGCGCGAACATGGCGACCCGGACCGGCGACACGGTCTACGGCTTCAACTCCAATGCCGACCGCTCGATCTACCGGCTGGGCTCTCCGGAACAGGAGAGGGTTCTGGCGATCTGGGACGCCGGCGGCCTCGATACGCTGGATTTCTCCGGCTACGCGCAGAACCAGGTCATCTCTCTGTGGGCGGACAGCTTCTCGTCCGTAGGGTCGCTGACGCAGAACTGGGCGATCGCACAGGGCGTGACGATCGAGCAGGCGAAGGGCGGCAGTGGCGCCGACGTCATCTCCGGGAACGACGTCGGCAACGCGCTCTGGGGAAACGGCGGGGACGACACGCTGCTCGGCTTCGGCGGCGATGACTATCTGGACGGCGGGACGGGCTGGGACTGGTTGGACGGGGGCGAGGGGATCGACGAGGTCGGCTTGAGCGGCCGGCCCGGGCAGTACTGGAGCTGGACGTCGGACGCCTTGCGGATCGCCGACCGCCAGGCGGGCACCGAGAACGGCGTCGCCCTGACCTCGGTGGAGACCGCGAAGTTCTACGGCGCGATCTACAACGGGATCGGCGGCTTCAGCGGATTCTACTCGGCGGCGGTCGAGGATCTGGCGTCGAAGCCGTTCGTCTACTCGATCTACAGCTGGCTGGCGCTGCCGGAAGCGCCGTCGAGCTACAGCACCGCAGCCTCGGTGTTCGAGACCGCCGATTTCGACTGGGCCGGCGTCTGGGGCTACCTCGTCTACGACGGAACGGCGGGGGGTGCCTATTTCGAACTCGACGGCAGCCGCCTGGAGACAGGGGCGTGGCAGTGGGTCTCAGCCGCGGACTGGAGCCGGCTGAACATCCGCGCGTCGGCCGGCGAGGGCGAGAGCCTGCAGGTGATCGCCAACGTCGGCGGAACCTGGACCGACAACAGCTGGGTCTGGGTACAGGGCTACACGCCGGCGGCGCCGACCGTGACGGCGCAGTGGAACGTCGAGCTGACGGACGAAGACGAGACGGTCCTCGTCTCGGATCTCTTCTCGATCGACGGCCAGGGCCTGCCCGTCGATCGCTACCAGGTCCGCGACGCCGTCGGCGGCGGCGCACTGCAGCTGGACGGCGAGGTCCTCCGCTCCGGCCGCTGGCTCACCCTCGACGCCGAGGAGTTCGCGCGGCTGGAGTACCAGCCAGGGCAGGAGGAAGACGAGCTCGATGTGCGGGTAGCCACCGAAGCGGGCCGGTCCAGGCTGGCGTCCAGATCGGTGAAGCTCGCGGACTGGTCACCGGACAACGAAACGATAGCCAGGCTGGGCACGGACTCGACCGCCTACGGCACGGTCGGCTTCGAAGGCGACCACGACTGGATCCGTCTCGACCTCGCCGCCGGAGACTACGAGTTCGAACTGTCCGGCGCCGAGACCGGCGGCGGGACCCTGGAGCGGCCGGCGCTTTGGCTGCGCGGCGCCAAGGGCTACCAGGAAGCCTTCGCCCAGGAAGCAGAGGGCGAGCCCGCACGCTTCACGTACCGTGTCGAAGCGGCAGGGACCTACTACCTGGACATCGGCGTCATGGGCGACGACGAAGTCGGCACCTATTCCGTCGCCGTCGCCCGCCGGGATCCCGACGCCTGGGCCGCTCAGGCGACGGCGCAGCTCGCCCAGGAGGCAGCGCCCACGGTTGCGGCGCTGGCAGGAAATCCCGAGGGTGCTACTGTACGCAACGAGCTCTTTGCTGCCGCGGGCGGCTTCACCGGGACCTGACGGCGGTGCCACATGGCGGATAGGACGGGCGTGGAGGAACGGTTCGTCGACGGCTTGGCCGGCATCCGGGTGACCGGCAACCTGGTCCGCATCGACCTCGGCAGCCTCGCGCAGCTCGACGAGCCGGGCGGCATGCCGGACCCAGGACAGCAGAACGACCCCCGGTTGCCGCTGGTGCCGCGCGTGCGCCTGGTGATGACGACGGAGGCCTTCGGGCAGGTCTTCGGCGTGCTCGAACAGACGATGCAGGCGCTGCTGGAGCGCGGCGTGCTGCGGCGCACGGTGGCCGGAAGCCAGCGGCCGCCGGTGGCGGAAGGAATCGAGAGTGAGCGACCGCGGTCGGCCGGCTCCCCCAATTTCCCCGAAGACTGAGGCTTCCCCGGCCGCCGCGCCGGCGAACGACGACGCCCCGAGGGGGCTGCACAGCGGGCTGCAGGTGCTCGCCGTCCTCGCGCGCCACTGGGGCCTGGACCTCAGCCCGTCCCAGCTCGCGCACGAGCACGGCGCGGCCGGCATCCTTCCGGCCGAACGGCTGGCGACGATCGCCCGGGAGGAGGGGCTGCGGGCGAAGTCCGTCCGCCTCGATTGGGAGCGGCTGCAGGGCAGGGCCGATGCGTTGCCCTGCGCGGCGGTGCTCCGCAACGGCGAGGTCGTCCTGGTGGCGGGCTTCACCGAGGACGGCCGGATCCGGGTGCTCGATCCGCAGGCGGCGAGCGCCAAGCCCCTGCTGCTCGACCGGCAACGGTTCGAGGCGGCCTGGGCCGGCCAGGTCCTGCTGATCAGCCGGGATTTCCGCCTCGCCGACCCGGAGCGGCGCTTCGACCTGCGCTGGTTCCTCGGCCGCCTCCTGCAGGAGCGGTCGGCGCTGCGCGACGTGGTGGCGGGGGCCTTCGCCATCCACCTCCTGGCCCTGGCCGTGCCGATCTTCTTCCAGATCGTCGTCGACCGGGTGCTCGTCCATCACAGCTGGGCGACCCTCCAGGTCCTGGTGGTGGGCGTGGTGCTGGCGATCCTCTTCGAGGCGCTGGTGGGCTGGCTGCGCGGGCTGCTGCTGCTGCATGCGGTACGGCGGGTGGACATACGGACGACGACCCACGTCTTCCGCCACCTGCTGTCCCTGCCGACCCTGTTCTTCGGCCGCACGACCGCCGGCGTGCTGACCAAGCACCTGCAGCAGACCGAGAACATCCGGCAGTTCCTCACCGGGCAGTCGCTCACGACGCTGATCGACCTCACCGTGCTGCTGGTGGTCGTGCCGCTGCTGCTGTTCTATTCGCCCCTGCTGACGGCGGTCGTGATGGGCTTCGCCCTGCTCCTCGCGGGCGTCATCGGTTGCCTGATAGGGCCGTACCGGCGCCGGCTGGATCACCTCTATCGGGTCGAGGGCGAGCGGCAGGCGGTCCTGGTCGAGTCGATCACCGGCGTTTCCACGGTGAAGTCGCTGGCCCTGGAGCCCTGGCTGCGCCGGCGCTGGAACGAGCTCGCGGCGGAGTCCGTGACCGGTGCCTATCGGGTCGGCAGGCTGGCGCTGGCCGGCCGGACCCTCTCCCACCTGCTCGAACAGGGGCTGACGGTGGCCATCATCGGGGTCGGGGTCTTCCTGGTGTTCGACCAGCGCCTGACGGTGGGTGCTCTCATCGCCTTCAACATGCTGTCCAACCGCGTGACCGGGCCGCTGGTCCAACTCGTCGCGCTGATCCAGAGCTACCAGCAGACGGCGGTGGCGGTGAAGATGCTCGGGCAGGTGATGAACGCGAAGGCGGAACGCGATCCCGGGGCGCACCGCACGCGGCCGCCGATCGTCGGCCGGATCGACTTCCGCGGCGTCGGCTTCACCTACCCCGACCGGCCGTCTCCGGCCCTCGACGGCGTCGACCTTTCCGTTCCCGCCGGCGCCTTCATCGGTGTCGTCGGGCCGTCGGGCTCCGGCAAGACGACCCTGTCACGCCTTGTGCAGGCCCTGCATCTGCCGGAGTCGGGGGCGGTGCTGATCGACGGGATCGACACCCGCGACATCGACCTGACCCACCTGCGTTCCAACATCGGCGTGGTGCTGCAGGAGTCCTTCCTCTTCCGCGGGACGATCCGGGACAACATCGCCGCCACCCGCAGCGACGCCTCATTCGAGGAGGTGATCGAGGCGGCGCGGCTGGCCGGTGCCGACGAGTTCATTCAGGACCTGCCGCTGCGGTACGACACCCCCCTCACCGAGGGCGGCAGCGACCTGTCGGGCGGCCAGCGGCAGCGCATCGCCATCGCCCGGGCGCTGCTGCGCCAGCCCCCGGTGCTCATCCTGGACGAGGCGACCAGTGCCCTCGATCCCGACAGCGAGGCGGTGGTACAGCGGAGCCTGCGCCGGATCGCGGCGCGCTGCACCCTGCTGGTCGTCTCCCATCGCCTCTCCATGGTGCGCGAGGCCGACCGCATCCTGGTGATGCACAAGGGACGTATCGTCGACCAGGGGAGCCACCGCGAACTCCTGATGCGCAACGAGCTCTACCTGCGCCTCTGGCAGCAGCAGATGGCGCCGCAGTCCCCGGGGCGGGGCGATCCGTGATGCGGCGCCGGATGACCGAGGATCTCGACGCCTTCCTGCCGCCCGACCTGCGGCTGGAGCGGGCAGCCACGCCCTGGCCCCTGCGTGCGATGCTCTATCTTCTGCTCGCCATCGTCGGGGTCGCCATCGGTTGGGCGGCCTGGGCGAAGGTGGACCGGGTGGTCGTGGCTCAGGGCCGGGTCGTGAACAGCGACCCCCTGGCCGTGCTGCAGCCCCTGGAGACGGCGGTCCTGCACGCCCTGCCGGTGCGGGTCGGCGACCCCGTGCGGAAGGGCCAGGTGGTGGCCGAACTCGACGCGACCTTCGCCGGCGCAGACGTGGGCGCCCTGGAGCAGGAGCTCGACCAGGTCGAGGCCCGGATAGCCCGGCTGGAGGCGGAGACGGACGGGGCGGCCTCGGCCAGCCTCGCCGACGGCGAGGCGGCTGCCACCGAGCGGCGGCTGTTCGAGGAGCGGCGGGCCGTGCTGGAGGCGCGGGAGGCCGCCTACGCCGCCCGCCTCGCGGCCGTCGACCAGGAGATGCAGGGGGTGCGCAACGGCCTCGCGGTGGCGAAGCGGCGGCGCGAGGTCCTGGCCGAGGTGCAGGAGATGCGCCGGACCCTGCACGAGCGGGAGATAGGCTCCAGGCTGGCCCTGCTGGGGGCAGAGAGCGAGAAGCTGGCGCTGGATCAGCAGATCCAGGAGCAGACCGACCGGCTGGCGACGCTAACGGACCAGCGGGCGCAGGTGACGGCGGAGCAGGAGGCGTTCCGGCGCGACTGGTCGGCGAAGCGGGCCGAAGAGCTGGTCGAGACGCGAACCCGCCGCAGCCGGCTGGCGGGTGAACTCGCCAAGGCGCAGCGGCGCACCGACCTCGTCCGGTTGCTGGCACCTGCCGACGGCATCGTCCTCGACCGGGCGGACGTCTCGGTCGGCGCCGTCATCCCGGCTGGCAGGGCGCTCGTCACCATCGTTCCCGCCAGTTCGCGCTACGAGGCGGAGGTGGAGATCGATCCCCGCGACATCGCCTTCGTGCAGCCCGACGACCCCGTGCGGGTCAAGCTGGAGGCCTATCCCTTCCAGGTCTACGGCACCCTGGACGGCACCGTGCGGGTCATCGCGCCCGACGCCATCGCGCCCCCGGACCGGGAGACAGACCGGCCGGCGCCGCCGGCCTACCGCGCCTTCGTCGCTCTCGATCCGGCCGCTGCCGGCACGGACCGGCCCTTCGACCTGCTGCCCGGCATGCGGCTCGCCGCCGAGATCCGGGTCGGCGAGCGCTCGGTTCTCTCCTACTTCCTGCGCCCTTTCCTGCGGACGACGGACGAGGCGATCCGCGAGCCGAGCTGAGGGAAGCGGCTCAGGCGGCGCCGCGCAGCGCCCCGCTGTTGGCCAGGAACCAGTCGTAGGTGGAACGCAGGCCGGTTTCGAGGTCGATGGCGGGCTTCCACCCCAGGCCGAGGAGCCGGCTGGAATCCATCAGCTTCCGGGGCGTGCCGTCCGGCTTGCTGCTGTCGTAGGTGAAGCCGCGGTCGTAGCCGACCACACGGGCGATGGTCTCCGCGAGTTCGCGGATCGACAGGTCGTAGCCGACGCCGACGTTGATGTGCTCGTGCCCGTCGTAGGTCTCCATGAGGAACAGGCAGGCGGAGGCCAGGTCGTCGACGTGCATGAACTCGCGCAGCGGCTTGCCGCTGCCCCACAGCACCACGGTCTCGTCACCGCGCGCCCTGGCCTCGTGGATCTTGCGGATGAGTGCCGGCAGGACGTGGCTGGACGTCAGGTCGAAGTTGTCGTTCGGGCCGTAGAGATTGGTCGGCATGGCGGAGACGAAGTTCCGGCCGTGCTGCACCCGGTAGGCCTGGCAGAGCCGGATCCCGGCGATCTTCGCCACCGCGTACCACTGGTTTGTCGGTTCCAGCGGCCCGGTCAGCAGCGAGTCCTCGCGGATCGGCTGCTCGGCCAGCTTCGGGTAGATGCACGACGAGCCGAGGAAGAGCAGCTTCTCGACGTCGGTGCGGTGGGCCGCCTCGATCACGTTCGCCTCGATCATGAGGTTGTCGTAGAGGAAGTCCGCCGGAAACCGGTCGTTGGCGAGGATGCCGCCCACCTTGGCGGCGGCGAGGAAGACGGCCTGCGGCTTGACGGCCGCGAAGTACTCGCGCACCGCAGCCTGATCGCGCAGGTCGACCTCCTGGCGGCCGGCGGTGAGGATTTCGCAGTCGCGCGCCTCGAGCGCCCGAACGATGGCGGAGCCGACCATGCCGCGATGGCCGGCGACGAATACGCGCTTCCCGGTGAGGCTGTAGCTGGTCATGCGTCTCCTTCCGGCGTTGAGGGGAGGTCGGACCCGAAGGTCCCCTTCCGGACGAACAGCAGGTCCTTCTGGTCCAGCCGCCCGGAGTAGGGGGAGCGCCAGCCCCCGACGTCGTCGTAGAGGGCGAAGCCGAGCTCGTCCATGACCCCGAGCATCTCGGTCAAGGTCTTCGCGGAGGGAACGATCCTGTGGATGGTCAGCTCCAGGATCACCACGTCGATCCGCTCGCGCAGCGTCTTCGCCGCGCCGGCGACCACCAGATGCTCGGCGAACTGGACATCCACCTTGAGCAGGCCGCGCCCCTCGACGTCCAGCTCCGCCATGAGCAGGTCCACGGTGGAGATCTCGACGTCGATCACCTCGGCGACGTTGCTGACTTCCCCGATGGCCAGGAGCGAGCTGTTGTACTTGTCGGCCGAGACCGAGAAGTGGGCCGTCCCGGCGGCATCACTGAGAGCCTTCTCGACGATCACGAAGTCCTCGCGCACCCACGGCTCGTCGTAGGTGGAGAAGAGGGGGTCCACCAGGACGTAGCGACTGTCGGGATAGATGTCGGCGACGGTGGAGGACCAGATGCCGGTCGAGGCGCCGACGTCCAGGACGAAGTCCGGCCGGTAGCCGGACTTCGCCAGGCGCTCGAGGGAAAGGTAGACGGGGACCATGTCCTCGATCACCCAGGAGGGCGCCGGCGGGTCGAGGTAGTAGGCGAAGGTGTTGGCGTTGAGGCCGAACAGGCGCTGGAACCGGTCCTCCGTCGGCCGCCCCTTGGCGAAGGTCGTGTCGCGCAGGTAGCGCCAGGTGCCGGAGACGGTGAAGTCGTGCGACAGGGCGAAGGCCCGCTCGCGGACTTCGCGCTGTCGCTTCGGCTCGGCCAGGGCCTGGGCGGCCGCGGTGAAGCTCTCGCGCCTGTAGGGGCTGGTGTCGCCCAGGTCGAAGCGCTTCACGAAACCGGCCGCACCGCTCATGGGGTGGCCCACCACCAGCAGCGGGCTGTTGCTGGTGGCCATCACGAAGGGCATGCGCGAGGGAAGGGACAGCTTGGCGATGGCGAGCGCGTGGCCGCGCTCGGCGAAGGTCCCGGTGGGCACCACCACGAAGGCGGCCGTCTCGGCGGCGGCGATCTGCTCGGCCGTGGACGCGCCGGTCTTCACCGTTATCCCGGCTTCGCCCAGTTCTTCCACCGTCAAACCCGCGGCACCCGGGCCGCCGGGCTCGTTGCTGGGGAGCCAGGTGAGGCGCACGCCGGAGCCGGAGATCGTATCCGCCAGCGCGCGCAGCCAGTCCGTGTGCCAGACGTTGCCGAGCATGACGGCCTCGATCGCGCCGCCGGCGGGGCGCGACCAGGGCGCCGAGGGAGCCGCGCGGATCAGGCTGTCCTTCACCAGCGGCGGCACCACCCAGAATTTTCGGCGGAAGCTGTCCTGGTAGGCCGTCTGCAGCTCGGAGGAGATCGCGAAGAGGGCGTCGGCGGAGGTCAGCAGCTCGGCGAGTTCGTCATGCTTCAGGCCGTCCGAGAAGAGGCAGTTGTCGTCCATGACGTAAACGGCCAGCGGCGCCCCGGTGGCCGCCTTCGCCGCAAGGGCGAGCCGCACGTCCTCGAGATGGTAGGGGACCGAAAGGATGTAGCCGACGTCGTAGTGGCACAGGCGCCGGGCGACGTAGGCGGTGATCTCCTGCCGCAGCCACTCCGGCCGGTAGGGCAGCACGAAGTCGACCAGGGGCGAGGCGTCGTTCCGGCCCGTGTAGTGATTGAAGGCGCGGAAGGCCAGGTAGGGACCTGCCTCCTCGAGCATACGGGTCAGCAGCACGCCGGTGCCGTGAGCGAAGGAGATCTCCGCCGGCACCACCACCAGGTCGACCGTCGTCCTCTCGCCCGGCCGATGCCTGACGGACAGGCGGGTCTCCAGGTCCGGCAGCAGAGGCCGCAGACCGTTCAGATAGTCGCTGTCGATGGCGTTGTCTCTCGGCGGCATAGGCATCCCTCAAAACGGCTCAGGCCAGGCGGTCGAGCCCGATGACCTCGCTGGCCCAGCCGAGCGCCTCGTCGAACAGGGCGCCCGATTCGAAGAAGAAGACGTTTCCCCAGCTGTTCGGGACGCTGCGCCCCGGACAGGCCGCCCAGCGGATCGAATTGTCGGTCGCGTCCTGGCCGACCACCAGATGCAGGGGATAGCCGCGCCCCTTCATGACGCCGCAGTGGTCCGCGACGTCGTTGGCGGTGGCCCCGCCGTTGAAGACGAAGTCCCGCCCCCAGTACTCGACCACCACGATCTGGGGCCGCAGGGTGGCCGCGCCGAGCAGGACGCTGCGGTCGTAGCCTTCCGCATCGATCTTGAGGATGCCCGGCCGGGACGGCAGGAGGCCCGCCGCCGCCAGGGTGTCGAGGCGGCGGGCGGGGATGCGGATGGTGCCGCCGAATCGCAGCTGCTCGATCATCGGATGGCGGACGACGGTCGATAGCAGGCTGGTGTCGTAGGGGCGGTCCCCGATGTCGGCCACCTGCTCGACCGAACTCAGATCGATGGATCCGTCGTGGTCGGCGGCGGCGACGGCGAAAAGGTGGAAGTCGGGCCGGTCGGCGAAGCGGCTCCGCAGTTGCTGGGCCTTGCCGGGGGAAGCCTCGAAGGCGAAGGTCTCGAACCCGGCATCGAGCAGTACCGTGCTGAAATCACCCTTGTGGGCGCCGACGTCGATCGCGGTGCGCGCCTCCAGGAAGGGCCCGAAGAAACGGGCGAGATTCCGCTCGGCCTCGTCGCCCTTGAGCCACCGGTTGCGCGCCTGGGCCAGCAGCACCTTGCGGAGCCGTGGCGTCAGCACGACGCTCTGTCCGTCGAGCCGGACGGGTCCGTCCGTTCCGTCCGTGACCATGCGCCTATCCCTCTCGGCCGACGGCCTTGTACGAGGATCTCGCGGTTTCGCCGACCATCGCCTCCAGGGTGGCGGCGTTGGCGGTGGCACTGTCTTCCAACAGGCGGATCTGCGCCTCCACCCGCTTCTCGAAGGCGCGCAGGCGCGCTTCGTGGGCCGCGAGGTCGGTCAGGATTGGGATGCCGCCGGTCGCGGTCAGCATCTCGTCGTTGCGGCGGGCCACGTCAAGGACTGCGGCAACCGTCTGCTGGCCGTCGATGCGCAGCGCCTCGAGGTCCTCGCGCAGCCGCTCAAGCTCGTTGGCCACGCTGGAGGAGAGGTCGACCCCGCCGCCCAGCCGGGCGATCTTGGAGAAGCGACGACGGATCTTCTTGCGCTCCCGCATCACCAGGCTGACGGCGGACAGCCCCGCTCCGGCGACGGCGATGGCCGTCGCCAGGCTCGTCCAGCCCTCGCCGAGGTCGAGCAGCAGCGGCCCCGCCAGCAGAGGCAGAAGAGCGAACAGAAGTGCCGCCACGCCATGGGCGTTGCGGAGAGCTTTCTCGATGCTGCGCATGGGCGGGCCGGCCTCGATCTCAGGAGGGGGACTTCGCCGGCGTCTCGGCATCGGTCAGGTACCACCGCGTCGTCCGGGCGACGCCCTCCGCCAGGGAGATGCGCGGTGCGAAGCCGAGGGCCTCGAGCTTGGCGATGTCGGGGCAGCGCCGCAGGGTGGAGCCTTCCGGCAGGCTCTGGGGCCGGATGTCCGCTTCCCGCCCGAAGCAGCCGAGGACGACCTCGGCCAGGTGGGCGATCGTCACCTCGTCGCGCGTGCCGATGTGATAGACGTTGCGGTGCTCTCCGCGGGTGATCACCAGCATCAGCCCGTCGAGGAAGTCGTCGATGTAGATGAACGAGCGCGACTGCCGCCCGTCGCCCTGGATTTCGAAAGGCACCGCACCCTCGGGGTGTTTGGCCACGGTATCGCGGGCGCGCAGGACGAACTGCGGGATGACGTGCTCGAAGCCCATCGACGGGCCGTAGACGTTGTGCGGCCGGAAGATCAGCGTCTTCTCGAACAGGTCGCGGTTGTAGTTGGCGACCATGATCTCCGAGATGAGCTTGCTGCCGCCGTAGGAATAGCGCGGGTTCCACGGGTCCGGGATCATCAGCGGGACGGTCTCGGGCGTGGGGATGGTCGGCGGGGTCTGATAGGCCTCCGACGAGGAGGCGAGCACGAACTCACGGATGTCGTTGGCCCGGGCGGCGTCCAGCACCGCCTGCAGGCCGCGGATGCCGACGTCGAGCACCAGTTCGGGCCGCTTGTAGAAGTTCTCCGTGCCGTTGAGGGCGGCGAGATGGAGGATACCGTCGCAACCCTTGGCCGCTGCCGTGACCCTTTCCGCGTCCCGCACGTCGCAGTTCACCAGCTCGAAGGCGTCGGCGACGTCGGCCAGCCGGCTGCTGCGACCGCGCAGGTCGTTGTCGATGACCCGGACCTCGTAGCCGTCCGCCAGGAGGCGGCGGACCAGGGCGGCACCGATGAAGCCGGTTCCACCGGTCAGCAGGTAGCGCTTGGCCACTGGTCAGGCTCCCATCTGTTCGTTGCCGAGGCCACGGTAGAGAATGCCCTCGGGCATCGAATCGGCCTCCTCGCGATGCATGTTCCAGTAGTCGTAGACGATGCCCGGCCGGGCCATCCGCCGGGCGAGGGCGGCGGCCTCCATGCTCTGGAACGCCATGTGGTTGTTGGCGATCACCGCGACGTGCGCGCCATCGAAGGCGTCGGCCAGGCTCTCCATGGGATCGAGGCCGAAGGTGGCGCGGACCATGCCGGGCGGGACCACCGGGTCGAAGAGCCTGATCCGGCCGGTGGGGAAGGCCTGCTGGATCGCCTTCAGGATCGGCAGGGCCATGCTGCCGCGCAGGTCGTCGGTCGCCGGCATGCCCTTGAACGCCAGGCCAAGCAGCGAGATCGTCGGAGCCTCCGGGAAGCCCGGCAGCTTCTCGGCCTGCGCCTTCAGCATGGCGATGCTCTCGTGCGGCTGCTGCTCGTTGGTCGCGCGCGCGGCTCGGGTGATCGCCAGGTCGACGCCGACACTCTCCGCCGACTCGGCGAAGATGTGCGGGTCCTTCTCCAGGCACGGGCCGCCCACCGGCCCCGGCAGGGCCACGTTGGTGCGCGGATAGCCGAGCCGCCCTGCGCGGATGACCTCGGCCGCGTCCAGGCCGGCCTGGCTGCAGAACTTGGCGATCTCGTTGGCGAAGCCGAACATGACGTCGCGGTAGGTGTTGTCGACCAGCTTGGTCAGCTCGGCCGCCTCGAGCGAGCTCAGGAGCACCGTCGTCGGCGTCATGGTCCCGAAGATCGCGGCGCAGCGCGCCCGGATGTCGGCCGTGTCGGCGCCGATGATCTGCGGCAGTTCGGTGAGCTCGATGAGGGCGCGACCCTCCAGCGTCCGCTCCGGGCAGACCGCGATCTCGAAGCGCTTGCCCGACTGCTCGAGGATCGGCGTCACGATCCGCCGTGCGGTGCCGATCTTCACCGTGGACCTCAGGATCACCAGGTCGTCGTCGCGCAGCACCTCGCCGACCTGCCGGGCGGCCGCCTCGACGGACCGGACCGAGACGCGGCCGTCGCCGCCCAGCGGGGTGCCGACGGTGATGATGTAGACGCTGGCGCCGAAGCTGGCGTCGGCTTCGCGCGAGGCGCTGAGGTGGCCGGAGGCGATGACGCGCTGAAGCTTTTCGTTGAGGCGCGGCTCCCAGAAGTGGGCCTCCCCGCGGTGCAGCTTGTCGAGCACCTCCTGGCGGACCTCGATGCCGTGCACCCGGAAGCCGCGGTCGGCCATCGCCACGGCCAGCGTCAGGCCGACGTAGCCGAGGCCGAGGACGCAGATCGTCTTGTCCTTGAGGTTCTGGGGCAGGGTCATCGAGCGGCTGTCCGAGCCGGAGTGATCATTTCCCGATGCGTCGCCGGCAGACCGGCGATGTATCCAACGAACATACTGCCCACCACTCCTCGAACGGCGCACCGGTCCTGCCACGGTCGTCACGGGCAGGCCAGCGCTTTGGCGAATTGCACTGCGATGCTGAGCCCCGGCGCCTGTCTAAACACATAGCCGGGGGAAGGCCAGCCTATCGTCCTCCCCGCCAACGCCGCTGCGGCGAAGTGGTTGTGAGGTCCATGCTGTGAGCATCTTGATCATCGGGCGGCGCCGTGGCCGATGTGGCCGAGGGAGCTGCCGGACCTGTGTCCGCGGCGGGGGAGGGACCGGAAGAGATGGCGAACCCGTCGGCGGGGCGGCGGCGGCCGATCGACGTATCCGTGGTTCTCAACGCACACCGCGAAAGCCGCTATCTCGGCCGGACGCTGGAGTCCCTCGGGCAGGCGGCGGCCTTCGCCGCCGCCTTCGGCCTCTCCTCGGAACTGGTGCTGGTGCTGGACGACCCCGACGAGGCGACCTGCCGCCTCGGGCGGGACTTCCGCGCCGACGCCTTCGTCCACGTGACGGTGGAGGAGGTGGCGAACAGATCACTCGCGGACAGCCGCAACGACGCTGTCGCCCTGTGCAAAGGCGCTTTCGTCTCCCTGAACGATGCGGACGACCTCGTCTCCTACAACAAGCTGAGAGAAAGCGTCCTTGCGCTGGGGCAGCGGGCGAAGATGCGGTCGTGTTTCCCCAGTACGTCATCGGCGTCGGCGATCGCTACTTCGTCTCGGAGATCGGGGACAGCGAGACGATCGATCCGCTGCTGTTCGTCTCCCACCACCCCTACCTCTCCTGGCTGTTCTGTCATCGCTCGCTGTTCGAGGGGCGGCGGTTCCGGCGCCACGACCACACGGCTGGGCGCGCCTACGAGGACTGGCAGTTCAACGCAGACCTGCTCGCCGACGGCTGCCGTTTCGCGGTGGCCCCGCGTGCGGCGCACTTCTACCGGCAGCACCGCGGCAGCCTGATGGCCGACGCGGCCGCCCGGGACTTTCCGGTGCTGCCGCATCCGAGCCGGCTGCTTCTGCCCGAGACGATGCTGCGGCTGGCGGTCACCCGGCCACCAGAGCGTGCGGCGCCGGTGGTCGACGCCTCCCGTGGCCTGGTGGAGCGCTACCTGGGAGATCCGATCAACCGTGAGCTCATCCGTGCCGCGAACCTGATCGACCCGGTCGTCGCGGCGCCCTCGATCGCCGCCGGCACGACCTACAGCTGCAAAGGGATGATTCCGAAGGTCGGGCGGGTCTACCGGCGCCTGTGCGAATACATCGGCGGCCGGCACTACGACGACATCCTGCTGGTGCCATTCATGGCGCCGGGCGGCGCCGAGAAGTACATCGCGCAGGTCATGCGGGCGCTGATCGAGACCGGCCTGTCGTCCGGTGTCCTGGTGATCGCGATGCAGGCCCATCAGCAGCCCCACGCCAACCTCGACCAGTTGCCGGCGGAGGCCACCTTCCTCGATGCCTTCCGGGTCGCCGAGGCCCTGCCGCAGGCGGACCTCTTCCTCTGCATCATGAAGCTGATCGACTGCTTTCCGGAGGCCCGGCTGCACGTCAAGCCCGCGGAATCGACGCTTGCATTCTTCGCCAGCTACAGACGCCAGTTGTCCGGCCGCCGGAACATCCTCTACCATTTCTGCAACGACGCTGTGGTCTGGAACGGCTTCCGCCATCGCCTCGCCTTTCTGCCCCAGTTCATCCAGAGCAACCTGGACGCCCTGTCACTCGTGGTGTCGGACCATCAGAAGGTGCTCGACGAGCAGTTCGTGCATGTTCCTGTTGGCTTGCGGCCGCCGGCGGTCAGCATCCCCGCCTGCTGCCCGCTGGAGCCCGTTCAGGGCCGGGCGCAGACGGCCGGCCGCATCCTGTGGGCGTCCCGGCTGGACAGCCAGAAGCGGCCCGGCCTGCTGCCGCTGATCGCCGGGAAGCTCGGCATCTCCCTGCCGGAGGTCCACATCGACGTGTTCGGCAGCTCCGTATTCGGGAGCTTCGACGCCACGGCCTGGGCGGACCTGCAGAACCTGCACTATCGGGGCCCCTTCGCGCGCTTCGCCGACGTCGACCCCGCCGGTTACGACCTGCTCCTCTACACGTCCCATTTCGACGGCTGCCCGAACGTGATCCTGGAAGCCCTGGCGCACGGCCTGCCGGTGGTCGCGCCGGACCTCGGCGGCATACCCGAAGTGGTCCACCACGAACTGACCGGTCTGCTCGTCGAGGACGATGCCGACGACGGGCGGATAGCGGCCGCCTACGCCCGGACCATCGTCCGGGCCTATCGAGAGGACGGGCTGCTGCGACGATTGTCGGCGGCCGGCCGGGACCTTGTTCTGACGCACCGAAGCCGAGAGGCCTTTCATGAGAGGGTGGTCGATGCCTTTGCGCAGCTCTGAGCGCAGTCGCCAAGCCGGCCTGGTGGACCGGCGATGACGGTGGTCGAACTCGCCCCCGGCGGGCTGCCGGAGGAACGGGCGCGGCTCGCGGAACTGGAGAATCAATGCCGGGAGCAGCGGGAGGCGATGCGTGCGCTGCAGGAGCAGCTGGCGGATCAGCGTCGGCAGCTCATCCTGCACCTGGAGGATCGTGCCGCCGCGGCCTGGAGAGGCGGCCCGGCTCCGCGCGAGGACCGGCTCATCTCCCAGCTCTTCTCCCGCAGCGGGCCCGGCGGCAAGCCGCCCGCCTACTACCTCGAGGGCGAAAGGCGCCCCTGGTGGCTGGTCGCGCTGCGCCAGCCTTTCAACGTCACCCGCTGGACCATCCTGCGCCGGGTACAGCGGCGCCGGCGCAAGCGCGCCTGACCGACATCGACCCGGAAGGTCACGCACGGTCCGCCGAGGGCTGGTGAGCGGCCGCCTGTGCCTGGGCTTCCCGCAGACCTTGTCGGAAGCGACCGGGGTCGAGGGCGGCGAGGCGGCGCTCCAGCAGCGGATGCAGCCGTGCCGGCAGCCAGCCCGCGTGGGCATGCGCGAGGCGGCAGAGACGATAGGTGACCAGTCTCGCGGTTGCCAGGTGGACGGAGCGCTCTAGCCGCTCGGCCTCCGCTGCGCACTGCAGAGCGAGCGCCTCCCACCGGCCCGCGTCGCGGCGCCCTTCGTCGAGCCTTCGCAGCGACTCCGCCAGAGCCTCACGCAGGGTCAGCGTCTCCGACCGCAGGGCTGCGACCTGCCCTCGGGCCGCCTCCAGTGCGGCGGCCTGCGCGTCCGCCCGGCCGCCTGCCGCCGCCGCCTGCGCCTGGGCCTCGGCGCGATCGGCGGCCGCCGTCGCGGCCTCGTGCGCGGCTCGGGATCTGGCTTCTGCCGTCCGGTCGAACAGCTCGCGCAGCAGGGGCGCGGCTGCGTCCAGCGCCGCCCGTTCGGCGTCGAGGGCCGCTGCGGCAGCCGTGGAGGACGGATCGGTCTGCAAGTCGCCCAGCAGGCGATGAACCCGCTCCGCCCAGTCGGCCGCCGGCCCCGTGGAGATGCGCGGAGGATGGAACAGCCGCCGATCGATGAAATCGCCCAGCCGCTCCTCCGCATCGGCGGCCATCTGTGGCCGGTCGACGGCAAGCCGGCGGAGGGCGGCCGCGAGCGTCTTCGCGGGCGCCTGGATGAAATCGTCGGCATCGAAGAACACCCGCCGAAGTCCCCTGGAAAAGAACTCCGCGTCCAGGAGGTAGCGCAGCCAGAGGAGCACCGACCGATCGGGATCCAGACTGTCGCGCCGCCGCAAGGACTCCCCGACGGCGGAAGGATGCCGGACCGGCACGATCACGAGCGGCTCCCTGCCGCTGTCGCGGAGGGCGCACAGCCAGACCGGTGCCAGCAGGCAGAGCCGCGGGTCCTTCAGCACGACGAGGTCGGTGTGCGGAAGGAAGGCGCTCTCCAGAAAGCTCCGCGCCTCGGCTACCATCGCGGCGAAGGGCTGCCCCTCGAAGGCCGCGGCCGGCATGCCCCGCGGGTCCAGGTCGTGCCGGTCGGCCCGCGCCAGCATCGCATCGTTGAGCTCGGCGAGGCCGCGGGGCTCGAAGAAGCCCTTCGGGTTGTCCGCGCGGGCTGCGAGCATCGCCGTCGGTGCCGTCGCACCCAACTGCACGAGGGCCCCGGCAGTGGCCGAGGTGGCGCTGCGGTGCATGCCCAGGATCAGCAGGCAGGCCCGGCCGGGGCGCCCCGCTGCCCCCGGCCCGACGGCTGCGGCCCTCGCCGGCCGGTGGGGGCCGCCACGCGGCGGGATCATCGCTCCTCCGCCAGCCGCCCCGCCCGGTCGGGGCGACCGTTGGTCTTCTCCTCCCGTGCCTGCCGTAGTGGCCGCATCCGGGCGATCTCGATGTTCGGGAGGGTGGCCGGCAGATGGTCGGCCGCCAGGGCCGGGGCGTGCTTTTGCCTGAAGAGGGCGCGGTTGCGGGTTCGCAATTCGATCACCCACGCCTGGGATGTCGCACTGCCGAACTCCAGGTGGTCGACGACGGCGGCCGGTTCATAGACCACGCGGTACCCGGCCGCCCGGATCCGCATACAGAGGTCCGTTTCTTCGTAATAGGCCGGCGCGAACTGTTGGTCGAGGCCGCCCAGCGACATCCACAGAGATCGGCGCACCAGCAGAAAGGCGCCCGAGCAGTAGTCCACGTCCCGCCGGGCGAGATACTCGGGCCGATCGGGCAGGTCGCCCCGGCCATAGCCGCTGCAGCTGCCGTCGCGCCAGACGATGCAGCCGGCCTCCTGCAGCAGTCCGTCGGGCAGGATGATCCGGCCGCCGACCGCGCCGATGCTCCGGTCGCTCTCGATCGTACGGAGAGCGGCCGCGATCGCCCCGTCGCGCGGCACGGCGTCGTTGTTGAGCAGCAGCAGGTGCTCTCCGCGCGCCATGTCGGCCGCCTGGTTGGCTGCCGTCAGAAAGCCTGCGTTGTGCGGGTTGGCGATGATCCGGCAGCCGTCGAGCCGCGCGAGAAGGTCCCGGGTCCGGTCGGTCGAGGCGTTGTCGACGATGATGACCTCGGCCCCCACATCCTCCAGCTTCGTCAGCGCCCGCAGACAGGCGAAGGTCAGCTCCGCCTGATTCCAGAGCACGAGCAGAACGGACAGCCGGGGGTGGTCCGAGGCGGGGAGGGCGAGTCTTTCCCCGCTTTCCAGTAGTCTCGTGAGCGCCGCCTCCTGTGCAGCACGGAACCGGGCCTTCGCCAGCGTCCGCGCCGCCAGAGCCCGCCGTCTGGCTTCGCTGCGCTCCAGCTTCGTCAGGGTCGCAGGGGAAAAGAGCAGGCGTTGCAGCCGCCCCGTCCCCAGGACGCGGTAGGCCAGCCAGAGCGCGAACCGTCGGCGGAGGCTGCGTCGCTTGCCCTCCGGCACAAGGTCCGCCGGCGGCTCCGCCGTCTGAATCCCGGGAGCGTCGATCATTCTCCTCGTCCCGCCGTCACCCGACGATGGCCGCTGCGCGGGCGCTGCCGGGTGCCGACGAGTATGCGGCGGTCATGTCGCCTATTCCGACAGCTTTCGACCGAACTCGTCTTCGAGGGTCTGGATGGCGAAGAGCTTGGCGTAGACGCCGTCGAGCCGGGACAGCTCGTCGTGAGTCCCCGCCTCGACGATGGCGCCGTCCACCATCACATAGATCCGGTCGGCATAACGCACCGCCGGCAGGCGATGGTCGACCACCAGGACGGCGCGATCCTGCGCCGCCTCCGTCACGGCGTTGCGGATCGCCTCGCCCGACTCCCGGTCGAGCGAGGCCGTCGGCTCGTCCATCAGCAGGATCGGCGTCTGCCGCAGGAGCGCCCGGGCGAGTGCCACCCGCTGGCGCTGCCCGCCGGAGAGGAAGCAGCCGCGCTCGCCCACCCGGGTCGCGTAACCCTCGGGCAGGTGCTCGATGAAGCCGTGGGCGTTCGCCCGCTTCGCGGCAATGACGATGTCGTCCTGCGAGGGGTCCATCACGCCATAGGCGATGTTGGCCGCGACCGTGTCGTCGAACAGGAAGGTCTCCTGACTGACCAGGGCGACGGCCGCACGCACGCTGTTGACCGTGGCGTCCTTGACGTCGTGGCCGTCGATCCGGATCGAGCCCTCCGGGATGTCGTAGAGGCGCGAGATCAGGTTGATGAGCGTCGACTTTCCCGAGCCTGACGGGCCGACCAGCGCCGTCACCTTGCCCTTGGGGATCTCCAGCGAAACGCCCTTGAGGATGTCGGGGCCGTCCCGGTAGCGGAAACGGACGTTCTCGAAGACGACGCCGGCCTCCGGCTCGCCCGGCGCCAGCCCCGGGGCCGCCAGCTCGACCGCGCCGGGCTTGTCGACGATCGTCGGCCGCATGTCGAACAGCCCGCGGATGCGGCTGACCGCCACCATGCCTTCCTGAACGTCGCCGAACACCTCGCCGAGCCGCTTGAGGGGGCGTTGCGCCAGAAACACGGCGGTGAGGAAGCTGGCGAGGCTGGCGAAGGCGTCGGGGCCGCCGGTGCTCGCCTGCACCGCGGTCAGCAGGATCACGGCGGCGATCGCCGCGCCGCCGGTGATCTCGTTCAGCGGCCGGGTCGAAGCCTTCGCCCGCGTCACCTTGATCGCCCGGCCCTGGCGCTGCTCGGTCAGGCGGGCGTGGCGGATGCGCTCGTATTCGGTGGTGCCGGAGACCTTCACCAGGCGAAGGCCCTGCAGCACGTCGGTGACCAGGGCGGTGAGCGCGAAGTTGACCTCGATGACCTTGTCCACCCGCCGCCGGATCTTGCGGCCGATGGAGTAGAGGCCGAAGGCGAAGACCGGCAGGATCGACAGGGCGATCAGCGCCAGCACCCAGTCGCGCAGCACCATCACTCCCGCGAGGAAAAGGAAGGTCACGCCGTCGCGGACGATGCCGATCGCGAGCTGCGACAGGCCGGTCATGGCACGGCCGGCCTCGGCGGTGCACATGGCGATCATCCTGCCGGTGTGCTCGCCGCTGGTCTGGCGCAGGTCGGCCCGTAGGATGGCGCCGAAGATGTCCTTCTGCAGCGCGGTGAGGACCCGCTGACTGACGATCTCGTTGATCACCACGCTGGCGTAGAGCGCCGCCCCGTTGACGCTGACGCAGCCCATGATGGCCAGCGGGATCAGCCAGATCATGCCGCTGTCGTCCGAGGTGGCCACGGAGTTGATCGCCGGGGCGATGAGCCAGGCGAGCAGGGCCAGAGCCTGGGCCGAGATCAGGGTGAGGACGAAGGCGAGGGCGACGAGCTTGACGTGCTGGCGCAGGTAGTGGCGCGTCATCCACAGGGCGGAGTCGACGAGCCAGTTCTGCCGGATGCGCTGAAACACGCCGGGTCGCTGCTGGGTGGGTACCTGAACCGTATCTGTCGCCATCGGGACCGCTATCGTCTTTCCCGGAACGTCTCGCCGGCAGGGGCCGGCCGAGCGACCGGCCGGCCGGGGCCAGTCCGGCCGGGGCCAGTCCGGCCGGCGAACCCTGGACGGCCAGAGCTAGAGGAACGACCGCCCGGCCTGCAAGGACAAAGCACCCGCCGCGTCACCGGCGCCTGCCGCGAGCGACCCGCACCGTGCCGCCGCCACATCTCCGACCTCGCCGGATCGGCCGTCATCTCCGCGCGGAGATCTGCTCCAGCCCGGCTGCATCGAAGCGGAAATCCTTCGCGCAGAACTCGCAGGTCATCACCAGACCCCCGTCCTCCAGCGTCATGCTCTCCAGATCCTCGGGCGTAAGCGTCAGCAGGATGCCTTCGAGGCGCTCGCGCGTACAGCGGCAGCCGACCCGCAGAGGGCGAGGTGGAAAGACCCGGACCCCCTCCTCGTGGAAGAGCCGGAACAGAAGCGTCTCCGGGGACAGCACCGGGTCCAGCAACTCGTCCTCGGTGCAACTGGCCATGAGGATCAGCGAACGCCGCCAGTCCTCGTCGGCGATCGCGCTGGTCTCCCCGCCGGCGCTCTCCGGGATCCTCTCGATCAGCAGGGCGCTCGCCCGCCAGCCATCGGCGCCCTGCCGAGCGGCGACGAGAATGCCGGCGTTCACCTGCTGCGACTGCCGGAAGTAATGCAGCAGGCTGTCGGTCAGGCGCGGCCCCACCAGCTCCACCAGACCCTGATAGCGGTCCGTGTGGGGGCCCTGATCGACGGTGAAGGCGACGTGGCCCTGGCCGAGCCAGTCGGCGACCTCGTAGGGGGGGGCCGCATCGGCGCGTGCGGCCACCGCTTCGTGGTCGAAGCCCACGTAGCCGCGGACGTCACCGGCCGAGGTGACGTCCATCACCATCGTCCTGACGGCGCCGTCGCCCTTCGTCTGCAGGGTGAAGATGCCGTCGTACTTCAACGTCGAAGACAGCACGGTCCCCAGGGCGACCAGTTCGGCGAGCAGATGCGCGACCGGCCGGGGATAGTCCGGGCGGGTCACGATCGTGTCGATGAGCGGGCCGAGGCGCAGCAACCGGCCCCGGATGCCCGTGCGCTCCAGCATGAACGGCTGGACGCAATCGTCCCCCGCGCCGAAACCGCCTGCGATACCGACTATGCCAGACACCAGAGCAGAATGCCTTTCTGCGCGTGCAGGCGGTTTTCCGCCTCGTCCCAGACCACCGACCTCGGGCCGTCGATCACCGACGTCGTCACCTCCTCGTCGCGGTGGGCCGGCAGGCAGTGCATGAAGATCGCCTCCGGCTTCGCCAGGGCCATCAGGCGCTCGTCCACCCGGTAGGGACTCAGCAGCTTCTGCCGGCGCATGGAGTCGCCGATGTCGTCGCCCATGGACACCCAGGTGTCGGTGACCACGCAATCGGCTCGCCGCATCGCCTCGTCGGGCGAGGCCGTCACATGGACCTGCCCGCCCGCACCCGCGGCCCAGTCCAGCGCGTCCTTGGGCGGCATGAGCGATGGCGGGCAGGCCAGGCGCAGCTCGAACCCGAAGCATACGGCCGCGTGGATCCAGGAGACGGCCATGTTGTTGCCGTCTCCCGACCAGGCGACCACCTTGCCTTCGATCGGCCCGCGATGCTCCTCGAAGGTCATGACGTCGGCCATCAGCTGACAGGGGTGCGTACGGTCCGTGAGCCCGTTTATGACAGGTACGGACGAGTACTCCGCCAGCTCCAGGAGCTTCTCCTCCTTGGTGGTGCGGATCATGATGGCGTCGACGTAGCGGGAGAGCACCCGCGCGGTATCGGCGATGGTCTCGCCCCGGCCGAGCTGCGTGCCGCTCGGCTCCAGGACGACCGGCTCGCCGCCGAGTTGCCTGGTGCCGACCTCGAAGGACACCCGCGTCCTGGTCGACGGCTTCTCGAAGATCATCGCCAGGGTCTTGCCGTCGAGCGGCCGGTTCCGGCCGATCTCGCCGCGCTTGCAGCTCTTGCCGAGCTCCAGGATGTGGCGCAGCTCGGTCCGGCTGAAGCGGTCGAGGTCGAGGAAGTGCCGGGGCGTCGCTGTGGCGCCGGTCATTCGGCCGCCGCCTGCGCCAGGTCCGCGCAGGTTCCCTCCAGAATCTCCAGTCCTGCGTCGACCTCCGCCGCCTTGACGATCAGCGGCGGCATGATGCGCACGACGTTGTCTCCCGCACCGACGATCAGCAGGCCGTTGGCACGCGCCCGGGCGATGAACTCGGTGTTCGGCACGACGCAGCGCAGGCCGGCGAGCAGCCCCTTGCCCCGGGCCTCCGAGACCACGCCGGGGTGGCGCCGGACGAGCCCCTCCAGTCCCGCGTGCAGCCGGGCCGCGGCTTCGTTCACCTGATCCAGGAAGCCGTCGGCGAGCATGACGTCCAGCACGGCGTTGCCGCAGGCCATGGCCAGCGGATTCCCACCGAAGGTGGTGCCGTGGTTGCCCGGCCCGAAGGAGGCCGCGACCTTCTCGGTCGCCAGGATGGCGCCGATCGGAAAGCCGCCGCCGAGGCCCTTGGCGACCATCATGATGTCGGGAGTCACACCGGACCACTCATGGGCGAAGAGCTTTCCGGTGCGGCCCATGCCGCACTGCACTTCGTCGTAGATCAGCAGCAAGCCGTACTCGTCGCAGACCTGCCGCAGGCTGCGCAGGTAGTCGTCGGTACCGGTCCGCAGGCCGCCTTCACCCTGCACCGGCTCCACGAGAATCGCTGCCGTCTCGTCGGTGATCGCCGCGCGGGTCTCGTTGAGGTTCCCAAAGGCCACGTGCGTGAATCCGGGCACGTGCGGCGCGAAGCCGGCGAGGTACTTCTCGTTGCCGGCGGCGGCGATGGCGGCCAGGGACCGCCCGTGGAAGGACGAGGTGCAGGCGATGATCCGCCAGCGGTCGGGCTGGCCGTTGTCGTCGAAGTACTTGCGGGTCAGCTTGTTCGCCGCCTCGAAGGCCTCCAGGCCCGAGTTGCAGAAGAAGACCCGGTCGGCAAAGGTCGCCGCCACCAACCGCTCCGCCAGGCGCTCGCCGCCGGGAATCCGGAAGATGTTGGACGTGTGCCAGACCTTGCCGGCCTGCTCGCGCAGCGCCGCCACGAGGTGCGGGTGGCAGTGGCCCAGGGCGTTGACGGCGATGCCGCTGGTGAAGTCGAGGAATCGTCGGCCGTCGGTCGCCCACAGATAGGCGCCTTCGCCATGATCGACGGCGACGTCGATCCGCGCGTAGGTCTGCATGAGGGCGTTGCTCACGGGCCTCTTTCCTTTCGCTGGCCAGCCACGGGATGCGGAAAGGGCGGAAAATGCCGGCCCGCCGTCCCGGCGTCAACGGCGCCGGCCGCGGGGCTGCCGTGCCATCAGGGCTTGATCCGCCAGCCGCGGGCCAGCAGGCGCCAGGCGAAGAGGAAAAGGACGGCATCGAGCACCAGCAGCAGGGCGACGGCGGTCGCCAGGCCGGTGTCGCCGATGCCGGCGACGCCGTGGCGGACGCCGTCGATCACGTAGAAGACGGGATTGCCCAGCGCGATCGCCTGCGCCGTCGGCGGCAGGGCGTCCAGGGTGAAGACCGTGCCCGACAGCAGGCCCAGGGGCAGGACGACGAAGGTCTCCACCAGGGCGTAGCGGTCCCACTTGCTGGCCCACAGGCCGGTGAGGAAGCCGAGGAGCGCGAACAGCAGGGCGCCCAGCGCGGCGACCAGCAGGGCCCGCCCCGGATCGGGGAAGGGCAGATCAACGATGAAGCCGAGGGGCACCAGCAGGACGGCGCCGACCAGCAGACTGCAGGTGACCGCGGCGGCGACGTAGCCGCACAGCGTCTCCAGCGGCGACAGCGGCGACATCAGCAGGTCGGCGATCATCCCCTCCAGCTTGTCGAACAGGATCGGGAAGGCGGCATATTCGAAGGCGGTCAGCAGCACCGCGTAGGTCGCCAACCCCGGCAGGAGGAACTGCAGCGGCGTGAGGCCCAGCGAGCGGGCGGCATCGGCCGGCAGCGCCACCGAGAAGACTGCGAGAAACAGGCCGTTGCTGACCATCATGCCGCCGATGCCCTCGAGCGCCGACCGGCGGAAGCGGTCGACCTCCCGCAGGTAGAGGGTCAGCAGACCGCGCCAGTGCAGCCGGCCGAGGCGGCGCGGCGACGGCCCGCCCAGAGGGGAGGCGGCGGGCCGCACGGCGCTCACGGCTTCAGCTTGTACCCGCGCGAGAACATCCTCAAAGCCACCAGGAAGAGGATGGCGTTCACGGTGGCGACGAGCAGCAGGCCGACCAGCAGATTGCCGTCATGCCAGCCGATCAGGCCGAAGCGGAAGCCGTCGATCAGGTAGAAGAAGGGGTTGAGGTGGGCGACCAGCACCCAGTTTCCCGGCAGGTTGTGCACCGCGTAGAAGGTGCCCGACAGGAACGAGGCCGGCACGATGATGAAGTTCGTCACCGCCGCGATGTGGTCGAACTTCTCCGCCCAGATGCCGCCGATCAGCCCGAGCAGCGACAGCATCAGGGACGCCATGGCGGCGTGGTAGAGAAGGAAGAAGGCGTCGTGGATCCCGAAGGGCACGAAGGGCCGCATCGCCAGCGCCGTCGCGCAGCCGACGAGCAGGCCGCGGGTCAGGCCGCCGCCGGCATAGCCCAACACCAGTTCGGCCGGCGACAGCGGCGGCATCAGCACGTCGACGATGTTGCCCTGGACCTTCGAGATCACCATGGAGGAGGAGGTGTTCGCGAAGGCATTCTGCAGCATGGTCATCATGATCAGCCCCGGCGCCAGGAAGACGGCGTAGGGGAAGCCTTCCACCGCGCTGCCGCCGCGGCCGAGCGCCAGCGTGAAGACCGCCAGGAAGAGCAGGGCGGTCACCATGGGCGCCATCACCGTCTGGGTGATGACGCTGATGAACCGCCGGACCTCCTTCAGATAGAGGGTCCAGAGGCCGAGCAGGTTGGAGCGTCCGAAGCCCCTGGGGCGGGGCGCCACCTGGTCGGCGAGGTCGAAGTGCGGCGAGGAAGAGGAGAGCTGCTGCATGGCGAGAGAGGTAGACGGGGCGCCGGGACGGGACAAGCGCCGGCGCGTCCCACCTCCTATGACGGCGCAGCGCCTCGAGCGGGCCGCGCTCTCCTATCTGGAGCGCTATGCGACCAACCGCGTGCATCTCGCCCGGCTGCTGACGCGCCGGATCGCGCTGTCGGTCAGGCGGCACGGGCCGGAGGCCACGAGCGCCGGTCCCGAGGAGGTGGAGGCCCTGCTCGATCGCCTGCAGCGGGCCGGGCTGCTGGACGACGAGGCCTACGCCGAGGGCCAGGCGCGCTCGCTGCAGCGGCGCGGCCTTTCGCTCGCCGGCATCCGGTCTCGCCTCGGCCAGCGCGGCCTGTCGGGCGAGGCGATCGAGCAGGGCGTGCAGCAGCTGATCGAAGAAGTGCCGGCGCCGGACCTTGCGGCGGCGGTCGCCTTCGCACGCCGGCGCCGTCTCGGCCCCTACCGCCCCCGGGACCAGCGCGACGCCAACCGTCAGCGCGACCTGGCCGCGCTGGCACGGCGAGCCTTCCCACTCGGCCTCGCCCGTACGGTCGTCGACGCCGAGGACCCCGACGCGCTGGAGCGGTTGTTGGAGGAGGCTGCCGACGACCGCGGTGGGACCGCCCCCGGCGCATACGGATAGGACAGGCGATACCGTCGCCTCTGGCACATGGCCGGATCGCGCCGCCGGGGGTGGTATGTTCGTGCCGGCGCTGTCATATGCGCTCCGACGAAGCCGGTGAAGAGGTACGAGGGCGTGGAGCAGCTGGTCGTCGATTGGCTGCAGGCGGGCGGCCTGCTGGCGCTCGTACTGCTGATGGGGGCGGAGAAGTTCGTGCCGATCCTGCCGTCGTACGCGGTGCTGGCGCTGGGCGGCGTGGCGGCCGGCGAAGGCGCCTATCATCCGTTGGCCGCCGTTCTCGCCAGCGTCACCGGCTCGCTCCTCGGCAGTTTCGGCTGGTATCTCATAGGCCTCTGGGTCGGACCGGCCCGGGTGGACGCCTTCGTCGCCCGCTGGGGCCGCTGGTTCGGCATGAACAACGACCGCTACGCCCGGGCCGCAGAACTCTTCCGGCGAAATTCCGGCTGGCTGCTCGGCGTCAGTCAGCTCGTGCCGACGGTGCGGATCTTCATCACCTTCCCGGCCGGCGTGCTGCAGATCCCTCTGCGGCGGATCGTGCTGCCGACCGTCCTCGGCGTGCTGGTGTGGAACGGCGGCTTCGTCTTCGCCGGCTACCTACTCGAGGAGAGCCCGCTCGGCGACGGCATGGCGACCGTGGTGATCGCCGGCGCCGTCCTGCTGGAAATCCTGATCTTCTGGGTGATCTATATGGGCTACCGCGCCTGGAAGCGGCGGCTGGCGGTGAAGCGCGATGCGGACGCCTGCGTCCCCGGTGCCCGGATCGAGCGTCCGTCCGCAGGCCGTGCCCACAGGTCGTAGTCGTCCGCCGCCTCGACCTTCACCTTCAGCAGGTCGCCCGGCTTGAGGTGCACGGCGCCCGGCAGCCGTACGACGCCGTCGATCTCCGGCGCGTCCGCCTTCGAGCGAGCGATGGCCCCTTCGCCGTCCACCTCGTCGACCAGCACCTCCAGCGTACGCCCCACCTTCCGGCGCAGCTTCCGGCTGCTGATCTTCTGCTGGACCTGCATGAAGCGGTGCCAGCGCTCTTCCTTCACCTCTTCCGGCACGGCGCCGGGCAGGTCGTTGGCGGCGGCCCCGGTGACGGCCTCGTACTTGAAGCAGCCGACCCGGTCGAGCTCCGCTTCCTGCAGCCAGTCCAGCAGCATCTCGAAGTCGGCCTCGCTCTCGCCGGGGAAGCCGACGATGAAGGTCGACCGGACGGTGATGTCCGGCACCTGCGCGCGCCAGTCGGCCAGCCGGCCGAGCACCCGCTCCTGGTTGGCGGGGCGCCGCATGGCCTTCAGCACCGACGGGCTGGCGTGCTGGAAGGGGATGTCGAGGTAGGGCAGCAGCCTGCCCTCGGCCATCAGCGGGATGACCTGGTCGACGTGGGGGTAGGGGTAGACGTAGTGCAGCCGGACCCAGGCGCCGAGGTCGCCCAGGGCGGCCGCGAGATCGGTCATGTGGGTGCGCAGCGGCCGGCCCTGCCACTCGCTCTCGGCGTGGCGCAGGTCAAGCCCGTAGGCGCTGGTGTCCTGGGAGATCACCAGCAGTTCCTTCACGCCCGCGTCGACCAGCCGCTTGGCCTCCCACAGCACCTCCTTCACCGGCCGGCTGGCGAGGTCGCCGCGCAGGCTGGGGATGATGCAGAAGGAGCAGCGGTGGTTGCATCCCTCGGAGATCTTCAGATAGGCGTAGTGCCGCGGTGTCAGCTTGACGCCTTCCGGCGGCAGCAGGTCGACGAAGGGGTCGTGGCTCGGCGGCACCGCCTCGTGCACTGCCGACAGCACGGCCTCGTACTGGTGCGGGCCGGTCACCGCCAGCACCTCCGGGTGGCGCTCGCGGATCAGCGGTGCGTCGGCGCCGAGGCAGCCGGTGACGATGACCCGGCCGTTCTCGGCGATGGCCTCGCCGATGGCCTCCAGCGACTCATCCCGGGCGCTGTCCAGGAAGCCGCAGGTGTTGACCAGCACGACGTCGGCACCGGCGTAGTCGGGGGCGATGGCATAGCCTTCCGCCCGCAGGCGCGTGATGATGCGTTCGCTGTCGACCAGCGCCTTGGGGCAGCCCAGGCTGACGATGCCGACCTTGCGGCTTTCCATGGTGAGGCGGAGTCCCTGGTACGGAAGCGGAAAGGACTGAAGGTCAGTCCTCTCCGCGCCGATTCAAGAGGCGCAGGCGCAGGGCGTTCAGCTTGATGAAGCCGGCGGCGTCTCGCTGGTCGTAGACCGCGTCCTCCTCGAAGGTGACGTGGGCGAGGCTGTAGAGGCTGTCCGGGCTCTTGCGGCCGACGACGCGCACCGAGCCCTTGTAGAGCTTCAGCCGGACGGTGCCGTTGACCCGCTCCTGGCTCTTGTCGATCAGGGCCTGCAGCATCTCGCGCTCCGGGCTGAACCAGAAGCCGTTGTAGATCAGCTCCGCGTAGCGGGGCATGATCTCGTCCTTCAGGTGCCCGGCCCCCCGGTCGAGGGTGAGCTGCTCGATGCCCCGGTGGGCGAGGTTCAGGATGGTGCCGCCGGGGGTCTCGTAGACGCCGCGGCTCTTCATGCCGACGAAGCGGTTCTCGACCAGGTCGAGGCGGCCGATGCCGTTCTCCCCGCCCAGGCGGTTGAGCTCGGTCAGCAGGTCGGCGGTCCCCAGACGTTTGCCGTCGACGGCGACTGGATCACCCTTCTCGAACTCTATCTCCACGTAGGTCGGCCGGTCCGGCGCCTCCTCCGGCGCGACGGTGCGGGAATAGACGTATTCCTCCGGCTCGACCCAGGGGTCCTCCAGCACCTTCCCCTCGGCGGAGATGTGCAGCAGGTTGGCGTCGACCGAGAAGGGCGCCTCGCCGCGCTTGTCCTTGGCGATAGGAATCTGGTGCTGCTCGGCGAACTGGATCAGCTTGGTGCGGGAAGTGAGGTCCCACTCGCGCCAGGGCGCGATCACCTTGATGTCCGGCTTCAGGGCGTAGTAGCTGAGCTCGAAGCGGACCTGGTCGTTGCCCTTGCCGGTGGCGCCGTGCGCGACGGCGTCGGCGCCCAGGGCCTGGGCGATCTCGATCTGGCGCTTGGCGATCAGCGGCCGGGCGATCGAGGTGCCGAGCAGGTAGAGCCCCTCGTAGAGGGCGTTGGCCCGGAACATGGGGAAGACGTAGTCGCGCACGAAGGTGTCGCGCAGGTCCTCGATGAAGATGTGCTCCGGCTTGATGCCCAGCAGCTCGGCCTTGCGCCGGGCCGGCTCCAGCTCCTCGCCCTGGCCGAGGTCGGCGGTGAAGGTGACCACCTCGCAGCCGTAGGTCGTCTGCAGCCACTTCAGGATGACGGAGGTGTCGAGGCCGCCGGAATAGGCCAGGACGACGCGCTTGACGGACATGGGAGAACCTCGGGAGCCTTCGCTTGCGACGGGTGCCGGAAAGGCCGCGGAGTATAGCGGCGGCGCCCCGGGCGGCAAGCGCGCGCGGTCCGGTCGCTAATCCACCTCCAGGATCGGGTTGCGCACCAGCGGGTAGATCCGGGTCTCCCAGCGCCGGCCGCTAAAGACGCCGCAGGGGCCGACGCCACGGATGTCGTCGCGCCCGCCCTCGGCGGCCCCAGGACAATCCAGCCTCCTGTTCCAGAAATGCTGGTGCACCTCGGGAGCTCCGGGCGCTAGTTTCTGCACAGAGCCCAGTGTCCGAGGAGCCGCGCCATGGCAGAGGCCACCCCGACCCTTTCCAGCAAGAACGTCGCCTCCTGGTGCCTGTGGGGCTGGCTGCTGTGCCGCATGGCGGGGCACCACGTCGAGTTCTGAGGGAGGCGGCGGGCGTGTCGCGGCGCATCGACCCGAGCTGGACCGTCTTCGACAGCGTCGAGAACGACGGCCATGACCACTGCGTCGATCTCTTCCGTCGTCCCGACGGCAGCTTCGGCTTCGAGACCTTTCGCCGGGACGTGGAGGACGGCGGGGCCTGGACGCCGCTCGCCTTCCACTCCGGCGACGCCTACCCCTCGGCGGAGGCGGCCCTGGCCGCGGCCTGCGAGGCCGTGCCCTGGCTCGCCGAAGCGCTGGCGGTGCGGCCTCCTCAGAAGCCGAAGGGCAGCCAGAGCACGATGCCCGGCACCAGGTAGATCAGCAGCACGCTCGCCAGCATGATGAAGACGAAGGGCACCACGCCGCGCGCGACGGTGCCCAGCGTTGTTCGCGCCACCGCCTGGATGACGAAGAGGTTCATGCCCACCGGCGGCGTGATCAGGGCGATCTCGATCAGCAGCACGAAGAAGATGCCGAACCAGACGGTGTCGATGCCCAGGTCGAGGACCGTCGGCAGCAGCACCGGCACCATGATCAGCAGCATCGACAGGCTCTCCAGGAAGAGCCCGATGAAGAGCAGCAGGACGGTGACGATCAGCAGGAACAGCCAGGCGGTCGAGACGTGGCTGTCGACCAGCTGGGAGACCTGGGCCGGGAGCTGGTAGAGGGTCACCGCCTTGCCGAAGATCTTGGCGCCGACCACCACCAGGAACAGGACCACGGTGGTCTTCAGGGCGCCGACCGTGGCCTCCCAGAGCTTGGTCCAGGTCAGGGTGCGCAGGACCAGGCCGGTCAGGATCAGGGCGACGAGGAAGCCGATGGCCGCCGCCTCGGTCGGCGTGAAGGCGCCGGTATAGATGCCGCCCAGGATGATCGCCGCCAGCACCACCGTCGGCAGCGCCCGCAGGCTGGCCCGCCAGCGCTCCGGCCAGGTGGCCTTTGCCATCTGCTGATAGGAGCCGGTGGTGGCGGCATGGATGATCGAGTAGGCGCCGAAGAGGATGATCAGCAGGATGCCCGGGCCGACGCCGGCCAGGAAGAGGCTGCCGACCGACTCCTCGGCGATAATGCCGTAGACGATGAGCGGGATGGACGGTGGTATGAGGATGCCCAGCGTCCCGCCCGCCGCCATCAGCCCGAGGGTGAAGGAGCGGTTGTAGCCGCGCGCCGTCATCTCCGGCACCGCCACGGTGCCGATGGTGGCGGCGGTGGCCACCGAGCTGCCGCTGATCGCCGAGAAGATGCCGCAGGACAGCAGGGTGGCGATGCCGAGGCCGCCCGGCCAGTGGCCCACCCAGCTCTGCACCGCCTCGAAGAGGTCCTTGCCGACCCCGCCCTTGAGCAGGATGTTCGACATCAGCAGGAACATGGGGATGGCGAGCAGCACGAAGTCGTCGATCGCGCCCAGCATGTTCTGGGCGACCATGATGACCGGCAGCCCCTTGGCCACCAGCATCACCGTGCCCAGGGTGATCAGCGAGAAGGCCACGGGCAGGCCGCTGAAGAGCAGCAGCAGCAGCCCGGCCAGGATGACGAAGAGAAGCACCTAGACGGCCTCCTCGACCTTGAAGTCCGGCGCCGGCCGGAAGGGCAGGCGGATCAGGTCGGCCAGCGCCTGCAGGCCGAGCAGCACGAAGCCGATCACCACCGGCAGCTCGGAGAGCCAGTTGGGCAGCTCCAGGATGGTCGGCTGGCGGCGGCCCAGCGCGACCGAGTCCTCGACGATCCCGCTGCCGAGCCAGACGACCAGCACGCAGATGACGAGGATCACCACCAGGGCGAACCCCTCGGCGATCTTGCGGCCGAGGGGGCCGAGGTAGCCGATCACCGCGGCGATCCGGATCATCTCCCGGTGCCGCAGCACGTAGCCGAGGGCCAGGTAGGTGAACCAGACCTGCATGGTGAGCGAGATGTCCTGGGCCCAGCTGGTGGGCGCCAGGAAGAAGTACCGCAGGATCACCTCGTAGGAGAGGATGAAGCCGACGGCGATCACCATCAGGGCGCTCAGCCTGCCGCAGAACTCCGACAGGCCGTCGCAGGCGGCGAGCAGGCGGGACATGGTCTGGGACCCTTTCGCGGCGCCGGAGGCGGCGGTGCGGCCGCCTCCGGACGAGCCGCTCAGAAGGAGGTCAGTAGAGGGCGCGGACCTGCTCGACCAGGGTCTTGCCCAGGTCGCCGGCCTCCTTGATGTAGGCGTCGACGGCCGGCTCGGCCGCCTTCTTCCACTCCGCCAGCTCTTCCGGCGTGAGGTGGATGACCTTCATCTTGGTCTCCTTGGCGATGAACTCCTCGGCCTCGAGGTTGTTCTGCTTGGTGCTGTTGCGCAGGTCCTTCTCGGCGACCATGGCCGCCTCATGCACCCACTTCTTCTCCTGGTCGCTCAGCGCCTGCCAGGTCTTCTCGCTCATGACGATGAGGAACTCGGTCTGGGCGTGGTTGGTGATGGTCACCGAGTTCATCACCTCGTAGAGCTTGCGGCTGCGGATGGCGGTGGTGCCGGTCATGCCGACGTCGACCGTGCCGCGCTGGTAGGCCACGAACTGCTCCGAGCCGCCGACCTTCACCGGCACGGCGCCGACCGCCTCGATGAAATCGCCCGACGGCTTGCCGAGCACACGCACCTTCTTGCCCTTGATGTCGGCGGGCACGCGAATCTCGTCGCGGCGGCCGAGCAGCTGCACCGGGCCGTAGTCCTGGTACCAGAGCACCCGGGCGCCGGTCTTCAGGATGGCGTCGTCGATGGTCTTGCGCACCGGGCTGTCCGGCGCGGCGGCCTTGGCCAGGATGTCGTAGTCCGGGAACATGAAGGCGACGGAGAAGATCGAGGCCGCCGGGATGGTGCCGGCGAACTCGTCGATCAGCACCAGGCCCATGTCGATGGCGCCCGACGAGACGGCCTGGGGCACCTCGCTGCCCTTGTAGAGCTGGGCGGCGTCGTAGATCTCGACGTTGATCTCGCCCTTGCTCATCTCCTCGACGGTCTTCTTGAACAGCACGACGTTCTGGCCGACCTCGTGGTTGGTCGGCACCTGCAGCGTGACGCGCAGGGTGCGCTCGGCGTGCGCGGGGGACTGCAGGCTCAGGCCGACGGCGGCGCCCAGCAGCAGGGACGCGAGAAGTTTCTTCATGCGAGGGGTCCTCCGGGTGAACCGCGTCCGGACTGTGGCGCGGCGTTCTGCTTCGAAAGAAAGCCGCGTCGTGGGGCGGCGGCCGTCTGGTTGTGCCGGGGAGCGGGGCTGCACGTCAACCGCTGGCTGCCCTGTCAGGCCACCTGCTCGGCCTCGAAGGTGCGACGCGGCGCCACCAGGTGGTCCTGGGCGGTGATGAGCTGCAGCTCGCGGGTGCCGGCCTCGTGGGTGGTCACGATGATCTCGTAGATGGCCGCCGCCATCGCCTCCAGCGCGATCCGCACCGAGCGGGAGCGCAGGTAGTGGGCGAGGAAGAGGGCGGTGACCGCGTCGCCGGCGCCGTTGGGCGCCGGGTCGAGGGGCAGGTAGGGCGTGGCGACGAGCCAGGCGCCGTCCGGGGCGACCGCCAGCATCTCGATGCGGTCGGCGGGCGTCGCCGCGTGGCGCAGGGAGGTGACCACGACGACGCGCGGCCCTGTCTCCAGCAGCTGGCGGGCGGCGACGATGGCGTCCTGCAGCCCTGCGACCGTCAGGCCCGTCAGCAGCTCCAGCTCGAACTGGTTGGGGGTGATGATGTCGGCCAGCGGGATGGCCTTGTCGCGGAAGAACTCGGGGATGCCGGGCCGCACGAAGACGCCGCGGCCGACGTCGCCCATGACCGGGTCGCAGGCGTAGATCGCCCGCGGGTTGGCCGCCCGCACCCGGGCCACCGTGTCGAGGATGGCGTCGCCCAGGGCTGCCGCGCCGAGGTAGCCGGACAGCACCGCGTCGCAGCTGCCCAGCGGGGTGCGCTCGAAGATGCCGGCGATCACCGTCGCCACGTGCTCCGCCGAGAAGACCTCGCCCGTCCAGCTGCCGTAGCCCGTGTGGTTGGAGAACTGCACGGTGTTCACCGCCCAGACGTCGTGGCCCAGCCGCTGCAGCGGGAAGACCGCGGCGCGGTTGCCGACATAGCCGTAGGCGACGTGGGACTGGACGGAGAGGATGTTCATGGGGCGGGTCTTTTCCGGAGTGCGAAAAGTTCGGCAGGAAGGCTGCGATAAGGCCGGGACGCAAGGCCTTTCGCGAGGACCAATGGTCGCCCGGCGGCTGGTGCCGCTCCGTTCTGCTCGCCTATAGTCCGCGCACGCGCCGAGACGTGCCGAGAGGAAAAGCCCGATGCTGAAGTCCGCCCGCCCCCGCCGCAGCGTGCTCTACATGCCCGGCTCGAACACCCGCGCCCTGGAGAAGGCCCGCAGCCTGCCGGCCGACGCCCTGATCCTCGACCTGGAGGACGCCGTGGCGCCGGACGCCAAGGCCGACGCCCGGCGCAACATCGGCGAGGCCGTCGGCCAGGGCGGCTACGGCAGGCGGGAGGTGATCGTGCGGGTCAACGGCCTCGACACGCCCTGGGGCAGGGACGACGTCGCCGAGCTGGCGACCTGCGGCGCCGACGCCATCCTGCTGCCGAAGGTCGAGTCCGCCGCCATGGTCCGCGAGCTGGAAGAGCTCATGGCCGACGCCGGCGCGCCGCGCTCCATGGGCATCATGTGCATGATGGAGACCCCGCGCGGCATCCTCGCCGCCGACGAGATCGCTCGCGCCTCCAAGCGCCTGACCTGCCTCGTCATGGGCACCTCCGACCTGGTGAAGGATCTCAACGCCGCGCACACGCCCGATCGCCTGCCGGTGCTGACCTCCCTGTCGCTCTGCGTGCTGGCCGCCCGCGCCTCCGGTCTCGCCGTGGTCGACGGCGTCCACCTGGACCTGTCGGACGACGAAGGCTTCGCCGCCGCCTGCCGCCAGGGCCGGCAGCTCGGCTTCGACGGCAAGACCCTGATTCACCCCAAAACCATCGCCGCCGCCAATGCCGCCTTCGCGCCCAGCGCCGCCGAGGTGGAGCAGGCGCACCGCATCATCGCCGCCCATGCCGAGGCCGCCAAGGCCGGCAAGGGCGTGGTGGTGCTCGACGGCAAGCTGATCGAGAACCTGCACGTGGAGAGCGCCAAGCGGCTGGTCGCCCTGGCCGACGCCATCGCCGCCCTCGAGCAGCAGGGGGCGTGATCGCCGTGAGCAAGGCGGGCGGCGGCCGCTTCTTCGAGGACTTCCGGCTCGGCGAGACCATCGTCCATGCCACGCCGCGCACGGTGACGGCGGGCGATCAGGCGCTCTACCTCGCGCTCACCGGCAGCCGCTTCGCCCTCAACTGCGCGGACGCCTTCGCCCAGGGGCTGGGGCTGCCGGCCGCGCCGGTGGACGACTGGCTGGTCTTCCACCTGGTCTTCGGCAAGTCGGTGCCCGACGTTTCCCTCAATGCCGTCGCCAACCTGGGCTACGCCGAGGGCGTCTTCGGCGTGCCGGTCTACCCCGGCGACACGCTGTCGGCCCGCTCCACCGTCATCGGCCTGAAGGAGAGCAGCGGGCCGACCGGCGTCGTCTACGTCCACACCGAGGGCGTCAACCAGCGCGGCGAGACGGTGCTGGCCTACAAGCGCTGGGTCCTGGTGAACCGCCGGGACCCGGGGGCGGGCAGCGGCGTCGCCGAGGTGCCGAGCCTCGCCGAGGCGGTGCGGCCCAGCGCCATCGCCCTGCCCACCGGCTTCAGCGCGCGCGCCTGGGACTTCGTCGCCGCCGGCAGCCCCCACGCCTGGGAGGACTACGCCCCCGGCGAGCGGATCGACCATCTGGACGGCATGACGCTGGAGGAGGCGGAGCACCAGATGGCCACCCGCCTCTACCAGAACACCGCGCGGGTGCACTTCGACCAGCGGGCCGCCGCCGGCAACCGCTTCGGCCGGCGCATCGTCTACGGCGGTCACGTCATCTCGCTGGCCCGGGCGCTGAGCTTCAACGGCCTGGGCGGCGCCTTCCGCATCGCCGCGCTCAATGCCGGCCGGCACGTCTCGCCGACCTTCGCCGGCCACACGCTCTACGCCTGGAGCGAGGTGCTGGAATCTGCGGCCGTCCAGGGCCGCGACGACGTCGGCCTGCTGCGCCTGCGCACCGTCGCGACCAAGGACCGTCCCTGCGCCGACTTCCCCGACAAGGGCGCCGACGGCAAGCCGGACCCCTCGGTCGTCCTCGACCTGGACTACTGGGCCCTGCTGCCGCGCCGTCCCTGACCGGCTGCCGTTGTGCTATGGAAGGTGCGGTTCCACCGCCCTTCCGGAGCGTCTCCATGCTCAAGCTGTTCTATATGACCGCCACCTGTGCGCTGGCCTCCCGCATCGCGCTGGAGGAGGCGGGCGCCGACTACGAGACCGTGCTGGTGGACTTCGCCAGCGACGCCCAGCGCAAGCCGGAGTACCTGGCGGTCAACCCCAAGGGCCGGGTGCCGGCCCTGGCGACCGACCGCGGCGTGCTGACCGAGACTCCGGCCATCCTGGCCTTCATCGCCCAGTCCTTCCCGGAAGCGAACCTGATCCCGGCCGACGACCCCTTCGCCTTCGCGCAGATCCAGGCCTTCAACGCCTACCTCTGCGCCACGGTGCACGTCGCCCACGCCCACCGCATGCGCGGCTACCGCTGGGCCGACGATCCGGCGGCGATCGCCGAGATGAAGCGCAAGGTGCCGGAGTCGGTGGGCGCCTGCTTCGAGATGATCGAGCGGGACATGCTGCAGGGACCGTGGGTGATGGGGGAGACCTATTCGATCTGCGACCCCTACCTCTTCACCCTGGCCCAGTGGCTGGAGGGCGACGGCGTCGACCCCGCCCGCTTCCCCAAGGTGCAGGCCCATCAGCGGCTGACGGCGGAGCGCCCGGCGGTGCAGCGGGCGCTCGCCGCCGAGCGGGCCGCAGCCTGAGACGTCGGGCGCCGGGAACCGTGGGCCGCCTGCGGGATTGACGGCGGGCGGCCGCGGCACGGCCCCTTTTTCAGGAGGAGGTCGACGGCATGCGGTGGCGCGGCGGCAGGCAGAGCAGCAACATCGAGGATCGGCGCGGCGGCTCGCCCTTCGGGCGCGGCCTCGGCGGCGGGCTGGGCGGCGGCGGGTTCCGCTTCCCCGGCGGACGGGGCGGCGGACTCCGGGGCGGTGGAATCGGTGGCCTGGGGCTGGTGATCTTCGTGGTCGCCGCCCTGCTGTTCGGCGTCGATCCGGGGGCGATCTTCGGCGACCTGGACGGCGGCGGCTCCCCCTCCGTGCAGCGGACCGCTGGGCGCGACGACGAGATGAAGCAGTTCGTCGCCGTGGTCCTGGCCGACACCGAGGACACCTGGCCCGGCCTCCTGCAGGAGGTGGGGCGGCAATACAGCGACCCGACGCTGGTGCTGTTCGACGGCGGCGTCGCCTCGGCCTGCGGCTTTGCCCAGTCGGCCACCGGCCCCTTGTACTGCCCCGGCGACCGGAAGGTGTACCTGGACCTCTCCTTCTTCGACGAGCTGGCGCGCCGCTTCGGCGCCCCCGGCGACTTCGCCCAGGCCTACGTCATCGCCCACGAGGTCGGCCACCACGTCCAGACCCTGCTGGGGATCTCGGCCCAGGTGCGGGACGCACAGGCGCGGACGAGCGAGGCCGGGGCCAACGCCCTGCAGGTGCGCATGGAGCTGCAGGCGGACTGCTTCGCCGGCCTCTGGGCCCACCACGCGGACCGGGCGCGGTCGATCCTGGAGCAGGGCGACGTGGAGGAGGCGCTGACCGCCGCCGCCGCGATCGGCGACGACACCCTGCAGAAGCGGGCGCGCGGCTACGTGGTGCCGGACTCCTTCACCCACGGCACCGGTGCGCAGCGGGTGCGCTGGTTCCGCCGCGGCCTGGAGAGTGGCGAACTCCAGGCCTGCGACACCTTTGCGGCCGAGAGCCTCTGAGGCCCTTTCCCCTTCACGTGGGCCGCCGCTTTGCGCGGTTGGTGGGCTCGGCGGCCAGCGGGTCGTCCGGCCAGGGGTGCTTGGGATAGCGGCCGCGCATCTCCGCCCGCACCTCCGCCCAGGAGCCGCGCCAGAAGCCCGGCAGGTCGCGGGTGACCTGGATCGGCCGGTGCGCCGGCGACAGCAGCCGCAGCAGCAGCGGCACGCGGCCGCCGGCCAGGGCCGGGTGGCGGTCCAGCCCGAACAGCTCCTGCACCCGCACCGCCAGGGCAGGCCCCTCCGGATCCTCGTAGTCGACCGGCAGGCGCGAGCCGCTGGGCACGGTGACGTGGGTCGGCGCCTCCGCCTCCAGCCGCTGCCGCCGGTCCCAGGGCAGCAGGGCCTCCAGCGCCGACCGCAGCTCGTCGGCGGAGAGGTCGGAGAGCGCCGCCTTGCCGAAGAGGTGGGGCGCCAGCCAGTCCTCGACCGTGACCTCCAGGGCCGCGTCCGTCAGATCCGGCCAGTCCTCGCCCTCGGAGCGCCGCAGGAAGAGGACGCGGTCGCGCCATTGCCGCAGAGCGCGGGTCCAGGGCCAGGCGCCCGCGCCCAGGCCCGCGAGCCCCCGGGCGAGGGCGTGCGCCGCCGCCGCATCGGCCGGGACGGGGCGGGGGGTTTCCTCCAGCACCACGGCACCGAGCCGGCGCAGGCTGCGGGCCCGCAGGGCCTTCGGCCCGGGCTGGAAGGCGACCGCTTCCTCCCGGACGATCCGGCCCCCGTGCAGCGCCTCGATCTCGGCGAGCGCCAGCGGCGCGGCGGCGAGGATGCGGGCGGCGGCGGCGCTGCCGCTCAGTTCCGCGGCGACCAGGAAGGGCGCCCGGGACAGCGCCTCCTCCTGCGGCAGGGCGGCGGCCCGGCCGGCGGCGAGCAGGAAGGTGCCGTCGCGGCCGCGGCTCCTGCCGATGCGGTCGGGGTAGGCGAGCGACAGCAGGCCGCCCGTCGAGAGGGCCTCGCCGTCTGCCTTTCGGCCCCCCGCCTGTTTCGCCCAGCCCTCGGCCAGCCGGCGGACGTCGCGGGCGCGCGGCGAACGGTCCTGCCGGAAGCGGCGCAGGCGCTCCTCCAGGTCCGGGGAGTCGCCGCCCAGGCCGCGTTCGACCAGCAGGGCGGCGAGCTCCGCCGCGTGTGAAGCCTGTCCCCGCCCGGCCGCTGCCAGCACCATGCGGGCCAGCCGCGGCGGCAGCGGCAGGGCCTGCAGCCGCCGGCCGACGTCGGTGATCCGGCCGTCGCCGTCCAGCGCTTCCAGCTCGCGCAGCAGGCTGCGGGCTTCCGTCAGGGCCGCTGGCGGCGGCGGGTCGAGGAAGGGCAGGGTCGACGGGTCGCTCACCCCCCAGGCGGCGCAGTCCAGCAGCAGCGGCGCCAGGTCGGCGGCCAGGATCTCCGGCCGGTCGAAGGCGGGCAGGGCGCCGTGGCCGGCCTCTTCCCAGAGACGCAGGCAGACGCCCGGCTCAGTGCGGCCGGCGCGGCCGCGGCGCTGGTCGGCGGCGGCCCGCGAGACCCGCACGGTGGCCAGCCTCGTCAGGCCGCTGCCCGGCTCGTAGACCGGCACCCGGGCGAGGCCGGAATCGACCACCACCCGGACGCCTTCGATCGTCAGCGAGGTCTCGGCGATGGAGGTCGCCAGCACCACCTTGCGCCGGCCGGGCGGCGCCGGGGCGACGGCCCGGTCCTGCTCGGTCCGGTCGAGGGCGCCGTAGAGGGGGGCGATCTCCACCGCCGGGTCGCGCACCCGCTCGGCCAACCGCTCGGCCGTCCGCCGGATCTCGCCCTGGCCGGGCAGGAAGACCAGCAGCGAGCCCGTCTCCTCGGCCAGCGCCCGCAGCACCGCCGCGCTCACCTGGTCCTCGATGCGGGCGGCAGGGTCGCGGCCCAGCCAGCGCGTCTCGACAGGGAAGGCGCGGCCCTCGGCGCGGACCACCGGCGCGTCGCCGAGCAGTCCGGCGACGCGGGCCCCGTCGAGGGTGGCCGACATGACCAGCAGGCGCAGGTCCTCGCGCAGGGCGCCCCGGGCGTCGAGGGCGAAGGCGAGGCCCAGGTCGGCGTCCAGGGAGCGCTCGTGGAACTCGTCGAAGAGCACGGCGGCGATCCCGGTCAGCTCCGGGTCGTCCAGGATCATGCGCCCGAAGACGCCCTCGGTGACCACCTCGATGCGGGTCCTCGGGCCGGTCCTGGAGCCCAGGCGCACTCGCAGGCCGACGGTCTCGCCGACCGTCTCGCCGAGGGTACGGGCCATGCGCTCGGCGGCGGCACGCGCCGCCAGCCGCCGCGGCTCCAGCAGGATCACTTTCCGGCCCGCGACCCAGGGCTCGTCCAGCAAGGCCAGCGGCACCCGCGTCGTCTTGCCTGCACCGGGCGGGGCCACCAGCACGGCTGCCCGATCCTTCTCCAGCACCCGCAGCAGGTCCGGCAGGGCCTCGTCGATGGGCAGGGGGCTGTCGAAACGGCGCATCACCTTTGGCCGGAGGGGCCGTCGGGCGCCGGCAGGGGCATGGCGGACCCGCCGAGCCGCCGGCGCAGACCGTTGAGCTCTTCGAGGCTCGCCAGGGTCTCGGCCGGCCGGCGGGTGGCGACCCCGACCAGCAGCGCCTCGACGAGGCCGAGGGTTGCCGTGTGCATGGACAGCAGGTCGACCCGCCCCCGCGGCACCGGCAGGACCAGGTCGACCCGGTGCCGCAGTTCGGCGGCCAGGGTGTCGGTCAGCAGCAGGGTGGGGAGCCGCCGTCGCTCCGCCTCGTCGAGCAGGGTCGCCAGCTCGGGGTAGACCCGGCCGTAGGCCAGCAGCACCACCAGGTCGCCTTCGCGCAGCCGGCGCAGGTCGTCGGCGAACAGCAGCCCCGTGTTCGCCAGCACGAGGCCGTCCAGGCCGAAGCGGCCGAGCTGGATGGCGAGGTAGCTGGCGATGGCGCTGGATGGCCCGATGCCAAAGACGGCGACCCTGCGCGCCGCCGCGATCGCTCCGACCGCGCGCTCGAACTCTTCCGGCCGGATGCTGCCGCGCAGGCTCTCCAGGGACTGCTGGTGGATCTGCAGGGTCGTCTCGAAGGCCGCAGGCAGGCTGTCGCCCACCTCCTGCAGCGTCCGGCTCAGGCGCTCGGCCGGCGAGGCGGCGGCGCCCAGCTTTTCAGCCAGGGCCTGCCGGAGTTCGTCGAGGCCGGCGAAGCCGAGCGCCTTCGCCGTACGCACCACGGTCGCGTCACTCGTCTGCGTCCTTCTGGCCAGGGCCGCCGCCGAGGCGATCAGCGCCTCCGCGGGATTGGTCTGCAGGTAGCGGGCGACGCGCCGCTCGGCCGGGCTCAGCCTTTCCAGTCCGGTCTCGACCAGCGCGTCGATCGTCGGGGGCACCGTCCGTCCTTCTTCTGCATGTTGTGTTTGCTACATATAGGATCGATGATGTCGTATTCACTACTATCGTCGGAGGATGCAGATGGTCGGTGTCACCTGGAGCGTCGCGGCGCCCGCTGTCGGCTCCGCCTTCTTCGCATCCCTGGTGGAGGTGGTGGAAGCCTTCACCATCGTGCTGGCGGTGGGGACCCTGCGCGGCTGGCGCGCGGCCGCCCTCGGCACCCTCGGCGGCTTCGCGGTGCTCACCGCCCTGGTGGTCGCGCTCGGGCCGCTGCTGGACCGGGTCCCGCTCCACCTGCTGCAGCTCGTCATCGGGGTGCTGCTCCTGCTGTTCGGGCTGGGCTGGCTGCGCAAGGCGATCCTGCGGTCGGCGGGCGTCATCCCCCTGCACGACGAGACCGCGATCTTCGCCGCCGAGACCGCCCAACTCGCCGCGGCCGGGGGGCCGCGACGGCGCTCGCAGACCTGGCTGGCCGGGCTGACCGCCTTCAAGGCCGTGCTGCTGGAGGGGCTGGAGGTGGTCTTCATCGTCATTGCCGTCGGCGCCGGGCGCGGCCTGCTCTGGCCGGCCGCCACCGGGGCATTGGCCGCCTGCGTGGCCGTCCTCGCCGTGGGCGTCGCCGTGCACCGGCCGCTCGCGCGGGTGCCGGAGAACGCGCTGAAATTCGGGGTGGGCATCATGCTCTCCGCCTTCGGGGTCTTCTGGACCGGCGAGGGCCTGGGTGTTCCCTGGCCCGGTCAGGACCTCGCCCTGGCCGTCTTCGCGCTGCTTTTCCTGACGGTGGGCCTGCTCACCGCCGTCACTTTGCGATCCGGCGGGGGGGAGCGCGCACGATGAGCCTGATCCGGGAAGTGATCGGAGAACTGGCCGGCATGTTCCTGGCCGACGCCCGGCTCAGCGGGGCCACCCTGGCGCTGGTGGCGCTCGTCGCCGTGCTGCTCCTGGCCCTGCACCTGCCGGCGCTGCTCGGCGGCGCGCTGCTGCTGTTCGGCTGCCTCGCCGTCCTGGTCGAAGCCACCCTCCGCGAAGCACGCCGCCGGCGGGGTTAGCCCGATCGCTCAGTCCAATCCCACCGGCCCCGCCGGCTGGAGGAAGACGTCGGACAGCGTCCGCTCGGCGTGGACCATCCGGTGGCTGAGCAGGGCCTGGGCGCAGTCGAGCAGGCGGTCCTGGTAGGCGCGGTCGCCGGCCAGGTCGCGGGTCTCGTTCGGGTCCTCGGCGAGGTCGAAGAGCAGCGGCGGCAGGCCCGCGAAATGCACGTACTTCCAGCGCTCGCCGCGCAGCACCTGCAGGCAGCAGGCGTCGGGCTCCAGCCCCAGGGCCGTCTCCGGCCGGCGGGCGACGGGATCGCGGAAGTCGTACTCCCAGGTGGCGAAGCGTCGCCAGGCGACGGGCGTTTCGCCCCTCAGCCAGGGCGCCAGGGAGGCGCCGTCGCAGGCGCGCGGGATGGCCCCGTCCAGGCAGTCGAGGACGGTGGGCAGCACGTCGACCGCCTCGGTGAAGGCCTCGACCACCCGGCCGCGGCCGGGGTCGGCGCTCGCCCGCGGGTCGCGCACGATGAGCGGGATGTGGAAGGCGCCGTCGAAGAAGACGTCCTTCCCGAACAGCCAGCGGTCGCCCAGCATCTCGCCGTGGTCGACGGTGAAGATCACCAGGGTGTCGTCCCACAGGCCGCGCGCCTTGAGGGCGTCGAGCACCCGGCCGACCTGGGCGTCGGTCTCGGCGATCAGGCCGTAGTAGGTGGCGCGGATGCGGCGGACGTCGGCCTCCGACAGGGCGGCGGTGTCGAGGGCAAGGCCGCGGTGGTACTCCAGCTGCCGCGGCTCGGACAGCAGCCAGGCGAGCCAGGGGTGCAGGCGGCCCTCGGCGGCGGGACCGGCCGCGCGCAGCGGCGGCGGGCATTCCGCCGGGTCGATCAGGGCGTTGTAGGGGGCCGGTGCCACCAGCGGCGGGTGCGGGTGCAGGAAGGTGGCATAGGTCAGCCAGGGCGCGCCGTCGTCGGTCTCCAGGAAGCCGATCACCTGGTCGGCCATGAAGGCGGAGAGGGAATCCTCGGCGCGCCAGGCGGCGGGCGCCAGGCTGTGGGCGAAGGGCGGCTGCGCCTCGGTCTCGAAGGGCGCGGTCGGATGGCGGGCGAAGCCGTAGCCGCGCCGCTGCAGGGCGGCCCGCCAGGGCCGGTGGCGCTCGTCGATCTGCAGGCCGACGGTGAAGCCGGGCAGCACGCCCTCGTAGGTGCGCAGGGCCGGATCGGCCGCCGGCCGGCCGCGCGGGTCGGCCGAGGTGTCGCTGTAGCCGAAGAGGAAGGGCTCGAAGCCGAGCCCGCGCACCGCCTTCGCCAGGTTGCCGTGGCGGGCGTCCAGCGGCGTGCCGTTGCGCCCCGACCGGTGGTTCATCAGGTAGAGACCGGTCAGCAGGCTGGCCCGCGCCGGGCCGCAGGGGCTGGCCTGGGTGAAGTGCCGGCGGAAGGTCACCCCCTCGGCCGCCAGCGCGTCCAGGTTCGGGGTGCGCGCCAGCCCGTGCCCGAGGCGGGAGAGGGCCTCGCCGCGCCACTGGTCGGCGACCAGCAGCAGCACCCGTCGGATCGGTCGGTCGGTCATGGCTCCCCCTCTCTCGCGCCGCTTCTTTCTGGCGCAAAAGGATGACAGCTTGCCAGCCGTCGAGCGGAAAGGGAGGGAGACCATGGCACTCCTGGGGCAGGGCGTTCCGGACTTCGGCCGGGCGGCGGGCGACTACGCCGCGCACCGCCAGGGCTTCCCGCCGGACTTCTTCGAGCGCCTGCAGGCCCTGGTGCCCCTCGGCCCCGGCGTGCGCGCGCTCGACCTCGGTACCGGCACGGGCCTCTTCGGCCGGGCCCTGGCGCAGCGCGGCTGCACGGTGGAGGGCCTCGATCCCTCGGCCGCGCTGCTGGCCGAGGCGGCACGGCTGGACGCCGCGGCGGGCGTCGACATCGCCTACCACCGGGCCCGGGCGGAGGAGACCGGCCTGCCGGACGGCGCCTTCGACCTGCTCACGGCAGCCACCTGCTGGCACTGGTTCGACCGCAGGGCGGCGGCCCGCGAGGCGCGCCGGCTGCTGAAGCCCGACGGGCGGCTGGTGATCGCCCACCTGGACTGGCACTCCGCACCGGGCAACGTCATCCGCGTCACCCTCGACGCCATCGAGCGCTGCGTCCCGCGCCGGGAGGGCGACGCCGCGGCCGGCTGGAACACCTTCCTCTTTCCCCACTGGACGACCGACCTCGCCCGCGCCGGCTTCCCGAAGCTGGAGGCCTTCGCCTACACCACCAGCCTCGCCTACAGCCACGAGGCCTGGCGCGGCCGGGTGCGGGCGTCGGCGCGGATCGGCGCCAGCCTCGACGCCGCCGGCGTGGCGGCCTTCGACGCCGATCTGGCGGCGGCGCTGGCGGCGCACTTTCCGGAAGAAACCCTGGCGGTCGACCACCGGATCTTCTGCCTGGTGGCACGCGGCTGAGGGGCAGCGCCGAAAGACCTTTGCCCGGGCGGCAAAGCCGCAGGAGGCGGTGTCACCTTTTCCCTTTGCTGCGCTGCATACACATGCCGAAGGACCAAAGATCCTCGCCAGGAGGCTTCCATGAGCCAGCAACCCGATCTCTTCACGCCCGTCCGGCTGGGGGTCCTCGACCTGCCCAACCGGATCGTCATGGCGCCGCTGACCCGCAGCCGGGCGCCTGATCATGGCGTCCAGAAGGCGATGAACGCCGAATACTACGCCCAGCGGGCCAGCGCGGGCCTCATCATCGCCGAGGCGACGCAGATCTCGCAGCAGGGCCAGGGCTACGCCTTCACCCCCGGCATCTACAGCCCGGAGCAGATCGCCGGCTGGCGGCAGGTGACCGAGGCGGTCCACGCCAAGGGCGGCCGCATCTTCCTGCAGCTCTGGCACGTGGGCCGCATTTCGCACCGCTCGCTGCAGCCCGACGGCGGCCTGCCGGTGGCGCCCTCGGCCATCCGCCCCGAAGGCAAGGCCTTCACCGAAGCGGGCTTCGTGCCCTTCGAGACGCCGCGCGCGCTGGAGCGCGAGGAGTTGCCGGGCATAGTCGAGCAGTTCGCCCAGGGCGCCCGCAACGCCATGACCGCCGGCTTCGACGGCGTCGAGATCCACGCCGCGAACGGCTACCTCCTCGACCAGTTTCTGCGCGACGGCACCAACCGCCGGGACGACGACTACGGCGGGTCGGTGGAGAATCGGGCGCGCCTCATGCTGGAGGTGACGGCGGCGGTGACGGCCGCGGTCGGCGCCGAGCGGGTCGGCATCCGCCTGTCCCCCCTCAGCCCCGCCAACGACATGCACGACAGCGATCCGCGGACGACCTTCACCCATGCGGTGTCGGCGCTGAACCGCTTCGGGCTGGCCTACCTGCATGTGGTGGAAGGGGCGACGCGGGGGCCGCGCGAGGTCGAGGGCGGCTTCGACCTGCAGGAACTGCGGCGGGCCTTCGACGGCCTCTACATGGCCAACAACGGCTACGACTTCGCTCTGGCCCAGAAAACCCTGGCGCAGGGGCGGGCCGATCTGGTGGCCTTCGGCCGTCCGTTCATCGCCAATCCCGACCTGGTGGCCCGATTCCGGCTGGGCGCAGCGCTCAACGAGCCGGACAGCAGCACCTTCTACGGCGGTGACGCCCACGGCTACACCGACTATCCCTCCCTCGCGCCGGCCGCCGTCGCCTAGTCCGGCTCAGCCTTCCACCGTCAGGGTGACGACGTCGGCGGGAAACAGGGACCTGCCGTACTCGATCGGCCGGTCGTTGCCGTCGACGTTCAGGCTTTCAGTCACGATCAGCGCGCGGCCGCGCACGATGTCGAGCAGCTGGGCCTCGCTGGCCGTCGCGGTGCGCGCGTTGATCCTGGTCCACTTCCGCCGGTAGTCGGGCACGCCGTTCCGGCGGAAGCCCTCGCTGATCGACGAGGTTTCCCGCACCGCCGTCTCCATGTCCGGGAACCGGGAGGCGGGAAAGAAATGCTCCCCGAGCACCACCGGCCTGTCGTTCGCGGTGGCCAGGGTCAGGAGGCGGAGCACGCCGCTCTTCAACGGCACCCGCAGCAGGGTGGTCAGACGGCCGCGCGCGGGGATTTCCTCGCTTTCCACGATGCGCCGGGCCGGCTGCTGGTTCGCACTGCGGATGTTGTCGCCGAGGCGGGTGCGCAGCCCTATCCGGTAGGCGACGGCCTGTTCCTGCACGAAGGTCCCGCGTCCCTGCTCGACGCGCAGCAGCTGCCTGTCGGCGAGATGTGCCACCGCTTGCCGCAGGGTGTGCCGGTTGACCCCGAACCGCACCGCCAGTTCCTTCTCGGGGGGCAGGCGATCGCCGGGCCCGAGCCCCCCGCTCGCGATCTCCCGCTCCAGTTCCTGGGCGATCTGTCGCCACAGAGCGAGGCCACGGGTGCGTTCCATCAAGGTCATCCTTCCATGCTGGGCGGTAAACGAAACGTCACGGGACGCCGGCACCGAAGGCAGATAAGGTCTAGATGACTTTGCAGGACACGAGCTCCCAAGATGGCCACTGTCATCGATAGTACACAACAGAAGCGGGTGTGCCAGAGAACGGCGTGGCTGTCCGCCCTGGCGGCCTGCCCGGCCGACCGCCTGGTGGCGGGGCTCGCCGCCCTGGCCAACGGCGTCGGCTACAAGGTGGTTCGGCCGACGGAGACGGGGCTGGTGATGGTGCGTGGGCGTGTGGGCGGCAGTGGCACAGCCTTCAATCTGGGGGAGATGACGGTCACGCGCTGTGCCGTGAGCCTCGCCGACGGAACGGTGGGTCTGGGCTACGTCCGGGGCCGGGCACCTGCCCATGCCGAAGCGGCGGCGCTCGCCGACGCCCTCCTGCAGCGTGGCGGCACCGTGGCCGAGGGGCTGGCGGCTATGCTGGACGACGAGCGGCAGGCGCGTCAGGAGCGGGACCGGGCGCGGGCCGTGCAGATTCAGGCCACCCGCGTCGATTTCTCGACGCTGGTGCGCGGGGCGGAATGACATGAGCCTCGCCGCCCCCACCGGTCCCACGAGCGGCCGGCCCCTTCCCGCAGGCTTCGCCGATCCGGTGAGCGGGGCACAGGCGACCTTCCGGGCGCTCCTGGAAGCCACCGCGCGACCCGGGCGCATCGAGACGCTGGAGACCTTGCCGGAGGCACCGGAAGGCGTCACCCATGCCTTCGCGGCCGCCTGCCTCAGCCTGCTGGACGTCGATACGCGCGTCTGGATGGACGCGCCGGCACGCGACGCGCTGGCCGGCTGGCTCGCCTTCCATTGCGGCTGCCCCGTCGTCGCGGCCCAGGTCGAGGCCGATTTCGCCCTGATCCTGGACCCGTCGGCCCTGCCGGCGCTCGACCGGTTCTGCTGGGGCACGGCGGAGGCGCCGGAGGCGGGGGCGAGTCTGCTGTTGCAGGTCGAGACGCTGTCGGCCGGCGACGGCTGGCGGTTGACCGGACCCGGAATCGCCGTGGAAGCGCAGCTGGCGGTGGGCGGCCTGCCCGCGGATTTCGTGGCTCGCCGTCGAGCCGTGGAAGCGAGCGCTCCCTGCGGCGTCGAGTTCTTCTTCTTCTGTGGCAGCCGTCTGGCGGCTCTGCCGCGGTCGACCCGCGCCACGGCGAAGGCCGACGGCGCCGCCTGGACCAGAGGATTTCCATGTACGTAGCGGCCAAGGGCGGCGAGGCGGCGATCGATGCCGCCCACGACCTGCTCGCCCGGGACCGGCGGGGCGACGGCGCGGTACCGGATCTGGCAATCGCCCAGATCCGCGGGCAGCTCTCCCTGGCGGTCGACCGGGTGATGAACGAGGGGGGGCTCTACGACCCCGACCTCGCCGCGCTGGCCGTCAAGCAGGCGGCCGGGGACCTTGTCGAGGCGGTGTTCCTGCTCCGCGCCTTCCGCACCACGCTGCCGCGCTTCGGTTACAGCCGGCCTGTCGAGACGGCGGCGATGCAGGCGGACCGGCGTATCTCCGCCACCTTCAAGGATGTGCCGGGCGGGCAGCTCCTGGGGCCGACCTTCGACTACACGCATCGGCTGCTCGACTTCGCGCTGGAGGCCGACGCGGAGCCGAGTGAGGCGCCGGATCGCGGCTCCCCCGCACCGACCGCCGGCGGCGACAGGCTGCCCCAGATCCTCGATCTGCTGAACCAGGAGGGGCTGATCGAGGCTGCGGACGGCGCCGGGGCGGAGGACGGCGAGCCGCCGGACCTGACCCGCGAGCCGCTGCGGTTCCCCGCCGGCCGGCAGCTGCGGCTGCAGGCTCTCGCGCGGGCTGACGAGGGTTTCCTGCTCGCCCTGGGCTATTCGACCCAGCGCGGCTACGGGCACAGCCATCCTTTCGTGGGCGAGCTGCGCCAGGGAAGGGTCAGCGTCGAGTTCGTGCCGCCGGAACTGGGCGAGCCGGTCGTCCTCGGCGAGGTCGAACTGACCGAATGCCAACTGGTCACCCAGTTCAAGGGCTCGGCGAGCGAGCCACCGGCCTTCACCCGCGGCTACGGCCTGGTGTTCGGCCGGGCGGAGCGCAAGGCCATGGCCATGGCGCTGGTGGACCGCGCCCTGCGGGCACCGGATCTCGGAGAACCGGTCACGGCGCCGGCCCAGGACGAGGAATTCGTCCTCAGCCACGCGGACAACGTCGAGGCCTCCGGCTTCACCCAGCACCTGAAGCTGCCGCACCACGTCGACTTTCAGGCCGAACTGAGCCACCTGCGGCTGCTCAGGGCCGAGGCGGAGGGGCGGGCCGGGGAGCCGGACGGGGAGCCGGCCGGGGAGAACCAGGAATGACCGCCGCCGTACAGCCCGCGCCGCTCGACCAGCCGGGCGAGCGCGACCGCAGCTACAACTTCGCCTTCCTCGACGAGCAGACCAAGCGCATGATCCGGCGCTCGCTGCTCAAGGCGCTCGCCATTCCGGGCCATCAGGTGCCCTTCGCGAGCCGAGAGATGCCGCTGCCCTACGGCTGGGGCACGGGCGGCATCCAGGTGACGGCCGCGGTGATCGGGCCGCAGGACCGCCTCAAGGTGATCGACCAGGGCGCCGACGACACCACCAACGCCGTCTCCATCCGGCGCTTCTTCCGGCGGATGACCGGCGTGGCGCTGACCACCAGCACCGCCGAGGCCACGATCGTCCAGACGCGCCACCGGGTCCCGGAAGCGCCTCTCCGGGAAGGGCAGGTCATCGTCTTCCAGGTGCCGATCCCCGAGCCGCTGCGCTGGCTGGAGCCGCGCGAGACCGAGACGCGCAAGATGCACGCCTACGCCGAGTACGGCGCGATGCACGTCAAGCTCTACGAAGACATCGCCCGCCAGGGCCATATCGCCACCACCTACGACTACCCGGTGCTGGTCAACGGCCGCTACCTGATGCGGCCGTCGCCCATTCCCAAGTTCGACACGCGGAAGCTCCACCGCAGCCCGGCGATCCAGCTCTTCGGCGCGGGCCGCGAGAAGCGGATCTACGCACTGCCGCCCTACACCGACGTGGTGCCGCTCGACTTCGAGGATCATCCCTTCAGGGTGCAGAGCTGGCGGCAGGCCTGCGCCCGGTGCGGCGCCACCGACTCCTATCTCGACGAGCTCATCGTCGACGACCGGGGAACCCGCCGCTTCGTCTGCTCGGATACCGACTACTGCGAGGGCCGGATGTCCACCGGGCAGGGACGGCAGGGGCCATGACCGACTTCGTGCCGACCGAGACCGAACCTCTGCTGGAGGTGCACGGGCTGACCCGGCGGTTCGGCGCGCTTGCCGCCTGCGACCGGGTCGATCTCTCGCTCTGGCCCGGCGAGGTGCTGGGGATCGTCGGCGAGTCCGGGTCGGGCAAGACCACCCTGCTGGAGACGATCGGCGGCCGGCAGCCGGCGACGGCCGGGCAGATCCTCTACCGCACCGCAGGGGGTGCGGCGGTCGACATCCTCGCCCTGCCGGAGATCGACCGCCGCCGTCTGCTGCGCGACGAATGGGGCTACGTGCAGCAGCATGCCCATCGGGCCCTGCGGATGGGCGTCAGCGCGGGCGCCAACATCGGCGAGCCGCTGATGGCCGGCGGCGCGCGCCGCTACGCCGCCATCCGCGGGACGGCGCTGGACTGGCTGCGGCAGGTGGAGATCGACGCCGAGCGCGTCGACGACCCGCCGAAGCAGTTCTCCGGGGGCATGCGCCAGCGCCTGCAGCTCGCCCGCACCCTGGTGACCCACCCCCGGCTGGTCCTGATGGACGAGCCGACGGGGGGGCTGGACGTGTCGGTGCAGGCGCGGCTGCTGGACCTGCTGCGCCGGCTGGTGCGGGAGCACGGCCTGTCGGCCATCGTGGTGACCCACGACTTCGGCGTCGCCCGGCTGCTCGCCGACCGGCTCATGGTCATGCGCCGCGGCCGGATCGTCGAGGAGGGGCTCACGGACCAGCTGCTGGACGACCCGCAGCACCCCTACACGCAGCTCCTGGTCTCCTCGGTGCTGTCGGTATGAACGCGCAGCTCTCCGCCGTCGGCCGGCCGGTCCTGACGATCGCGGGCCTCGCCAAGCACTTCGACCTGCACCTGCAGCAGGGCGTCCGGCTGCCGGTGCTGGAGGACTTCGCGCTTCAGGTCCGGTCCGGCGAGAGCGTCGTCCTCGACGGCCCGTCCGGCGCCGGCAAGAGCACGCTGCTGCGGCTGATCTACGGCGACTATCTCGCCAGCGGCGGGGCGATCGTGCTCAGCCTGCCCAACGGCCAGCGGCACGACCTGCTGAGCCTGCCGGCACGGCAGCGGCTGCTGCTGCGCCGGCGGGCCATCGGCTACGTCTCGCAGTTCCTCCGGGTCATTCCGCGCGTCTCCTGCGAGGCGGTGGTGGCGGAGACGCTGCTGCTGCGCGGCGTCCTGCCCGACGAGGCGACCGAGCGGGCGCGGGCGCTGCTGGAGCGGCTGCACATCCCGCGTCGCCTCTGGTCCGTGCCGCCGGCGACCTTCTCTGGCGGCGAGCAGCAGCGGGTGAACATCGCCCGCGTCTTCGTCGCCGACTGGCCGCTGCTGCTGCTGGACGAGCCCACGGCCTCCCTGGACGGCGCCAACCGCGCCTCGGTCGTCGAACTGATCGAGGAGGCGCGGGCGGCCGGCAGCGCCATCCTGGCGGTGTTGCACGACCAGGAGACGCGCGAGCAGGTGGCGACGCGCCTCGTCACTGTCCGCTCGCCGCTGCAGCGGGAGGCCATGGCGTGACCGGCATCGGCTTCACCAACGCCCGGCTGGTTCTGTCGGCCGAGGTTATCGACGGCACGCTGCTGCTGGACGGCGAGGCCATTGCCCGGGTCGAGGCGGGCGGGAGCCAGGTGCCGGGCCTGCTGGACTGCGAGGGCGACTACCTGTTGCCCGGTCTGGTCGAGCTGCACACGGACAACCTGGAGCGCCACGTCTCGCCCCGGCCGGGGGTCCACTGGCCGATCCGGGCGGCCCTGCTCGGCCACGACGCCGAGGTCGCGGCCGCCGGCATCACCACCGTTCTGGACGCCCTGGCGGTCGGCTACATGGAGGACGAGGGCGTGCGCTCCCGCCACCTGGCAGCCATGGCCGAGGCCATCGCCGCCACCCGGCTGACCGGGCTGACCCGGGCCGAACACGGTCTGCACCTGCGCTGCGAGATCGGCTGCCGCGACCTCATGCGCCTCTTCGACAGCGTGGCGGCCCAGGCGCCGGTGCACCTGGTCTCGATCATGGACCACGCCCCCGGCCAGCGGCAGTATGCCGACGTCAGCAAGTTCAGGCTCTACTACCAGGGCAAGTACCGCTTCGACGACGCGGCCATGGACGCCTTCGAGGCGGCCTGCCTGGAACGCTCCGCCCGCTGGGGCGCCGCCAACCGCCGCGCCGTCGTCGCCTGGGCCCGGCGGGAGGGCGTGGCGCTGGCGAGCCACGACGACGCCACGGCCGAGCACATCGCCGAGGCGGTGGCCGACGGCGCCGTCCTGGCAGAGTTCCCGACCACAGTGGAGGCGGCCCGCAACGCCCGCGCGGCCGGCCTGAAGGTGCTGATGGGCGCGCCCAACCTGGTGCGCGGCGGCTCGCACTCGGGCAACGTCGCCACCGGCGACCTGGTGCAGGCGGGCCTCCTCGACCTGCTGTCGTCGGACTACGTCCCGGCCAGCCTGCTGCAGGGGGCCTTCCAGGCGGTGGCGGCCGGCGTTCCCGTGCCCACGGCCGTCGGCTGGGTGACCCGGGAGGCGGCCGATGCGGTCGGCCTCGCCGACCGGGGGCGGCTGGCGCCCGGCCTGCGCGCCGACCTGGTGCGCGTGCGCCTCGACGACGGCCTGCCGGTGGTCCGCGGCGTCTGGCGCGCCGGGCGGCGGGTCGCCTGAGGCGGAACTATCAGGCAGTTCCGGCTCACCGGTTGCGGCAGCGCAGGCTGGCGCGGCCGGCGCCGATCATCCCGCACGCCCGCCGTCCGCTCATCCGTCGATCAACTTCCGGATCGTCGTCATCGGTATGAAGAGCCGCCGGCCCCGGTCCGTGAACGGGATGAAGCCGTACTTTTGGTAGAAGGCAACGGCAGTGTCGTCTTTCGCGTCGACGATCAGGGCGTGGACGGCAAGCGTCTGCGTTGCGAGCAGGATGCGGTTCAGGGCGTCCATGAGCAGGAACGCGCCCAGCCCCCTGCCCTTCATGCCCTGATCGACGGCCAGCCGGCCGAGCAAGGCTGCCGGCACGGGGTAGCGCGGCAGCCGCTTCGCCTGGTCGGCCGGAAGGTTCTCCCGCTGAAAGCTGGTGGCGCTCAGGCTGTAGTAGCCGCACACCGTCGGTGCGCCGGCTCGAAGGGCGACGAAGACGCGGGCGACATCCCGCTTCACATCCTGCGAGGCGTGCTCCCGGATGTAGCGGTCGAGCTCCGGGACGCCGCAGGAGAAGGCCGCCCGGTCATGCGCCTTGCCGTCGAGCGGCACCACCTGCCAGGGCGTCTCCGTCAGGCTCATCCGGTCGCCTTCTTGTACTTGGCGAAGGCCTCGCGCAGAGCCGCATTGGGTGCCGGTGGGCTGGTCAGCGCATCGTAGAAGATCTTCCAGTCCGGGCCGGACAGGGTGACGACCTCATGCTCGCGGATCACCTTTTCAGCCTCTTCCAGGGCGGTTGCGAGCACAAACTGGCTGACGGTCTTGCGGCGGTAGCCGGCCGCCTGCTGGAGCAGAGCCTTCGACTCGGCATCCAGGCGAACCTGGAGCCGATCATCCTTCGTGTCTGCGCCCCTTGGCACGGCCGGCCTCCTCATCAGGATAGGCGCAAAACGTGCTCACTATTGGAGTACATTGCAAGCCTTGCAGAATCGACCTTCTGCAGCCCGAGCGGCAGCAGGCAAGCGGCTGGGGCGGGCGCTGCTCTACTTCAAGGAGCGGGCGCCCTCGACGATCAGCCGGGTGGCGAGGTCGGCGTAGTCCTCGCGGCTGATCGGCCCCGCCGGCCGGAACCACATGTAGTGCCAGTTCAGCATGCCGAAGAGCGACATGGTCACCGGCTTCAGCAGCGGACTGTCCCCGCCCAGCGCCGGATTGATGCCGGCGATGGCGGCCGAGAAGGTCCGCACGAGGCGGCGCTCGAGGTCCTTCAGCACCTCCTGCCGGTCGGGCGGCAGCGCCTTGAGGGCCGCGATCTGCACCGCGTGCTCGTCGTTGGCGTCGCGGTAGGCGTCCAGCAGCGCGCCGATCAGCCGGCGCAGGCGCGCCACCGGCTCCAGGGCGGGATCGTCCGCCCCCTCCACCGCCTCCAGCAGGTCCTGCAGGTGGGCGTAGATGACGTCGAAGAGCAGCGCGTCCTTGCTGTCGTAGTAGTGGTACAGCAGGGCCTTTGAGACGCCGCAGGAGGCGGCGAGCTGCGCCATCGAGCTGCGCTCGTAGCCCTGGCCGGCGAAGAGCTGGGCCGAGCGCTTCAGGATGGCGAGGCGCTTGTCGTCGTAATCGAGGGCGCGGCTGCGGGCCATGTCAGCCTCGGCCCTCGTGCCCGACCGGACACGTGCGGAAAGATCCAGCCACGGGTCTCTCAGCCACGGGTCTCTCAGCCACGGGTCTCTCAGCCACGGGGACGCTTGTCGACGATGCGCCGCGCCTTGCCGCCGGAGCGCTCGACGGCGCCGACCTCGGCGACCCGCACCACGGCTGAGATGCCGATGACGCTCTTGATGTGGTGGCCCAGCTCGTGGCCGCTGGCGCTCCGGTGCTCGTCGGCCGCGTGCTCGGGATGGCACTCGACGTGGACCGTCATGACGTCCATGCGGCCGTCGCGGGTGAGCTCGATCTGGTAGTGGGGCGACAGGCCCCGGCACTTCAGGATCTGCTCCTCGATCTGGGTCGGGAAGACGTTGACCCCGCGCACGATCATCATGTCGTCCGATCGGCCGGTGACCTTCTCCATGCGCCGCATGGAGCGGGCCGTGCCCGGCAGCAGGCGGGTCAGGTCGCGGGTCCGGTAGCGCACGATCGGCAGGGCTTCCTTGGTCAGCGAGGTGAAGACCAGCTCGCCGATCTCGCCATCGGGCACAGGCTCGCCGGTCTCGGGGTCGACCACCTCGGGGTAGAAGTGGTCTTCCCAGATGTGCAGGCCGTCCTTGGTCTCGACGCACTCGTTGGCCACGCCCGGCCCCATGACCTCCGACAGGCCGTAGATGTCGACGGCGTGCATGTCGAAGGCCTGCTCGATCTCCTGGCGCATGGCGTTGGTCCAGGGCTCGGCCCCGAAGATGCCGACCTGCAGCGAGGAGGCGCGCGGGTCGAGGCCCTGGGCGCGGAACTCGTCGAGGATCGACAGCATGTAGGACGGCGTCACCATGATGATCTTCGGTTTGAAGTCCTGGATCAGCATGACCTGCCGCTCGGTCATGCCGCCGGAGATCGGCACCACGGTGCAGCCCAGCCGCTCGGCGCCGTAGTGGGCACCCAGGCCGCCGGTGAAGAGTCCGTAGCCGTAGGCGACGTGCACCAGGTCGCCCGGCCGGCCGCCCGAGGCGCGGATCGAGCGGGCCATGACCTCGGCCCAGGTGTCGATGTCCCTGCGGGTGTAGCCGACGACCGTGGGCTTGCCGGTGGTGCCGGAGGAGGCGTGGATGCGCGCCACCTTCTCCCGCGGGACCGCGAACATGCCGAAGGGATAGTTGTCCCGCAGGTCCTGCTTGACCGTGAAGGGGAACCTGGCGAGGTCGCCGAGATCCCGCAGGTCGTCGGGGTGCACGCCCCGCTCGTCGAACTGCCGGCGGTAGAAGGGCGAGTTGTCGTAGGCGTGCCGAAGCGACCACTTCAGCCGCTGCAGCTGCAGGGCCGTGATCTCGTCGCGCGAAGCGATCTCGATGGGGTCGAGCAGGTCCCGCGATGGTGTCAGGTCGAGCATGTCCCGCCCTCGTCCGTTCTTCTCGTTGTCTCTTCTCGTTGTCGGCCGGCCGCCGTTCAGACCCGTTCGAGCAGGGCGGCGATGCCCTGGCCGACGCCGATGCACATGGTGCAGAGGGCGCGCTTGGCCTGGCGTTCCTGCAGCTCGACGGTCGCGGTCAGCGCCAGCCGTGCGCCGGACATGCCGAGCGGATGGCCGAGCGCGATGGCCCCGCCGTTCGGATTGACGTTTTCGGCGTCGTCCGGCAGGCCGAGCTGGCGCAGCACCGCCAGGGCCTGCGAGGCGAAGGCCTCGTTCAGCTCGATGACGTCGACGTCGGCGATCTTCAGGCCCAGCCGGTCCAGCAGCTTGCGCGACGCCGGCGCCGGGCCGATGCCCATGATGCGCGGCGGCACGCCGGCGGTCGCCATGCCGACCACCCGGGCGAGCGGAGTCAGGCCGTGCGCCTTCACCGCCTCCTCCGAGGCGACGATCAGTGCCGCCGCCCCGTCGTTGACGCCCGAGGCGTTGCCGGCGGTCACCGTGCCGCCCTTGCGGAAGGGCGTGGACAGGGCGGCGAGCTTCTCCAGGGAGGTCTTGCGCGGATGCTCGTCGCGCTCGACCACGACCGGGTCGCCCTTGCGCTGGGGGATCGTCACCGCGACGATCTCCTTGGCCAGCCGCCCGTTCTCCTGGGCGTTCGAGGCCCGCTCCTGGGAGCGCAGAGCGAAGGCGTCCTGGTCGGCGCGGCTGATCTGGAAGTCCTCGGCCACGTTCTCGCCGGTCTCCGGCATGGAGTCGGTGCCATACTGCTGCTTCATCAGCCGGTTGACGAAGCGCCAGCCGATCGTGGTGTCGTAGACCGCGTTGTCGCGGGAGAAGGCGGTCTCCGCCTTGGGCATGACGAAGGGCGCGCGCGACATGGACTCCACGCCGCCGGCGATCATCACCTCGGCGTCGCCGGCGCGGATGGCGCGGGCCGCCGTGCCGAGGGCGTCGAGCCCCGAGCCGCAGAGGCGGTTGATCGTCGCGCCCGGCACCTCGGTCGGCAGGCTCGCCAGCAGGGCCGCCATGCGGGCGACGTTGCGGTTGTCCTCACCGGCCTGGTTGGCGCAGCCCAGGATGACGTCGTCGATCGCCTTGGGATCGAGGCCCGGCGCCTTCTCCAGGACGGCCTTGATCACGTGCGCCGCCATGTCGTCGGGACGCACCGCCGACAGGCTGCCGCCGTAGCGGCCGACGGGCGTGCGCACGCCGGCGCAGATGAAGGCCTCACGGGTCATGCTGGCTTCTCCTCTTCCGGGACCGGCAGCAGCGTGCCCTTGACCGTCCGCGAATGGCCGCGGAACTCGGCGATCAAGGTGCCGTCCTGGCGGCGGACCCTAATGTCGTAAATCCCCGACCGGCCGAAGCGGCAGTTCTCGCGGGCTTCCGCCGTCAGGCGGTCGCCACGGTAGGCCGGGGCGATGAAGGTGATGGCGCAGTGCTGTGCCACCACCCGCTGATTGTAGCTGTTGCAGGCGAAGGCGAAAGCGCTGTCGGACAGGGTGAAGATGAACCCGCCGTGGCAGATGCCGTGACCGTTCGTCATGTGCTCGGCCACCGTCATGGACAGCGTCGCCTCGCCCGGCGCGACATGGTCCAGGCTGATGCCGAGGCCCTGGGAGGCGCGGTCCTCCTTCCACATCACCTCGGCCGAGGCGCGGGCGAGCTCCTCCGGCGTCATGCCGGCCGCCGTCGTGGCCATGGCCTCAGCCCTTCCGGCCGGTGAAGGCGGGCGGGCGCCGCTCGAAGAAGGCGGCGACGCCCTCGGCGTAATCGGCCGAGCGGCCCGCCTGCCGCTGGTAGTCGCGCTCCAGGTCGAGCTGCCGGTCGAGGCTGTTGGTGGCGGACGCCTGGATCGCCAGCTTGGTGAGGCCGAGGCCGACCGTGGCGCCCTGCGCCAGCCCGTCGACCAGCGCCCGGGCCTCGTCCATGAGCCGGGCGTCGTCGACCGCCTTCCAGATCAGCCCCCAGGCGGCGGCCTCCTCGGCGCCGAGCGGCTGGCCCGTCAGCGCCAGCGCCTTGGCACGCGCCTCCCCGACCAGCCGGGGCAACCAGTAGGTGCCGCCGGTGTCGGGCACGAGGCCGATCTTGCAGAAGGCCTGGATGAAGCGCGCCGACCTGGCCGCCAGCACGATGTCGCAGGCGAGCGCCAGGTTGGCGCCGGCTCCTGCGGCCACACCGTTGACCGCGCAGACCACCGGTTTCGGCAGGCTGCGGATCAGCCGGACCAGCGGGTTGTAGAAATGCTCGACCGCATCGCCGATGTCGGGGGCAGCGGCGCCCGTGCCGCCGCCGACGGCGGCCAAGTCCTGGCCGGCGCAGAAGGCCCGGCCGGCGCCGGTGATGAGGACGGCCCGGCAGCCCTCGTCGTCCGCCGTCTCCTGCAGGGCGCGGCGCAGGGCGAGGTGGAGCTCCTCGTTGAAGGCATTGAGCTTGTCGGGGCGGTCGAGGGTGAGGGTGACGCTCCCTGCACGCCTCTCGATGCCGAGAACGGGGCTGTCCATCAGCGGTCTCCTCGCGGCCCGTCCCGCCATGAGGTCGGGCTTATCGTTCGTATGTTGGCGAAAAGACTTGCATAGACCGTCCGGCCGGTCAAAAGTAATTTGCGATAGAGGTCCGGGCGTGTCACGCCGAAGGCCCGCGACATTCAGGGAAGGACCGCAGAGATGGCCGACTTCTTCGCCGCCAACCGCGAGACCCTCGATCAGGCGCTGAAGGCGCTGCAGACCCGCGACTACTGGAGCCCCTATCCCGAGGTCCCGAGCGGCCGGATCTACGGCGAGACCGCGGCCGCCGACGGGGAGGCCGCCTTCAAGGCGCGCCTCGGCAAGCCCTTCGAGCTGCCGGGCCATCCCGGCCAAGGCGGTGCGGTCGGCAAGGAGTCCTCGCCCTACGGCACCGACCTCGGCGTCACCTACCCGGGCGCCACCACCGCACAGCTCGTGACGGCCTCCGCGACCGCCGGCGCCGCCTGGGGCAAAGCGCCGGTCGAGCTGCGGGTGGGGGTCTGCCTGGAGATCCTGCGGCGGCTCAACGCGGCCTCCTTCGAGATGGCGCACGCGGTCAGCCAGACCACCGGGCAGCCCTTCATGATGGCTTTCCAGGCCGGCGGCCCCCATGCCCAGGACCGCGGGCTGGAAGCCGTCGCCTACGCCTACGCCGAGATGACGCGCACGCCCAGGACGGCGCGCTGGACCAAGCCGCAGGGCAAGCAGGACCCGATCGTGCTCGACAAGGAGTACCGGATCGTTCCCCGCGGCGTCGCGCTGACCATCGGCTGCGCCACCTTCCCGACCTGGAACTCCTATCCCGGGATCTTCGCCAGCCTGGCGACCGGCAACAGCGTCATCGTCAAGCCGCATCCCAATGCCATCCTGCCCCTGGCCCTGGCGGTCGAGACCGGCAGGGCGGTGCTGCGGGAGGCGGGCTTCGACCCGAACGTGCTGCTGCTGGCGGCCGATGAGCCGGGGGCGGAGAAGACCAAGGAACTGGCGCTCGATCCGGCGGTGAAGATCATCGACTTCACCGGCTCCAACGCCTTCGGCACCTGGCTGCGGGAGAACGCCCGCCAGGCCCAGGTCTACACCGAGGAGGCGGGGGTCAACTCGATCGTCGTCACCGGCACGGACGCCTTCAAGGCGATGTGCAGCAACATCGCCTTCTCGCTGTCGCTCTACAGCGGCCAGATGTGCACCGCCCCCCAGAACGTCTATGTGCCGCGGGTCGGGATCGAGACCGACGAGGGTCACAAGTCCGCCGACGAGGTGGCGGCCGGCATCAAGACCGCCGTCGACAAGCTGCTGGGCGACCCGCAGCGGGCGGCGGCGGTCTGCGGCGCGATCGCCAATCCGGCCACGCTGGAGCGGGTCGCCGGCGCGGCCAGTCTGGGCAAGGTGGTGCGGGAGTCCGCGCCCATCGAAGGGCTGAGCGGCGCGCGCACGGCGACGCCCGTCATCGTGCAGGTCGAGGCCGGCGAGGGTGGCCCCTATCTGGAAGAGCGCTTCGGTCCGATCTCCTTCGTCGTCACCGCCGCCGATGCGGCGGACGCCATCGACCGTGCGGCGGCTTCCGCCCGCAGCAAGGGGGCGATCACCGCGGCGGTCTACGCCACCGACGAGGGGCTGCTGGAGCGGGCGGCCGACGCCTTCGCCGCGGCCGGCGTCAACCTGTCCTGCAATCTGACGGGCGGCATCTTCGTCAACCAGAACGCCGCCTTCAGCGACTATCATGTGACCGGCGCCAACCCCGCCGGCAACGCGAGCCTGACCGACGCCGCCTTCGTGGCGAACCGCTTCAGGATCGCCGCGATCCGGCGTCCGGCTGCCGCCTGATCGCCAAGAGCAAGGCCCCGTCGAAGGGGCGAAGGGCTTCAACGGGAGGAGACACGCAAATGTTCGTTCGTTCAGTCAGGGCGCTGGCCCTCGCGTCCGCCGCGGCTGTGGCGGTCGGCTTCGCCGGCGGGGCTGCGCACGCCGACATCAAGCTGGGCGCCAGCCTCGCCGTCACCGGCGGCGCATCCTTCCTCGGTGATCCCGAGGCCAAGACGCTGGAGATGCTGGTCGAGCAGGTGAACGCCGCCGGCGGCATCGACGGCGAGAAGATCGACCTGATCGTCTACGACGACGGCGGCGATCCCAACAAGGCGCGCACCTTCGCCACCCGTCTGGTCGAGGACGACGAGGTGGTGGGGGTCATCGGCGGCTCCACCACCGGCACCACCATGGCGATGATCCCGGTCTTCGAGGATGCCGAGGTGCCCTTCATCTCCCTCGGCGGCGCGGTGGTCATCACCGACCCGGTGAAGAAGTGGGTCTTCAAGACGCCGCACACGGACAAGATGGCCTGCGAGAAGATCTTCGAGGACATCAAGAAGCGCGGCATGACCAAGGTGGCGCTGATCTCCGGCACCGACGGCTTCGGCAAGTCGATGCACGAGCAGTGCCTCGCGGTGGCGCCGAACTACGGCATCGAGATCGTGGCCGACGAGACCTACGGCCCGAACGACACCGACATGACGCCGCAGCTGACGAAGATCCGCAACACGGCGGGTGTCCAGGCGGTGGTCAATCCCGGCTTCGCCCAGGGGCCGGCCATCGTCACCCGCAACTTCCGCCAGCTCGGCATCGACGTGCCGCTCTACCAGTCGCACGGCGTCGCCTCGAAGAAGTTCATCGAGCTGGCCGGTGACGCGGCCAACGGGGTGCGGCTGCCCGCCTCCGCCCTGCTGGTCGCCGACAAGCTGCCCGACAGCGATCCGCAGAAGAAGGTCCTGGTCACCTACACCCAGGACTTCACGGAGAAGACCGGCCAGCCCGTCTCGACCTTCGGCGGCCACGCCTACGACGCCTTCTGGCTGATGGTCGACGCCATCAAGCGGGCCGGCTCCGACGATCCGGCGGCGATCCGTGACGCGCTGGAGAAGACGGACGGCTACATGGGCACGGCCGGCGTGGTGCGCTTCTCCCCGACCGATCATCTCGGCCTCGACCTCACCGCCTTCCGGATGCTGGAGATCCGGAACGGCGACTGGGTGATCGTCACCGAGTGAGCGGACCGGAGCGGGCGGGGGCCGCCGAGCCGCCTCCGCCCGCCCAGGGCCGCTCCTTTTCCTGACTGCTTCGCCGCGACGGCCCAACGGCGCGCGAGGCCCGGGGGGAAGCCATGTCGGAACTGCTGCAGTTCCTCCTGTCCGGCCTGACGGTCGGGGCGGTCTACGCCCTGGTCGCCCTGGGCTTCACCATCATCTACAACGCCTCCGACGTGGTGAACTTCGCCCAGGGCGAGTTCGTCATGCTCGGCGGCATGATCACCGTCTTCGCCCACCTCGCCGGCGTGCCGCTGGTGCTGGCGGCGGTCGTCGCCATCCTGGTGACCGCGACGGTGGGCATCGCCATCAACCGGCTGGCCATCGCCCCGGCGCGCGGCGGCTCCGTGGTCTCGCTCATCATCATCACCATCGGCGCCTCGATCTTCCTGCGCGGGGTGGCCTCCCTGCTGTTCGACAAGCAGCTCCACCGGTTTCCCGCCTTCAGCGGCGACGAGCCCATCGCCATCGGCGGCGCCACCATCCTGCCCCAGAGCCTCTGGGTGCTGGCCGGTGCGGCGCTGTGCTTCTTCGTGCTCTGGCTCTTCTTCACCCGCTCGCTGCTCGGCAAGGCGGTGCTGGCGACCGCCAACAACAAGCTCGCCGCCCAACTGGTGGGCATCGATACCGGCTTCGTCATGGCCTTCAGCTTCGGCCTGTCGGCCGCCATCGGCGCCATCGCCGGCATCCTGATCACGCCGATCACGCTGACCAGCTACAGCGCCGGCGTCGCGCTGGCCCTGAAGGGCTTCGCCTCGGCCATGCTGGGCGGCATGGGCAATCCCGTGGGCGCGCTGGTCGGCGGGCTGCTGCTCGGCATCATCGAGCAGCTCACCGCCGGCTACGTCAGTTCCAGCTACAAGGAGGCGGCGGCCTTCGTGGTGATCCTCGCCGTCCTCTTCCTGCTGCCGAAGGGGCTCTTCGGCAGCAAGCTGCTCGAGCGGGTCTGATCCGGTGGGTGCGCTGCGCGGCAACCGGGGCCTCGGCCTGCTGATCCTGCTGGTGGTCATCGCCCTGGCGCCGGCTCTATTCCCCAGCAACTTCTACTACCGCATCGGCGTGCTGATCTTCATCAACGCCATCGCGGTGACCGGCCTGGTCATCCTCTTCGGCTACGCCGGGCAGATCAGCCTCGGCCACGGCGGCTTCTTCGGCATCGGCGCCTACACCTGCGCCATCGGCCCCTCGGCGCTGGGGCTGCCACCGGCGCTCTGCCTGGTGCTCGGGGCACTGCTCTCGGCGGCGGTGGCCTGGGCCTTCGGCCGGCCGGCGCTGCGGCTCAAGGGCGTCTACCTCGCCGTCGCGACCCTGGGCTTCGGGATCCTCGTCGGCATGGTGCTGAACAACGAGGCGCAGTGGACCGGCGGCCCGGACGGCATGCCGGTCGACGATCCGGGCCTGCGCGACCTGCTCCGCGACCTGGGCCTGCGGGTGGGCACCTCGGAGTCCTGGTACTGGTTCACCGGGGCGCTGCTGCTGATCGGCGCCCTGCTGGCGGTCAACCTGCGCGACAGCCCGACGGGCCGCGCCCTGCGTGCGCTGCACGATTCCGAGGTGGCGGCACGGACCATCGGGATCGACGTGGCCCGCTTCAAGCTGGCCGCCTTCGTCATCTCGGCCGTCTACGCCTCGGTGGCCGGCTCGCTGCTGGCCCAGTTCAACCGCTTCATCTCCCCCGACGTGGCCGGCTTCCTGCACTCGGTGGAGCTCGTCACCATGACCGTCCTCGGCGGGGCCGGCACCGTGCTCGGCGGGATCGTCGGCGCCGCGCTGCTCACCGCCCTGCCGCAGGTGCTGACCGTCTTCCAGGAGTACGAGCACATCATCCTCGGCCTCATCATGATGCTGGTGATGATCTTCCTGCCGGTCGGGCTGCTGCCCAGCCTGCGCCGCCTGCTGCGCGGAGGCGAGGCATGAGCCTGCTGGAGGTCGAGGGGCTGGGGATCGACTTCGGCGGCGTGCGTGCCGTGGACGCCGTGGACTTCGCGGTGCAGCCCGGCGAGATCGTCTCGGTCATCGGGCCGAACGGCGCCGGCAAGACGACCCTGTTCAACCTCATCTCCGGCATCTATCAGCCGAGCCGGGGAAGCGTGCGGCTGGACGGCCGGGACGTGACCGGGCTGGCGCCCAACCTGCTGGCCGCGCGCGGCCTGTCGCGGACCTTCCAGAACCTGCAGATCTTCCAGCAGATGACCGCGCTGGAGAACGTGATGGCCGGTCGGCATCTGGCGGAGCGGCCGTCGGTGCTGGCCGACCTGCTGGGCCTGCCGTCGAGCCGCCGGCGGACGCGGGAGAGCCGCGACCAGGCGCGGGCGCTGCTCGAACGGGTCCGGCTGGCCGATCTTGCCGACCGCCCCGCCTCGGCCCTGGCCTATGGCCAGCTCAAGCGGCTGGAGATCGCCCGGGCGCTGGCCTGCGAGCCCCGCCTGCTGCTGCTCGACGAGCCGGCGGCCGGCTGCAACGCCGTGGAGACCGAGGAGATCGACGGCCTCATCGCCGAGATCGCCCGGGGCGGCGTCGCGGTGCTGCTGGTCGAGCACGACATGAAGCTGGTGATGAAGATCTCGCAGCACATCGTGGTGCTCGACTACGGACGCAAGCTGGCGGAGGGGCCACCCGAACAGGTCCGCCACGACCCGAAGGTGATCGAGGCCTACCTGGGCAGCCATGCGGGGGCCGGGCAGGGGGAGGCCACCGATGCTGACGGTTGAAGGCCTGCGCAGCCGCTACGGCCGCATCGAGGCCCTGCACGGGATCGACCTGACGGTCAGCTCCGGCGAGATCGTCGCCATCGTCGGCGCCAACGGCGCCGGCAAGACGACGCTGCTGCGCTGCCTGTCCGGGGTGCAGCCGGCCACGGCCGGCCGCATCGTCTTCCGCGGCACCGACATCACGCGGCTGCGGCCGCACCGGCGGCTGGCGCTGGGCCTCGCGCAGTCGCCGGAGGGGCGCCAGGTCTTCACCAACCTGACGGTGGAGGAGAACCTCCGCCTGGGCGCCTATCGTTTCCGCGACGAGCGGGTGGAGAAGGACATGGGCGAGGCCTTCGCCATGTTTCCGATCCTGAAGGAGAAGCGGAACCTGATCGCCGGCGGCCTGTCCGGCGGCCAGCAGCAGATGCTGGCGATCGCCCGGGCGCTGATGGGCCGCCCGAGCTGCCTGCTGCTGGACGAGCCCAGCCTGGGGCTGGCCCCGATCCTGGTCGACCAGATCATCGAGGTGATCAAGGGGCTCAAGGCCCTGAAGGTGACCGTGCTGCTGGTCGAGCAGAATGCCTTCGCCGCGCTGTCCATCGCCGACCGCGGCTATGTCATGGAGACCGGCGAGATGGTGCTGAGCGGGGGCGGAAAGAACTTGATCGCCAATGACCGGGTGAGGGAAGCCTACCTCGGTCTCTGAGACCCCGTCCTCGCCTTGGAGTTGGCCCGCATGCCCGTGACCGTGGAGCGCGACGGCTCGATCGCCGTCGTCGTCGTCGACAATCCCCCCGTCAACGCCACCAGTCAGGCCGTCCGTGCCGGGCTTGCCGCGGCACTCGCCGAGGTCGAGGCCGATCCCGCCGTCGAGGCTGCGGTGCTGATCTGCGCCGGCCGCACCTTCATCGCCGGGGCCGATGTCAGCGAGTTCGGCAAGCCGCCCCGGGAACCCCATCTGCCGGACGTCATCGCGGCCATCGAGCGCTGCCCCAAGCCGTGGGTCGCGGCGATCCACGGCACGGCCCTCGGCGGCGGCTACGAACTGGCTCTGGCCTGCCGCCTGCGGGTGGCGACGGCCGACGCCAAGGTCGGGCTGCCCGAGGTGACCCTGGGCCTGATCCCCGGCGCCGGCGGCACCCAGCGGCTGCCGCGGCTGGTCGGGCTGGAGGTCGCCGCCGAGATGGTCACCGGCGGCCGGCCGCTGGCGGCGCGCGACGCGCTGCGCGACGGCGCGATCGACGCCATCGCCGAGGGGGACCTCCGGGCCTTCGCCGTCGCCTACGCCCGCACCCACGCCGGCTCCGCACCGCCCGCGCTGGCGCTGCGGCCGGCGCCCCAGCCGGCGGAGGGCTGGTTCGATGCCGCGATGAAGCAGACGGCGGCCAAGGCGCGCGGCCAGCTCTCCCCGGTGAAGGCCCTGGAGGCGCTGCGGGCCAGCACCGAGCTGCCCTTCGCCGAGGCCATGAAGCGCGAGCGCGAGATCTTCATGGAGCTGCGCGCGTCGGAGCAGTCGGCGGCCCTGCGGCACGCCTTCTTCGCCGAGCGGGCCGCCGCCAAGCCGCCGGGGCTGGGCGAGGCTCAGCCACGGCGGGTCGAGCGGGTGGCGGTCATCGGCGGCGGCACCATGGGCGCCGGCATCGCCGTCGCCTTCCTCAACGCCGGCCTCCCGGTGGTCATGGTGGAGCGCGATCCCGCCGCCCTGCAGCGCGGCGAAGGCAACGTGCGCGGCCTGCTGGAGGGCGCGCAGAAACGCGGCCTGATCAGCCCCGAGGCCATGGAGCACCGCTGGGCCGCCTTCTCCACCACCCTCGACTATGGCGACCTTGCGCAAGTCGATCTCGCGGTCGAGGCGGTCTTCGAGGACATGGAGGTCAAGCGGCAGGTCTTCCGCGCCCTGGACGCCGCGCTGAAACCGGGCGCCGTCCTGGCCACCAACACCTCCTACCTCGACGTCGACGCCATCGCCGCCGCCACGGCGCGCCCGGCGGACGTGGTGGGGCTGCACTTCTTCAGTCCGGCCCACGTCATGCGCCTGCTGGAGGTGGTGCAGGCGGCGAAGACGGCGCCCGAGGTGGTGGCCACCGCCTTCGCGCTGGGCAAGCGGCTCGGCAAGACGGCGGTGCTGTCCGGCGTCTGCGACGGCTTCATCGGCAACCGCATCCTGCAGGTCTACCGCCGCCAGGCGGACGTGCTGCTGGAAGAGGGCTGCCTGCCGGCCGAGGTGGACGCGGCCATGCGCGCCTTCGGCCTGGCGATGGGCCCCTACGAGGCGCAGGACATGGGCGGCCTCGACATCGCCTGGGCCAACCGCAAGCGGCAGGCGGCGACCCGCGATCCCGCCCGGCGCTACGTCGCCATCGCGGATCGTCTCTGCGAGGCCGGGCGCTTCGGCCAGAAGACCGGGGCCGGCTGGTACCGCTACGAGACCGGCGACCGCAGGCCCCTGCCGGATCCCGATGTCGAGGCGATCATCCTGGAGGAGGCGTCGCGCAAAGGCATCACCCGCCGGTCCTTCTCCGAGCAGGAGATCCAGGAGCGCATCCTCTGGCCGATGGTCGACGAAGGCGCGCGCATCCTGGAGGAGGGCATCGCCAAGCGGCCGCTCGACATCGACGTGGTCGAAGTGCACGGCTACGGCTTCCCGCGCTGGCGGGGCGGCCTGATGCACTGGGCCGACGGCGTCGGCCTGCCGAGGATCCTGGCCGGCCTGGAGGGCTTCGCCGCCGCCGACGGCCTGCCGCCGCCCTCGGCCCTGCTGCGCCGGCTGGTGGCGGAGGGGAAGGGCTTCGGATCGCTCGACTGACCACGGGTCCGGCCGGTGCGCCGCTGCGTAGCCATCTCCTCGAACGAAGAGGTGACGAGGGAGGGCGCGGTGGGTCTGGTCGCCTTTCCGGCCGGCGGGGTCGCGGTGGTTGTCGGTGCCGACGGCGGCATCGGGCGAGCGATGGCCGCGCAGCTGCATGAGGACGGGAGCTTCGCCCGGGTCTACGCCCTCGGCAGGCGAACCGACCCCGCCGTGGATCTCCTCGACGAGGCGACCATCGCCGCGGCCGCAGAAAGGCTCTGTTCGGCCGGCGACCTGCGTCTGGTGCTCGACGCCACCGGCGTTCTCCACGGCGACGGCCTGAGGCCGGAGAAGAGCTGGGCGGAGGTGGATCCAGCGGCGCTGTCCGAGGCCTTCGCGGTCAACGCCACCGGGCCGATGCTGCTGATGAAGCACCTGCTGCCGCGGCTGCCCCGGCAAGGCAAGGCCATGTTCGCGACACTCTCCGCCCGGGTCGGCAGCATCGGCGACAACCGGCTGGGCGGCTGGTACGCCTACCGGGCCTCGAAGGCTGCCTTGAACCAGTTCGTCCGCACCGCCGCCGTCGAGCTTCGCCGCCGCCGGCCGGAGGCACTGTGCGTGGCGCTGCATCCCGGCACCGTCGACACGCCCCTGTCGGCCCCCTTCGCCAAGGCCGGCCTGGAGGTGCAGAGCCCGCCGCTGGCGGCCGAGCGCCTTCTGGCCGTCGTCGACGCCCTGCGGCCGGAGCAGTCGGGGGGCTTCTTCGACCAGCACGGGCGCCCCGTCCCCTGGTGAACGGGCCGGTGGGGCGGCGACGCGGTTTGCGCTTCGCCCACTGCCATATCACTGATATCCAAGCGGCTGCGACTTGTTGTAGCGATCCGGCACGTCCTGTGCGAAGCTGCCGGAAACAAAAGAAAAAGTTGTGGGAGGGACCTCATGCTGGCTGCCGAGACACTCGGCACGATCACCGCCTCTCCGGCGCCGGGCCTGCAGAAGGCGCTGCTGGGAGTCGACGACCTGCACGTGCATTTCGTCACGTCGCGCGGCGTCGTCCGTGCCGTCCAGGGTGTCTCCTATGCGGTCTCGCCGGGTGAGATGGTGGCGATCGTCGGCGAGTCCGGCAGCGGCAAGTCGGTCTCCGCCCTGACCGTCATGCGCCTGCTGCCGGAAGCCACCGCCCGGGTGGTCGGCGGCACCATCCGCTTCGACGGCCGCAACCTCCTGGATCTGGACGAGGAGGGGATGCGCGAGGTCCGCGGCCGCGACATCGCGATGATCTTCCAGGAGCCGATGACCTCGCTCAACCCGGTCCTGCCGATCGGGCTGCAGATCAAGGAGCCGCTCTTCGTCCACCTGGGCATGAACGAGGCGCAGGCCGAGGCGCGCGCCCGCGAACTGCTCGAACTGGTCGGCATGACCGACCCGGCGCGCCGGCTGGCGCAGTACCCGCACCAGCTCTCCGGCGGGATGCGCCAGCGGGTGATGATCGCGATCGGGCTGGCCTGCAATCCGAAGCTGCTGATCGCCGACGAGCCGACGACCGCCCTGGACGTGACCATCCAGGCGCAGATCCTCGAGCTGTTGAAGGACCTGTCCCGGCGGCTCGGCATCGCCACCATCATGATCACCCACAACCTCGGCATCGTCGCGCGCTACGCCGACCGGGTGAACGTCATGTACGCCGCGCGCATCGTCGAGAGCGGCACCGCCGAGGAGGTCTTCGCCCGGCCGCGCCACCCCTACACCGTCGGCCTGCTGCGCTCGGTGCCGCGGCTCGACCGCGGCCGGCTGGAGAAGCTGGAGACCATCGAGGGGCTGCCGCCCAACCTGCTGGCGATGCCGTCGGGCTGCAGCTTCGCGCCCCGTTGCCGCTTCGCCCTGGACCTCTGCCGGGGCGAGCCGCCGGCGCTGGCTCAGCAGGGTGGCGGCCACCTCGCAGCCTGCCATCGTGCGCAGGAGATGACCGCGATCGAGGCGCCGGCTGCGGGGGCGGCCGCGGCGGCCAAGGGCGGCGGGACGGGGGAGCCCCTGGTCGAGGTCAGGGACCTCTGGAAGCGCTTCCAGGTCTCCCGCGGCGGCCTGTTCGGCGGCGACGGCGCCGAGGTCAAGGCGATCGCGGGCGTGAGCCTGCAGATCTTCAAGGGCGAGACCCTTGGACTGGTCGGCGAGTCGGGCTGCGGCAAGTCCACCCTCGGCCGTCTGATCCTCCGCCTGGACGACCCCAGCGAGGGGTCGATCACCATCGACGGGCAGGACCTCTTCGCCCTGGACCGGCGGCGGCTGAAGCTGCTTCGCCAGGGCGTCCAGGTGATCTTCCAGGACCCCTACAGCTCGCTCAACCCGCGCATGACCATCGGCCAGATCATCAGCGAGCCGATGGCGGTGCACGGAATCGAGAAGGGGCGGGCGCGCCTGCGGGAGCGGGTGGCCGAGCTGCTCGAACTGGTCGGGCTCTACCCCTACATGGCCGAACGCTATCCGCACGAGCTCTCGGGCGGGCAGCGCCAGCGCGTCGGCATCGCCCGGGCGCTGGCCATGAAGCCGCGCTTCATCGTCTGCGACGAGGCGGTCTCGGCCCTCGACGTCTCGATCCAGGGGCAGATCATCAACCTGCTGGAGGAACTGCAGGAGCGCCTCGGCCTCACCTACCTCTTCATCGCCCACGATCTGGCGGTGGTGCGGCACATCGCGACCCGGGTCGCCGTCATGTACCTCGGCAAGGTGGTCGAGGTCGCCGACTGCGACACCCTCTATGCCGATCCGAAGCACCCCTATACGCAGGCGCTGCTGCAGGCCGCGCCGATCCCCGATCCGCGGGTCGAGCGGGAGCGGCCGCGGGCGATCCTGCACGGCGAGCTGCCCAGCCCGCTGTCGCCGCCGAGCGGCTGCGTCTTCCATCCGCGCTGCCCGATCGCGACCGACGCCTGCTGGCAGGAGGTGCCGCAGCTGAAGCCGGTCGGCAGCCGGCACGAGGCCGCCTGCCTACTCGCCTGAGGCAGCCGTCACCCAATCGATAACCGAGCCGTGAGAACCGGACAGACAGTGGGAGGAAAGACAGAGATGCGTTTGTTGACCGGAGCCCTACTGGCCGGCGTCGCCAGCTGCCTGCTGGCGGCCGGGGCGGTGGCCCAGACGCCGAAGAAGGGGGGCGAACTGATCTTCGCCGTCACGGCGGAGCCGCCGAACTACGACTGCCACGCCAACACGTCCTTCGCCTTCGTCCATCCCGTCATCCCGCACTACTCGACGCTGCTGACCTTCAGCGGGGCGGACTATCCGAAGATCGTCGGCGACCTGGCGGAGAGCTGGACCGTCAGCGACGACGGCAAGACCTACACCTTCAAGCTCTTCGACGGGGTCAAGTTCCACGACGGCTCGTCGCTCACCAGCGCCGACGTCAAGGCCAGCTACGACCGCATCATCAATCCGCCGGACGGCGTCGTCTCGGCCCGCAAGGCCACCTTCAGCGACGTCAGCTCGGTGGAAGCGCCCGATGCCCATACGGTCGTGTTCCATCTGAGCAACCCCAACGCGTCGATGCTCCAGTACTTCGCCTCGCCGTTCAACTGCATCTATAGTGCAGCGAAGCTCAAGGAGAACCCGAAGTACCCCGAGACCAATATCATGGGCAGCGGGGCCTTCACCTTCGTCGAGCACGTCAACGGCTCGTCCTGGACCGGCAAGCGGTTTGACGGCTACTTCCGCAAGGACCGGCCCTACCTGGACGGCTACAAGGCCGTCTTCATGAAGAGCGGCAACGTCGTCAACGCCCTGCGCGGCAACCAGATCATGGCGGAGTTCCGCGGCCGCACGCCGGCCGAGGCGGAGCAGCTGATGAGCGCCATGGGCGACAAGGTGACCAAGTCCGAGTCGCCCTGGATCGTCTCCATCATCATCGTCTTCAACACCCAGAAGAAGCCGTTCGACGACGCCCGCGTGCGGCGCGCCCTGTCGCTGGCGATCGACCGTTACCTGGGCGCCCAGGCGCTGCAGAACATCTCCCTGCTGCGCCACGTGGGCGGTCTGCAGCGGCCGGGCGCCGAATTCGCCCTGACGCCCGAGGAGCTGGAGAAACTGCCCGGCTTCGGCCACGACATCGCGAAGTCGCGCGAGGAGGCCAAGCGCCTGCTCAAGGAGGCCGGGGTCGAGAACCTCTCCTTCAAGCTGACCAACCGCAACGTCGCCGAGCCCTACACGCCGGCAGGCGTCTTCGCCATCGACCAGTGGCGGCAGATCGGCGTGACGGTGGAGCACCAGCAGCTCGAGACCAAGCTGTGGCAGGCGGCGCTGTCGAGCGGCAACTTCGACGTCGCCATCGATTTCTCCTCGGAGTTCCTGGACGACCCCTCCTCGCAGTTCGCGAAGTACGTCACCAAGGACCTCTCGCCGATCGCCTACGCCGACCACCACAACACCGAACTCGACAAGCTCTACGAGCAGCAGATGCGGGCGACCAGCCCGGCCAAGCGCAAGGAGCTGACCAAGCAGTTCGAGGAGATCGAGCTGACCGAGGCCTACTCCGTGCCGCTGCTGTGGTGGCACCGGATCATCGTCAACGACGCCAAGCTGAAGGGCTGGAACATCACCCCCAGCCACTACCTCGACCAGAGCCTGGTGGACGTCTGGCTCGACCAGTGACCTTCGTTCGGTAACGTCTTTGCACCCAGGGGCGCCGGAGGGCCGGCGCCCCGACGAGGAGCCCGGATGCTCTCCTACCTGCTGCGCCGTCTCGTCCTGGTCATCCCGACCCTGCTCGGGGTCGCCGTGCTCACCTTCTTCATGCTGCGGGTCATGCCCGGCGACGTCGTCGAGCTGAAGCTGCGCGGCGACGGGGTGCCGGTGACCGAGGCGACGCTGCAGGCGGAGCGGGCGCGCCTCGGCCTGGACAAGCCGCTGGTCGCCCAGTTCGGCGACTGGATGGCCGGCCTCGTCACCTTCGACCTCGGGACCTCCATGTGGACCGGCAAGCCGGTGGCCCAGGAGATCGCCGGGCGCCTGCCGGTCACCCTGCAGGTCGCCATCATGGCGACGATCATCGCCATCCTCATCGCCATCCCGCTGGGGACGCTCTCCGCCCTCTATCGGGATTCGTGGATCGACTATGCCGTGCGCGTGGTGGCCATCGCCGGTCTGGCGGTGCCCTCCTTCTGGCTCGGCATGCTGTTCATCCTCATGCTGCTGTCGGTCTTCGCCTGGCTGCCGCCGATCGGCTACGTCTCGATCTTCGAGGATCCCGTGGCCAACCTCTCGCAGCTGATCTGGCCGGCGCTCGCGGTCGGCTACCGCTACTCCGCCGTCTCCACCCGGATGATGCGCTCGGCGGTGCTGGAGGTGATGCGGGAGGACTATATCCGCACCGCCCGGGCGAAGGGGCTCTTCCCCCGCCTGATCATCGAGCGGCACGCCCTGCGCAACGCCATGCTGCCGGTGATCACGGTCATCGGCCTGGAGTTCGCCTTCCTGATCGGCGGCCTCGTGGTGACCGAGCAGGTCTTCAACCTCAACGGCATCGGCAAGCTCTTCGTCGAGACCGTGTCGCGCGGCGACTACACCATGATCCAGGCCCTGGTCATGCTGGTCGCCATCATCTTCATCATCGTCAATCTGGTGATCGACCTGCTCTACGCCGTGCTCGATCCCCGGATCCGCCTCGGCTGAGCCGCCAGGGGAGAGGCCTTCCATGTCCGCCATCACCTCGACCGCCGCGGCCGCCGTGGCACCGCCCCGCCGACGGCACCCCGCCATTCTGTTCGTCCAGCAGCAGCCGCTCGGCACGATCGGGCTGGCAGTGATCGTGGTCATGGCGCTGGCCGCGATCTTCGCGCCCTACGTGGCGCCTTACGACCCGCTGGCCGTCGACTACCTGGCGCTGACCGCACCGCCGAGCTGGGCACACCCGCTGGGCAGCGACCAGTACGGCCGCGACATCCTCTCGCGCATCATCTTCGGCGCCCGCACCGCGCTGTCGGTGGGCATCCTCTCCTCCCTCATCGGCTGCTCCATCGGGGCGCTGATCGGGGCCACTTCGGCCTATTTCGGGGGCAAGATCGACCTGATCATCCAGCGGCTCATCGACGTGCTGCTGGCCTACCCGATCATCGTGCTGGCAATGGTCGTGGTCGCCGTCCTCGGCAAGAACGTCGTCCTGGGCGTCGACATCAACCTGGTGACCGCGATCGCCATCCCGATCGTGCCGAAGATGGCGCGCGTCGCCCGCAGTTCGACCCTGTCGCTCGCCAGCATGCCCTTCATCGACGCCGCCCGGGCGGCGGGCTTCAGCCACACCCGGATCGTGCTGCGCCACATCCTGCCGAACATCGTGGCCCCCTTCCTCATCCTCTTCACCGCCTTCATCGCCCAGGCGATCCTGCTGGAGGCGAGCCTCTCCTTCCTCGGGCTGGGCGTCACCGAGCCGACGCCGGCGTGGGGCCTGATGCTGAGCGGCAGCTCGGCCGACTTCTACGAGCGCGCGCCCTGGATGATCCTCTTCCCCGGCCTCGCCATCAGCCTCGCGGTCTTCGCCTTCAACCTCTTCGGCGACTCCCTGCGCGACTGGCTCGACCCGAAGATGAAGGTCTGAGGGAGGCGAGCGCGGTGGACGGAGGAGGGCTGCAGCCCAGGGTCTGGGACCGGCTGGCGCGCGACAAGCGCGAGCGGCTGGCGGCGGCGTCGGGAATTGCCGACGGCAAGGTCGTGCCGGCCGAGCGGGCGACGGCCCTGCTGGAGGCGGTGCTGCGGCCGGGCGACCGGCTGTGCATCGAAGGCAACAACCAGAAGCACGCCGACTTCCTGGCCTCGGCGCTGGCGGCGGTCGATCCGGCGCGGGTGCACGACCTGCACATCGTGCAGTCGAACATCGCCCTGGCGCCCCACCTGGACGTCTTCGAGCGCGGCATCGCCCGCCGGCTCGACTTCTGCTACTCCGGCCCCCAGGGGCTGCGGATGGCCCGGCTGGTGACCGAGGGCCGCATCGAGCTGGGCGCCATCCACACCTACCTCGAGCTCTACAGCCGCTACTTCATGGACCTGCCGCCGCGGGTCGCCCTGGTCGCCGCCGAGAGCGCCGACGCCGCCGGCAACCTCTACACCGGCCCCAACACCGAGGACACGCCGCCGATCGTCGAGGCGGCCGCCTTCAAGGACGGGCTGGTGATCGCCCAGGTCAACCACCTCGTCGACAGAGTGCCGCGGGTCGACGTGCCGGCCGACTGGGTCTCCTTCGTCGTGCCGGCGCCGAAGCCCCACTACATCGAGCCGATCTTCACCCGCGATCCCGCCCAGATCAGCGAGGTGCAGATCCTGATGGCCATGACGGTCATCAAGGGCATTTACGAGCCCTACCAGGTGACCCGCCTCAACCACGGCATCGGCTTCGACACGGCGGCGATCGAACTGATCCTGCCGACCTTCGCCGCCGAGCTCGGCCTCAAGGGCAGGATCTGCCGTTACATGAGCGTCAATCCCTGCCCGACCCTGATCCCGGCCATAGAGAGCGGCTTCGTCGAGACCATCCACTGCGCCGGCTCCGAACTGGGCATGGAGGACTACGTCGCCGCGCGCTCCGACGTCTTCTTCATCGGCCCGGACGGCACGATGCGCTCCAACCGCGCCTTCTGTCAGATGGCCGGCCACTATGCCGACCTCTTCATCGGCTCGACCCTGCAGATCGACCTGCAGGGCAACTCCTCCACCGCCACGCGCAGCCGGATCGCCGGCTTCGGCGGCGCGCCGAACTTCGGCTCCGACTCCCGCGGCCGGCGCCACGCCTCCCCCGGGTGGCTTGCCGCCGGCCGGCAGGACCTGTCGCGCACGGGCGGCGCGCCGCGCGGCCGCAAGCTGGTGGTCCAGCTCGTGGAGACCTTCCGCGAGCACATGGAGCCGACCTTCGTGGAGCGGCTCGACGCCTGGGACCTGATGGAGAGCTTCAACCTCGACCTACCGCCGGTCATGATCTACGGCGAGGACCTGACCCATGTCGTGACCGAGGAGGGCATCGCCAACCTGCTGCTCTGCCGGACCCTGGAGGAGCGGGAGCAGGCGATCCGCGGCGTCGCGGGCTATACCCCCGTGGGGCTGGCGCGCGACCGGCGCATGGTGGAGAACCTGCGTGACCGGGGCGCCATCCTGCGGGCGGAGGACCTGGGAATCGACAAGCGCGACGCCCGCCGCGACCTGCTCGCGGCCCGCTCGATCAAGGACCTCGTCCGCTGGTCCGGGGGGCTCTACCGGCCGCCCGCCCGCTTCCGCAACTGGTAGGACCGCAGAAATGGAGCGTCTGGAGTTCCGCTTCGCCGCCCGGCCGACCAACCGGCCGACCGCCGATCACGTGGTGGCCGGCGTCGTCTCGTCGGGCAACCTGGAGGTGCTGCTGGAGCCGGGCGCCCCCGGCTCGGGCGCGACTGCCGTGGTGGAGACCTCGGCTCGCGGCTTCGGCCCGATCTGGGAGGCGGTGCTGCGCGACTTCTTCGAGCGGCATCCTCTGGGCGACGTCACCGTCTCGATCAACGATGCGGGCGCCACGCCTGCGGTGGTCGGTCTGCGCCTCGACCAGGCGGCCGTCGCCTTCGCCGGGGACCCGCGGTGACGGCCGATCCGCGTGCGAGGAGCTATCTGGAACTGACCGCCCGCCAGCGGCTGGCCGGAATCCTCGACCCCGGCTCCTTCACGGAGTTCCTGCCACCCCCCGACCGCGTGGTCAGCCCGCACCTGCCGGCCCTCGACCTGCCCGTCGCCTTCGACGACGGGATCGTGGTGGGCACCGGCCGGCTCGACGGACGCCCGGTGCTGATCGCCGCCCAGGAGGGCGGCTTCATGGGCGGTGCCGTGGGCGAGGTTCATGGTGCGAAACTGACCGGCCTGCTCGAGCGGGCGCTGGACGAGCAGGCCCGGGAAGACGGTGCGCGCGGCGTCGTGCTGCTGCTGGAGACGGGCGGCGTGCGGCTGCAGGAGGCCAACGCCGGCCTCGTCGCCATGGGCGAGGTGCAGCAGGCGCTGCTCGACCTGCGTCTGGCGGGCGTGCCGGTGGTCGTCGCCATCGGCGGCGCGAACGGCTGCTACGGCGGCCTGTCGATCATCTGCCGCAGCGCCGACGCGCTGGTCATGAGCGAGGCGGGCCGGCTCTCCATCTCGGGACCCGAGGTGATCGAGACCGCCTGTGGCGCCGAGGAGTTCGACGCCCGCGACCGGGCGCTGGTCTGGCGGACCATGGGCGGCAAGCACCGCCGCCTGCTGGGCGACTGCGATGCGCTGGTGGCGGACGACCCGGCCGCCTTCCGTGCCGCGATCCTGCACCATCTCGCGCAGCCGCGGCCGTTGGACCTGGCGACGCTGGAAGCCGAGCACGCGATGCTGCGCGACCGCATCGCCGCCTTCGGCGACTGTGCGGATGCGACGGAGGTCTGGGGCCGGCTCGGCGTCGACGATCCCGGACGTGTTCCAGACCTGGACGAAAAGGCCTTCGATGACCTCGTCACCCGCCTCGGTGTCTGATCCCGCGCTCTCCCGCCCGGGGGATCTGCCGTCCGAGCCGGCCCGCGTGCTCTCGGCCCTGTTCGGTGCGGACTGGGAGGTCGCCGTGCAGGGCCGGTTCCTGCGGGGCGAGGGGCGTGCCGACGGAGAGACGGTCGCTGTCCTCGGCACCTGCGGTCACGCCGCGATCGGCGCCGACCTGGCCCTGGCCCTGGCGGGCGGGGTGCTGTCGATCCTGCGGCACCACCCGGGCCGGCCGATCCTGCTGCTGGTGGACAACAGCGGCCAGAAGCTCTCGCGGCGGGACGAGCTGCTCGGCAACAACAGCTACCTCGCGCACCTCGCCAAATGCCTGGCCGTCGCCCGCGCCCGCGGTCACCGCACCCTCGCCCTGGTCTATTCCGAGGCCGTGAGCGGCGGCTTCCTCGCCACCGGCATGAGTGCCGGCCCCTGCTACGCGCTGCCGGGTGTGGAACTGCGGGTCATGGGCCTGGAGGCCATGTCCAAGGTCACCCTCATCCCGCTCGACCGTCTGAGCGCGCTCTGCCGGACCATGCCGACGCTGGCGCCGGGGGTGGAGAACTTCGTGCGGATGGGTGTGATCCGGGAGATCTGGAACGATCCTGCCGACGGCCTGCGGCAGGCCCTGGCGGCGCCGCCGGAGGCGCCGGACCGGCAGCGCCGGCTCGGGCTGGCGCGGGGTGGCCGGCCGGCCGCGGCCGAAGTGGCCGAGCGGGTCCGCCGGGCGCCGGGCGGATGAAGGCGGGGCAGGCGGAGCTGCAGCGGCACGACTGGGTCAGGCTCGACCCCGCCTGCGCCGAAGACGCCGCCCCCCGGGACCAGGGGCTGACAGGCTGGCTGAAGGCGGACGGGCGTGTCGTGGTGCGGCGGGCCCCCGCCGGTCCCGACCGGCCAAGTCGCGCTGGCGGTCGTTCTCGCCGAAGGCGGCGCACGCCGCCGCGTCGCCTTCTCCGCCCCGGCCTCCGCCCTTCTGGCCCGGGAGCCGAACCCGACCCTGCGGCAGGCTGTGACGGTGGCACCCGACGCCTGGCAGGCGCGCCTCGCGCGGGTCGACGAGGCGCTGCGGGAGGTCGGGCTGGTGGCGCAGGTCTATGGCTCCCTCGCCTGGCAATGGATCAGCGGACGCGACCACCTGCATGCGGACTCCGACGTGGACCTGCTGCTCCGTCCGGCCGACGAGGCCGGTCTCGCTGCGGCCCTTCGCGTGCTCGCCGCGTGCGAGGGGGAGGCGCCGCGCCTTGACGGAGAGGTGGTGTTCCCCGGCGGGGCAGGGGTCGCCTGGCGGGAGCTGGCTGCGCGCCGCGACCGCGTCCTGGCCAAGAGCCTGAAGCATCTGGAGCTCCGGTCGCCGGCCGAACTGCACGGCCTGCTGCGGGCCGTGGCCTGATGGCGACGGCAGCCGGGCGGTCGCGGGGCGGCCTCGACGTGCTCTCCCCGGTGGCGGAACGCATCGGCCGGCAGGCCACGCGCGCGCTCTACGGCGAGCTGAGCTGCTTTCCCAAGCCGGGCCTCGTCAGCTTCGCCGATGCCGGTGGGCACAGCGACATGGACGCCCGCACCTTCGTGCGCTCCATCAAGGCCCTTCGTCCCTATTTCCCGCGGATTGCGGCGCAGGGCGGCGAGGGTGCCGATTTCCAGGCCCTCGCCGCGTGCGGTCGGCAGGCCGAGGCGGCGATGCTGACCGCTACCGGCGGCCGCAACACCCACAGGGGGGCCGTCTTCAGCCTCGGCCTGCTGGCGGCGGCCGCGGGGGCGCTGGCGCACGGCGGGGCGCGGCCGACGGCGCAGGACCTCGCCGACCTTGTCCGGTGTCGATGGAGCGATGCAATCCGGGCGAGCCGCGCCGCAGCCGACCGGAGCCACGGCGCCACGGCCTTCCGACGTTACGGGGTATCCGGTGCGCGGGGGCAGGCGGCAGCCGGTTTCCCCCTGATCGTCGATGCCGCTCTGCCCGCCCTGCGCCTGGCGATCCAGGGTGGCTTGGCCGTCGAGAGGGCTGCGGTTCAGGCCCTCTTCGTCCTCATGGCCGAACTCGACGACACCAACCTGCTGCATAGGGGCGGCCGCACTGGACTGGACCTGGTGAGGCGGGAGGCGCGGAACTTCCTGTCGGGCGGCGGGGTTTACGCCACCGGCTGGCGGCGGCAGGCGGTGGACCTCCACCGCCTTTGCAGTGCGCGCAAGCTGAGCCCTGGCGGCGCCGCCGATCTGCTCGCGGCGACGCTCTTCGTGTGGCAACTGGAGGGAGGCAGCCTGTCCCCATGGCACTGATCGTTCTCTGCTCCGGACAGGGCCTGCAGTATCCCGGCATGCTCGACTCGCTCCACCACGAGGCGGCCGCGCGGCCAGCGATGAAAGCGCTGCGCCACGCCGTGGGCCTGGGGCCGGAGAACCTCGAACGGGCGCAGATCTTCGACAACGCCCTTGCCCAGCCGCTGCTCTGCGCCTCGGCCGCGGGAGCCTGGGCCGCCCTGGAACCCCTGCTTCCCGCGCCGCTGCTCTTCGCTGGCTACAGCGTCGGCGAGCTGGCCGCCTACGGCTGCGCCGGCGCGCTTGACGTGGAGACGTTGCTGTCGCTGGCGACGGCCCGGGCGACGGCGATGGACGGTGCCTGCGGCCAGCCGCAGGCGATGCTGGGGGTGCGCGGTGCCAACGAGGGACTGCTGCAGACCGTCGCGGCCTCGACCGGCATCGAGACCGCGATCGTCGTGGGAGCCGATCATCACGTGCTCGGCGGCACCCGGGACAGCGTCGAGGCGGCGGAGGCCTCCCTGGCCGAGCGTCCGTCGGTGCAGCTCAAGCGGCTCGCCGTGTCGGTGGCCTCCCATACGCCCCTGCTGGAGCCGGCCGTCGCCCCCTGGCGCCGGGCGCTGGAGGGGGCGCACTGGCGGGCCTGGTCGGTGCCGGTGCTGGCCGGTCTCACCGGCCAGCCGGTGCGCGACCGGTCGGCCGCCATCGAGGCCCTGGCGCCCCAGCCGGCGCGGACGCTGCGCTGGGACCTCTGCATCGAGGCCATGCTGGCGGCGGGGGGGCGTGTCTTCCTGGAGATCGGGGCGGGCAACGCCCTGGTGAAGATGCTGCAGGAGGCGGCGCCCGACGTGGCCGCCCGCGCCTTCCAGGATTTTCGCGGCGCCGAGGGGGCCGCCGCCTGGGTGAAGCGGGAGCTCGCCAGGCTCTAAGGCGGCAGGATCGACACGATCCGACCTTCCTCGCCTTGACAATGGATCCATGATCCATGATACACGACGCCAGATCGACATAACGATCGGCGAAGGGAGGAAACATGGCGAAGCTCTGGAAGGGTGCAGGGGCGGCGGTCCTCTTGGTCTCCGCGGTGCTCTGTGGCGGCGGGGCCCAGGCGACCGAGCTGCGGCTCGGCGGTGTGCACGCACCGAACAGCTTCGAGACCAAGGCTCTGAACAAGCTGGCGGAGCTGGCGGCCGAGAAGTCGGGCGGCGAACTGACGGTCGAGGTCTATCCGGCGGGCCAGCTCGGCGACGAGCGGTCGATGATCGATATGATCTCTGTCGGCGCGATCGACATGTTCGCCAACGTGGCCGACTGGAACCAGCATCTGGTCCGCGACTTCGCCGTGCTTTCGATGCCTTTCGCTTTCCGGGACCTGGATCACCTGAAGGCATTTCAGGGGTCCGAAACCTACGCCGGCATGAAGCAGGCGATGGTCGAGCAGAAGAACGTGCGGGTCCTGTCGGACAACTGGTACCGCCTCCCGCGGGTCCTGCTCACGCGCGAGCCGGTGGAGAACATCGACGACGTCGCCGGGCTGAAGCTGCGCATGCCCGACATCGAGTCCTTCGTGAAGACCTGGAGCGCCTTCGGCGCCAAGCCTACCATCATCCCCTTTGCGGAAGCCTTCATATCCTTGCGGACCGGTGTGGTGGACGGCATGGAGGCGCCCCTCAGCTCGATCTACGCACAGAAGTTCTACCAGGTGGCCCCCAACGTCACGATGACCAATCACGGCATGGCGCCCTTCAACATCCTGATAAACGAGACCTCGTACGAGAACCTCTCCGAGGCCGAGCGCACGGCTCTCACGGAAGCCGCCAAGGAAGCCGGAGACTTCTACACGGAAATGATCGCGGACGAGTTCGCGCCCCAGCGTGAGAAGATGGAGGCCGAAGGTGCGCGCTTCGTCGTGATCCCCCTGGACGGTTTCACCGGCAGGGCCGCCGCGATCGCGGGGGAGTTCGAGCGTCGCGGCCTCTGGCGGGAAGGCCTGTTCGAGGAGATCCAGGGCGACCAGGGCTGATCCCGCAGGGTGACACGCGTCGGGCCGGCCTGCGTGCCTGACGCCTGGATGGTGAAAATGCTGCGTCTCCAGTCTCTCGACGCCGGAATCGGTCGTCTGGAATTCGGCCTGGCGGCCTTCTTCCTGCTGCTGATCGTCCTGGCGACCGGGGCGGGCGTGATCTCCCGCTACGTCTTCGACAGCCCCATCGTGTGGGCGCCCGAGCTGTCGCTGGTCTCCCAGATCTGGCTCACCTTCATCGGCGCCAGCGCGGTCTACAAGGAACGCGGCCACATCGGAATGAGCGGCGTGGTGCAGGCTTTGCCGAAGGTTCCCGCCCGGATCGTCCAGGCCCTGGTCGACCTGGCGATCGCGGTGCTCCTCGTGCTGGTCGCCGTGGCGACCGCGAGGATCATGTCGGCCCAGCACACCCAGATGCTGTCGACGCTCGGGGTGCCGCGCAGCGTCGGCTCCGCACCGGTCGTCTGGGCGATGGCGTCGGTCACCTTCTCGATCCTCGTCGAGCTCTTCGCCGGGCCGCGTGAGCCCGGCGACCATGAGCAGGAGAGGACGACCCGGCCATGAGCCTCGTCATCCTTCTCGGGGTCTTCGCGCTCCTCATGGTGCTGGGCATCCCGGTGGCGCTGTCCTTCATCGGCGCCGCCACCAGCTATCTGCTGTGGAAGGGCGTGCCTCTGGTCGTTGCCGGCCAGACCCTGATCGGCGGCGTCAACAACTACACGCTGCTCGCCGTTCCTCTCTACATCCTCGCCGGCGAGCTGATGAACAGCGGCGGCATCACCCGCCGGCTCTTCGACTTCGCCACAGCCCTCACCGGCCATATCCGGGGCGGTCTCGGCCACGTGAACGTCGTCGCAAGCATCATCTTCTCGGGCATCTCGGGGTCCTCCTCCGCCGATGCCGCCGGCCTCGGACGGGTGGAGATCGAGGCGATGAAGAAGGCCGGCTACCGCCCCGGCTTCGCGGCCTCGATCACCGCCGCGTCCTCGACCATCGGGCCGATCATTCCGCCCAGCATCCACCTGGTGCTCTACGCCGCTCTTGCGGAGGTCGGCGTGGACTACCTCTTCCTCGCCGGCGTGCTGCCGGGCCTCGTCATGGCCGGCTGCCTGATGGTGGTGATCTACCTGCTCGTCCTGTCGGGGCGGGAGGACTGCCCGGTGCATGCTTGGGCCGGCCTGCGCCATCTGGCGAACCGGTTCATGCAGGCGATCGTGCCTCTGACCGCGCCCCTGGTGATCGTCGCCGGGATCCTCAGCGGCGCCTTCACGCCGACCGAGGCGGGGGTCACCGCCGTCGCCTACGTCGCGCTGCTGGGAGCCCTGCTGGGGGAACTGCGGTGGCCTCAGGTGCGCGAAGCGCTGTTCCGGGCCGTGCGGTCGTCGGCGATCGTGCTGCTGATCCTCGCGGCCGCGCAGGCCTTTGCCTGGGGCCTGACCATCGAAAAGGTCCCGGAGGCGATCGCCGAAGGCCTGCTGTCGATCAGCAGCGACCCGTCGGTTCTGCTCGCGATCATCCTCGTCATCCTGCTGCTGCTGGGGCTCTTCGAGAGCGCCTCGGCCAACCTGGTGATCGTGACGCCGATCCTGCTGCCCGTGGCGGCGATCCTCGGCATCGATCCGGTCCACCTGGGCGTCGTCATCGTCCTGGCCCTCACCATCGGGGTGATCACGCCGCCTGTCGGCATGTCGCTCTTCATCGTGGCCGAGATCTCGGGGCTGTCGGTCAACCAGGTCGCCCGGGAGACGCTGCCCTACACGCTGGCGCTGATCGCCGCCCTGGTCGTCGTCGCGTTCGTTCCGGCCCTCTCGCTCTTCCTGCCGCGTCTCTACGGCTATCCCGGATGAGTGCGGAGCCTCTGATCAATCTTGGAGCGCACATGAACAACCACGTGTCCTGCCGCAACTTCGATGTCGTGGTGGTCGGCGCCGGCAGTGCCGGCATCGCAGCAGCCATCTCGGCCGCCGCCGCCGGTGCCCGGACCGCCCTCGTCGAGTCGGGCCCGCTGCTGGGGGGCGAATTGCTGACCGGCATGACGATCGACGGGGCGATCAACGCCCGAGGGGAGCAGGTTTCCGGCGGCGTGCTGGACCGCCTGATGGAGCGGTGCCGCGACCTCGGCGGCTTCGTGCGCAAGCTGAACGACTGGCGGCTGATCCGCTACGTCGCCTACGATCCGGAGATCATGAAGATCGCCGTGGCGCAGCTGGTCTACGAGCAGGGTGTGACGGTCTTCCTGCAGACCTATGCCGAAGAGGTCGTGGAGAGCGAGGGCCGGGTGAACGGGGTGGTCGTCCGCAACAAGTCGGGACGGACGCTGCTGGCCGCACCCGTCTTCATCGACTGCTCGGGCGACGGCGACATCTGCGCCGCGGCCGGGGTGAAGATGACCGTCCCGGAGAACGGCGAACTGCCGCAGCCGGTGTCGATGATGTTCCGCATGGCCGGGGTCGCGACCGGCCCGCTGCTGGAGTTCGTCCGGGCGAACCCGGACCTCCTGGCCCTGGGCGAGAGCGACGCCATCCGCGGCGGGAGGACTGACGCGGAGATCGCCGAGGAGATCTACCGGCAGGGGCAGCCCTGCGTCTTCCTGCGTGGAGACAGGCCGTTGCTCGCCTCCGCGATCGAGCGCGGCGAACTCTACCCGACCGCGCTCATCATGATCCAGCCGACCTCCGAAGAGCGGCGGGAAGTCTGCATCAACAGCACCCGCGTCAGCCTGCGCGACCCGCTGCAGACAGCGGCCCTCGGCGAAGCCCTGCGCGAGCTGATGAACCAGGTGAGGCAGTGCGCCGCCTTCCTCAAGAAGAGCGTGCCGGGCTTCGAGGAGGCCTCCCTCTCGGGACTGGCTCCGCGGATCGGCATCCGCGAAACCCGTCGGGTCGTCGGCGAGGAGACCCTCACCTCCGCCGACGTACGGGCCGGCCGCAAGCGCGACGACGGTGTCGCGAAGGGGTGCCATCACATCGACATTCATCAGGACGGCACCGGGCAGATCCGCATACCCGTGGCCGATGGCGGCTCCTACGACATTCCCTACGGCTGTCTCGTACCGCAGGGAATCCGGAACCTGCTTGTCGCCGGCCGCTGCTTCTCGGCGGAGCGCGAAGCCCATGCTTCCGCGCGGGTCATGGGCGGCTGTCTGGCCATGGGCCAGGCTGCCGGCGTGGCGGCGGCGCTGACCATCCGCCAGAACGTCGATCCCGATGTCCGCAAGGTCGATGTCGCTCAGCTAAGGCAGCGCCTGCAGGATGCGGGTGCGATCCTGCAGGGCACCCACTGAGAACGACCATCATGGCGCCGGAGGCCGACGGGCGGGATCAGGCGCCCGTGGCCTCCAGCACCGTCCTCTTGGTGGCGCCGTTGTGCTCCGCGCGGGCTTGCAGCAGACCGTCCAGGTCCTTCGCCTCGATCGCGTTCAGCATGGCGCGGTGGTGGTCGTCGGACAGACGCATCCGCTGAGGCCGTTGCAGCGAGGTGCGCTGGTAGCGCTCGGAAAGATCGTAGAGCTTGACGATCATGCTCTGGAGGTAGCGGTTGCCGGCGGGGCGATACATGGTCAGGTGGAAGGCGCGGTTGGCGGCCATGAAGTCGTCCAGAGCGTCGCGATCGATCGCCGCGGCCGCCAGTTCCAGATGGGCTTTCAGCTCCCGCCGCAGCGCCGCCGTGTAGCGGGGCCAGGCGGCCCGCAGGGCCCAGTCTTCCAGCCCCTGGCGTGCCTCGTAGAGTTCCTCCATGTCCTCGACCGAGAGCGGTGCGACCACCGCGCCCCGATGTGGCACCAGCCTGATGAATCCCTGCTCCGACAGCCGGTCGAGCGCCTGCCGCACCGGCAGGCGGCTGAGGCCGAGCCGCTCGGCCATCTGGACCTGGTCGATCCGCTCGTTCTGCTCCAACTCGCCGCTGAGGATCAGGCGGCGGATCTCGGAGACCGCGAACTCCGCTGCGCTCTTGAAGCGGGCATTTTCCACCACCTGCCGTCGTTCCACTGACCAGACAAACGTGATCATGGATCCATAGCCGACGTCGGCTCCGAGCGCACTCGAAAAGCCGTGCGACGGGACTCGCGCCTTTCAGCCGGCCGCGCGCAGCAGGAAGACGTCGCGCTCCTTGCCGTCGGGGAAGCGCTCGCGGGCGACGACCCGGCCGCCGAGACGGACCGCCAGGCGGCGGGCGGCTTCGTTGCGGTCGTCCATGTGCGTTTCCACCGAGGCCCAGCCCGCCACCCAGATCGCCCAGTCGATGACCGCGCCGGAGGCTTCGGTCGCGTAGCCGCGGCCCCGCGCCTCCGGCAGGAACCACCAGGTCAGCTCCGGCCGCGGCCAGCCGCCGGGCCAGGCGAGGCCGCAGCCGCCCAGCATGGTGCCGCTCGCCAGCTCTTCGACGGCCCAGAGGCCGTAGCCCCGCAGCGCCCAGTGGCCGACGTGCTGCGCCAGCCGCTTCCAGGCCTCGTCCGGCCGCAGCGGACCGCCGTAGAAGTGCGAGGCCTCGCCGTCGGCATAGAAGCGGCGATAGGTCTCGAAGTCCGCCTCCTGCAGCGCGCGCAGGCGCAGGCGATCGCTCTGCAGGGTGGGGGCCGTGGCGCAGGTCACCGCAGTCTCCTTCTCGACGGACGGTGACGATGCCGCCGCTCGGCCGCTTCGGCCAGCCTGTTCCGCGAAGGGCGCTCCGTCCTGACGCCTCCGTCGCCTCGCCGGAGCGGTCGTGGCCGGCTATGGTCCGGGCGACGCGGCCGGTGGCTCTCGCAGGTCGGCCCGCGAAGGTCGGCCATCCGCCCGGGAGCGATGGCCGGGTCATCTATGGGAGGAACGATGGCGCTCTTCGTACGAACGGTCCTGTGCCTGGCCCTGCTGTGCGGGGCAGCCGCGAACGCTCGGGCGGCGCAGCCCGACCCCGTCGAGGTCGCCTCGGGCGTGCGCTATGAGTTGATCGGGCGATGGGACGTCGACCGGCTGAACCGGATCCTCGAGACCGACAGCCCGAAGTTCTTCGGTGTCTCGGCGGCCTACACGCCGGCCGCCAACGCCGTGCGTCTCTACCGTGTCACCTACCCGTCCGTGATCCCCGAGATGGGCAACAAGCCGACCGTGGCCAGCGGCCTCCTGGCCGTCCCTGACGTCGCCGGGCCGGCCTTCCCGCTGGTCTCCTATCAGCACGGCACGGTCTACGGGAAGGAGCAGGTGCCCTCCTTCCCCGAGCAGTCCCCCGAGACCCAGCTCATGATCGCCCAGTTCGCCGGGCAGGGCTATCTGCTGATCGGCGCCGACTACTTCGGCATGGGACTGTCGGACGAGCCCGAAGGCTACATGGTGAAGGGCAGCCATCAGCAGGCGACCTACGACATGCTGCAGGCGGCGCGCGCCGTGCTCGCCGACCTGGACCTCTCGGCGACCAGGCTCTTCCTCGGCGGCTGGTCGCAGGGCGGCTTCGTCACCATGGCCTTCCTGGAGAAGCTGGAGAGCGCGGGGGTGCAGGTCGATGCGGCGGCGACCGCCAGCGCGCCGGTGGATATCCACGTCGCTCTCAGCGGCTTCCTCGACTTCCCGCGGAAGAACGACGCCGGCTGGGTGACGACGCTCTTCATCCTCTCGTCCTTCGCCTTCGAGAACTATTACGGGGTGCCGGGGCTCGCCCGTTCGGTCATCAACGACGACTACTACGAGGTGGCGCGCAAGGCCTATGAGAAGCAGCCGGTCGACCTGGCGGCCATCCCGACCGACCTCCATGCCCTGGTGCGGGCCGAGTATTTCGATCCGCAGTTCTTCGCCGCCTCGGCCTATGGCCGGCTCGTGGCGGCGACGACGGCCTATCGCTGGATCATCCGCACGCCGGTGCGCAACTACTATGGAGAGAAGGACGAGGTCATCAGCGTGGGCCTCGGCCGTCTGGCGATGACCTACCAGCAGGCGATCGGCAGCGGCAACCCACAGGTCGAAGCCGTCTCCACCGGTCAGACCGACCACCGCGGCACCTTCGCCACGGCCGTCCCGCAGTGGAAGGTCTGGTTCGACGGCCTCCGCTGAGGCCTCGGCCCAGGGGCTGGCAGGGAACGGTGGCGCCCCTCGCCTGTTGACGAGCAGAGCAGTCTCTCGCGAGCGAGGAAAAGTCCATGGTAGCGGCGGCGCATGAAGGTGAGGCTCCCGCGGGCGCGGCGGCGCGCCGCGCCGAACTCTACCGCATGGTCATGGAGGACCACGTCTGCCCCTTCGGCCTCAAGTCGAAGGCGCTGCTGGAGCGGCAGGGCTTCGCGGTCGACGATCGCTGGCTGACGACCCGCGAGGAGACCGACCGCTTCCAGCGCGAGCACGGCGTCGGGACCACCCCGCAGACCTTCATCGACGGCGCCCGCATCGGCGGGTGGGACGACCTGCGGGCCTACTTCGGCCGGCACGTGGCGCAGGAAGGGGAGACGTCGTTCCGCCCGGTGCTCGCCGTTTTCGCCATGGCGGCGCTGATGGCGCTGGCGGTGAGCTGGTACAGCCTGGGCGAGTTGCTCACCGTCCGCACGGTCGAGTGGTTCATTGCCATCGCCATGTGCATCCTGGCGATCCTCAAGCTGCAGGACGTCGAGAGCTTCTCGACCATGTTCCTGAACTACGACCTGCTGGCGCGCCGCTGGGTCCGCTACGCCTACCTCTATCCCTACGGCGAAGCGCTGGCGGGGGTGCTGATGATCGCCGGCGCCCTGATCTGGATCGCCGCACCGGTCGCCCTCTTCATCGGCACGGTCGGCGCCGTCTCGGTGTTCAAGGCGGTCTACCTCGACAAGCGGGAGCTGAAGTGCGCCTGCGTCGGCGGGTCGAGCAGCGTGCCCCTCGGCTTCGTCTCTCTGACCGAGAACCTCATGATGATGGCCATGGCCCTCTGGATGGGCGCCCGCCTGCTGGGCTGAGCGCCGCTACGGCAGGTTTTCGCGCAGGACGATCTCCAGGCTGAGGGGCGGCACGCCCTGCAGGGGCTGGCGGCCGGCGCGGGCGTTGCGGAAGACCTTGAGGGTGGTCTCGATCAGGGCCTCGGGGCTCTGGTTCAGGATGGCATCGACCGCGCCTTCCATCAGCAGCGGGCGGGCCGAAGGCGTCAGGCCGTGGCCGATCACGACGACCTTGTCGGTCTGGCCCGTCTCGCGCAGCGCGCGGGCGATGCCGTCCGAGGAGCCGCCGACGTTGTAGATGCCGATCAGGTCCGGGTGGCTGGCCAGCAGCATGCGGGTGTGGCGGTGGTTCTCGTCCGGCTCGTCGTGGCCCTCGCGCACCCCAACCACGTGGCAGGCCGGCAGTGCCTCCTCCACCAGGCTGAGAAACCCCATTTCCCGCTCCTCGTGGGCCCGGTAGCTGCGGCTGCCGGCGATCAGCGCGATGGAGCCCTCCTGCCGGCGGGAGAAGCGGCTCAGCAGGTAGGCGGCCGTGCGGCCGGCCGCGCGGTTGTCCAGCCCGACGTAGGCGGCGCGCCGGGAGTTGGAGAGGTCGGAGATCACCGTCACCACCTGCTTGCCCTGGTCGAGCAGCCGGTTCACCGCCTCGCGCACCAACGGGTGGTCGAGGGCCATGAAGGCAACCCCGTCCGACTTGTCGCCGAAGCGCCGCAGCGCGTCGGCCAAGGCCCTGGGGTTGAAGCCCTCTATGAAGGCGCAGCGCAGCCTGGCGTCGGTGGTGCCGGTCCTTTCGGCGTGGTTGCGCACCAAGTCGCCCAGCAGGCGCAGGTACTGGTTGCTCCCCGCCGGTAGGAGGAAGGCCAGTTTCATCGGCCGCGGCTGCAGCAGCGGGAAGAGGTCGTCTTCGGGCAGATAGCCCAGGGCCGCGGCCGCCTGCAGCACCCGGCGCGCGGTGATCTCCCGCACGCCAGGCCGCCGGTTGAGGACGCGGTCGACCGTCGCCAGGGAGACGCCGGCCTCCGCCGCCACGTCCTCCAGCAATGGGCGCCTGACCTCACGGCCGCCCGGCCCCGACCGCTCGCTCATGGAATACACCTCAAAAACCATCATCAATTCAAAATTGACGCGGTAGGAGCACGCCCATAGCGTCGCGACAGTTCTAGCGATTGGGATCCGGACTCTACAAGATCCCTTCAAAAAGCATCATAGGGAGGATGTCATGATCAGCCTTTCCCGGCCTTCCGCCCCGGCGCGTCGGCGGGCCTTCGCCGCCGCTGCGGCCTTGGCTGCAGCCTTGCTGCTGCCCGGCCTGTCCCAGGCCCAGACCGTCTTCCGCTACGGCCACATGAACTCGCCGACCAGCGCCGCGGGCATCCAGGCGCAGTGGCTGGCCGAGGCGATCGAGGAAAAGACCGGCGGGCAGATCAAGGTGGAGGTCTACCCCTCCTCGCAGCTCGGCAAGCTGCAGGAGCTGGCGGAGGCCGTGTCGACCGGCACGATCGCCCTCTCGCACAACACGGCCGGCGCCATCGGCTCGCTCTACGAACCCTTCGCCGCCCTCGACACGCCCTACCTCTACCGCGACGTCGACCACCTGATGAAGGTGATGGACGTCGACTCGCCGGTGATGAAGAAGCTCAACGCGGGGCTGATCGAGCGGGCCGGCGTGCGGGTGCTCTACGCCTACTACTTCGGCACCCGGCAGTTGACCGCGAACCAGGCGGCCTATCAGCCCTCCGACCTCGCCGGGGTTAAGATCCGCGCCATTCCCTTCCCGATCTACACCACCGCGGTCGACGGCCTGGGGGCGGTGCCGGTTCCCGTCGACTGGTCCGAGGTGCCGACGGCGCTGGCGACCGGCATCGTCTCCGGCCAGGAGAACCCGGTGAACGTCGTGCTCTCCTACAAGCTCTACGAAGTCCAGTCGCACATGATGCTGACGGGCCACATCCAGAGCGCGCAGGTCATCGTCATCAACGAGGACGTCTGGCAGTCGCTGAGCGACGAGCAGCGGGCCGCGCTGACGGCGGCGGCGAGCGAGGTGCGCGCGCGGGCGAGCAAGATGGTGCTCGATCAGGAGGCCGAGGAGCTGCAGAAGCTCAAGGACGCCGGCATGACGGTGATCGGGCCCGAGCAGGGGCTGAAGCTGGACGCCTTCCGGGCGAGCGTGAAGGCCCTGGTGGACAAGAACTTCGGGGAGAAGTTCGGCACCCTCTACAAGGAAATCGACGCGATCCACTGAGCCGGCAGATCCCGGCGGCAGGCCGGTCCGCCCGCGCGGACCGGCCGATCGCGGAGCCCCTCCCATGGAGAGTCCATCGCCGCAGGCCCGGCCGGGGCCGCTCGGCCGCCTGGCCGACGCCGGCCTGGGCCTTTCCCTCGTCTTTCTGGCGCTGCTGTCGGCCCTGATCGTGCTGCAGGTCGTCTGCCGGAATTTCTTCGATCTGGGACTGCCATGGGCGGACGAACTGGCCCGCTACAGCGCCATCGCCATGACCTACCTCGCCGCACCCTCGCTGTTGCTGCAGGGCAAGCACATCTCGGTCGACCTGCTGCTGTCCCTGCTCGGTTCCGGCCGCCGCCGGATCGTGGAAGCGCTGAACGAGTGCCTGATCATCGCCTTCTGCGCGCTGACCCTGTGGGGCTTCTACAAGTTCCTGCTGCGCGCGGCGAAGTTCTCGACCCCGTCGCTGGGGATGCCGAACCTCTACTGGTACCTGCCGGCGCTGGCCGGCATCGCCGGCCTGGCGCTGGTGGCCCTCGTCCGGCTCGCGGCCCTGGCGCGGCCGGCGGGGCGTGAGGACGGCCGATGACCCTGCTGCTGCTCGGCCTCTTCTTCGTCCTGCTGGTGCTCGGCCTGCCGATCGCGGTCTGCATGGGCCTGTCGGCGGCGGTGGTGATCCTGACCCAGGGCCTGCCGCTGGCGGTGCTGGCCCAGCGGACGGTGAACGCCCTCGATTCGACGCCGCTGCTGGCCGTGCCGCTGTTCATCTTCGCCGCCAACCTGCTGAACGCCACCAGCGTGGTGCGGCATCTCTTCGACCTGACGCGCATGCTGGTCGGCACGATCCGCGGCGGGATGGCCCAGGTCAGCGTCCTGGTCAGCCTCGTCTTCTCCGGCATCTCCGGGGCGGCGCTTGCCGACATCGGGGCGCTCGGCGCGGTGCAGATCAACATGATGCGCGAGCAGGGCTACTCCGACCGCTTCGCCGCCGGCATCACCATGGCGGCGGCGACCATCGGTCCGATCTTCCCGCCGTCGATCCCGCTCATCGTCTTCGCCGCCGCCGCCGACGTCTCGGCCGTGAAGCTGCTGATCGCCGGGATCGTCCCGGCGGTGATCATCACCCTGCTGCTCATGGTGCAGGTGGCGGTGATGGCCCGGCTGAAGAACCTGCCGCGCGACACCCTCAAGCCCGATGTCCGGGCGATCCTGCGCAAGACCGTGATCGCCCTGCCGGCGCTGCTGGCACCGGTGCTGCTGATCGGCGGCCTGATCAGCGGCTACTTCGGGCCCACGGAGGTCGCTGGTGTCACCGTCGCCTACGCCATCCTGATCGGCACGCTGCTCTACCGCGAACTCACCTGGAGCCGGCTGATCGGCGCGATGCGGGACTCGGTGGAGGCGACCGCCAGCGTCCTCTTCATCGTCGCCTCCGCCGCGCTCTTCGCCTGGGTGCTCACCGTCGACCGGGTGCCGGCCTCCGCAAGCGAGTTCCTGCTCGGGCTGTCGCGCGACCCGGTGGTGCTGCTGCTGATCGTCAACGTGATGCTGCTGGTCGTCGGGATGGTCCTGGAGTCGATCGCGGCGATCCTGATCATCGCGCCGATCGTCACGCCCGCCCTGGCCGCGGCGGGGGTCGATCCGGTCCAGCTCGGCATCGTCTTCGTGCTCAACCTGATGATCGGGCTGCTGACGCCGCCCGTGGGGATGAGCCTCTACATGGTCAGCATCGTGGCGAAGATGCCGCTGCACCGGGTGATCGGCGGCGCGGTGCCCTTCCTGCTGCCGCTGCTCCTGTCCCTGGTGCTGGTCTCCCTGATTCCGGCGGCCTCGACCTGGCTGCCCAATCTCCTGATGAAGTGAGGATCGATGAGCAGGTTTCTCGGCGAGATCCGGCAGCTCGGCTACGTGGTGCCGGACATCGAGGCGGCCATGCGCTACTGGGCGGGGGTCATGGGCGTCGGCCCGTGGTACTACAATCCGCGGGTGCCGATCGAGGAGTACACCTACATGGGCCGGCGCTACGAGCCGCACAATTCGGTCGCCCTGGCCAACTCGGGTGCCGTCCAGGTCGAGCTGATCCAGGTGCGCAACGCCGTGCCGTCGATGTACCGGGACTTCCTGTCGGCCGGCCACAGCGGCCTGCAGCACGTCGCCTACTGGACCGAGCGCTTCGACGAGGACCTGGCGGCCATGGAGGCCCGGGGCTTCAGCGTGAAGATGGGCGGCACGGTGGGGGAGCGCGGGCGCTTCGTCTACTTCGACAGGGAGATGCACCCGGGCACGGTGATCGAGCTGTCGGAGGTGCTCGGGCCGAAGGGCCGGCTCTTCCGCCTCATCCGCGAGTCGGCGCAGGGTTGGGACGGCAGCGAGCCGATCCGCCCCTTCCCCGACCTGGCGACGCTCTGACATGACCGGCTCCGGGCGCATCGAGGCCGAGTACCTGATCGAGACCCCGCTGGAGCCGGCCAAGGCGGCGGCGATCCTGGCGGGCGAGCAGAGCGCCGGCACCTTCGTGCGGGTCGCCGGGGAGACCGACGAACTGCGGGCACGGGCGGCGGCCGAGGTCCTGTCCCTGACCGAAGAGACGCCGGCCGACCGGCCCGCCCTGTCGAGCAGCTATCTGGAGCGGATCGCGGCGCCCGGCCCCTGGCGCCGGGCGCGCATCCGGGTCGCCTTCCCGCCGGACAACATGCGCGCCAACCTGCCGACCCTGGCGGCGACCCTGGCCGGCAACCTCTTCGACCTGGGCGAGCTGACCGCCGTGCGGCTGGAGCGGGTGGCCCTGCCGGCGGCCGTCCGCGCGGCCTTCGACTTTCCCGTCGACGGCGTGGCGGGCACCCGTCGCCGTCTGGGCATCGCGGGCCGGCCGGTCTTCGGCACGATCATCAAGCCGAACGTCGGCCTGAGCAGCGAGCAGATCGCCGCCCTGGTCGCCGATCTCTGCGAGGCCGGTGTCGACTTCATCAAGGACGACGAGGTCTGCGCCGATCCGCTCTACGCCCCGATCGAGACGCGCGTGCCGGCGGTGATGGACGTGGTCCGGCGGCACCGCGACTGCACGGGCCGGGCGGTGATGGTCGCCTTCAACATCTCCGACGAGGTCGACGCCATGCGCCGCCACGCCGACCTGGTGGAGCGGGAGGGCGGCGACTGCGTGATGGCCAGCCTGAACTGGTGCGGCCTCTCCGCCGTCCAGGCCCTGCGGCGGTCGACGCCGCTGGCGCTGCATGGCCATCGCAACGGCTTCGGCGCCTTCAGCCGCCACCCCGGCCTCGGTCTGGGGGTGGAGGCCTACCAGAGCCTCTATCGACTCGCGGGCGTCGACCACCTGCACGTCCACGGCATCGGCGGCAAGTTCTCCGATCCGCCTGCGGAGGTCGCGGCGGGGGCACGGCACTGCCTGACGCCGCTCGCGGGGTCGGAGCGGGAGGACCGCGTGGTGCCGGTCTTCTCCTCGGGCCAGTGGGCCGGCACCCTCGAACGGACCTGGCGGGCCTGCGGCAGCGCCGACTTCATGTTCCTCGCCGGCGGCGGCATCCTTGCGCACCCGGCCGGCCCAGCGGCCGGCGTCGCCAGCCTGCGGCAGGCCTGGGAGGCGATCGCCGCCGGCCGGAGCCTCGCAGACCATGCTGCGGCGGAGCCGGCGCTGCGGCAGGCGATCGACCTCTTCGGGCCCAAGCTTGGATAGGCCGTCGCCCCCCGGGCTGGTCTTCTGCGGCGACGACTTCACCGGCGCCTCGGATACGCTGGCGACCCTGGCGCGGGCGGGCTGGCGCACCCGGCTCTATCTGGACGCCGAGGATGCCCTGGCCGATCCGGCGAGCCGGGCGCTGGATGCCGTCGGCGTCGCGACGGCTCTGCGCTCCCTCGCGCCAGGTCCCATGGCCGCGGAGCTCGACCGTCAGGCCCGCGCCTTGGCGGCCTTCGGCGCGCCGGTCTTCCACTACAAGGTCTGCTCGACCTTCGACAGCAGCCCGACGATCGGCAACATCGCCACTGCCGTGGCGACGGTCCGGGCGGCCGTGCCGGCGATCGGCTGGCTGGCGATCGTCGGCGGCCAGCCGAGTCTCCGGCGCTATTGCCTCTTCGGCAACCTCTTCGCGGCGGCCGGAGACGGCGCCGTCCACCGCATCGACCGCCATCCGGTCATGGGCCATCACCCGGTCACCCCCATGACCGAGGCGGACCTGCGCCTGCACCTCGCCGCCCAGGGACTCGAGGGCGTGGCGCTGATCGACCGGCGGCACTATGCCGACGGCGTGGCCGCCCTGGCGGAACTGGTGCACGGGCTACGTGCGGAAGGGCGCGACGCGGTCCTGTTCGACGCCGGCGAGCAGGCGGACCTGCCGGTCGTCGGCGCGATGCTGCGCGACCAGCCCGGTCCCGTGCTCTGCGTCGGTGCCAGCAGCGTCGCCGAGGCGGTGGTCGCGGCGGCGGCGCCGCGGGCCGATGTCGGCGCGACGGCGCCGCCCGCCCTGAAACGGACGGCACGGCCATGCTTCGCCCTGAGCGGCAGCCGCTCCCCGGTGACCGAGCGGCAGATCGCGGCGGCGACCGGCTTCCGGGAGGTGCCGATCGATCCGCAGGGGCTGGCGACGGACCGGCGGGCGGGGATCGCCGCCGCCGTGGCCGCCAGCCTCGACCTGCTGCGGCAGGGGCGGCCGGTGCTCGCGCGGCTGCTGCCGGGCGCCCGCCACGGCCTGAGCGGCGCTGCCCTGGCAGAGGCGACGGCGGAGATCGCCGCGGCGGTGACGACGTCGGGCCTCTGCGGCGCTCTGGTGGTCGCCGGCGGCGACACCTCCAGCCTCGCCGCGCGTGCCCTGGGCCTGCGCTCCCTCACCTATGTCAGTGACGTGGACCGCGGTGCGGCCCTCTGCCGGGCGGATGCCGAGGGTCCCCTCGACGGGTTCCCACTGGTGCTCAAGGGCGGTCAGATGGGCAGCGAGGACTTCTTCGGCAGGGTGCAGGCGGTGCTCGAACGCTGACGACACGGCGGCCGGCCCAGCGCAAACTGGCCGTCGGGTGCGGAACAGCCCCGCCGGCGCGGGGGTGGAAGGATCGCTCGTTCGCCCGCGAACCGCTTTCATCAGCCGAAGGGCCCCGAAGTTTCATGGCAAGAGGCAGCGACCGCCGTGCCCGCCGCCGGGCGGCGGGCGGACTGAACCAGCTCCCCTGGCGTCAGGTGAGCAACCCCTACCCGCCGCTGGAGATCCTGTCGGCCGACCAACTGGAGGCGATCCACAATGCCTCGATGCGCATCCTCGAGGAGATGGGCATCGAGGTGATGAGCGACGAGGCGCGCCGGCTGCTGCGGGCCAAGGGCGCCAGGGTCGACGACGCCGCGCAGGTCGTGCGCCTGGACCGCGGGCTGGTGGCGGAACTGGTGGCGAAGGCGCCGGCCTCCTTCACCCTGACGCCGCGCAACCCTGACCACGTCCTGACGATCGGCGGCAACGCCATCTCCTTCGGGCTGGTCGCCGGGCCGCCCAACGTGCACGACCGCGTCCGCGGCCGCCGCGCCGGCAACTACCGCGACTACTGCGACCTCGTCCGACTCGCCCAGAGCTTCAACATCATCCATCTGATCGGCAATCAGGTGGTGGCGCCGGTCGAGCTCGACGCGGAGACGCGTCACCTGGACTGCTACCTCGCCAACGTTACCTGGGCCGACAAGGTCTACCACTGCACCTCGATCGGCCGGCAGCGGGCGCTCGACGGTATCGACATGATGGCGATCTCCCGCGGCATCACCCGCGAGCAGATGGCCGACTCGCCGGGCGTCACCACGATCATCTCGGTGAACTCGCCGCGCCGGCTGGACGGCGCCATGTGCGATGGCCTGATGGCCATGGCGGAGTGCGGCCAGTCGGTCTGCATCACGCCCTTCACCCTGATGGGGGCCATGACGCCGGTCACCCTGGCCGGCGGGCTGGCGCAGCAGAATGCCGAGGCCCTGGCCGGCATCTGTCTGGTGCAGGCGGTGCGGCCCGGCTGCCCCACCATCTACGGGGCCTTCACCTCGAACGTCGACATGCGCTCCGGCGCCCCGGCCTTCGGCACGCCGGAGAACGTCAAGGCCACCCTGGCGGCCGGCCAGCTCGCCCGCCGCTACGGCCTGCCCTACCGCTCCAGCAACGCCAACGCCAGCAACGCCGCCGACGCCCAGGCGACCTACGAGTCCGCCGCCTCGATCTGGGCGGGTGCCATGGGGCACTCCAACCTGCTCTATCACGGTGCCGGCTGGCTGGAGGGCGGTCTGACGGCGTCCTTCGAGAAGGTCGTGCTCGACGCCGAGATGCTGCAGGAGATGGCCGAGTCCCTCGTGCCGATCCAGGTGGACGAGGCCAGTCTGGCCCTGGAGGCGATCGCCGGCGTGCCGCCGGGTGGCCACTTTTTCGGCGCCCCCCACACCATGGAGCGCTACGAGACCGCCTTCTACGCGCCCATGCTGTCCGACTGGCGCAACTACGAGAGCTGGGAGGAGGACGGCGCCAAGGACGCCACAGAGCGCGCAACAGCCATCTGGCAGTCGCTGCTGGAGAGCTATCAGGCGCCGCCCATGGACCCGGCCGTCAGCGAGGCGCTGCAGGCCTTCGTCGCCCGCCGCAAGGAGGAACTGCGCGCCGTGGCGGCGTGAGAGGGACGACCGCTCAGGCCGCGGCGGCCGGCGGCCCCTTGGTGGTCGAGTATTCCCAGTGCAGCGCCTGGTCCGGCCGGGCGATGGCGTAGGCGGCGTGCGCCGCCGCGGCGGCCTCGGCGAAGCCGGTCAGGATCAGCTTCAGCTTGTGAGGATAGCTGGCGACGTCGCCGATGGCGAAGACGCCCGGCGCATCGGTGGCGCAGGTGGTCGGCTCCACCTTCACGTGGCTCCTGTCGAGGCCCAGGCCCCATTTGGCGATGGGCCCCAGGTCCATCGACAGGCCGAAGAAGGGCAGCAGCACGTCGGCCTCCAGGCGCCGGAGGTTGCCGTCGAGGTCGCGCACCACCACGCCGCCGAGCCGTGGCGGCACGCCTTCCAGGTCGTGGAGCTGGAAGGGGATGACGAGCTCCACGCCCTTCCCTTCGGCGGCGAGGGCCTGCATGCGGGCGACGGTCTCGGGCGCGGCGCGGAACTGCGGCCGGCGGTGCACCACGTAGACATGCGCAGCCACGTCGGCCAGCGCCACCGCCCAGTCGACGGCGGAATCGCCGCCGCCGGCGATCACCACTCGCTTGCCCGCGAGGTCGGCCTTGCGGCGCACGGAGTAGAGCACGCCTTCGTTCTCGAAGGCCTCGATGCCCGGCAGGGGCGGCCGGTTCGGGCCGAAGGCGCCGGCGCCGGCGGCGACGAAGACGGCATGGGCCAGGATCTCGGTGCCGGCCGAGGTGGTCAGCCGCCAGCGGCCGTCGTCCTCGCGCGTCAGGGCCGTGGCCTGCTGGCCCAGGTGGTAGACCGGCTTGAAGGGGGCTGCCTGTTCCTGCAGGCGCTCGATCAACTCGCCTGCAAGGATCGCCGGCTGGCCGGGGATGTCGTAGATCGGCTTCTCGGGATAGAGGGCGGAGCACTGGCCGCCGACGTGGGGCAGGGCGTCGACGACGTGGCAGGCGAGGTGGAGCATGCCGCATTCGAAGACCGCGAACAGGCCCACGGGACCGGCCCCCACGATGACGACGTCGGTCTCCTGCGGCTGGGGCACCTCTCACTCTCCTCCGGGGTCTGGCAAGGGCCGGCTATGATGCGCGGCGGGACGGCTGATGCAACCGCCCGCCGGTGGCCGGTGCGGGCACGCCGGTCGTGCCGGGGACCGAGAGCGGCAGCCCGTCCAGACTGCGCGCCGCCAGATAGGCGAAGGCCTCGGCCTCGATGGCGTCGCCGTTCCAGCCGACCGCCTCGACGGGGTCCACGGGCGCCGCGAGCCGCTCGCGCAGCATGGCGAGCAGGGTCGGGTTGTGCCGGCCGCCGCCGGTGGCCAGCCAGCGCAGTGGCGGTTCCGGCAGGTGGGGCAGCGCCTTGGCGACGGCGGCGGCGGTGAAAGCGGTCAGCGTCGCCGCGCCGTCCGCCAGCGAGAGGCCCGATACCGGTGCGGGATCGAAGTCGTCGCGGTCCAACGACTTCGGCGGCGCCAGGTCGAAGTAGGGGTGGTCGAGCAGCCGGGCGAGGGCCTCCGCCGACAGCGAACCGGCTGCCGCGGCGGCGCCGCCCTCGTCCCAGGGGCGGCCGGTGTGCCGCAGCATCCAGTCGTCGACGAGGGCGTTCGCCGGCCCGGTGTCGAAGGCCAGCAGCGCCCCGTCCCGGCCGATCCAGGTGACGTTCGCCACCCCGCCCAGGTTCAATACCGCGAGCGGACGGGGCAGCGCCGCGGCCCGAGCGGCGTGGTAGAGAGGTGCCAGCGGCGCCCCCTGGCCCCCGAGGGCCACGTCGGCGCTGCGGAAGTCGCAGACCACTTCGATGCCGGTTTCCTCGGCCAGGAGGCCGCCGTCGCCGATCTGCCATGTCCGCCGCTCCTCGGGGCGGTGGAGGATGGTCTGGCCGTGAAAGCCGATTGCCCGCACCTGCTCCGGCCGCATCCCCGTGGCGCCGAGCAGATCCCGCACGGCTTCCGCGTGCAGGAGGGTGAGCCGCCGCTCCACCCCCGCCACGTCGCCCCTGCCGCCGAAGACGCTGCGCAGCGCGTCCCGGAACGGCTGATCGTAGGGGTGGGTGAGGAAACCGAGAGGCGCCACCCGGTCATGGCCGTCGGTCTCGATCAGGGCCGCATCGACGCCGTCCAGCGAGGTGCCGCTCATCAGGCCGATCATCAGCGTCATCGCTCGCTCCTCCCGTTGCCACAGCCGGGGTGCGGACTTTGCATTGCGTCCGCTGCGCCATCGTCCTTTGATCGCGGCCACCCACGCTCCATGACGCTCTAGCACAGCAGCGAGGCCGGCAGAATGCGCAACGAGACGCGGACCTGGTCCGTCCTCTGGCCGGGAGAGGACGGCCGATCTCTCATCATCCTGGACAGTGCGGCCCTGCCGCACGAGGTCCGCACGCTGCGGCTGGAAACGGTGGCCGAGGTGGCCGAGGCGATCCGGCTGGGCCGGCTGCGCGGGGCGCTCGCTTCCGCGCTGGCCGCGGCCTTCGGTCTGGCCTTCGCCCTGCGGGCCCGGCCGGTCGACGCCGCCATCGCGGCGGCCCGCAGCCTGCTGACGGGCGCGGCCGGAGGGGCGGCGCCGCGCGTCGTGCTGGACCGGGTCGTCCGGAGGGTGGCCCCGCTGGCGGAAGGGGAACGCTTCGCCGCGGCCTGGGACGAGGCGCACGCTCTGCTGGGCGAGAAGGCCGCTGCCGACGCGGCCGTGGGGCGTGCCGGCCGGGCGGTCATCGCGCGCCTGGCCGAGCGGCGAGGGGACGGGCCGGTGCGCGTGCTGGCTGTCGGCGATGCGGACCTGGTGCTGCCGGCCCTGCAGGTTTCAGCCCAGGCGGGACTGCCGCTGCACGTCTGGTGCACCCAGGCCGAGCCGGGCTTCGAGGCCATGGGCATCGCCAGCAGCCTGATCGGCGGAGCGGCGGTCGGCCGGCTGATGCAGCAGGGGCAGGTGGACCTGGTGCTGGCCGGGGCCGATGCCGTGGCGGCGAACGGCGACCTGTCGGCGACGGCCGGCACCTACCTCACCGCCCTGGCTGCCGGCGACAACGGGGTGCCCTTCTACGTCGTGGTCCACCGCCTCCTGGTCGATGCGACGACGGCGGACGGTGGCGGGTTGCCGTTCGACGAGGGCGATCCGCGGGAGGTGCTGGAGGTGGTCGGCCGTGCTCCCGACGGGCGTGTCCAGCCGGTCCGGGTGGCGTCCGACTCCGCCCGGGCGGTGAGCCTGCACGGTGACCTGACCCCGGTCCGGCTGGTCAGCGCCTACCTGACCGATGTCGGGGCCCTGCTGCCCGACGAGCCGATAGGCCAGCGGCTGAGCCCCGCGATGCCGGAGCGGGCGAGCCGGACCTAGCCCGCCCCGGGCACCGAGGATTCGGGCACCGAGGATTCGGGCACCAAGGATTCGGGCACCAAGGATTGGGGCGCCGCGAGGCAGGCGGTCAGTTCGCCGGCTGCCAGATCCCGCTGTGGCGGTCGACGATCCAGCGCTGGACGAGACCGTCCTTGTCCGTCGTCACGATGTCGGCCTGGATGGTGTCGGCACTCTCTTCGGTCACGGCCCCCACCTTGACGTTGGGATTGCCGGCCGCGGCCAGCCGCCGGGTCAGAAAGCTCCGGACGTCGTCGACGGACAGATCGCGATCCACTGCCGCCGCGGCGGCACCCGGGCCGTTGGCGCAGGGTCCGTAGCCCATCATGCCGGCACCGTAGCCACCCATCATCCCCGGGCCGTAGCCCTGGCCGCCGCCGCCCATCATCCCCGGGCCGTAGCCCTGGCCGCCGCCGCCCATCATCCCCGGACCGTAGCCCTGGCCGTAGCCGCCCATCATGCCGGGACCGTAGCCCTGGCCGTAGCCGCCCATCATGCCGGGGCCGTAGCCGGTCGTACCGGGAGTTCCGGAACTCCCGTCGGACCCTGGCTGATGGGCCGCGGCTGGAAGTCCTGCCAGAAGGAGGGCGACGAGTGCCGAAGCGGCGAGGGCCCCGGCCGTGCGTGATGTCTTCATGGCGTTCTTGCCTTTCGCTCCGAACAGGCTGCAACCTCGGTCGCAGTGCATGGAGCTTGGGACCCATGGGCCGCTCGCGCATTGACCGAGCGCAAGTCACCTTCCGTTTCCACCGCCGTAGCGTCGCAGGCAGGCGCGTTGAGGCGGCCGAGCGTGCGTGGTAAGTCGCGCGGCTCCGACGAAGGCAAGCAGACGAACCGACCATGACCACGCCGTCCTCCGACTTCCTGCGGGAGACCCAGGCCCGCGGCCTGATCCACCAGTGCACCGACCTGGCGGAGCTGGACGCCCTGATGCAGCGGCAGGTGGTCCCCGCCTACGTCGGCTTCGACTGCACGGCCGATTCCCTCCACGTCGGGCACCTGCTGTCGATCATGAGCCTGCGCCGACTGCAGCAGGCGGGTCACAGGCCGATCGTGCTGATGGGGGGGGGCACGACGAAGATCGGCGACCCCTCGGGCAAGGACGAGGCCCGCCAGCTTCTCACCGTCGAGCAGATCCAGGCCAACCTCGCCTCGATCAAGGATATCTTCGCCTCCTACCTGACCTTCGGCGACGGCCCGACCGATGCGGTCATGGTCAACAACGCCGACTGGCTCGATCGGCTGCAGTACATCGACTTCCTGCGCGACTTCGGGCGGCACTTCTCGGTCAACCGGATGCTGTCCTTCGACTCGGTGAAGCTCCGCCTCGATCGCGAGCAGCCGCTGTCGTTCCTGGAGTTCAACTACATGATCCTCCAGGCCTACGACTTCCTGGAGCTGGGCCGCCGCTACGACTGCCGGCTGCAGATGGGCGGCTCGGACCAGTGGGGCAACATCGTCAACGGCGTCGAGCTGGGCCGCCGGGTCGACCAGCGCCATCTCTTCGGCCTGACCACGCCGCTGATCATGACCTCTTCCGGCCAGAAGATGGGCAAGACCGCCGGGGGTGCGGTCTGGCTGAAGGAGGCGCGGCTGCCGGTCTTCGAGTACTGGCAGTTCTGGCGCAACACGGAGGACGCCGACGTCGGGCGCTTCCTGCGCTTCTTCACCGACCTGCCGCTCGACGAGATCGCCCGCCTCGAGGCGCTGGAAGGCGCGGAGATAAACGAGGCGAAGAAGGTCCTCGCCTTCGAGGCGACGAAGCTCTGCCACGGCGAGGCGGCCGCAGCCACGGCCGCGGAAACGGCCCGGCGGACCTTCGAGGAGGGCGCGCTTGGTGAGGACCTGCCGCGGGTGGCGGTGGCGCGGCCGCGCCTGGAGGCCGGCATCCCGGCCTACGAACTGCTGCGCGAGGCCGGGTTGTGCGCCTCGAACGGCGAGGCCCGGCGCCTGATCAAGGGCGGCGGGGCACGCCTCAACGACCAGCCGATCGCCGACGAGGCGGCCGTGGTGCGGCTGGCCGACCTGAGGGCGGACGGGGTCTTGAAGCTCTCCGCCGGCCGGAAGCGCCACGTGGTGGTGACGCCGGCCTGAGGACGGCGTCCGACCCGGGAGGCACGCCGGTCCGCACCGGCCGGTTCAGCCGCGGTTCTCGATCGACATGTGCGGCGGCACCGGGTTGCCGGTCGATCCGGCGTCGCCGACGGGCAGGTCGAACAGCCACTTGAGGAAGCCCGGCGCGAGCGCCGATAACGGGTTCACCTGGAACTGCGGGTCATCGAGGGCGCCTGTCAGGCTGTAGTTGACCCCGAGCAGGCCGTCGTTCTCGCCCCCGGTGATCAGGAAACCGAGCAGGGGGATCGCGCCGATGACCCGGTTGATGGCATAGGCCGGCACCAGCGTCCCGGAGAGATCCAGCCGGTCGGCGCCGAAATCCACGTCGCCGCGCACCGAGATGCCGAGGGAGGCGCCATAGGCGCGCAGCAGGTCGGTGCTCAGCCGCTCGCCGTCATAGGTGAAATCGCCGGAAAGGGTGTCGAAGCTGACGCCGTCGCCAGCCAGCGCATCGCCGAGACCGGTCAGGGAGGCGATCAGCAGGACCCGGGCCAGCAGCGGGGCGCCGCGCAGCAGGAAGCTGCCGCCGCTCACCGTTCCCGTCAGCTTCGGGCTCAGCAGCCTGCCGGTGCCCTTGGCGTCGATCTGCAGCGTCCCGCCCACCACCGACCGCGTGAAACCGAGCAGGCGGACGAGAGCGCCGAAGTCGCCCGTGCTGGCGGTCAGGCTGAAGCCTTCGGGAGCGGGCTTGACCGTCACCGACAGACGCCGGTTCTTCGGCGCGGCCTCCGTGCCGGCCGGGGCCGGACTGAGGAGGGCCTGCGGATAGCGGCCGGCGGCGGCGAGGCGCGCCACCTCGCCTTTCGCTGTCGCGACGTCCAGCGCGACGTCCTCGAGCCACCGACCCTGTCCGAGCAGCACCTTCGACAGCTGATGGACCGTCAGGCGGACGTCCGGGAGCGACCCGCCGCTCGCCGTGCTCCCCGTGGAGGCGTCGCCGGGTGGCCGGACGTGGTCGGCGAGCCAGGCAGCGTCGAGGACGCCGCCGGCGACGGTCGCGTCGATGCCGGTTCCGGAGGCTTTCGAGACCGTCACCAGATCCAGCGTCGAGCCCGCCAGCCGGACCTTCTCGAGCGTCGCGTCGCGCCAGCGGCCGTTGCGATCGAAGCCGATCCGGCCGCTCGCCGAGAGAGCCGGTACGGCCGCCGACCCCGGGACCTCGACGACCAGATCCTCGATCCCGAGCAGCTGTTTCTTCTCGACCTCCAGCCGGGCGGAAGCCTTCCCGGCGGCGCCGGCTGGCTTTCGCCAGCCGATCTCGGGCAGCGTCAGGTCGGCCTGGCCGAGATCGGCCTGGATCGACCAGAGGTCGCGGCCCACCCGCGGGACCCGGCCGGCGATCGTCGCCTGCAGCCTGCCGTCCAGGTAGGGGGCGACCGGCAGGCCCAGGTCCGCCAGTCGTCCGACCGGCAGATCCGGCACCTCGGCGATGATCCGACCGCCTGCCGATCGCCCCTCGAACACCTCGGTCCACTGAGCCCGCATCGGCACGGCCGCGAGCTGCAAGGGGCCGGACAGCCGCATCTGATGGTTGTCGACTTCGAGATCGAAATCGCCCTTCGTGACGTCCTGCCCGAGCACGGCGCGGCCGAGCGTGACGCCGCGCAGGCGGGCGGAGGCATCTATCTGCAATTGCTCCGGCGTCAGGTCGTCGACGAGCGGGAAGGCGAAATGCAGCCGGGCGTCGGCGTCACCGCCGACACGGCCGCTCTCCACGCCCAGTTTCGAGATCAGACGAAGCCGCGGATGATCGAGGATCTTCCAGGCCTCGGCCAGGGCGCCGCGGACGCCGAAGGCGATGTCGATCGACTGGTCGTCCAGCTTCAAACCGGTGATGGCGACCCGCCCCTCCGTGACATCGAGGCCTTCTATGCTGCCTGTGATCACATCGAACGTCATGCTGTCGGCATCGAAGGTGGCCAGGCCGTCCAGACCGTGAGCGGCCGGCAGGGGCGGGAAGTAGTCGGCCGTGACGTCCTGAAAGCGGAACGAGCCCCCAGCCTCGCGGAGCTCCGGGGCGCCGCCTTCGGGCAGCAGAAGGGAGACCCTGGCCTCACCGTTCGTCGCCGTCCCGTCGAGGATGTGCTCGGTTACCCATTCCCGCGCGGGAACGGCCGCCTGAGGCGGCCAGAGGCGGGCGAGAGACCTGGCTTCGACCCTGTCGGCGCGTGCCGCAGCGGTCAGCAGGGTGCCCGCCTCCGTCTGCTCGGCGGTCGCCGTCAGTGTCAGTCGCGGCCCCTCGACGGGCTCATCGCCCGCCTCGCCCGGAAGCGGTGCCAGCGCAACCGACGCGTCGCGCAAGGCGACCTTCCGGCCGCTGTCCTCGATCGAGAGGGCGAGCGCGACCGAGCGCAGGGACAGCGGGTCCGGCTGCACGCCGACGAGCCGGAACTGTCCCGCGCCGCCCTGGACCGAGAGATCGGCGGTGAAGGCGCCGTCCGGCAGAGTCACCGCCAGATCGAAGGCGCCGTGGACCGAAAGGGTCGACTCCAGCCGTCCCGCGACTTGCGGAATGAGCGAGGCGAGGGTCGCCACGCGGACCGGGGCGATGTCGCCTTCGACCTGCAATCTGCCTGTCCTGCGATCATAGGCGAGACGCACGGCGATGCCTGTGCCTTCCTGGGACAGCCGGAGGCTGCTGCGCAGCGTTCCCGTCAGTCCTTCGTCCGCGCGCGCGAGCCGGAGGTCGACCGCTTCCGCCCGCCACTCCCCGCCCAGCCGGCGGTCGACGTAGTTGATGGAGCCGTTGCTCAGCCGGACCTCGGAGAGGAAGGTCAGCGGCCTGTCCCCGTCGCGGGGGCCGAGCAGGCGGTCGAGGATGGGCTGCGCGACTGCGGAGAGGTCCAGGCCATCCTCCGCCGCGTCCGCCGGCGAAAAGGCGAAGCGGCCGTCGGTGTCGCGCACCAGGGTCAGCCGAGCGCCCTCTGCGCTCAGCGACCGCGGCGCCAGGACCCCGCGCGCGAGGGCTTCCGAACTGAAAGCGATGGTGACGTCGGGGAGGGAGGCCAGCGGCTCACCCTGCAGGTCCCGGACCTGCCAGTTGCGCGCCACGATGTCGAAGCCGTGGTCGAAGCCGCGCCAGATCAGCCAGGTCTGCCCGATCTCGATCTGCAGACCGTGATCCTTCGCGTTGAAGGCATCGGCCAGGTAGGGTTCCATGAAGTCCAGCGAGACCGGCCCGCTGGCGATCCGCCAGACCACCACCGCGCAGGCGACCATCAACAGGCTCGACAGGACGATGAGCAGCCGTACCGCCAGCAGGAGATTCCGTACGACCATGAGGCAGGCGTCGATGCCGTCCCGTCTGCGGCGCGCGAGCGCCGTCGGTGAAAATCGGAGCCGGTGCCCCTGCGCCCCCCGACGCGGTACCGGCTGTCGGCCATGATAGCCACGGTCCCGGATTTGTCGCCGCTCTTTGCCGAACGTCCCCCTGCGTCATGGTCGCTGCCGCCGCGCGGGGACGAGGGGCGGATCGCGGCGCAGCGCACGCGCTGGCTGGAACGTGCGGCCGCACTGCCCGAGGACCCCGGCCGGGAGATGCGGGGGCTGCTCGAGGACGAGCGGGGTGCGCCGCTGCTGGACTGCCTGTTCGGCTACTCGTCCTATCTGACCGACTGCGCCCTGCGGGAGCCTGGGCTCCTTCGTAACCTCCTGGATCGCGGGCCCGAGCCCGTCCGCGACGTCGTGCTGGGGGAGGTGCGGGGACTGGCGGCAGATGCCGGCATCACCTCCGCCGATCTCGCGACCGCCCTCCGCGGATCGAAGCGGCGCCTGGCGCTGCTGGTCGCGGTCGCCGACGTCGCGCGGCTCTGGTCCCTGGAAGAGGTCTGCGCCGCCTTGTCTGCCTTCGCCGACGCGGCCCTCGATGCGAGCCTGGCGCATCTGCTGAGAGGGCTTGGGGCGCGGGGCAAGTTGGACCTGGCGCATCCGGATCGTCCCTGCGACGGCAGCGGCGTGACCATTCTCGGCCTCGGCAAGCTTGGGGCGGAGGAATTGAACTACTCCTCCGACATCGACCTGATCGTCCTGTTCGATCCGAAGGTCGTGCGCTGCGCCGATCCCCTGGCCCTGCCCGAATCGATGGTGCGGCTGACGCGCGACCTGCTGCGGCTGATGGACGAGCGCACGGCCGACGGCTACGTCTTCCGCACAGACCTGAGGTTGAGGCCTGATCCGGGGGCCACGCCTCTCGCCCTGTCGGTGCCCGCCGCCCTCTCCTACTACGAGACGGTCGGGCAGAACTGGGAGCGCGCGGCCATGATCCGCGCCCGACCGGTGGCCGGCGATCGCCGGCTGGGCGAGCGCTTCCTGCGCGAACTGCGGCCCTTCGTCTGGCGCCGCCATCTGGACTTCTACGCCATCCGCGACGTGCGCTCGATCGCCCGGCAGATCGAGGCGCGCCATCGCGCCGACGCGCCGGGACTCGAAGGTCACAACATCAAGCTGGGGCGGGGCGGCATCCGCCAGATCGAGTTCTTCGTGCAGACGCAGCAGCTCATCTTCGGCGGCCGCGACGCCAATCTTCGCACCCGGCGGACCTGCGACGCCCTTCGGGCGCTCGCGGCGGCCGGCATCGTCGAGGAGGTCGCCGCGGCGGCGCTGTCGCGCAGTTACGCCTACCTGCGACGACTCGAGCACCGGCTGCAGATGGTCGCCGACCAGCAGACCCACAGCCTGCCGACGGACACGATGGAGATGGAGCGGATCGCTCGCTTCTTCGGCTGTGCGGAGACGGCCGCTTTCCGGCGCACCACCGAGGGTGTCCTGGGCAGCGTGGAGACCTACTATTCCACCCTCTTCGAGGACGAGCCGCCGCTCGCGCGACAGGGCAACCTGGTCTTCACCGGCTCCGAGCCCGAGCCCGAGACCCTGGAGACGCTGCGCCGCCTCGGCTTCGCGGACGGGGCCCAGGTATTCCAGCGGATCTCCGCCTGGCACCACGGCCGGTACAGGGCCACGCGGGCGGAGCGCGCCCGGCAGTATCTGACCGAGCTCGTCCCGACTTTGCTGGAGGCCTTCGGGCGCGTCGCCGACCCCGATGCGGCCCTGGCCCGCTTCGACGCCTTCCTGGCGTCCCTGCCTGCGGGAGTCCAGCTCTTCTCCCTCCTGCAGCGGAACCCCGCGCTCCTGACGATCCTGGTCGAGATCATGGGTTCGTCGCCGGCGATGGCCGAGCGCCTCGCCCGCCGTCCTGCCCTGCTCGAAGCCTTGCTGCTGCCGGCGCCGGCGCTGGCGGCGCCCTCGACTCAGGCTTTCCGGGACGAGCTGGAGACCGCCCTGCAGCAGGCGCGCGATCTGGAAGACTCCCTGGACCTCACGCGCCGCTGGGCCGCCGACGAACGGTTCCTCATCGGGCTCAAGACCCTGCGCGGCGCGATCGACGCGGAGACCGCCGGACAGGCCCTGTCCGATGTGGCGGAAAGCTGCATCGTCGCGCTGTTCTCGCGCGTGCGCGGCGCTTTCGAAGAGGCGCACGGCCGGCTGCCGCAAGGCGAGATGGCGATCCTCGCGCTGGGTCGTCTCGGGGCCCGGGAGATGACCCTCGCCTCGGACCTCGATCTGGTGTTCCTCTACCAGACCGCGGGGGAGCATGCGGAGTCCGACGGCAGGCGTCCTCTCGCCGCCAGCCTCTATTACGGCCGGCTGGCGCAACGCCTGATCACCGCACTGACCGCCATGACGGGCGAGGGGGGGCTCTACGAGGTCGACACCCGTCTGCGCCCCTCCGGCGCCTCGGGGCCGATCGCCCTCTCCCTGCGCGGTTTCGTGCACTACCAGTGGACCCAGGCGTGGACCTGGGAGCACATGGCGCTGACCAAGGCACGGGTGGTCTGCGGCGACGAGGCGATCGGCACCACGCTCCGGGAGGAGATCGGCCGCCTTCTCGCGGCGCCGCGCGATCCCGACGGTCTTCTGCTCGACGTCGCCGACATGCGCGAGCGGCTGGCGCGGGAGAAGCCGGCGCAGGGGCTGTTCGACCTCAAGCGCCTGCGCGGCGGCCTCACGGACCTCGACTTCCTGGCGCGGACCCTGCAGCTGCGGCACGCGTCGGCCCATGCCGAACTCCTGTGGCTGCCGACTGCACGCGTGTTCGAGGGGGCGGCTGCCGCGGGCATCCTCCGCGAGGATCTCGGCGCTTTCCTGGCCTCCTGCTACCGGCGGGATCAGGCCGTCCTGCAGTTCCTGCGCCTGACCATAGGCGACCGCTACGACGCTCTGCGGTCGCCGACGCTGGCGGCCGCGCTGGCCGAAGCCGCGGGTGCTCTTGACTTCGCCGCCTTGGAGGACAGTTTGTCGCGCGGCGCGGAGGGTGTCATGCAGGCCTATGCCGAGCTGGTGGGGGAACCCGCCAGGCGACTGCGCGAGCAGCCCCGCTATGCCGACTACCGACCAGGGCCTGCTTTCAGGGAGAACGACAGATCATGACCGTAACGGTTGGGCAGCCGGTACCCGACTTTTCCATGCCGGTCACCGGCGGCGGCAGTGTGAGCCTGTCCGGGCTCAAGGGGCGGAAGGTCATTCTCTACTTCTATCCCAAGGACGACACCTCGGGATGCACCAAGGAGGCCTGCGGTTTCCGCGACGCCCTGCCGGATTTCCGCGGTGCCGACGCGGAGGTGATCGGCGTCTCCCGGGATTCGATCGCCTCCCACGAGAAGTTCAAGGCCAAGTACGAACTGCCGTTCGCCCTCGCTTCGGACACCGACGGCAGCGTCTCGGAGCTGTTCGGCACCTGGGTCGAAAAGTCGATGTACGGCCGGAAGTACATGGGGATGGAACGGGCGACCTTCCTGATCGACGCCGATGGCGTGCTGCGCGGCGAGTGGCGCAAGGTGAAGGTCCCCGGGCACGTCGAGGCCGTGCTGGCCGCCGCCAAGAGCCTTTGACGGGGGGCTTCGCAGGCTCGGGCGGCGAGACCCCTTCGGGCGGCCTGCCCGCGGCCGCCGTCGGTGTGCTGCTGACCGCGGACGCCGCGGCGAAGGCCTCCGCCGCTCAGGCGGTTGCGGCGGCGTGGCGTGCGGGGCGGCTGACCCTCGATCCGGGCCCCCCGCCGCCCGACCGCCCGGCCCGTCCGGCGCAGCCGGTGCTGCGGCCGCCGCAGGAGGTGCCACGGCGGCGGATCGGGACCGGTGCCCCTGGCCGCTTCGCCCTCCTGCACGCGCTGGCGCACATCGAACTCAACGCCATCGACCTCGCCTGGGACGTCCTGGCCCGCTTCGGGGAACCGGGGCTGCCGCGGGGCTTCTTCGACGACTGGGTGCGCGTGGCCGACGAGGAGGCCAGACACTTCCTGTTGCTGCAGCAGCGGCTCGCGGCCCTGGGCGGACGCTACGGCGACCTGGACGCCCACGATGGCCTCTGGCAGGCGGCACAGGCGACGGCCGACGACCTGCTGGCACGGCTGGCCGTGGTCCCGCTGGTGCTGGAGGCACGCGGGCTCGACGTGACGCCGGGCATGATCGAGCGACTGCAGGCCGTGGGCGATCAGGACAGCGCCGCCGTTCTGGACGTCATCTACCGTGAGGAGATCGGTCATGTGGCCGTTGGACGGCGTTGGTTCGACTGGCTGTGCGGCCGGCGAGGCTGCGCGCCTCACGAGAGCTGGCAGTCGCTTGTCCGGGCTCGTTTCCGCGGCCGTCTGAAGCCTCCGTTCAACGAGGCGGCGCGGGCCGCTGCAGGGCTTCCCGCGGACTGGTATCTCGGGGCGGCCCGCGACGCCTGAGTGCCTTGCCCGACAGGTTCGTTCGTGGTCACGGCTTTGACCGTTCCGGTTGCGTGACGCCGGCTTATTTCTCCTTTCCGTCTGTGGTATATCTCAACCCCACATAGAGAAACCGGATTTTCCCTGAGGATTTTTTGGGGTTTTCCGCCTTGCACGGGGGGAGCTGGTGCCGACACGCTGCGCCTGGGTTGCCGACGAGCCGCTGTACCAGCAGTATCACGACGCGGAGTGGGGCGTGCCGCTGTTCGACAGCCGGAAGCTGTTCGAGCTGCTGGTGCTCGAGAGCTTCCAGAGCGGCTTGTCGTGGCTGACGATCCTGCGGCGTCGCGAAGGTTTCCGCGCAGCCTTCGACGGCTTCGACCCGGCGGCGATCGCGGGCTACGGGGCGGAGGAGGAGGCGCGCCTGCTGGCCGACCAGCGGATCATTCGGCACGGTGCCAAGATCCGTGCGACCATAGCCAACGCCCGGGCCTACATGGACCTCCTCCGGGCCGGCGGAGACCTCTCTTCCCTGGTCTGGGACGTCGTCGGCGGCCGCACCCGGATCAACGCCTGGAAGAGCCTGGACGAGATCCCCGCGACCACCCCGGAATCCGAGGAACTCGCACGGCGCTTCCGCTCCCGTGGCTTCCGCTTTCTCGGCCCCACCACCGCCTACGCCTTCATGCAGGCGGCTGGTCTGGTCCACGATCACACCACGGACTGCTTCCGGTACGGCCACCTCACGGCGGGGTAGGCGTGACGGGCCTGTCGTTGTCTTGCCCGGCCGGCGCTGCTATATCCCGGCCGGCTGCGGAGGCGGGTCTTCGCGGCCCACTCTCTTTTCCGGCACTCCGCCGAACTCGGAAAAAGGCCATGCGACGCAGACGGATCTACGAAGGCAAGGCCAAGATCCTGTTCGAAGGCCCTGAGCCGGGCACGCTCGTTCAGTACTTCAAAGACGACGCCACGGCGTTCAACAACAAGAAGCAGGGCACGATCACCGGCAAGGGCGTGCTCAATAACCGGATCTCCGAGTATCTGATGATGCGCCTGGAGGAAATCGGCGTCCCGACCCATTTCGTGCGCCGCCTCAACATGCGCGAGCAGTTGATCCGGGAAGTGGAGATCATCCCGCTCGAAGTGGTCGTGCGGAACGTGGTCGCCGGCTCCCTCGCCACGCGGTTCGGCATCGAGGAGGGCACGCCGCTGCCCCGCTCGATCATCGAGTACTACTACAAGAGCGACAAGCTCGGCGATCCGATGGTCACCGAGGAGCACATCACGGCGTTCGGATGGGCGACCCCGCAGGACATCGACGACATCATGCAGCTGGCGCTGCGGGTGAACGACTTCCTCTCCGGGCTCTTCCTGGGCGTCGGGCTGAAGCTGGTCGACTTCAAGCTCGAGTTCGGCCGGCTGTGGGAGGACGAGCAGATGCGGATCGTTCTGGCCGACGAGATCAGCCCCGATTCCTGCCGTATCTGGGACATCCGGACGAACGAGAAGCTCGACAAGGACCGTTTCCGTCGTGACCTCGGCGGCGTCGAGGAAGCCTACCAGGAAGTGGCGCGGCGTCTGGGCGTGCTCCCCGAGGCGGGGCCGCAGGACGTGCGGGGGCCGACCTCCGTTCAGTAGAGGCCCCGGCGGGTGAAGGTGGACCGCGGCGGTTGGCTCGCCCTTCTCGCCGCAGCCGCCTTCATCGCCCTGGCGGCCTTCGTGGCGCTGCGGGGACTGGCCCTGCTCGGCGATTTCGGCGACGAAGGCGTGCCTTGGTGGGCGCCGATCCTCACACTGACGGTGGCGGGCGGCCTGATCGGTTTCTTCATCTGGCTGCGGCGCAATTAGGGCCGGTCGGGTCGCGCAAGGCATAGCGGCCGGCGCCCGGTTCGGGGTTATCTTAAAGCGACGCGCTTCCGATCGTCATGGACGAGGATGATGATCGATCCCAAGGCGAGCGTCCCCCTGCGGATCGCTGCCATCTACGCCGGTCTGGGACTGGCCTACATCTTCGCTTCCGACTGGATCGTGGAGTCCGGCATAAGTGCCGGCTGGACGCCCAGTGTCCAGACCCTCAAGGGAGCGGCCTTCGTCCTGGTGACGGCGGCGCTGATCGGCTGGCTGGTCCGCCACGAGCTGCGGCGCTACAGGCGCCTGGAGCAGGCCTTCGTCAGCGCGCAACGCATGGAAGCGGTGGCGCAGATGACCGGCGGCCTCGCCCACGACTTCAACAACCTGCTGATGGCCATTCTCGGCAACCTCGATCTCATAGAGATGGAGTCCCCCACCAGCGAGCAGACCAGACGGCGCCTGCGCAACGCCGGTCTGGCGATCGAGCGGGGCACGAGTCTGACCCGCCGCATGCTCGCTCTGTCGCGGAACCAGATACTCGCGCCGATCCTGGTCGACCCCAACAAGGCGTTGCGCGAAATGCTGCCGCTTCTGACCACGGCGCTGGGAGAGAAGGTCGATGTCCGGCTGCAGCTGGCGCAGGAGGTGCCGCCTGTGCGGGTCGACCCGGGACAGCTGGAGAGCGCGATCCTCAATCTCACCGTCAACGCGCGGGACGCCATGCCTCAGGGCGGTTCGCTGATGCTGTCGAGCGAGGTGAGCGAGATCTCCGCACGCTCCTCGGACCGCAGCGGCCTCGAAAGGCTGCCGGCAGGGCGCTACGTGGTCATCGCTGCCAGCGACGATGGCATCGGCATGTCGCGGGCGGTTCTCGACCGCCTCTTCGAGCCCTTCTTCACCACCAAGCCCGACGGCAAGGGGACGGGCCTCGGCCTGGTCATGGTCCAGTCCTTCGCCCGCCAGGCCGGCGGCGAAGCGCTGGTGTCCAGCCTGGAAGGGCGGGGGACGACGGTGCAACTGTTCCTGCCGGCCGCCGAGAGCGCGCTGCCCGTCGCCGAAGGGCCGCAACCGCCCCGGGCCCTTCAGGCCGCCGGCGAGCCTGTCCTGCTGGTGGAGAACGACATCAGCGTGCGCGAGGTGATGGCCGCCTACCTCGTTGATCTCGGCTACCGGGTGCGCACGGCGGATCGGGTCCGCGAGGCGCTCGCCGTTCTCGGGGAGGCGCCCGAGATCAAGCTGCTGATCACCGACATCATCCTCGGCGGCGAGCGCACCGGCATTGACCTGGCGCGGGAGGTTCGTCGGCGCTCGCCCGACACCGCGATCCTCCTGGTCTCGGGCTATGCCGACCCGACGATCACCGGCCAGCTCGCCGACTTCGCCCAAGTCGGCTGGATCGCCAACCCCGTCCGCCTCGACGTGCTCGGCCGCGCCGTGCGCGAGGCGCTCGTCCCTTGAAAGCTCAGTTCCGATCGAAGGCGATGTCCCGGCGGGCGGCCCGGATGGTCACGGTCGCGCCCGCGAGCACGTCGACCAGAGCGATGATCAGCAGGATGAAGAAGGTCGAGGTGCTCGCCGCCGGCACGATCAGGAACTCGCCCAGGTAGATCAGCAGGACCAGCGTCGAGAGGCCGTGGTCGAGCAGGACGCTCGACGTGCTGCGGGTCGACTTCAGCACCTCGACGAAGAGCAGCAGGATGGCCAGCGTGACCAGCACGTCGCCGAGGGGCAGCACCCATACGGCGCCGGACGGCATGGCCGCTTCGGCGAGCGAGGCCGTCCAGACCGCCGTGCCGCGTCCCTGATCGAATAGAAAGGCGACGAGGTTGTACAGGATCAGCGGCAGGAGGGTGAGCGGAACGATTCTCATGGGTCGAGGGGCTCCCCTGCGGCGCCGCGTGCGGGTGAGGGCGGCTAACGGTCGGCGGTCGGCGCCAAGCGCAGCACAGGTCGCCCCTCGGCGTCGAGCAGCCGCAGCAGGCCGTCCTCGATTTGCCACGACCGCACCGTGTCGAGCGCCCGCAGGAAGCCGTTCTCCTGGTCCATGATCTCCGCCGGCGCGCAGGCCTTGCGGGTGGCGCGCAGAGGGCCGAAGCGCAGGCTATCCCCCGCGATGGCGGCTTGCCCGGCGAAGCCGTTGCAGCCGCCGTTCCCGTGCACGCCGCCGCCTGCGTCGAACGTCAGCAGCGAGGGGACGCCGGCGAGCACGCCGCTGCCGCCCATGTCCTGCAGCGCCCAGGTCGGCCCGACCAGGCCGACATCCGGCGGAACCGCCGCCTTCTCCGCCGGCGGCGGACGCAGCAGCCAACCGAGGGGGCGGTCCTGGTCGCCGGTGACCGGCACGAGCGACCATCCCGGCGCCGGGGCGGCCGGTATGAAGGCCGGCGCGTCCTCCCCCGGCAGCATGGCGTCGCCCTCGACCGGATCGATGCTCTCGACGGTGCCGCTGCCGAGGTCCACGCGGCAGTCCGCCCGCGCGCCGCCGATGTCCACGAGGCGGACGAACGCCAGCCCGTGGTTCATCGGCCGGGCGACGCTGACGCGGGCGACAGGCTTCTCCGACGCGGCGATGCAGGCCCGGACGCCGGGCAGCAGGTCCGGCAGGACCGCCGTCCAGTCCTGTTCGGCGCCGGCCGCCGTGGCGGACAGGCCGGCGGCGAGGAGGGCGCCGCCGATCAGAGCGGCAGGTTGTCGTGCTTTCGCCACGGGTCCTCCAGACGCTTGGCGTCGAGCATCCGCAGGGCCTTGCAGATCCGCCGGCGGGTGCTGTGGGGCATGATGACGTCGTCGATGAAACCTCGGGAGGCCGCCACGAAGGGATTGGCGAACTTGGTGCGGTACTCCTCGGTCCGCGCCTCGATCTTCGCCGTATCCCCCGCGTCCTGCCGGAAGATGATCTCGACCGCGCCTTTCGGTCCCATCACGGCGATCTCCGCCGTCGGCCAGGCGTAGTTCACGTCGCCGCGCAGGTGCTTGGACGACATGACGTCGTAGGCACCGCCGTAGGCCTTGCGGGTGATGACAGTGATCTTGGGAACCGTCGCCTGGGCGTAGGCGAACAGCAGCTTCGCGCCGTGCCGGATGATGCCGCCGTACTCCTGCGCGGTGCCGGGCAGGAAGCCGGGCACGTCGACGAAGGTCACGATGGGGATGTTGAAGCAGTCGCAGAAGCGCACGAAGCGGGCGCCCTTGACCGCGCTGTCGATGTCGAGGCAGCCGGCGAGCACCATCGGCTGATTGGCGACGATGCCCACGGTGCGGCCGCCCATGCGGCCGAAGCCGATCACGATGTTGCCGGCATGCGCCGGCTGCAGTTCGAAGAACTCGCCCTCGTCGACGACCTTCTGGATCAGTTCCTTGATGTCGTAGGGCTTGTTCGGGTTGTTCGGGACCAGGGTGTCGAGCGACTCCTCGACGCGGTCCTCCGGGTCCAGCGTCGGCCGGACGGGCGGCTTCTCACGGTTGTTGGGCGGCAGGAACGAGAGGAAACGCCGCAGTTCCAGCAGGGCCTCGACGTCGTTCTCGAAGGCGAGGTCGGCGACGCCGGACTTGGTGGTGTGGGTGATGGCGCCGCCGAGCTGCTCCTGGGTCACGGTCTCGTGGGTCACCGTCTTCACCACGTCGGGGCCGGTGACGAACATGTAGGAGCTGTCCTTCACCATGAAGATGAAGTCGGTCATGGCCGGCGAATAGACGGCGCCGCCGGCGCAGGGGCCCATGATCATGGAGACCTGCGGGACGACGCCGGAGGCGACCACGTTGCGCAGGAAGACGTCCGCGTAGCCGCCCAGGGAGGCCACGCCCTCCTGGATGCGCGCGCCGCCGGAATCGTTGAGGCCGATCACCGGCACCCCGACCTTCATGGCCTGGTCCATGATCTTGCAGATCTTCTCGGCGTGGGTCTCTGATAGCGAGCCGCCGAACACCGTGAAGTCCTGGCTGAACACGAAGACCGGCTGGCCATCCACGGTGCCGTAGCCCGTGACGACGCCGTCGCTCGGCACTTTCTGCTGCTCCATGCCGAAGTCGATGCAGCGGTGCTCTACGAACATGTCCCACTCTTCGAACGAGCCTTCGTCGAGCAGCACCTCGAGGCGTTCGCGGGCGGTCAACTTGCCCTTGCCGTGCTGGGCGTCGATCCGCCGCTGGCCGCCGCCAAGGCGCGCCTCGCCGCGACGCCGCTCGAGTTCGAGAAGGACCTGCTTCATTCCGCCCCCTGCTGCTTCCTGCATGTCTGTCGGACCAGCGGGCTGCTTAGCACGCATACCGCCGGTCCGCCAGAAAGGGGGCGGTCGTTCAGGTCGGCGTTCCAGTGGATCCCGACGGCATGAGCGACGTCTCCCACGGGCCGGGGGGCAGCTCTGCGGCGAGGCGGGTGATGCCGTCGTTCCACCAGAGCCGCTGGGCACGCAGATCGTCGTAGTCGTAGTTCGCGCCGCGCCAGAGACGTTCGGCGGGCGAGAAGGTCAGCAGGTCGATCGGATAGCCGACGTCCGCCGAGCTGTAGCGGGTGGAGTCGAACGACAGGTAGGCTAGCTTCAGGGCGTTCGCGAGGGAGGTCTGATGGCGCAGCGCCCGGTCCAGGATCGGTTTGCCGTAGGTCGTGGCGCCGATCGACAGATAGGGGGTGCGTTCGTCCACCTGGATCCAGTTGCCCTCCGGGTAGATCAGAAAGATCGACGGCCGCCGGTCCTCCGGCAGTTGCCCGCACAGCAGCGTATGCAGGTTGAAGGGAAGCTTCGCGTGCTCGAGCGCCTCGGCGTCCTCCTTCTCCACCCGACGCAGGCAGCCGCAGTAGACGTCGACCGCGTCGAGCAGGGATTCGAAGCCGTTCGGCGCCCGATGCACCTGTTCGCGCTCGAAGTAGGCCAGGGTCTTGTCCCGGAGGGACCGCAGGCCCGAGGTCATTATGGCGAGCTGCCGCTGCGCCGGCCCCTGCAGCACCACCTTGCGGGCCACACTCACCTGGGTGCCGGCGGTGATCCGCCCGTCCGCCAGACAGATCAGCCCTTCCTCCACTTTGATCGCCAGGCAGTAGGTCATCAGAAAGCGCCCCCAGACCCCTTGTCACACCCCGCAGCACAATCCCCGGTCGGCCGCGGCGGGGCAAGGCGCTGCGACCCGCCGCCACGCAGTCCGCGCGATGTTGCGTTGCACAAAACCCCTTGACGGCGAAAGCGGTCTCATTATCTTGCCAGTTATGTTGCGATGCAGCATGGGCGCGATCGTCGCGACCATCGCCGCCAGGGGATCAGTCGTCCCCTATCGACTAGAGACGCAAGGGGAAAGCAACCATGTCCACTGCCAAGACCACCGCCAAGGTCGAGAACCTGAAGCCCGTCGAAGCCGCCGTCGCGGCCCACAAGGAGACGGTCGACGCCGTCATGAAGGCGGGCACCGACGTCGCCACCAAGCACTACGAAAACGTCATGAGCATGAGCAAGGACCAGCTCGAGAAGTTTTCGGGCCTGATGTTCCGGAACGTCGACGACATGGCGAGCCTGAACAAGGACAACCTGGACGCCGTCGTCGCTTCCGGCACGACCGTCGCCAAGGGCTTCGAGGCGCTCTCCAAGGAGATGATGGCCTTCGCCCAGAGCGCGATGGAGGAGAACCTGGCGACGTCGAAGAAGCTGTTCGGCGCGCGGAACTTCCAGGAAGTCCTCGACATCCAGAGCGAGCTCGCCCGCACCAACTTCGATCGCTTCCTGTCGAACTCGGCGAAGATGACCGAGATGTCCGTGCAGGTCGCCAACCAGGCGATCGAGCCGCTGCAGACGCGGGTGACCGTCACGGTCGAGAAGTTCACCAAGCCGGTCGCCGCCTGAGGCGTCGCCCCACGGCGCGGCTGGGCACCTGCCGCCGCAGACTTTTTTTCCTCTCCTTCCGACCCATATCTGCAAAGGGCCCGGCAGCACGGCTGCTGGGCCCTTTTCTTTCCGCGGTAGAGCTGCGGGCTGCGCCGAACGTCGTTCGTGATCGCTCTCCGGAGCCCTTGACGCCGCACGGGGGACCACGAGTTAATCAAGTGTCGGTGCGGCTCCGCCGGGCCCTGGCCCGGCTCCCCCGCTGCGACCTTGGTGAAGGCGGATCGAGCAGTATGAGTGAAAAGAACGGCGACGGGCAGACGCCGAACCGCGGCACCTCGACCGGCGTGGTCGTGAAGACCCGGCCGCAGACGAAAAAACCCTCTTTGTACAAAGTTCTGATGTTGAACGACGACTACACGCCGATGGAGTTCGTCGTTCACGTCCTCGAACGCTTCTTCGGAAAGAACCGGGACGAGGCGACCGAGATCATGCTGCACGTGCACCGGCGAGGTGTCGGCGTGTGCGGCATCTACACCTACGAAGTAGCGGAAACCAAGGTCACGCAGGTCGTCGACTACGCCCGCAAGCACCAGCACCCGCTGCAATGCACGCTCGAAAAGGAGTAAGGCGATGCTCTCTCCCAACCTCGAGAAGACGCTGCACCGGGCGCTGGCCTATGCCAAGGAACGGCGGCACGAGTATGCGACCCTGGAGCATCTGCTGCTCGCGCTGAGCGAGGACGGCGATGCGGTGGCGGTGATGCGCGCCTGCGGGCTCGACCTGTCGAAGCTCCGCACCGAGGTGCTCGACTATATCGACAACGAACTGTCGAACCTCATCAACCTCAATTCCACCGACAGCAAGCCGACAGCGGGCTTCCAGCGGGTGCTCCAGCGGGCCGCCATCCACGTGCAGTCGTCCGGGCGGGCCGAGGTGACCGGCGCGAACGTCCTGGTGGCCATGTTCTCCGAGCGCGAGAGCCACGCCGTCTATTTCCTGCAGGAGCAGGACATGACCCGGCTGGACGCGGTAAACTACATCAGCCACGGCATCGCGAAGGTGCCGGGGCAGGACCAGACCCGCACCACGAACGGTGCCGATGGGGAGGCGCAGGCGGAAAAGGTGGTACGCAAGGGGCGCGAAGCGCTGGATACCTACTGCGTCGACCTCAACAAGAAGGCCGCCGAAGGCAAGATCGACCCGCTGATCGGGCGGTCGGGCGAGATCGAGAGGACGATTCAGGTCCTCTGCCGCCGCACCAAGAACAACCCGCTCTACGTCGGCGATCCCGGCGTGGGCAAGACAGCGATCGCCGAGGGTCTGGCCAAGCGCATCGTCGAGGGCGAGGTCCCCGAGGTGCTGCGCAACGCGACGATCTTCGCCCTCGACATGGGCGCGTTGCTCGCGGGCACGCGTTATCGCGGCGATTTCGAGGAGCGGCTGAAGGCCGTGATGTCGGAGATCGAGAACCTCGATCACGCCATCCTGTTCATCGACGAGATCCACACGGTGATCGGCGCCGGCGCCACCTCCGGCGGGGCGATGGATGCGTCCAACCTGCTGAAGCCGGCCCTGCAGAACGGGTCGCTGCGCTGCATCGGCTCGACGACCTACAAGGAGTACCGCAACTACTTCGAGAAGGACCGGGCGCTCGTCCGGCGCTTCCAGAAGATCGACGTGGTCGAGCCGACGGTCGAGGACGCCATCAAGATCCTCTCCGGCCTCAAGCCCTACTACGAGAAGCACCATCGGGTCCGCTACACCTACGACGCCATCCGCACGTCGGTGGAGCTGGCGCACCGCTACATCCACGACCGGAAGCTGCCGGACAAGGCGATCGACGTGATCGACGAGGTCGGCGCCGCGCAGTCGCTGCTGCCCGAGAGCCGGCGCCGGAAGGTGATCGGCGTCAAGGAGGTCGAGGCGGTGGTGGCGCAGATCGCGCGCATCCCTCCCAAGTCGGTCTCCAACGACGACCGCGAGACGCTCAAGACCCTGGAGCGCGACCTGAAGACCATGGTCTTCGGGCAGGACAAGGCGATCGAGGCCCTGTCCTCGGCGATCAAGCTGGCGCGGGCCGGCCTGCGCGACCCGGAGAAGCCGATCGGCTGCTACCTCTTCTCCGGCCCGACGGGCGTGGGCAAGACGGAGGTCGCGCGGCAGCTGGCCGCCTCGCTGGGCATCTCGCTGACCCGCTTCGACATGTCGGAGTACATGGAGCGGCACACCATCAGCCGCCTGATCGGCGCGCCTCCGGGCTACGTCGGCTTCGATCAGGGCGGTCTGCTGACGGATGCGATCGACCAGAACCCGCACTCGGTCCTGCTGCTCGACGAGATCGAGAAGGCGCACCCGGACCTGTTCAACGTGCTGCTGCAGGTGATGGACTACGGCAAGCTGACCGACCACAACGGCAAGACGGTCGACTTCCGCAACGTGATCCTGATCATGACGACGAACGCGGGCGCCAGCGAGATGGCCAAGCCGGCCCTCGGCTTCGGCCGCGAGACGAGGACGGAAGAGGACGCGGAAGCGATCAACCGGCTGTTCACGCCGGAGTTCCGCAACCGCCTCGACGCGGTCATCCCCTTCGCCGGCCTGTCCGCCGAGATCGTGGCGCGGGTGGTCGACAAGTTCGTCATGCAGCTGGAGGCCCAGCTGGCCGACCGCAACGTGGTCATCACCCTCACCGAGGCGGCCCGCGCCTGGCTGGCCGAGAAGGGCTACGAACCGACCTATGGCGCCCGGCCGCTCGCCCGTGTGATCCAGGAACACGTGAAGAAGCCGCTCGCCGAGGAGCTGCTGTTCGGCCGGCTCGCCAAGGGCGGGACGGTGCAGGTCGACATCGAGAATGGCGAGCCGGTCTTCCGCTTCGAGGAAGCCAAGGGCGGCGATGCGGGCGGATCGGCGCCGTCGGCCGGCGGCTCGGGTCCGTCACCCCGCGGCGGACGAGGCCGCCGCGGCGGCTCCGGCTCGTCCCCGAAGGGCAAGGTCCCGGCGCTCGTCGAGTAGGTAGGTCCGACGGAGTGAAGGGCGGCTCAGGCGTCGCCCTTCACCGTCACCACGGTGCACTTCGCGAGCGTCGCCACCTTATGGGAGACGCTGCCGAGCAGCAGCCCGCCGATGTCGCCGAGACCGCGGCTGCCCAGCACGATGCAGTCGTAGTTCTTGCGGGCTGCGAAATCCACCAGCACCCGGGCCGGATGCCCTGTGCGGACCTCCGTCTGCACCCGGCTGAGGCCGCTGTCGCGCGCCAGCCGGCGAGCGGCCGCCAGGATCTCCTCCGTCACCTCGTCCAGCACGTATTGCGGTTCCCCTGCAAGCTGTTCCAGCTGCAGGAAGCGCCGGATCTCGCCACTCTGCCTGAGTTCCTTGGTCACGGTCAGGAAGGTGAGGGGGGCATCGAAGCGCCTGGCGAGTTCGCACGCCGCACGGGCGGCCCGCAGGGCATGCTCCGACCCGTCCAGGCCGCAGAGAATCTTGCTGAACATGTCATTAGCCTCCCTTTTCGCGGGAGGCTAACACGAGATTGTTATTGATGCCCTCTAGTCTTTGCGGGCATTTCTCGATCCTGTTGCAGTGCAACAGGATCGGCGGACGGGAGGATCTGGGGCATGGGCATCGAGGGCGGAGAGACACTGCGGGAGACCTGCCGGCAGGCGAAGGAGCAGTACGACGAGACCGTCCTGGTTCTGCAGGGCGGCGGTGCCCTCGGCGCCTACCAGGCCGGCGTCTACGACATGCTGGCCGATGCCGACTTCCACCCCACCTGGGTGGCCGGCATCTCGATCGGTGCCATCAACTGTGCCCTGATCGCCGGCAACCCTCCGGAACGCCGGGTCGCCGCGTTGCGGGCCTTCTGGGACCAGGTCACCGGGCGGGTGAGCTGGCCCTGGCTGCCTGACGGCGACGAGCTGCGCAGCTTCTTCAACCAGATGTCGGCGAACGCCGCGCTGATGATGGGCCAGCCCGGCTTCTTCACGCCGCGCTTTCCGCCGCCCCAGTTCCAGCCGGTCGGCTCGACCGCGGCCATCTCCTACTACGACACCGCGCCGCTGAGGGCGACGCTGGAGCGCTACTGCGACTTCGAGCTGCTCAACAGCGGTCCCGTCCGCCTGTCGGTGGGGGCGGTGAACATCCGCAGCGGCAACTTCGTCTACTTCGACAACCGCCAGCGCCGGATCGGCCCGGAGCACATCATGGCCAGCGGTGCGTTGCCGCCCGGTTTCCCGCCGGTCGAGGTTGAGGGCGAGCTCTACTGGGACGGCGGCATGGTCTCCAACACGCCCCTGCAGTACGTCCTCACCGAGGGGATTGGGGCCACCCTGATCTTCCAGGTCGACCTCTTCAGCGCCCGGGGGAACCGGCCGCGGTCGATCCACGAGGTGAACGAGCGGGCGAAGGACATCCAGTACTCCAGCCGCACGCGCCTCAACACCGACCTGTTCGGCGCGGTCCACAGGCTGCGCCGGGGCATCAACCATCTGCTGGAGAAGCTGCCTCCCGAGGCGCTCGAAGATCCCGGGATCAAGGAGATCGCCAAGCTGACCAGCAACAAGCTGTCGCTGGTCAACATCATCCACTTCATCTATCGCCGGAAGCAGTACGACCGCGAACACAAGGACTACGAGTTCTCGCACAACACGATGGTCGACCACTGGAACGCCGGGCGGAACGACGTCATGCGCACCCTGCGTCACCGCGACTGGCTGCAGCCGCCCTCGCCCCAGGCCGGCGTGGCCACCCACGATATCCACTATGACGCGGCCGACTAGAGGCCGCGCCTTCCCGTCCGCACCCAGAGCGAGGCTGTGATGAACGAAGAGGAAGTCCGGCGGCGCGCCTTCGCGATGCCGCTCACCAGCCCGGCCTTTCCGCCGGGCCCCTACCGCTTCACCAACCGCGAGTTCTTCATCATCACCTACCGCACCGATCCGGCGGCGATCGAGCGGGTGCTGCCGGCACCGCTGAAGGCGCCGGAGCCGCTGGTGAAGTACGAGTTCATCCGGATGCCGGACTCCAACGGCTTCGGCGACTACACCGAGACGGGCCAGGTCATTCCCGTGGAGTTCGAGGGCCAGCACGGCGGCTACGTGCACGCCATGTACCTGGACGACGAGCCCCCGATCGCCGGCGGCCGGGAACTCTGGGGCTTCCCGAAGAAGCTGGCGAGCCCGAAGCTGCGCGTCGAGAAGGAGACGCTCGTCGGCACCCTGGACTACGGCTCGGTGCGGGTCGTCACCGCCACGATGGGCTACAAGCACTACGACCTGGCGGAGTCGGCGGTCATGCCGTCGCTGACCGCGCCGAACTTCATGGTCAAGATCATCCCGCACGTGGATGGCACGCCCCGCATCTGCGAACTCGTCCGCTACTACATGACGGACATCGTCTTCAAAGGGGCCTGGACCGGCCCGGGCGACATCCAGCTGTTCCGCCACGCTCTGGCACCGGTGGCCGACCTGCCGGTTCTGGAAGTCGTTTCGGCCACCCATATCCTGACCGACCTCACCCTCGCCCTTGGCGAGGTCGTGCACGACTATCTCGCCTGAAGAAGGAAGAGCTTCGATGAGACTCGACGGCAAGGTTGCCATCGTCACCGGTGCGGCCAGCGGCATCGGCAAGGAGATCGCCCACGTCTACGCCAAGGCAGGCGCCAAGGTGGCCATCGCCGACCTCAACAAGGACGGCGCAGAGGCGGCGGCCCAGGACATCATCGCGGCCGGGGGCGAGGCCATGGGCGTGGCGATGGACGTCACCAACGAACAGGCGGTCAACGCCGGGGTCGAGGAGGTGGCGGCGAAGTGGGGCCGCATCGACGTACTGGTGAGCAACGCCGGCATCCAGATCGTCCAGGCGGTAGTCGACTTCCCCTTCGAGCAGTGGAAGAAGATGCTGGCGATCCATCTCGACGGCGCCTTCCTGACCACCAAGGCCTGCCTGAAGCACATGTACGCCCAGAAGGGCGGCTCGGTGATCTACATGGGCTCTGTCCACTCCAAGGAGGCCTCGAAGCTCAAGGCGCCCTACGTCACGGCCAAGCACGGCCTGCTCGGCCTCTGCCGGGTCGTCGCCAAGGAAGGTGCCGCCTACAACGTCCGCGCCAACGTGATCTGTCCCGGCTTCGTGCGGACCCCTCTGGTCGACAAGCAGATCCCCGAGCAGGCGAAGGAACTGGGCATCTCCGAGGAGGAGGTGATCAAGAAGGTCATGCTCGGCGACACCGTCGACGGCGAATTCACCACCGTGCAGGACATCGCCCAGTGCGCGCTGTTCTTCGCCGGCTTCGAGACCAACGCGCTGACCGGCCAGTCGATCGTCGCCAGCCACGGGTGGTTCATGGAGTAGCCCGGCGAATCATCGAGTAGCCTGCGGAAAGCCGCCGCTGCGCGCGTCGATGGCTTCGGCCGCCTCGATGAGGATATCGACCACCCGGCGCGCGTGGTAGACGGTCTCCGCCAGCAGGCGCGCCTGCGAGCGATCCGCCTGGAAGTCCCGGAAGGCGTCCAGGAAGAGGGGCAGCAGGTCGTCGCTGCGTGGCGGTGGCGTCGCGGGACCCTGATGGCGCTCCAGCCGCTGGCGGACCGCCGCGAACGCAGCCCCGGTCCGCGCCGAGATCAGGCGCACCGGCTCGTGGAACGACGGCGGCAGGTCCCAGGACAGCAGCCTGACGCAGTCGGCGAAGAGTGCCGTCTGCTCGCACAGCGCCTCGAGCCGTGCCAGGGTTAGGGCCTCCGCCAAGGGACCGCGGCGGATTGCGAAGATCTCCACAGCGATGTTGCGGAACCTCTCCCGCTCGCCGATCCACGCCGCCAGCAACGGCCCGCCACCGGGGCTGACGGCGGAGACCGGATCGCTCAGGGCGTCGAAGGCCTCGGCCGCCGTCGCCTCGGCCTTCTCGACAAGGGCGCGGACCGCGACGCCCAACTGGTCGGTCAGGCGGATCGGATAGACCAGCCAGGCCACCGCCATGGCCACCGCGGCGCCGAGGGCGGTCTCCCAGATCCGCGCGAACAGCAGACCCAGTGGTGCCTGCAGGAAGATCTCGATGGCCAGGATGACAGTGAAGCCGATGGCGCCGCTGGCGAAGCCGTAGCGGGTCTTGATGGTGACGCCGGCGGCCAGCAGGGCCAGGACCGCAGCCGGTGCCAGCACCCGGGGATCATGTCCCGTGGCGGCGCCGAGGGCGATCGCCAGCAGCACGCCGACCAGGGTGCCGGCGGCGCGGGCGACGGCGCGCTGCCAGGTGTCGGCGAAGGAATTGGCGACGATGAAGACCGCCGCGACGATCGCCCAGTAGGCGTGGTCGAGGCCGGCGACGGCATCGAGGAGGACCAGGATCGCCGTGGCCGCGGCACCTTGCAGGCCGATGCGCACCGCCGGTCCCGGGCCTGTCCCGAACGGCTGCGGCTTCGGGTCGCCGGGCTTCGGCAGAGCGGTGTCGGGCAGGGGCGCGTCGGGTGCCGCTGTTTCCGCGACACGCTCGGTGGCGCAGCTGATCCGGTCGAGGGTGAAGCGCAGGACCGGGTCGGTGATCGCCTCCGCCGACGGTGCGCTCGACAGCCGGTCGGCGGCCTTCGCCACGCTCGCGATCAGCTCCGGCCCCGGCTCGGGCCCGGCCGCGATCAGCCGGCGCAGACTGCCGAGCGCGGCGGCCAGGGGCTGGCGCTGCCGCGGCGGAAGCGTGGCCAGATCGGCGGCCCGGTACTCGACGGCCTCCGCGATCGCCGCGACCGCCTGTGTGAGGACATAGAGCCGGAGGATCGACCGGCGGAGATGGGTGATGTCGGGATCGTCCGGCGCGAGCTCGTTGTCGATCGCGGTCCGAACGACGATCCAGGCATCCTTGAGGTCGCGCCGCTTGCGGGCGGCGGCCTGCAATGCGGCCGCATCGCCGTGATGGATGGCCTCGCGGCAGGCGTCGATCAACTCCACCGCCTGCTCGCGCAGCAGCCGGCCGCGGGCCCGCCGGGACGAGTCGGGCGGGTGCGCGCCGGGGCCGAGGCGGGCGATCAGCGCCCCGGCGAGGCCGATGACCCCGCCGATGATCATCCAGGCGAAGGCTGCCCGCGTCGGCTCCAGGATCACGCCGTAGAGCGCACCGATGAAGAGCAGGAAGCCGCTGCCGAAGCCCAGCGGCCCGAAGCGCCGCAGGTAGAGGGTGGCGAAGGCGACGGGAATCAGCATCGCCTCGGTCGGCAGCCGGCCGTACCCCCAGGTGGCCGGCTGCAGGATCGCCAGGAAGACGAGGGCGCCCGTCCCTGCGCCCGCCATGATGACCGCCTGCCTGGCGATCTCGCCGCGGGTCGTCCCGTTGGCGAAGAGCGCGACGAAGAGGGCCAGCGCGGCGGCGACCAGGGGCATCACGTCGGCGGCCGGGGCGGTCGCCGCCCGTTCCGCGGCGACCGCCGCGCCGCCGGACAGGGCCAGTGCCGCCAGCATCTGCAGCGTCCGCCGCAGCCGGTCGCCGCCCGGATCCTGTTCCAGCAACCAGGTCCGCAGGGTGCTCACCCGAGACCTCCGGCCCGACGGCTCAGAAGGGGAGCCTGCCCTGGACGGCCGCCTCGCGCAGCAGGGCCCAGCAGGCCCGCAGCGTCATGGCCTCGCCGCCGACCGGCCGTCCGGGCCGCTCCTTGGCGTTCCAGGTGAAAAGGTCGAAGTGCGCCCAGGGGACCTTGTCGTCGACGAAGTGCTGCAGGAAGAGTGCCGCGGTGATGGCGCCTGCGAACGGCCCGTCCGAGACGTTGTTGAGCGTGGCGATCCGGCTGCGGAGGGACTGGCGGTAGGGCTGGTGCAGCGGCAGGCGCCACAGCGGGTCGCGCACCTCCGCAGCGAAGCTCTCGAGCGCCCGGGCCAGCGGGTCGGCATTGCAGAAGAGCGCCGGCAGCTCGGGACCGAGGGCGACCCGGGCCGCCCCGGTGAGCGTGGCGAAGTCGAGCATGAGGTCCGGTTCGTCCTCCTGCGCCCAGGCGAGGGCGTCGCAGAGAATCAGGCGCCCTTCGGCGTCGGTGTTGCCGACCTCCACCGTGCTGCCCTTGCGCGTCCGCAGCACGTCGCCGGGGCGGAAGGCGTTGCCCGCGATGGCGTTTTCGACCATCGGGATGATCAGGGTGAGGCGCAGCGGCAGCCCGGCGCTCATGACGAGCTGGGCGAGCGCGAGGGCGTGCGCGGCTCCGCCCATGTCCTTCTTCATCAGCAACATGCCCTGGCTCGGCTTGATGTCGAGCCCGCCGCTGTCGAAGCAGACCCCCTTGCCGATCAGCGCGATGCGCGGCCCTTCGCTACCCCAGGCCAGGCGCACGACCCGGGGTGCCTGTGCCGCGGCACGGCCGACGGCATGGACGGCCGGCAGTCCGCGCTCGAGCAACGCATCCCCGACCACCGCCTCGCAGTGCGCGCCGTACCGCGCGCCGACCTCCTCCACCGCAGCCTGCAGCTCCGACGGCCCGAGGTCGTTGGCCGGGGTGTTCACCAGGTCGCGGACCAGGAAGACGGCGTCCACGAGCCGTTCCACCTCGGCGGCGTCGCAGCCGTCCGGCCAGACCAGCGCGTTATCGGGTATCGCAGCCGGCCGGTAGCGATCGAAGGCGTAGGTGCCGAGCGCCCAGCCGAGCGCCGCGGCCTGCGCTTCGGCGGCGGACAGATCGGCCGCCAGGCGGTAGGGTCCCTTCGGCAGGCTGGTCGGCAGCCCTGCATAGCTCCAGGCGTCCGTCCGGTCGTCGACGCCGAGGAGGACAGCGGCGGGGGTGCCGAGGGGACCGGGGACGAGACAGTGCTGGCCGCTCTCGGCTGCGAAGCCGGTCGCGCCGATCCAGGCCCGCACCTCCTCCGGCTGCTGCTCCAGCCAGCCGGGCAGCGCGGCGGCAGCGAGTGGCCGGATCTCGGTCGTCGGCCGGTCGGCCGACCGGAGCAGTCGGAAGCGGTTGGACATGGCGCTGGGCTCGATCCGTCAAGTGGTTCTAGGGCGGCGAAGGCAGGCTCGGGCACGGGCGCGCCTGAAGCAAGAGGGCTCTATGCGATGAATGGTGATCTGACCCTGGTCATCGGCAACAAGAACTATTCCTCCTGGTCGTTCCGCGCGTGGCTCGCGTTGTCGCTGACCGGCCAGACCTTCCGCGAGATCCTCGTCCCACTCGACCAGCCCGAGACGCGCGCGGCCATTCTCGCGCACTCCCCCACCGGGCTTGTGCCGCTGCTGCGGCATGGCGACCTTGCCGTCTGGGACAGTCTGGCGATCGGCGAGTACCTCGCGGAAACCTTTCCGGAGGCCGGACTCTGGCCGCGCGACTCACGCCATCGGGCGCTCGCGCGGGCGGTGACGGCGGAGATGCACAGTGGCTTTCCGGCCCTGCGCGCCGAGTTCTCGATGGACATGCGCCGTCGGCGCCGGGTCGTTCCGTCGCAGCGGGCGGAGCGGGACATCCTGCGGATCCAGCGGATCTGGGCCGAGTGCCTGCTCACCTCGGGCAGCACCGCTTTTCTGTTTGGCGAGCCCGGGCTGGCCGACTGTTTCTATGCGCCCGTGGTGAGCCGTTTCGTCACCTATGGCGTCGCCCTTGATCACGTGGCAGCCGCCTACGTCGACCGCGTCACCCGCTGGCCTCTCTATCGCGCGTGGTACGAGGCGGCCGAGAAGGAACCCTGGGACCTCGGCGACCACCACTGAGCGGCGGTCTTCAGCCGCGGTTCGGCAGGGCGAAGATCTGGCCCGGGTAGATCAGGTCGGGGTCTTTGATCTGGTCGGTGTTGGCGTTGAAGATCACCACGTACTGCAGGCCGCCGCCATAGGTGCGCCGGGCGATCGTCCAGAGGTTGCTGCCGGGCTGGACGATGACGAAGCGCTCCGCCTGCGACAGGTCCGGCAGCCGCTCCGATCGCACGAAGGGGGTCTCTATCCGCGCGAGGACCGCACCGCGGGCATCGACCTGATCGATCCGCAGCCGGTGCAGCCCGTAGGCCACCGGCTCCTGGCCCGACAGCGACCAGCGGCCCGCCGTGTCGGGCGTGGCCTCGCCGACGAAGCCGTCGTCCACATAGACGAAGGCGCGGCCTCCGTCGCCGAGATGGCCGCCGACGGTGACGCGGCCGTTCGCATCGTAGGTGAGGCTGTCGAGCGAGAAGTCGCCGATCGTGATGCCGGTCTGCGGCCCCTGGAGGACGACAGGGGCCCCTTCCTGCGGGACGAGGACCGCCAGCGGCGCCGGCGCGGCCGATCGTTCCTCGGGCGCGGCCTGACGCGGCGTCGCCGCTTCCCCTGCCACCGTCTGCGATCCGGACGGGCTGGCGGTGGCCTGCTGCTGCGGCAGCTGCCGCTGTTCGGCGGCACCGGGCTGCAGCTGTTTCGGGTCGGCGGTCGTCCGGTCGCCGCTCGCGGTCCGTGCCACCACGACGACGTCCCTGGCGGTGACGGAGCGGCCGGCAGCGTCCACCGCCGCGACCGAGAGCTCTCCCTCTACGGTCGCCAGCGGCCGGTCCGTCAGATAGACCCACTGGCCGCGGGCGTCGGCCCGCGTCTCGCCGATCGCGCGGCCGTCCAGGCTCAGGGTGACCCTCGCGTTCGGCTCCGCGCGGCCGGCGGCCACCACGTCACCGCCCTGGTCGACGCGAACGACGTCGAAGCTCGGGGCCGTGGCACCGATCGGGGCGGGACCAGCGGCGGCGCCCGCTCCCGCCGGCGGCGGCGCGGCGGTGCCGCCGGGCGGCGGGGCGTCCACTGTCCTCGCTGCCGTCTGCGGCAGGTTCCGCAGGTCTTCCCGGGAGCGTCGGGGTGCCTCCGGGGCCGATCGCTGCGGCTCGACATGGTCCGTGGGCTGCTTGCCGATGCCGTCCGCCAGTGTGCGGCCGCCGGGCCCATCGTCGTCCCGCGCGGCCGGCGGGTCGCTGCCTTCGGCCGGCTGTTTGCCGATGCCGTCCGCGAGGGTGCGGCCGGCGGGGCCGTCATCCTCGCGCGGCACCGGACCGCCGCTGCCTCGGGCCGGCTGCTTGCCGATCCCGTCGGCGAGAGTCCGTCCGGCGGGGCCGCCGTCGTCCCGCGCCGCCGGGGGATCGCTGCCGTCCGCCGGCTGCTTGCCGATCCCGTCGGCGAGGGTGCGCGTCGGATCGGGTGTCGCCGTGGGGTCGGGGGCCGCGGGCTGCAGCGTTTCCTGCGCCTGTGGCGGCACCGCCAGATCCGCGTCCTGCTGCTGCGACACTTCGTGCGGTGCGTCGCTGATGGTGGAGCGCTGGCTTCGTCCGTCCTTCCAATGCAGGAAGGCTCCTGCGCCGGCGAGGAGCACCAGGATCACGAAGATTGATAGAATGGCCCGCCGCCGGGACCTGGCCACTCGGAGCGCGGGATCGACGACTTCCACGGACTCGTATCTCTGCTGGACAACGTCGAAACCTAGTCGAGGCCGGGAGGGGGCGCAACGGTAGGGCGCCCCTACGGTAGTACTGATGTGAGGGAGATCGAGTGTGAACGTGCAGCCAAGCCTTTGCGTCTATTGTGGCGCATCCACAACCGTGGATGCGTCTTATCTCGATCTCGCGCAGTCCCTCGGCGAAGCCATGGCGGAGGCTGGTATCCGCCTCGTGTACGGCGGCGGCCGCATCGGCCTGATGGGCGCTCTGGCCACCGGCGTCCTGTCCCACGGCGGTAGCGTCTGCGGCGTCATCCCTGACTTCCTGAGGGACAAGGAGCTGGCCCACGCCGAGATCCAGGACCTGATCGTCGTCGACTCCATGCACCTGCGCAAGATGCGCATGTTCGAGCAGTCCGACGCCTTCGCCGTGCTACCGGGCGGCTTCGGCACGCTCGACGAGACGCTGGAGATGCTCACCTGGCGGCAACTCGGACTGCACGAGAAGCCTGTGTTCCTGCTCGACTGGCAAGGATTCTGGCAGCCGTTGATGGGCTTGGCCGAGCATCTGGCGCGCGAGGGATTCCTGCGGCCCGACCATCGCACCTATATGACCCGGGTCGAGAGCGTGGAAGAACTGGTCGAACGCTTCCTGGATGCGGTCGCGGCCGGCCGGGCGCGGCATGCCGGCGCGGCGCCCGACGTCGCCTGATCTCGCGCGCGGCCTTGCCTTCCGGCCCACCGGCTGACTATCGTGCCGCGCCTCGCCGCACGCCCGCCTTCCGGCTTCACAACTGCGAGAAACCGTCATATGGCCAAGATCAAAGTCGCCAATCCGATTGTCGAACTCGACGGCGACGAGATGACCCGGATCATCTGGGATTTCATCAAGAGCAAGCTGATCCTTCCCTACCTCGACGTCGATCTGAAATACTTCGATCTCGGAGTCGAGGAGCGGGATCGGACCGACGATCAGGTCACGGTCGATGCGGCCAACGCCATCAAGCAGTACGGTGTGGGCGTGAAGTGCGCCACCATCACGCCGGACGAGGCGCGGGTGAAGGAGTTCAATCTCAAGAAGATGTGGCGCTCGCCCAACGGGACGATCCGCAACATCGTCGGCGGCACGATCTTCCGCGAGCCCATCATCTGCAAGAACGTGCCGCGACTGGTTCCGGGCTGGACGGCGCCGATCGTGATCGGCCGTCATGCCTTCGGCGACCAGTACAAGGCGACTGATTTCCGGGTTCCGGGGCCGGGCAAGCTGACCATCACCTTCACGCCCGAGGGCGGCGGCGAGCCGATCACCCACGAGGTGCACCAGTTCCCCGCCAGCGGCGTGGCCATGGGGATGTTCAACGAGGACGAGTCGATCCGCGGCTTCGCCCGGGCCTCTTTCAACTACGGTCTGCTGCGCAATTTCCCGGTCTACCTCTCGACCAAGAACACGATCCTCAAGGCCTACGACGGCCGGTTCAAGGATCTCTTCCAGGAGGTCTTCGACCGGGAGTTCAAGGCGGAGTTCGACAAGCGCGGCCTCACCTACGAGCACCGGCTGATCGACGACATGGTCGCCTCCGCCCTCAAGTGGTCGGGGAACTTCGTGTGGGCCTGCAAGAACTATGACGGCGACGTCCAGTCCGATACGGTCGCCCAGGGCTTCGGCTCGCTGGGGCTGATGACGTCGGTGCTGCTGACGCCGGACGGCAAGACGGTGGAGGCCGAGGCCGCGCACGGGACGGTCACCCGTCACTACCGGATGCACCAGCAGGGCAAGGAGACGTCGACCAACCCGATCGCGTCGATCTTCGCCTGGACCCGCGGCCTCTTCTACCGGGGAACCTTCGACGGCACCCAGGACGTCGTCGACTTCGCCAAGACGCTGGAGAAGGTCTGCGTCGACACCGTCGAATCGGGAGACATGACGAAGGATCTGGCGCTGCTGATCAGCCCGGACCAGACCTGGATGACGACCAGCCAGTTCCTCGACAAGCTGGACGAGAACCTGAAGAAAGCGATGAAGTGATGTCTGATCTAGCCAAAGCGGCCGCCGCCGCCGCCCTGGCCCTCGGCCTGTCCACCAGTGCCGCGCAGGCGGCCGACCCGGAGAACATGCTCGTCCTCGAGACGGTCCACGGCAAGGTCCTGATCGAGATGATGCCGGACGTGGCGCCGAACCACGTCGAGCGCATCAAGACCCTCGCGCGCGAAGGCTTCTACGACGGCAATCCGTTCCACCGGGTGATCGAAGGCTTCATGGCCCAGACCGGTGACCCTACGGGCACGGGCACGGGCGGCTCCAAGCTGCCGAACCTCAAGGCGGAGTTCTCCGCAGTGCCCTTCGAGCGCGGCACGCTGGGCATGGCACGCTCGCAGAGCCCGGACAGCGCCAACAGCCAGTTCTTCATCATGTTCCAGCGCGGGCCGTGGCTCGACGGCCAGTACACCGTGGTGGGCAAGGTGGTCGACGGCATGGATGTCGTCGATCAGATCAAGAAGGGGGACAAGGCCGGGAACGGGGTCGTTCGGGCGCCTGACAAGATTGTGTCCCTGAAGGTTCTGGCGGACACGCAGTAAGCGGCTCTCCTGTCAGTCCGGGATCGCGGAAGAGGGCCGGCAGTGTCACTGCCGGCCCTCTCTTTGTCTGCAAACTGCGCCGATCAGCGGCGTGCCGACCCCGCCATCTGCCCGGAGCAATGCAACCGACGCAGGCAGAGGTCGATCCTGCCGCAGACCTCCACGACTCGCCGTCCTGCTCGAACGAGCGCATATTGCGGCCGCCTGGAGACCCGAGGCTGGTCGGGTCGCTTCCCGCGGAGAATTCTTGTCATGGTCGTTCGTTCGCTGCCTGCGGCGTGCGAGGCCTTCGCGTGCGCGGCCAGACGGCCGGCACTCCATCTTTGCCCCCCATCGGCCCACCTTTTGTCAGTCCCGCTGACGTTGTTGTCCCGCCGCGACCGGTCAAACTAGGGGGGCGGTGAACCGAAGCGTCGCCCACTCATTCTGCAGTGCAGTATGCGAACTGAAGGGACTGCCCCGATGGGCAATGACGAACAGACGAACATGGGCGCCGATGACCGCGAGATCGAGATGATGGCGACGGAGGCTGTGGCCCAGTGGATTGCCGAGGTCTGCGGGCGCAGCCTCGGCGAAGGGATCGAGGCCCAGGTGCGTGCCGAGGCGATCCTGCTGCTCAGCGGCGTGCTGGAGCGCGACGGGGCCCTCCTGGAGCGGCGTCCCGCGGAGGTTACGGAGGAGGTGAGGGCCGCCATCGTCGCGGTCCTGCCGTTCGCCAGGCCGATGGAGCGGCCGTTGCGGATGCCGGTGCAGCCCTTGGAGACTCTGGTCGACGGTCTGCTGCAGCCGATGCCGCTGCTGCAGCCGGCCGTCTGATTCGACGCCGCTGCCGGCCGGTTCGGGAATGTCTACGACCTCTGCCTATCTCGAACTGGCCGGCAGGCGGTTCCTTGTCTTCGGAGCCACGGTGGCGACGGCCGCCGTGGCGACGGAGGCGATGGTGAGCCTCCTGGAATGGGACGGCATCGGGCCGCTGGAAATGGCCTACCTGTTCATCTTCGCGGCCCTCTTCCTGTGGATCGGCCTTTCCTTCTGGAACGCCTTCGCCGGTTTCCTGGCGATGCTCCTGCGGCTGCCGCAGCGCGGCCTCCAGGAGCCGGCCGCGGACGCACCGCTCGCTACGCGGACCGCCATTCTCTTCCCTGTCTACAACGAGCCGCCGGACGACGTGTTCGCCCGGCTCGCGGCCATGCACGAAGGGCTGGCCGCGACTGGCCTGGGGGCGGCGTTCGATTTCTTCGTGCTGAGCGACAGCACCAAGCCCGCCTACTGGATCGCGGAGGAGCAGGCATGGCTGCGGTCGCGCCAGACTCTCCGGGGCGGCGGCGAGATCTACTATCGCCGCCGAGGCGAGAACCGCGAGAAGAAGGCTGGCAACATCGCCGACTTCTGCCGGCGCTGGGGTGGTGCCTACGAGTGCATGATCGTCATGGATGCCGACAGCCTGATGACGGCGGAGGCCATGATCCGGCTGGCGCGCACGATGGAGGCTAATCCCCGCGTCGGGCTGATCCAGGTGCCGCCGACCCTGATCAACCGCAACAGCCTCTTCGCCCGCTTCCAGCAGTTCGCCAGCGCTCTGGCGACGCCGATCCTGGCCCACGGCCTGACCTTCTGGCAGGGCGGCCAGGGAAACTACTGGGGCCACAACGCCATCATCCGGGTGCGCGCCTTCACCGAGAGCTGCGGTCTGCCGACCCTGCCGGGGACCCGGCCGTTCGGCGGCCACATCCTCAGCCACGACTTCGTCGAGGCGGCACTGCTCTGCCGCCACGGCTGGGAGGTGCGGATGGCGCCGGACCTCGGCGGCAGCTACGAGGAGTCGCCGCCGACCGTGGTCGAGTACGCGGCGCGCGACCGGCGGTGGTGCCAGGGCAACCTTCAGCACCTGCGGGTCCTGGTCTCGCGGGACATCCCGCTGGTGAGCCGCGTGCACATGGCGATGGGGGTCATGTCCTACGTCGCCTCGCCGCTCTGGCTTCTCTTCCTTCTGGTCGGGCTCATGGGGGCGGCGCTGGAGAGCCTGCGCGACCCCGTGCCGTTGCCGCCCAATCTCCTCCTGCCGTTCGGTGCCAGCCGCCCCCAGGATGCGGCCATGGTGCTCTTCGTGCTGGCCGCGGGCATGGTGATCGCGCCGCGCCTGTTCGGGCTCGCCGCCGCCCTGCTGACACCCCGGGCCCGCGGGTTCGGCGGCCGCTTCGCCGTCACCTGCAGCACGCTCGTCGAGCTCCTGTTCTCGGCTCTGCTGGCGCCGGCAATGATGCTGCTGCACAGCCGCTTCGTGTACGAGGCGGCGAGCGGCGTCGACAGCGGCTGGGGCGCGCAGCAGCGCGGCGAGGGCGACATGGGTCTGCGGGTCGCCTTTCGGGCCCACGCCGTGCACGTCCTCGTCGGGGTGCTGTTGCTGCTTCTGCTGCCCCTGCTGCCGGACAGCCTGGGGTGGTGGTTCGCGCCCCTTGCCGGGGCTCTCGTCATCACGCCTCTGCTGACCTGGATCAGCGCCTCCCGGCGGCTCGGCCTCGCCTTCCGCCGAGCCCGGCTGCTCCTCGTCCCCGAGGAGGTGGAGGAGCCCGCCATCCTCAGGCGGACGAACGCGCGACTGGCCTCGGGTGGGGCGGGCGTCCCGCCGACCGCCCTGGGCGCCCTCGCCGCCGACCGCCCGTTGCGGGCGCTGCACAAGGCCCTGCTGCTGGAAGCGCGGGAGCCGACGCCACACGCCGGCCTGGTCGAACCAGCCCTGGAGAAGCTGCGCCACGGGCAAACACTGTCGGCGCAGGAGGAAACGGCGCTGCTGAGCGACATCGGCGCCCTCGACAGGGCCGTCAGCCTCCTGTCGGGGTTTCCCGCCGCAGGACACTCAGCGGCAGTGCCGCTGTCTCCCGCAGCAGAGTGACGAGCTGCCCCGCGGCGTGATCCAGGATGCGGGCGCCGAGTTCGGCGCTCCCCAGACGGGCGTCGCCGCAGGCGCCGCTTTCGTTCAGGTCCTGCGTCATCCATGCGAAGGGCGTCGGGCCCAGGGGATTGACCATCCGGTTGTCCCGGGCGAGGGCCGCCGACGTCGAGGGAAAGTCGGCAATCCGCTCCCGGCACACGAGGTCCGGCCTGATGTGCAGCATCAGCGAGGTCTCGACAGCGCCGGCGTGGATGCCGTGGCGCAGTTCCTCCTCGGGCCAGGGCAGGGGCGGCAGGCCGAGACGGAACCAGTTCACGCAGACCACGAGCATCCCGAGGCGGACCCGCAGATCCCGGGCCACCTGGGCGACCAGTTCGGGCTGGCCGCCATGGCTGTTGAAGATGACGAGCTTGCGCAGCCCGCAGCGGCGCACCCCTTCCCCGACGGCGGTCCAGCTGCGCACCAGGGTCGCCGCATCGATGGTGAGCGTTCCCGGGAAGGCGCCGTGCTCGTCCGACCAGCCCACGTCCTGCGGGGGAAGCAGGACCACCGGCACGTCGGCGTCGGCACGCTCCAGCGCCGCCTGCAGGATCGCCCGGTTGATCATCGCGTCGACACCCACCGGGAGGTGCGGCCCATGCTGCTCGGTCGCCGCGACCGGCAGCACTGCAACGGTCCGCTCCGGATCCAGCGCGCCCAGCTCCGGGCCGGTCATCTCGCTCCACAGGCGGGTGGCGACGGTCATGGGCTCCTCCAGGTCTGTCCCCTGCGACAAAGATGCATGGCGCGCGAGCCGTGATCACGATGTGCTGACCGGGGCTTGTCGCCGCGCCGCTTTACAATGCAGCCGGCCGGGGTAGGTCCGGTATTGTCGCAACGAACGCATCCCCAAGAGATGTCCAGCCTCGCACTTCCTGAACGGCTCCGCTCCGCCGGGGCCAACACCGCGCTCAACAGGCGCCGCCTCCTTTTTGGCCTGCTGGTCGGCGCCACCATGGCCGGTCTCGTCGCCGCGATGGTGGCGACGCTGTCGGCGGGCGGCTTCACGCTCCTCGACGCCTTGATCGTGTTCTGCTTCGCGCTGACCACGCCCTGGACGGTGATCGGGTTCTGGAACGCGGTCATCGGTTTCTCGATCCTCTATTTCGCGCGCGACTCCGCGGCCCTGGTCACTCCTCTGGCCCGCTCGATCCGGGGAGACGAGCCCATCGACAGCAGGACGGCGGTGCTGCTGTGCATCCGCAACGAGGAGGTCGGGACGGTGTCGCGGAACCTGAACGCGATGCTGGACGACCTCGCGGCGACCGGGGCGCTGGGCGCGCTCGGCGTCTTCATCCTCAGCGACACCGACCGGCCGGAGATCGCCGCGGCCGAGGAGGCGCTGGCGGCCGACGTCCAGGCGCGCTGGCGCGGCCGGATCGAGATCACCTACCGGCGGCGGCCCGTCAACAGAGGCTACAAGGCCGGCAACATCCGGGATTTCTGCGAGCGCTGGGGCGGGAGCTTCGACTTCGCGCTGGTGCTCGACGCCGACAGCTTCATGTCCGCCCGCAAGATCCTGCGGATGATCCGCCTGATGCAGGCCAACCCCACGCTCGGCATCCTGCAGAGCCTGACGGTGGGCATGCCGAGCGACAGCCCCTTCGCGCGCACCTTCCAGTTCGGCATGCGCCTCGGCATGCGGTCCTACACCGTCGGCTCGGCTTGGTGGCAGGGCGACTGCGGCCCCTTCTGGGGGCACAACGGCCTGCTCCGGCTGGCGCCCTTCATCGCCCACTGCGACCTGCCGGACCTGCCGGGCGGGCCGCCGCTGGGCGGCCCTGTGCTCAGCCACGATCAGCTCGAGGCGGCGCTGATGCGGCGCGCCGGCTACGAGGTCCGCGTGCTGGCGGAGGAGGAGGGCAGCTGGGAGGTCAATCCGCCGACGCTGCTGGAGTACATCCGCCGCGACCTGCGCTGGTGCCAGGGCAACATGCAGTACTTCCGGTTCCTGTTCCTGCCCGGCCTGCGGCCGGTCAGCCGGATGCAGCTCCTGCTCGCCATTCTGATGTACGTCGGGTCGCCCTGCTGGATGGCCTTCGTCGCCATCACCCTCGGCGCAGGTGCGCTCGCGCCGGGGGCGATCGGCTTCGCGCCGGAGGTGGGCGTCCCGCTGTTCTTCATCGTGCTGGCGATGGTCTTTGCGCCGAAGTTCGCCACCGTGGCCCATGTCCTGGCCGTGGGGCGGGAGCGCCGCAGCTTCGGAGGCGGGCTGCGCATCGTCGCCGGCGTTCTGATCGAGATCGTCTTCGCCACCCTGCTGGCACCCACGGCGGCGCTGGCGCACAGCCTGCTGATCGGCCGGCTGCTCCTGGGCCGCAGCGTGGGCTGGCTGTCGCAGCAGCGCCATGGCCATTCCCTGCGCTTCGGCGAGGCCTTCGTCCGGCTGCGGCCGCAGACAGCGGCGGGAATGCTGGCCCTGCTGGCGACCGCGTCTCTGCCCTGGACGGTGGTCCCCTACGTCGCACCGCTGCTGGCGGGTTTTCTTCTCGCCGTGCCCTTCGCTGTCTACAGCTCGCGCCCCGCGCTGGGCGGCGCGATGCGGCGGGCGGGCCTAGCCGCCATTCCCGAGGAGAGTGCCCCGCCGGCCGAACTGAGTGCCCTGGATGGGCCGCGGGCCATCCCTGCGCTGCCGGTCGCGGCCTGAGGCGCCCGGTGCTGCGGGGGCGGAGAACCGTCTGCGGAATCGAGCGTTGCCTCGCGGTGTACCACCGCAAGAGGCGCCGGCCCCGCGTCATGGAACTGCTCCACCGCTTCCCGCGGCCAGGCGCTCGCGCCCTCGACGTCCGGGGCCCGGGAGTGCTGCCGGCATGATCCGACCGCTCGAGCCGGCCGGGGAGGCGCTCTACCGACCCTTGCAGGCCGACTCCTGGACTCTCGGCCATCTGGGCCAGAGCCTGGACGGTCAGATCGCCACACGCGGCGGCGATTCCTTCTATGTGACCTGCGAGGCGAACCTCGACCACCTGCATCGGCTGCGGGCGCTGGCCGATGCGGTGATCGTCGGCGCCGAGACGGTGGCACGGGACGACCCGCGCCTGACGGTCCGCCGGGTGGCCGGGCTCAACCCCGTCCGCGTGGTGCTCGACCCCCGGCGGCGCCTGGACAGCCACTTCAAGCTGTTCACGGACGGCGAGGCGCGGACGCTGCTCGTGGTGGCCGACGGTGACCCTCGGCAGCCGCCCTGCCGGGACGTGGTGTCGGTGCCTTACGAGCAGGGCCAACTCGACCTCGCCGCGCTTGTCCAGGTGCTGCGCGCCCGCGGGCTGCGCCGGCTCTTCGTCGAAGGCGGCGGTCGCACGGTGAGCGCCTTCCTGGAAGCGGGGCTGCTGGACCGGCTGCACCTCTGCGTCGCGCCGCTGATCATCGGCGACGGTCGCCCCGGCCTCACGCTGCCGCCGGTCGCCCGTCTGGCGGAGGCGATCCGGCCGCAGACCGCGGCTTACGCCATGGGACGGGACGTGCTGTTCGACTGCTGCCTGTCCTGATCTGCTCAGCCGGCCCCCCGGGCAGCGGGGATGAGCAGGTCCTGGTGGCCTATCAGCACCCGCAGGCGACCTTCGGCGACAGCAGCGAGCCGGCGATCCAGCCACGCCGCGACCTCTACTTCCTCGGCCGCCGTGGCGAGCGCAGCGGCCGCCGCCGCATGTCCCTGCAGCAGGGCGACGAGCAGATCGCCGTCCGGCGGCCCGAGCCGCCAGGGGCTGTCGCCGACGAGGGCCTGTCGTCCGACCGCGCGGAAGAGATCCGCGGCAAGGTTCGTCGCCCCCGCGCCTAGGGCGGGGCCGAAGCCCTTGTCACTCTGGTGATGGCGGGCGAAGAGCCCGAGCACCAGACCGTCGGCGGCGTCGACCGGGTCCATGGCGATGCGGCCGTCCGCATTCAGTGGAAACCAGAAGCTCGTTCGGGCGCCGGCGGTTTCGACCAGTCGCTCCAGCCAGGGCCTCGACACCAGATCGAGCAGGGCGGAGCCGGTGACCAGACTTGCGCCGTCCAGCGCCGCCGGCCAGTCGGGGCCGGCGAGGTCCAGCTCAGCCGTCTCCACCCGGGCCGACCAGGCGCGGCCCCGCAGGACCAGCCGCCCGGGCCGACGGGCGGCTTGCGCGCCAAGCCCTGCCGCCCAGCGGGAGAGATGCTCCGGCACCGCCGCCAGCAGGGCCGGGTCGTGATCGACGAGCAGCCAGCGCTGCTCCTGGCCCAGCCGGGGCGCCAGGGCCGCGACGGAGGCGCCCAGGCCGCAGCCCAGGTCGATGATCCGCTGGGGAGCGCCGTCGGCCTGCTCGACCAGCCGCTGCAGCAGGGCCTGGTCCCGCGCCGCGGCGTCCGCCGGTCCGCGCAGCTGCAGCCACCTCGTAGAGAAGCCGCTCACAGCGCCGCAAGCTCCTCTGCGAAGGCCTTGGCCGACTCCGCCCAGCTGGGCAGGGCCCGGCGACACTCCCGGGCGCCGGCCTTGGCCGCGGCGTAGGCCTCGGCGCCGTCCAGCAAGCGCTCCAGTGCCGTGGTCAGCCGCTCGCGGTCGCCGGCCGGAACGGCGATCAGCCCCGGAGAGGTCAGGGTCTCGACGATGGCCGCACGATCCGTGGTGATGACCGGCAGCCCGCGGGCGAGCGCTTCGGCGATGGCCATGCCGTAACCCTCCAGGAAGGAGGGCAGGACGAAGAGGTCGGCGTCGCGATAGATCGCATCGAGCTGGTCCTGCTCGACCTCGTCGAGCAGGTCGACCCGATCCTGCAGATGCAGCCGGCCGATGACCTCCTGCACCGAGGCCAGACATGCGGGGTCGCGGCCCAGGCTGCCGACGCAGGTGAGGTGCCAGGGACGGTCGCGCAGCGGCGCGAGCGCCTCGACGAGCAGCCGGTGGCCCTTCCGGGGCGTCACCGTCGCCACCGTCAGCAGCCGGTGCGGCCGAACGGCTGCGAGCGGAGCGGCCGTCGCCGGCTCGGTGCCGGGCAGGACGGCCGCGATGCGGCCGGCAGCCAGGCCGTAGAGCTGCACCAGGCTGCGCGCGGTCGGCGGCGCCGTCACCACGACGCGTCGCGCCGCGGCGAGAGCGGTCGCCTCGTGGCGGCGCAGATGCTCCGCCGTCTCCGGCGGCAGACCCGTCTCGAGGGGGAGGGCGTGGTGGACGAGGGCGAGCAACCGGCAACGCGCCGCCAGGGCCGCAAGCAGCGCCGGCGGGTAGGCGAAGGCCAGGCCGTCGACGACCACCCGTGCGCCGTCGGGTATGGCGGACAGGGCCTCGGCGGCTGCGGTCTCGTCTTCGGCGGTCGGCCGGGGGAAGGTCGCCGGCAGGCGGACCAAAGTGCTCGGCAGACCCAGGTCGGCGAGTCCGGCACGGATCCGCGCGTCGTACAGGTAGCCGCCGGTCCGGCTCGCCGGGTCGCCCGGGAGGACGAACCAGAAGGCCGGCGTCGCCTTCACGGGCGGCTCTCGGTGGGCGCCGCCTCGTAGCTGGCGCTGGCGACGTCCGATTCGTGCAGCACGATCTCGATCGTGGCGATGTCCGCCGGCGCGACGCCCAGTTCGCCGTCGGCGAGGCGCGCGCAGAGCCGGGTATGTATCTCGCCCGCCAGGAACTCGGTGGTGGTGTTCCGCCCGGCGAAGGCCGGCTCCTCGTCCAGGTTCCGGTAGTCGAAGTCCGCCAGCACCGCCCGCAGCGCCGCTGCGGCCTTGCCGATGTCGACCACCAGCCCGTCGGCATCGAGCGCCTGCCGGCGGAAACGCGCATCCACCACGTAGGTCGCGCCGTGCAGGCGCTGGGCCGGGCCGAAGATCTCGCCGCGGAAACTGTGTGCGATCATGACGCGGTCGCGGACGGTGAGGGAGAACATCCGAAAGCCCTTCTCAGTAGCGGACGACGTGGCAGAGCGCGCCGCCTTCCGCCAGGGCGGGCAGCGTGCGGGGAAGGTCGGCGAACTCGCTCTCCCCGTCGATAAGTCGGTCGAACAGGGGGTCGGTCAACAGGCGCAGCGCCAGGGCCATCCGGTCGCTGTGGCTGTGACGGTCGCGGCGCCGGTGGGAGACCAGGCCCACCTGCGAGGAGATGATGCGCAGCCGACGGCTGTGGAAGGCTTCGCCGAGGGGGAGGGTCACCGGCCGGTCGCCGTACCAGCTGACGGCCAGAATGGTGCCCTCCGTGGCGGCCAGAGGCAGGGCGGCGGCGAGTGCGGCGGGATTGCCGGTCGCTTCGACGACCAGTTCGCAGTCCCCTGGCGCGTCCTCGGGTGTCGCGAACGGGAGGTGGAGGGCGGCGGCGATCCGCGCCTTGCCGGGGTCGCTGTCGACCAGGGTCACCCTGGCCCCTGGGACCCCCGCCGCCAGCCGGGCGATCAGGCAGCCGACCGTGCCGGCGCCGATCACGGCGATCCGGTCGCCGAGCAGCGGCGGCGCATCCCACAGGGCGTTGAGAGCCGTCTCGGCATTGGCCGCCAGCACGGCCCGCCGGGGCGGCAGACCCTCGGGCAGTACGGTGACCGCACCCGCCCGCACGACGAAGCGGCGCTGATGGGGATGCAGGCAGAAGACCAGCCGTCCGAGCAGCCCGGCGGCGCCGGCCGTCACCCGGCCGACCGCCGCATAGCCGTACTTGACGGGAAAGGGGAAGTCCCCGGCCTGGAACGGTGCGCGCATCGTCCGATACTGCGACGACGGCACCTTGCCGGCGAAGACGAGGCTTTCGGTCCCGCGGCTGACGCCGCTGTACAGCGTTTCGACCGCCACCTCATCCGGGGCGGGTGTCGGCAGAGGATCTCGGCGGATCTCCCCGCACCCGGGCGCGACGGCCCAGAAGGCTTCGGTGGTTTCCTGCATCCTCGCCCTTTCCCTTCCGCTCCAGCGGACCAGATTACAACTCTTCGGTGCCCCGGCGTGCGCCCGGGCGGAGCCTGTTCCTGAACCAACGAGCCGGAAGCGGCGTTGTTACAACCCTTCACTCGTGGAAAATGCCGCCTCGGCGATCTTTTCAGCCGCCCGGTCAGCGGCACAGGCAAGCCTTAGAGCAGTTGGGGGGCGTTTGAGACAGCAGGATGGTCGACGCGCCGGCAGCCGTCGGCGCTCCATGAAACCGCAGGGACCCGCGCTCCTGTTGTTGGTTGCGGTCCTGTCCGGATGCTCCACGGTCGAGGGGCTGATCGGCCAGGGCGATTCGGGTTCGGCGATACCGGACGTGGACGCCGAGGCGGTGGTCGCCAATCCCGTGCTCTACAGGGTCACCATCGAGGGGACCGAGCCGGGGGTGCTGCCGGACGATCTGCAGGATCAGCTCGAAGCCTCCAGCAACCTGGTTCGCCTCAAGGATCAGCCGCCGGCGACCCGTGCCGCCCTCGGCCGGCGCATCCAGGACGACCGGGACCGCCTGCAGGGCGTGCTGCAGTCGCAGGGCTACTACAACGGCACGATCACGCCCGACATCAAGGCCGACCAGGATCCGGTCGTCGTCGACCTGAAGGTCGATCCGGGTCCGACCTTTCTGCTCTCCGACTACCGCATCACCTACCGGCCCGCGGACCCCGACGCCGATCTGCCACATCAGGCCGAGGATCTCGGCCTGGAACTCGGGCAGGTGGCCAAGGCCGAGGGCCTGATCGCCGCGGAGGCGCAGGTTCTCCAGGAGCTCGGGCAGGATGGCTATCCCTACGCCAGGGTCAGCCAGCGTCGCTACCTCGCGAACCGGGAACTCGCGGCTCTCTCCGCCGAACTGGTGGTCGACACCGGACCGAAATCACAGTTCGGGCAGCTCGACATCAAGGGCCTGGACCGGGTCGAGCCGGGGTATCTGAACAGGGTGGTCGACTGGAAGCCCGGGGAGACCTACGACACGCGCAAGCTCGAAGCCCTCCGGCGCCAGCTCGTCGGGACCGGCCTGTTCGACAGCGTCGTCGTGTCCGGTGCCAAGGCGGACAACGCTCCGCCCGCCCGGAGCGGCGCCACGACGGTCGACGTTCCGGTCGAGGTGACGGTGGCGGAGCGCCTGCCGCGCTCTATCGGCGCCGGGGTGGCCTACAGCACCGATCAGGGTTTCAGCGCCAATGCCTTCTGGGAGAACCGGAACCTCTTCGGTGAGGCCGAGAAGCTGCGACTCGAGGCGACCGCCGGGCTGCAGCAGCAGACCTTGAACGCCACCTTCCGCAAGCCGAACTATCTCAAGCGGCGTCAGGCGCTGCTGGCGAGCCTGGATGCGATCCACAAGAACACCGACGCCTACAAGGAGACGAGCGTCACTCCCTTCGCCGGACTGGAGCGCACCTATGGCGACAGCTGGACGGTGGTGGCCGGCCCCACCCTGCAGTTCTCGGAGGTGGAAGGGGCCAACGAGGCCACCCAGCGCTACGTGCTCGCCGGCTTCCGGGGGAACGTCACCTACGACAACCGTGACGACCTGCTGAATCCGACACAGGGCGTTCGGAGCGTGCTCTCGGTGACCCCCTACACCTCGATCGCCGCGACGGAGACGCAGTTCGCCATCTCGTCGCTGGAAGGCTCGACCTACTACAAGCCCCTGGAGAGTGATCGGGTGGTTCTGGCGGTGCGCGGCAAGGTCGGCTCGATCCTCGGCAAGTCCCGCTCCTCGGTGCCGGCCAACCTGCGCTTCTACTCCGGCGGCGGCGGCTCGGTGCGCGGCTATGCCTACCAGAGCCTCGGGCCGCTCGACAGCGACAACAACCCGACCGGCGGCCGCTCGGTGACGGAGCTCAACCTGGAGACGCGGTTCAAGGTGACCGACACCATCGGCATCGTGCCCTTCGTCGACGGGGGCGAGGTCTACAACAGCGTCTATCCGGAGATCGATACGCCGCTGCGTTGGGCCGTCGGCATCGGGCTGCGATACTACACCGCGATCGGGCCTCTGCGCGCCGACTTCGCCCGGCCTCTGGATCGGCGCCAGAGCGACGACCCCTTCCAGTTCTACTTGTCACTCGGACAGGCATTTTGAGCGGTCCCGAACGCCAGACGAAACCCCGTTCCCACCGTCGCTTTCCAGGACTGAGGCTGCTCGGCTGGCTGCTCGTCGTCGTGCTGGTGCTGCCGATCGTCCTGGTCGCGGGGGTCCTGGTCTATCTGCGCACCGATGCCGGCCTGGAGAGCCTGCGACGCCTGGCGGTCGACCTCGGCAGCACGCCGGAGATGCGGATCTCCCTGGACCGGCTCGAGGGCGCCTTCCCGGAGAACCTTCGGCTGGTCGGCCTGAGCCTGAGCGACGAGCAGGGGACCTGGCTTTCGGTCGATCAGGCCCACCTGCGCTGGGACCCTGCCGCCCTGCTGCGCGGCCGGCTGCACGTCGAGGTCGTCGAGGCGGGGCACGTGGACCTGGAGAGGCTGCCCGCCGGGGATACGGCGCCGACCGAAGGCCCGACCGAGATCACGCTGCCCTCCCTGCCGATCGCGGTGACCGTGGACCGGCTGGCGGTCGACGAGATCGCGCTGGGCGAGCCCGTCGTGGGGCAGCCTGCACGGCTGACCCTGCAGGCCGCCCTCAAGGGGGAGGAGAACGGCCCGGTGACGGCGGAGATCCATGCCCGCCGGCTCGACGGCGTCGCCGCCAGCCTCGACGGGACTGCCCGCGTGCAGCCGACGGATCAGCATCTGTCCGTGGACCTGTCGCTGCACGAGCCGGCGGGCGGTCTGATCGCGACGATGGCGAACCTGCCCGGCGCGCCGGCCGTGACGGTGACGCTGAAGGGGGACGGGCCGCTGGTCGGCTGGCAGGGCACCCTGGCGATGCAGGCGGAGGACACGGCGGCGGTGCGGGCGGACCTGACGCTGGTGAGCCTGCAGCCGCCTGCCTTGCGGCTCGACGCGACCGGCGACGTGCAGGCGCTGGTCCCGCCCGAGATCCGCCCGCTGCTCGGCGACGCGCTCGCGGTCAGCGGACGCTTCGCCCAGGACGACGAGGGGCGCCTCGCGGCCCGCGACGTGGCGGTCAAGGCGGCCGTCGGTACGCTGGCGGCCGAGGGCAGCTTCGATCCGGACGGCCAGGCCTTCACCGCCACCCTCATCGCCTCGATCGAGAACGGCCGGCTGCTTCAACCCCTCGCCGGCGGCCGGAGCATCTCGACGGGGACCCTGCATATCGAGGCGCGCGGGACGACCGCCCGCGCCGGTGCGGACGTCAGCCTGGCGGTGCAGGGCATCGACCTGGTCGACCCGGCCCTGCAGCAGGCGGCCGGCGACAGTCTCAGCCTCACCGGGGAAGCGACCTACGACGTCGCCGATCAGTCCCTGGACGTGCTGCAGGCGCAGATCGAGACGGGCGAAGCGACGGTGAAGGTCGACGGCCAGATGGCCTTCACCGGCGAGCATCCGGCCGGCCACGTCACGCTGTCAGTGGCGCAGGCGGACCTGGGCCGTTTCAGCGGCCTCGCCGGAACGGAGCTGGGCGGCAGGCTCGGGCTGCAGGCGGACGTGACGATGACGGCGGACGGTGCGGCCGTCGCCGACGCAACGGTGAACGTCGACCAGCCCGCCGGCGGTCCCCCCGGCACGGCGGACCTCCTGGGCGACCACGCCCAGATCGTGGCCAAGGCCCGGCGTGCGCCGGACGGCGTGGTGACGGTGGAGAACCTGCAGGCCGATGCCGCGGCCTTCGCGCTGGCTGCCTCGGGGCGCGTCGATCCCGCCGCCCAGACCCTGCAGGGAATGAAGGCGGACCTCACGCTGCCGGAGCTGTCTCGCTTCAGCCAGCTGGCCGGCATGCCGCTCGCGGGGCGGGTGCACCTGACGGCCGCCCTCGACGGCCCCTTCGCCGCGCCGCAGGGGACGGTCGACGTGGAAGGCCAGGATCTGCTGGTCGGCCAGGAGACGATTCCGAAGATCACCCTGACCTATGCCGGCGGGCAGGACGGCGGCCACCTCATCGCCGACGGGCGCAGCGGCTACGGCCCCGTGCGCCTATCCGCCGACGTGGCGCACCGGGCAGACGGCAGCATCGCCATTACCGGCGCCGACGTCCGCTATGCCGACGCGCTGCAGCTGCGCGGCGACGTCACCGTCCAGCCGGCGGGTCCGCTCGCCGAGGGGCATATCACCGGCACTGTGAGCGACCTGGCTCCGCTCGGCAGGCTGGCCCAGCTCGACCTCGCCGGGCGGGGGAAGCTCGACATCCAGCTTTCGACGCCGGACGGCAGGCAGTCGGTGGTGGCGTCCGTCGACGCGCAAAACCTGCGCCAGGGCGAGGGCGAGCAGGCGCTGCGCCTCGCGTCGCTCGCCCTGCAGGCGCGGGTGGCGGACGCCCTCGGCACGCCGCGGCTGCAGGCCGAGGTCAAGGGAACCGGCCTGGATGCAGGCACGGTGGAACTCGCCAGCCTCTCGGCTTCCGCGACTGGCACGCCCGCCGCCCTGGATGTCACCGCGGAAGGGCGCGGCCGGTTCGACGAGCCGCTGCAGTTCTCGACCGCGGCCCGTCTCGGTCTGGGGGCGGCGACGGAAGTCCGGCTGAACAAGCTGCAGGCCCGGTGGGGGCAGGACGAGCTTCGCCTGCTACAGCCGGCGACGGCCACCCTGCAGGGCAGCGCCATGCGGCTGACGCCCCTGCAGATCGCGGTCGGCGGCGGCCGCCTGACCGCGCAGGGCAGCAAGACGGCGACCGCCGTCGATCTGCAGGCCCGGCTCGAGGATCTGCCGGTCTCGATCGCCAAGCGGTTCGACGACAGCCTGGAGAGCGCCAAGGGCAGCATCGACGCGACCCTGACCGTGAAGGGGGCGCCGCGTCAGCCGGACGTGCGCTTCACCGTCGACGGCAGCGGCATCGCGGTACTGCAGAGCAACCCGCTGACCAAGCCGCCGGCCTTCGGCCTCTCCCTGAAAGGCGGGATCGACAACGGCACCCTGTCGGTGGATGGCCGGATCACCGACCTCACCCCGAAGCCCTTCGTCCTGTCGGCCAGGGTTCCCGCGCGGCTCAGTCTGGATCCCTTCGCCTTCGAGCTGCCGCCCCAGGGGGCCCTGCGCGCCGGCCTCGACTGGTCGGGCGATCTCGCCCCGCTCATGGCGCTCGCCCCGGTCGATCAGGTGAATTTCGGGGGGCAGGGCAAGATCGACCTCAACGTCTCCGGCACGGTGGCCTCGCCGCAGATCGGGGGCACGATCTCCATATCCCAGGCCGGCCTGGAGTACGGCCAGACCGGCACCCTGCTGCGGCCGTTGAACCTGGTGATCTCTGGCGATGCCTCACGGCTGGTCATCCGCACGCTGGAGGCCAAGGACGGCGGCGACGGCACCATCTCGGGCAAGGGCTACGTCGAGCTGGCCGGCGGGAAACCTGGCGCCATGGACCTCTCCCTGGCGTTCCGCAACGCCGTCCTCATACGCCGCGACGACGTCACGGCGAAGCTGACCGGCGACATCGCCGCGAAGGGGGTGATCGGCGAGCGCCTCGATCTCACCGGCTCGATCCGCAGCGACATCGTCGAGGTGCGGCTGGTCAACAGGCTGCCCCCGTCGGTGCCGCAGATCGACGTGACCTACGTCGAGCCGAAGAAGGACACTGCCGAGGAAGCCCAGGAGTTCGAGCCGCTGGCGCCCGATACGCCGTGGCTTTTCCTCGATCTGAAGGTCGACCTGCCGAACCGCGTCTACGTGCGGGGGCAGGGGCTGGAGTCCGAGTGGGCGGGCGCCTTCACCATCACCGGCACGGCCCAGTCGCCGCATGTCGAAGGCTCCCTGCGGCCGGTGCGCGGCAACTTCTCCCTGCTGGGCCGTACCTTCGTCCTCGACCGCGGAACCATCTCCTTCAACGGCGGCAGCCTGAACCCGCAGCTCGATCTGGGGGCGACCTACACGGGGACCACCATCACCGCCAAGGTCCGGGTCACCGGATCGGCCTCCGACCCGAAGATCGAGCTGAGTTCGGAGCCCCCGCTGCCGCAGGACGAGATCCTGGCGCGGGTGCTGTTCCAGAAGTCCTCGGCCAACCTGACGGCGGGCGAGGCCCTGGCACTGGCCAATGCGGCCACGGCGCTGACGAACAACCGCACGGAGGGCATCGTCGACGTGATGCGCAACACCCTGGGCCTCGACACCCTGACGTTCGGCGGCAGCAACGACCCGCAGGACAACATCGGCACGGTGGAGGTCGGGCGCCGGATCAACCGCGACGTCTACGTGGGCGTCCAGCAGGGCGCGACGGCCGAGAGTTCCGCGGTCTCGGTCGAGGTCGACCTGTTCCGCGGGCTGCAGGCGAAGAGCACGGTCGGGGCGACCGGCGATTCGAGCGTCGGCCTGCAGTGGCAGATGGACTACTAGCGGCCCGGCGGCAGGTCCCGTCGTTGCCTGCCCCGGCCGCTTGCGGCAGAGTGCGGCCCCGGCCGCCGGCCGACGACGCCGGCGTGCCGATCAGTTCGAGAGGATGAGTTGCAGCCACTGAACAGCTATCGGACCGGTCCCGACGAGAGCGGTCATTTCGGCATCTACGGGGGGCGTTTCGTCGCCGAGACCCTGATGCCGCTGATCCGCGACGTCGAGCGGGCCTATGCCGAAGCCAAGGACGATCCCGGCTTCCAGGCGGAGTTCGAGCACTTCCTGCGGCACTACGTAGGCCGCCCGAGCCCGCTCTACTTCGCGGAGCGTCTGACCGCGGAACTCGGCGGCGCGAAGATCTACTTCAAGCGCGACGAGCTGAACCACACCGGGGCGCACAAGATCAACAACACGCTCGGGCAGATCCTGCTGGCCCGCCGGATGGGCAAGCGGCGGATCATCGCCGAGACGGGCGCCGGCCAGCACGGCGTGGCCACGGCCACGGTCTGTGCCCGCTTCGGCCTGTCGTGCGTGGTCTACATGGGGGCGACCGACATCGAGCGGCAGGCGCCGAACGTCTTCCGCATGCGGCTGCTCGGTGCCGAGGTGCGGCCGGTGACCAGCGGCACCGGCACCCTCAAGGACGCCATGAACGACGCCCTGCGCGACTGGGTCGCCAACGTCGAGGACACCTTCTACATCATCGGCACCGTGGCCGGCCCGCACCCCTATCCCGCCATGGTTCGCGACTTCCAGTCGGTGATCGGCCGCGAGGTGCGCCAGCAGATCATGTCGGCCGAGGGGCGCCTGCCGGATTCCCTGGTCGCCTGCATCGGCGGCGGCTCGAACGCGATGGGCCTGTTCCACCCCTTCCTCGACGACCCCACCGTGGCGATGCACGGCGTGGAGGCAGCCGGGCACGGCATCGAGACGGGCGAGCACGCGGCCTCGCTCAACGGCGGCCGGCCGGGGGTGCTGCACGGCAACCGGACCTACCTGCTGCAGGACGACGACGGCCAGATCAAGGACGCCTACTCCATCTCCGCCGGCCTGGACTACCCAGGCATCGGGCCTGAGCACTCCTGGCTCCACGACGTCGGGCGGGTCGAGTACGTGTCGGTGACCGATGACGAGGCGCTGGAGGGCTTCAAGCTCTGTACGCGCCTGGAAGGCATCATTCCGGCCCTGGAGCCCGCCCATGCGCTGGCGCACGTGATGAAGATCGCGCCGCGCCTGCCCGGCGACCACCTGATGGTCATGAATCTCTGCGGCCGTGGCGACAAGGACATCTTCGCCATCGCCGAGAAGTTCGGGATGAAGCTGTGAGTGCGCGAACGGCGGCGGGAAGCCGCATCGAAGCCCGTTTCGCCGCCCTGAAGGCGGAGGGGCGGCCGGGGCTGGTGACCTTCGTCACGGCGGGGGACCCCGACCCGGAAACGTCCTACCGGATCCTGGAAGGCCTGCCTGCGGCCGGTGCTGACGTCATCGAGCTGGGCATGCCCTTTTCCGATCCCATGGCCGACGGCCCGGCGATCCAGGCGAGTTCGCTCCGCGCCCTGAAGGCGGGTGCCAGCCTCGCCAGGACCCTCGACATGGTGCGCCGTTTCCGGGCCGTGGACGACGAGGTCCCGATCGTCCTCATGGGTTACTACAACCCCATCTATTCCATGGGCGTCGACCGCTTCCTGGCGGCGGCGAAGGAGGCGGGTGTCGACGGGCTGATCGTCGTCGACCTGCCGCCCGAGGAGGACGACGAGCTCTGCCTGCCGGCCCTGAAAGCCGGCATCCACTGGGTCCGGCTGGCGACGCCCACCACCGACGACCGGCGCCTGCCGACCGTCCTGCAGAACACCAGCGGCTTCCTCTACTACGTCTCCGTCGCCGGCATCACGGGGACCCGGTCGGCTTCCAGCGAGGCGATCGGTGAGGCCGTCGCCCGGCTGCGCCGGCACACCGACCTGCCGATCGCGGTCGGCTTCGGCATCAGGACGCCGGAGCAGGCCGCCGCCGTGGGCCGCGTGGCCGATGCTGCCGTGGTCGGCTCCGCACTGGTCGAGAAGGTGCGCGAGACGCTCGACGAGCAGGGGCGTGGGGGGCCGCAGACGGCCGCTGCGCTGCACGACTACGTCCGGGCGCTGGCTGCGGGATTGCGCCGATGAACTGGATCACCAACTTCGTCCGTCCCAAGTTCCGCGCGCTCGTCGAGCCCAAGCCGGAGATCCCGGACAATCTCTGGGAAAAGTGCCCGAGCTGCGGCCACATGATCTTCCATCGGGAGCTGGAAGAGCTCCTGAAGGTCTGCCCGAACTGCGGGCATCACATGCGGCTCGGGCCGATCGAGCGCATGAAGCTGCTGTTCGACGACGCCGACTTCGAGCTGGTGGCCCTGCCGGAGGTTCCTGCCGATCCGCTGAAGTTCCGCGACCGGGAGCGCTACAGCGACCGCCTCAAGCGGGTGCGCGCGGGTGTCAACCGGCCGGAGGCCCCGGACGCCATCGTGGTGGCCGAAGGCAGCATCGGCGGCCTGCCGGCGGTCGCCGCGGTCTTCGACTTCGGCTTCATGGGCGGATCCATGGGCCTGGCGGTCGGCGAGGGGCTCGTCAAGGCGGCGGAGCGCGCGGTGGAACGCGCGGCGGCACTGATCGCCGTCCCGGCTTCCGGCGGCGCGCGCATGCAGGAGGGCATCCTGTCGCTGATGCAGCTGCCGCGCAGCGTCATCGCGGTGGAGATGGTGAAGGAGGCGGGGCTGCCCTACATCGTCCTGCTGACCGACCCGACCACCGGCGGCGTGTCGGCGTCCTTCGCGATGCTGGGCGACCTGCAGATCGCCGAGCCGGGCGCCCTCATCGGCTTCGCCGGCGCCCGGGTGATCGAGGAGACGATCCGCGAGACGCTTCCGCCGGGCTTCCAGCGCTCGGAGTACCTGCTCGACCACGGCATGCTGGACATGGTCGTGTCCCGCAAGGAGCTGAAGCCGACGCTCGAGCGGGTCCTGGCCCTGGTCATGCCGCCCCTGCGGGAGACGGCGCTGGCGGAACCTCTTCCGGTCCAGCCGGCGGCGTCCGAGGAACAGCCGGAGCCCGACGGGGAGGCGCGTGAGCCCCGCGACTGACGCCGTTCTGGCACGGCTGAGCGCCCTCCATCCCAAGGTCATCGACCTTTCGCTCGGCCGCGTCGAGCGGCTTCTGGAGCGCCTCGGGCATCCCGAGCGGCGGCTGCCGCCGGTGGTGCATGTCGCCGGCACCAACGGCAAGGGGTCGGTCGTCGCCTATCTGCGGGCCATGCTCGAAGCGGGCGGTCGGCGGGTGCACGTCTACACCTCGCCGCACCTGGTGCGTTTCCACGAGCGCATCCGGCTGGCCGGAACCCTGATCGGCGAGGGCGAACTGCTGGCCCTGCTGGAGGAATGCGAGCGGGCCAACGGCACGGAGCCCATCACCTTCTTCGAGATCACCACCGCGGCCGCCTTCCTGGCCTTCGCCCGGCAGCCCGCCGACGTCCTGCTGCTGGAGGTGGGGCTCGGGGGGCGGCTCGACGCCACCAACGTGGTCGCCCGCCCCCTGGCCAGCGTGATCACGCCGGTCTCGATGGACCACATGCAGTTCCTCGGCGACAGCCTCGCCGCCATCGCCGGCGAGAAGGCCGGCATACTCAAGCCGGGTGTGCCGGCCTTCGTCGGCCTGCAGGAGCCGGCGGCGCAGGCGGTCATCCTCGATCGGGCGGCCGCAGTGGGCGCGCCGGTCACGGCAGCCGGCCGGGACTTTTCGGTCACCCTCCGCGGCGACGGCTTCTCGCTCGCCGGTGTCGTCTCCGGCGACTATCCGCGGCCTGCCTTGCGGGGCACCTACCAGTGCGACAACGCCGCCCTGGCGATTGCGACGGCCTGCGGCCTCGGGCCGCTGCGGCCGGACGATGCGGCGATCCGGCGGGGGCTTTCCGATGCCGTCTGGCCGGCGCGCATGCAGCGCCTGACGCGCGGCCCTCTGGTCGAGGCTCTGCCGGCCGATTGGCAGCTCTGGCTGGACGGCGGCCACAACGAGGCGGCGGGGCGGATGCTGGCTGCCGAACTGGCGGACTGGGACGACCGGCCGTGCTATCTGGTCTACGGCATGCTCAACACCAAGGCGGCCGAGGCCTTCCTCGCGCCGCTGGCGCGCGGTGCCGCGGCGTTGCGGGCGGTGGCCATTCCCGGCGAGCCCAACAGCCTGTCGGCGGAGGCTGCGGCGCAGCACGCCCGCAGCGCCGGTATTGCCGATGCCGTGCCGGCCGACTCGGTGGCCGCGGCGGTGGCGGGTCTTGCCCGCCGGACCGGGCCGGCGCGGGTGCTGATCTGTGGTTCGCTCTATCTTGCCGGCCGCGTCCTGGCCGAGAACGGGTGACGATCATGGCGTGGGACCCCAGCCTCTATCTCAGCTTCGCCGACCATCGCCTGCGGCCGGCCCTCGACCTGCTCGGCCGGGTGCCGGCGGATGCGCCGGCCCGGGTCGTCGATCTCGGCTGCGGCGCCGGCAACGTGACCCGCGTGCTGCGGCAGCGCTGGCCCGCCGCGGCGATCGTCGGGATCGACGGGTCCCCGGAGATGCTGGCGCGGGCCGAACGGGAAGGCGAGGGGCTGCGCCTGAACTGGCTGGAGGCGGACATCGCCGGCTGGGCCACCGACGAGCCGGTGGATCTACTCTACAGCAACGCCGCGCTCCACTGGCTGGGCGGGCACGAGACCCTCTTTCCCCGGCTGATCGAGATGGTGGCGCCCGGCGGCTGGCTCGCGGTCCAGATGCCGCGCAACTTCACCGAGCCATCCCACACCTCCATGGCGGAGGCCGCGCGCTCCGGCCCGTGGCGGCGCAAGCTGGAGCCGCTGCTGAAGCCGGCGCCCGTCGCCGAGCCGGCCTTCTACCACCGACTGCTGGCACCCTTCTCGGCCGGCCTGGACCTCTGGGAGACGGTCTACTGGCAACGCCTGACCGGTGAGAACCCGGTGGCCGACTGGACCAAGTCGACCTGGCTGTCGCCGCTACTGGCGGCGCTGGAGCCCGGGGCGGAGCGCGAGGGCTTCGAGGCGGCCTACCGGGGGCTGATCGCCGCGGCCTATCCGAAGGAGTCGGACGGCAGCACCCTCTTCCCGTTCCGGCGCCTGTTCCTGGTCGCCCAGAAGGGGGCCTGATGCGCCGCTGGCTGGTCCTCGCGGGCTTCGTCGTTCTGACGCTGGCCGTCGGCCGGCTCGGCTCGGCGATCACCCTGCCGGCGCTCGATCCGTGGTATGCCGGGCTCGACAAGCCGGCCTTCACGCCGCCCGACTGGGCGTTTCCGGTGGCCTGGACGATCCTCTACATCCTGATGGCGGTGGCCGGCTGGCTGGTGTGGCAGGCGGCCGGAGGCTTGGCCCGGGCACGCGGAGCGCTGACGCTCTGGGCGGTGCAGCTCGCCCTCAACCTCGGCTGGTCGGCGGCCTTCTTCGGCCTGCGCAGCCCGCTCGCCGGCCTCGTCGTCATCGCCCTGCTGCTGGCTGCGATCCTCGCCACGCTCGCCGCCTTCAGGCGCTGGTCGGGGTGGGCGGCGGCACTGCTGCTGCCCTACCTCGCCTGGGTCGGCTTCGCCAGCCTGCTCAACCTGTCGATATGGCTGCGCAACGGATGAACGGGCCGGCGCCGGACCTGGGCAGCGGCAGGCAGACGCTGACGGAGGTCGCCTACCGCCGGCTGGAGGAGATGATCGTCACCCTGGAGCTCGCCCCGGGGGCTGTTGTCTCGGAGGCGATCCTGTCCCGGCGGCTGGGCATCGGCATGACGCCGGTGCGCGAGGCGACCCAGCGGCTGAAGCGCGACCACCTGCTGCAGGTCCTGCCGCGCCGCGGCGTCGTCGTCACCGCTGTCGACGTGCGCCTGCAGCTGGAGGTGCTGGAGGTGCGCCGTGAGGTCGACCGGCTGATCGCCCGCGGTGCCGCACGCCGCGCCGCGCCGGAGCAGCGTTCCGCGCTGGCCGCTCTCGCCCCGGACATGGAGGCGGCCGCTACCGGCGGGGACGTGCATCTCTTCCTGCGGCTGCACAAGACGGCGATGCCCCTGCTGGCCGACGCCGCCCGCAACGCCGTGGCGGCCGGTGTGGCAGCCCCCCTGCACGCCGTCTCCCGCCGTTTCTGGTTCTATCACCGCGCCGTCGCCGACGTGCCGCGGACGGTGGAGCTCCATGCCGACGTGCTGCGGCAGGTGGTCGAGGGCCGGGAGGCCGAAGCGGCCGCCGCGAACGACCGGCTCCTGGACCACCTCGCCGCCTTCGCCCGCGCGACCCTGCAGGGCTGAGGCGGGACGAGCCGGCCGCCGCCGTCGGCGGAACGCCTTCCGGATCGCCCCGTTACGCCCTCGCCAGGCAACCTGAAGCGAGGAGAGACGCCATGGCGGCACACAGCGGCGAGACGGCCCGCGAGACCGGCGATTTCCGGTGCGCGCGGTGCCACCAGCAGGTTCACGTGCAGGAGGGGCACAAGATCCCCAAGTGCCCGAACTGCGGCAACGACACCTTCGACACCCGCTACCACGAGCCCGGAAACAAGAGCTGAACCCTGGCGGGGAGGGGGGCCTCGCTTGACCGCGACCCCGGAGGCTTGTAGCATGCCACTGGCATACCAGCCGGGAGGATCAAGCCATGAAGCTGACGCAGGAGCAGCGCGAGACCTACGAGCGGGACGGCTTTCTCGTCGTGCCGAACCTCTTCTCCGCGGCCGAGGTCGCCGAGATGCGTGCCGAGCTGGTGCGCCTGGAGGGTGTGGACACCGACCATCTGGTGCGCGAGCGGGGCACCGGCACCGCGAAGACCATCTACCGCATGCACGAGACCGACGGTCCCACCTCCTCGCCGCCCTTCATCCGTGCGGCGCGCAGCGAGCGTCTCCTGGCTTCGGCACAGGCGCTGCTGGGCGACCCGGACCTCTACATCCACCACACCAAGTGCAACCGGAAGGCCGCCATCGACGGCTCTGTCTGGCAGTGGCACCAGGACTACGGGACCTGGCAGCGCGACGGCATCGCCGAGCCGCGGCTGACCACGGCGATGATCATGCTGGACCGGGCGACGGAGTCGAACGGCTGCCTCTACTTCATTCCCGGCAGCCACCGGCTGGGCTCGCTGGACCCGGAGTTCGACGACCACACCACCGCCTACAGCTTCTGGGTGGTGCCGAAGCAGCAGATGATGGACATCATGGAGAAGAGCCCCGAGCCGGTCGCCATCACTGGCGAGCCCGGGACGGTGGTCTTCTTCCACTGCAACCTGCTGCACGGTTCGGGTCACAACCTGTCCCGCTTCGACCGCTGGCAGATCTACTTCGTCTACAATCCGGTCTCGAACCGCCCCCAGGATGTGGCCAAGCCGCGGCCCGACTACGTGCGCTCCACCAACTGGAAGCCCCTGCGGGTCGAGGCTGCGCGCCAGCCGGAGCTGGCGTGAGATGGCCGACGCCCTGACCCTGCGGGAGCACCGGCCGCGGCTCGACGCGGACCGGCTGGCCCGCTACGAGGCCGACGGCTATCTGAGCCTGCCCGGCATCCTGGAGCCGGCCCTGGTGGATAGTCTGAGGGCGGCGATCGACCGCCTCTGGGACGAGTCGCGCCGGCTCACGGAGAAGACCCGCCACTTCGATCTGGCGGAGGGGCACAGCCCCGAGCGGCCCCGGCTGCGCCGCCTGTCGAGCCCGACCGAGCTGGACGAGGCCTTCTTCGAGATCGCCTTCGAGTCGGTGCTGGGCGACATCGCCGCCGACTGCGTGGGTGGGCCGGTGAAGTTCTACCACTCCAAGGTGAACTTCAAGCTGCCGGCCGGCGGGGCCGAGATCGGCTGGCACCAGGACTGGCCGGTCTTCCCCCACACCAACAGCAAGATGGTGGCGCTGAGTGTGCCGCTGAACGCCTCGCGCCGCGGCAACGGCTGCCTGAAGACGATCCCGGGCAGCCATCGCTGGGGGCCGCTCAGCCACTGGGACGGCGACCGCTACGCCCTCAACTGCAACGCCGCACTGAAGCCCGAGGACGTGGCGGGGTCGACCTTCAACGAGGCGGAGCCGGGCGACCTGCTGGCTCACCACGGCCTGTCGGTGCACGGCTCCGAGGCGAACCTCTCCGAGGAGATCCGCACGACCTATATCGTGCAGTACGTCGCCGCCGACTCCTTCGCCTACACCGCCCCGGTGATCGACAGCCGCCACCGCAACTGGATGGTGCGTGGCGAGCCCGCCCGCTACGCCACGGTCGAGGCCGGGCGGATCGAGCTGCCGCCGGACTTCAGCACCGGCTACAGCTCGATCTACGCCCACCAGGAGGGCCGGAAGGCGGCCTGAGCCGTTCTGGCGAAGGCGGTGGACTTGCGATGCGGGGGCCGGCCCGCCATGAATGCCGTCGACGCAGACAGCGGCAGGCGGACATGACGGACAGGCCCATCGACCCCACCACCCAGGCGCGCCTCGGCGCGGTCTCGACGGCTACCCTGGCGACGGTGCTGTTCAAGCGCGGCCTGCGCAACCAGTTCGTCCAGGGCGCCCGCCGGCTGGGCGCGGGCAAGCGGCCCAACATGGTCGGCCGGGCCTTCACCCTGCGCTATATCCCGGCCCGCGAGGATCTGGACGTGCTGGAGGGCTACCGCGACCCGGAGCATCCGCAGCGCAAGGCGATCGAGAGCGTGCCGCCCGGCCAGATCCTGGTGATCGACTGCCGCGGCGACCCGCGTGCCGCCTCGGCCGGCGGCATCCTGATGACCCGGCTGCACGTGCGCGGCTGTGCCGGCGTGGTGACCGACGGCGGCCTGCGCGACGTCGAGGAGATCGGCGGGTTGGCGATGCCCGCCTACTGCGCCGGCCCCTCGGCGCCGACCACGCTGACCCGCCACCACGCGGTCGACATGCAGCTGCCGATCGGCTGCGGCGAGGTCGCGGTCTTCCCCGGCGACGTGCTGGTGGGCGACGGCGACGGGGTGATCGTGGTCCCCCAGGAGATCGCCGACGAGGTCGCCGCCGAGGCGGCCGAGCAGGAATCGCTGGAGACCTTCGTGCTGGAGCAGGTGGCGGGGGGCAGCGCGCTGCCCGGCACCTATCCGCCCAACGACGATACCCGGGCGCGCTATGCCGCCTGGCGGGCAAAGCGGGAGGACTGAGGGCCATGCCGTCGGTTCCAGGTCCGGAGCACCTCGTCATCCCCGGGCCGACGCCGGTACCCGACCGGGTGCGGCGTGCCCTCGACCGCCAGTCCTGCGACTACCTCGCCCCGGACTTCCTGCAGGCCGCCGAGACGGTCTTCGCCGACCTGAAGCGGGTCTTCCGCACCGAGGGACAGGTCTTCGTCTACGCCTCCAACGGCCACGGCGGCTGGGAGGCGGCGCTGGTAAACACCCTGTCGCCGGGCGACCGGGTGCTGGTGCCGGAGACCGGTGCCTTTTCCGAGAGCTGGCGGGAGATGGCCGGCAACCTCGGCCTCGCCGCCGACAAGGTGCCCGGCGACTGGCGCCACGCAGTCGACCCGGACGCCGTGGCGGCCGCGCTGGCCGCCGACGAGGCGCGCTCGGTCAAGGCGGTGCTGCTGGTGCAGGTCGATACCGCGGCCAGCGTGCTGACCGACGTCGCCGCCGTCCGCCGGGCGATGGATGCGGTGGGCCATCCGGCCCTGCTGATGGTGGACACCATCGCCTCGCTGGCGACCACCGAGTTCCGGATGGACGACTGGGGCGTCGACGTCACCGTCTCCTCCTCCCAGAAGGGGCTGATGACGCCGCCGGGCCTCGGCATCGTCGCCGCCGGGCCGAAGGCCCTGGCCGCCTCCGAGCAGGCCCGCCTGCCACGGCACTTCTGGTCGTGGCGGGAGCGGCAGCGGCCGGAGCCCTACCGCCGCCACGGCGGCACCGCGCCGATGCAGCTCATCTTCGCCCTGCGCGCCGCCCTCGACATGCTGTTCGAAGAGGGGCTGGACGCCGCCATCGCCCGCCACGCGCGCCTCGCCGGCGCCGTCCGCCGGGCGGTCGAGGTCTGGGGCGAGGCCGGTGCGCTCTCCTTCAACGCCCTGCTGCCGCACCAGCGGGCCGACAGCGTCACCACGGTGCGGTTGCCCGAGGGCTTCGATGGCGAGGCCATCCGCAACGAGGGCCGGCGGCTCTACAACCTCACCCTCGGCGGCGGCCCCGGCCCCCTGCGCGGCCAGGTCTTCCGCATCGGCCACATGGGCCACATCAACGAGACCTCGATCCTCGGCGCCCTGGCCACCACCGAGCTGATCCTGCGCGGCCTCGGCCTACCGCTCGGCCGCGGCGCCGTCGACGCCGCCATCGAGGCGCTGGCGCCGCAGGTTCGGACGGGCGACGCAGAGGAAGACAGGCGGCGGCGCAGCGGCTAGAAGCCACCCGACAGTCCAGAGTCGGGAGATCATGCCATGACCATGCACGCCGGCCGGCTGCTGCTCGCAGTTGTCTGTCTCGCCATGGCGGCGCCTCCGGCCGCGTGGGCGCAGACCGCCCAGCCTTCCCTGTCGCCCGACAGGGTCGTTGGCGTGCCGGTGCCGCCCGGGCAGATCGAGGCGGCTGTGGCGGCGCTCGACGGCCTTGCCCAGACCATGCTGGAACGCAGCGGCATTCCCGGCCTGGCGGTGGCTGTCGTGCATGACGGCGAAACGGTCTTCGCCGAAGGCTTCGGCGTCCGGAAGGCCGGCGAGGAGGCCCCGGTCGGCCCCGGCACGGTCTTCCAGATCGCCTCGCTGTCGAAGTCGATCAGCGCCACGGTGGTGGCGCGCGAGGTCGGCAAGGGCGTCGCAGCCTGGGACACACCGGTGGTCCGGTACCTGCCGTGGTTCGCACTCGCCGATCCCTGGGTGAGCGCGCACGTCACCATCGCCGATCTCTTCTCCCACCGCTCCGGCCTGCCGGATCATGCCGGCGACGATCTGGAGGACCTGGGCTTCGGCCAACGTGCGATCTTCGAACGGCTCCGGGCCATCCCTCTCGATCCGTTCCGGGCCACCTACGCCTATACCAACTTCGGCCTGAGCGTGGCCGCGACGGCGGTTGCGGCTGCGGCCGGGAAAGACTGGGCCAGCCTCGCCGAGGCGGACCTCTTCGAGCCGCTGGGCATGAGCGCGACCAGCATGCGCTACAGCGACTTCGTCGCACGTCCTGATCGGGCCTACGGGCATGTGCGGGTCGACGGCCGGTGGGAAGCGCGCTTCGTCCGCCAGCCCGATGCCCAGGCGCCCGCCGGCGGCGTCAGTTCCTCGGTCGAGGACCTGGCGAAGTGGATGGCGCTGGTCCTCGATCAGGGGATGTTCCACGGCGAGCGGATCGTCGAGGCGGATGCCCTGCTGCCGGCGGTCAGCGCACAGGTTGTCTCGTCGCCGTCGAGGATACCGGACGCCCGGCCGGGCTTCTACGGCTTCGGCTTCGGCGTCGGCGTCGAACCGTCGGGACGCATGAGCCTCAGCCATTCCGGCGCCTTTCTGCTGGGTGCCGGTACGGCCTACCTCATGCTGCCCTCCCTGGACCTTGGCATCGTCGTGCTGAGCAACGCCGCACCAGTCGGCGCTGTGGAGGCTCTGAGCCGTGAGTTTGCGGATCTGGCGCAGTACGGCCGGGTGACCAGGGACTGGTATGCCGCTTACCGCATGGTCCTCGACCCGCTCTACGAGCCTTTCGGTGCGCTTGCGGGAGACGACCTACCGTCCGAGCCGACGCCGGCCCTGCCGTTGGACGCCTACGCCGGCGACTACACGAACGACTACCTCGGCGATCTGCTCGTGGAGCGCCGGCCGGATGGGCTGGTCCTGGTCGTCGGACCCTCGCGCATCGAGTTTCCGCTGAGCCACTGGAGTGGCGATCGCTTCGTCTTTCCGATCCGCAACGAGAATGCGCCGTCCGGCTCCCGTTCGGCCGTCGACTTCCAGCGTGGGGCGGACGAGGCGATCTCGGCCGTCGAGGTCGAGTACTTCGACCAGTTCCACACGGGCCCCTTCACGCGGCGCGACTGAGTGGTCCGGCGTTCAGGTGGACACCGTTCTGGCCGAAGGCTCCAGGAAGGCCCTCGCATTTCCCTGGAGGATCGCCGTCCTGGCGGCCTCGTCCAGAAAGGCGGCCTCGCGCACCAGGCCGCCCACCGGCTGTTCGGCGAGCGGCGAGGGGTAGCCGGAGCCGAGCAGGATCCGCTCCGGCCCCATAACGTCGACCAGGAGCCGCAGGGCCCGGGCGTCGCCGACGTCGGCGTCGACGCAGAAGCGGTCGAGGTAGGCACCCGGCGGCCGTGGCGCGCGCCCGCGCGCCACGTCCCGCCGCCGCCAGGCCTGCTCCAGCCGCCCGAGCATGTAGGGGAAGGCCCCGCCGCCGCTGGCGAAGCACAGTCGCAGGCTCTTCGGCAGGGCCTCGAAGGCGCCGCCCAGGATCATGGCGGCAATCGACAGATGGATCTCGGCCGGAAGGCCGATCGACCAGTCCAGCAGGTGGCGGCGCAGGCGCTGGCCTCCGAGGTCGCTCCACGGCATGACGTAGACGGGGGCGCCCAGGCTGTCGCAGTGCTGCAGGAAGGTGATCAGGCCCGGGTCGTCCAGGTCCCGCCCGCCGACGTGGTTGGCGATCTGCACGCCTTTGTGGCCCCCCTGCAGCGCCCGCTCCAGCTCCCGACAGGCGAGGTCGGCATCCTGCAGCGGCACCTGCGCCAGGGGCGTGAAGCGCGCCTTGTCCGCCTCGCAGGCCTTGAGCGCCGCGTCGTTGTAGACCTTGGCGCAGAACAGCGCCTGGGCGGGCGGCCGCTCCGCCAGCAGCAGCAGCGGATGGGCGCAGAGCACCTGGTGCCCGACGCTCTGGGCGTCCATGTCGGCTGTCCGCCGGGCCATGTCCCACAGGCTTGCAGTGCAGGGCTGGAACGGCTGGTTGCCCAGCATCAGCGTCCCGGTGTCCGGGCCGGTGCGGCGCAGCCACGGCCAGGGCGGGCCACCGAACTTCAGGTCCAGGTCGGGCCAGGCCTCGGGGAAGAAGAAGGTGTGGGCGTCGACGATCGACCTGTCGGGGGAGAGCGGCCGGCTGTCCGGGTGGCTGGGCACGAAAGGCGGCCTCCTCCTGTCAGCGTTGCGTCCCGCCCTCCTGCGCTCGGCCGGTGAGGAAGGCGTCCAACTGCGCGAACCTGTCCCGGTCGGTCAGGATCCGCGGCACCTTGTTCTGTCCGCCGAGGCGCCCCGACGCCGCCATCCAGGCGTTGAAGGCACCTGCGGACACCGGCACGACCTGCGGTGGGCCGAGCCCGAAGCCGCCCTCGCGATGGGCCCGATAGTCGTCGTTGCGCTCGATTAAAATACTGTCGAACTTTGCCGCGAAGGCTGCCGGATCGGCAAGAGGCGAGCGGAACTCTATCAACAGGCGGTGGTGGCCGAGGTCGCCTTCCCGCACCGGGAAGACCGCACCCAGGGTGTAGTCGGTGACGTCCGCGCCCTGCTCGGCCGCGGCGGCGGCGACCGCCGTCTCCACCTCTTCGGCGATCAGGTGCTCCCCGAAGGCACTCATCATGTAGCTGGTGCGGCCGGTCACCAGGACGCGGGGCGGGCGGGTTTCGACGAAGCGCACCGTGTCGCCGAGCACGTAGGACCAGAGGCCGGCGGCGGTGGAGAGCACCACCGCATAGTTCACGTCCGGCTGCACGTTGGCGATCCAGTGGCGGGTCGGGCGTTCGGCGTCGAGCTCCTCCACGGGCACGAACTCGTAGAACACGCCGTGGTCGAGGTTCAGGCGCATGCCCTGCTCCGGGCCGCGGTCGGCCACCGCAAGGAAGCCCTCGCTGGCCGGATAGACCTCCCGGAAGTCCACGTCGGGATCGTTCAGCACTTCCTCGAAGCGTCGCCGGTAGGGACCGAAGGCGATGCCGCCGTGCACCAGGATCGAGAGGTTCGGGAAGAGCGGTCCGTCCGGCCCGCGCAGGGTGCGGATCCGCTCGAGCTGCAGCAGCAGCCAGCTCGGGGTGCCGGCGATCGCCCGGACGTCGACGTCCAGCGCCGCCCGGGCGATGGCGTCGACCTTGGCTTCCCAGTCGGCCATTGCGGCCAGCCGCCGCGGCGGGAAGATCAGCGGGCGCAGGACCGGGCTCTGCATCGCCGCCATGATGCCGGAGAGGTCGCCGCTGCGGATGCCGGGTGCCTCCTCCTTCAGCCTGGTGCTGCCGCCCAGCATGAAGGACTTGCCGCCGAACACCCGGCTGTCCGGCTTGTGGTGCAGGTGGAAGCTCAGCAGGTCGAAGCCGGCCTTGTTGTTGGCCCGGATCATCGCCTTGGTGAGCGGCAGGTACTTGCTGGTGCCGCTCGTGGTGCCGGACGAGACCGCGAAGAACGGGATCTTCTCCGGCCAGCTCACCCCCTTCAGGCGGGGGAAGGCGGGCTCCCACCAGTCGCGCCAGAAATCCTCGTAGCGGCGCAGGGGGACGCTGCTCTGGAAGGTGTCGACGTCGTCGACCAAGTCGAAGCGATGGGCGCGCCCGAAGTCGGTCGAGCGTGCCCGGGCGACCAGCCGCAGCAGCAGCTTCCTCTGCGTCGCCACCCCGTCCATGCGCTGCAGGCGGTGCAGCCGCAGCCGGGCGTAGAGGCGCAGGAGAGCCGTCGCGTCGGGTGTTCGTCTCACTCTCACTGTGGCGTCCCGTCTGTTGCTTCAGGGTCTAGCACGACGGCGTCGGGGAAATCCCGCGCCACGGTCTCGCTCCGCAGCGGCATGCGGATCATCCGGCCGTCGCGCCACAAGGGTATCTGATCGGCGAAGTTGGCACTGCCCAGCCAGCCGTCCTGGCCGCCGAAGAGCAGAAACCAGTTGGCGTCGAGGTCGGACAGGTCGGACACGTGGCGGGACTGCTGGCCGTAGGTCGCGTGGTGGCGCGTGTTCACCAGGCCGTGGGCCGTCTTCATCGGCGTCTCGCGGGAGCCGCCGACCGGGAAGTCTTCCAGGACGAAGAAGCGGCCGAGCACCGGGACGGCGCCGAGTGCGTGCGCCACCCTCAGGCGGTGCATGTCGCCCCAGGTGGGAAAGGAGCCCAGCTCTCTTTCCGCCTTCGTCGCGGCCTGGCTCAGCAGCCGGTCCGCCGCCTGCCGCGGCAGGGCCTCGAAGTCGTCGATGAAGGGCCCCGACAGGTAGTTCCAGCTACCGGTAGCGTAAGGCAGCTCGTCCGCGCTCTCGACCCCGGCGAAGGCCGGCACGAGGTGATAGAGCAGCAGCTCGAAGGCGACCGGCCCCTGGGAATCCGCGGCGTAGTCGCCGTCCCAGCCCGTCAGCGCGGCGAGCAGCCGCGGCGGCGGGGCGGGCAGATCCCGCATGCGCCCGGCCAGAACGGCGGCGACCCGGCCGGCGGCCGGCGAGAGAGTGTCGCGCTGCAGGCTCTGCAAATCGGCGACGCCGAGGCGGCTGCGGCCGGAGACGAAGGCCTGCAGCCGCTGGACCCGGTCGCCTGGCGAGAAGAAGTAGCCGATCGGCACCGGCGTCTCCCCGGTCGGCCGGTTGTTGGCCGAGGCCAGGAAGCCTTCCGGCGGGTCGAGCACGGCCGGCAGGCCGCGAGCGTCGATGAAGCCGGCCCAGGCGGTGCCGGGATCGGTGGCGTCGAGGACGGGGTCGTCGGCTGGAAAGCGGCTTCTCACCGGCTGCGTCACCGCCATGAGCTGGCCGATGTGGCCGTCGCGCGTGGCGAAGAGCATGTTCTGGGCCGAGACGCCGAAGCCGGTGAAAGCCGCCATGAAGCCCTCGGCGTCGCGGGCCCGGGCGGCGGCGACCAGCGCGGTGATCTCGTCGGTCGGCTCGTGTCCGACCCAGCGCAGGGCGACCGGGCGGCTCTGGTCGCCGGGTATGACGGAGGCGTCGCTGATCACCGGCCCGAAGGGGGAGACGCGCACCTGACGTGTCGTGTCGAGCCAGAAGCGCGTGCCGATCCGTTCGGAGCGGGTCTCGAAGGTGGCGGGATCAAGGGAGGACACGTCGTAGAGGTCGCTGGAGGCCGCCCGCATGTTGGTGCCCCCCCACGCCAGCCAGGGGTTGCTGCCAACCGCGACGAACGGCAGGCCCGGGACCATCAGCCCCACGGCGTGGAAGCCGGGTGAGCGCATGCCGGCGATCAGCCACAGGTTCGGCAGCGTCAGTCCCAGGTGCGGGTCGTTGGCCAGCAAGGGGGCGCCGCTGGCGCTGCGCGAGGCGGCGACCGCGACCGAGTTGCTGCCGCTCTTGCCGGAGGCGGCCAGCAGGTCGGCGAGGGTGCTGAGCGCCGGGTCTGGCGTGAAGGAGGGCGCGGTGTTCGCGCCGGCCCGCAGTATGCGGTGCCAGCGCTCAGCGAACTCGGGCGTGCCGCGTTCGGCCAGCAGGCTGAAGTAGCCCAGCCAGTTGATGTCGGTGCCGGCCAGCCGGCCGATCCGCAACAGGTCCTGAGGCCGGTAGGGCTCCGGCTCGATGCCGAGCAGGGCGAACTCCGGCGGCCGCTTCGTCTGCCTCTCGAAGTAGGCGTTGAGGCCGTCGGTGAAGGCCTGCAGCAGGCGTTGCGATTCGGCCGGCATGCGCAGCCAGACCGTCTCCGACGCCCGGCCGTAGTCGAGGATGCGCAGGGCGTGGTCGATGTCCCAGGCCAGCGGGCCGACCATCTCGGAGAGGCGTCCGGCCGAGATGCGGCGCAGCAGGGCGATCTGTGCGCCCCTCAGGTGGGCATGGACGAGGCCGAGAGTGAAGAAGAGGTCGGCGTCCGTCGCCGCCTCGATCCAGGGGATCTGGTACTGGTTCCAGCGGACCGTGACGGGGGCGTCGAGCGGCAGCCCCGACCGCGGCAGCATGGCCAGCCGCTCACGCCGGTCGACGTCGGCGGGAAAGAGGGCGCCGCAACCGGTGAGCAGCAGCCCGACGGCGGCGAGGAAGGCTGCGGGAAGAGATCGGCTGCGAGCCACGCAGGCCCCTGGGGATGGTTGACGACGGCTTCTGCGAAGGTGGGGGGCGCGCGCCCGGCTTCAACTGCCGGCCGCGTCCGCGGATGCGCTCAGGGAGCCCGTCGGCGGCCCATCACCCGGCGTACGAGGGGGCGCAGCACCGCCCCTGGAAGCAGGTCCACGGCCAGCCCGTAGAGCCGGTTGTGCAGACCGGGCGTGACGCTGCGGCGGCGGCCCAGGGCCTGCAGCGCGGCGGCAGCCACCGCCGCTGGGCTGCTGGCCGGGGCCGCGCCGAGGCTTCGGGCGTCGGCCCGGCTGAAGAAGCGGGTCCGGGTGGTGCCGGGGCGCAGGGACAGGACGTCGATCGGCTCGCCGCGCAACTCGTCCGCCAGCGCCGCGGCGAGGAAGTCGTCGAACGACTTGCTGGCGGCGTAGGCCGAGAACCAAGGCAGCGGCGCGAAGGCCGCGACCGACGAAGTGAAGACGAGGCCCGCCCGGCGGCCGTGCGCCCGAGCGCGTGCGAGCATGCCCGGCAGCAGCGCCCGGGTGAGCAGCCCGGGTGCCAGGACGTTTACCGCCAGCATGGCCTGCAGCCGATCCGGGTCGTGCTCCGCGAAGGGCCCGAAGAGGCCGAGCCCGGCGTTGTTGATCAGCAGGTCGACGGGCAGGTCCTCGGCGGCCGCGATCAGCCGTTGGCGGCCTTCCGCGGTGGCGAGGTCGGCCGGGACCACCTCGATCCGCCGGCCGGGCGCCGCCACAGCGGCGGCCACCGACCGCAGGGCCGCGGCATCGCGGCCGGTCAGCAGCAGGTCGGTTTCCGCCGGCAGGGCTCCGGCAAAGGCGGCGCCGATGCCGCTGCTGGCACCGGTCACCAGGGCACAGCCGTAGCCACTCACGGCTCTGCCTGCACGGCGGGGGTCGGATGCGTCAGTGGCATTTGCCAATGCTTCGATAACGAACTAAAGAACTTCCGGCCTTTTGAAACCTGTCTGCGAGAAGAGAGACCATGACGGCGAAGCTGGAAGCCATCCGCGGCTCGATCCCCCCGATCATCACCCCCTTCCGTGGTGACCAGATAGACTACGACGCCTATGGGAAGCTGATCGAGAGGCAAGTGGCCGAGGGCTCGCACGGCGTGCTGGTCAACGGCACGACGTCGGAGCCGGCGACCCTGACGGTGGAGGAGCGCAACCGCATGGTCGACATCGCCATCGCGGCGGTGGGCGGGCGCGTGCCGGTGGTCGTCGCTGCGGGCTCGCAGAGCCATGCCGAGACGATCGCGCTGACCGAGCACGCCACCAAGGCGGGGGCCGACGCCCTGCTGACCGTGACGCCCTACTACACCCGGCCGCCGCAGCGCGGGCTCGTCGAATACTACTGCGATCTCGGCAAGCGCAGCCCGCTGCCGCTGATGATCTACCACATTCCCGGTCGTACCGCGGTGTCCGTCACGCTGGACACGCTGAAGGCGATCAAGGACCGCACACCCCACCTCGTCGGCATCAAGCACGCGGTCAACGACCTCGCCTTCGTCGCCGACATGATCCACGAGCTGGGCAAGGACTGGAAGGTCTTCGCCGGCCTGGAGGAGCTGTCCTATCCGATCATGGCGATCGGCGGCTGCGGCACCATGAACGCGGTCGGCAACCTGGCGCCGAAGCGGGTTTCCGAACTCTGCGAGGCGGTCTGGAAGAACGACCTGGCCGAGGCCTGCCGCCTGCACTACAGCCTGCTCGAGCTCAACCAGGCCGTTTTCTTCGACACGAATCCCATCGCCATCAAGTACATGATGAAGCGCATGGGGATCATTCCGCAGAACGACCACCGCCTGCCGATGGCGCCGGCGACGCCGGAACTGGAGAAGCGGCTCGACGGCGTACTGCAGCGCGCCGGGCTGGTCTAACGCGAGAGCGACGGGAGAGGGCATGACAGAGCGGGTCGTCATCGTCGGAGCCGGTCAGGCGGGGGGGCGCCTGGCCGCCATCCTGCGCAAGCAGGGCTGGGAGGGGGGGATCACCCTCTTGGGAGACGAGTTCGACCCGCCCTACGAGCGCCCGCCCCTGTCGAAGGAGGTCCTGGCCGACGACGCCGACCCGCTCGTCGGCCGCCTCTTCCCCGACACCTTCTACCAGGAGCAGGAGATCGACCTCCTGCTGGCGCGCAGCGCCGCGAGCCTCGATCCGGTGGCCAAGCGGATCCAGGTCGGTCACGAGAACCTCGACTACGGCACCTTGGTGCTGGCGACCGGCGCGCGGGCCCGGCGGTTGGCCTGCGAGGGTGCGGACCTGCCGGGCATCTTCCTGCTGCGCAACACCGAGGATGCCCGCGGGCTGCGGCCGCGGCTGCAGCCGGGTGCCCATGTGGTCCTGATCGGCGGCGGCTTCATCGGTCTGGAGGTGGCCGCCAGCGCCCGCAAGCGCGGCTGCATGGTGACGGTGCTGGAAGCCCAGCCACAGCTTCTCGGGCGGGTCGCCGACCCCGCCGTCGCCGAGGTGATCCAGAACCTGCATCGCGCCAAGGGCGTGGAGATCCGCTGTGGTGCGCAGCTCGAGGCCTTCGAGGGGCACGGGCGGCTGCAGGCCGTGCGGCTGACCGACGGGACGAGGATCCCGGCCGAGATTGCGGTGGTCGGCATCGGCGCGGTCCCGAACCAGGAACTGGCCGTCGCTGCCGGCATCGACTGCGACAACGGCATCGTCGTCGACGCCGCCACCCGCACCTCGGCGCCGGACGTGCTGGCGATCGGCGACGTGACGGCCCAGTCGCACGCCTGGCTCGGCGCACGGGTGCGGCTGGAATCGTGGGAGAACGCCGAACTGCAGGCGCAGGCGGCGGCCAATACCATCCTCGGCCGTCCGGCCGCGGCGGTGGGTGCGCCGTGGTTCTGGACGGACCAGTTCGACCTCAATCTGCAGATTCTCGGCGGCCGCTGCCCCCACGATAGGGTCGTTTCGCGCGGCAACCCGGCGGACGGGCCGTGGTGCCACTTCTTCCTGAAGGACGAGCGGATCGTCACCGCCTGCCTCGGCAACGCCGGCCGGGAGCGGCGGGCGGTCAAGCAGCTGATGGACAGCCGGGCGCCGGTGGAGCCGGCCGCACTCGCCGATCCCGGCACGTCGCTGCGGTCGCTCGTTCCGAAGGCCTAGGAGCCGGCATCCGAGGTCACGCAGGCACGCAGGCACGCAGGCTATTGCAGTGCCGCAAAACAGCCCTCTATGCTTGTTTCGAAATCGAACTTCTGTCTTTCGAAAAGCGAGGGTTTTGCCTGCCATGGAGACTGCACCGCAGAGCGCCGCTGCGCGACCGTCTCCACGCGCGCGGGCAGAGGATCCGGCGGCCGATCCCCTCGCCGCGGCGGTCGAATTCCCGCCCGACCAGAGCGTCGGATACCTGTTGCGCGACACGCACCGGGCCTTCATGCGCATCCTGCAGACGCGGATCGCGGCCGACAACGTGACGGTCGGGATGTGGTTCTTCCTCCGGACCCTGTGGGAGGAGGACGGGCTCTCCCAGCGCGAGCTGAGCCGCCGCATCAAGATGATGGAGCCGACGACGGTGACGGCGCTGAGCATGATGGAGCGCCGCGGTCTCATCCGGCGGGAGCGCGACCCGGTGGACCGGCGCCGCAGCCTCGTCTACCTGACCGACAAGGGCCGCTCTCTGAAGGAGCGGCTGCTGGGCCACGCCATCGAGGCCAACCGTATCGCGCTCGGCGGCATGACCGAGGAGGAGAAGAGCGACCTGCGCCGCCTCCTGCACATCATCAAGCGGAACCTCGAGACTCCGGCGGCATCAAAGGCCGGCTAGGGCCTTGGCGATCAGGCTGCCCCCGATCAGCACCAGGATCACCAGGATCAGGACCCGGAAGACGCTCTGGGGCAGGACGCCGCGCAGCCGCTCGCCCAGCAGCATGCCGGCGAACACCGGCAGGCAGGCGAGCAGCGAATAGAACGCCTCGTTCCACCCGAGGATGTCGAAGGCCGCCAGCGACAGGTTGAACGGGATGCCGCCCGCCAGGTAGCCCACCGCCATGGTGCTGACGAAGGTGTCCTTGTCGAGGCGGAGCGCCATCATATAGGCCGCGAGCGGTGGGCCGTAGAAGGAGGTGATGCCGCCGAAGAGGCCGCAGGCGGCACCCACCGCAGGATTCAGCCAACCCTCCAGGCGCGGTGAGATGGCGCCGACCTTGCCGAAGAAATTGAAGAGGGCGGACCCGATGACCACGCTGCCGAGGAGGAACTGCAGCACCGTCTGGTTCAGCCCCACCAGAACCCGCACGCCAACGACGATCCCGACGACGAGCAGGCCCAGGAGGGGCCAGAAACGCGCGACCGCCGCCCGGGCCCGGCCGCCTCGGAAGGCCTGGTAGACGTTGCTCGCCAGGACGGGCACCGCGAGCAGGGCGATCGCGGTGGGCACCGGCAGGATGTAGGAGAGCAGCGGGACGGCGACCATCGGCAGGCCGACGCCGAAGACGCCCTTGACCATGCCGCCGAGCATGATGAAGGCCGCGGCGACGAGGGGCAGGAGGCCCGTGAGATCGAGCATGTCTCAGCCTTGCAGGGAAGGTCGGTGACGGCTTGAGGTGAGGCCGCCGCGGCCCTTAGATATCGAACCGATTGCCCTGCGCCAACCGGGGGTGCGACAGAGGGGCAAAAAGCTTCGTCGTTGCCTTGCGAAAAATGCTTCGATATCTATTCTTTTAACAAGAGGACGAGAATGAGCGCTTCCATACCCCGTCTGGAGATGCAGGACCTGCGGCCCGATCTGGCCGAATTCCTGCAGCCGCGCGTCAAGCGGCTGAACTACCTCGGTGAGTTCTTCAAGGTCACCGGGCACGTCCCCGACGTGCTGCTGCCCTTCCTGCAGTTCACCGAGGCGCTGAAGGACGCGCTGCCGAACAACCTGACGGAAGCGGCCGTCTTCACCGTGGCGACCTGGGCGAAGAACGACTACGAGCGCCATCAGCACGAACGGCTGGCGCTCAAGCTGGGCTTCTCGGAGGCCTGGATCCGCGATGCGGAGCGCCTCGACCCGGACAGTGCCGGCGAGCTGAGCGAGGCGGAGAAGGCGACCCAGCGCTACGCGCTGGCCTGCCTCGAGCGGTTCGGCAAGGACTGCGGGGGGGAGTTCGCGGCTCTGGTCGAGGCGGTCGGCCATGAGCAGGCAATCGCCGTGGCCTTCCTGGTGGGCCGCTACAGCACCCATGCCATGGTGGTGAACACGCTGGCGCTCGCCCCGCCGGTGCCGTCGCCGCTCACCGACGGGGAGAAGCAGGCATCATGAGCGAGGCGATCTGGATCACCGAGGCCGAGGTCGTCCGGCTCTTCAGCCTGCCCGATGCCATCCCGGCCCTGGAAGAGGGGCTGCGTCTCGAGGCCAAGGGCGAGGCCGAGACCATGCCGAAGGCCCACGCCGTCTGGTCCGATGGCGCCGGCCACACCAACACGCTGCACGCCATCGGCGCGGTGATGCAGGGGGCCGGCCTGATCGGCACCAAGACCTGGGCGCACACGACCGGCGGGGCCTGCCCTTTGCTGATCCTGTTCGACAGCGCCAACGGCTCGCTGCAGGCGATCATCGAGGCCTTCGCCCTCGGGCAGTACCGCACCGGCGGCCTGTCCGGCGTCGCGACCCACCGTATGGCCCGGGCCGACGCCGACGAGATGGGGCTGGTCGGCACCGGCAAGCAGGCGATCACCCAGGTCGCCGCGGTCGCCGCCGTGCGCCCGCTGAAGCGCCTGCGCGTCTACAGCCCGACGCCGGAGAAGCGCCGCGCCTTCATCGAGCGGGTGCGCAAGGCCTTCGCCTTCGAGGTCGTCGAGGTGGACAGCGTCGAGGCGGCGGTCGCCGACTGCCCGATCGTGACCCTGGTGACCCGCGCCACTGAAGCTTTCCTGACCGCCGACATGCTGGCGCCGGGTACCCATCTGAACGCCGTCGGCGCGATCACGCCGGAGCGGCGGGAGTTCACCCAGGACGTCTTCGACCGCACCCAGCTGATCGCCGTGGACAGTCCGGACACGGTCCGGCGCCTGAACGCGGAGTTCATCGAGCAGTTCGTCGAAGGCGACGGGGACTGGAACCGCGTCCAGAAGATCAGTGCGCTGGTCGCGGCGGATGCACAGCGGCCGGCCGACTGCGACCTGTCGCTGTTCAAGGCCATGGGAATGGGCCTGTCCGATCTGTCGCTCGGGCGGGCAATCCTGGCTGCGGCGCGTGCCCAGGGGGTGGGCCGCGAGATTCCGCAGCCGGTGAAGGTACCGCCGCGCCTCACGTGACGCGCGGCCGACAGTATCGAGGAGGCAAGATCGATGTCCGATGAGTTGAAAGGCAAATTCGTGGACCGCACCGGCGCAAAGCCGGCCGAGCGGACCTTCTGGAACCCCATCGTCATCTCCAAGGAGGAGATCGATCGGGAGATCGAGCGGCTGGCCGATCTCGACCGGCCGGCGAACGGCCGCCGCCAGGCGCTGATCACCCACCCGAAGGCACAGGCCCCGGGCCTGGGCCTGGCGCCGGGGATCCAGGTCACCCTGTCCGTGCTGAAGCCGGGCGAGAGCACCGAGCCGGTGCGGCACAACTCGACCCAGGTCAACTTCTGCATCGGCGGCGCCGGGACGACCATCGTCAACGGCAAGCGGATCGACTTCCGCCAGTACGACGTCTGGAACCATCCGTCCTGGGTGACCTACCGGCACGTCAACGACACCAACGACCTGCAGGTGCGGCTGACCTACTCCAACGCCTCGCTGCTGGAGAAGATGGAGATCCACGTCGTCGAGGAGAACCCGACGCCGGTGGAGGCCGTGGTCGCCCATGAGGAGGAAGCCGGCGAGCCCGACGCCCGCAAGGTGAACCCCTACGGCACCTTCCAGCTGAACGACACCGGCGCGATGATGATGCCCTACGAGCTGCTCATCAATCCGCCGTCGGTCGAGTCGCCGATCCTGCACTGGCCGTGGGAGCAGGTGAAGATGCACCTCGACAAGCTGACGGCCCTCGGCCAGCAGTACGTCGGCCGGCGCCTCTATCTGCTGCACAACCCCATGACCGGCCGGACCAACGGCACCACGCCGAACTTCTTCGCCACCATGACCGTGCGTCCGCCGAAGATCGTCGACCGGCCGCACCGCCATTCGTCGGCGGCGATCAACTACTACTTCTCGGGCCGCGGCCGCAGCACGGTCGAGGGCGAGGTGATCGAGTGGAAGGCCGGCGACCTGATGCTGTCGGCGCCGGGCTGGGCGGTGCACAACCACGCCTCCTTCGACGAGCCGGTCTACGAGCTGACCATCCAGGACCAGCCGCTGAACATCGTCATGGAGTCCCTGCTGTGGCAGGAGAACCTGAAGATGCCGATGGCCGTCCTGGGCAAGGAGACGGGCTTCGACACCAACCGCGGCAAGCTCGCGAGCTGAGTTCGTAGCCAGCCCTGAATGGAAGACGGCCCGGAGGTTGCCCTCCGGGCCGTTTTTCTTTCCGGGCCGGCCGGTTCAGTCCAGCGGGGCGGTCGCCGCCTCCAGCCAGCCGCGGGTCCCGGCGTCGACCTGCGGTCCCACGGCCTCGGCGACCCGGGCGTGGTAGTCGTCGAGCCAGGCGCGCTCGGCCGGGCTCAGCAGCTCCGTCGCGATCAGGCTGCGGTCGATCGGCGCCAGGGTCAGGGTCTCGAAGGCGAGCATCGGCCGCTCGGCCCCCGTCGGCGAGGGCGCCTCGGTGACCGCGACGAGGTTCTCGATCCGGATCCCCCAGGCCCCCGTCTTGTAGTAGCCCGGCTCGTTGGAGACGATCATTCCCGGCCGCAGGGCGACCGTGCTGGGCGCCTTGGATATTCGCTGCGGGCCTTCATGGACGCTGAGGTAGCTGCCCACCCCGTGGCCGGTGCCGTGGTCGAAGTCGAGGCCGGCCTCCCACAGCGGCCTTCGGGCCAGGGCGTCGAGCTGGTGCCCGGTGGTGCCGGCGGGAAAGCGGGCGGTCGCCAGCGCGATGTGCCCCTTCAGCACGCGGGTGAAGCGGTCGCGCATCTCTTCCGAGGGCGCGCCGACCGCGAGGGTGCGGGTGACGTCGGTGGTGCCGTCCTGGTACTGCGCGCCGGAGTCGAGCAGGAACAACTCGCCGTGCCGCAACGCCCGGTCGCTGCCGGGCGAGACCCTGTAGTGGACGATGGCCCCGTTCGGTCCCGAGCCGGCGATGGTGTCGAAGGACAGATCGCGGAAGCGCTCGTTCTCCGCCCGGAATGCCGCCAGCCGGGCGGCCGCCTCCGCCTCCGTCACGCCTTCCGGCAGCTGCCGGTCCAGCCAGGCGAGGAAGCGCACGAGGGCGGCGCCGTCGCGGCGGTGGGCGGCCCGGGCGCCCGCGAGTTCGGCGGCGTTCTTGCACGCCTTGGGCAGCTGGCAGGGATCGTCACCGGCGACGATCGATGCGCCTGCCGCGCCGAGGCGATCGAAGAACCAGGCGCCGGCGCTGGCCGGGTCGACCAGCACCGTCTTGCCGCGGAGCCCATCCAGCGCCCCGGGCAGCGCGTCCGGGGAGGCGACCGTGACCTCGTCGCCGAGATCCGCGCGCAACTCCGGGCTGACCTTCGCGGGATCGACGAACCAGACGACGCTGCCGTCCGCGCGCAGCAGCGCGAAGGAGAGGACGAAGGGCGTGCGGGGCACGTCGCGGCCGCGCACGTTGAGCAGCCAGGCGATCGAGTCGGGCAGCGTCAGCACGGCGGCGCCGATCGCGCGTTCGCCCAGCCGCGCGCCCAGATCGTGGCGCTTGTCCGCGGAGGAGCGGCCCGCCAGCTCCAGGGGCTGCGCCTCGGCCGGTGCCTGCGGCGCCGCCGGCCGGTCGCGCCAGACGGCGTCGAGGGGGTTGTCGGCGACGGCCACGGCCTCGCCGCCGGCAAGCCGTGCCACCTGACGCAGTCGCTCCACCTGACTCTGGGTGTGCAGCCGCGGGTCGTAGGCGATGCGGCGGCCCTTCAGGCTCTCCTGCAGCCAGGCGTCGAGGGGCTTGTCGAGCAGATGGAAGGGCGTGAAGTGCCGCTCGTCCACCTCCTGGCGGACCTGCAGCACGTAGCGGCCGTCGACGAAGACCGCTGCCTCTTCGGGCAGGACCGCGGCCATGCCCGCGGAGCCGGTGAAGCCGGTCAGCCAGGCCAGCCGCTCGGCCGAGGCCGGCACGTACTCGCCCTGATGCTCGTCGGCGCGCGGCACGAGGAAGCCGTCGAGGCCGCGGCGGGCCAACTCGGCGCGCAGGGCGGCCAGGCGCTCTGCGGTGGAGGGGGAAGCCGTCATGAACTCCTCTCGTCCTGATGCTTCCGGAGCCTAGGAGGCACCCGGCAGCCGCACAAGGCGTGCCCATGCAGCGATGTGACAGTTGCGAGCCGATCTCATGCACGGGCCGCATTGCTGCGGTGCAGCAAAGCCCGCTGCTCAAGTGGGCGGGGAGATCGTAAGTATGCGTCATCCGAACGATTTCACCGCTCTGGGCAGGAGCCCTCGTGGAAATCTGCAACTAGATAGCGCTTGAAGAGAGAAAATCACCATGTCCCGTCCCATCGCCAATTCCATGACGCCGGCTTCCGTCGGCACCGATGCGAGGGGCTTCGACCGCGACGCAATCGAGCTTGAGGCCCGCCGGCTTCAGGCCCTCGCCGTAGCCGACGCCCTGCGTGGCCTCGGCCGCGCGATCGCCCGCCTTCCCCTCGTCGCCGACCTGCGGCTGCGCGCCGCGCGCGCCCGCCTGGTCCGGCGGACGGTCAGGGAACTGCAGGAGCTCGACGACGCCTCGCTCGCCGACATCGGCCTGACCCGTGGCGAGATCCGCGCCCGCGCTGTAGCAGCCTGCGAGGGGCAGTATCCGCGCGCCGCGAACGGCGGCTTCTTCGGCCGGCTGGCCGAGAGCGTCGCCGAGGCGCGTCAGCTGGCGCGTGCGCGCCGCGAGCTGGCGACCTTCGACGAGCGTCTGCTGCGGGACATCGGCATCGATCGCAGCGGCGCCTTCGAGGCGGCCGAGCAGGAGCCGGTGCTGGCGCAGCGGCCGACCGTCGGCGAGCCTGCGGCGCAGACGCGCTACGTTGTTCAGCCGGCCGCCGCGCAGGCGGCCAACGACCGTCGGCCGGCGGACAAGCGCCAGCCCGCCGCCGCCTGAGGCGTCGGATCATCCACGGTCGATCCAGGGGGATGGCGGAGATGGCTCTGCCATCCCCCTGTTTTTTTAGCCGATGCCGCGCCGCTATGTGCGCTGGTGGCTTGACCCGGCTGGCTTGATCGGTTTCCTCGGGCGGCGGAGCCGGCTGCTGCGGAACGGCCGGCCCGTTCCTTGGCGCCCCCGGCGTCGCCGCCGCAAGCGGGTTCCATGGCTCGAATGTTCCTCGGACTGGCTGTTCAACGATTCATCCCGTCATTGCCGCGGCGGTGGCTGACGGGTCTGGCGCCCGCCCGCCGAACGGTGCAGCAGCGGCTGGCCGACCTGCCGCTGGACGGCGTGCCGGTGGAGCGCCCGGTGACGATCCGCTGGAACCAGCATCTGGTGCCGTACATCGAGGCGGAGACCGATCGGGACCTGGCGGTCGCCCTCGGCCTGATCCAGGGGCATCTGCGCATGGGCCAGATCGAGCTGATGCGGCTGGCCTCCCAGGGCCGCCTGTCCGAGGTCTTCGGCTTCTTCGCCCGCGACATCGACCACGCCCTGCGCCTCTTCGACTTCGAGGGCCAGGCCCGGCGCATCCGCGACACGGTGGGCCCCGACGTGCTCGAGTGGGTCGACGGCTTCGCCGCCGGCCTGAACCATCAGGCGGTCAACGCGAAGACGCTGCCGCCCGACCTGCGGCTGCTGCGTCACCGGCCGGCGCCGTGGACGCCGCTCGAAGTGATGACGCTCTCGCGGATCACCTCGGCCGACTTCAACTGGGTGACCATGTTCGCCCTGCTGTCGCACTACGAGAAACCGGGCTTCGCCCGACTCTGGTCGCGGCTGTGCGAGGCCGGGGCCGAGCCACCGGAGATGCCGGGCGAGGAGGAGGTGCAACAGGTCTTCGACACGTTGCTGCGCTCGACGGGGCGCGTCGGCAGCAACTCCTATGCCGTCTCCGCGGGGCGCAGCGCCACCGGCGCCGCCCTGATGGCCAGCGACCCGCACCTCGGCCTGACCCTGCCGAACCTCTGGCTGCTGGTCGGAGTTCGCTCGCCGTCCTACAATCTCGTCGGCCTGATGCTGCCCGGCACGCCGATCTTCGGCATCGGACGCAACCCCGACCTGGCCTGGGGCGGCACCAACCTCCGCGCCGCCTCCAGCGACCTCTTCGACGTCTCTGCGCTGCCCGCCTCCCAGTTCGAGGAGCGCGAGGTGACCATCAAAGCGCGCTTCGGCCGCTCGGTCCGGCGCAAGCTGCGCAGCACGCCGTTCGGCCCGGTGCTCAGCGACAGCAAGCTGGTGCGCGCCCCCACGGGCCGGACCCTGGCGCTGCGCTGGGTCGGGCAGGAGGCGACGGATGAACTGGGCGCTCTGCTCAAGGTGGCGCGCGCCAGGAGCGCGGTCGAGTTCCGCGAGGCGCTGGCGACCTTCGCCGTGCCGGCCCAGAACTACCTCTGCGCCGACAGTGCCGGCAGCGTCGGCCATGCCCTGGCGGCGCAGCTGCCGGAGCGGCCGGGCTTCCCGCCCCGCAGCCTGATTCGCGACGCCGCCGACCCGGATCAGCACTGGGGGCGCCTGCACAGCGCGATCGATCTGCCCTACCGGCTCGACCCGCCCGAGGGCATCGTCGTCTCGGCCAACGACCAGCCGCCGCCGACCGCCGTCCCGGTCGGCTTCCTCTACGCCAGCCCCGACCGCGTGCAGCGGCTGCGCGAGGTGCTGCTCGGCAATGACCGCATGACGATCGGCGAGTTGATGCGGCTGCAGCGCGACACCGTCTCCCCGGCGGCGGAGACCATCAACCGCGGCCTGATCGCCGCGATCCGGGAGGCCGGCCTGGGCGAGTTGGAGCCGGAACTGATGGGCCGGCTGGAGAACTGGAACGGCGACTATGCCGTCCACTCCCAGGGGGCGCCGGCCTTCGAGGCCCTGCTCGGCCACCTGCTGCCGCGCTTCTACAAGGGCGCCGACCAGGAGGTGCTGCACGACCAGTTCGGTCAGTGGAACGCCGTCGTCCGTTTCCTGCTCGACGACCTGCGGGCGCGGGCGCCGGAGCAGCGCCATGCCCTCCTGCGGGAGATCCTGCCGCTGGCGGCCCGCGATGCCGCCCGCTATCCGACCTGGGGCGACATGCATCGCCTGCCGCTCATCCACTTCCTGGGCAAGGTGCCGCTGATCGGTCGGGCCTTCACCGCCAAGGACCTGCCGTCGGGCGGCTCGCGCCAGACGCCGATGAAGTCGTCCCACGGCATCGTCACCCGCCGCCACCGCACCGGGTTCGGCTCGATGGGCCGGCACGTCTCCGACATGGGCGACGTCGACGCCAACTGGTTCTGCCTGCTCGGCGGCCAGGACGGCTGGCTGGGCAGCGACGGCGCTCTCGATCAGGTGCCCCTGTGGCAGGAGGGGCGCTACATCCGCATGCCCCTGCGGCCGGAAAGCGTGGCCAAGGAGTTCCCGCTGGTGACCCTGCTGCAGCCCGCCGGCAAGCCGCCGCGCTGAGGCGGGGGCGCGCCTTCTTGCGGGGATCGGCGTTTTCTCTGACTATAGTTGCAGAGGTTCTGGCCTACCCGTAAGACAGAGTTCAGAGATGAAGGGCAATTAAGATGAGGAGGAGCAGGCGCGGCAGCTCTCTTTTTGGAACTATCCTACAACGAGCAATTCTTTAACAGATCAGTCGGCATATGTTAAAGAAGGCCAATTTTTTTAACACATCCTCCGGCCCATGTTAAAGCCAACCTATCGGCTGCCTTCCCTGCCGCCCCCAATCGATCTAGAGACGGTGCCGATCCTCAAGGCATTGGCAGCGGCCAATCGAGCTCTGGCCGAATTGAAGGGCAGAGCAGCCACGATTCCAAATCAGGGCACCCTCATAGACACGCTCGCGCTTCAGGAGGCCAAGGCTAGTTCCGAGATCGAGAATATCGTTACTACGCAGGACGAGTTGTTCCAAGCGGAATTATTTCCAGAAGGCCCTTAGTCACCCGCAGCAAAGGAGGTTGCCCTTTACAGAGACGCCTTAAAGCTGGGACATGATCGATTGATTTCTACGGGAGGAATTATTGCTAATAATACATTGATCGATATGTTTCGTATTCTCAAAACGCGTGAGGAAGGCTTTCGAGCAACCCCCGGTACAGCCTTAAAGCACGATGCTACAGGCAGTATCGTCTACGTCCCGCCACAGGATGGCGGAGAAGTACTCGAATACATGACTGCGCTTGAACGCTTTATCAATGATGACGAAGCATGCGCGCTCGATCCACTCATTAAGATGGCGTTAATTCATCATCAATTTGAAAGTATACATCCGTTTTCTGATGGCAATGGACGGATCGGGCGAATACTGAATGTTCTCTACCTTACAAAGACCGGCTTGCTGGAAATACCTGTCTTGTACCTCAGTCGCCATATCACCCGCACCAAGAACGACTACTATCGCTTGCTTCAAGCAGTTCGAGACGAGGGGCGCTGGGAGGAATGGGTTCTCTATATGCTTCGTGCTGTCGCCGTGACCGCAGAGACGACGCTCAACTTAGTCGAAGGGATCCGCGTCCAGATGACGGTTATGAAGCATCGTATGCGAAACGAGTTGCCGCGACTCTATTCGCAGGACCTCTTAAACAACCTTTTTCGCCATCCCTACACGCGAATCGAGTATGTCGTGAAAGACCTTTCTGTGACTAGACAGACGGCGGCTAAGTATCTGGATACGCTTGCGGAACAAGGCTTTGTTCAAAAGCACCAGGTAGGGCGTAATAACTACTATATAAATACGTCCCTTATTCGTCTGTTCCTCGACGTTTCGGGCGAAGGATAACAACCTCCTGCTTCTCCTCTCACCTGGCACGCATTCCTACCCCGCCGCGTAGCGGGTGAGGAGGGCGGGGTCGGGGTCGAGGCCCAGGCCGGGCCCGTCCGGCAGCGGCAGCGCGCCGTCGCGCAGGGCCAGGGCGCCGTCGTAGGGCCGTGCCTCGAGATCGAAGACGGCGTGCTCGACGAGGGTCTCGCCGCCGGCCGTGGCGGCGAGATGCAGCGTCGCGAGCAGGCCGGGCCCGAGGTAGTAGCAGTGCGGCGCGGCCGGAAGGTTGAAGGCCTCGGCCAGCGCCAGGGCCTTCGCCATGGGGCCGATCCCGCCGAGCTTCAGCAGGCTGGGTTGCAGCCAGGAGAGCCCCGCCTGCTCGCACAGCAGGCGCAGGTCCGAGACGCTCGTGGCGTTCTCGCCCGCCGCCAGGGGCAGGCCGCCTTCCCGGGCGACCCGGGCGAGGGCGGCCACGTCCTCGGGCGGCCAGGTCGGCTCCTCCAGCCAGAGCGGCCGCAGGTCGGCCAGCCGGCGGGCCATGGCGACGGCGTGGCCGACCGACCAGGCGCTGCTGATGTCGAGCATCAGCGGCGTCGTCTCGCCGACCGCCCGGCGCACCTCGGCGATCGGTTCCCACTCCAGCTCGTGGAGCTTCACCGCCCGGTAGTCCTCGTCCAGCGCCTGTGCCGCCCGGGCCGCCGCCACGGCCGGCTCGCCGAAGCGGACCAGCGAGGCGTAGACCGGCACCGCCTCGCCGGCCGCGCCACCCAGCAGGCGCGACAGGGGCAGGCCGGCCGCCTTGCCGGCGATGTCCCAGAGGGCGACCTCGACGGCCGCGATCGCCCAGCCGAGGGGGCCGGCCTTGCTGTTGCGCAGGGCGCGGCGGATGCCCTCGGCCAGGGCGGTGATCCGGCCGGAGTCCTGGCCCAGGCAGCGCGGGATGACCTCGTCCTTCAGAGCGGCCCAGGTGGCCGAACGCAGGTTGAAGGCGAAGGCCTCGCCCCAGCCGGTCAGGCCCGCGTCGGTGCGGACCCGGACCAGCAGCATCGGCAGGGAGGTCCGCACCCGCCCCGCGTACGAGGCCGACGCCGTCCGCAGCGGCAGGTCCAGGGCGAAGGGCGTGATCTCGGTGATCTTCATGCAGGGTCGCCTCAGCCGGCGTAGCGCGGTTCGGGCAGGCCGGCGACGCCGGCGGCGAAGGCGAAGAGGCCGCCGGCCAGCGGCTCGACCTTCCCGTCGACGTCCGCAGGCCGCATCGAGGTGACGAAGAGGACGTCCAGGCCGGGGCCGCCGAAGGCGCACATGGTCGGGCCGGAGACCGGCAAGGCCACCGTCCGGTCGATCCGGCCGTCCGGGGCGAAGCGCACCACCTGTCCGCCGTCGATGCCGGCGCTCCAGTAGAAGCCCTCGGCGTCGACCGCCGCGCCGTCGGGGCGGCCGGGCAGGTCCCAGGTGGTCGCGAAGATCCGGCGGTCGCCGAGGCGCCCTTCGTCGGCGTCGAACTCGAAGGCCCAGATGGTCTGTCTCGAAGGGTGGGAGTCGGACAGGTAGAGAGTCCTGTCGTCGGGCGAGAAGGCCAGGCCGTTGGGGATCAGCAGGCCGTCCAGCACCTTGTCGCAGCGGTGATCGCGGTCCAGCCGGTGCAGCGCGCCGCCGGGCCGGGCCGGTACGGGCGGGACCTGGACGCTGCCTGCCCAGAAGCGGCCGCGCCGGTCGCAGCGGCCATCGTTCAGCCTGACGTCCGGCCGGTCCGCCTCCACCGCCCGCAGCGGGACGAGGGCGCCGCTGCCGGGGTCGAAGCCGTGGAAGCCGCCGCGCAGGCCCAGGACGAGGCCGCCGCCTTCCCGCAGCGCGCAGCAGCCGATGTCCTGGGGCAGGCGCCAGGACTGGTTGGCCCCGGTGACGTGGTCGAAACGGTTCACCGAGCGCCCCAGGGTGTCCACCCAGTAGAGCGCCTGCTCCTCGACGCTCCAGACCGGGCACTCCCCCAGGGTCGCTCTGGCGTCGAGCAGGCAGTGGACGTCGGTCGTCATCGGCGCGCCCCGCTCATGCCAGGTCGGGATCGCCGGAGAACTCCATCCCGCAGAGGGGGCCGCCCTGGAAGCGCCCCTCGATCGGTCCCTCCGCCCGGTTGGCGGTGACGGCCCGCAGGACGTCGGCGGTGGCCATGGAGGCCGCGGCCGGTTCCGGCGCGGGGCCGTCTGCCGCCTTCCGGCTCTGCAGGATCTCCCCTGCGTAGTCTTCCGCGTCGTCCTGTGGCCGATAGCCGAGGCGTTCGGCGGCGTGGTCGCGCCACCAGGACCGGCTGTTGGCCGAGACGCCGTAGACGACCTCGAAGCGGACGTCCGGTGCCTCCAGCGAAGCCTGTACCAGCCGTACCATGTCGGCCGGGCTGATCCAGGTGCTGAGCATGCGGACGTTGCGGGGCCGGTCCTGGAAGGAGCCGATCCGCAGACAGACCACCTCGAAGCCGTGCTTGTCGGCATAGAGGCGCCCCAGCGCCTCGCCGAAGACCTTGCTGGCGCCGTAGCGGCTGTCGGGGCGCGGCGGCACGTCGCCGTCGATGGTCCGGCCGCGCGGGTAGAAGCCGACGGCGTGGTGGGAGCTGGCGAAGACCACCCGCCGCACGCCCTGCCGACGGGCGGCCTCGAAGAGGTTGTAGGTGCCGATCACGTTGCTCTGCAGCACCTCTTCCCAGGTTCCTTCCTGGGCCTTGCCGCCCAGGTGGACGACGGCGTCCATCCCTTCCAGCGCGGCTTCCAGGGCCGGCAGGTCGCTCAGCTCCGCCCGGACGAAGCTCTCGCCCGGACGCAGGTCGTCGATAGGCGTGCGGTCCGACAGTCGCAGGAGAGCATAGCGGCCGGCCAGGCCGGTGCGCAGGGTCCGGCCGATCTCTCCGGCGGCGCCGGTGACGACGATGCGCGATTGGGCCACGCTCTCTTCTCCCGAATAGCTTCAGAAGCCGACCATGACGGTCGGCAGGTAGCTCGCCGTCCAGGGCACCAGCGCCACGATCGCGAGTACCAGGAGCTGCAGGACGATGAAGGGGATCACCCCCTGGTACATCAGCTTGTAGGTATAGTCCGCCGGCGCCACGCCCTTCAGATAGAAGATCGAGGGGGCCATGGGCGGCGTGAGGTAGGCGGTCTGGATGGTGATCAGCACCAGCACCGCAAACCAGAACTCGTCGATCCCCGCCGACTTGATGATGGGGGCGAAGATCGGGACGACGATCAGCACGATCGAGGTCCAGTCGAGCACGAAGCCGGCCAGGAAGACGATGAAGAGGAAGAGGGCGATGATGCCCCACTGGCCGAGCGCGAGGTCGTGGACGCCGTCGGAGATCAGCACGCCGCCGCCGAGCACGATGAAGATGCTGGTGAAGAGCGTGCCGCCCACGATGATGAAGGCGATCATGGTCGACAGCTTCACCGTGACGGTCAGCGCCTCGATCAGCAGGCGCACGGTCAGCTGCCGGTAGAGCAGCGCCAGCACGATGGCGCCGAGGGCGCCGACGGCGGCCGCCTCGGTGGGCGAGGCGACGCCGGCCAGGATCGTGCCCAGTACCAGGAAGATCAGGACGATGCCCGGCAGCAGCGCGGTCGCCGTGACCTTCAGCTTCTCGGCCAGCGGGACCGCCAGCTCCTGACGGCTGAGGCCGGGCGCCTTGGCGGGGTCCAGGATGCACTGCACCACGATGTAGGCGATGAAGCAGCCGACCATCAGCAGGGCGGGGATGATGATGCCGGCGAAGAGCTTGCCGACCGACATCTGCGCGACCGAGGCGTAGATGATGACGATCACGCTGGGCGGCACCATGGTGCCGAGCGAGCCGCCCGCGCAGATCGTGCCGGTGATCAGCTTCTTGTCGTAGCCGTAGCGCGCCATGGCGGGGATCGCCATGATGCCGACGACAACCTCGACCGCGCCGACCACCCCGGCCGAGGCGGCGAAGATCGTGCAGATGAGGATCGCCGCCACCGCCAGGCCGCCGGGCATCCACCCGACCCAGTACTGCGTCGCCTGGAAGAGGCGCCGCGCGATGCCGGAGCGTTCCAGCACCGCACCCATGAAGACGAAGAGCGGGATTGAGGCGAAGAGGTAGTTGGTCGAGACGCCCTCGATGACGCCGAGGGACTGGATGCCCATCTTCGAGCCGAAGGCCAGCAGGCCGAAGCCGAAGGCCGTTGCCAGCAGGCTGAAGGCCACCGGGATGCCGGCGAAGACCAGGATGAAGAGCGCCGGGAACATCAGCGCTGCGGCGGCAGGGAGCATTTGCGACGGTCCTCGGCGCGGGGCGCGCGACCTAGGCCGGCGGGCGGCCCAGGGCCGCCGCCAGCGTGGTGAGCCAGAGAACGAAGGCCTCGAGCCAGAGGACGGCGAGGCCGATGGCGATGGTGGCGTAGAAGGGCCACATGACCGGAGCCCACAGGCTCGTGTAGTCGACCTCGCCGGACAGGAGGGTGTCCCAGGCCTTGGCGGCGACCACCCAGGAGATCCAGCCGAGGATGGGCAGGAAGAGCAGGCCGTAGAACAGCGCCTGGACGATACCGTCGGTGCGGGCCGAGAAGCGGCTCGACAGGAAGTCGATGGCGACGTGCCCACGCTCACGCAGGGTGTAGCCGGCGGCCAGGTAGAACAGCGTCCCCGAGAGCATCGAGGAGAGGTCGTAGGCCCAGACGGTCGGGTCGTTGAAGACGAACCGCCGGATCACGTCGTAGACGATCACCGCCACGAGCACGAGCGCCTGGACCATGGCGACCGCAGCGAAGGCTCTGGACAGGTGCCGGATCGGAAGCGAGAGCCACATGGAGGAAACCGGAGGGGCCGGGGCCCCTCCGCCTTTCGTGTCAGCGGTCCTCGACGCGATAGACCGAGTCTTCGATCCAGCGCTCCTGGAAGCCCACGTAGGAGGCGAGGATCTTCTCCATCCAGTCGTTGCCCTTCGCCTTCTGGGCCTCGGCCTTCTTCTTCGCCCAGTCGCGGCCGGCATCGCGGTAGGCCTGGATCAGCGCGGGGTCGAGCTGGATGATCTCGTTCTTGTTCTTGCGGAAGGCGTCCATGGCGGCGAGGTCGTCCACGCCGGTCTGCAGATAGGAATTGAGGGTGGTCAGCTGCGCGGCCATCTCCAGGTCGCTCTGGATGTCGGCGGGCAGCGACTCCCAGCGCTCCTGCGTCATCACCAGTTCCCATGGGCTCGACGGCGTGTGGATGCCCGGAACGATGACGTAGCGGGCGATCTCGTTGTAGCCGGCGGCGGCGTTGGGGGCCGGGGTGGCGAACTCGGCCGCGTCGATGGCGCCGCGCTCCAGCAGGCCGTAGATCTCGGGTTGGGCGGCCGAGACGGGAATGGCGCCGAAGTAGTCCCTGACGACCTCGCCGTTCGGTCCGCCGGTGCGGATCTTCAGGCCCTTCAGGTCGGCCGCGCTCCGGATCGGCTTGCGCGAATGGAGGAAGACCTCCGATCCGTGCAGCCCCACGATCAGCGGATGCAGGTGCATCTCGCTTTCGCGGAACTGCTCCCACAGCTGCTTGCCGCCGCCGTCGTACAGCCAGTGCAGCATGGTGTCGCCGGTCATGCCGCCGGGGAAGGCGGCCAGCAGGCCGTTGGCGGGATCGACGTTCAGGAGGTAGCCGGGGCTGCTGTGGCCGAGCTCGACGATGCCGTCCGAGACCGCGTCGTAGACCTTGAAGGCCGGTGTGATGACGCCCGCCCCGTAGGGCGTGATCTGTACGCGCCCGCCGGTCAGCTCCTTCGCGTAGTCGACGAAGCGCTTCACGAAGGCGTCGTAGAAATAGGAGTTCTCGGCGACCGCCGTCGCCATCCGCCATTGGTATTCCTGCGCCTTGGCGGCCGGCACGACGGCGATGACCGCGGCGGTTACCGCCGTCGCCAGAAGGGCTTTCATGCTCATGGTTTTCCTCCCAGTGTGAAGTGCTAGCTGCGGTTCTTCTTCGACGCTTCGTAGCGAGCCTTGGCCTCTTCGTTCATCGGATAGAGGCCGGGCAGCGCGGCGCCGTTGTCGACTTCGCCCATGATCCACTCCTCCATGCGCTCCTGCTCGGGCGCTTCGGCGAGAACCACGTCGAGGAATTCCTTGGGGATCAGCACGGCGCCGTCGTCGTCCACCACGACGACGTCGTCGGGGAAGACGGCGACGCCGCCGCAGCCCACCGGCTCCTGCCAGCCCACGAAGGTGAGGCCGGCGACCGAGGGCGGTGCCGCCTGGCCCTTGCACCAGACGGGCAGGCCGGTGCCGAGCACGCCGGCGACGTCGCGCACCACCCCGTCGGTGACCAGGGCGGCCACGCCGCGCTTCATCATCCGGGCGCAGAGGATATCGCCGAAGATGCCGGCGTCGGTGATGCCGCCTGCGGCGTCGACGACGGCGATGCAGCCGGCCGGCATGGCCTCGATGGCGGCCCGGGTCGACGTCGGCGACGACCAGGAGGCGGGGGTCGCCAGATCCTCCCGGGCCGGCACGAAGCGCAGCGTGAAGGCGGGGCCGACCACGCGCGGCTGGCCCGCTTTCAGGGGGCGCGTGCCGCGCATCCACAGGTTGCGCAGACCCTTCTTCAACAGGACGGTCGTGATGGTCGCCGAAGAGACCGTCTTGAGGGTTGCGAGGATGTCGGGCTCGAGAGGCATAGGCTGTCCTTGGGTTCTGCAGGGCTCAGATGCTGGGAATCAGGCCGCCGTCGATGCGGATGACGGAGCCGGTCAGGTAGGAGGCGCGCGCGCTCGCCAGGAACGCGACGACGTCGGCGTACTCCTGCGGGTCGCCGTAGCGGCCGAGTGGGATCGAGGCGGTGCTCTCGGCCGCGACGGCTTCGACCGTCCGCCCTTCGCGGGCCGCCTTCTGCTCGTCGAGAAAGGTGATCCGGGGCGTCGCGATCCGGCCCGGCAGAACGATGTTGGCGGTCACGCCGTCACGCCCGACCTCCCGCGCCAGGGTCTTCGACCAGCCGACCAGCGACAGCCGCAGGGCGTTGGAGATTCCCAGGTTGGGAATGGGCGCCACGACGCCGGAGGAGGTGGAGGTGACGATGCGCCCCCATTTCCGCTCGCGCATGCCAGGCAGCACGCGGTCAGTGATCGCGATGACCGAGAGGACCATCGCCTGGAAGTGCCTGCTCCACAGGGCCGGATCCTGGCCTGAAGCGGGGGTCGGCGGAGGTCCGCCGGTGTTGTTGACCAGGATGTCGATGGGGCCGAGTGCCGTCTCGACACGGGATACCCGCTCGTCGATCGCCGGCAGCTCCGACAGATCCCATACGAGCGGATGGGCGCGGCCGCCGGCGGCGCTGATCGCGTCGGCGGTGGCCTGTGCCGCGGCGGCGTCGATGTCTGCAACTGCCACGCGTGCGCCTTCCCGGGCAAACGTGCGCGCTATGGCGCCGCCAAGGCCGCCACCCGCCCCCAGAACCAACGCCGTCCTGTCCTGCAATCCGAGGTCCACGCCGTCTCCTCTGATTTCGTACTACCGTCACGAAAGTGTGGCGCCGGTCCCGGAAGAAAGAAAAGATCGCTTTTCTTAGCTTTGAACCTTACAAAAACTATCGATGGACACGCGCTTCCTTGAGAGCTTCGTGGAGGTTTCCGAACACGGCTCGCTGGCCGAGGCGGCGCGCCGGCTGGGGATCACGCCCGCGGCGGTGGCCCAGCGGATCAGGGCCCTGGAGGCCGAGCTGGGGTGCCGCCTGCTGACCCGTGCCGGCCGCGTCGTGCAGCCGACGGAGGCGGGTTTTGCCATTCTCGCCCGGTCGCGCACCTTCCTGCGGGAGATCCGCGACCTGCGGACCGTCGCCGCCGCTCCGGCCACCGCCGGCGAGCTGACGGTGGGCGCGGTTTCGACGGCCATCACCGGTCTGGTGCCGCAGATCCTGAACGAGGTGATCGCCGAGTATCCCCGGGTCCAGGTCTACATCGAGCCGGCTACCTCGATCGAACTCTACAGCAAGGTGCTGGACGGCGATCTGGACGCCGCGATCCTCGTTCAGCCGCGCTTCCCGCTGCCGAAGACCTGCGAACTTCACACCCTCCGCCGGGAGGCCCTGGTCCTGATCGCGCCCGCCTCGGTGGACTCGCGCGACCCCTACCAGCTGCTGAGGACGCAGCCCTTCGTCCGCTACGACCGCAAGCATTGGGGCGGGCGCCTCGCCGACAACTACCTCAAGACTACGGGCATCGTGCCGGCGGAACGCTTCGAGCTCGATTCCCTGGAGGCGATCGCGGTGATGGTCGATCGCGGGCTGGGCATCTCGCTGGTGCCGGACTGGGCACCGCCCTGGCCTGCAGGCCTCTCGCTGATCAAGATCCCCGTGGCCGCGGCCGCCTACGAGCGCCGCATCGGGCTGATGAGCCTGCGCAGCTCGCCCCGGCTGCGCCTGATCCGAGCCTTCACCGAGGCCGCCCTGCGCATGACGCAGCCCTCGCCGGGGCCGCTCACCCGGGAGGCGTGAGCCGCTGCAGCAGGGCCGCCCGGTCGGGCCGCCGGTCCTCAGCCAGCCACTGCTCCTCCAACGCCCTGAGCATTCGGCCGAGCTCCGGGCCCTTGGGCACGCCGGCCGCCAGCAGGTCCTCGCCGGTCAGCGGGAAGGGCAGGGGCTGCCAGGCGTCGACCTCGGCCAGAGCGGAGGGCGGTGCCAACGGCCCCGGCGTTCGGGCGGCCCGCAGCAGCAGCCGGTCCCGCACCAGATCCGGCCCCAGGCGGTGCAGGGCCCGCCGCAGCTCCAGCGGTTGGTCGGGCTCGCCCGCCGGGTCCAGCAGCCCGGCGAGCCGCCTGCGCTCGACCCGGGAGAAGCGCAGGCGGCCGGCGACGGCCTCGACCGTCTCCGCCCCTGGAGACAGCAGCGCCGCCAGCCGCAGCAGCGGGTCGCGGCGCCGCGGCAGCAGCCGGCAGAGGCGGGAGAGGGTGCGCACGTCGAGCGGCCCGGGCAGCACGGCGGCGAGGATCGCGTGGCGCGCCATGGCCCGCAGCGTCGCCTGCGGACGGGGGGCTTCGAGCAGCCGCAGGAGCTCCGCCCGCAGCCGTTCCCCCGACAGCCTGGCGAGCAGCGGCGCCGCGGCGGTCGCGGCGGCGAGGCCGGCGGGGTCGAGCGGGCCGCGGCCGTACCAGGCATGGAAGCGGAAGAAGCGCAGCAGGCGCAGGTGGTCCTCGGCGATCCGCTCGGCCGCCTCGCCGATGAAGCGGACGCGCCGCGCGGCGAGATCCTGCCGGCCGCCGAAGTAGTCGTAGAGGCTGCCGTCGGGCGCCAGCGAGAGGGCGTTGATGGTGAAGTCGCGGCGCCCGGCGTCCTCCCGCCAGTCTGCGGTGAAGGCGACCACGGCGCGCCGCCCGTCGGTCTCCACGTCCCGGCGCAGGGTGGTGATCTCGAAGGCGCGGCCGTCGCTCACCGCCGTGACGGTGCCGTGCTCGACGCCGGTGGGCACCACCTTGAGGCCCGCGCCCCGCAGCAGGGCGACGACCCGGCCCGGTTCCGCCGGCGTGGCCACGTCGATGTCCCGGATCGGCCGGCGCAGCAGCCAGTCGCGCACGCAGCCCCCGACGAAGCGGGGGGCTGCGCCGCCTGCTTCGAGCGCCGCGATCACCCGCTGCACGCTGCCGTCGCGGCTCCAGCGGGGCGGACGGTGCCGTTCGACCGGTTGGTCCTGCCCGCCTGGCGTCACGTCCCGCCCAGGACTTCGGCGAGGTTGTTGAGCATCCCGGCGGTGGCGCCCCAGATGTAGTAGTCGCCGTAGGGGTACACGTAGAAGTGCCGCACCGCCCCGCGGTCCTCGCGCTGGTGGATCTGGCGGCTGAGCGGGTCGAGGACGAAGGCCAGCGGGACCTCGAAGATCTCGGCGACCTCGCCCGGGTCCGGCTGCAGGGTGAAGGGTGGCTCGATCAGCGCCACCACCGGCGTCACCGAGAAGCCGGTCCTGGTCAGGTAGAGATCCAGCTCGCCGATGGGCCGGACGTGGCTGCGGGAGAGGCCGATCTCCTCCTCGGTCTCGCGCAGGGCGGTATCGACCGGCCCGCTGTCCTCCGGCTCCAGGCGCCCGCCGGGAAAGGCGATCTGGCCGGCATGGGCCTTGAGATGGGTGGTCCGCACCGTCAGCAGCAGCGACGGGCCGGCTTCCCTGTCGACGATGGGCACCAGCACGGCTGCGGCGCGCGACTGGGCGTTCATCTCGCGGAACTCGGGATTGAGCTCGAAGTCGCCGCGCGGGTGGGTGGCCGACCCGTCGTCCGGCGCCCGGCGGACTCCAGGACGGTGACGGCGCAGCCGCTCGGCGATCTCCTCGGCCGTCAAGCGGCCGGGTCCGGGTCCAGGGGAAAGAACCGTCCCTTGCTCCATAGCCCCACGCGTTCCTGTCCGGCCACCGGGGCCGTCTCCGACAGCTCGACGAGATGATAGTAGACGTTGCGCAGGATGCGCGCCTCGAGTCCGCCGCGCACGCGGATATAGGGCCGGGGCTCGCCTTCGGCACCCTCGCCGGCGACGCGTAGCGGGTGCTCGTCGTCGAGGTCGACCCACTCGTCGAGATTGGTGCGCAGGCGCAGCCTGCGGTCCCGCCCGCTGCCTTCGCTGGCCACCTCTTCTGCGACAAAAGGCGCGTCGTCCACCAGGATCCGCCCGCGCTCGACCGGCGTCACCAGCCAATACTCGCCGTCCTCCTCCCGCCGCAGCACGGTGGAGAACAGCTTCACGAGCGGTTTCCGGCCGATCGGGGTGCCCTGATAGAACCAGGTTCCGTCCGCCTTGATGCGGATGTCGAAGTCGCCGCAGAACGGCAGCGGAGTCTGGGAGGGGCTCTGGTCGGCCACGGTCGGGGTCTCCACTTTTCCCTTTGGGCGTCTATCGTTTCGTCGTTAGCTCGTCATGTAGTGTGCGCAATCGGGTTGTGCGAAGAGGGAGTGCGGCCGCCTTGAGCAGCATCAGCCGGGATCTGGACGACGGGCAGCGTCTCGCGGCGGAGATCGAGGCGCTGGCCGAGAAGCTGCAGCGGGCCCGCCACGGCGTCGGCCGGGTGATCTTCGGCCAGGAGACGGTGATCGACCAGACGCTGATCACCCTGCTGGCCGGCGGTCATGGCCTGCTTGTCGGGGTGCCGGGGCTGGCCAAGACGAGGCTGGTGGAGACCCTCGGGACGGTGTTCGGGCTCGTCGAGAAGCGCGTGCAGTGCACGCCGGACCTGATGCCGGCGGACATCCTCGGCTCGGAGGTCCTGGAGGAGCAGGAGGATGGCCGGCGCGCCTTCCGGTTCATTCCCGGCCCGGTCTTCGCGCAGCTGCTGATGGCCGACGAGATCAACCGCGCCAGCCCGCGCACCCAGTCAGCCCTGCTGCAGGCCATGCAGGAGCAGCGCGTGACCGTCGCCGGCCGGCCTCACGGCCTGCCCGAGCCCTTCCACGTCCTGGCGACCCAGAACCCGATCGAACAGGAAGGGACCTATCCCTTGCCGGAGGCGCAGCTCGACCGCTTCCTGCTGGAGATCGAGGTCGACTACCCTGATCGTGAGGCGGAGCGGACCATGGTCCTGGCGACGACCGGCCTCGATCAGGCGGCGCCCGCTCAGGCCCTGACCGCCGAGGAACTGCGTCAGGCCCAGCGGCTGGTCCGCCGCCTGCCGGTGGGTGAAAAGGTGGTGGAAGCCATCCTCGACATCGTGCGCGAAGGCCGGCCGGCCGGCAGCCGTCTGGAGGAGGTGCGCGAGCACGTGGCCTGGGGGCCGGGCCCCCGGGCCAGTCAGGCGTTGATCCTCGCCGCCCGGGCCCGCGCGGTGCTGGACGGCCGCTTCTCACCGTCCCTCGACGACGTGCTGGCGGTGGCGCCGCCCGTGCTGCGACACCGCATGGCGCTGAGCTTCGCGGCGCGATATTCCGGCGTGACCCTCGACTCGATCATCCTGAAACTGTGCGAGCCCTTTAGGTGAGGCCAGCGCCCGACGCCGCCGCCCAGGCTGCCTCGAACAGGTCGGCGCCACCGCATGCCCAGGCGGAGCAGCTCGCCGGACGCCTTCCGGCGCTGCTGATCGCCGCCGAGCGGGTCGCCTACGCCGTCGCGCCCGGCGTCCACGGCCGCAGGCGCGTCGGGCAGGGCGAGACCTTCTGGCAGTATCGCGACTACGAGCCGGGTGACCGGCCGCAGCTGATCGACTGGCGGCAGACGGCCAAGAGCGACCGGATCTTCGTGCGCCAGTCGGAGTGGGAGGCCGCCCAGAGCGTCTGGCTGTGGCGTGACGCCTCGGCCTCGATGGACTGGCGGTCGTCGGCGGATCTGCCGGCGAAGCGGGAACGGGCCGAGGTGCTGCTGCTGGCGCTGTCGATCCTGCTGGTGCAGGGCGGCGAGCGGGTCGGGCTCGTCGGCCTCGACCGCTACCCTTCGAACAGCCGCCATGCGCCGGGCCGGCTCGCGCTCACGCTGACCCAGCCGTCCGGCAGCCTGCCCCTGCCGTTGGAGGCTCTGCCGCGCCACGCCGCCCTGGTGCTGTTCGGCGACTTCCTCGACCCCGTGCCGGACCTGGCCCGGGCGCTGGGCCACTACGTCGAGCGCGGCGTCAAGGGAACGCTGGTGCAGGTCGTCGACCCGGCCGAGGTCACTCTACCCTATCGGGGGAGGACGCGCTTCGAAGGGACCGAAGGCGAGCTTCCCTGGCTGCTGTCGCGGGCCGAGTCGGTGCGCGAGGCCTACCGGCGGCGGCTCGCGGAGCATCAGGCGGCGCTGCAGGACGCCTGCCGCCGGCTCGGCTGGGTGCTGCTGACCCACCACAGCGACCGTCCGGCGACCGAGGGGCTGCTCAGCCTCTACGGCGCCCTGGCGACGCCGCCGGGACGCGGCTGAGATGATCGGGCTCGGAGCGCTCGCCTTCGCCAGCCCCTGGATCCTCGCGGCGCTGGCGACCCTGCCGCTGCTCTGGTGGCTGCTGCGCATCACGCCGCCGGCACCGCGGCGGCAGGTCTTCCCCGCGATCCGGCTGCTGCTCGGCCTGCGGCCCGACTCCGAGACGCCGGCCCACACCCCCTGGTGGCTCCTGGCTCTGCGGCTCCTGATCGCCGGCCTGGTGATCGTCGCCCTGGCGCGACCCCTGCTGGACCCGTCGCGCACGATGCAGGGGGAAGACGCCCTCCTGGTCGTGGTGGACAACGACTGGGCTTCCGCTCCGCGCTGGCCCGAGCGGCAGGAGGCGCTGCGCGCCCTGCTGGAGGAGGCGCAGCGCCGCGACGTCCCGGCCGCCGTTGTTCCGGCGGCGCCCGACCCCCTGCAGCCCGACGGGCCGACGATCGCCCTGCAGGATCCGGGGGCGCTGCTGCGCAGTCTCGCTACGCTGCAGCCGCGGCCGTGGACGCTCGACCGTGCCGCCCTTGCGACCCGGCTGGGGGCGCAGTCCCTGGCGCGCTCCGCCCGCGTGGTCTGGCTCAGCGACGGCCTCGACGCGCCCGGTACGCCGGCCCTGCTGGATCAGCTCCGCCGCTTCGGGCCGCTGACGGTCTACGCCGACGACCCGGCGGAACTGCCGCTTCTGCTGCGACCGCCCGCCGCTCTGCAGTCCGACCTCGTCGTGAAGGTCGAGCGGCCGGCCGCCGAAGACGGGCGGCAGGTGCGCGTCGACGCGACCGACGGGACGGGCGGTGCCGTCGCCTCGGCCGAGGCCAGTTTCGCGCCGGGTGAGCGGGAAGCCGACGCGACGTTCCGTCTGCCCCTGGAACTGCGCAACCGCATCGAGCGCCTGACGTTGGCCGGCCAGGCCAGTGCCGGCGCCACCGTGCTCCTCGACGAGCGCTGGCGGCGCCGGCCGGTGGGCCTCGTCGCGGGTGGGGCGGCAGCGGAGCAGCAGCCTCTGCTCTCAGACCTCTACTATCTGCAGCGGGCCCTGGAGCCTTTCGCCGAGGTGCGGCGTGGCGACCTCGGCACGCTCCTCGACCAGCCCCTGGCGGTGCTCGTGCTGGCGGACGTCGGCGCCCTGCCGGCGGCGCAGGCGGAGGCTCTCTCCGCCTGGGTCCAGAAGGGCGGACTGCTGCTGCGCTTCGCGGGGCCGCGGCTGGCGGAGGCGCAGGACTCCCTGCTGCCGGTCCGCCTGCGCAGCGGCGGGCGCACACTCGGTGGCGCGCTCGCGTGGGATCAGCCGGCGCATCTGGCGCCCTTCCCGCAGACCGGGCCGTTCGCGGGTCTTCAGCCGCCCGCCGAGGTAACGGTGAGCCGGCAGGTGCTGGCCGAGCCGTCGCTCGACCTCGCCGACAAGACCTGGGCCCGGCTGGCCGACGGCACGCCGCTGGTGACGGCCGAGAGCCGGGGCGACGGCTGGCTCGTCCTGGTCCACACCACCGCCAACAACGACTGGTCGGACCTCGCTCTGTCGGGCCTGTTCGTGGAGATGATGCAGCGACTGGTCGCTCTGAGCGCGGGGGTGACAGCCGCCAGCGACCGGCCGCTGGCGCCGTGGCGCGTGCTCGACGGGGCAGGGCGGCTGCAGCCCGCCCCGGCGACAGTCATGCCGCTGCCGCCCGGAGACGGTGAGATCGGGCCGACGCTGCCGCCCGGCATCTATGGCAACGAAGGCGAGCGCCGGGCGCTCAACCTGGGCGCCGGCCTCGTGTTGCCGGCCCCGCTCGGCGACCTGCCGCTGGGGATCGGCGAGCGACGATACGGCGGAGCCGCCGAGACCCCGCTCGCCCCCTGGCTTCTGGCTGCGGCCCTGCTGCTGCTGATCGCCGATCTCGCGGTGGCGCTTCTGCTGCGCGGGCTGGTCGGCCGCCGGCCTGCGGCGGGGCCGGTGGCGACGGCACTCGCCGCCGCCCTGCTGCTGATCGCTCCGTTGGGCGAAGCGCGGGCGCAGACCGTGGTCCAGCAGGGGCAAGTGCCCGAGGCCGCTCTGGAGACCCGGCTCGCCTATGTGATGACCGGCGACACCGGAGTCGACCGCCTGTCCGAGGCCGGTCTGACCGGGCTGACGGAGATGCTGACCCGCCGGACCGCGGTCGAGCCGGGTCCGCCGCAGGGGGTGCGGCCGGGGCAGGACGACCTTGCCTTCTATCCCCTTCTCTACTGGCCGGTGACGCCGGGACAGCGACCGCTCTCCGCGGCCGGGCGGCAGGCGCTGGACGACTACATGCGCTTTGGCGGCACCCTGCTCATCGACCTGCTGCAGCCGGACCGGGGCGGCCGCCTGGGCTCAAGCGGGGGGCTGCTCCAGAGCCTGACGGAGGGCATGGCGATCCCGCCTCTGGAGCCGATCGGCCCCGAGCACGTTCTGACGCGGTCCTTCTATCTGCTGCAGGACTTTCCGGGTCGCTACAGCGGCGGCACCCTCTGGGTCGAGCGGACGGTGGAGACGCGCAACGACGGCGTCGCATCCCTGATCGTCGGCAGCAACGACTGGGCGGCGGCCTGGGCCGTCGATGAAGCGGGTCGGCCGCTGGCAGCGGTGGTGCCGGGCGGCGAGCGGCAGCGCGAGATGGCCTTCCGCTTCGGCATCAACCTCGTGATGTACGCCCTCACTGGCAACTACAAGGCCGACCAGGTTCACGTCCCCTTCATCCTCGAACGCCTGGGGCAATAGCGCCGTGGAGCACCTCAGCCTCAGCTTCGACCCGTCCCTTCCCTGGTGGCTGATCGCCGTCCTGGCCGGGTGCGCCGCGCTGCTCTCGGGCTATGCCTTCTGGCGGCGCGCGCGGGGCACTCTCTGGCGGGCTTTCGCCTTCGCGCTCGTGGTGCTGATGCTGGTCGAGCCGACGATGGTCGCCGAGCAGCGGCGCCCCCTCGACGACGTGGCGCTGGTGGTCGTCGACCGCAGCGCCAGCCAGGGAATCGAGCCGCGCACCGACCAGACGGACGCGGCTCTGGCGCGGCTTCGCGGGCGGCTGGCGGAGCTGCCGAACACCGAGGTCCGCGTGGTCGAGACGGAGGGCCGCCTGGACGGCGACACCGGCGAAGGCGGCACCAACCTCTTCCGCGCCATCGGCGGCGCCCTGGCCGAGTTGCCCCGCCAGCAGGTGGGGGCGGTCTTCGTGGTGAGCGACGGGGTGATCGAGGATGTGCCGTCCAGCCCGGCCGCCCTGGCGGTCGATGCGCCGGTGCACCTGCTGCGCACGGGGCGTCCCGACGAGTACGATCGTCGTCTGCAGGTTGTGGAGGCGCCGAGCTACGGGATCGTTGGCAAGCCGGTGACGCTGAAGATCCGGGTCGATGACCTGCCCGCCGGCCACGTCGCCGCCGGGCCGCCCCCCGAGGTCACGCTGCGCGTCGACGGCCGGGAGGTGCTGCGCCGCCCGGTCACGCCGGGCGCCGAGGAGGAACTGGGCTTCACCCTCGACCGACGCGGCACGGCGGTGGTCGAGATGCAGGTGGCGGCCCTGCCGGGCGAACTGACGACGGTGAACAATCGTGCCGTGGCGATGATCAACGGCGTGCGCGACCGGCTGAGGGTGTTGCTGGTCTCCGGCGAGCCGCACCCCGGCGAGCGGGCCTGGCGAAACATCCTGAAGTCGGACCCTGCCGTGGATCTGGTTCACTTTACGATCCTGCGGCCACCCGAGAAGCAGGACGGCACGCCGATCCGCGAACTCTCGCTGATCGCCTTCCCGGCCCGCGAACTCTTCGAGCTGAAGCTCTCGGAGTTCGACCTGGTGATCTTCGACCGCTATCGGCGGCAGGGCGTGCTGCCGTCGCTCTACCTGGACAACATCGCCCGCTATGTGGAGGCGGGCGGTGCGGTGCTGGACGCCGCCGGTCCCGAGTACGCCGGGCCCTTCTCGCTCTACCGCTCCCCGCTCGGGCGCATCCTGCCGGGAGTGCCGACCGGGCGGGTAATGGTCGAGGCCTTCAAGCCCGAGGTCACGGAGACGGGGCGGCGTCATCCGGTGACAGCCGGCCTGCCGGGTCTGCCGGCGCCCGGGGGCGAGCAGCCGCCCGGGTGGGGCCCCTGGTTCCGACAGGTGGAACTGACCGGCGGTGACACCGAGACGGTCATGAGCGGACCCGGGCGGGAGCCGCTGCTGCTGCTCAGCCGGGTCGGCAAGGGGCGGGTGGCCCAGCTCGCCAGTGACCAGATCTGGCTGTGGAGCCGGCACTACGAAGGCGGCGGCCCCTATGCCGAACTGGTGCGGCGCATCGCCCACTGGCTGATGAAGGAGCCCGACCTCGAAGAGGAGGATCTGCAGGCCTCCGTCGAGGAAGGCGTTCTCGTCGTCCGCCGGCAGTCCCTGGAAGACGTCCGGCCGCCGGTGACGGTCACGCTGCCCGACGGCAGCAGCCGGGAACTCGCGCTGCAGCCCCTGCACGGGGGTCTGTCGGAGGCCCGGCTGGCGGTGACCCAGCCGGGGCTCTACGAGGTCACCGACGGCACCCGCACGGCCCTGGCGGCGCTGGGCGCGCTCAACCCGCAGGAGTTCCGGGCTCCGCTCGCCACCGACGGGCGGATGAAGCCCCTGGTGGAGGCGAGCGGCGGCGGCCTGATCCATCTGGCGGCGGACGGCGTGCCGTCGCTCCGCAAGGTGCGCGCCGACCGGGATCGCGAGGGGCGTGGCTGGCTCGGCGTGGTCTCCCGCGGCGCCTATCAGGTGACGGGGGTCGAGCGCCTGCCCCTGCTGCCGCCGCTGCTCGCGCTGGTGCTCGCCCTGGGCCTCCTGCTCATGGCGTGGCGCCGGGAGGGGCGCTGAGCCTAACTCGCGGGCGCCTTGTTGCCCACGGCAGGAACCGGCACCGCGCCGTCGGCGATCTGCGAGGCTGCTGCGGCGCCGATGCGCTGGCGCTCGGTCTCGTCCACGTCGATGTTCTTGGTCGGCACGTCGACGTAGATCTGCGGCCGGGCGAACTGGACGCCGTTGGCCACGAAGGCGTCGCGCACGCGGCGGTAGACCTCCTTGCGGACCAGGAACTGCTGGCCCGGCTTGGTGGTGTACTTCACGCCGATGACGAGGCCGTAGGGTGTGGTGTCGCGCACGCCCTGGCTCTTCACCGGGGCGATGAATCCCTGCCCGAAGGTGGGATCCTCCAGCATCTCCTGGCCGATCTTCTTCACCAGCTTGCGGACCTTCTCGATGTCGGTGTCGAAGGCCACGAGGAACTCCAGCCGCATGACCGCCCAGTCGCGGCTGTAGTTGGTGAGCTGCTTGATCTCGCCGAAGGGCAGGGTGTGGACCGCGCCGCGCTGGTGGCGCAGGCGCAGGGAACGGATCGAAATGCCCTCGACCGTGCCGCGCGTCTTCTCGATCTCGACGTACTCGCCCAGGCGGAAGGCGTCGTCGAGCAGGAAGAAGATGCCGGAGATGATGTCGCGGACCAGAGTCTGGGCGCCGAAGCCGATGGCGACGCCGAGCACGCCGGCGCCGGCGATCAGCGGGCCGATGTCCACGCCCATGCCGGCGAGGGACAGCATGCCGGTCAGTACGACGACGACGACGAACAGCGTCTTGCGCAGCAGCGGCGCGAAGGTCTGCAGGCGGGTGGCCGCCTTGGCGCCCAGCACTTCCTCGGCGTCCGCCGACTCCTCGCCTTCCGCTGGCGTCAGGTTCCCCAGCCGCGCGTCCACGGACCGGAGCGTGCGGGCGTCCAGCGCCGTCTTGATCACCTCCCAGACCAGGTAGCCGAGCAGCAGCGTCACGAGGACGTGGATGACGTCGTTCACCACGCGCCCGCCCAGCCGGTCCTGCGCGGCGCCGACGAAGTCCAGCCCCCAGATCCGGGTGACGAGCCAACAGGCGAAGATGATCAGCAGGATGCGGAGTGCGTGCACGACCGTGTGTCGCCAGAGCGAGACCTCCCGCTCGGGCATGGGATCCAGTTCGAGATCGAGCTCCGTCTCCGCGGGGGACTGCTTCCACTGCCCGATCAGCCCCATCAGGAGCGGGGTCCAGGCGAAGAGCAGCAGGCTCATCGCCCCCTTGCTGAGAGCCCCGGGCTGGCCGATCAGCGCGGCACCGAGGGTGACGACGAAGACCAGGGCCACCAGGACGACGTAGAGACCGAACCAGTGGTTCGACAGCAGACGCATCAGCGGGTCGTCCTGCTCGATCAGCGGACCCGCGACGGCGCGCTGCAGTTTCTGTGCCCGCCGCAACCGCAGCAGGAGGCCGAGCAGGACGGCGCAGAGGGCGATCCAGAAGATCAGGATGGTCAGGACGAACTCGTCACGGGTCGACCCGGCCATCTGCATGATGCTGGAAATGGCGAGCGCGGCGGCGGGCAGTGCGTAGCAGAGATAGATCCGCACCCGGATCTGCCGCCGCTGTTCCTCGGTGGCGACGCTGCTCGTGCCGTGCAGCATCCCGGCGATGACGTGCAGCGAGAGGCCCGAGAGGACGTAGGTCAGGGCATAGCTCAGGAAGACCGAGCTGGCGGCGACCCGCGGCGGCCCTTCGAGCCCCGCCGTCAGAACGAGAACCAACAGACCGCCGAGGACGAAGCCGGCCGGCTGAGCGAGATAGCGCCAGGTCAGGCGGCGGGAGGCGGCGACCGTTCCGTCCGGCTGCCGCCGGGCCGCCCGCCGGCCGGCCGCCGCGCCGATGTGGCCGCCGGCGATGAGCGCAATGGACAGCAGCACGAAGATCAGCAGGCCGTCGTGCGGCTCCCGGCCCAGATTGAGCCATCGCACCACCGCCGCCGGCGTCTGTGGCAGGCCCTGGATGGCCGCTGCCAAGGCCTGCACCCGCTCCGCCGCAGCCCCCGAGCCGCTCTGGAGCGAGAGAACGATATCCCCGAAGTCCATCTAGGCCTTCCCCCCGGCTGCCGGACGGCGCGACTATCCGACGTTTCTTCGGGGCCTGTCTATGCGGGAGGCGTCACCGTCCGGACAGCCTTGCCCGGCGCGCCGGTTGGACCCAGATTGCGCGGATGAACGACGCGCCGCCTTCGCACCGCTTCGACCGACGGGTTCCCGAGGGGGAGGACCGGGAAAGGCTGGTCTGCCGAGACTGCGGCTTCATCCGCTACGAGAACCCGAAGATCGTCGCCGGTTCGGTGGCGCTGTGGGAGGACAGGATCCTGCTGTGCCGCCGGGCGATCATGCCGCGGGCAGGCTTCTGGACCCTGCCCGCCGGCTACCTCGAACTCGGTGAGACGCCGCAGGAGGGGGCGCGGCGGGAAGCCTGGGAGGAGGCGCGGGCGCGGGTGGAGATCGATCGCCTGCTCGCCGTCTACACGATCCGGCGGCTTTCGCAGGTGCAGCTGATCTACCGCGCCGCCCTGGCCACGCCGGATGTGGAGGCGGGGCCGGAGTCCCGGGAGGTGGGTCTGTTCCGCTGGGACGAGATCCCTCGGGCCGATATCGCCTTCCCCAGCGTCCACTGGGCGCTCGACCAGTGGCAGGCGAGCCGCGACAATGCCGGCTTCGCTCCGTTCACCAATCCGCCGGGTGCCGACGAGCGGCTGGAAAGCGAAGGCTTGTGATGGCGCGGGGCCGCCCGGGCCCCATTCCCCTGCCGATGAGCCGCGACTGAGAAGAGGGTGACCGATGGGACTGCTGATCGACGGCGTCTGGCACGACCGTGGCTACGACACCGCCAAGCACGGGGGGCGTTTCCAGCGGAGCGAGTCGGCTTTCCGCAACTGGGTGACCGCCGACGGCTCGCCCGGCGAGAGCGGGGAGGGGGGCTTCGCGGCCGCGGCCGACCGCTACCAGCTCTACGTCTCCCTGGCCTGTCCCTGGGCCCATCGCACGCTGATCGTCCGCAAGCTCAAGAAGCTGGAGGAGGTCCTGCCGGTGGCGATCGTCGACTGGCTGATGGCCGAGAACGGCTGGACCTTCCGGGTCCGCGACGGGGCGACCGGCGATCCCCTCTATGGCTGCGACTATCTCCATCAGCTCTATACGCGGGCGAAGCCCGACTACAGCGGTCGCGTGACGGTTCCGGTGCTCTGGGACAGGCAGCGCCAGACGGTGGTGAGCAACGAGTCGGCCGAGATCATCCGCATGCTGAACGGCGCCTTCGATGCCTGGGGGGACGCGGGCCTGGATCTCTGCCCCGAGGAACTGCGGGAGGAGATCGACGCGGTCAACGCCGAGGTCTACGACAGCGTCAACAACGGCGTCTACAAGGCGGGCTTCGCCACGGAGCAGGGCCCCTACGAGGAGGCGGTGACCGCCCTCTTCGCGACTCTCGACCGGCTGGAAGAGCGGCTGAGCGGGCGGGAATGGCTGGTGGGAGACCGGCTCACCGAGGCCGACATCCGCTTGTTCACCACGCTGATCCGCTTCGACCCGGTCTACGTGGGGCACTTCAAGTGCAACCTGCGCCGGCTTGCGGACTACCCGGCCCTCACCGCCTTCGCGGCGCGCCTGCTCGCCCTGCCGGGCGTGGCCGACACGGTCGACTTCAAGCACATCAAGAATCACTACTATCGGAGCCACAAGACCATAAACCCGAGTGGCATCGTACCGCTCGGCCCCGATCCGCTGTTCGGGCCGGCGGCCCTGTCCTGAGCGCCATGAGCGAGACCGATCGCCGGCGCACCATCCAGTCCATCGAGACCGGCCTGCAGGTGCTGGATGCCCTGGTGGCCGCCGGCGGGCCGGCGCCGCTGAAGAAGGTCGCCGCGACCGCCGGTCTGGCGGCCAGCCAGACGCACCGCTATCTGGCCTCCTTCGTCGCCCGCGGCCTGGTCCGCCAGGATCCCTTGTCGGGCCTCTACGACATGGGGCCCGGTGCGGTCCGCCTGGGGCTCGCGGCACTGGCCAGGGCCGATCGCCTGCAGGCGGCGGCGCAGGCGATCGAGGCGGCGGTGGAGGAGACCGGGCGCACCGGGATGCTGACCCTCTGGGGGCCGCAGGGACCCACCATCATCCGCTGGTTCCCAGGGCGACCGCCGGTGCTCACGACCCTCGCTCTCGGCTCGATCATGCCGCTGACCCGCTCGGCGACGGGGCAGGTCTTCCTCGCCTATCTCTCGCCCCAGGAGTTGGCGCCGGTGCTGGCGGCCCAGGCGGAACGGGCGCCGCGTCCCCACGACCATGCCCCTTTGCAGGTGCGGGTCCGCGAGGCCCGCGGCGCGGCGGTGGACAGCACGCTCATCCCGGGCCTGCGTGCCCTGGCGGCACCGATCTTCGATCTGCAGGGGCGGCTCTCGGCGGTCGCCACCCTGGTGGCGGCGGAGCCCTTCCCGGCCGAGCGGGATGCCGGGGACTTCGAGGTTCTGCAGGCCTGCTGCCGGCGCGCCACCGAGGCGCTGGGAGGGCGGTGGCCCCTGCAGCAGGCCTCTCCCGCTTGACCGAAATTCCGCAAGGGTACATCTATTTGCCCAGGCGGAACGACGGGAGAGAGCGATGCCTGAGGCGGCGCGGCAATGGCCGGAGGGCGCGGCGTCACGCGTGCCCTACTGGGTCTACTCCGATCCCGAGATCTACGCCCGTGAACTGGAGCGGATCTTCTACGGCCCGCACTGGAGCTACGTGGCGCTGGAGGCCGAGGTGCCCGAACCCGGCGACTACCGCACGACGGCGATCGGCGAGCGGCCGCTGATCGTGGTGCGCGGCGACGACGGGGAGGTCGCCGTGCTCGAGAACCGCTGCTGCCACCGCGGGGTGAAGCTCTGCCAGGATCGCGGCGGCAGGGCGAAGGAGCTGGTCTGCCCCTATCACCAGTGGGTCTACGACCTGAAGGGCCATCTGGTCGGCGTCCCTTTCGTGCGCGGGGTCAAGCGGCAGGGTGGCATGCCGGCCGATTTCCGGCAGGGCGACCATGGGCTGCGGCCGCTCCGGGTCGAGTGCGTCAACGGCGTGATCTGGGCGACCTTCGACGAGACCGCCCCCTCCTTCCGCGACTACCTGGGCCCGCGGATGTTCCGTCATTATGAGCGGGTCTACTCCGGCCGGCCGCTGAAGGTCCTCGGCTACAACCGTCAGCACATCCCGGCGAACTGGAAGCTGATGATGGAGAACATCAAGGACCCCTATCACGCGGGTCTGCTGCATGTCTTCTTCGTCACCTTCGGGCTGTTCCGGGCGGACCAGAAGTCGGCCGTCGAGATGGACGACAGCGGCCGCCACGGCATCCTGATCTCCCGCCGGGGCGAGCAGGTGAAGAACGAGGTGACCGCCACCATGCGCAACTTCCAGGGCGACCTGAAGCTGGAGGACCCGCGCATCCTCGACGTGGTCCAGGAGTTTCCCGGCGAGGAGACGGTCGGCATGATCACCGTCTTCCCCTCCGTGATCCTGCAGCAGCAGGTCAACTCCCTGTCGACCCGGCAGATCCTGCCGAAGGGGCCGGACGGCTTCGACTTCGTCTGGACCCACTTCGGCTATGCCGACGAGAGCGAGGAAATGACCCGGCGCCGCCTGCGGCAGGCCAATCTCTTCGGTCCGGCCGGGCTGGTCTCGGCCGACGACGGGGAGGTCATCGAGTTCTCCCAGCAGGGGCTCGGCCCCTACGGCGAGCGCGACGCCCTGGTGGCGATGGGCGGCCACGAGGTCGGCAACACCGACTACATGGTGACCGAGACGGCGATCCGCGGCCTCTATCGCTACTATCGGGAGGTGATGGGGCTGTGAGCGCGCTCCCGAGCAACCTCCCGGCCCGGCCCGTCGCCGGCCGCGAGGAACTGCAGCTCTTCTACGACCTGTACAACGAGGCGCTGGACGACCTGGCCCTGGAACGCTGGCCGCTGTTCTTCACCGCCGACTGCCTCTATCGCATCACGGCGCGGGAGAACTGGGAGGCCGGCCTGCCGCTCTCCACCCTGGTCTGCGAAAGCCGCGGCATGATGAACGACCGGGTGGTCGGGTGGCGGCGGACCATGACCTATGCGCCCCGCGCCTACCGGCGCTTCCAGTCCGGCCTGCGGGTGGTCGAGGCGACGGCCGAGGCCGTACGGGTTCGCTCGAACTTCCTGGTCGTGCAGGTGCTGATCGACAAGCCGGCGGAGGTCGCCTTCGTCGGCGTGGCCCACGACCGGCTGGTTCGGGACGGGGACGACCTGCGTCTGGCGGAGCGGATCTGCGTCTTGGACAGTGAAATGCTGCCCAACTCGCTGATATACCCCATCTGAGGATCGCGACCGCCGGGCTCGCCCGGACGAACCAAGGAGACGCCCCATGGACCAGGCAACCGCGACGACGGAGCAAGGGCCGGCGGCCCAGCGCGCGAACGACCGCCTCCCCAATGATCGGCAGACGCAGCGCCGCGAGCTCTACGAGGCCATGCGGCCGGAGAGCCTCTATCCCCTGTGGGAGGTGCTGCACAGTCTGGTCCTGCCGCAGCCGGACTCGCCGGCACTGGCGCACCTCTGGCACTACGCGCCGGTGCGCGAGTTCCTGCTGCGCGCCGGCGACCTCATCACCGCCGACGAGGCCGAGCGGCGGGTGCTGATCCTGGAGAACCCGGGTCTCGCCGGCAGCTCCGCCGTCACCCGCTCGCTCTATGCCGGGCTGCAGCTGATCCTGCCGGGCGAGGTCGCGCCCTGCCACCGCCACAGCCAGTGCGCCCTGCGCTTTGTCATGGAAGGCGAGGGCGCCCACACCTCGGTCGACGGCGAACGGGCGGTGATGCGGCCCTTCGACCTGGTGCTGACGCCGAACCGCATGTGGCACGACCACGGCAACGACAGCGACCGGCCGATGATCTGGCTCGACGGCCTGGACATCCCGACGGTCCGCCACTTCGACGCCAGCTTCGCCGAGCGGCTGCCCGGCGGGAAGATGCATCCGCCCACCCGGGCCGCCGGCGACACCCAGCACCGCTACGGCCACAACATGCGGCCGATGCGCGGCTCCAGCACCGATCACCATGGCGGCCGCGGCCAGCCGCTGTTCCACTACCCCTATCCGGTCTGGCGCGAGGTGCTGTCCACCATGGCGTCGGCCGAAGCGCCCGACAGCCATCACGCCTACAAGAGCGAGTTCATCAACCCGGCCCATGGCGGCCCGGTCATGGCGACCATCTCCGCCTTCGCGCAGCTCGTTCCCGACGGCTTCGAGACGGCGCCGCTGCTGTCGACCGACGCCAGCGTGCAGGTGGTCGTCGAAGGCCGTGGCAGCGTGCGGATCGGCGATAGCGACTATGCACTGTCGGAGCGGGACATGTTCGTGGTGCCGTCCTGGAAGCCATGGCAGGTTGCGGCGCAGGGCGATCTCGTTCTCTTCAGCTTCTCCGACCGTGCCGCCCAGGAGAAGCTGGGTCTCTGGGCCGAGGAAAGGAAGCAAGCCGCATGAGCACCCTGTTCGACCTGTCCCCCGTCACCGTCGCCGTCAAGGACAGCCCGCAGCGCTATCCGGTGCGGCGCCTCTACTGCGTCGGCCGGAACTACGCGGAGCACGCCCGCGAGATGGGGCAGGATCCCGAGCGCGAGGCTCCCTTCTTCTTCACCAAGTGGCCCGACACGGTGATGCCGTCGGGCAGCGTGGTGCCCTATCCCCCGGAGACCGCCAACTTCCATTACGAAGGCGAACTGGTGGTGGCGATCGGCGCGCCGGGCCGCAACCTCAACGCCCAGAAGGCGCGGGAGGTGGTCTTCGGCTTCGCCTGCGGCCTCGACATGACCCGCCGCGACCTGCAGCTCGCCGCGCGCGACAAGGGACGGCCCTGGGATGCCGGCAAGAACTTCGACCACGCCGCCCCGCTGGGCCTGCTGCACCCGCTGACGGAGACCGGCTGGCTCGAGAAGGGGGCCATCACCCTGGCGGTCAACGGCACGGTCAAGCAGAAGGCCGACCTCGCCGACCTCATCTGGTCGGTCGAGGAGATCATCGCCATCCTCTCCCGCTCCTACCACCTGCAGCCGGGAGACCTGATCTACACCGGCACCCCCGCCGGCGTCGGGCCGGTGAAGCCGGGTGACGCCATCAAGGTGTCGATCGCCGGCCTGTCCGACCTGGACGTCACCATCGGCGAACCCGCCGCCTGAGATCCGCACCTGCCGCCCCTTCCGGGCATCTTGTGTCCTTTCTGCCACAGCCCATATGACCCCTGCCGGCCTTGCGTTCGCTCAAGGCCGGCCGGCGGCGGATGCCTTAGCGAAGGGTCCGCCCCGCCGATCGGGCGCTCGATCCCGCAGGGGATGGGCATGACGACCAGGGGCCGGCTGCGGCCCTGGACGGGAAGGGAACGGACACGATGGATCTCGAACGTTACACGGAACGGGCGCGGGGCTTCCTTCAGTCGGCGCAGACGCAGGCGCTGGGCGAGGGACACCAGAGGCTGACGCCCGAGCACCTGCTGAAGGTGCTGATCGACGACCGCGAGGGGCTCGCGGCGAACCTCATCCAGGCGGCCGGCGGCGATCCCGCCCGGGCGAAGCAGGCCGTCGAGACGGCCCTGGCCCGGCTGCCGAAGGTGACCGGCGGCGGTGCCGGGCAGCTCCACCTCGACCCGGCGATGGCGCGGGTCTTCACCCAGGCCGAGAAGCTGGCGGAAAAGGCGGGCGACTCCTTCGTCACGGTCGAGCGCCTGCTGCTTGCCATCGCCATGGACAAGGATTCGCCGGCCGGCAAGGCGCTGGCCGATGCGGGCGTGTCCCCCCAGGGGCTGAACGGGGCGATCGAGGCGCTGCGCAAGGGCCGCACCGCCGACAGCGCCAGTGCCGAGCAGGGCTACGACGCCCTGAAGAAGTACGCGCGCGACCTCACGGAGGCGGCCCGCGAGGGCAAGCTCGACCCGGTCATCGGCCGCGACGAGGAGATCCGCCGGACCATCCAGGTGCTCTCCCGCCGCACCAAGAACAATCCCGTGCTGATCGGCGAGCCGGGCGTCGGCAAGACGGCCATCGTCGAAGGGCTCGCCCTGCGCATCGTCAACGGCGACGTGCCCGAAAGCCTGAAGGACAAGCGCCTGCTGTCGCTCGACCTCGGCGCCATGGTGGCCGGCGCCAAGTTCCGCGGCGAGTTCGAGGAGCGCCTGAAGGCGGTGCTGCAGGAGATCTCCGCCGCCGAGGGCGAGATCGTCGTCTTCATCGACGAGCTGCACACGCTGATCGGCGCCGGCAAGGCGGACGGGGCGATGGACGCCTCCAACATGCTGAAGCCGGCACTGGCGCGCGGCGAGTTGCACTGCGTCGGCGCGACCACGCTCGATGAGTACCGCAAGCACGTGGAGAAGGACGCCGCCCTGGCGCGGCGCTTCCAGCCGGTCTTCGTGTCCGAGCCGACGGTGGAGGACACGGTCTCCATCCTGCGCGGCCTCAAGGAGAAGTACGAGCTGCACCACGGGGTGCGGATCACCGATTCGGCGCTGGTGGCGGCCGCGACCCTGTCGAACCGCTACATCACCGACCGCTTCCTGCCCGACAAGGCCATCGACCTGGTCGACGAGGCGGCTTCGCGCCTGCGCATGGAGGTCGATTCCAAGCCGGAGGAGCTCGATGAGCTGGACCGGCGGATCGTCCAGCTCAAGATCGAGGAGGCGGCCCTCAAGAAGGAGAACGACCGCGCCTCGCGCGACCGCCTGGAGAAGCTCCAGGTGGAGCTGGCCGAGCTGGAGGAGCAGTCGGCGGAGAAGACCGCCCGCTGGCAGGCCGAGAAGGAGAGCCTGAGCAGCGCCACCAAGGTGAAGGAGCAGCTGGAGCAGGCCCGCTACGAGGTGGAGGCGGCCCAGCGGGCCGGCGACTACGAGCGGGCGGGCCGGTTGCGCTACGCCACCATCCCGGAGCTGGAGCGCAAGCTGGCGGAGGCCGAGGCGGCGCAGGGCCAGCACATGCTGAACGAGCAGGTGACGCCCGAGCAGGTGGCGGCCGTGGTCTCGCGCTGGACCGGCGTGCCGGTCGACAAGATGCTGGAAGGCGAGCGCGAGAAGCTCCTCAAGATGGAGGAGGTCATCGGCAAGCGCGTGATCGGCCAGCAGGAGGCGGTGGTCGCCGTGTCCAATGCCGTCCGTCGCGCACGGGCCGGACTGCAGGATCCGCACCGGCCGATCGGCTCCTTCCTCTTCCTGGGGCCGACGGGCGTCGGCAAGACGGAGCTGACCAAGGCGCTGGCGGCCTTCCTGTTCGACGACGAGACGGCGCTGCTGCGCCTCGACATGTCGGAGTACATGGAGAAGCACGCGGTCGCCCGGATGATCGGGGCGCCTCCCGGCTATGTCGGCTACGAGGAGGGCGGCGCACTGACCGAGGCGGTCCGCCGCCGGCCCTACCAGGTGATCCTGTTCGACGAGGTGGAAAAGGCCCATCCGGACGTCTTCAACGTGCTGCTGCAGGTGCTCGACGACGGGCGGCTGACCGACGGCCAGGGGCGGACGGTCGACTTCCGCAACACCCTGATCGTGCTGACCTCCAACCTCGGCTCGGAGATCCTGGCGTCGCAGACCGAGGGGCAGGACCCGGCCCTGGTGCGTGATCAGGTGATGGCGGTGGTGCGCAGCGCCTTCCGGCCGGAGTTCCTCAACCGGCTGGACGAGATCCTGCTGTTCCACCGGCTGAGCCGGCTGCAGATGACGGGGATCGTGGACGTCCAGCTCGAGCGGCTCGCCGCTCTGCTGGCCGACCGGAAGATCACCCTGCAGGTGGAGGACAGCGCCAGGCGCTGGCTGGCCGACGCCGGCTACGACCCGGTCTACGGCGCCCGCCCGCTGAAGCGGGTCATCCAGCGCTCGCTGCAGAACGAGCTGGCCGGCAAGATCCTGGCCGGCGAGATCGGCGACGGCGACCGCGTGGTGGTCACCGCCGGCGAGCAGGGCCTGGAGATCAGGCGGGACCTGCCCGCCGCCGCCTGACGGCCGGGGCAGGGGCAAGCAAAAAGGGCCGGTCCCCTGGGGCCGGCCCTTCTCTGTCGAAGGCGCGGGCGCTCAGCGCTAAGACGGGGGCGCTCAGCGCTGGGGCACGGCGGCCAGCAGGGTCCGGGTGTGGACCTCGCCGCGGCGCCGGTCGAGCTCCTCGCGGAACTTGTTGAAGGCGACCAGCGCCTTGCCGGTCAGCTCGTCGGCCTTCAGCGAGGTGATCTTCGCCGGGTTCACCTGCTTGTTGTGGTCCAGCACCTCGTAGTGCAGATGCGGGCCGGTCGAGCGGCCGGTGGTGCCGACGTAGGCGATCACCTGCCCCTGGCGGACCCGCGTCCCGGCCTTGATGCCCCGCGCGAAGCGGCTGAGGTGGGCATAGGCGGTGGAATAGGTGCCGTTGTGCTTGATGCGCACGTAGTTGCCGTAGCTGCTGAAGCGGTTCGCGCGCTCGATCACGCCGTCGCCTGCGGCGAAGACCGGGGTACCGCTCGGCGCCGCGAAGTCCATCCCCTTGTGCAGCTTGCTGTAGCCGAGGATCGGGTGCCGCCGGTAGCCGAAGCCCGACGAGATGCGGGCGCCGTCGACCGGGGTGCGTAGCAGCGTCTTGCGGATCGAGCGCCCCTTCGAATCGAAATACTCGGGCTCCCCGCCGGGCGGGGTGAAGCGGTAGACCCGGATGTCGCGGTCCTGCAGCATCAGCTGGGCGAAGAGGACGTTCCCGGTCTTCACGATCTGGCCGTCTTCGGTGACCTGGCTCTCGTAGAGGACCTCGAAGCCGTCGCCCTCGTGGATGTCGCGCTGGAAGTCCACGTCGTAGCTCAGCAGGCGGATCAGCGAGGCGATCACCGGGGCGGGGACGCCGCGCTTGGCGGCGGCCTCGTAGAGGCTGGACCGCACCACGCCGTAGGCGCCGTTGTCCGCCTGCAGCAGCGGCGTCTCCAGCCGCTTGGCGTAGATCTTCCCGTCGTCGTCGCGGGCGACCAGGATCTCCTTGGCGACCGCCGGGGTGAACCGCAGGCTCGCCAGGCGCACCTGCTCGTCCACCTGGGTCGCCTCTTCGTAGGAGAGGCCCGGCACCTCCCGCACGCTGGTCTGCGACTCGAGGGTGAAGCTCAGTTGCTGGCCGACCCGCAGGTCGCGCGGGTCGAACACGGTGCGCAGGGCGGTGATGGCCTCTCGGGCATCGTCGCCGCTGATGCCGGTCTCCGACAGCAAGCCGCCGAGGGTATCGCCGGACTTCACTTCCACCTGGATGTCCAGGACGGTCTTGCTGGGCGGCGGCTGCAGAACCTCGGGGCGCGTGAGGTAGAGCACCTCCGTCATGCCGTCGCGCTGCTGGTCGAGGTCGGACGGCCGCGCGGCCGCCGGAGCCGCCGGCTCGCCCCCGGCCGCATCCGGCACTGCGGCCCGCGCGGCCTCGCGGGCGGCGGCCGCGTCGTAGCGGGCGTCGCCCTGTGTCGCCAGTGTGGCGACAAAGAGTCCGGAAAGGGCTGCGATGGAGAGGGCTGTGATGGATGGGAGGCGGCGGCTGGGCTGGGGGGCGGCGGCGGTTTCGTCCGGTCTGCGCGTCAGCGGCATGCTGCCTTGTGCCTCCGTTCTGCTAGGGTCGAGGCCAGGACGGCCCAACCCAAAGGTCCGCGATTCCGGTGACTTGTCCGGGAACGCTCAGAGTTCTTGAAGGCTTCGAAAATGCCGATCGCCTCACGATCCTGTCAACAGGAAAAGCCGCGGATTCCCTGCCTTCTCAGGGCTCCGGGCAACCTCCGTGCTGTGACCCTTAATGGACCTGCCGCGTCGGGTGCTCCATATGGAGGTCGTCGGCGAGGCGCCGCACAGGTGGCCGACACCGCGTCCCGAACCCCGCGAAAAAATCTGCAACAAAGTGTTTGACGCCCCCCCGTTGGGGTCCCTATAAGCCGCGTCACCGCAGCGGCGGGGCGCTCTTCCG